>OGFO01000002.1_pt1 | contig 459206 bp, 323 predicted proteins | sample 1570981 | NCBI WGS metagenome assembly OGFO01 (sample SAMEA2581955, study PRJEB24529) | metagenome | biome: Human gut stool | place: China | collected 2011
AGCTCGAACTCGTAGGATTCGGTGGTACAGCTAACATGTTCGGTAAGAACTATCTGAACCGTGTAGTGATTCTGGAATAAGATATAGGGTACCAAATTTTATTTGGGAAGAGTTGTGTCAGATTTGGCACAACTCTTTTTTTGTCTTATCAATACTTATGAAATACCAGAATCATCCTTCTAATAGTCTCCGGAAACATTGATATGGAAAGCTTTTCCATAAATATATCCTCCTTATACCCTATTGCCAAGTAAATAGTTATCAGACTAAAACTTACGCATTATATCCCCCTTTAAACAAAAAAGAGTTGTGCCCTTCCGAACACAACTCTATCATTTTATCTCAAATAAAGATCAATATACCAGCTTTACATTATCAATCCAAAGTGAATTACCAGGAGAACCAATATAAGCACCTCCATGACTGGAAGTAAATTGCAGTAATAGATGAGTAGGAACATCTTCTTCCGTTCCCCATGCCACTTCTTTAACGGGAACACTCTCTCCCTTACTGTTGATGGCATAACGCTCTTCTACTTGCAAACGCATCATATGAGGTTTATAGGCAGGATCACCTGTTATATCTCCGTACATGATTGAATAAGTAACATTGTTACGCCAGTCATCAGTTGTATTATAATAACGTACCACCATTGTACCTATACGCTTCGCAAAAATATTTCCATCCTTGTCTTCCCAACGTTTCTGCAGGAATAAATTCACTTCCGGAAAATCTTTACCGTCTACATCCGTAATACGGCTGAAACCTGTAGCGCGGATACGCTTCTCTCTATCAGACATCTTAACTTTATAGTCAAACTGAACAGCGATCGGTTTCTTTGTGAAAGGAATACCGGAATTCAACATCTTCTGTGGATTCTTCGTTCCCTTAATCGGCTCATGTACTTCACCCAAAAACATAGAACCTGCAGCCAGCACCGTAATATCTACGATTCCTAATACCTTTACACTCTCCATACGGGTATCCATACGTGCGCAATAGCCTTCATCACGTTTTTCAGGAAACACGGAGGTGTTTGTTTTAGTAATACCAGCCACACGTGCCATCACATTGGAAGTTGCCCACGGTGATCCACCCATATTCTTATAAGCCTTATTCTCACGAATAGTTGCAGTCGGCCCGATAGCATACACATTCTTCAATGCGCCACCGATAATGCCCGACTCTTTAATCTGGCGGTCTACCCACTGGTCCATATTGCCGAATGGAATCATCTCCACAGTATGCTGTTGTTGCTGTGCAGATGCCATCCCACAATATAAAAAAGCGGATAGCATACCATACATACGAATTTTCTTCTGCATCATCTCATTAGCCTTTCAATTAAAGTTCATAGTTCCACTGATCCAGTGCAAAATTCCAGTTATCCTGTACCAATTGCACAGTACGATCATCATATTTATATTTATTCTTCTTATATCCTTTCTTTCCACCTACATACTTCTCGATGTCACCGCGTGCCTCTGCAAATCCGGGAATAGACAAATCATGATAAATCTTTTCGGTCATTCCCATAGCATCAGCCTCAAAATCTTCGAATTTAACTTCAATCAGATTCCCGGCAGGGATGCACGATTTATCCGCCTCATATTTATGGTATAACTTAGCATAAATAGAAAGGATATTATTTTCCAGTTCCTCGTTACTGATGTCTTGCAACTTTAATGGCTGAATCGTATTCGTGAAGAAACTACGGGTACTCTCAAATACCGTATAAGGATTACGCATCAGATAAACAAACTTCGCATTGGGGAACATCTTAACAAGTTCCTTCACACGCCCTGTATGCGGTGGATTCTTACTCAGGAACTGCGTTCCACGTGTATTCCACAATGATATCTTAATCAACTTGACAAATACCTCTTCAAACACTTTCAGTTCTTTCTCCGTGATATCATTAAACAACAGATATTTATCTGCATATTCCTGCTGATATTTAGGAAGGAACCAGAAATTATAATAAGTATAAGGCATCATATTGGCCAGTGCAAACTCTTCCTCCTGCGGCAGGTCTACAGCAAGTTCCATATTATCCGTAGGACGCTTATCGGGCATCAGCCAACTCATATTCTTCTTAAAGAAAGGCTGTCCCCACATCATCAAATGCGGAAATACGGTCTGATAAGTAGTATTATAACCAAAATGTTTATCGCATGAAAAGACATTATGCACAAAGGTAGTTCCACTACGCCAATGGCCAAGGATGAATACCGGATCATGTTCCAAAGGTTGAGATGCCAGCCGCTTCTCATAACGTCCATTCTGTAAAGGAGCCAGAGTAGAAAGCAATCGGCACACAGCTTTAGTCAAGCGGTACTTGCCTTTGTATGCTGCATCTATCTCACGTCCTTTCGTAATAGCATTAAATGTCTTCCAATCGGCTCCAACCAATGTATTTATAGGAAGTTTATTAAATTCGAGTAAACCCATCTTATTTGCAATTTGACAATGTTCAATTTACCATTTATGATACAAATGGTAAATTATTTAATGATTTTCACTTCAATACCCTGACGCTCCAAGTCTTTCACCGCTTTCTCTATGATTTCATAGTGTTCGGGAGCAATGCCAAGCTTCGGTAAATTCAAGACAGGAAGATCTTCCGAAATATGCATGTCTTTATCCTCTACCCTATCGATAATCATACCGACAGCACTGGTATTGTTAGTTATCGGATCAATCAGAATGAAGGCTCCTGTTGCTTTATTCTTTTGATAAGGGTCAAAGAATAATTCTTTTGCCGTAGTCAGCACAACACGCGCTATCTGATTCAACTGCATGGGCAAGCTATCAGTAGTTAATTGTCCGTTCTCAACCGACAATTGTTCCATCGTATTGACATCTACCTTATACTTGATACTACTGATACGTGAACGGCTCAGATTAGTGGTTTGTTTAATAAAAAATGATTTATTAAGATCCATCGGTTCTTCATCCATCCACACCAGCATAGCCTCGAAATTACGATCGACAACCGGCAAGTTATCAGGATGTACCAGCATTTCTCCTCTTGATACATCTATTTCATCTTCCAGCGTCAAAGTCACAGACTGAGGCGGAAAAGCATAATCCAGTTCACCATCATAAGTAACAATGCTCTTAATACGTGATTTCTTACCGGAAGGCAATGCAACTACTTCATCACCTTTACGCACAATTCCTGAAGCTACTTTACCGCAGAAGCCACGAAAATCGAGGTTAGGCCGCAACACATATTGTACCGGGAAGCGGAAGTCTGACAAATTATGATCATTATCAATATGGACTGTCTCAAGGAAATCGAGCAAGGATATACCGGTATACCACGGAGTACGCTCAGACTTAACGACTACATTATCACCATCCAGGGCTGATAGCGGAATACAAGTTACATCCGGAATGTTCAACGGAGCAATAAATTCCTTATATTCCTTAACTATTTCATTGAAGCGGTCCTCTGAAAAATCTACCAGGTCCATCTTGTTAACAGCAAGCACCACATGCTTGATACCTAACAAAGAAACCAGGAAAGAGTGACGACGCGTTTGTGTAATCACCCCTGTACGGGCATCTACTAAAATAATAGCCAGATTAGCCGTGGAACCACCCGTAATCATATTACGTGTATATTGTTCATGTCCCGGAGTATCGGCAATGATAAATTTACGATTGTTGGTGGAGAAATAGCGATAAGCCACGTCAATCGTAATACCCTGTTCGCGTTCTGCTTTCAGGCCATCCAGCAACAGCGCATAGTCAATATGATCGCCGGCATTTCCCATTCGTTTGCTATCGCGTTCCAATGCATCCAACTGGTCTTCGTACAATTTCTTACTATCAAACAACAAACGTCCGATCAGCGTTGATTTTCCATCATCTACCGAACCGGCAGTCAGAAAACGGAGCAAGTCTTTCTGTTCATCTTTATCCAGAAACTCCTTGATATTTAGTTTAGAGTTATTCTCCATCACTTCTATTTTTTAATTATCACCTTTATCTTCGTAAACCTAAGCATTAAAGTTCTAAAGGTCAGGTTTAAGATTCCAATCCTCAGGTTTTAATTTTTAATTCTTAATTTTTAATTCCTAAAAGTATCCCTCGCGTTTTTTCTGCTCCATGCTGGCCTCCTGATCGAAGTCGATTACACGGGTAGTACGTTCGCTCTTGGTAGTGGTCATCATCTCTTCTACAATCGTTTCAATTGTATCGGCGTTGCTTTCCACTGCACCAGTCAGAGGCCAACAGCCTAACGTACGGAAACGGACCATTTTCATTTCTATCTGATCCCGATACTTTTCAGGCAAACGATCATCATCCGCCATAATCAGATTACCATCAATCGTAACACAAGGACGTTCCTTCGCATAATACAACGGAACAATAGGAATATTTTCCAAACGGATATATTGCCAGATGTCCAGCTCAGTCCAATTGCTCAAAGGGAACACACGAATACTTTCTCCCTTATGTACCCGGGCGTTATAAATATCCCACAATTCAGGACGTTGATTTTTGGGGTCCCACTGGTGGAACTTATCACGGAAAGAGAAGATACGTTCCTTTGCACGTGACTTCTCTTCATCACGGCGTGCACCGCCAAAAGCTGCATCAAACTTATACTTGTCCAAAGCACTCAGCAGAGCTTTTGTCTTCATCAGGTCCGTATGTACTTTACTGCCATGCGTAAATGGTCCCACTCCTGCATGGAAAGCTTCCATATTGCTCTCTACAATCAGATTCCACCCATACTTCTTAGCATATTCGTCGCGGAACTGAATCATTTCTTTAAATTTCCATTTTGAATCGATATGCATCAACGGAAAAGGGACTTTGCCGGGATAAAAGGCCTTTTCAGCAAGGCGAACCATCACCGAAGAGTCTTTTCCGATACTATAAAGCATCACTGGGTTTTCAAATTCCGCAGCCACTTCACGGATAATATGAATAGACTCTGCTTCGAGCTCTTTCAGATGGCTTAATTTATATTCTTCCATTTTTATATAATCACTTTTTAATCTGTATCTTTGATAAAACAAGGTCAAGCAACTTGTTGACTGACTCTTCCAGACTGAGCACTGAAGTGTCTAAAGTCAAAGCCGGATGGGCAGGAGCCTCAAACGGAGCAGAAATACCGGTAAAATTCTGAATCTCTCCCCGGCGTGCCTTGGCATACAAGCCTTTCACGTCCCTGCGCTCACACTCGGCAAGAGGAGTGCTAACGTAGACTTCAAGAAAATTTTCCTGACCAATGATATTGGCAGCCATTTCGCGGATATCATTGTTGGGACTTATAAATGCAGCAATAGTAATAATGCCTGTATCAATAAAAAGTTTAGAGACTTCCGCTATACGACGGATATTTTCCACACGGTCGGCTTCGGTAAAGCCCAAATTATTATTAATGCCGCTACGGATATTATCTCCGTCCAGAATACGGCACAGCAAACCGCGTTTGTGCAATTCACGTTCCAAAGCAATAGCTATTGTACTCTTACCGGAACCGCTCAATCCGGTAAACCATATCATCATACTATGTTGTCCAAGGAGCTCTTCTTTATCTTGTCTCGACAACATCCGATCAAAAATCGGATATATATTATTATCTGTCATAATCTAAATTAAAAGGGCCAAATTAATGGTATCAGGAATATGGATATCAAGAATGCTATAATATTCAACGGCAAACCAATGCGCACGAAATCGGTAAACTTATAGTTTCCTATACCTTGCACGATCAGGTTTGTCTGGTATCCAATTGGTGTGGAAAAACTGGCAGATGCAGCCATGCAAATCACCACAAAGAAAGGCATGGGGCTGACGCCCATCTGCGAAGAAATGGAAAGTGCCAACGGGAAAGCCAATGCTGCAGCAGCATTATTTGTGATTAACTCAGTAAATAAGTTGGTAATGATAAACACGGCAGCCAATAAAACCTGCGGTCCGTAATGTTCAGTCAGACCAATGATATAACTTGCTACTATATCCGCCACACCAGAATTCACCATCGCTTTACTAATGGCAAAAGCACAGGCAATGGTTATCAGAATATCCCAAGAAATGTATTTGGTATATTTACGCGCCGGGAAGATTTTTGTCCATGCCATAATAATAGTAGTCACGGAAACAAAGAAGAACATATCCAACTTAATATCCGGGAATGCTTCTTTCACAACCGGTAACTCCCCTACTGTAGCTCCGGCAATCATTAATATCAGCAAAACGAGAGCAAACCAACGTTTCCCTTTTCCGGGAACCGGCTCGTTGTCTTTACCATTAGCCAACAGAACGAACACTGAGGATTCTCCCCAAGTCTGAACGAAAGAATCATCTGCCATCACCACCAGCGTATCGCCATCGCGCAGGACTTCATTATCCAAATTCTCCGTAATGCTCTGTCCGCTTCGCTTGATTTCCTTAACAGCAGCACCATAGTGACGTTTAAAATTAAACTCACCCAGTTTCTTGTTGATACCCGGAAAACGGGGACCAAGCACTGCTTCAACCCGATGCAAGCTACTATCCTCTTCCTGCTCGTCATCCAGCTTCACCGCATCCGTACGAACATCAGGCAAAAGTTTGGAAGAAAATAAAAACAAATAAATAATACCTGCAATGGCAATGAAAATACCGACTTTACCCAACTCAAACATGGTGAATCCTTCATAGCCAGCCTCTAATATCATGCCATGTACCACTAGATTGGTAGAAGTTCCAATTAGAGTACAGATACCACCCAGAATGGTCACATACGAAAGAGGTATCAGAAACTTAGTAGCCGGTAATTTTACCGATTCAGCCCAACGTTTTATAATCGGGGCAAATATGACAACAACAGGGGTGTTATTAAGAAAAGCAGAAATAAAAGAAATCGTGGGAAGCATGCGTAGCTGGGCCTTAAACACGGTAGTTTTCCCCATAGGAAGCAACTTCTTGATTACTTGTCCCAATGCTCCCGACTGACGAATACCTTCGCTAACCAAAAACAACATGGCTACGGTAATCATTCCTTTATTACTGAACCCCTCCAACATTTCTTTAGGGCTCAGAATACCTGCACATAAGAACAAGACCACAACGGAAAACAATACCATTCCTGGACGCATTTTGTCCAACACTAATGCAACAACCATGCCCAAAAGTGACAAAAGCACGAATATTATCTCAAATGTCATAGCTTCATTGTATCTTGTTAATACTTCATTCGCTTAGGCTCAACCACAAACCATGGGTTCAGCAAATCCTCTTTATTATAGCAAAGCGGTTCTTCTTTCCCCGCCTGATAAACTTCCATTCCAGCTGCACGTGCAATGGCATGTCCGGCAGCAGTATCCCACTCCATAGTAGGTGCAAAACGAGGATATACATCTGCTTTTCCTTCTGCTACAAGGCAAATTTTTATAGAACTGCCACGTGAAATTAATTCTACTTCAGCATGCTGACGTTTCATCTCTTCAATGTAGGATTCTGTTTCAGGCGTCAGATGTGAACGGGAAGCAACGATTACAAATTTATCTCTTGCAGACTCAGCAGGCAAACGGGTAGCAGATGCCATTAATTCCTCCAATGAAACATCTCCGCGTGAAGTAATGCCGGATAACTTATACGCACCGATATGTTCTTCTGCAAAATAGAGTTCCTGCTTCACCGGAAGATAAATCACCCCCATTACCGGCACTGAATGGCTCACCCATGCTATATTTACAGTAAACTCACCATTCCGTTTTATGAACTCTTTTGTTCCGTCCAACGGGTCTACAATCCATAAAGAATCCCATCCACAGCGCTCAGTATAGGGCAGATGCTTTCCTTCTTCACTCAAAACAGGGAAAGGGGTAGCATTCAAATATCTGGTAATGGTTTCATGAGCTTTACGGTCTGCAATGGTCAAAGGAGAGTTATCCGCTTTTTTTTCAATTTCAAAATCTGATGCCGGGTCATTATAGATAGAGAGAATGTCCGCACCGGCGTGCAGAGCTGCATCTATCGCGTTCAATATATATCGTTGTTCCATATATGGTATCTATACTTATATAGTGTGCAAAATTAAAAACTTTTTCATCCTCAAAAGTTTCCACCCTCAGTTTTATAACTTCTTTTAAACTACATGATATATTTATAAGCACTTTTCACAATCGATAAAACAAAAAAGGTACTTCAACTTAATATTGAAGTACCTTATCCCAAAAACAGTTTCTTTTCCGGCTATTTTTCCAGAAAACAACTAAACTTTTACCTATGCCTATTTTACATATATTACAAAGCCGCTATTGTCTTCATTTTTCAACATCAAATAAGTATTTCGCAAACCATTGATTATCAGACGCATTATAATAGCAGTAATTCAGTATACGACTGAATAGGGTTCAGTATACGACTGAAATAGGTTCAGTATACGATTGAAACAGGTTAAATATACGACTGAACTTACAAGCATTTTCTTTTGTAAATATTTACTACTTACAGATATAAATCACCTATCCACTCAATAATCATAACGAAGTGATTTATCAACGTCTGCTTTTGCCCTTATCGGCACAAACGTGAATCCCCATTCATAATTTTGATTGGCAGGTATTGTATAGCCCGGTTGCACTTTTGCTCCCCAACTATCATAACCAGCCACTCCTTGCTGTTTCATGTCAACACAAACCTCTACAAAATCCCGGGGAATAATGTCATTCACATGAGTCATCTTCCGCATCGCATTTTTAGCCTCATCCAGATCATGGTTTTCGATTTCTTCCGGAGAACGGTTCCGCCATTGATATGGACGGGATGAATCTTCCGCATCAAAGTCTTCAATCGTATTTCTCAATGCATTAAAACCAATAGTGTTCTCTGCCTGTACCAACAAACCACGTCCGCTCTTATCTGACAGGACAACCCAACGCGTATCTGTACGATGTCCGTTTTCTTGCGGACGAACATAATCCACATACATTGAGTCGGCAATAGTCTTATAGCGCCCTACCATGCTTCCGGCATTACGGTCTATATAGTTTTCTTCCGGACCACGACCGAAATACTCTACTATATTCATATCCTGCGGTATATGAAAACGTATCCCGATACGAGGTACTTCAAGGTTATCTTTCTTTTCTTTCTTTTTACCGGGAGTATAAGTAGCAAGATGAGTATCCTCCGGCACATCAGTCTTCACAGCCTCCTGGTCAGTAGCAGTAAACTTCACGGCCACATTCACCACTCCATCCGGATATATTTTATAATCGACACAATACTGATTTCCGGCAGGTAAATCATATACCACATTCAGTAGTGCATTCTTTCCCTCCATTCTCACAGCAGCATTGCTCACTTTAAAGTTATGGCTTGAAGCTTTCCAGATTTGCAGACGCTTCGGGTTACTGTTCCCGTAATCATTATCATTGGGCGCACGCCAGAAATTAGGTTGCACACCTGTCTCTTTATCAAAATATTCAAACCCATTCACTTTATAGGAAGTAACCATACCGGAAGTACGGTCAAACGCAAAATACACTTTAGGAGAAGAAACGACTAAAGTACTCCCCTCTTCTTTACAACCCAGGTCCGGTCCTGCTGCTTTATATGCAATCTTATTTGCTTCTACCGGCAACCTAAACTGTTCATAAGCAATTTCGTATCCTACCGGTATCAATGGCTCAGGCTGAGTGGTAACCACACTAAAATGTACATAGTATTCAACTCCCGCTTTTCCGCTCACATTCTTCACCGGAATTGAGAATTCTTTTTCCGCCTGAGGTGCTACATCCAAAGTCAAACTTCCTTTTTTAACAGGGATGCCATTGGCACGCAGCTCATAACGAATGGTATATTTTTTCAAATTAGTGAAATAGAAACGGTTTATAGCCCGATACTTACCGGCAGCTACATCAACAGCATCAAATGCTACATTTTGATGTACATACTTCACTTCTGCCATAGCAGGATGCGGCTTACGGTCGGGCCCCACCAGTCCATTACAGCAGAAATTACCATCGCTTGGCATATTTACTCCATAGTCTCCTCCGTATGTCCAGTATTTACGACCGTTCTCATCAGTTTCCAATATTCCCTGATCCACCCAGTCCCAGATATATCCCCCCTGAAGATTTGGGTATTTATAGATTTCTTTCCATTGATCCCACAGATTACCATTTGAATTACCCATAGCATGAGAGTATTCCGATGGAACCACAGGGCGGTCAGAACCAGTTTCTCCAATATATCGCAGCCATTCTGCACTGGGATATTGCGGTACGTACATATCCGAATTCCATTCCCACTGTGCACGCTCATAGTTTACGGGGCGGTCCATTAGTTCTTTATCCTGATCCTTCAGCCAAAGATAAGTCTGATAGAAGTTGTAGCCATTACCGGCTTCATTACCCAAAGACCAGAATGTTACAGAAGGATAATTCTTATTACGTTCATACATGTTCATTGTACGATACATGTGTGGCTTCAACCATTCCCGATTATTACCCAGTGTTCCGCCTTTACGCAAGTCATAATACATTCCGTGCGATTCTATATTGGCTTCATCGTAAACGTACAATCCATATTCATCACATAATTCATAGAAGCGGCGGTCTTGCGGATAATGGCAAAGACGAACCGTATTCAAATTATGCTGTTTCATCAACTCAAAGTCCTTACGCATCAGTTCTTCCGTTACATAATGTCCGGTGTGTTCATTATGTTCATGGATATTGACACCTTTCAGTTTCAAAGGCTGTCCGTTAATCATTAACACCACATACGGTTTCCCATTCTTAGCTATCTGGTCAATCTGTTTGATCTCGATACGGCGAAAACCGACATTGAAAGGAACGATTTCCGTCACTTTATCTTCTTCTTTCAATGAGATCAGCAATTTATAGAGATTAGGGCTCTCGGACGTCCAGGTCTTTACCCCAGATAAATTTGCACCAAATGTCACAGTCTGAATATCTTCGCCTTTCACGATACAACTCTCCGTAGCATTAGCAACCACTTTTCCGGAAGCTTTATCTATCAACTCATACAACACTTGCAAGTTTTTATCTGTAGCGGCGTTGTTACGAATATCGACAGCCAATTTAAAAATGCCATTCGTATAACTATCATCCAATGTAGAAACTACCCGGAAATCTTTCACGGCAGTTTTAGGTTGAGAGTAAAGAAATACATCACGCTCTATACCACTCAGACGCCAGAAATCCTGACATTCCAGATATGAGCCCGTACTCCAGCGAAAGATTTTCAGAACCAATGTATTTTTACCGTTCTTTATATATTTGTTTATCAAGAACTCTGCAGGATTCTTGGAATCTTCATTATATCCAACTTCCTGTCCATTCAGATAGACATAAACACCGGACTTAGCACCCGCAATATGCAAATAAATATCACGTGACATCCAATCTTGCGGTACAGTAATTTCCCGCCGGTAAATACCTACCGGTATATCTTCCGGCAATTGCGGAGGCTGTGGATTCAACGCCTTGAATTCATACCCGTGATTGGTATAGATAGGTACACCATATCCTTGCACTTCCCAGTTGCCAGGAACCTGTATATCATTCCACCCTTTCATATCTGCTACTTCCTGCGCAGCATCTACCGGCAAATTACGATGTGAATCCGAATAATAGAACTTCCATGTCCCATTCAGTAACTTATAGAAGTTACTATTCTCATATTTCCCACTCAATGCACTCTGACGGCTATCATAGGTCATAAAAGCCGTACGGGGAGGTTCTCTATTTACAGAGACAGTTTGTATGTCCTGCCAATAAGGAAGAGTGTGACTACCATTATCAACCGTGTTTGCCGTTATAGGGATATTCAACATGCACATCCCTAACAAAATCATTACACCTTTATTCATACCATTAGATTGTGTTATACAAATTACTTACAAATTTAGCCTTTTTCTTTCGCACAAAAGAACATTTTTCATTTTTTCTGCATATTCTTGTATCTCATCAAGGCTTCTAAATAGTAATAATCTGCATAGATAAGAGGAACATCTATTTCTTCACCATGAGGAATACTTCCAACGCTATGCATCAGTATAAAATTGCAATTCGTGCCAGGTTCGGCCAGATAGGCAGGAGATGAAAGAGACTTTAAGATATGTGCCGCAGCAGCACTATACTTCTTACCGTCCGTTACATAACCTGATAATTCTAAAAAAGCGGAAGCAGCAATAGCAGCAGCCGAAGCATCACGTGGTACTACCTTAAAGATTTCCGGATCATAATTCCAATCAGGCACATAGCCTTCTTGTCCTGCATTAAAATCCCAATAAGGGATGCCATCTTCCGGCAAATTCGGATGATTCAGCCAGAAATCGGCTGTATGAACTGCCATGTCGAGAAAATCTTGCCGGTGAGTTTCACGATAAGCCATTGTATAACCATAGATAGCCCATGCCTGTCCACGAGCCCAAGCCGAGTTGTCTGAAAAGCCCTGGCAAGTGGCTTGATTTAAAACTTCACCGGTTTCGGCATCATAATTCACAACGTGATAATTGCTATAATCTTCACGGAACTGGTTCTTAGCTGTCGTCTCAGCATGACGATTAGCCACTTTTGCGTAAACAGAATCTCCTGTCACTTTCGTAGCAAAGTACAGCAATTCCAGATTCATCATATTGTCGATAATGACCGGATAAAACCATTCATCCTTGCCATTCCAGGATTTCCGATAATTCCATGATTTAATACAACCTGTTTTCTCATTGAAACGAGTACACAACGAACGGGCAGATTCGACTAATACATCTTTATAAGCCTCATTTCCGGTTAAACGATATGCATTCCCGAAACTGCAATACATCAAGAAACCAATATCATGATGATTGGTCATTTTCTTCAGGGGTTCAAGCGACTCCGTCCACTTTATTGCAGCTTTTTTCCAATCTTCTTTGTTGGTATATTCATATACATACCACAGACAACCGGGATAAAAACCTTCCGTCCAGTCATTTTTACGAGTTACCTTCAGTTTCCCGTCTTTACCTATCGTACGAGGATATTCGGTAGCTTCAGGCACAGCCTTCAACTGATTGTACAGTTGTTGTTCCGCCCTGGTAAAACCTTGTTCTACGATGCTCGTATCTTCTCCTCCACTACATGCTATCAACACTAATACCGATATGCACAAAACGTAAAATACTTTCATTCTATATATTTTATATATTCAATTAATGATTTCATATTAATCAATCTATAAAATCCAATCAAATAAGAATTTATATAAGAAAGGCCAATACCTGTATTACAGAACCGGCATGACCTTTCTTATATGAACTTTATTATTCCCAGCCAGGATTCTGTTTCAGATTACTATTTTTAAAGAGCTCCGTATTTGATATCGGATAGAAATACAATTTATCACTTATCTTTCTGGACTCCAACGTAAACTTCTTATAACTTACCTCATCATTGCTCTTTGTTATTTTCACTCCATAAACATCTTTGGATTCAGCCAATTCTTTCCAACGACGGAGATCCCAAAAACGATGTCCTTCAAAGGCGAGTTCTACTCTACGCTCATGTTTCACGCGTTTCAGGAACTCATCAGAAGATAGAATATCTGATAATGCCGGCATATTCACACCCGTTCTGCCACGAACCGCATTCACTGCTGCCAAGGCAGTCATACCACATTTATCCGTAGTATAGTTAATATCACCATAAGCGTTCACCATGGCCTCTGCATAGTTCAACAGAACTTCAGCATAGCGAAATAACACCCAGTTGTGATGAGTTGCAGCAGAGGAAGAACCAGCTTCAAAACTGATGCTGTTATTTACATACTTACGCAGATAATAACCGGTGGAAGTAGCATTCGTTAAAGGCAAACCATTGGCACCGCCTTCATGAATTTCCACTGCATTCTTAGCCGGCCATGTCATGCCATTATGCACAATCGTCAAATAGAAACGGGGATCTCTGCCTGTATAAGGATTCTGACTCATTGCTTCATTATTCCAGTCAAACTCCTCACCTGTTGCCATTTCAAATGCACTTGCCAGATTTTCCGTCGGGCAGGTAGTTGTTTTACCACCTGTTACACCCATAGGAAAGTTGGCTGCTTCAAAACTGGTACTTGTTCCTGTAGGACGTACCAAGATCACTTCATTACTTGCCGTATTAGTAGCACCAAACAGATTTGAGAAACTGGCATCCAGCTTATAACCTAATGCAGAACTCTGCCCAATAATTTCATAAGCAGCTTCTGCAGCAGTCACCCACTTACTTTTATTATTGCCGGAATTAAATAACGGACTGGCAGCATACAAAGCGGCACGTGCCTTTAATGCCAAAGCCGCACCTCGTGTTGCACGTCCATACTCGCTACCAGGCATTTTGGTATAATCTACAGGTAGAAGTGTAGACAGTTCCGTGCATTCCGAAATAATAAAATTGAAGATCTGTTCTGCCGAAGCAGGTTCTGCCGCATTGGCTTCAGCCTGAGTGACAACCTTAGTTATCAGAGGTACATTTTGATAACGTCTGACCAATTCAAAGTAGAAATAGGCACGCAGAAAGCGAACTTCATATTCAAAGTTAGGATAAGTGATCATCCAGTTATCATAATCGTTGGTATTTTCCCATGTTTCAAATTTCAACCCCGTCAGGTTTTCCAAATAGAAGTTGGCGTCATGGATACCATTATAATAATTGGCAAATTGATCATCAACCGTATAATTAGGCGACCAGGTACCATTCACAAAACGCTTTATATTAGATGATTCATAAATATGAACCGCATCATCTGTGGCAGCATCCAGCATGGCACCATCGATATTACAAAAGTTCGAAGGCAGATAGCCATAAACATCTGTTACAAATTGCTTAACGCGATTATAGCTTCCCTGAATTTCTTTCAAAGAGTAGTAATCCGATTCATTGCAATCCATAAAATCACAGGATGCCAACAAACTGACAGAGATAAATATCGCAAATAATTTCTTTAGTTTCATAACATTCATTTTTTTAGAAAGATAGATTAAATCCGAATGCATATTGAGTCATAGTAGGATGCTCTGTACCGATGGATTCCGGGTCACGAAGATCAATTCCATCCAGACAGAATAAGTCATGTCCACGAGCAAAAACTTTCACACCAGCCAGGAAACCAGTCTTCTTCAACAACTTCGTCGGGAAGTTATAGTACAGCTCCAAAGTTCTCAACTTCAAAAAAGAAGCATCGGACACCCACATAGAGTTAGTATTGTAATTATTATCCGATCCGGAATAAGTCAGGCGAGGCAAAGTTCCGTTAGGATTCGATTCGCTCCAACGGTTTTCCCAATAATAAGTAGAGATTGTATTGTTGTTGACAATCGGGCGGTAAACACTTGCCGTATTCAATACTTTACTATAATTACCTACACCTTGAAACAGTGCATAAACTCCAAAACCTTTGTACTCCAATCCTAAATCAAATGAATAATAGATTTCAGGACAAGTTGCATTATAGCCTAAAGGTACCTGGTCATAGGCATCGATTTTATTGTCACCGTTTTGATCCTTAAACATCAGATCGCCCGGACGTACATCACCTAACAATTGCTCCACACCGCGATTGTCTATTTCATCCTGAGATTTATAGATCCCTATCACTTCATAACCGAAAATTTGGTTCATAGAACTTCCTGTGCGTTTGAGATAATCATACGGGCGATACTCTTCATTCTGATTTTTAATTTTATTGCGGGTAAAGGTGAACTGTCCACCCAGATGATATTTAAAGTTACCGATATTATCATCCCACGCCAAAGAAGCTTCAATACCTTTATTGTCGACAACACCATTGTTGATCTGAGGCACAGACATACCGAATATCTGGGAAACAGAACCACCACTACTCACCAGAATATCTGTACGGTGATCGTAGAATGCATCCAAGGTCATCGTCAACTTATTCCAAGCTCTAAAGTCGATACCTACATTCAGTTTATGGGATTTCTCATAAGTCAGCCCATCAATTCCCAACTGAGTAAATTTCATGCCGGATGAGGAAGAAGGCACATTAGTGGCATTCTGGAAATAGTAAGAATTTCCACTGCCATAAATATTCTGGAACAGATTTACACCATAATCGGCACGACCGGAAATACCATAAGAAGCTCTGACCTTTAAAAGATTCAGCCAATCTCTCTTCATAAAATTCTCCTCAGACAAAATCCAACCTGCACCTATCGCAGGGAAAATTCCCCAACGATCATCCGGATCAAGTATACTGGAAGCAGAACCTGATAATGAGAAATCAACCAGATAACGGTTATTATAAGTATAGTGTGCACTACCCACTATATCCATAAATGCACGTCCGGAGTTCTGACTTTTTGTTTTTGCCTTATCCATGGAGTACAGCAAAGTTGCATTTAAACTATGTTTATTCCATTGTTTGATATAATTGGTATAAAACTCCAGATTAAAATGAGTGGCAACCGAACCTACACTCTTCGAGAAACCCAAAGTTCCTTCATTACGAAGAGTTGTATAGATATTCTCACCGGTTGCAAAATCAACAGATGCAGACTCATAACCAAATTCTTTAGTATTATTGTCCCAATATGAAGCGGTATTATCTATACCTACCTTAAAACCTGCCGACCAACCGGGAAGTATAGCAGACAAATCCTGCTTCATGTTCACATCCGCATACATGGCACGCGTTTGAGAACGCGCATACCCTCTACCGGAAATAAGGGCGACCGGATTATTGGAATAATTAGTTGTACCACCCCATATTCCCCTGTCTGTCTTTACAGGGAATGCACCTGAAGGTACCTGGAATAAGGCATTGAAGATATTACCCGTGCTCTCGCCCGGACGATTATGTTCCGTGAAATTACCCAATAAATTTAACTGTACAGTAGTCGTTGGACTTACCGTGATATCCAGATTTGTACGGACGTTCAGTCTTGAATATTTCAACTGTGTAGAATAACCATCGTTATCTGATGTCGGTTTCAATAGACCTCTATTATCCAGGAAGTTCAGCATCGTATAGTAACGTACAAACTGACTTCCTCCTTGTGCTGTGAAATTCACATTATCACCGTAACTCATATCTCTCAAAGATTCATCCAACCAATCCACATTCGGATAAACACCCGGATAAGTCTGATTCTTGAATGCATCCAGTTCTGTATTCGAATAGCGGGGAGCCAAGCCATCATTCTCCATCGCCTCATTCAATGCCATGGCATATGTATACCCGTCAGCAAATTTAGGCAAGCGCTTAGGAGAAGCCATATTAAATTCATAAGAGAAAGTGATCTTAGGTGCACCTACCGATCCTCGTTTTGTTTTCACAAGAATAACACCGTTTGCGCCCCTTATGCCATACAAACTGGTAGCCACAGCATCCTTTAAAACGCTGACTGATTCTATTTCTTCAGAACTCAATTCGTCAATCGAACGTTCAAAACCATCCACCAGCACCAACGGACTATTGGAATTCAAAGAACTATTTCCACGTATATACAGCGTTGCGCCATTCTCCCAAACCGTACCGGCATTTTGCAAAACCTGCAATCCGGGAAGCGTACCAAATAACTGGTTAGATGGTTTTATGCTGTTCTTATGTGAGAGATTCGTTGTAACAGAAACTGCACCGGTCATCTCTCTTGCATCCATGGTAATAGTACGTCCCATTTCTACCACCTCATTATTCTGACGGACTGTCAGTGTGTCTTCCTGAGCCATTACGCCAAGTGAACACAGTACGCCAGCCAAAAATATATTGATCTTTTTATTCATAATATTTTTCATTTCTAAGTTCCAGAAACATTATTCCCAACCCGGATTCTGTATCAATCCGTATCCCTTATTCACCTCGTCCTGCGGGAAGGCACTAAAGTACCAGATAGAAGAGAATCCACCGGCATTCCACCAGGCACGGTTTCTATCTGTTTCAGCCAGAGAGAAAGGTTCGCAAATATACGTACCATCCCCTTTATTCTTATATACATTCAGCCCATGTAAAGGTGTCTTGAACTTATCTTCCATTTTCCAACGGATGAGGTCGAAGAAACGTACTTCTTCGTAACCAAACTCACAAGCACGCTCACGAAGAACAGCTTCACGGAATTGCTCTTGCGTCATTCCTGTTTTCAAGCCACCCAAGCCTACACGTGCACGTACTTCATTTACGCATTGATATGCCTGGCTGTTAGGACCGCCATTATATTCATTCAAAGCTTCTGCATAACTCAGATAAAGTTCTGCAATACGCAGATGTGGCCACTGGATAACATGTCCGCTAAGTTCATTACCACGATCCAATCCCCATTTACGGCAAGCCAATCCGGTTTTCAGACTTAAACTATGCATGGCTCCTTGTCCCCAGTCTTTCCCTTTCGGATAATTGGTTTTATCACTGGGATACTCCTGAGTTAATTCAACTGTTCTTCCCTGATAAATATCGCCATCCAATATAAAGGTTTCGTTTAAACGAGGGTCACGGTTCACGAATGGGTTTGCAGTATGTTCAGGATTGTTCCAGTCAAAATCTGAGCCATCAGCCATCGGGAACATATCGAAGTATTCTTTAGTGGGGCAATAGCCTCCCCAACGGATGGCATTCCACAACACTAACTGTCCGGCACTTAAACTTGCCGAATAGATATTCCGATGTACAGAAATCAGTGTTTCGGTAGTCCCACGGTCAAAGTAAGCTTTGCGGAAAGCATAACGATATTCACCAGGTGAAACATCATTTTTTTGTACCAAACGATAAAAGCCATTCTGGCCGAGGGCATTAAAGAAAGCCTCACAAGCATCTACAGCCTTTTTCCACCGTTCGCGGTCGTAATTACCAAACCAGGTCATGTGCTGTTCCGAAGCCTCCCCGGCAGCATAAGGCTGATCGCTGTTTAGCAATGGGCTTGCCACAAACAATAAGACTCTCGCTTTCAATCCGTAAGCGCCAGCTTTGGTCAAACGACCGTCCCACTGTGCCATATCTTCATCCGAAATTCTCCATGGAAAGTCCTGACAAGCTATGACATCATTCAGAAGTCCTATGATAAAATCAACCGTTTCCTGCAGGGTTGCACGTTTAGGCATTTCGTCATCGGCTGCAATCACCTTATCTACAATGGGGAGTCCACCATAATGGCGCAACATGTGTGCATAATAGATAGCAACAAGCATTTTGGCTTCTGCTTTCAGACGCTCTTTCTCAGTTTGGGTCATATCAGGCACACGGTCTACATTATTATAAAGTATCCATGCATGGCGAATTGCCGACCACATGTGAGTCTCGCTTTCATTAAAACGAATCTTAGTAGTCATGTAAGTTGCTCTGGGGGCATTCTCGACAGAGGAATTATAACTACCAGAATAATAAACACGCTGAACACCGGAGTATCCTACATTATCGCAATTCAAGTCGGTGAGTCCTTCAATAGTTCCCAACCACATGGTAGTATAATAGCCACTGGTTTCCAAACCATAAGGCAAATATTGATAGCTATACGACAATACGCGACGAGCATACTCTGCCGTAGAAAATACGGTGTCAATCGTAACATCCGTACTGGGCGGCTTCTGCAGGAATTTATCCCCGAAAGCCAAATCCTCACACGCCATTGTCACAAATAGACCTAAGGCCAATAATATAACGTGAAAATGCTTTCTTATATTTTTCATAATAACTGTTTATTAAAATCCTATTTTTAAACCAAAATTCACGACTTTAATCAACGGATAGGCGCGTCCATCCGGATTAGATTCAGGGTCACAGAAGTCCAGATCACTAAATGTCAACAGATTATATCCGGAGAGAGAGAGGCGCAAAGAACTGATACGGAATTTCTGTAACATAGCTTTGGGGAAAGAATAACCTACCTCAATGTTCTTCAGACGAATATAGGAAGCATCACGCAACCATAAATCCGAGTCTTTATAGTTATTGGTTTTACTACCACTCAAAGAAATGGCAGGCGCTTTTGCACTATTCCCTTTTTCAGCTGTCCAAGCATCATCAATCATATATTGAAGAAGTGAATTTGTGCCCGTTTCTCCAAATGGAGTACGATAGATACGACTTACAAGACGGGAAGTCTGGAATGCACCTGCCCACGTCATACTCAGGTCAAAGCCTTTCCAGGAAAAGCCTAACTGCATATTACCATTTAGAAGTGGATAGGTAGGATAACCAATAGCCGATATATCATTTGCATCAATCTTACCGTCCTTGTTCAGGTCTTTATACTTCACATCTCCGGCTATGGGTGAGAAACCGGAACCATGATCGGGAATGCCATTTTCTTTTCCTTTCAAAGATTCATAATTAGCAGCATCCTCTTCCGTAAAGAAGCCGTCATTTACATAGCCGAATTGTTGCCCAACCGGACGTCCGGTTTCACACATCCATTCATAAGGCTGGGGAATTTCATCTTTGAAAATAACTTTATTCTTGGCATAGGACCAACTGGTACCGATGTAATAACTAAAATCCCTGATTGCATCTTCCCAACGTGCAGTTACCTCAAAACCTTTATTGTCCACTTTACCCATATTTACAATAGGTAGAGAAATTGCCAGATAACCAGGGTTTACCTGACGGGAAATTAAAATGTCTTTACGATGCTCGATGAAGTAATCGAAAGAAGTTTTCAGATGGCTATCGAAGAAATGCAAATCAACACCATAATTCTGTTTTGCAGCAGTCTCCCAAGTTACATCCGGATTTCCAACCTTCGACTCTTTGGCACCCGGAAGAAAATTATTGGTAGTAGAACCGAAACTATAAATGCCTGTAGTATTATTACCTCCCGCTGTACTGATGATATAACTATCGGGCAAATAAAGGAAACGTGATCCATCAGAAACGATATCATTACCTACAATACCATAAGATGCACGTAGTTTCAAGTAACTGACATAAGGTTTCAGTGGCTCCATAAACTTCTCTTCAGAGATAATCCAACCGACTGAACCGGCAGGGAATGTACCGAAACGCTTCCCTTCTGCAAAGTTCTCCGAACCATTATAACCAATACTAAGGTCTAATAGATAACGAGTTTTGTAATCATAAGTGGCACGTCCCACAAAGCCTACGTAACTACGGGGAATACCTGTATTTTTGCTGGGATAATATTTCATTGTTTGATTGTACATAGCCAGAGCAGAGACATGATGTAATCCAAAATCTCTTTGGAAATTCAAAGCTGCTTCAAGATACCAGTCACGGGACTGTCCGGCCTCCTGTGTCCAACCCATAGTCTGTGCTTCTTGTATCTTTCTTATCAAAGTCTCGCCACTTTCTGTAAGGTAGGCCTCATATTGGTCGGCTTTTCCTTCACGGCGTCGTTTATCAGTCACACCACTATTATAAGCTCCTTTAATATGTGCTTTTAAGCCTTTTGTGAGAACATCAAGTTTCTGTTCCAGAGAAAAGTCGAAGTTAATCACATTTCCGCCTGTAGTGGTGTACCCTTTACCGTAATATGTATTCAGTCCATCATTAATAACACCGAAATTGCCAAATACCGATTTATTGACGGAAATCCATTTACCATCCACAATTCCAGCTCCCGAAAAAGGTACGGCACTGTAAATGTTGTCATACAAATAAGAGATATCAGTATAAGTACCGTTGTTATAGTTAGGCTCCGTCTTGTCAGTAAGACGTCCTCCCAGATTGATCTTCATAGAGGTGGTTTTCGTCACATCTATATCCATATTGATACGATAGTTATAGCGGTTATAGCTAAAACCACGATCATTTTCATGGAAAGTCTCAAAAAGTCCCTTTTGGGTAAATACACCTAAGGAAGCAAAATAACGTACCCGGTCGGAACCACCGGAAATTGTCATATTATGTTGTGTCTGCAGTGCGGAATTTTTAATCAGTAAATCCGTCCAGTCCGTATCGGCATAAAGAATCGGGTTACTATGTGTACGGAAACCTTCCAGCATTGCATCTGTAAATATCAGTTTGTCTTCAGCAACACCGTCACGCAGTTGGGCAGCATTATATGTCATTGCATAGTCGTAACTGTTAGCAAACTCCGGAATATTGGTAGGCATCTGAAGACCGGCACTGGTGGAGAAAGTTATTTTAGCTTTACCGGATTGTCCGCGCTTCGTTGTCACCAGGATAACGCCATTGGCACCACGCACACCAAACACGGCTGTAGCAGAAGCATCTTTCAATACGGTAATATCTTCCACTTCATTGGGGTCTAATTGGGTGAACGAACGTTCCACTCCATCGACCAGACATAATGGAGCGGACAAACCGGTAGACAAGGAACCTACACCACGCACATACAGCGTTGCATCATCAGCTCCCGGCTGACCGCTACTCTGTACACTGGATAATCCGGGAACCTTACCACTCAATGCATTGGCAATACTTCCTACCGGAGATTTCATAATTTCATCTGATTTCACTGAGGATAAAGCACCGGTAACGGTTACTTTCTTCGTAGTACCATAGGCAATAACCTGTACTTCCTCTAACAGCGTAGCACTTTCAGCCATTGAAATCTTCAGCTTGCTCTCACCTTTATAGACAATTTCCTTGTCTTCGTACCCCACAAAGGACACCACAATGGTAGCACCAATCGGAACACTTAAGGTAAACTTACCATCTAAATCCGTAATCTTACCATTCTGGGTACCTTTCACCCTGACAGTAGCACCAATAATCGGGCCTTGGTCATCAAAGACCTCTCCCGTTACTACTCTTTCCTTGTCTTGTTGTGTTACAGCCACAGCTTCGGAACGTTTTTCGTCTCCTAAGCTCTTGCCGGGACATATGGCCAAGAAAGCAAAAATAAAAATCCACAATTTGTTTTTCATAAAAAAGTGATTTTACATAACATTATTAAATAAGGAATAACCATGGTCAATATTTTAGTATCGCATATACACTTACTAAAACAGTGCAAATGAATGGAATCTACAAGACAAGCACCTGACCATTGAGTCATATAGAGTGGCACAAATTGTTTTGCAGACAAAATGTGCCCCATTTCGGACAGATTTCACCCATAGCAACCTAACCGAGGATTCTTAAAAGACCGGTACGAATTAAAATAGTAGTTTGTACATGATGAATGATTCACCAAAAGACAAGAATGCTCTCAATCGGACAAGACTAACAGCATTCTTTGTCGGAGAAGTTTTATTCCTGAAGATCCTCTTCTGCCTGAGAATCCTCCCGGGGAGAATCTTTTCTATAAGACAAAGGAGCAACTCCATAAAAAGACTTGAAACAGCGGCTGAAATAACGTGGAGAAGTAAAACCCAACCGATACGAGATTTCTGAAATATTATATTGTGGTTCTTCCTGCAGCAACCTTAAAGCTTCTTCCAATTTCAGCTTCATTGTAAACTCATTCGGAGTTAACCCCATAACTTCTTTCAGGCGAAGGAACATTTTGCTCCGCCCCATATTCAATTCGGAAGCCAGCATATTCATATCAAAGTCCGGATTGTCAAAATTACGTTTTATGACTTCTGATGCCGTATCCAGCAGTTTCTGATCTGCAGCCGTAAAGCCACCGGCCTCCTGGGGGATCATAGCTTCTGTCCTACTCAACTTTTTCAGCAACAATCGCCTGTTTCTTAGCAGATTATTGCAACGTGCCAAGAGTAATTTCACATTAAAGGGTTTTGTGATATAATCATCTGCTCCAAACATATATCCTTCTATCGTATAATCTATTGAAGATTGTGCTGTAAGCAATACAACAGGGATATATGCCAATTCCAGAGAATTCTTAATTTTATAGCACATTTCCTTGCCAGACATCACCGGCATCATAACGTCACTCACTACCAGCTCCGGCTGCAACTGTTGAGCCAGTTCAAAACCCATTTGTCCGTTTGACGCTTTATATACAATATAGCTTGATGAAAAAATACCTTCCAACATATCCAATACTCCTTCATCATCTTCTACCAACAATACACGAGGTTTTCCGGATTCTTCTTTCTCCTGCCCTGCATTCATCTCACTCTCTTCAGACTCTTCTTCCGGTAATGGTTCCACCTCATCGTAGACAATAGCTTCCCAATCCAATGCAGGTACCGTTACTTTCTCATGTTCCAACTCTTCCTTAGTAAAATGGTTGTTGCCCAGAAGCAGTTGTATTTTAAAGCTACTTCCTTCTTCCAATACACTTTCTACGGTAATATCACCTCTGTGAGCCTCAATTATTCCTTTAGTAAGAGCCAGCCCGATGCCACTTCCAACAATCCCCCTCTGTTGCTTTTCATTCCCTTGATAAAAACGTTCAAAAATTCTGGATAAATCATCCTGGGGGATTCCACATCCGGTATCTGATACAGTTATTTCCATTATCTGCTGCTTCCTGACTGATACCTTAACACTTTTCCCATCAGATGTATATTTAAAAGCATTCGATAACAGATTAAACACTGCTTTCTGCATCTGCACAGGATCAAACCAGACTTCCATCTTCTCATTGGGATGTTCAAACGTATATACTATATTTCTTTTCCGGGCAAGTTCCCAAAATGAACGGTAAACATCTTCCAGAAATGGCACTATATCAACACACTCTACTTTCAATTTCATGAATCCCTGTTCCTGTTTTCTAAAATCCAATAGTTCTGTAATCAAAAAACGTAGATTCATTGCATTCTTATGAATACTATGTAATCTGCGATAAACAGAAAGTGAAAGCTTTTCTGATTGCAACAACATCTCTATCTGCCCAACGATCAAAGTTAACGGAGTACGGAATTCATGGGATATATTAGTAAAGAAACGAAGTTTCATTTTATTCACTTCTTCTATTCGTTCCTTTTCATCCTTTTCTTTGGCTAATGAAAGAGCCAGTGCCTTACGGGCATTTCGTACCCTCAGGAAAACATATATAATTCCTGCTACTATCAGGAAATATACCAGATAAGCCCAAAAACTACGATACCAGGGATAATGTATCACAATGTTAAGTGCTATTTCCTCTCCCATATCCTCACCCAATCTATTTTTTGCCTCACGTACTTTCAATACGTAATTCCCCGGAGCAAGATTTGTATAAATCAGTCGCAATTGGTTTGTTGATATCCAATCCTTATCAAAACCTTCTAATTTATACTGATACCAGATACTTTTTTCTAATTCGATATAGTTAGAACTGGAAAAGTCCACCATCAGATTATTCTGCCAAGACGACAAATCGATATGCTGTATAAATGGCAATGATTCCTCCAATACATGTTGGGTATCTCCCGGACACACCTTGACATTATTGACAAAAAGACTCACAAAATAAAGTTCAGAAGTGTCACTCTCATCATTCATATATAAATCTTTCTCACGAAATGAAATAACACCATCTACCCCACCGATATAAACCATGTCGTCATCCGCTACACAAATTCCACCTCCATCTGCAACTGCAGAAATCATACCTTTTATAGCTCCCAACTCAACCGAATACATCGAATGGCTAAAAGGTGAATAAATAGAGATTCCTTTATCATTGGTTATCAATATATTATTTAGAGGAGATTCAGCCAGATTATAACAGAAATTACTTAGCAAACTATTTTGTTCAGCTGTGTAATGTTCCCACTTCCCTGTATCATAGTTATATGAAAACACTCCATTACCTATAGTCGAAACGTAAACAGTTCCATCCTTAGCTTCCATTATCTTAGTAATCCGTACCTTACGGTTTTCTAATGTGTCAAAGTGCACAGATTCGATCTTGCCCCAATCACTTAAAGATAATCTATACAAATCCAAATCGGCAGCTAACCAAACATATCCCCGGGAATCAATTTCAAATGTCTGAAAAATATCTTTATTGCTGATTAATTGGAATTCCCCTTTATCCGGATGCATACGCCAGAAGCCATTCCGGGCTGTCACATACAACCAGCCATCTTTAAATAGTGAATAATAAATAATATGGTCAGGACCTTTTCCGGTACGTTTATAGTCATCCAAATAATTATGAAAATGATTAGTTGCTCTATCATAGAGGCTAAGTCCTCCCGTATATGTACCTATATATATTTGGTCACGGCTTTCATCATAAGTAATAGTCTTCACATTATCATGCAAAATTGAATTCTTACCACTCTCAGTAGTATAATAGGTAAAAGTATTCGTTTTCCGGTTGAACCGATTTACACCTCCTCCATCCGTACATATCCAAAGGTCACGCCTCTTATCTTCTATTATTTGCCCTATAATCGGATAATTCAAACAATTATTGTTTGCCTCGGCATAGACGTAATACTTAAATAAATCCTTTTTCAGATTGAAATAATTCACACCTCCATAATAAGTGCCAACCCAGATAGTACCTTGCCTGTCCTTATAAAGAGAAAATACAGATTCATGTGATAACGAACCAGGATGAAAGTTCGGACGATATACACAATAAGTATCCGCACTGGGTCTATACATCTGTAATCCATCAAAAGTACCGAACCAGACATTATTTTGGTCATCCTCCACAAAACTACGTATCTGTTCACTTACTACACGATTGGAAGCAGATGTTTCTTTTTTCAGAATTCCATCACGCCCTATCTTATATAAGCCTCTCATGCGGGAAGCAATCCACAATTCATTTCTGCTACTTACAAATAATTTAAAAATCTCGATTTCCGGTAACAGGCACTTTACGGTTTCTTCTTCCAGTACATACAAACCTTTGGCTGTTCCAATCCATATTTTATCCCCACTTTTAGCCATACACCAAATTGTTGGAGTATTTAACTTCTGATAAAAAGACAGGGAGTCAGCCTCAGCATTATATCTAAACAAGGAATCACCGGCAGCACACCAGACTTCATTATCAAAAGCAGCAATGGAACTTATGCCTGTAGGATATATTTCCTTAAAACGTTCTTTTCTAATATCATATTTAATTAGCGCTCCATCTGTCTTCAGAAAAACATCCCCGTAAAAGTCACCTACGATTTGATCGACTACTCCATTGATGAACTTCTTCTTCCGAAGTTGATTATCTATGATTTCATAAGATTTATATGTAGAAAGTCGTTCGCCATCATAGATATTAACCCCCTCATTTGTCCCAAACCACATACGCCCCAAAGTATCCTGGTAGATGGCCAGAACCGAAAGATTTGAAAGTCCATCTTTCATATCCAGTTTCTTGAAATACTGTCCATACAAGTTAATGCAAAATAACAATAAGACAGGTGTTACATAGTATTTGGTTCTTTTCATATAAATTATTAATTTCTCAAAAGCAAAACTATAGAAATAATTCAAATAAGGCAAATAAACTATTAAAATTATAGTTTTCTCGGTTTTAATAGTTTCAAGCTATGCCAATAACGTCCATTTTTGTAGCACAAATTGTGTAATCATCTAAAAATGAAATGTATCAAAGAGAGCTACTTTGAAATTTTCTATACCTTTGCACTAATCTTAAAATCAAAATACAGAAAGCCATGAAAGGAATTTTCTTATCAATACTATTGTTTTTATCAACGTTAAGCATACAAGGTGCTGAGTCAAATAAAGAATACACATTATGGTACAATCGCCCGGCATACAACCGTGGGGGAAACTTTAGCCAAATCGCAGCAAGAGGATTTCCTTATGATGAAGATTGGGAGAAATGGTCACTCCCCATTGGGAATGGTGCTATGGGAGTCTGCATCTTCGGACGAACTGATGTAGAACGTATCCAATTAGCAGAGAAAACGATGGGTAACAAGGGTGCCTATGGTATGGGAGGATTCACTAACTTCGCAGAAATCTACCTGGATATTCATCATAACTATGCACAAGATTACAAGCGCGCACTACGCTTAAATGATGCAATTTCCACTGTAAACTACAAACATGAGGGAATAGAATATGCCAGAGAATACTTTGCCAGCTATCCTGCCAATATAATTGCTGTAAAATTAAAAGCCAGTCAACCGGGTAAGGTGTCATTTACACTTCGCCCGGTCTTGCCGTACCTGCATTCGTTTAATGATGAACAAACCGGACGTAGCGGACAAGTACACGCCGAAAAAGACCTCATAACATTGAAAGGAGAAATCCAATACTTCCATTTACCTTACGAAGGGCAAATAAAAGTAGTGAATTATGGGGGAACACTCTCCTGCTCAAACAAGGGTGAGAACAACAGCACTATAGATATAAGCAAAGCCGACAGCGTAATACTATACATATCCGCTGCCACTTCTTACCAACTGAAAGACAGTGTCTTTCTTTTACCAAATGCAGAAAAATTCAAAGGCAACACCCATCCGCATAAACAAGTTTCTGAATGTATTGGGAGAGCTGTAGAGAAGGGGTATGAAGTCCTGCGCAATGAACACATTGCTGACTATCAACAACTCTTCAATAGAGTTGATTTCCAATTGACAGAAGATATCCCCTCTATCCCTACTGACAAGTTACTATACCAGTACCGCAACGGAAAACGCGATGCATACTTGGAAGAACTCTTTTTCCAATATGGACGCTATTTGTTGATAGCTTCTTCACGCCGAGGCTCTCTTCCCCCCAACTTGCAAGGTGCCTGGAACCAATATGAGTTTGCTCCCTGGTCCGGAGGATACTGGCACAATGTAAATGTACAAATGAACTATTGGCCGGTATTCAATACAAATCTGACTGAACTCTTTATCCCATATGCGGACTATAATGAAGCATTCCGCAAAGCTGCAACTCAAAAAGCAGTTGATTATATCACTCAAAACAATCCGGAAGCACTAAACCCGATAGCCGAAGAAAATGGCTGGACAATCGGTACCGGAGCTACGGCATTTGCCATAGAAGGTCCCGGAGGACATTCTGGCCCGGGAACAGGAGGTTTCACAACCAAACTATTCTGGGATTACTATGATTTCACCCGTGATAAACAACTACTGAAAGATCATGTCTATCCGGCACTTATGGGCATGGCCAAATTCCTGTCCAAAACATTGAAACCCCAACCTGACGGAACGTTACTGGTAGATCCGTCTTTTTCACCGGAACAGGTTCACCAACAGGTTTATTATCGATCTAAAGGATGCATATTCGACCAAAGTATGATTCTGGAGACATACCGTGACTTATTGCATGCTGCCGAGATTCTGAAAGTTAAAGATCCGTTCCTGAAAACTGTAAAAGAACAAATCGGAAAATTAGATGCTATATTGATTGGTGAATCCGGCCAAATAAAAGAATTCCGCGAGGAAAAGAAATATGGAGAAATCGGACAATACCAGCACCGGCATATATCCCAGCTATGCGCTATGTACCCTGGAACCATTATTAATGCCGGCACCCCGGAATGGTTAGAAGCAGCCAAAGTAACTCTGAAAGAGCGAGGTGACAAATCAACAGGATGGGCCATGGCTCACAGGCAAAACCTATGGGCACGAGCAAAAAACGGCAACCGTGCCTATAAACTATATCAAGACATTCTGACTTACGGAACCTTAGAAAACTTATGGGGTTCTCATCCTCCTTTTCAAATAGATGCTAATTTCGGAGCTACTGCCGGAGTAGCGGAAATGCTACTACAAAGCCATGAGGGATATATTGAACCCTTACCCGCCATCCCGGATAATTGGGATAAAGGGAGCTTCAACGGACTAATGGCACGTGGGAACTTCCAAGTCTCAGCCACATGGGAAAACGGTGCAATCCGGAGTATCCGGATTATATCTAATAAAGGAGAGCTTTGCCGGATAAAATACTGCAAAGCAGCAAGTGCACAAGTGACCGACAAGTATAACAAACCAATTAAAATCAAACTTTCCGGTAATGATATCTTTGAATTCAATACCCGAAAAGGAGAAATATATGAAATCATTTTCTAACACTTCAATCATTTATCATTAACAGTATTATGAAAAAACTACATTTAATTGCTTTTACTATCCTGTCTCTGTTTTCATTCCCGATGCAGGCACAAAAGCTCTTGCCTGCCGAACAGGAGATAGAGCTACAATACGGTGCAGACCGTTTAGGAAAGCGATATGACGCAGCCATGCAAAAGTTCCGTGAAAACCGGCTGGGAGCATTTATTCATTGGGGATTGTACGCCATTCCCGGAGGAGAATGGAACGGTCAGGTATATAACGGGGCTGCCGAATGGCTCAAGTCATGGGCAAAAGTCCCTGCTGAAGAATGGCTACAACTTATGAAACAATGGAATCCACAGAATTTCGATGCAAAGAAGTGGGCTAAAATGGCCAAAGACATGGGAGTGAAATACGTCAAAATTACGACTAAACACCACGAAGGTTTCTGTCTGTGGCCAAGTAAGTTTACAGAATACACCGTAGCTAATACCCCATACAAAAGGGATATTTTGGGAGAATTAGTGAAAGCCTACAACGAAGTGGGTATCGATGTACATTTCTACTTTTCCGTTATGGACTGGAGTCACCCGGACTGGCGCTACAGTATCAAAAACCAAGAAGACGAGATCGCCTTTCAGCGCTTCCTGGCATTCACCGACAACCAGCTTAAAGAACTTGCCACCCGCTATCCCACTGTCAAAGATTTCTGGTTCGACGGAACCTGGGATGAAAGTATCAAGAAGAACGGTTGGTGGACCGCACATGCAGAACGTATGTTGAAAGAACTCATTCCTGGCGTTACAGTCAACAGCCGACTACGTGCCGATGATTACGGCAAAAGGCACTTTGACAGCAACGGACATCTTATGGGAGATTACGAATCAGCTTATGAACGTCGCCTCCCCGATCCTGTAAAGGACCTGCAAGTGACCAAATGGGACTGGGAAGCGTGTATGACCCTTCCTGAAAACCAATGGGGTTATCACAAGGACTGGTCTTTGAGCTATGTAAAGAATCCGGTCGAAGTGTTGGAAAGAATCGTCCATGCTGTATCTATGGGTGGAAATATGGTAGTAAATTTCGGTCCACAAGCTGACGGAGATTTTCGTACCGAGGAAAAAGAGATTGCAAAAGCCATAGGCAAATGGATGCAGAAAAATGGGGAATGCATATATGCCTGTGATTATGCAGGTTGGGAAAAACAGGACTGGGGATATTATACACGTAAAAAGAATAGCGTTTATATGATAGTATTCAATCGTCCTTATTCCAAGCAACTCACAGTAAAAGTTCCGAAAGAAACCCAAATTATCAATGCCGTATTGCTGAATGGAGAGAAAATGAAAGTTACAGAGACTGCCCGCAATGAATATAACGTGGGAGTACCTAAACAGGATTTCCAAGAACCTTTCGTCATAAAACTGGAAATAAAATCCTCTAAAACATCTACTAATAAATACCATGAAGCACTTACTTAAAAAAAGAAATATGAAGCGTTTAATTATTTATTCCATTTTGTCCATAGTAGCGATTTACTCATATGGACAAAACAGTTTCAACAAAACTGATATAAAATCTATCATGAAAAGTGTTGCTGATTGGCAAATAGCCAATCCGGCAAAGGGGAATGAACATGATGATCTGAACTGGACATATGCCGCATTGTACATGGGCATGATAGATTGGGCCGAGTTAACCGAAAAAGAAGACAAAGACAGTTCTTACTATGAATGGTTGATGAAAATAGGCCGCCGTAACGCCTGGCAGGTAGGAAAATACATGTATCATGCAGATCATATAGCTGTGGGACAGGTATTCCTGGATATGTACCAGAAATATCACGACCGGAATATGTGGCTTCCTACACTGGCACGTACAGAATTTGTGATCAATCATCCGTCAGCCAGTACACTGGAACTGGATTACAGGAATATGGCAAGCCTGGAACGTTGGTCATGGTGCGATGCTTTATTCATGGCACCTCCTGTCTATGCTAAAATGTATATGCTGACCGATGATTGGAAGTACATTGAATTCATGAACCGGGAATATAAAGCTACCTACGACTATTTGTTTGATAAAGAAGAAAAATTATTCTACAGAGACCACCGTTATTTCAACCAAAAAGAAGCTAACGGCACAAAAGTATTCTGGGGTCGTGGAAACGGTTGGGTACTGGGAGGTCTTTGCGAAATCTTGCAGACTTTGCCCCGAAATAATATGCACCGCCAGTTCTACCAGGATTTATTCATTACCTTGTCCAATCGTATCATTCAATTACAAGGAAAAGACGGATATTGGCACGCCAGTTTACTGGATCCGGACTCATATCCTTCACCCGAAACAAGTGCCACCGGCTTCATCGTATATGCCTTAGCTTATGGTGTAAATGAAGGATTATTAGATAAAGCAACCTTTATGCCTGCCATAGAAAAAGGATGGAAAGCCTTGGTAAAAGCTGTAGAAAAGGATGGAAAGCTGGGCTATGTACAGCCCATCGGCGCCGATCCAAAGAAAGTGACCCGCGAAATGACCGAGGTGTATGGTGTAGGCGCATTCCTGTTAGCAGGCAACCAAATCTACAAAATGGCCAAGTAAAATAAAGAATGATCATAACATAAAAATAGTAACTTGAAAAACAATATGAAAAATAAAATCCACCTTATAATTTTGCTTTTTATAAGCAGTATTATATCGGTAAAAGCAAGCGTAGCCACAAATAGCAATCTTCCGGACAACGAGGATGAATTTGAAGTACTGATGCAGAAAATCAGGCTTGACTTTGCAAAAAATCCCTCTATTGATGAAGCCTTAAAGAAATACAACGAGACTGACGGCTCATTCACAGATGTAGATTATGGCAGTATTCAGCGTACAAAGTGGCCTCCTCTGGAACACGTCGACCGCCTGTACGATTTTGCCTTTGCTTATACAAATCCTAAAAATAAATATTACAAGGATGAAAGCCTCTTCACTAAAATAGAGAAAGGCTTGGAATACTGGCATGAACGTAATCCCTGGTGTCATAACTGGTGGTATAACCAAATAGCAGAACCTCAACGTTTGGGAGTATTACTCATACAAATGCGTATAGGTGAAAAACACCTGAATACGGAGTTGGAAAACAAAATATTGGAAAGAATCAAAACTGACGGAGGCGATCCTGCCAAGTGGACTGGCGCCAATCGTACGGACATTGCCTTGCACTGGATATATCGCGCATGTCTTTCCAAAAATGAAACAGACCTGAAAGTGGCACTCGAGAATGTTTACAATCCCATCGTATATACTACAAAAGAAGGATTTCAACACGACAACAGCTATTTTCAACATGGCAGACAACTTTATATTGGCGGATATGGAGATGAAATCCTGAAAGGGGTTACCCAAATAGCTATGTATACCAAAGGTACCCAGTATGCAATTCCTCAAGACAAGTTAGCATTGCTCAGCAAATTCATGCGCGAGACCTATTATGCTACCATACGGGGGCAATATATGCTATTTGATGTACTAGGGAGAGGTGTAAGCCGTCCCGGCGTCACAAAGAAGATACATACAGCTTTATTCGCCAAACGTATGATTGAATTAGATCCGGATCATGCCAATGAATTTAAGGATATTATCGCCCGTCTGGATGGAAAGCAACCGGCCAACCATGCACTCACGTCTAAACATACTCACTACTTCAGAGGAGATTATACTCTCCATATACGTCCCACATACGCTTTCGACGTTCGCATGGCATCTACCCGTACTGCACGTTGCGAATATGGAAACGGAGAAAATCTGAAGACTTACTTTATGTCCGACGGATGTACGAACATTGTAGTCGACGGAGATGAATATGCCGAAATCTTTCCTGTCTGGAACTGGGCACGCATTCCCGGTACAACGGCCCCGCAACTTGATGAAATTCCCATGGCAGCCAGTGACTGGCAAACTCCGGGAACTTCGACTTTTGCCGGAGGTGTATCCGACAGTTTATACGGAGCATCTGTTTATTCATACACAGATTCCTATGCTGAAATCAATACAAGTGCACACAAAGCATGGTTCTTTTTCGACAATGAAGTCGTATGCCTGGGTGCGGGGATACATTCCACATCACCACATTCCGTATTTACAACTATCAATCAATGCCTGTCTTCTACAGAGAATCCCATTATCTGTCAGAAAGGAAAGCTCTCTGATATCCAAGATGGTACTTCCGAGTACACCTCTCCCGAATGGATTCTACACAACAAGATAGGATACATATTGCCAAAGGGGCAACAAGTCTTTGTATCCAATCAACAACAAGAAGGGAACTGGTACGATATCAACCATACCACTTCCAAAGATATCATCCGAAAAAAGATATTCACACTTGGAGTTAATCATGGTATTACACCAGAACAGGCCACTTATGCTTATATCGTTGCACCTGGTATCCGGACAGCTGAAAACATGAAGAGTTACCTGCAAAAAAATAATATTGAGATTCTGGCTAATACAGAGAATGTGCAGGCAGCCAGAAATAAGAAAACAGACGTTTGGCAGATGATTTTTTATAATGCAGGAGAGTTTACCCACAAAGACATGACAGTAAAGGTAGACAAAGGCTGTGCTCTAATCATCAAAAAGATTGATAAAGATAAAATAAAACTCCATATTGCTGATCCTGCGCAGACACAGTCCAACATAACCGTAAAAATAGATACTCCCAAACGATCAGGAACTATCAATTGCGACTTCGGCAATAGCGATATATATGCCGGAAGAACCCAGGCTTTCGATATCCGGCTTAAATAATCAGACCTTATAAAAGTTAACTGACACAATCCCTCAAAAAGAAGTCTCGACCCTGATTGAATCTTTCATCAGGTCGAGACTTCTCTATTTCACTTCATAAATCGGAAACAAAAAGGCAGTAACTTCACAGCTACTGCCCTGTTTTTGAAAGAGGAGTTTCCCTTTCTATTAATTACCAAAAAGAATTCAAATTATTTAAGGCGATACAATAACCAAGAACTTTGGAAATCCTTCCGGTTTGAGTATTTAGCCTTGAAAGCGTCACGTGCATCGGCAGCAGAAGCTCTATCATTAAAAGTACTAACAATTACACGATACATAGCTGCATCTGAATTAAAAGCAACAACAGCATTGTAACCTTCCTTATCCAAGAAGTTTTTCAGGTTTTCAGCATTAGCTTTCACACCAAAACTGCCACAAACCACACTGTAATCTTTCAAACCACCTACACCGGATACTACTTCTACTTTTTCCTGACGTACACCTGCAGTTGCAACCGGAGTGCTTTCCACTACTCTTGCTTCTACCGGAGCAGTAACTGTCGGAGCTACTTCCACTGGTTCAGTAGTCTGAGGTTCTGCCAGTTCCTGTTGTTTTGCCTTTTCATATGCTTTTTTATAAGCGCTTTCACTCGATTTGCAAGAAGAGAATGCCAATGCAATACACAATCCCATTCCTAAAATTGCTAATTTTTTCATAATCATATCATTTTTGTTAATAAATTCTATATCAATATCTTAACTATATTCAATATTTACGGAATATAGATCGTACTCCTTCATGCTCCAAACGGAGGGATGAGGAACTGAGTTCCTCTATTGTGAAGGTCCGTTCTCCATTTTCCCACCCCATATAGAATGCATAACTTTCGTACTCTACACTTTCAGGCAGCAAAATAATAGAAATTTTATCTCCTTTCAAAGAATAATTCCCAAAAAACGTTTGATAACTACCATTTCTCAATAAACAAATGGCAGAAAAACTGCCTTTCTGAAAATTATAGAAGATGCTATCTTGCCGTTCTATGGAACCATCGGCATATTGATACTGCCTTAACTGCCACTTATTATCTAAATCGCCGTCAACATTACTACAAGCTGCCAGTACAAGCATTACCAACCCGATAATCAGAAATATCTTTCTCTTTCGTATCTTCATGTAGCTAATATTCCGAATAATAGGACAAATGTACGCGGAACAATCAATCTGAACGTTACTCTTATAGTTAAATTAAACTAATCGCACTTTTTTTCCTACGATAGAAACCAGTCCGAACCGTGTCAAGTCCGTACCATCTCCGTAGTCTATAGTACGGACTTGATACGGTCTTGGTAGGGAGTTGACACGGAGTTGGTCTCTTTCGAAACCGGATAAGAAAAAATAAATGAAAAAAATATATTCAAAAAAAAGAAGTTACGTGAACAACTATTCAAAGAAAAATGTTAGTTTTGTAGTATTAACCTCTTTAAAATAGAAAGGAGAACATTATGAAAGGATTAAATGTACTTGTAGCTTTTCTGGGCGGTGCAGCAGTAGGCGCAGCCGTCGGTATTTTATTTGCTCCCGAAAAAGGAGAAGACACTCGTCACAAAATTGCAGAAATCCTCCGTAAAAAGGGAATTCGCCTGAACCGTAGCGAAATGGAAAATCTGGTAGACGAGATTGCAGCAGAAATTAAAGGCGAAGCAGCCGAATAAAACAAAATCTACAAAAAAACAGAGCCACTATGATGTTTGCAGACGATAGAAGTATTGACAACCTCCAGCAGCTATTCATTGAGTTTAAGAAATATCTGAACCTACAAAAAGAATATACTAAACTGGAAATAACTGAGAAACTCTCAATCCTGCTTTCTGCCCTGATATTATTATCAGTGGTCATTATTTTAGGCATGGTGGCACTGTTTTATTTGTCGTTTGCGCTGGCTTATATTTTAGATCCGCTCGTAGGCGGACTCATGGTAAGCTTCAGCATCATCGCCTGTTTCCATCTTCTGCTGGTTTTATTAGTAATTACTTTCCGCAAAAAACTCATCGTCAACCCGATGGTGAATTTTATTGCCGGATTGTTTTTTGATAATGATAATGAAAAATGATACCATCATGAATAATATGCCTGATACTTCTTCCATGACTCTGGAAAGTATTGCACTACAGAAAAAAGAATTACGGAAGAAAATACATGCACAGAAAGAAATCATGACGGATACGGCAAGAGAATTATTTGCTCCGCTTGCACCTGCCGCCGACAAAGGTAATGCCATCATGCGTGCCTTTAATACGGGCATGGCTGTTTTCGACGGATTGATGTTAGGAGTAAAACTAATGAGAAAGGTCAGAAGGATGTTTTCTGCCAAAAGATAAACAGATATTAAAACAAAAAAACTGCACTTTGTAAGGTGCAGTTTTTTTGTTTTAATTTAATTCTAAGATTACAGATACGTTTCAAGCAACTTCACGCCACCTTCTTCCGGAACAATTGTCACTTCCTGTACAACAGCAGGCAGTAACACCGTTTCACCTGCACGAACAGTAATTTCATTCTGGCTGTCGTCTGTGATGTGGCATGCACCTTCTACACAAATGAAAATCACAAATGAATCCAATTCAGAATAGTCACACGTAATTTCCTCCGTCATATCATAGATGGAAGTAGTGAAGTAAGGACTGGCAACCAATTCTACCGGTTCGTTCTTCAAGTGATCGTATTCAGTACGGAAATCATCTTGTACATCGGCAAAATTAATGGCTTCGATGGCCTGAGTAGTGTGTAACTCACGAGATTTACCTTCTGCGTCTTTCCGGTTGTAATCGAAAATACGATAAGTGATATCCGAAGTCTGCTGAATTTCAGCCACGAAAGCACCGGCACCAATACCATGTACACGACCGGCAGGCACATAGAATACATCCCCTGGTTTCACATCACACGTTTGCAGCACTTCAGCAAAAGTTCCGTTATAAACTCTTTCCTTGTATTCTTTCGCAGTAATCTGCTCGGAGAAACCGGAAATCAACTTTGCCCCCTTATCTGCAGACACCACATACCACATTTCATTCTTACCAAAAGAATTATGGCGCTTTCTAGCCAGTTCATCTCCCGGATGTACCTGAATAGACAAATCCAATCTGGCATCTATGAACTTTATTAACAAGGGAAACTTTGTGCCAAAACGAGAGTAATTCACTTCACCGACAAGTTCATGACGGTATTTTCCCACCATCTCCGGGAGTGTAAGGCCTTTGTCAGGGCCATTGGCAACAACAGACTCATTGTCTTCTACAGCTGAGATTTCCCAGCTTTCGCCTACTCCGGATAGCGTTTCATTCAATTGCTTAAAAGCAATAATCTTGTCGCCTCCCCAAAGCGTCTGCTTCAGAATAGGCTCAAATTTCAAAGGATACATTCGTAGTTTTTGTTAGAGCTTTAAATAAAAATGTTACATTTTTTTAGATTAACGCGACAAACTTACAAAAATATCAATTCGCCTCGTAAATGTTAAACGCTAAACTTTCCTAAAATGTTCTTCACATTTCAAGATAAACCCTTGGGAGTACGGAAGAATTTCTTTTTATTTGCAAGAAATTTAAATTATACCATGGATATGATAAACACCGTGTCAACAGGAAGTAACTTGTCTGGTTTAAACAAGGAAGACTTTCAAAAAGATATAAATAACAAAAAGACTGATTTATTTATTCTTAAAAATGCTCAGGGAATGGAAGTTGCAGTAACTAACTACGGATGCGCTATCCTTTCCATTATGGTCCCCGACAAGAACGGGAAGTATGCTAATGTAGTTCTGGGACATGACAGTATAGATCATGTAGTCAATAGTCCCGAACCTTTCCTCAACACTACCATCGGACGCTACGGTAACCGTATAGCCAAAGGAAAGTTCACTCTGTATGGCGAAGAGCACAATTTGACGATCAATAACGGACCTAATTCTCTGCACGGCGGACCCACAGGTTTCCACGCCAGAGTATGGGATGCAGTCCAACCGGATCCGACAACTGTTGTATTCAACTATACATCTGCAGATGGTGAAGAGGGCTTCCCCGGCAATCTGGAAATAGAAATGACCTACCGCCTGGAAGATGAAACCAATGCACTGGTTATCGAATACCGGGCCACTACCGACAAAGCAACAGTTGTCAATCTCACCAATCACGGCTTCTTTAATCTGGCAGGAATTGCCAATCCCACCCCTACGGTTCTGAACCACACCATTACTATCAACGCTGATTTTTATACTCCCATTGACGAAGTATCTATTCCTACAGGAGAAGTCCTGAAAGTAGAAGGTACTCCTATGGATTTTCGTACGCCGCACACTATCGGTGAACGCATTGATGATAAATTCCAGCAATTGATAAATGGCGCAGGCTATGATCATTGTTATGTACTGAATAAAACCGAGAGTGGCGAATTAAGCCTTGCCGCTACTTATACGGAACCGGAAAGCGGACGTACAATGGAAGTATATACCACAGAGAACGGAGTACAACTTTATACAGGAAACTGGTTGGGCGGATTTACCGGTGCTCACGGAGCTACTTTCCCGGCACGCAGTGCAGTTTGTTTTGAAGCCCAATGTTTCCCCGACACACCTAACAAACCACATTTCCCATCGGCCGTATTGCTCCCGGGCGATGAATACCAACAAGTAACTATTTACAAGTTCGGTGTACAAGAATGAATATAACTAACCTAATTTTATAACTAATTTAATTAATTAAAAACCATGACACAACAAAAACAGAACGGTAATCTTGTCGCTATCATTACCATGTTCTTCATTTTTGCGATGATTTCCTTCGTTACAAATCTTGCCGCACCGTTCGGTACGATTTGGAGAAACGAATATGCGGGTTCGAATACTTTAGGTATGATGGGAAATATGATGAACTTCCTGGCATATCTGTTTATGGGAATTCCTGCCGGTAACATGCTCGTTAAGATCGGTTACAAGAAGACAGCATTGATTGCAATGGCAGTAGGTTTCCTCGGTTTGTTCACGCAATACCTTTCCAGCTTATTCGGAGCAAATGCCGAAGTTTTCGCATTCGGTGAATATGCAATCAAATTAAATTTCGTTATTTATCTGCTTGGTGCATTCATCTGCGGTTTCTGCGTTTGTATGCTTAACACAGTGGTGAACCCGATGTTGAACCTCCTTGGTGGTGGTGGTAACAAAGGTAACCAGTTGATTCAAACAGGTGGAGCCCTTAATTCTTTGTCCGGTACATTGACTCCGCTTTTCGTAGGTGCTTTGATCGGTACGGTAACTTCCAAGACTGCTATGTCGGATGTTGCTCCTCTTCTTTTTGTTGCTATGGGTGTATTCGTAGCCGCATTTATTATCATTTCATTTGTAGCTATCCCTGAGCCACACCTTCAGAAAAGTGGAGCGAAGAAAGAGAAATTCTCTCACAGCCCATGGAGCTTCCGTCACACTGTACTGGGTGTAGTTGGTATTTTCATTTATGTAGGTATCGAAATCGGTATTCCGGGTACATTGAACTTCTATCTTGCCGACGCAAGCGATAAGGGTGCCGGAATTATGATGAACGGTGCTGCTATCGGTGGTGCTATTGCTGCTATCTACTGGTTGCTGATGCTTGTAGGACGTACTGCAAGTAGCGCTATCAGCGGTAAGGTTTCCAGCCGTACACAGTTAATCGTTGTATCTGCTACCGCTATTGTTTTTGTATTGATTGCTATCTTCACTCCGAAAGATGTAACAGTTTCAATGCCCGGTTACACTGTAGGTGAAGGATTTATGATGGCACAAGTACCCGTCAGCGCATTGTTCCTTGTACTTTGCGGTCTTTGTACTTCTGTAATGTGGGGTGGTATTTTCAACCTTGCAGTAGAAGGATTAGGAAAATATACAGCACAAGCATCCGGTATCTTCATGATGATGGTTGTTGGTGGTGGTGTATTACCTTTGATCCAACAAAGCATCTCTGACTCTGTAGGTTATATGGCCAGCTACTGGTTGATTATCGCAGCTCTTGCTTATCTGCTATTCTACGGCCTGGTAGGTTGCAAAAATGTAAATAAAGATATCCCAGTAGAGGATTAACGCAATAAGAAGGTATAGGTAATTAATTTATTCACTTATAAATTTGAAAAGATTATGGATATAGAACACGTAAGAAGCCGTTTCATCAAGCATTTTGACGGAACAACAGGAGCAGTTTACGCTTCTCCGGGACGCATCAACCTCATTGGTGAGCATACAGACTATAACGGTGGTTTTGTATTCCCCGGAGCAATCGACAAAGGCATGATTGCTGAAATTAAACCGAATGGTACTGACATTGTACGAGCTTATTCCATCGACTTGAAGGATTATGTAGAGTTCGGTTTGAAAGAAGAAGATGCTCCCCGTGCAAGCTGGGCAAGATATATCTTCGGTGTATGCCGTGAGATGATTAAGCGTGGCGTTGATGTAAAGGGCTTCGATACAGCTTTCTCCGGTGATGTGCCTTTGGGTGCAGGTATGTCTTCATCTGCCGCTTTGGAAAGTACATATGCGTATGCATTAAACGATCTGTTCGGTGACAACAAGATAGACAAGTTTGAACTGGCTAAAGTAGGTCAGGCAACTGAACATAACTATTGCGGTGTAAACTGCGGTATTATGGACCAGTTTGCTTCTGTATTTGGCAAACAAGGCAGCCTTATCCGTCTGGACTGTCGTTCACTGGAGTATCAATATTTCCCGTTCGATCCGAAAGGTTATCGTTTGGTATTGGTAGACTCTGTAGTTAAGCATGAATTGGCTTCTTCAGCATACAATAAGCGTCGTCAAAGTTGCGAAGCTGCTGTTGCTGCTATCCAGAAGAAACATCCGCATGTAGAGTTCCTGCGCGATTGTACCATGGACATGCTGCAAGAGTCAAAAGCTGAAATCAGCGAAGAAGACTTCATGCGTGCAGAATATGTCATTGAAGAAATTCAACGCGTACTTGACGTTTGTGATGCTTTGGAAAGAGCTGATTACGAAACTGTAGGTCAGAAGATGTATGAAACCCATCATGGTATGAGCAAACTTTACGAAGTAAGCTGTGAAGAGCTCGATTTCCTGAATGATCTTGCATTTGACTGCGGTGTAACAGGTTCACGCGTTATGGGCGGTGGCTTCGGTGGCTGTACTATCAACTTGGTGAAAGATGAGTTGTATGATACATTCATCCAGAATGCTAAAGATAAGTTCAAAGAGAAGTTTGGCAGAAGCCCTAAAGTTTATGATGTAGTTATCAGTGACGGTGCTCGCAGATTAGTTTAAAACTAAAACAACCCAATCCTAAAAGGGCGTCTTCCCATCACGGGGAGACGCCCTTATCTTTTTAGCCTTTTCAAATAAACTAATCAACTAACCTAATCTAACCTTCAGTATATTCTAATATCTAAACCTATTGCACTCCTTCTGTTGTCATCTGAATCCGCTTCATGGTTCCATCTTCATTGTAATACAAACGATCTATGCATACAGAACGTCTATAGCTTCCACCTGTCGGATTAATACCTCCATTGTGATAAATAAAGTACCAGTCACCTTTGAACTCAATAATCGCCTGATGGTTGGTATTGGAATTACCAGCTATTTCATTCAGGATACCTTTATATTCCCAAGGTCCTGTGATACTCCGGCTCATTGCATAGCAAATCTTCTCGGGAAATTCAGACGCATAAGAGAGATAATACCAATCACCACGTTTATGTATCCAGGGAGCCTCCGTAAAACGAGGTAGAACCACATGAACAATCGGACCATCCAACTCAATCATATTATTTTTCAGTTTGGCATAATAGCACTGAGTATTTCCCCAATACAGATACGCCTGTCCGTCATCATCAATAAAGACTGTCGGATCAATGTCATCCCAGTAGATTTTAGTGCGTTCTACTGTCATATCATTGGTAATCAGAGCAGAGCCACGTGCATCGACAAAAGGACCTAACGGAGAGTCGGAAACAGCCACACCGATAGACTTTCCGGGAATGGCATTATGCTCCACAGTAACGTACCAATAGAATTTACCATCACGTTCGATAACCTGACTTGCCCATGCTTCTCCCTTTGCCCAAGAGAAATCTTTGGCTTTCAGAGGTACAGGATGTTCAGTCCATGTCTTCATATCAGCTGAAGAAAAAACACACCACTCATTCAGAAGATAATGTTCAGCTGGTGGAGGACATTCATCATGTCCGGCATAGATATACACTCTGCCGTCATATACCATCGCACCCGGATCAGCTGTATATTTATATTTGATAATCGGATTTCCTTTCGCTACAAAAGTGGTATCTTTTTGTGCTGATAGCCCTTGTGAGGCTACCAGTACAAAAGAAACAACCAAAAATCTAACCTTATCTAACCTAACTTTATTCATCAATTTCATCCTTTCTTAAAAATGTAGACAGCAAATGTATTGGGTTCTAGCTCTACATTCAGCACCTGTCCGTCGATAGAAACCGGACTTTCCTGGGGCTGGATAGCAGATGGCTGTTCAATCGTATTATCTTTATTGGGATCAGCAGAACGAAGCTTCATACAACGACCGCCAGACAATACATCTTGCTTCTTCAATCCTTCAAACTTCAATGATAAGGGCTGAGCTTTATCGGAAGTATTGGCTACTTTCACTATAATCTCTTTTTTATCCTTATCATAAACAGCACTTGCAAACAAACCATTCTGTCCCTCAGTTCCTGCTACAGGCTTTTTATCCATAGTAAGGGGAAGTACGTTGGTGCCTTTATGGTGTCCGTAGAGTTGCTGAACATAGTAACTTACAGTACGTACCGAGTTCAGATTATCAAACCAGATCATATCCGGACGCCATTGCCATCCTTCCACATGAGCAAACAGAGGAGCATAAGTAGCCATGTGTACAATATCGGCATTACGTTCCAATCCTGTCATAAAAGCAGCTTCAAGCAAGGCAGCATTGAAATGGTTCCACTTCTTACCTTTACCATGACAAGCATATTCACCGGCGAATACTTTCGGCCCTTTACGGTCATAGTTATCATAACGTGTTCCCTGGTTCAAGAACCAGTTCTCAGGACGATAGAAATGTTCATCCACCAGATCCGCTTTCAGACGCTTCATTTCCGGCCACAAATATTCAAACTGCTTTCCTTCAGAATCAGGTCCTGAACTTCCGATAATCTTGATATCCGGATAGGCTTTACGAATAGCCTTGATAAACGGTTCGAGATGTTCCGGATATTCCGGTCCCCATTGTTCGTTACCAATACCAATAAACTTCAGATTGAACGGTGCAGGGTGTCCCATATCTGCACGAAGTTTTCCCCACTTTGTTGTAACATCTCCATTAGCAAACTCTATCAGGTCGAGAGCATCCTGAACATAACTATCCAAATCGCATACGGCCACATGTGCCTCTGCATCTGAATTCTGAAACTGACAGGCAAGACCACAACTTAATACAGGTAGTGGCTCCGCTCCTATTTCTTCTGAAAGTTGGAAAAATTCAAAGAAGCCTAATCCATAGCTCTGAAAATAATCGGGATAGAAACGGTGCGGGAAAGTATATTCCCAACGATTCTCATTCAGGGGACGATTCTCTACAGGACCTACTGATTTTTTCCAGTCATAACGTGTAGCCAAATCAGTTCCTTCAACGATACACCCGCCGGGGAAACGGAAAACACCTGGTTTGATATCTGCTAAGGCCTGTGCCAAATCTTTACGTAAACCATTTTCGTGTCCTTTCCAGGTATCAACCGGGAAAAGAGAAACGTGCTCCAAATCAACAGTACCTTTTGAAGCAAGGAAAATACGAAGCGTTGCCTTCGGATCTGTAATGCCTGGCTTCAGAACAACTTGGTATTTTTTCCATTCTTTCGAATCAATAGTCAATGTTTCTGTGGCAAAAGCATGATGTTCGCCCATAGATTTGGTATCCACCAGCTCTACACGAATTTTTTCTGCCGTCCCTCCTTTTGGCAAGCGTGCCCATACAGAAAAGCGATACTCTTCACCGGCTTTAACGCCAATACCGAAGAAGCCTTCATTGTCAAGTCCGGTGTGCTTATGCGGGTGTCCCGGATCAGACAGACGAACATAGTGAGGGTTTCTTTCAAAAGGACCATCATCCTGCAAAGTAACATTACCAAAGGTCTTCCATCCCATTAAATTCTGTGGGAATTCAAACGAACGGTTCTTTACAAGTTCAGCATATAAGCCACCATCAGCAGCATAATTGATATCCTCAAAGAACAGTCCATACATAGTAGGCTGAATCTCTGCACCTAATTTCTTGGTTTGTATCACAAACTCATTGGTTTGTGCCTGAAGCGACACTCCTGCTGTAAGAGCCAGCGCCGCCAATAATCCTGTGTATCTTTTCATGGTTTCAAAATAAAAATTATAATTGATTATTTAATCCTTTTCCCCCAGACGGAACGTCCCCGGCTATCCAGACCGGTAAAGAGAACTGTTTCCGTTTCATTTTCCCAATCATGTCCGGCAAATACGATCAAGTCTTTTATATCTTCTCCATCAAGTGCCAACCGCAGAGATTGCTTTGCATCTGTAAAATCCCAGGTTCCTTTATTCTCTCCCAGTTTTCCATCTTTCTCCAAATGTAACAAACGAGACATGTTCCATTCTTCATCTTGCAGTTCACCCTCACCCCACAATATTTGTCCTGCTTCCAACTGGCGTTCATACAAAGGTTCCTGCACACGGATAATCTCCCACTCACCAGCTAAATCTGCAGCGGAGAACTTTCGAGATTTACTACCTGCATAACGTTCAGGAGATACTACAGGCCAACCCTCTTCCGTAAAGAACACTTGACGTATATGAAGATCCATCATCTGATTCTGTGGAGACAAACGACCTTGATGAGCCATAAAATACTGTCCATCGTCTGAAGTAAACACCGCACAATGCGCTGTTCCGGCCCAACCCGGATGATTTTTGAAACGGTAAGGCGCCGTTAGTATCGGAAAGTTATTGGTAGTATCTTTCAATTCCTTACCAAAGTAATCCATAAAAGGACCTTCTGCTTTATCTGAACGTCCGACACGCACATTGTAAGTCGTCATCAGCGGATCATAGGAAACAAACAGGAAATATTCTTTTAATTCAGGATTATAAATAATCTCAGGTGCTTCCAGATTATCCTTCTTGTAATTAGCACGACGAGCTACCAAGTGTCCTCTATCTCCTTCTACCAAAGGAAGTCCGGTTTCAGGATTCAATTCCACGCAGTACAAACCACCAAAGAACGAACCGTAGTGCATCCACCACTTCCCATTTGAAGGGTCTACAGTGATACTGGGGTCAATGGCATTCATGGCTGTCGTATCGTCTGTTTTAACAACACAACCTGCCAACGTCCAAGGACCTTCAGGCGAATCAGATTCTGCTAATCCGATATAGGATGTCTTCCGCCCGAAAGCCGATACGCAATAATACAATCTATACTTATTGTTATAAGGAATAATATAGGGAGCCCATATATTTGTCGCTCCATGTCCATCAGCATGGGCACGCACCCACTCTACCGCTTCCTGCGGAATTTCAGGAAACGCCCAGCCAAGGAATTCCCAATTCACCAGATCTTTAGAACGCCGCATCTGAATAAACCCCAAAGGGACTCCTTTCTCTTTCGCTTCTTTACGGTTTTCACGGAATATTGCATCTGTAGAATACATATAGTAATACTCACCCATCTTCCGGCATGACGGATCATGTACATTATAAGTTCCCCACGATTGATAATTCTCCATAGAAGACAGTGAAGAATAATCATCCGCCCACGGGTTAGGTGAGGCGGTAGGCGTAAATACAGAGGAGGTACAGCCAGCGAACAGGCTGCTCATCAACACAACAGCTACACATAACAAGTTTCTCATACTATCAGTAAATTATAAATTCTGTTGCAAAAATACGCCCGGGCCAGCATGGTAAGGTGGACAAATGAACATTTGAGGTGGACAATCCAGCAATTTAAATTAAAAACAGTTGGTCTAATTTTAAACATTATAAATATTCTTCTAACTTTGCCTTTAATAATACAAATTATATGAAAAGACACAACCTTTTATACCTTATTATATATATCAGTTTCATTACACCGTGTGCTCTGCAAGCACAAGAGCGTTTCACTGACCAGTACAATGTCTCGTACATCACCATGGATGATGGACTCCCACATAATTTTATTGATGATATTTACAAAGATACCCGGGGATTTCTTTGGATTTCTACTGCCGGAGGAGGACTTTCCCGATATGATGGCTACGAATTCATTCATTTCAATCCCAATACCTCCCATTGTAAGCTAAAAAGTAACTTTATACTAAATGTATATGAAGATACCTTTCAACGCCTTTGGATCGTATCTGAAGGAGGAACAGACATTATTGATTTATTGACTTTGCAACCTATCATCCCGAATGACCCCAAAGGACTGCTGACCATCTTATTAAACCAACCAGCATACACTGTGATACGCGACTCACAGAATTCTATATGGTTGCAATGCGGAAATGCACTCCATCGGATTACCTTTAATACAAAGGGAGATGTAGAAAGCCTGTCTACATTAACATTGCCTCAATTAAACGAACCGGATCTCGTATTAAAGGACATTGATGAAGACGGAAAGATATGGACCGCAATAAATGGCACAATCTATAAAATCATTCCGAATAATCAGGGAGAATTAGAAAAAAGCCATATATCAGAGAAACTAACGTTCTTACCTGATACCTATCTGAAAGATATGTTAGCAAAAGAAAATGAAGTATGGATAGCCACACATGCAGGATTGTACCGCTATAATAAAAACAGTAACGCAATAAAGATTTACGAGAATATTCCTAATGACCCACATTCCATTTCGCAAAATTATCTGACCAGCCTTGCTATCACCAACGATAAACAGTTGATTGCAGGTACACTCCGTGGTGCAAATATTTATAATCCAATTACAGACAGTTTCGAACATCTCACCCATAATTCTACCGGCAACAGCCAATTGAATAGTAACTTTATCAATTGTATAAAAGTAGACGGAAAACATATATGGATCGGCACTGAAAGCGGAGGAATCAACAAACTCGCACCCAAACGCTTATCTATACACAACTACATACATGATAAAGAAATCCCCTCAAGTCTGTCTGATAATCCGGTAAATGTCATTTATGAAGATAAAGAAAAGAACTTATGGGTAGGCACTGTGGAAGGAGGCTTGAACCTGAAGAAACAAGGGACTGAACAGTTTTTCCATTACAGATGGGAACGTGGTGAGATAAGTCATAATTCTGTCAGTAGCCTTGCCAGTGACAACCAAGGTCAGTTATGGGTAGGTACTTGGGGCGGTGGAATCAATATTATGAATCCCAAAGCACTGAGTCGTCCCCTTCAAGTCATATATACACATCCAGAAACAGGATTTCCATTATTCTTCATAGCAGTACTTGTTTATGACCCTATCAATAACGGGATGTGGGTAGGTGCCAATCGGGGGCTCTTTTTTTACGATATGGCAACTCAGAAATTCATTTCCCCCTTTGCTAACCAGATGGCAGAAAATGTACGTGGTTGCCTCGGTGCCCTCATCGACAAAGAAGATAAATTATGGATAGGCAGCACAGAAGGAGTATATATTATAGACCTTCATTCCCGCTCCGCTAAATCAGAGAAAGGAGAGTTCCAGTACCGACATCTCAATTATAAGTTGGACAATCCCCAATCAAAGCTAATAGAGAAGATTAGTTGCTTCTGCGAAACGACAGATGGAACACTGTGGCTGGGTAGCAACGGATATGGTATTTATAAAAGAGTTGTTGATGACCAAGGCAAAGAAAAATTCATTTCTTATAATACCACCCAAGACCTAATCAACAATAATGTCCGGAGTATGCAAGAAGGCATAGACGGTAATATCTGGATAGGAACAAATAATGGACTTTCCTGTTATCACCCGATAGAGAACCGTTTTACGAATTACACGAAACAAGATGGGCTACCCGATGCTCAATTCTACTGGAACGCCTCATGTCATTCGTCAGACGGAACCCTCTATTTTGGTACTGTCGCAGGGCTCACAGCCATTGAAAGCAATTTTCCGCCTAGTATAATTCAGCCAGCCAATGTAAGATTCACTAAACTAAGAATCGGGAATCAAGATATTCTTCCCGGTAACATATATCTATCCCAAGATATTGCTGTCACTCAGGAACTAAAATTTCATGAAAAAGAGAAATCATTTTCTTTGGAATTCTCAGCCCTCAATTTTGAACCGGATAATACGGCCACATATAGCTATCGCCTTCTCGGATTTGAAGATAAATGGGTACAAGTACCTGGAAACCGACGATTTGCAAGTTATACAAACCTGCGTCCGGGAACTTATACCCTGCAAGTAAAATATACGCCCGACGTAGAAGATGGAGCAGAGAACATCACACAACTAAAAATCATTATCCAACCCTACTTCTATAAAACCACTTGGTTTATCTTATTACTTATCGGTTTCGCTTTATTAATCACCTGGCAAATTTATCAATGGCGTATACGGAACTTCAAGCAACAAAGAGAACTGTTGCATCGCACAGTGGAAGAACGTACATACCAACTGGAACAACAAAAGCAGCTATTGGAGAATCAAACGGAAGAACTCTCCAGGCAAAACAACACACTAAAACAACAAAACGAAAAAATCACCCGGCAGAAAGCTCAATTAAGTCGTATGGCACGCAAAGTTCAAGAGTTGACATTAGATAAGATTGCCTTCTTTACCAATATTACACATGAATTCCGTACCCCGATAACCTTGATTATCGGCCCCATCGAACGTGCTCTTAAACTGAGTTATAATCCGCAGGTAATAGAACAATTAAACTTTGTAGAACGTAACTCCAAATATTTATTATCCCTTGTCAATCAGTTAATGGACTTCCGAAAGGTAGAATCCGGTAAGCTGAATATAGTAAAGACTAAAAGTAACTTTCTGAATTTTATAAACTCATTACTCACTCCTTTTGAAGTGTTTGCCGGAGAGCGGAATATCGCGATTAAGCACTATTTCCATATGAAAGATCCTGAAATCCGTTACGATGAGGAAGCTATGCATAAAGTAATTACCAATCTACTAAGCAATGCTATTAAATTCACTCCCGATAATGGAGAAATATCCGTATATATAGCTACATTACCGACAAAAGAAAGTAAGGAAGTACTATACCTCTGCGTCAGTGATAGTGGGACAGGCATTCCGAAACAAGATATAGAGCAGATATTCAACCGCTTCTACCAATCAAAGAAGCAAGTGAAGTATCCTGTATACGGGCAAACCGGTACTGGCATAGGGTTATATCTCTGTAAACGTATCGTACTGATGCACGACGGAGACATAAGTGTCCGTAATAACCCCAGTTCTGGCTGCTCTTTCCGCATCCTGCTTCCATTACCCAAGGAAGAAGACATAAACGATCAGCTTATCATTGAAAATAACATTCCGCCTACAACACCCGCAACAGCAGACGACGAGTTGCCCAAAGAAAAAGTGGCTTTAAATATTCTGGTTGTAGAAGACAATGCTGACATGAGAGGATATATCCGTTCTATTCTCCGCGATTATTATAATGTACTCGAAGCTTGTAACGGTGCAGAAGCCATTGAAATACTAAACAGGCAATCGATAGATTTCATTGTCAGCGACCTGATGATGCCAGTAATGGATGGTATAGAGCTGTCACATCGAGTAAAAGAGACTTTTGCAAACTCACACATCCCTTTCCTGATGCTTACTGCCAAGACATCACCGGAAGCCCGTCTGGAAAGCTATCGCACAGGAGTAGACGAATATCTTCTAAAACCTTTTGATGAGACTCTCCTATTAACCCGTATTGAAAATATTCTGGAGAATCGGAGACGCTACCAGAGACAATTCAGGGCAAATATGGATGTTGAAGTACTAAATATAGAAGAAGAATCAGGAGACAAGAAGTTTATCAACCAAGTGATGGAAGTAGTGAAAGAACACTATAAAAACCCCTACTTCGAAGTCAGCGACTTCAGTGAAGCTGTTGGGGTAAGTAAAAGTCTCCTAAACAAAAAACTGCAAAGCCTCATCGGACAGTCTGCCGGACAATTCATCCGTAACTACAGACTGAATACTGCCCGGGAATTGATTCTCAAAAATCGGGAAACAAAACAGATGAACATTGCTGAAATAGCATATGAGGTAGGTTTCAATGACCCCAAGTATTTTGCACGTTGTTTCAGTAAACAATTCAATATGAAGCCCAGTGATCTGATGAATGAAGAAGGTAATAACTAATAGAAATTACAAAAACGACGTACAATAAATAAGATTTATAGCCACTTTTTTCTGCTAATAATCAACCTTTTACAAAAAGCAGGTTTCTTGTCAACAAGGAATTAACTTTCTGTATACAAGAAGTTAACTTCTTGTTGGCAAACTCTTAACTTCTTGTATACAGAAATATTGTTGCTTTTATATTTATTTACAAGAAGAGATAACTGTACCCATTTACAAGATTGATTGGCAAAATAATCATTCATAAGAGGTCTCTTATACGTCAAGAATTATAATAATTGTAGTTTTTACACTCAAATACTCGTTTGTCCACCTCTAATATTCGTTTGTCCACCCCTAAAAGTATGTTTGAGCGTACTTTTGCATCACTACTTAATGTATCAAGTAAGTAGAATAACTAATTGTTAAACCAATAATATCTGTATTATGAAGACAAGAAAATGGCCGGTACCCATTCTGGCGGCATTTACAGTCCTTTCATTTTGGGCCTGCGAGGATTGGGGGCAAATGGATCCTCCGGCAGGAAATCAGAAAAATCCCAAATTAGAGCAAGTCGCAAAGATTACTTTTGAGGATAAAGATTTTGATCCTCAAAGCCTCAACTATTATGCCTACGAAGGCGGAGACATAGCTGAGATTGAAGACGACAATGTACACGGTAAAGTACTTCACCTACCTGATGGTTATGCCCGTATGTTCAATCCACTGAATAGTGTGGAAGCACAGAATGGTGTGTCACTGACATTCTGGGTGAAGCAGGCACTTCGCATTGACGAAGAAACGGAAGAAGAATTGGAGCCGGACTTGGTCGGTGCCCTCTTCTCTTTCCAAAACAGCAACGGCACACAACGCATGTTCCTCACCGCAAACGGCTGGCTGAAGTATGAAGGTGTGGATGGTGAATACGAGGTCAACAACCCCGAAACGAACAAAGTATCCAAAAACCCATTGTTGTTACCCGCCGGAGAATGGCACTACATGGCCATTACTGTCCGCAATGACGGTTACAGCATCTATGTGGATGGCAAACAACGCATCGACAAGACCGTAGAGAAATCAAACTTTGACTTTGGAAAGATTGTACAGTTCATGGCCGCTACACCTTATATATATATAGGTTATGGTTCAGACTCTCACACACAAGAGATGTGGATAGACGATATCGCAATTTACCGCAACCAAATTACCGACAGTCAATGTCAAATGCCGAACATAGGCGGAGAAGAGGGAGCATTCGAATATCTTGTCGGCGATCCCATCATCACTGTAGGCGCAGAAGACAACTCGGCAGCTTGGTGGACAGCATTCTCCAACTATTTCAGAATGCCCGCTGACGGCAATATGAAGTTCAAATTCACCAACCACACCAGCGGTGCTGGCAACTGGAATAACTGGTGCTTCTGTCTCTGTACCGATGCCGAACGAAATGGCAGTGACTATGCCGAATACTTCGTTATCCGCTCCGACCTATACGGATGGGGTGACAGCTATGGCTCAGGTATATGGACCAACGAAGGCTATGGTGACTGGGATGCTTTCCGTGCTGATATGGAAGGTGCAGAAGTGACTGTGACCGTCCAACGTAGCGGAGCAACGGCAACTGTAGAGGCAGTAGCCAAAGCCATCAACGGTAACGTGTACAAAGAAACTTTCACCACCACTTGCGGTGACGGCACACAAGTAGTCCGAGGCTTCTTTATAATGGATGGTTCACACATCGTATTCGACACTGAGGAAACCACAGCATTAACCACAGTGCCACTGACAAAGACGACTATCGGTGCCGAGGACTGTTCGACTGCCTGGTGGACAGAATTCTCAGACTATTTCCAGATCCCCGTCGGACAGAATTTGCATCTCGAATTCGAGAACCACACCAGTGGTACTGGCAACTGGAACAACTGGAATCTCTGCCTCTGCACTGATGCCGAACGGAATGGCAGTGACTATGCCGAATACTTCGTCATCCGTTCCGATCTTTACGGATGGGGTGACAGTTATGCCTCGGGCACATGGACTAATGAGGGCTATGGCGACTGGGATGCTTTCCGTGCCGACATGGAAGGAGCCACAGTAGTCATCGACATTCAGCGTAACGGTGCTACGGTGACAGCCACTGCGATAGCTACCGGCAAGAATGGCAATGTGTATAAAGAAGTTTTTGTAACAGACTGCGGTGATGGAAACCAGACAGTACGGGCATTCCTTATCGTGGATGGAGCTCATCTCAAGATGGATAAATCCAACTGCTATCTGTACACTCCGTTATTCAAGTAATAACCTCTATAAACAAGAATATATTATGGACAACAAAAAAATCACAATATCAGCAGCCCCGCGCTTGGCGGGTATGTTGCTGGCATTCGCCTTCCTGCTGACCGGACAAATGCTCTTTGCACAATCCAAGCAAGTGACAGGCGTAGTGAAAGATGCCACCGGTGAAACTGTTATCGGTGCCAGTGTACTAGAAAAAGGTACTACCAATAATGGTACTATTACAGACTTTGACGGTAACTTCAAATTAACTGTTGGCAATCCTAATGCCACATTACAGATTTCATTCGTTGGTTATCAGACACAAGAAGTCAGCCTGAATGGGAAGAATTCTATTGTAGTCACTCTGAAAGAAGATTCTGAAATGCTGGAAGAAGTAGTGGTAGTAGGCTATGGTGCACAGAAAAAGGAGAGCGTGGTAGGTGCCATCTCACAAGTATCTTCCAAAGAATTACTCCAATCACCTGCTGCCAATGTATCCCAAGCTATAGCTGGTAAAATTTCAGGTGTTATCACCTCACAGACTTCCGGTGCTCCCGGTTCAGATGACACGCAGATCTATATCCGTGGTCGTGCCACATTTGCCGGTGATGCCCAACCGCTTGTTTTGGTAGACGGTGTAGAACGTGAATTCTCACAGATTGCTCCGGATGACATTGAAACAATCTCTGTATTGAAAGATGCTTCGGCAACAGCCGTTTATGGTGTACGTGGTGCAAATGGTGTAATGTTGATTACCACCAAACGTGGTAGAGAGCAAAAGCCTGAAGTAAGTCTGACCGCCAACTGGCAGATTCAAAGTCCGACACGCACAGATACTTACCTGAACTCTTACCAGTCAGTGAATTTGCTGGAAGAAGCCCTCGCTAACGACGGCCTTCCTTCACAATTCTCTGCCAGTGACTTGGAAATGTATCGCAAGTCATGCGCCGGTGAGCTGAGCGGTTTGGATGCAATGCTCTATCCCAACGTAAACTGGTATGATGAAGTTCTGAAAAGTTCTTCTCCGGCACAGCGCTATAACGTTAGCGTACGTGGTGGTACCAAGCGTATGCGTTACTATGCTTCCGGTGAACTATACGACCAGAAAGGTCTGATCAAGAATCTGAGCAACGACAAGTATGGCAACTCTTCAAGTCCCAGCTTCCGTCGTTATGCATTCCGCGCCAATATGGACTTGTTCTTGACGAAAGACCTGACTTTCTCTGTCAACTTCGGTACCCGTTTCGAAGAGCGTAAAGGCTCCAATACTACCGAAAGTGCTAATTATAGCCAGATATTTTATGAAATGAATCATACTCCCGGATGGCTCTTCCCCGTATCTACAGTAGTACAAAACGGTGAAAAACAAGAAACGATCTATGGAGGTAGCTCACAGTATCAGAAAAATATCGTAGCATCCTTAGCCAAAGGCGGTTATTACAAAGCCACCAATACCATCAACGAAACTAACTTCATCCTTGACTACAAGATGGATTGGCTGACTGAAGGATTAAGCGTAAAGGGTATGGCTTCATTCGACTACGACTCTTACGACAAAACTCTGTACGGAGCTAGTTTTGCCACTTATGAGCTGAACAACCGTGACGATTTCGGAAACATCGACGCCTATAACCGCTTCAATACGGATGGCGAATTAGCTGGTAGCAAAGATTCTTATACGATTTATAAACTCTACATGGAAGCTCAAATCAACTATGCCCGCAAATTCGGTAAACATGATGTAACAGCTATGGCGCTCTACAATCAGAATGATTATCGTTACAGAGCTGACCTGGCTAAACGTTATCAAGGTTTAGTAGGTCGTGCCACTTATGGTTACGACGATCGTTATCTAGCCGAGGTGAACTTTGGTTACAACGGTTCAGAAAACTTTATGAAAGGTAAACGTTTCGGTTTCTTCCCTGCTTTCTCTTTAGGCTGGCGTATCAGCAATGAATCTTTCATGGAGAATACTAAGGATTGGTTGAATAACCTGAAACTTCGCGCCTCTTACGGTGAGGTAGGTAACGATGTATATACTGTGAATGGAGTAGCCCAACGTTTTCTCTATGAGGAAAAATGGAGCCAGATCAGTAATGATTATATGTTCGGTACCAGCGGCCAATCCGGCATCTACGAAACACAATATCCTAACTATGCCGTTACCTGGGAACGTGCTCACAAATACAATGTCGGTTTAGAGTTCGGATTGTGGAACGGATTGTTGAATGGTAATATCGACCTTTTCCACGAAAAACGTAACGATATTCTTACCAACTATCTGACACGTCCGGAATGGGTAGGTGTAACGATGGCAGCCGGCAATTTAGGTGAAACCGTCAACAGTGGTTTTGAAATCGAGTTGAAACATAACAACCGTATCGGCAAGGACTTTCAATACAACGTTGGTCTGACCTTCTCTCATGCCAAGAATGAAATTAAGAACATGGATGAACCGGCACTGAAAACAGACTACCGCAAACGTGAGGGTCATCCTATTGGCCAGTATTATGGACTTGTATGCGACGGCTTCGTAACAGCTGCTGACTTGGCTGATCCTAATTTCCCGACATCAACCTTTGGTAATGTACAGGTAGGTGACTTGAAATATCGTGATATGAACAAAGATGGTTTTATCGACGAACGGGATGAAACATTCATCGGTTATAGCGATGTACCCGAAAACACATATGCACTGACCTTAGGATGCAATTATAAAGGCATTGGTTTCAGTGTAATGTTTCAAGGTGTCGATCACGTAAGCCGTTATTATGATGCAGAAGCGATGTATGCTTTCGTCAGTGGCGGTAAAGTAAAGGAGCATCACCTGGATCGTTGGAATCCCGCTAAATCGGAATCCGAGAACCTGGCAAGCGCTAAGTATCCATTGCTGCACTATGACAGCTACGGTGATCACAACCAACGCCAGAACTCCTTCTTCCTGAAGAATGGTGCTTTCATGCGTCTGAAAAACATCGAATTGAGCTATACATTGCCCACCCAATGGGTAGAAAAAGTAGGCATGAGTGACTGTCGCCTCTACGTAAACGGTAACAACCTCATCACTTGGGATCATCTGGATGATTTGTGTGACCCGGAAAGCAACGGTTCCAACCGCTATCCGATTATGAAGACTGTGAACTTTGGTGTAAACATTAAATTCTGATAGAAAATGAAAAAGACATTATTATATGGCATTTTTGCCCTGAGCATCGCCTCTGCCACACTTACTTCCTGCGAAGATATGTTTGGAGGCTTCCTCGACAAGCAACCCAGTAATGAGTTGACGGGTGAAGAAGTGTTCGGCGACTGGAACTTAATGACACAGTTCCATTACGATACTTACAACTTCCTGCGTCACGGTGCCTGCCGCATCAACCATTCTTGGTTGGATGCCGCTACAGACTTGGCAGAAACCAGCTATGCAACCGGTGGTGTACGTACCACATTTAATATAGGTAACTATTATGGTAGCGGTGGTTCAGCTGAGCTAAGTGCCACTTGGGAACATTACTATCGCGGTATCCGTAAATGTAACATGATAATTACACGTATAGAAGATGTACCTAGAAATCCGGATTTGCCAGAAGATAAGCATCTTGAGTATAAAGCCAACTACATCTCTGAAGCTCGTTTCCTCCGTGCCTGGTTTTATTGGGAACTCTTCCTGCGTTACGGTCCTATTCCCATCGTAACAGAAGTACTCGATCCGAATGGTGATTTATTGAGTGACTATAAAACTCGCCCCAATATAAAAGAATATGTGGTAGACTTTATCCTGAAAGAACTGAGTGAATGTGAAAGCGGTCTGATGACTTATGCTGATGCTTCTGATAAAACTCGTGCCGGACGTATCGGGCAGCCTATGGCCCGCGCGCTATATAGCCGTATTATGCTGTATATGGCAAGTCCGCGCTACAGCAGCGAATCAAGCATCACGTGGCAACAAGCGGCCGATGCAGCAAAAAGTTTCATCGAGACCTATGGCAGTAACTACTCGTTGATGCAAGGTACAGACTCAAAGGCAGCATTAACCAATGCCTGGTTATTAACTCCATATGAAGAAAGCAATAAGGAAATGATTTTCTATCGTAACGATGGAACCATCTCATGGAATAACATTCGCTATGACGTCCCGGTAGGTGAAGGAGGTGATGGTGGTCTTTGCCCGTCGCAAAACCTAATAGATATGTATGACATGATTGACGGTAATTCTCCTTTTCAGGAATACGACGAAACCGGAGCCCCGGTCTACAACGGAATCAATCCGATTATCAATACGGCAAGTGGTTACAATGATGCCAATATGTGGGCCAACCGCGACGGGCGTCTGGCAGCATCCGTTCTTTATAATGGTGTATCCTGGAATAATGGTGTAATCAATGTCGTCAAAGGACAGCGTGACAATCCTATAGGTAATGCCAACGCAACCCCGACCGGCTATTATGTACGCAAATACATTCCGGAAACCATTCTGAGTGCAGACCACAGTGGTAACTCACGCCGTCTCTGGACGATCATCCGTTATGCGGAAATCCTGCTGAATTATGCCGAAGCACTGAACGAAGTGCAGGGCCCCTGTCAGGAAGTATACGATCAACTCGACCTGATTCGCCATCGTGCAGGCATCACCGGCAATGTTGCCGACCGTACAGATCTGAACACCAAAGAGAAAATGCGCAACTTCATCCGCAAAGAACGCACGGTAGAATTGGCATTCGAAGAACATCGCGCATGGGATGTACGCCGCTGGAATGTAGCAGAAGAAGCATTGGGACGAGATATCATCGGTATTGATGTAGCCGCTAATGGTACCATCACCCGCAAAGTAGCCCAGAAGCGCGTATTCCAAAAGAAGATGTACCTCTATCCTATCCCTGAAGGGGAATACTGGAAGACAGGAATTGAAAACAATCCGGAATGGTAATCCTTAAATCAAATATTGAATATGTATAATTTGAATCATATCATAAGAAAATTAACAGGAGCAGGCAAAGCCTTGCTGCTGGGAATCCTGCTCTTTGCGACCGGTACAGTCTGGGCACAGACTACACAAACATTGAAAGGTCGCATTGTGGACACCGAAGGCAACCCAGTTGCCGGAGCCGTAATAAACGTCGCAGAAGAAAGCCGAATCGTCCTTTCCGACGAAAACGGTTACTTCAGTCTGAAGAACGTAAAAACGTCTGATGAAATCTGTATCAGCAGTGTGGGATACAAAAACACACAAGTAGCGGTAGACTTCAACGAGGGATTCAAAGTGGAATTGGAATCCGACCTTGATGAATACCTCCACACCACTCCTATAGCATTCGGACGCAAAGCCAAAAAACTGGTGACCGAATCAACCTCTGTAGTAACTGGCGAAGAACTTCAAAAGCACCCTATCACCGTGCTCCAGAATGCATTCACCTCTACCGTTACTGGTATGGAAACTTACGAATGGTCCAGTGAACCGGGATGGACGGAAACAGCCATGTATATCCGTGGTATCCGCACCATGAACACCGGAGCCCGTGCCCCACTGGTTATTGTAGACAACATGGAGCGTGACCTGTCTTTCCTCGATGCATTTCCTATCGAGAATATCACCATCCTGAAAGATGCCGCAGCGACTGCTATCTACGGTATGCGTGGTGCCAATGGCGCAATTTTGGTAACTACTAAACGCGGTAGTGCCGGAAAAACAAACATTGACTTCACTCAGGAAGTAGGCTTCCAAATGTTGAGTAACAAGATGGAAAATCAGAATTCTTACAATATGGCTCTGACACGTAACCGGGTAAAATACCTGGATGGACAAGACCCTATGTACACTGATGAACAGATTGAAAACTACCGCCGCGTATGCAACGGAGAAACGCTTGAAGGAATTGACCAGTATAGATACTTCAACACCAGCTGGGCCGACGAACTCTATCGCGAAACGGCCCCCATGTACAAAACCAACCTGCAAATCAGTGGAGGTAATGAACGTGCCCGCTATTATGTTTCATTCTCTTACCTCCGTCAGGAAGGTATGTGGAATGACAAATGGACTAACTATAACAAAAACTACAATACCGGTCATACACTTAACCGCTGGAATTTGCGCTCGAACATCGATATTGACATAACTAAGCATCTCAATGTATCTCTTGACCTGGGTGGTCGTATCGACAACATTACTCAACCGACGGAAGGTGTATTCAATTTGACTACATTCGGTGTTGTTGAAGCTAACCCTATGGAACCTGTATTTACGCCGAATGGTCAGATTTACGCATCTGCCACAGCCCAGAACGCTGGCCGTTACCTTGCCGCCTCCGGTCAGGAAAAAAACCGTCGCCGTAATCTGTACTCTACAGTAAATGTCAATGGTGATTTGAGTCCGTTATTGAAAGGTCTAAAAGTAAATGCAACCATTAGTTTCGACTCTTACGAGACATTTGAATCTACTCAGAGAAACAGTGTGAATTCATATTACTATGATTATATGAATATGGATGTAACTGACCCTTCGCAATTCACATATAAACAACACACCACTTATTCTGCCTTGAGCGATCCTACGCCCAATCAGCGTGAATTCTATTACAACCTGAACCTGATAGGTGGTCTGGGCTACAGCAATAAGTTTGGTCAACACACTATCGAAGCCCGTGCTTTTGCCCGTGCTTACCGCAACCAGCCCAATACGTATGTATCTTCCAACCGTTACCTTTCATACAACGGACAGGTAACTTACGACTATGCCAACCGTTATATCTTCTCTGGAAACATTTCACGCATGGGTTGTGATAATTTCAGGGAAGACCAACGTTGGGGAACTTTTTATGGTGCATCCGCAGGTTGGGTAGCTTCCGAGGAATCTTGGCTAAAAAACAAGAATATCAACCTTTTGAAACTTCGTGTTTCTTACGGTCGTTCCGGACAATCCACGACAGGTGGAGGTCGCTATGCGTATCAGAATACATATGGTTCTGCTACCGGTTACGGTTTTGGCTATTCCGGTTCCTATGTCAACGGATTTGCGGAAACGATGGCAGGAAATGCCAATAACAAATGGGAAATATCGGATATGCTGAATATCGGATTGGACTTCGACTTCTGGAACAAAAAGCTCTATGGTGCAATCGATGTATTTAAAGAATGGCGTTCCAATATTTTAGTCACTCGTACCAGTGTACCTTCTCTCTTAGGAATCTCTGTTGCGCAAGACTCCTATGGAAAAGCCGAAACAAAAGGCTTTGAAGCCACTCTCGGTCATCGCGGGCACATTGGTAACTTCAATTACTACATTGAAGGTATGGTGACCTACAACACCAATAAAATTACCGAAATGGACGAAACAGAACCTAATGTGGAATGGCAACGCAAAACCGGCAATCGTATTTATGACTATACTTCTGTAAACGGTTTGTACGAAAATGCATTCAATAACGGTGTCGGCGGTTGGAACCGCTACAAATTCATCCAATGGGCCAGCGATCCTAACCTGATTGCAACCAGCCAGCAGGATGCTATCGATCATCCAGAAAAGTACCCGTACAACTCAGCTTCCAATGGTGCACAACTACTGGGTACAGCCGTATTCAAAGATTTGAATGGTGACCGCCAAATTGACTCCAATGATATGATACCGGATACTTACACCATTATCCCGGAACTGATACCGACCGTCAACCTCGGTATTGAATGGAAAGGCTTCGACGCACGCGCCGTATTCACCGCTTATCTAAACCGTGACGTATTCCTTTCTCCAGCTGTAGCCTGGTCGGGATGGGGTAATCAAGGCACCCATGAAGTAGTAAAAACATGGGGTTATTATACGGATGATCCTCTTGACCCGCGTAACATAAACGCCACCTATCCACGTCCGACTTATGGTGCCTTTAATGCCATTGATAGTGACCGTGCCACAGGAACTTATCAGAATGACATCTGGATTGTGAATGGTAATTTCTTGTCACTCCGTAACGTCGAAGTAGGTTATTCATTACCCAAACGGTTGATTGCAAAGGCCAATCTGACCAAGTGTCGCCTCTACTTTAGCGGATATAACCTTTGCACATGGAGTAGCGTACCCGATGGTTGTGACCCGGAAAAACCGATGAGCTACGTATGGTGGTATCCAAAAACCCGAACATTTACATTCGGTATAAACATTGGTTTCTAATATGAAAAACAGAGAAATTATGAAAAAAGTATTCAGATATATGGCAGCCACATTGCTGGCTGTAAACTTCACCTCTTGTAGCGACTTTTTAGACAAAGAGGTAGACTTGAGTTTGGATGCGGAACAGGTGTTCCAAAAATTTGAGAATACCCGCGGCTATCTGGCAAATATCTATACCTACCTTCCAGATGCATTCGTAGGTTATACGGATGGGCAGTTCCGTGGTGCATCACGTGACTGCATGACAGATAATGCACTCTCTTTTTGGAGTGTACATTACTATCACAGTGTATTGACAGACGCTTATCCGGCAACTAACCATCCGTTTGCTGCGGATTTCTGGCCCAAGAACTTCAAAGGTATTCGTGCTGCCAATAACTTCCTGAAGTACGCTCGCGAAAGCGTTGTAAAGAATACCGAAATGGATGGCGATGACAACCGTTTGTACGACCGTTACATGGCTGAAGCCCGACTGCTACGTGCCATCTTTCACTTCGATCAAGCCAGTTGGTTCGGCGATATTCCTATCGTAGGCGAAGATGAAAACGGCGAACCCATCATTTTCGAATACACCAATCCGGAACAAATGAACATGGCACGCACCAATTGTGCCGATGCGCTAAAATGGATTGCTGACGAATGTGATAAGATAAAAGATGTGCTACCATTCCGATATGCACAGGAAGAACTGAACTGGGGACGCGTGAATGGTGCAGCAGCCTATGCCCTGAAAGCAAGAGCATTGTTATACAGAGCATCGGCCTTGCACAATCCCAATAATGACGCTACCTGGTGGAGAGAAGCTGCAACGGCTGCAACGGATTTTATCACAAAGAACAAAGCTCAAAGCAATCCGTACAGACTGTATACTACGACAGATAATGATCCGAACAAGAACTATTATGAATGTTTCATTTCTACACCTCACCTGAACAACGAATACATTTTGAGCCGTTCAGAGTGGCAAACCCGTGAAATTGAACTATTCCTAGCTCCCTGCGGATTCAGTGGCAGTGCGAAATCAACCGGACGTACTGGTCCGACACAGAACCTGGTGGATAGTTATGAGACTAAAAATGGTCTCCCTATAGATAAAGATCCGTCTTACGACCCACAGAATCCGTACGCCAATCGTGATCCACGCCTGGAACAAACCATTCTGCATCATGGTTCTATTTGGGGAGATGCTAAACAAGATGAAGAACGTGAAGTAGATGTTACTTATGGTTCCGGCAAAGATTATCATGAACTGCATGGTGGAACACTCACCGGATACTACACCAAGAAATTCCTGAATAATATGTCGTTCAAGAGCCCGACTACCTACACGCATGCCTGTCCTATCTTCCGCTATGCAGAAGTATTACTGAATGCCGCTGAAGCCATCAACGAAGCAGAAGGCCCAGATAATGCATATCAATATGTAAATGAAGTGCGTGCTCGTGTAGGCATGCCACCCTACAGTGGAATGAGTCAGTCACAGCTTCGTGAACGTATCCGCAACGAACGCCGCATCGAACTTTGCTTCGAAGATCACCGTTTCTTCGACGAACGTCGCTGGAAATTATTCGAAGGCAGAAGTGCCGCCAGCGAAAAGAGTCTGCCCTACTACCAGCAAGTTTATAACCTTTACGGTGTAGCTGTAACTCCGGGACAAAGTACAGTGTTCAATTACGGTCCGGCTGAAATGCACCAAACACGTGCTTTCAACAGCCCGAAGAACTATTACTTCCCCATACCGGATGCCGAAATCAAGAGATTGCCCAACTTGAAACAAAATCCCGGTTGGGAAATGAGTACCTCTTCAAGTAATGAGACAGGGACACCTGCTGAATAATCAAAAAACATTGTAACTACCCCGGATGATCCAATATCATTCGGGGAGTTACCTAAACTTATTAAAACTCCGAAAATATGAAACTTAATAAATGGTTAAGCATACTAGTGGTGAATTGCTCACTGCTAATCGGTTTTACCGCTTGTGACGACGATGATAATGATAGTAATGAACTCTCTCTCAGTGCACCTATACTAACTGAAATTGCTGCTCCTACTGCTATAGCAACTTCTGATGTAATAGTCAGCCAACAAGATTTGGATGAAGGCACTATCAGAGTAATGGCCTATGGTTTCTGCTATAATACTTCCAAGAATCCGACTATCTACAGTGCTACGGTAAAGACACTTCCTGAAAATGGTAAAATGGAAGCTACACTAACAGACTTGACTGATAATACCGTATATTATGTACGTGCTTTCGCAACTCTCTACCCCAACGGAGTAGTGTACTCGCCAGAGGTGGAAGTTACGATAGGGACAATTGCACCGGAACCAGAACCGGAAACGCCTGCTGAATAAGACTATACTGGAGGGTGTGTCAAAAAGCTTTTTGACATATCCTCTTGTAGCTGAAAGTACTAATTATTAATAAAGAATTATTTATGAAGTTCTCCAAATGGATCCTATTACTGATTGGCAGTTTTCTCTTATCAGGAGCATGCAGCAGTGATAGTAATGAACCCGATACAGATGAGACAACCGTTTCTATTTCAACTCCCTCTGTAACCAATGTCACGGATGATAAAGCAAATATAATTGCGACTATCACGACAAATACCCCCTCTGCAATTTTAAAGAAAGGTATTTGTTATGATACTCAATCTAATCCGACAATTTCCAGCCGGACTGTTGAAATGAGTAGTGCAGGTCTGTCACTCAACCTGACGCTATCGGACCTTGAGCCTGAAACGAAGTACTATACCAAAGCTTTTGCGACCGTAGCTAATGGAAATCCGGTTTATTCATCAGAAATCACATTCACTACAGAATCCCGCAGTGTTACTTCCGAATTGGACAAATATATAGCCCCTTCCTATTCTGACGATTACACCAATATTGCAGGCTGGAACAACAGAAATCAATGGAATTTAGCCAACGTGCATGACCCAAGTGTAGTATTAGCCGAAGATGGGTATTATTATATGTACCAGACAGATGCTTCGTATGGTAATGCACATGAAGTCGGCGGACATTTTCATTGCCGCCGTTCCAAAGACCTGGTAACCTGGGAATACATGGGAGGCACCATGAAAGCACTACCCAATTGGGTTATTCCTAAATTAAATGAAATACGTGCCGGCATGGGACTGAGTGACGTTCAGCCTGATACTAAAGACTTTGGTTATTGGGCACCTTGTGTCCGGAAAGTCAGAAACGGTCTTTACCGCATGTACTACTCCATCGTCTGCCCAGGCCTGCTCAACGGCGAAGGAACCTGGGGGGAACGTGCCTTTATCGGCATGATGGAAAATTCTGATCCTGCCAATAATGAAGGATGGGAAGATAAAGGATACGTCATTACCAATGCTTCGGATAAAGGATTAAATTATAACGTTCAGGCAAATGACTGGGCAAACTGTTACTATAAATGGAATGCAATCGACCCAAGTTATATTATCGACAAAGACGGTAAACACTATTTGGTTTACGGTTCATGGCATAGTGGTATCGCAGCATTGGAAGTAGATGCAACCACCGGAAAACCACTTAATGTATTGCCCAACCCCTGGGGAACGGAAGCCGATATAGCTTCTTACGGACAGTTACTCGTAACCCGCCAAATAGGAGATCGCTGGCAGGGATCTGAAGGACCGGAAATTATCTATAATTCGAACACCGGATATTACTATCTATTCATGGCTTATGATGCATTGGATGTACCTTATAATACACGCGTATGTCGTTCCCAAAATATTCTGGGTCCTTACTTAGGCATTGACGGGACAGATCTTACCAGATTTGGCGGAGAAATGCTCCCCATCGTTACACATCCTTACAAATTCAACAACAGTAATGGCTGGGTAGGTATCTCTCACTGCGCCATTTTCGATGATGGAAACGGAAACTGGTACTATGCCTCACAAGGACGTTTACCTAAAGATGTACCAGGCATCAATAGCAGTAATGCCGTGATGATGGGACATGTACGCTCCATCAAATGGACGAGTACAGGATGGCCGGTAGTGATGCCGGAACGTTACGGCGCCGTACCTCTGGTACCCATTACAGAAAATGAGCTGGTTGGGAATTGGGAACATATAGATCTCTCCTACTCTTACGGAAAACAGAAAACATCCAATACAATGACACTTTCTGCCGATCATAAAGTAACCGATGGTTCCTGGAAAGGCGCAACATGGAGCTATGATACAGACAACCAACGTATCACATTCAGCAATGGAGTAGAAGTATGCCTGCAAAGAGAAGCAGATTGGGAAGCCAGTCCGAGAACTCACACAATTGTCTATGCAGGATATACCAACAGTAAAACATATTGGGGTAAAAAGAAAAAATGAGATAAGTTCCCGCCCATATCCGGATAGGATTTGAGCCGTATCTAGTCCGTATCTGCTCCGTATCTATACACTTGGACTTGGTAGGGAGTTGGTATGGAGTTGATACGGACTTGGTAGGAAGGGGGTGAATCTGAGCTCTAAAAACAGCCTCAAATTCCCAATCACTGAGTCTGTTTTTTTACTTTTATGTTACATAACATATACAGGTGTAGTTAATACACTCAAATAAAGTGTTACTTTTACACCCAAAATCGGATAATTATCTCATTTACATTAAAAATAGAACCATGAAAAACAGTTTTCTACTTGCAGGAATTGCCGCACTGATGTTATCTGCGTGCAATAACAAGCCAGCTCAGGAGTTGACTTTGTCCGGTCTGAATCCGGTGAATTTTCAAACAGAAGTGAACAATGCCAAAACGGATCTTTACACCTTAAAGAACAAGTCGGGCATGGAAGTGTGCATCACTAACTTCGGTGGTCGTATCGTTTCTATTATGGTTCCCGATAAAAACGGGAATATGCAGGACGTTGTTCTGGGTTTCGACAGCATTGCCGACTATGTAAACATCCCGAGTGACTTCGGCGCTTCTATCGGCCGTTATGCAAACCGCATCAACCAGGGAAGAATCGTATTGGACGGAGACACAATCCAATTACCACAAAACAACTTCGGACACTGCTTACATGGCGGTCCTAAAGGCTGGCAATACCAAGTATATGAAGCCAATCCGATTGATGAAACGACTCTGGAACTGACTCGTATCTCACCGGACGGTGACTCTAACTTTCCCGGCAACGTAACTGCCAAAGTTCTTTTCAAACTAACAGATGACAACGCTATAGATATAAAGTATAGCGCTACTACAGATAAGAAAACAGTCATCAACATGACTAACCACTCTTACTTCAACTTATCCGGTAATCCTTCAAAAGCTGCAACAGATCATATCTTATATGTAAATGCAGACAACTACACTCCGGTAGACAGTACTTTCATGACCACCGGAGAAATCGTAACAGTGAAAGAGACTCCGATGGACTTTACTACACCTAAAACAATAGGACAAGATATCACAAACTTCGACTTCGTTCAGTTGAAAAACGGAAATGGCTATGACCACAACTGGGTACTGAATACGAATGGAGACATTGCTCAATTAGCTGCAAAACTGACTTCACCTGAAAGCGGCATCACTCTGGAAGTATATACCAACGAACCGGGTATACAAGTTTATACCGGCAACTTCCTGGACGGAACTGTAACAGGCAAAAAAGGCATTACTTATAATCAACGTGCTTCCGTATGCCTGGAAACACAACACTATCCCGACAGTCCTAATAAGCCGGAATGGCCTAGCGTGGTATTGGAGCCGGGACAAACATACAACAGCGAATGTATTTTCAAATTCTCAGTAGAGAAATAATAGTTAACTTTTAAATATTAGAATTGTGGAAGCATTAGATTGGATCGTAATTGGAGTCTTCGCTTTAGCTCTGATTGGTATTATTGTTTGGGTTGTCAAACAGAAACAAAATGACTCAGCGGATTATTTCCTGGGTGGACGTGACGCTACATGGATTGCTATTGGTGCATCTATTTTTGCATCGAACATTGGTTCGGAACACTTGATCGGATTGGCAGGTGCCGGTGCATCCAGTGGTATGGCTATGGCACACTGGGAAATCCAGGGATGGATGATTCTTATTTTGGGATGGGTATTCGTACCGTTCTATTCAAGAAGTATGGTATATACGATGCCGGAATTCCTGGAACGTCGTTATAACCCGCAATCCCGTACTATATTGTCTGTAATCTCCTTGATCAGTTATGTATTGACTAAGGTAGCGGTTACGGTATATGCCGGTGGTCTGGTATTCCAACAGGTATTCGGCATTGAAGAACTCTGGGGAATCGATTTCTTCTGGATTGCAGCGATCGGTCTGGTTTTGATCACTGCATTATATACAATCTTCGGTGGTATGAAGTCAGTACTTTATACTTCTGTATTACAGACACCGATTTTGTTGTTAGGTTCACTGATTATCCTTGTACTCGGTTTCAGAGAACTGGGTGGATGGGACGAAATGATGAGAATTTGTGGTGCGGTAACTGTTAATGATCAGGGCAACACCATGACGGAATTAATCCGTAGCAATAGTGATCCGAACTTCCCTTGGTTGGGAGCATTAATCGGATCAGCTATCATCGGTTTTTGGTACTGGTGTACTGACCAGTTCATCGTACAACGCGTTCTTTCAGGTAAAAACCAGAAAGAAGCACGCCGCGGTACTATCTTCGGAGCTTATCTGAAATTGTTGCCTGTATTCTTGTTCTTGATTCCGGGTATGATTGCTTTCGCACTTCATCAGAAATACCTCGGTGCAGGTGGTGAAGGTTTCTTGCCGATGCTCGCTAATGGTAGCGCCAATGCCGATGCAGCTTTCCCGACACTGGTAGCTAAGTTGTTGCCGGCTGGTGTGAAAGGTCTGGTGGTTTGCGGTATTCTTGCAGCTTTGATGAGCTCATTGGCGTCTTTGTTCAACTCATCCGCCATGCTGTTTACAATTGACTTCTACAAACGCTTTAAACCGAAAACTTCTGAAAAGAAACTGGTAGTTATCGGTCAGATGGCAACTGTAGTGATTGTAATTCTGGGTATTTTGTGGATACCTATCATGCGTAGCGTAGGTGATGTACTTTATACTTATCTGCAAGACGTACAGTCTGTATTGGCACCGGGTATCGCCGCAGCTTTCCTGTTGGGTATCTGCTGGAAGCGTACTTCTGCACAAGGTGGTATGTGGGGATTGATCGCCGGTATGGTAATCGGTCTGACACGTCTGGGAGCAAAAGTATATTACAGTAATGCAGGAGATGTAGCTGGTGGTACATTCAAATATCTATTCTATGATATGAACTGGTTGTTCTTCTGCGGATGGATGTTCCTGTTCTGTATCATTGTAGTGATAGTAGTCAGTCTGGCAACGAAAGCACCGTCTGAAGAAAAGATACAAGGATTGGTATTCGGTACCTCTACCCCGGCACAATTGGCGGAGACACGCGCCAGCTGGAATCATTGGGATATTATCCATACGGTTATTATCCTGGGTATCACTGCCGCTTTCTATATCTATTTCTGGTAAAATAGTTACAAGCTACGGGCTACAAGTTACGAGTGTCATTTGGCATGATAGCGTAGCCACTTGTAGCTTGTAGCTCGTAACCCGTAACTTAAAGATATATGACAAATAACTATTATAGTTCAAATCCGACCTTTTACGTTGGCATCGACTGCATCATCTTCGGTTTCAACGAAGGAGAACTGAGCCTGTTATTGCTGAAACGAAATTTTCAGCCGGCAATGGGTGAATGGTCTCTGATGGGTGGATTCGTGCAACAAGGTGAAAGTGTGGATAATGCGGCCAAACGTGTACTGGCGGAACTCACCGGTTTGGAAAATGTATATATGGAGCAGGTAGGGTCGTTCGGCGAAGTGGAACGTGATCCGGGAGAACGGGTGATCTCTGTTGCTTATTATGCATTAATCAATATCAATGAGTACGACCGCGAACTGGTGCACCAGCACAATGCCTACTGGGTAAACATCAATGAATTACCACCTCTGATCTTCGACCATCCGCAAATGGTGAAACAGGCACGGGAATTGATGCAGCAAAAAGCATCCACAGAGCCCATCGGCTTCAACCTGTTACCGAAGTTATTCACGCTATCTCAACTGCAAAGCCTCTACGAAGCTATTTACGGTGAACAGATAGACAAGCGTAACTTCCGTAAACGGATAGCCGAAATGGACTACATTGAAAAAACAGATAAGATTGATAAAACAGGTTCCAAACGCGGAGCTGCCTTATACAAATTTAATGAAAAGGCATACCGTAAGGCACCGAATTTTAAACTGTGATAGAGTGATAATGTGATAGAGCGATATCGCCTTTACCGCCCTATCACATTAACACCTTATCACATTAACAAATGAAATTATGCTGGAAGAACTGAAAGAAAAGGTATTCCATGCCAACCTTGAACTGGTGAAGCATGGACTGGTTATCTTCACCTGGGGAAATGTATCGGCTATCGACCGTGAAACGGGACTGGTAGTCATCAAACCCAGTGGTGTAAGTTATGACGATATGAAGGCGGAAGACATGGTAGTGGTGGACCTCGATGGCAAGGTAGTGGAAGGACGATTGAAACCGTCTTCAGACACTCCGACCCACGTGGTACTCTACAAGGCTTTCCCTGAAATCGGCGGTGTGGTACACACCCACTCTACTTATGCTACTGCCTGGGCACAAGCCGGATGTGACATTCCGAATATCGGAACGACACACGCAGATTACTTCCACGATGCCATACCTTGCACGGCAGATATGACAAAGGAAGAAGTGGAAGGAGCGTATGAAATGGAAACCGGAAATGTAATCGTGAAGCGCTTTGAAGGGCTGAACCCCGTACACACGCCGGGAGTACTGGTAAAGAATCACGGCCCCTTCTCTTGGGGAAAAGATGCAAACGATGCTGTACACAATGCAGTGGTAATGGAACAAGTGGCTAAGATGGCAAGCATTGCTTATGCTGTCAATCCGAAACTGACCATGAATCCGCTGTTGGTGGAAAAGCATTTCAACCGCAAGCATGGGCCCAACGCTTATTATGGACAGTAATTTAATAAATGAAAGAATTAACAATTAAAGAATTAAAACATTATGAACGCATTTGATCAATATGAAGTATGGTTCGTGACCGGAGCACAGCTCCTGTACGGAGGTGACGCAGTTATCGCAGTAGACGCACACAGTAATGAAATGGTAGCTGGATTGAACGCCAGCGGCAAATTGCCGGTGAAAGTGGTTTATAAAGGTACGGTAAACTCTTCTAAAGAAGTAACTGAAGCTTTCAAAGCTGCTAACAATGATGAGAAATGTATCGGTGTTATCACCTGGATGCACACTTTCTCTCCTGCCAAGATGTGGATTCACGGTTTGCAGGAACTGAAGAAGCCGTTGCTGCACTTCCATACTCAGTTCAACAAAGAAATTCCTTGGGATACCATGGATATGGACTTCATGAACTTGAACCAGTCTGCTCACGGTGACCGTGAATTCGGCCACATCGTAACCCGTATGCGTAAAAACCGTAAGGTAGTGGTAGGCCACTGGCAAGATGAAAAAGCACAGGGCCAGATTGCAACATGGATGCGTGTTTGCGCCGGATGGGCTGATGCACAGGATATGCTGATTATCCGTTTTGGTGACCAGATGAATAACGTTGCTGTTACTGATGGTGACAAGGTATCTGCTGAACAAGTTTTGGGTTACCACGTAGACTACTGTCCGGTAAACGACCTGATGAAGTACTACAATGCAGTGGAAGACAAAGATGTACAGGCAATGGTAGATACTTACTTCAAAGAATACGATCATGCTGCTGAACTGGAAAAAACCGGAACAGAAGCTTATACCAAAGTATGGAATTCTGCAAAAGCAGAAATCGCTCTCCGTCGTATCCTGAAAGATACAGGTGCTAAAGCATTTACTACCAACTTCAACGACCTCGGTGACTTTGATCAGATTCCTGGACTGGCTTCTCAACGTCTGATGGAAGAAGGTTATGGTTTCGGTGCAGAAGGTGACTGGAAAACTGCCGCTTTGTACCGTACCACATGGTTCATGAGCCAAGGTATGCCGAAAGGTTGTTCTTTCCTGGAAGACTACACCTTGCACTTCGACGGTGAAAAGAGCGCTATCCTCCAGGCACACATGCTGGAAGTTTGCCCGCTGATTGCTGAAGCAAAACCGAAACTGGAAGTACATCGCCTGAGCATCGGTATCGATAGCGAAACTGCACGCCTTGTATTCACCAGCAAGCAAGGTGAAGGCGTAGCCGCTACTATCGTTGACCTGGGTAACCGTTTCCGCCTCATCGTGAACAAGGTAGAATGTATCAAGAGCAAACCGCTGCCCAAACTTCCTGTAGCCAGCGCATTGTGGATTCCGATGCCGAACCTCGAAGTAGGTGCTGCTGCATGGATTCTGGCAGGTGGTACTCACCACACCAGCTTCTCTTATGATCTGACTGTAGAATACTGGGAAGATTATGCAGAAATGGCAGGTATCGAAATGGTAGTTATCGATGAAAATACAACTATCAGCGAGTTCAAGAAAGAACTGCGCATGAATGAAGTATATTACATGTTGAACAAAGCGCTTTGTTGATTATGAAACTAGACGCAAAATCAACCATCGAAGCAGGCAAGGCCATTCTTGGCATAGAATTCGGTTCCACCCGAATCAAGGCTGTTTTGATTGACCAGGAAAACAAGCCCATCGCTCAAGGAAGTCACACCTGGGAGAACCAGTTGGTTGACGGACTTTGGACATATAGCGTTGAGGCCATCTGGTATGGACTGCAAGATTGTTACGCCGACCTTCGCTCAAACGTGAAGAAGCTCTATGACATAGAAATAGAAGCTTTGGCAGCAATCGGTGTCAGCGCCATGATGCATGGTTATATGGCATTCAATGATAAAGAAGAGATTCTCGTGCCCTTCCGTACTTGGAGAAACACCAATACAGGTCAGGCTGCGGCTGCTTTATCAGAGCTATTCGTTTATAATATTCCTCTGCGTTGGAGCATTTCTCACTTGTATCAGGCTATTCTGGACAACGAAGAACACGTGAAAGATATTAATTATCTGACAACGCTTGCAGGTTTTATCCATTGGCAGATAACCGGTAAAAAGGTATTAGGCATAGGCGATGCATCAGGTATGCTCCCTATAGACCCGGTTACCAAGAACTACTCCGCTGAAATGGTGACCAAGTTCGACGAGTTAATCGCTCCGAAGGGATATGACTGGAAATTACTGGATATTCTTCCCAAGGCATTGCCGGCTGGCGAGAATGCAGGTTTCCTGACACCGGAAGGTGCTAAGATGCTCGACGTATCCGGTCATTTGAAAGCTGGAATACCGGTTTGCCCGCCCGAGGGAGATGCAGGTACCGGTATGGTTGCAACCAATGCCGTTAAGCAGCGTACAGGAAACGTATCGGCAGGTACATCTTCATTCTCCATGATTGTATTGGAGAAAGATTTGTCAAAGCCCTACGAAATGATCGATATGGTTACTACTCCCGATGGAAGTCCCGTAGCCATGGTACATTGCAACAACTGTACGTCCGACCTCAATGCATGGATCAATCTGTTCAAGGAATACCAGGAACTGCTGGGTATACCTGTAGATATGAACGAAGTATATGGAAAACTCTACAACCATGCCCTGACAGGCAATGCGGATTGTGGCGGTCTCATTTCATTCAATTACATCTCAGGCGAACCTGTAACAGGTTTTGCAGATGGAAGACCGATGTTTGTACGTTCGGCCAATGACAAGTTCAGCCTTGCGAACTTCATGAGAACGCACTTGTATGCTTCTGTCGGTGTCCTCAAGATTGGTAATGACATTCTTTTCAAAGAAGAAAAGGTGAAAGTTGACAGAATCACAGGACACGGAGGTTTGTTCAAGACTAAGAATGTGGGTCAGCGAGTACTTGCAGCAGCATTAAATTCACCGATTTCCGTAATGGAAACTGCCGGTGAAGGTGGTGCCTGGGGTATTGCGTTGCTGGGGTCATTCCTTGTGAACAACGAAAAAAAGCAACCTCTCGATGCTTTCCTGGATGAGCAGGTGTTTGGTGGAGATGCAGGTGTTGAGATAGCGCCTACAGCTGAAGATGTAGCAGGCTTTAACGCATACATCGAAAACTACAAGGCAGCACTGCCCATCGAAGAAGCCGCAGTGAAATTCAAAAAGTAATTCCTACTTCAAGGAATAAACGAATGTAATAGTATAGGGAAAAGCTTCGGCTGCCACGTGGGTGCTGTTGGTACCGGAGCAACTCCCTATACATTCGTTCTACAAGCTCGGACAATTCATTGAATCTGGCAAAGCATCGTTGCCCGTTCAGGCAAAGTACCGTTGCTCGCTCAGGTGAAACACTGTCACTCGCTCAGGTGAAACATCGTCACCCGTTCAGGTGAAACATCGCCACCCGCTTAGGTGAAGCACTTTCGTCAGTAAGCAAATAATCTCTATACCTCAAATATAATATAATATGAAATCGATCCTTATTACTTACCTGTTCCTTTTTTGTTTTCTCCTGACCGGGAAAACTCAAACCCAACAAGAAGTTTCCTATTTCCCTCTGCAAGATGTTAAGCTGTTGGAAAGCCCCTTCCTGCAAGCGCAACAGACTGACTTACATTACATCATGGCCATGGAGCCCGACCGCCTGCTCGCCCCTTTCCTGCGCGAAGCCGGACTGACGCCCAAAGCGCCAAGTTATACCAACTGGGAAAACACCGGACTGGACGGACACATCGGCGGACATTACATTTCCGCACTCTCCATGATGTATGCCGCTACCGGAGACACAGCCATATACCGTCGGCTGAACTATATGCTGAACGAACTACATCGTGCACAGCAAGCCGTAGGCACCGGATTCATCGGAGGAACTCCCGGAAGCCTGCAACTTTGGAAAGAAATTAAAGCTGGGAATATCCGTGCTGGAGGTTTCGACCTCAACGGCAAATGGGTACCCCTATACAATATACACAAGACTTATGCCGCACTGCGCGACGCTTACCTCTATGCCGGAAGCGACCTTGCCCGCGAGATGTTGGTGACCCTCACCGACTGGATGATAGACATCACCGCAGGACTCACCGAGCAACAAATGCAAGACATGCTCCGCAGCGAACACGGAGGACTGAACGAAACTTTCGCTGATGTTGCCGAAATCACAGGTGACAAGAAATACTTGGAACTGGCACGCCGCTTCTCCCATAAAGTAATTCTGGACCCTCTTGTGAAGGATGAAGACCGCCTGACAGGCATGCATGCCAACACACAGATACCGAAGGTTATCGGCTACAAACGTATCGCCGATCTTGCACAAGACCAGAACTGGGATCACGCCGCCCGCTTCTTCTGGAACACAGTGGTAAATCATCGTTCCGTCTGCATTGGTGGCAACAGTGTACGCGAACATTTTCATCCGGCAGACAATTTCACATCCATGCTTAATGATGTGCAAGGTCCGGAGACTTGTAATACTTACAACATGCTTCGCCTGACGAAGATGCTTTACCAGACTTCTCCCGACATTCGTTTTGCCGATTATTACGAACGTGCTTTATATAATCATATCCTTGCCTCACAACAGCCAACAAAGGGTGGATTTGTTTACTTCACCCCTATGCGTCCGGGACACTACCGCGTTTATTCGCAACCGGAAACATCCATGTGGTGTTGCGTCGGTTCCGGATTGGAGAATCACACCAAATACGGAGAGTTTATTTACGCCCATGCAAAGGATACGCTGTATGTAAACCTCTTCATCCCCTCCCGTCTGACCTGGAAAGAGAAAAAGATAACCCTGGTACAGGAAACCCGTTTCCCCGACGAAGAGCAAATCAGATTCCGCGTGGAAAAGAGCAAGAAGAAAGCATTCAGCCTCAAACTCCGTTACCCCTCCTGGGCTAAAGGCGCCAGCGTTTCCGTTAATGGAAAAGTACAAGAAACGAATGCCCAACCGGGAGAGTACCTGACCATTCACCGCAAATGGAAAGCCGGAGATGAAATCACACTGAATATGCCCATGCAGGTTGCCTTGGAGCAAATACCGGATCGGGAAAATTTCTATGCATTCATGTATGGCCCCATCGTACTTGCCAGCCCCACAGGGACAGAGAATATGGACGGGCTTTATGCAGATGACAGCCGTGGCGGGCACATTGCCCATGGCAAACAGATTTCCATGCAAGAAATACCGATGCTGATAGGTTCCGCCGCGTCTCTACCTCAATCACTCCGGAAGATAAACGATGACTTGGTTGCATTTACTTATACCGGTAGTGTCTATCCGGCACAGAAAGAAGCGCTGAAATTGATTCCTTTCTTCCGTCTTCACGATTCTCGTTATGCCGTTTATTTCCATCAGGTAACCGAAGCTGAAGTAGAAAGTATCCGCAAAGAAGTGGCATTGAGCGAGCGTAAAGCAATGGAACTTGCCAACCAGACTGTAGATCTCATTTTCCCCGGCGAACAACAGCCTGAATCAGATCATGGTATTCAGTATGAGCAGGCAGAAACTGGAATCAATAAAGACCGTCATTTCCGGCGTGCCAAAGGTTGGTTCAGTTATAACCTCAAAGTAAAAGAGGAAGCCAGCCAGCTGATGATCACTGTACGGAAAGAGGATTATACCAAGGTAGCCATCCTTCTTAACAATGAAAAACTGACCGTTAGCCCTACGATCAGCAAACCTGATAAAGAGGGTTTTATAACGATCTGTTATTCTTTACCCCAAAAGTTAAGTACAGGTAGCTATCCGATACGCTTCAGTCCGGACGGAACGGAGTGGACACCTGCCATTTATGAGGTCCGCTTACTCAAATAAAATAGCCTTAGTCAGAAATATATCATAAAGCAAAAGAACATGAAGAAGATTGTTTTACTCTCCGCCCTCCTAGCTATTTCAGGTGCTTTAACGGCACAGGAAGTACAAGGGCCGGACGGTGCATTAAAAGTAAATGTGGAGTTAAAGGATGGAAGTCCCGTCTATTCCGTTCATTATAACAATAAAACATTCCTGGAGCCTTCTCCGCTGGGATTGAAAACCAGCATCGGAGATTTCTCCACAGGACTGAAACAGTTGGGGCATCAGGTACGTACGATTGATGAGACTTACACAATGCCGCATGCAAAGGTAAGCCGTGTACACTATCAAGCCAATGAGTTGGTATGCAACTATCTGAATGAAAAGGGGGATACTTTACAAGTTATCTTCCGGGTAAGCAACAATGATATTGCACAAGCCTATCGGATTGCCTCTCCCAAGCATACACACTGCATCATTGAGAAAGAAGCAACCGGATTCGACTTTCCTTCATACACCACAACTTTCATTACTCCCCAGGCTCCTGCGGGAGACGGATGGATGGGTACTAAGCCAAGCTATGAAGAAGAATATACACTGGATGAGGCTATTGGTACGCCTTCACGTTACAAACTGGGCTATACATTCCCGGCTCTCTTTCATGTAGGTAATGACGGATGGGTGTTAGTTTCCGAAACCGGTGTAAGCAGCCATTATGCAGGAACAAAGCTCAGCGAAGGAACTCAAGACGGTTTGTACACCATTGCTTTTCCGGAAAAAGCAGAGAATGGCGGTGTAGGTGATGCAACCATTGCAGCATCCATCCCCTCCCTGACATCTTGGAAAACCATTACCGTAGGTGAGACCCTGAAACCAATTGTTGAGACGACCTCTGCCTACGACAATGTACGCCCGCTCTACGAACCGACACAGGTTTATCAACCCGGTCGCTCTACCTGGAGCTGGATACTCTGGCAAGATGCCAGTTGTAATTATAAGGATCAGCAGACTTTTATTGATCTTGCAGCTACCATGGGATACGAATATATCCTTATTGATGCGTTATGGGACAAACAAATCGGTTATGAGAATATGCCCTCGCTCATTGCCTACGCCCAGTCAAAGGGAGTGGATGTTCTTCTCTGGTACAACTCCAACGGAAGCTGGAATGACGCTCCGCAAGGTCCAAAACATCGTTTAGACAGTGCACCGACCCGCCAGAAAGAAATGGCCTGGATGAAAACCCTGGGTGTAAAAGGCATTAAGGTAGATTTCTTTGGCGGTGATAAACAAGCCACCATGAAACTCTACGAAGACATACTGACCGATGCCAACCAATATGGAATCGCTGTTGTATTCCACGGTTGTACCTTACCGCGTGGCTGGGAACGCATGTATCCGAATCATATGAGCAGTGAAGCAGCATTGGTATCTGAGAATTTGGTATTCGGGCAATATCATGCCGACAAAGAAGCTCAACGAAGTACATTGTACCCCTTCATCCGCAATGCAGTTTCAGCTATGGACTTCGGCGGTGTATTTTTCAACAAACATTTCTCCAAAGATGGAGTCAGCGGTACACTTCGTAAAACGACCGATGCCTTCCAGATTGCTACATCTGTTCTCTACCAGTCAGGTATCCAGCACTTCGGCATCACTCCCAATAACCTGACGGAGCAACCGGAGTTTATTCTCGATTTCATGAAAAAAGTACCTACCGTGTGGGATGAAACGCGCTTCATTGACGGCTATCCCGGCAAATATTGCGCTGTAGCCCGTCGATACGGTAATCAATGGTACATTGCCGCCACCAATGCCACCGAGCAACCCATGAAACTGAATTTGTCTTTACCGTGGCTGACGAATCAGCAAGTTTCCATCATCCATGATAACGAAGCCCGCACTGCCAGTCTTTCGCAAGGCACCGTCAACAAAAAAGGTATCCTTACCATCGAAATGCAACCGATGGGTGGAGCCATGATTTATACTAAATAACATTACGAACATCATATAACTAATAACCATTATGAGAAACAAACTATTATTCAGCAGCGTTCTTTTAGCTGCATCTGTATCGCTGTCCGCACAAAAGAGTGCAACGATCACGCTTCATGCCGACCAAGGCACACAAGTTATCCCCAAAGAAATTTACGGCCAGTTTGCCGAACATCTGGGTACCTGTATCTATGGTGGACTTTGGGTAGGAGAAAATTCGGATATTCCCAATATCAAAGGTTATCGTACCGATGTATTCAATGCATTGAAAGAACTCCAGGTTCCCGTACTTCGTTGGCCGGGTGGCTGTTTTGCCGATGAATATCACTGGATGGACGGTATCGGTCCGAAAGAGAACCGCCCCAAAATGGTAAACAATAACTGGGGAGGTACAATTGAGGACAATAGTTTCGGTACACATGAGTTCCTCAACCTCTGCGAAATGCTGGGTACTGAACCTTATATTAGTGGAAACGTGGGTAGTGGCACTGTAGAAGAACTGGCTAAATGGGTAGAATACATGACTTCCGAAGGAGACTCTCCGATGGCAAGACTTCGTCGTCAGAACGGTCGTGACAAAGCATGGAAAGTGAAATACCTCGGTGTCGGTAACGAAAGCTGGGGCTGCGGCGGAAGCATGCGTCCTGAATATTATGCTGATTTATATCGCCGCTACTCCACTTACTGCCGCAACTACGACGGCAACCATCTGTTTAAGATTGCCAGTGGTGCCAGCGATTACGATTATAACTGGACTAAAGTCCTGATGGATCGCGTAGGCGGACGTATGAACGGACTCTCTCTCCATTATTACACCGTAACCGGCTGGAGCGGAAGTAAAGGAGCAGCCACTAAGTTCGACAAAGACGATTATTACTGGACAATGGGTAAATGCCGTGAGATAGAAGACGTTATCAAAAAGCACTGCGCCATCATGGACGAATACGATCCTAAAAAGCACGTAGCCCTCATGCTCGATGAGTGGGGTACCTGGTGGGATGAAGAACCCGGCACTATCCCAGGACACCTTTACCAGCAAAATACATTGCGTGACGCTTTCGTTGCCTCTCTTAGTTTCGACATCTTCCACAAATACACCGACCGTCTGAAAATGGCAAATATTGCCCAGATAGTAAATGTATTGCAATCCATGATCCTGACAAAAGGTAAAGACATGGTGCTGACTCCCACTTATTATGTATTCAAGATGTACAATGTACACCAGGATGCCACTTACCTCCCACTCGACCTGAACTGCGAAATCATGGATGTACGCGATAATCGCAAAGTGCCTATGGTAAGTGCCACAGCTTCTAAAGACAAGGACGGCAAAATTCACATCTCAATGTCTAATATCGATGCCGACAATGCACAGGAAGTTACTATCAACCTGCCGAACGTAAAGGCAAAGAAAGCCGTTGGTGAAATCTTAACTTCTGCCAACCTGACGGATTACAACTCTTTTGAGAACCCTAATAATATAAAATTAGCTCCGTTCAAAGAGGTAAAAATCAATAAAGGTATACTGAAGATAAAACTACCAGCCAAGTCTATTGTTACTATAGAGTTACAGTAAATCAGTCTGAAAGGCTTATTGTATTTCAAACAAGAAGCAGGTGGAAGTGCCGCAAAAAAAGAGGCTCTTTCTATGTTGCGAATTACGCATAAAGAGTTATCTTTGTCGCTGTTAAAATTAACAAGTGACACTTCAACCTGCTTTATTATAGTATTCAAATCAAATAAATATCAATATGAACGACAACAAACTTATGAACCGTGCAGCGGATAACATCCGTATCCTCGCTGCTTCTATGGTTGAGAAAGCTAATTCCGGTCACCCAGGCGGTGCCATGGGCGGTGCCGATTTTGTGAACGTACTCTTCTCTGAGTTTCTGGTGTATGATCCCGAAAATCCTGCATGGGAAGGTCGTGACCGCTTCTTCCTGGACCCGGGTCACATGTCACCGATGCTCTACTCTCAGTTGGCATTGACAGGCAAATTCACATTGGATGAACTGAAGGAATTCCGCCAATGGGACAGCCCCACTCCGGGACACCCTGAACGCGACATCATGCGTGGTATTGAAAACACTTCCGGTCCGCTCGGTCAAGGTCATACATTCGCAGTGGGTGCAGCTATCGCAGCTAAATTCATGAAAGCCCGTTTCGAAGAAGTGATGCAGCAAACCATCTACGCTTATATTTCGGACGGTGGTGTACAGGAAGAAATTTCTCAAGGTGCAGGTCGTATCGCAGGTGCACTGGGACTGGATAACCTCATCATGTTCTATGATGCCAATGACATCCAGCTTTCTACTGAAACCAAAGACGTAACTATCGAAGATACTGCCAAGAAATATGAAGCTTGGGGCTGGAAGGTTCTCAAGATCAACGGTAATGATCCCGATGCTATCCGTGGCGCTTTGAACGAAGCGAAAGCAGAAAACGAACGTCCTACCCTGATTATCGGTCATACCGTAATGGGTAAAGGTGCACGCAAGGCAGATGGCAGCAGCTACGAAGCTAACTGTGCTACTCACGGTGCTCCTCTGGGTGGTGACGCTTACGTAAATACCATCAAGAACCTGGGTGGTGATCCGACAAATCCATTCGTAATCTTCCCCGAAGTGAAGGAACTGTACGCAAAGCGTGCTACCGAACTGAAGGAAATTATGGCTAAGAAATATGCTGCTAAATCAGAATGGGCAAAGGCTAATCCTGAAAAGGCTGCCAAACTCGACCTGTTCTTCTCTGGTAAATCCCCTGAAGTAAACTGGGCAGCTATCGAGCAAAAAGCAGGTGTTGCTACACGTGCTGCATCAGCTACTGTACTGGGCGCTCTTGCTACTCAGGTAGAAAACATGATCGTTGCTTCCGCCGACCTTTCAAACTCTGATAAGACAGACGGCTTCCTGAAAAAGACGCATGCTTTCAAGAAAGGTGATTTCAGCGGTGCATTCTTCCAGGCTGGTGTTGCCGAACTGACTATGGCTTGCTGCTGTATCGGTATGGCACTGCATGGTGGTGTAATCCCTGCTTGTGGAACATTCTTCGTATTCTCTGACTATATGAAACCTGCCGTACGTATGGCTGCACTGATGGAAGTTCCCGTGAAGTTCATCTGGACACACGATGCATTCCGTGTAGGTGAAGACGGTCCTACTCATGAACCGGTAGAACAGGAAGCTCAGATCCGCCTGATGGAAAAACTGAAAAACCATAAAGGCCACAACTCTATGTTGGTTCTCCGTCCCGCAGATGCAGAAGAAACAACAATTGCATGGAAACTGGCTATGGAGAATACTACTACTCCGACCGGTTTGATCTTCTCTCGTCAGGATATCGCTATGTTACCTGCTGGAAACGACTACTCTCAGGCTGCTAAGGGTGCTTACATCGTAGCAGGTTCTGATGAAAATCCGGATGTAATATTGGTAGCCTCGGGGTCAGAAGTATCTACGCTGGTGGCAGGAACTGAATTATTGCGCAAAGACGGCGTGAAAGTACGTATCGTATCTGCTCCTTCCGAAGGTTTGTTCCGCAGCCAGGCTCCGGGATATCAGGAAGGTGTTATCCCTGCTGACGCAAAAGTCTTCGGTCTGACAGCCGGTCTGCCTGTAAACCTGCAAGGTTTGGTAGGTGCTCACGGTAAAGTTTGGGGATTGGAATCTTTCGGTTTCTCAGCTCCTTACAAAGTACTGGATCAGAAGTTAGGTTTTACTGCTGATAACGTTTATAAGCAAGTAAAAGCAATGTTATAAAAAGCCCTGGTGCATACTGGGCGAATGATTATTCGCCCCTACAGGTTGTAACAGGCTTGTAGGGGCGAAATATTTTTCACCTGATATCCCATTATAGAGCCTCTAAATCAATCATACTACAACAGAAAATGAAAACAATTGGAATTTGTTCCGACCACGCCGGGTTTGAATTGAAACAGTACGTCAAGGGGTGGTTGGAAACTAAAGGATGGGAATACAAAGATTTCGGAACCTATACAACGGAGAGCTGCGACTATGCAGACTTTGCTCATCCTCTGGCATTGGCCGTTGAAGCCGGAGAGTGTTACCCGGGTATTGCTATCTGCGGAAGTGGTGAAGGTATCAGCATGACACTGAACAAACATCAGGGCATCCGTGCTGCGCTTTGCTGGACAGCGGAAATTGCTCATCTGGCACGCCAGCATAACGATGCCAACGTACTCGTCATGCCGGGACGCTTTATCAGCACAGAAGAAGCTGATATGATTATGAGAGAATTCTTCAGCACACAGTTTGAGGGTGGACGCCACCAGAAACGGATTGATAAAATACCGGTGAGATAATCATCCCAACTTAAAAATTACACTTGCAGGTGCGAGAACTGACACTTGCTGTTGTGTAAGGTTACGCTTGCGGATGTGTAAGACAACACTTGCAGTAGTGAAGGCTTACACACCCGCAAGTGTTTTTAGTTTATATACCTTTCAATGGCCTAAGAAGCATAAACACATCAAATTTTACACATTTTATGCCAAAAACTCTTCCCTCTAATAGAGTCACTTTCCGTACTTTTGCCCACATATCTAATAACCATTAAAAGTAAAACTGGAAACGCATGAAAAAAGTACTCGGAATTATTTCCCTGCTTCTCTCGGCCACATTGGCAACTGCCAATTCGATAGATTTCGATAAGGCTTTCAAGGAGAGTACAAAGATTGAAAAGCAAATCAAGAAAACATCTTTCCCCAAACAGACGTATCTCATTACGGACTTCGGCGCCAAGCCCGACACCCCGGATGCTCCCTGTCATGAAGCAATCAACCAGGCTATCGTAACATGTTGCCTGAATGGTGGTGGTACGGTTATAGTTCCCAAAGGTACATTCTACACAGGTCCCATCACACTGAAAAGCAACGTCAACTTTCATGTGGAAGAAGGAGCCGTATTAAAATTTTCAACCGATCAGAGCCTCTACTTTCCCGGAGTTATCACCCGTTGGGAAGGAATAGACTGCTATAATGCCCGCCCGTTGATTTACGCATACGGTGAAACAAATATCGCCATCACCGGTAAAGGGACTATCGACGGACAAGGCTCCAACGAAACCTGGTGGTCTATGTGTGGCGCTCCCCGTTATGGCTGGAAAGAGGGCATGGTGGCACAACGCAACGGAGGACGGGAACGCCTGCTGATGTACGGTGAAACCTCCACTCCTATTTATAAACGTGTAATGACACCTGAAGACGGATTACGTCCGCAACTCATCAACCTGTACTCATGCAATACAGTGCTGATAGAAGATGTAACTTTATTGAATTCCCCTTTCTGGGTTATTCACCCGCTATTCTGCGAAAGTCTCACTGTACGCGGTGTATACGTTTATAATCGCGGTCCCAATGGCGATGGCTGCGACCCCGAATCTTGCAAAAATGTATTGATAGAGAACTGTACCTTCGATACCGGAGATGACTGTATTGCCATCAAGTCCGGACGTAACCAGGACGGGCGTAAATGGGGTGTTCCCAGCGAGAACATCATTGTACGCGGTTGCTATATGAAGAAAGGACATGGAGGTGTAGTCATCGGTAGCGAAATCTCCGGCGGATACCGCAACCTGTATGTAGAAAACTGTAAGATGGATAGCCCAGACCTCGACCGTGTGATCCGCATCAAGACCAGCACCTGCCGTGGCGGACTGATTGAAAATGTATTCGTGCGTAACGTCACCGTAGGACAGTGTCGCGAAGCCGTGCTGCGCATCAACCTCCAATACGAAAACCGTGAGAACTGCAACCGTGGTTTCACTCCTACTGTCCGCAACGTTCACCTGAAAAATGTAACCTGCGAAAAAAGCAAACTTGGTGTCCTTATTATCGGTCTCGACGACGATGATCATGTGTATAATATCAGCGTTGAAGACTCCCACTTTAATAATGTTGCCAAAGATGGAAATGACATAAAAGGAGCTAAAGACGTTACGTTCAAAAATCTCTATATAAATGGAAAACTTGTAAAGTAGCAAAACCACATTTTATATCATATAAACCCGAAGTTGTGACATTCTGACAGAATTTCATTCAACTTCGGGCTTCTTATTTCCCCATTTTTCTTATTTTTCACAGAATACTTGTTCGTTGTCTCTAAATAAAAACTATCTTTGTATTCCAATAATCCGGAACTCAATACGATATGGAGCAACTGAAAACTATCAAAGAGCTTATCAATCAAGGAGATGTAGCAGAAGCTATCCGGCAGCTCGATGAATATCTGATCACCGACTCTACCGACCGGGATGAAGCTTTCTATCTCCTGGGAAATGCCTACCGTAAACAAGGTAACTGGCAACTGGCTTTGAACAACTACCAGTATGCTATCGACCTCAATCCCGACAGCCCTGCCCGTGAAGCCTATCGTATGGCAATGGATATCCTGAATTTCTTCAATAAGGATATGTACAATCAATAACATATAAAAGTAACGTAAATTATGGCAAAGATTAAAGGAGCAATCGTAGTGGACACCGAACGGTGTAAAGGCTGCAATCTATGCGTGGTAGCCTGTCCTCTGCATGTAATAGCCCTCACCAAAGAGGTGAACGTAAAAGGGTATAACTATGCCCACCAAATATTGGAAGATACCTGCAACGGCTGTGCGTCGTGCGCCCAGGTTTGCCCGGACGGATGTATCTCTGTTTTTAAAGTAAAAGTTGAATAAATCTGTAAATCAGTAGAATATGGCAGAAGAAGTTGTATTAATGAAAGGAAACGAAGCCATCGCCCACGCAGCCATCCGTTGCGGTGCAGACGGTTACTTCGGATATCCCATTACTCCGCAATCGGAGGTATTGGAAACTCTTGCCGAACTGAAACCCTGGGAGACGACCGGCATGGTGGTTCTTCAGGCAGAAAGTGAAGTGGCAGCTATCAATATGGTGTACGGCGGTGCCGGAAGTGGAAAGATGGTATTAACCTCATCGTCCAGCCCCGGTGTCAGCCTGAAACAGGAAGGTATCTCCTACCTGGCAGGTGCCGAATTACCCTGTTTGATTGTAAACGTAATGCGCGGCGGCCCCGGATTGGGAACCATCCAACCCAGTCAGGCAGACTACTTCCAGACTGTTAAGGGTGGAGGTCACGGTGACTACCGTCTGATTACTTTGGCTCCCGCTTCCGTACAGGAAATGGCTGATTTCGTTGGATTGGCCTTTGATCTTGCCTTCAAATATCGCAACCCGGCTATCATTCTTGCCGACGGTGTTATCGGTCAGATGATGGAAAAGGTTGTATTGCCTCCGCAAAAACCTCGCCGTACAGATGCAGAAGTTATTGAGCAATGCCCGTGGGCTACTACCGGTAGAGTAAACGGACGTAAGCCCAATATTATTACTTCTCTGGAATTGAAACCGGAAGAGATGGAAAAGAATAACATCCGCTTCCAGGCTAAATACAAACTGATTGAAGAAAACGAAGTACGTTTCGAAGAAATCAATTGTGAAGATGCCGATTACCTGATTATCGCCTTCGGTTCTATGGCCCGTATCGGACAAAAAGCAATGGAACTTGCACGCGAAGAAGGTATCAAAGTCGGTATATTGCGCCCCATTACCCTTTGGCCCTTCCCCACAAAAGCCATTGCAGCCTATGCTGAAAAAGTGAAAGGCATGCTGGTTACCGAATTGAATGCGGGACAGATGGTTGAAGATGTACGCCTCGCTGTAAATGGTAAAGTAAAAGTAGAACACTTCGGACGTCTCGGCGGTATCGTACCCGATCCGGAAGAGATTGTAAGTGCACTGAAAGAAAAATTAATCGAGAAATGAACCCTGATAAGATAAGAAGCGTATTGAATATACTCTTTATGATACTTGCCTTGGCAGCTATCATCGTATATTTCGTTGCAAAGGATGACTTCAAACTGTTCATCTACGTTTGTGGCGCAGCAATATTCGTTAAGCTGATGGAGTTTTTTATACGGTTCACCAACAGGTGACAAGGGAACAAGTTAACAAGATACAAGGGCCTCGTAAACTGAAGCCTTGTCAACTTAAAAAACAAAAGTTATGATAAAAGAAGATATTATCAAGCCTGAGAATCTGGTTTACAAGAAACCGACTCTGATGAACGATAATCCCATGCACTACTGTCCGGGATGCAGCCACGGTGTGGTACACAAGCTGATAGCCGAAGTAATCGAAGAAATGGGCATGGAAGACAAAGCAGTAGGTATCTCCCCCGTGGGATGTGCCGTGTTCATCTATAACTATCTGGATATTGACTGGCAGGAAGCTGCACACGGACGTGCACCCGCTCTTGCCACTGCTATCAAACGCCTGTGGCCGGACAGACTGGTATTCACTTACCAGGGAGATGGTGACTTGGCATGTATCGGTACGGCAGAAACAATCCATGCACTGAACCGTGGTGAGAACATTACTATCATCTTCATCAACAACGCCATTTATGGTATGACGGGTGGACAGATGGCTCCTACTACCCTGGTCGGCATGAAGACTTCTACCAGCCCTTACGGACGTGATGTTCATTTGCATGGTTATCCACTGAAAATGGCAGATATTGCAGCACAACTGGAAGGAACCGCTTACGTTACCCGCCAGAGTGTACAAACAGTGGGTGCTATCCGCAAAGCAAAGAAAGCCATCCGCAAAGCATTCGAGAACTCCATGGCAGGCAAAGGCTCCAATTTGGTAGAAATCGTTTCTACTTGTAACTCCGGTTGGAAACAGACACCTGCGCAATCTAACAAATGGATGGAAGAGCACATGTTCCCGTTCTATCCGCTGGGTGACTTGAAAGACAGATAAATCAGTTAACAAGGAAACGAGGGAACAAGTTAACAAGGAGGAGATACTTCCTCGTCAACTTGTCAACTGCAACCTCGTCAACTAAAAGAAAAGAACAATGAAAGAAGAAATCATTATAGCAGGCTTCGGTGGACAAGGCGTATTGTCTATGGGAAAGATTTTGGCATACTCGGGACTGATGGAAGATAAGGAAGTGAGCTGGATGCCCGCTTATGGACCGGAACAACGTGGTGGTACAGCCAACGTTACGGTGATTGTAAGCGATGAGAAAATCTCCTCTCCTATTCTGAGCAAATATGACGCTGCCATCATTCTGAACCAGCCCTCACTGGAGAAATTCGAAAGTAAGGTAAAGACGGGCGGTATCCTGATTTACGATGGATATGGTATCATCAACCCGCCGACGCGTAAGGATATCAAAGTGTATCGCATCGACGCAATGGATGCAGCCAATGAAATGAATAATGCCAAAGCATTCAACATGATCGTGCTGGGTGGATTGCTGAAACTGAAACCGATGGTTACGCTGGATAGTGTACTCAGAGGCTTGAAGAAGACTTTGCCCGAACGTCATCATCACTTGATACCGATGAATGAAGAAGCGATTAAAAAAGGAATGGAATTGATTAAAGAGGTATAATTCCATTAGCCCTTACAATAAAAGTCAGCCCTTGCAATCATTTTTTGCAAGGGCTTATTTTATACAATCAAAGGCATAAGACTCCTTACAATTAGATTCGCTTATAAGACGGTATGTTTGTAAAAATAGGCAAAAAAGGCTGAATTCCGCAAGCGAATAATTTTTTATTGTATCTTTGCGCCTAATTATGAGACGAATTCTACTAACATACATACTTCTATTCGTATTGGGATCGCTGGCAGTACAGGCACAGCAGCCATTCAATACGCTGGACAACCGTGACCGCTATGGAAACCAGGTCGACCCGTCAACGCAGCCCGACAGTCTGGATACCGGCACTGATGTTCAAAGCATTCCGCCTAAGCTTTATATGTGGCAATTAAGCGAAACTTTAGGAAACCGGACCATTGTTCCTGCAGATACGCTTGCTCTGAATTTCCAAAATACGAATCTGGTAGGTGGTATGACTGGAGAATATAACTTCCTGGGTAATCTGGGTTCACCTCGTCTCTCCCGTATTTTCTTTAATCGCCAAGACGACGAACCGACCCTCTTCATGGCACCATACTCCAGTTTCTTTGTTCGTCCCGACCAGGTATTTTTCACTAATAGTAATGTACCTTATACCAATCTGACTTACTATAAAGCCGGTAATAAGGTCAATGGTGAAGAACGGTTTAAGTCTTATTTCTCTGTCAATGTAAACAAACGGTTAGCATTCGGCTTTAATTTTGATTATCTATATGGACGTGGTTATTATGCCAATCAGTCCACTTCACATTTCAATGCCGGCTTATTCGGAAGTTACATCGGTGAACGCTATCAGATACAGGCAGTTTATAACAACTTCTTCATGAAAATGAATGAAAACGGTGGTATAGCGAATGACGGTTACATCACCCGGCCTGATACAATGGCAGAAGGTAAGAAAGAGTATAGTTCCACCACCATTCCTGTGAAAATGGAACAGACCTCAAACCGCAATAAAGATTTCTATATCTACCTTACACAACGCTACCGATTAGGTTTCAAACGAAGAGTATTGAAAGAAGAAGCCCAGAATAGCAGTGTCCAACAGCGTTTTTCCCCTACAGCACCAACTGCACCTATTGCTTCCAGTATTGCACCTGCCGACAGCTTAGCTACTGGCAGTTTAGCTACCGACAGCCTCTCGGCTAATAATCTCGCAATGGGAGATAATCTCAGCTTGGACAGCCTCAATAACAACCACGCTCTTCCGGAAGATACTAACTTTGTCGAAGAATTTGTTCCGGTCACAAGTTTCATTCATACCTTCAAGATAGAACGGGCGCGTCACAGTTACCAATCTGTATCGACACCAGACGAAAATGCTTACTACAACAAACAAGGAGTCAGTCGTGACTCTACCACAGCATTTAGCGTAAAGAATGTCTTTGGCATAGCCTTGCTGGAAGGTTTCAATCGATATGCTAAAGCCGGACTTACCGGCTATATATCCCATAAATTCAGTCGCTACGACCTGATGAATGCAGACTCTATGACAGTAGACCGTTTCACCGAACAAGAAATTTATGTGGGCGGTGAATTGGCTAAACGACAAGGTAAAACTCTACACTACTCTATAGACGGCGAAGTTGGTATTATGGACAAAGCAATGGGACAATTCCGCGTAAATGGAAATATGGATTTGAATTTCCGTCTTTGGAAAGATACGGTAAACCTGATAGTACGAGGTTTCGTAAAAAACACATTGCCCTCTTTCTATATGCGCCATTATCACTCCAACCTGCACGTTTGGGATAATGACAACATGGAGAAAGAATTCCGTACCCGCGTAGAGGGTGAACTAAACATTGACCGTTGGGGAACCAATCTTCGTGCCGGAGTAGAAAATGTGAAGAATTACACCTATCTCAACCAAAAGGCCGTACCTGAACAGAATAGCGGTAACATACAAATACTTTCGGCCACGCTGAAACAAAATTTCCGTGCAGGTATTTTCCATTTAGATAATGAAGTAACCTGGCAGAAGTCAAGTAATGAAACGGTTCTGCCTCTGCCACAATTTTCAGTATATTCTAATTTGTACCTCCTGACCAAGTTAGCTAAAAAGGTACTTACCGTGCAGTTGGGTGCTGATGTGCGATACTTTACCAAATACAATGCACCGGCTTACACGCCATCCATTCAGCAGTTCCATTTGCAACCGGAAAATGACCAGGTAGAAATCGGCGGCTATCCGATAGTGAATGTCTATGCCAACCTGCATCTGAAGCGTACACGCCTCTTCGCTATGTATTCTCACGTAAATCAGGGTATGGGTACACGTAATTCTTTCCTTGTACCACATTACCCCATTAATCCGAGTCTCCTCAGAATTGGTGTTTCGTGGAACTTCTACGATTAAAACTCTTTCCTTATGAAAATATCGAAAGCTAATATTCTGAAATATGTAGCAATGGGGATCATAGCTGCTTGTATTACTACTTTCTTTTTAAAGAAAGAGAAGAAGCATGGACACCCTCGTGATTATGCAGAAATAGCTGCTGAGAAAACTATCCGCGCTGCTACGGAGTATAATTCCATCAGCTTTTACGTAGATGGAGATACCTTATCCGGTTTTCACTATGAATTAATAGAAGCTTTTGCACGTGATCATGGCTGGAAAGCTGCTATCACTCCGGAAATGAGTTTCGATAAACGGCTCGAAGGACTGGCAGATGGAGAGTTTGATGTCATTGCTTACGGCATTCTGGCTACCAGTGAATTGAAAGATTCCTTATTACTCACGACTCCGATTGTGCTGAACAAACAAATTCTCGTACAAAGAAAAGCTACTTCCCCCACTGACTCCATATTCGTTAAAAATCAATTGGACTTGGCTGGAAAAACTTTGCACGTAGTGAAAGGATCACCATCCATCTTGCGTATCCATAATCTGGGAAACGAGATTGGAGATACCATATATATTAAGGAAATAGACAAATACGGTTCGGAGCAATTGATAGCTCTTGTAGCCCATGGTGACATTGACTATGCCGTATGTGATGAAAGCATTGCCCGTATCGTTTCAGATAGTTTTCCACAAATAGATATCAATACCGATATCAGTTTCACACAATTCTATTCCTGGGGAGTCAGCAAACAGTCGCCTGTTTTATTAGACAGTCTTAATTCATGGCTGCAAAGCTTCTGCAACAGCAAGGAATTTCAATCGATCTACCATAAATATTACCAGCCTTCCAACAGATAATAACTCTTTTATCGTATACTTCTTTATAGTTCACCAAAACTCCACATGGTAACTCCATTTACAGGCTGAGGTAAAGATCGTTACATACCGATGTAAAGGCCGTTACATGCCAAGGTAAAAGCCGTTACAATAGGCGGTAAAGGTCGTTACATCCTACGGTAAATGCTTTTACATTATGGGGTAAATTACATGTAAATGCTATTTATTGATAATCAACAAATTATATCATCGCTACAAGCTCTCCACTTCCCTCAACCACATTTCTGATGAAGCATCACTCGGCATACGCCAGTCACCACGTGGACTGATAGAAATACTACCTACCTTAGGTCCGTCCGGCAAACAAGAGCGTTTGAATTGCTGATTGAAGAAACGGCGGAAGAATACTTGCAACCACTTCTTAATGGTCTCTTCATCATACATATCCTTAAACGTACGCGCTGCAAGGAAAAATATCTTGGAAGGACGGAAGCCACAACGCAGGAAATAGTACAAGAAGAAATCATGCAATTCATACGGGCCAACCAAGTCTTCCGTAATTTGTTTGATATTCCCGTTTTCATCTGCCGGAATAAGTTCCGGACTTATCGGAGTATCGACAATATCCAGCAGTGTTGCACGAGAAGCTGCATCCATATCATTCTCAGCCACCCACTTCACCAAATGTTTGACCAATGTCTTAGGAACACTTCCATTCACACCATACATGGACATATGGTCGCCATTATAAGTTGCCCATCCCAGCGCTAATTCTGAAAGATCACCCGTACCTATCACCATTCCCCAAGTCTGGTTGGCAATATCCATTAATATCTGTGTGCGCTCGCGAGCCTGTGCATTTTCATAGACCACATCGTGTACATTGATGTCGTGATCTATATCTTTGAAATGCTGAATACAAGCTTCTTTGATGCTAACCTCACGCACGGTAATCCCCAAAGAGTTCATTAAATCCACCGCATTCGTATGCGTACGGTCAGTGGTGCCAAAACCCGGCATTGTCACACCGATAATGTCTTTGCGGGACCATCCCAATTTATCAAAGGTCTTTACACATACCAGCAGTGCCAAGGTAGAATCCAATCCACCGGAAATACCAACCACCGCACTTTTAGCGCGCGTATGCACCAGACGTTGTGCCAGACCGGAAACCTGTATCGAAAATATTTCTTCACAACGCTCATTCAATGCAGTTCCTTGCGGTACAAACGGATGCGGATCAAAACGTCGTGTCAGGTTCAGTTCTTTACTATTCACATATTCCGTAGAAACACGTACTGCTTCTTCCGGTGCACAATGTGCCCGACAGGCAACAAATGTTGTGTTTACACGCCTTTCTATACGCAAATGTTCCACATCAATCTCACCAATGACAACTTGCTCCTCAAAAGAGAAGCGTTTACTATGTTCTATTAAACTGCCATTCTCATAAATCAAACCGTTTCCGGCAAACACTACGTCAGTAGTAGATTCTCCGAAGCCACACGAACAGAATACATAACCGGCAATACAACGCGCCGATTGCTGACTAATCAGAGAGCGCAAATAATTATGCTTTCCAATTCCTTCATTATCAGCAGAAAGATTAAACAGGATCTCCGCACCTTGCAATGCAAGTGAGGAACTGGGCGGAATAGGTGCCCACAGATCTTCACAGATTTCAATGCCGAATGTCGTATCTGCCATCTCAAACAGTAAATTGGCTCCCATGGGAACCAGCTGCCCGCAAAGGCGTACACTGGTCTCACTAACATCAACAGCAGATGTAAACCAGCGTTTCTCGTAAAATTCCTTGTAATTAGGAAGATAAGTCTTAGGTACCACACCCAGCACTTTTCCTTTCTGAATTACGACGGCTGCATTCAGCAATACACCATTCATCGCTATCGGCATACCCAGTATAGCTATTATGTCCAGTTGTCGTGTATTACTTATAATATGTATCAGCCCCATTTCTGCTTCTTCAAGCAACAGTTGCTGCGCAAACAAATCGCCGCATGTATATCCTGTGACACACAGTTCCGGAAAGGCTATGATTTGCACACCTTTTCCTTCAGCTATGATTATCTCCTTTTCTATTTCTCCGGCATTGAACTTACAGTCCGCCACCTTTACACGGGGCACAGCCGCCGCTACCTTTACATATCCGTAATTCATAAGGATGTCATTTATAAAATTTGACGGCAAAAATACAGTTATTTATCCACAAACACAAAATAATCATTTCTTTCACTTCGTATATCCCGGATTATTTGTACTTTTAGCCACATTTTAAAGCACGTTATACAAAACTCATGAGGCTCCATAGTACACTCCATAAATGGCTACTTTCACTAATATTATTAGTCGGATGTCTTTCTGTTTCTGCTAAAGAAAAAGAATACGTGTTATTTCTTAGCTCCGTCAATGCCGAAGAAGCTTGGATACATGGTTTTCTGAATGAAATCCAAAAACGTTTTCCCTATAATAAAAACATAGAACTACGCAATTATTTTCTCACGGTCCCGGTATTAAAAAGTGAAGAAGAGGTCAGACAAGCTCAAGCTAATATATTACAGACATATCCTACTCCACCAAAAGCGGTCATAATTGTTGGCGACCCGGGATGGTTGGTCAGCGCACCTATTTTCGATGGTCCCTGGAAAGACATTCCTGTTATTCTTTGTTATTCCCGCAAAAGGATTCCAGCCGACCTGCAAACATTATTAAGTAAGATTCCTCTCACAGAAGAAAACAGTATTCCCATTGAGGAATTCAATAAAAACTACAATATCACTGTACTGGAACAGCCATATTACATCAAGCAAACCCTTGAACTCATCCGGCAACTTCAACCGGAAGTCAAACGAATCGCTTTCATTTCCGATGATCGCTATATCAGCGTTGTTACTCGTCAGGCAATAAAAGAGGTGATGCAAAAAGATTTTCCCAATCTGCAACTGGAGCTTTTATCCTCTGAACAAATAAGCACTGAAGAATTACTGGACACACTTACCAGCTACAAAAAAACGACCGGGGTCATCTATTATGCCTGGCTCCGACAATATGGAAGTAATAAGAATTATTATCTATCGGACCACCTTAAAAAAATACTTCCCAGTTTCCTGGAAGTTCCGGTATTCACATTAGCCGATTTAAACCTTCAAGAAAACTTATATGTAGGCGGGCATTATATCTCCATCCATGATTTCACGAACACAGTAATGTCTTTAATCGGTCGTATTTTATCAGGCGAAGCCGCCTCTTCCATTTCTTATCAAAATGGTGGAATTCCACAAACTTATCTCAATTTCGCCGATCTGAAGTGGTGTAAAATTCCCGAAAACTTATATCCGAAAGATGCGGTTTATTTCTTTCAGCCTCCTACTTTCTATCAACAATATAAAACTCATATCTGGATGACAGGCTTATTCATAGCCCTACTCATCGCTCTGTATATTTTCTACTATATCCATTCCCAAAGACATAAAAAGGAACTCATTCAAGCTAAGGAACGTGCCGAAGAATCCGACCGGTTAAAGTCTGCTTTTCTTGCCAACATGAGCCATGAGATACGTACTCCGCTCAATGCAATTGTTGGTTTTTCCAGTATTCTTGCTGAGACAACAGACACACCGGAAAATCATGAATACATCAGAATTATAGAAGATAACAATTACCTGTTATTACAACTCATAAACGACATCCTTGATTTGTCAAGAATAGAAGCCGGTTTACTGGACTTCTGCTACACCGATGTAGACGTAAACAGCTGTATCCGTAAACTTGAGGATGCCTTCCATTTCAGGATGCCGGCAAACGTGAAATGTGTAACAGAATTCGGTATGAAGAAATGCTATATCCATACTGAAAAGAACCGTCTGATGCAAGTACTTGGAAATTACTTCTCCAATGCTATCAAATACACCAATCACGGAAGCATTACCATTGGTTATTATCCTCCCAAAAACGAAAAAATCCGTTTCTATGTACGGGATACAGGTTGTGGTATTTCCTCCGATAAACAACAAACCATTTTTCAGCGTTTTGTAAAGCTGGACAACTTCAAGCAAGGCACAGGACTCGGCTTGTCTATCTGCCAGATGATAGCAGAAAAGATGAATGCCACTGTCGGAATACATTCTGAAGTGAATAAAGGTTCCGAGTTCTGGATAGAGCTCCCTTACCAACCCGTTAATTAAAAATAGAACTACTATTAACAACAAGACAACAAAAAAGATTAGAAATCTTTTGGAAAATTCAAAGAAGTCTTTATCTTTGCAAGCGAAATAAAAATGTAATTATTACAAGTTTGAATTAAGGAAATATGGAAATAGTAGTAGAACGATTGCAAGGGCATAATATCAAACCTTCGGTGCAGCGTATTGCCATCATGAAATATCTTATGGAGCACCGCACGCATCCGACGGTAGACGAGATTTATACAGCACTGTCTCCTACTATACCGACGCTTTCAAAAACAACAGTTTACAACACACTGAAAATTTTGAGCGAACAAGGAGCTGCACAGACGCTGACCATTGATGAGCGTAACACATGTTATGATGCCGATACTACTCCACACGCACATTTCCTGTGCAAACGCTGCGGGAAAGTTTATGATTTAATGTGCAACGATACTGTAAGACAAGTGGTAGATACAGATATGGATGGACACGAAGTGCAGGAAATCCACTATTATTACAAAGGAATCTGTAAACAATGTAAAGAAGACTAACGTTCTATTATAAGAACAAACGAATAACTAATTCAATTAAATCAAAAAGAAAATGAAAAAATTTAGATGTACTGTATGCGGTTACGTATATGAAGGTGATGCCGCTCCTGAGAAATGCCCGTTGTGTAAAGCTCCTGCAAGCAAGTTCGTAGAAGTTGTAGAAACTACAGAAGATGGCCCTCTTTCTTTTGCTGACGAACATGTAATCGGTGTAGCTAAAGGTTGTGATGACGAAATGATCAAAGACTTGAACAATCACTTCATGGGCGAATGTACAGAAGTTGGTATGTACTTGGCTATGAGCCGTCAGGCTGACCGCGAAGGTTACCCCGAAGTGGCTGAAGCTTTCAAACGTTATGCTTGGGAAGAAGCAGAACACGCTTCTAAATTTGCTGAACTGTTGGGCGACTGTGTATGGGATACCAAAACTAACCTCGAAAAGAGAATGAATGCCGAATCTGGTGCTTGCGAAGACAAGAAGCGTATTGCTACTCGCGCAAAAGCTTTGAATCTGGATGCTATCCATGACACTGTTCATGAAATGGCTAAAGATGAAGCTCGCCACGGTAAAGGTTTCGAAGGACTCTACAACCGTTACTTCAAGAAATAATCCTTTTTATATTTTTATGGAAAGAGGTTGCCATTTTTGGTAACCTCTTTTTTTATATTACACACTATCCCTCAAATTATCGCATGAAATGTAACACATCATTTGCCAGACGTTACATCCATGCTTTATAAGGGGCTTTTTCCCATATATATGTTTGCGAGAATATCTGTTTTCAATTACTTTTGTATCACAATTGCTAACCCCAACATTATCATGAAAACGCTATTATCCATCTTATTTCTTTTCTTCGCAACATACGGATACAGTCAATCAGAGAAATTATTCACAGTAGACCGCGAACTATCGAACAGCAATATCAATCAGATATATCAAGCTAAAGACGGAGTCATATGGATAGCTACCGATGACGGTCTAAACCGTTATGACGGTGCTAAGTTCAGCATATATAAGCACAAAGAAGGAAATGACAGTTCCTTAGTAGATAATAATGTACGGACTCTCTTTGAAGATAGCAAAGGGCACTTTTTAGTAGGCACTCAACGTGGACTACAACTCTATAATCCTGCAACAGATCTCTTTAAAGAAATACCAATCTTCTATCAAACAGGAGAAAACATGAGCGCACATATCAGTACGATATTAGAGCGCAAAAATGGAGACCTATTAATAGGAACTTCCGGACATGGTGTTTATTCATTAAAATTAGAAGGAACGGAAGCTGTCATTAAAGAAGCACAATTACCAGTTCCCAGTTTTTTCATCACATACCTATTTGAAGATCAGACAGGTAACCTGTGGGTATCTACAGAAGGCAAAGGTTTATACCGCATCGACACATTAAACCAGATATACCACTACTTCATTGGAAAAGAAAATGCTTGGAATATAGTCACTTCCATTTGTCAAGACGAAAAAGGAAATATTTATGCTAGTAATATAAACAAAGGGATGTTTATCTACAACCAGCAAGAAGACATATTTACCCCCATCATTTGTTCTACTCCTACCAATCTGCCTATCAATACAATATGTGCTACCGAACAAGGGAAAGTTTATATCGGTACCATAGGTTATGGAATTAAAGTATACGATACACACACACAGAAAATAAAAGAAAGTGAATTTAGTTTCAGTACTTTCGATTTCAGTAAAGCTGACGTACGTGCCATTACCAAAGATAAAGCAGGAAACTTATGGTTGGGCATCAATGCCAAAGGAGTGATGCTGCTTCCGGCTACAACAAATCAATTCAAGTATATGGGATATAAATCACTGACAACAAACAAGATAGGTTCAAACTGTATAAAGGCTGTATGTAAAGATAGTGAAGGCACCTTATGGCTTGGAACTGCCAATGACGGCATATACGGCATAAAAGAAGAAAGCAAATTTTCCCTACACTTTGAGCACAAGGAAAACTCCCAGTCTGTACCATCAACCATCAATTACATCCATCAAACTGCAGATGGTAGATTATGGTTAGCTTCACCCTTAGAAGGGCTGGCAGAAATGAATCCGAAAACAGGTATATGTCACTATTATAAACTGCAGGACCATAATCAAAATGAAATAAAAAACATATCGCATTTGGTATCAGACAAAAATGGAGAACGGTTATGGATAGCCGTTATGGGCGGAGGTGTCTTCTATATGGATTTAAAGACCGGAAAAATAAACAGATGTGATACTTTTGAAAGTGGAAAAGAATATCAGGAAAACTATAATGCACTTCACAATCGTTGGGTATCCTCACTGCTATGCACCAGCAATGGTAAATTATATATCGGTACATACGACGGTTTGGGATGTCTGGACATATCTACAATGAGCTTCACTTCAACTTACAAGAAAAACAGAATATTCGGAGGGAGCATAGTTTTGACCCTTTTTGAAGATGAAAAAGGAGATATCTGGGCAGGTACTACCAAAGGCCTGATCCATATAGATGGTAAAAATGGAAACTCAAAGACCTATACCACACACGACGGCTTACCCAATAATACCATTTGTGCCATACAGAGTGACAGACAACATGGATTATGGATTAGTACCAACTATGGCATCACAAACATAAATCTGGAAACGGGCAATTTTGCCAACTACTATGCAGGAAATGGACTACAAGGAAACGAATTCAGTCAAAATGCTGCCTGTAAGGGCAAAGAGGATTATCTTATTTTTGGAGGAATCAATGGCATCACTTATTTCCGTCCGGCAGAAATCACTGCAGAAGTAAAACAACCAGAAATAAAAATTGCTGATTTCTACATCCACAACAAAGCTGTAAAGAAGGGAACACAATCCGGCAAGCATGAAGTCATAGAAACAGCAGTGCAGAAAGCTAACAAATTTCATCTATGTCATAAAGACAACTCGTTCAGCATTGAATTTACAGCTATGGAATTCTATAATCCAGAGCGCATTACTTACCTTTATTCTATGAACGGAGCAAACTGGGTAGCATTAGCGCCAGGTGTCAACAGAGTCTCTTTCAGTGATCTGGCACCTGGGACTTACCATTTCAGGATGAAAGCTAAAGACTATACAGCTTACTCAGAAGAGAAAGAAATTATCATCCAGATAGATCCGGCATGGTGGGTATCAGGTTGGGCAAAATTAATATATACTCTATTAATATTGTCAGTATTTGGATTTATTGTGATGCAGGTACGCCATCGCTACCACATGCATCAAAAGATGTTGCAACACATCCATGCAGAACAGATTAATGAAGCCAAGCTGCAATTCTTCATTAATATTTCTCATGAAATTCGAACCCCAATGTCACTTATCATCAGCCCTTTACAACAGTTGATGGCAAAAGATAAAGATATAGAATGCAGAAAACTCTACGCTACTATACAACGGAATGCCGAACGCATCCTGCAATTGGTAAATCAATTAATGGATATCCGTAAGATAGATAAAGGACAGATGTCCCTCATATTTAAAAAGGCTGAAATAGTAAGCTTCACCCGCGATATATTAGAGACCTTTGAACAACAGACAAGGATAAAGAAACTTGAACTGGAGTTCCAGACTTCCACTCCTGAAATAGAAATGTGGATAGATCCTAAGAATTTTGATAAAGTCATCTTAAATCTATTGTCGAACGCTTGCAAATTCACACCTGAAAACGGAAAAGTAAAGGTCAGTCTCAACACAGGAGAGGACACCAGTCTTCCAGATAAAGCACCTCTGCACCGATATGTTGAACTTACAGTTGCAGATAGTGGTATTGGTATTGCTCCCGCGGAACGAGAACATATATTTGAGCGATTCTATCAAATACGCAATAGCCAGAACAACTCAAATGTCGGAACTGGTATTGGACTCCATCTGACACGTTCTTTAGTGGAATTGCATTATGGAAGCATTCGCGTAGAAGATAATGGAGAAGGACATGCAGGCTCCCGATTTATCATACGATTGCCATTAGGAAACGAACATCTGAAAAAAGAAGAAATGGAAGAATCAACCTCCACCAATGGTATAATAGAAACTTCCACAATAGAACCAATACTAGCAGTTTCTCCTCTACCCTATGAAAGTGAAGAAGATGAAAAAAAACGTGTTCGCAGCCGTCGCCATGTGCTCGTTGTAGAAGACGATGAAGAAATTCGTCATTATATCTGTCGTGAGTTGGGCAACGACTTTTACATGGCTGAATGCAGTAATGGAAAAGAAGCATTAGCGTTAATACTCTCACATACACCTGATCTTATAATCAGTGATGTGATGATGCCGGAAATGGATGGGCTGACACTCTGTCGTAAAATACGGCAGAATATTAACATCAACTATCTACCCATTATCCTTCTCACCGCCCGCACCCGCGAAGAAGACAACTTAGAAGGACTGGATACCGGGGCCGATGCCTATCTAATGAAACCTTTCAGCATTGAATTGTTAAGAAAAACCGTTCTAAATCTTATTCGTAACCGTGAACAATTACGTAATGCTTTCAGTGGTCGCCAGAATCAAGAGGAACAAATTTCAACTCCTGAAATAAAATCACCTAATGACCGACTTATGGAGCGCGTCATGCGCGTTATCAATGAAAATTTAAGTAACCCGGCATTAACAGTAGAGATGATCAGTACAGAAGTAGGCATCAGCCGTGTGCACCTGCATCGTAAACTCAAAGAACTCACAAATCAAACGACACAACAACTCATCCGCAACTTACGCTTGAAGCAAGCCGCCACTCTATTAGCCGAAAAGCGACATAGCATAACAGAAATTGCTACACTAACAGGATTCACGCATCCCACTTACTTCGCCACGGCATTCCGTGAAATGTTTGGTGTATCCCCATCAGAATATATGGAACAGCATATAGGGCAGGATAAAACCAAAGATGGCATCTTATGATATAAAAGATGCCAACTTTTACATCATAAGTCTATTTTATGGTTCTTGTCCGTGGGCTTTCCATCAGATTAAGCCTACCGGACATATCGCCTCCACAATCTACTATTATCTTATGTAATACTATGGCTGGGCTGAGAGGACGAATGGTCAGAATATGCACTCCGGCTTTTAAAGTTACATCAGGAAAAGTAACTTTGGATTCTATGATCCGTGCTGCTCCTGCAGGATACATTTTCGAATAGCAATTAGCCCAGGTTAAGTCTGAATTGTAGTTTACAATCTGTTCCACCCCATCATCTAAACGAATAGCATAGCTATGCCCACCTTTAATAAAAGGCAAGGTACTATCTAATATTAAACGTACACATACACCGGACAAGTCTGATTTCAACCGCATTTGGTATATTAGTGATGCGCCAGAGACTGATTCGGTATATGGCATTAGAGAAAGTCCGGAAAGTGTGCGCCCCATATCCGGTATAACAGTCCATTGTGTCCCCGGTTTCTGTACAGACCTAGCAAAGCGTTCTGCCTCCATTACAACAACTCCATTATTCTCTTCATACTCATATCCTCCCATTTTTATAGCCTTGTCCGGGAAAGCATCCACACGGATTACTTTCGGCATTATGTTTCCTCCCTTCGGTTCATCCCAAGCAGTGTAACCAATATGCGTTTGATTCATCATATGCTTCCATTTGCCACCCGCAATATTATGATTATAATCGTCACATAATTCCGCATCTCTGCGAAAGCAATATTCTGCACGGTCTGCCCAAGCATTGGCACGCAAGTCATTTTCCATAGCTAACTGCCGATTCATAGCTACAGCGTAGTACATTTCATAAAGATTCGCCATAGCCTGTACGGGAAACAATATCAGCTCTTTATAAACATCGTGCATATTTTTCGGCAACAGAGTAAACTGACGAACAGCATGTGCTTCCAATGCAAGAAATTCATCTGTTACTGCTTTAAACTCACCACTTTGTAAATTGTAAGTTTCGTGGTCTAACATCTCTGCCGTTACACGAGCACAATATTTACAGTGAAGATTTAAAATCCGTGCAGCTTCATCAGCATGTTCGTCGCCAAATTGCTGACGGCAAAATTCTCTTGTATAATCCATCAGATTACCTGCATCGAATGCATTAGGATTCCATGCCATTTTCAGAAAGAAGTCTGTAGGGAATTCATTCGGTTTCAAATCACCCACATTCAATATCCACATCTTATCCACACCGTATGTATAAGTAAGGTATAATTGTTCCCACATATGCTGAATCTGTGTCATATTCAGCCACTGATAAGCACGCGGAGCACCATGTAAATCTACATGATAGTACATTCCATAGCCACCAGGATGACGCTTGGCACCCGGTTCAGGCAGACGACGGACATCGCCCCAGTTATCATCACATAAAAGAATCATCACATCATCAGGTATTTGCATTCCCCGATCGTAATATTCCAGAACCTCACTGTAGAGAGCCCACAATTGTGGGGTCTTAGAAGCTGGTTTACCCGTGACTTCTGTTATAATACGACGTTGCTCTTTTACTATGTTTTCCAGTAACTTTGTATCCGTATCAGGCCCCATAGGTGCATCACCGTCACCACGCATAGCAATAGTTACCACTTCTTCTTTGCCTTTCATACGTTCTATGCCTTCACGAAAGAAACGATCAATGCCTTTTTTATTCGTTTGATAGTTCCAGGCTCCATACACTTTACGATTGCGAGCATATTCCTGGTGATTACGTGCCATAGGCTCATGATGAGAAGTACCGATTATGATCCCCATCTCATCAGCTAATGGACTGTTCATGGGATCATCTGCATAAAAAGCAGCACTCCACATGGCAGGCCACAAAAAATTTGCTTTTAGACGGAGAAGTAATTCATATACATGCTTATACATTTTACTATTAAATCCTCCATAACGTTCCGTAGTCCATCCACCCATACAAGGCCACTCATCATTAATAAAAATACCACGATATTGTACAACCGGCTCTCCATCGGTATATACACCTTTCTTTATATAAATCTCCTTATGCGACTCAACCGGAACATCTGCCCACCAATACCATGGAGATATACCAATCTGGCACGATAACTCATAAATACCATAAATTGTACCTCTTTTGTCACTGCCTGCAATCAGTAATACTTCGCCTTCCACCCCTTCTATCGGATTTGTTACAGTGGTAATAATAAACTTTTCATTTCTACCTTTCAACTCACGAACATCCAATTTTTTCGCCTTCACTAATTGTTTTATCAACGGCGATTTATCAAAAGAACCTATAAGGATACGTAATTTTTGCGCTCCTTCATCAACTTGCTTTTTTGCACCTATCTTCAAATAAGGACGAGTATTCGTCACTCGAAAGAAGTCCTCTTGCAAATTACGCACAGCCATTAATACCCCCTTATGCTCTTCATCAGCGCATAAAATACTGAAATTCGGTTGTTGGGTAGTGGTCAATGCCAGTGTTCCCTCTTCCTGATTAAAAGTAACAAACTTGTCCGCCGCCTTTAATATAGGCGCTAAAGCCAATCCAAGCAACAAGCCAATAATCTTAGTTTTTAATGATACTCTCATAATATAGCAAATTTAATTTGTTAGTCTATGAGACAAAGATAAAAGCCTATCCTACACCCGACAAAGAAGAGCGTTACAGATACATTCAGTGATATTACGACTTCGCAAACACAACCGTGTGTTACATCAAATAAGTTTTATGTTACACCTTCAATGATAAACGCAACATCACTTAATCTTTCTGCAATAGTAATATGACACCTGCTTTTGACACATTACATACCTTTGTTCCCAGAAAACAAAAAACATTTTTTATTAACCCATTAATTAATAGTAATAATGAAAAGCACTACTTATTATTTTAAGTTATCGACACTATTACTCCTGCTTAGCTTCATACCAATATGGGCTATTGCACAAAGTAATACCGTTAAAGGTACAGTGAAAGATACTTTCGGTGAAGCCGTTATTGGCGCAAATGTAACAGAAGTGGGCACCAGCAATGGTACCATTACGGACATTGATGGTAACTTCTCACTGAACGTTTCCTCCAAGGGGCAACTTCGGGTATCTTTCATCGGTTATCAGTCACAAACCCTGGACATTGCCGGACAAAAGACCTTGAACATTACCTTAAAAGAAGATACTGAGACTTTAGACGAAGTAGTAGTAGTAGGTTACGGTACCGCAAAGAAACGTGACCTGACCGGTGCCATTACCCAAGTAAAAGCTGAAAATTTGATGGCAACAGCACCTACTAATATTCAGGAAGCTTTGCGTGGTAAAGCAGCCGGTGTCATGGTAGCAGGAGGAGGTCTTAACGATACTCCAATGATTCGTGTCCGTGGTAACCGCTCTATCTCGGCCAGCAACGAACCGCTATTCGTCATCGATGGTGTACCCGTCAATGGGGGCTCAGATATCTTAAATCCCTCAGACGTCGCATCCATTGAAGTTTTGAAGGATGCTTCGGCAACCGCTATCTACGGTGCCCGTGGTGCAAATGGTGTCATATTAGTAACGACTAAAAAGGGTGAAACAGGCAAAGTCAATGTAGAATACAATGGCTATCTAACCATCAGTAAAGTAGATGAATATCGTCGTGTGCGAAATGGAGCAGAATACCTGGAATATTTACGTGAAGCTGACCGTAATTACATTTATGATGGTGAGGGCGGTTACAGTATAGACCCTAGTTGTACCTATCCTTCTATGACCCCCAGTTGGGAATATGACCAAAAGTTAGAATATGTAGGTTCTCGTGATATTTCGGGCTACGTTTTGGAATCTGTCAAGCGTGCTTGGGAAGGTGGTTCATATAATCCTTCTATGTTACGCACCTTTGATTGGCAGGGTGCTGGTATGCGTGATGAAGCTATTTCACAGAATCATAATATCAGCATACGAGGTGGAAGTAAGGATACCAAAGTCTTTATTTCCGGTTCTTTCATGGACAATAATGGTATCACTCCCCGCTCCTATCGGAAACGTTATACCCTACGCATGAATTTGGATCAAAATTTAGGTAAATATATCAGTATGGGAGCCACCAGCAATTTTGCATACTGGGAATACTTTAATGGTACCGGAGTGGGTGGTAACTGGAATCCATTAGGCACTCCGTACTATTCTCCTGGTGGTAGCGGTGATTATGGTGTAGGAGGAGATGTAACCCAAGATGGGGACCCTGCATTGGGTCTTGTCCCCCACCCCACGGGCGAAGGTATGTTATGGAATCCCTTTTATGATTTTAGCGGAACAGAAGGTCGTACCAAAAGAAATCGCATCGACGCCACTATCTATGCCATGATAAAATTAGATAATGGTTTGTCTTACCGAGTAAACTTTGGTACCGACTATTATAGTGGACAAGAACAGATGTTTTATGCCAAAGCATCAACTTCACAAGGGTTTGGTAATGCCAAAGCTGAACAAAAAGCAACTTTTGACAGGGGTTGGACATTGGAACATATCCTTGCATACTCAAAAACATTTGGTCAGCACAGTTTAAATTTGACAGCAGTACAGTCCACACAAAAATTCACACAAGAACCTCTCACTGCCAGCGGTGTAGGTATTCCTCTTGAATCTCAACTCTACTATAATCTGGGAAGTGCCACAACACAAGGTGTCACCAGTGGTTTTACTCAATGGACCATGATGTCATGGATGGGACGTGCCATCTATGGTTTTAAAGATAACCGTTACATGCTGACAGCTTCTCTACGCTATGATGGCTCTTCACGTTTGGCAGAAGGCCACAAATGGGTCGCTTTCCCATCCGTAGCATTAGCATGGCGCATTTCTGACGAAGCATTCATTAAGGATAATCTTAGTAGTATCAGTAATCTGAAATTGCGTTTCGGTTATGGTAAGACTGGTAACTCTGCCGTCAGCCCATACGAAACGATTGGTAAAATCACCAGTAGCCGTTACACTTGGGGAAATACGGGAGTCATAGGTTATGCACCAAGTTCACTTTCAAACAAAACATTGACTTGGGAAACTACCGGACAGTACAATATCGGCTTGGATTTCGGCCTGTTCAATGGACGCATCTCCGGTAGTGTTGAGTGGTACAAACAGAACACTTATGACTTACTGATGCCACGTGCTCTTCCTGAAGTATCAGGCTTTGGAAGTATCACGGAAAATGTAGGCGAAACAGAAAACACAGGTTTCGAGTTTACACTGGAAACAGTAAATTTCCAAAATAAGAATTTCAATTGGACCACCTCACTACAGTTTGCTACGAATAAAGAGAAAATTGTAAAACTGGCCAGCGGATTACAGGAAGATATTGCTAACATGTGGTTTGTCGGTCATCCGGTAGATACCTATTATGACTATGTAAATACCAAATATGTGTGGGGATACTCCAAAGAAGATATGGAAGAAATGGCAAAATTCAATGCTAATGGACATTCTTATAAACCGGGCGACCTGCGTTTCGTAGATTTAGATGGTAATTATAAAATAGACTCTAAGGATCGCACTATTCGAGGACAAAAGATGCCTAAATGGACAGCAGGTATGGGAAATACATTCCGATACAAAGATTTCGATCTTTACATCTTCATGTATGGCATGTTCGGGCATACCATTTACTGTGATCCGGGCGTAGGACATGACGGCCGTATGAATACTCGCTATGCTAATTACTGGACACCAGAAAATACTCAAACCCAGTTTAGAAAACCAACCAAAGGAGATGCCGATCAAGCTAACAGACAAGCCTACTGGTACAACAAAGGAGACTTTGTTCGCGTTTCAGACATCACTTTGGGATACAGCCTTCCCAAAAGTATCATTAAATATTTAGGACTGGAAAGAGCACGCTTTTATGTGCAAATACAAAACCCGTTTACCTTTACAAGCTATCCTAACAATGATCCAGAAGGCTCCGTCAAAGCTGGACGAACATGGGATCGCAAGCAAGAAGAATACAGTGATCCAATTACGATGAAGAATTATATCTTCGGTATAAATTTGACCTTCTAATCCATTAAAATTCATAAATATGAAAACTCATATCAAACATACATTTATTATTGGAGCATTAGGTTTCTGCTTAGCTGCCTGCTCTGACTTCTTAGACGAAAAAGGCTATAATACAGACTATAGTTACTATGAAACAGCCGATGGCATAGAAACTCTTGTAGCATCATGTTACCAAAATGGACGCGGCATGTTTTCCACCTCCAATACGCCTTCGGGTATCATCTTCCAGGAGATTGGTACGGATATGTATACCATTGGTGGTGATGGCGGTACTGATTTTGCTCTCTACACATCTACAATGAACCCTTCTAATGAAACTTTCTCCTCTTTTTGGACGGATTGTTATAACGGTGTGGCACGTGCCAATCTGGGATTACAGTACATCGCTTCAAACAAAGATATGAAAGAAGATATAAAAAGCATACGCGAAGGTGAACTGAAATTTCTGCGTGCTTATTATTACTCCGTACTGGTAATACACTATGGCGACTGTCCGTTACTTTTGCAACCTATAGATAAACCGACCTTCAATTTTACACGTGCTCCGCAGAAAGAGATTTGGGCACAAATCATCCAAGATGCTACAGATGCCTATAACCTGTTACCGTGGGCAGATGCTGAAGGTAAAGTGACAGGTGATTACGGACGTGTCAGCAAAGGAGCTGCCGGACATTTATTAGCCAAAGCATACATGTTCCGTTATAGCCAGAAGTGGGCAGGCAGTCAATCGGATAGCCATATGAACGAAGACCGTGGTGCAGAAAGTACAGATCTGGATAAAGCAATTAAATACGCAAGTGCCGTATGTCATTTTGGTAGCGAATCCGGAAGCGGCAGTTTACATGAATTAGCCTCTGATTATTCCGACCTCTGGAGATACAATCCCAAAACCGGAGGTCCGACTCCCGATGATTATGCTGGCTCTGAGATATTGTTCAATATCCAATTCTCCACAGATCACTTTTATAACAATCAACTGGCAACAGATGTAAATACAGGAGGTAACTGGCTTCATATGATGTTTACCACCCAAGCAGAAGGTATGCCTATGACCACTGCAAACGGAAACGGCACTGAAAGTGTTAAATGGGGTACAAGTAACGGTATCGGACGTGATTTGATTACAGGTAGACCCTGGAGAAGAGCATCTCCAACTCCTTTCCTGTATGAAGACAACGGATTATATGGACCACAGTATTATTCAAGCAATAAGCATGGTAAACTGATAGACTCAAGACTTTATAAATCACACATCTGGGTATACTATTGTAATCAGGCACCTAATGTTACTTGGACAACATTTTCTAATGCAACAGGCCATTTCGACCCTGCCAGTATCGGAGAAACGGTCGGTAATCAGCGCTATGCTATCGGTGACACAGCTATCGTCTTTTCAATGGAAGATGTCGACAAACGTTTTTCTAAAGGAACCAAGTCAGAAAAATTGGCTTTTGCCCGCGCCATAGAACCATACTGGTATATTCCAATGCAATCAATCAATCGCCCAGGTCTGAATGAAAGAAGCGACCGTGATGGTATTCGTAATACTTATCCCAGTCTGATTAAATATCTGGATAGCCGGCGTACATCTGCCAACGATCAATCTGGTTACCGGGACTATTTCTGTTATCGTTTGGCGGAAACATATATCATGTTGGCCGAAGCTTTTGCCTTAAAAGGAGACTATACCAATTCTGCTGCTGCACTGAATATAGTACGTGAGCGTGCTGCATGGAAGGAAGGTGAAGAGAAAACTCCAAACTTCTACAAATATGATGGTGGTAACATAGCTAATATAAAAAAATCCACAGTAGAAGAGATGAAAGTAACAGCGGATTTCCTGAGCACAATGAACGATGATCAGAAGCTTATATTCTTCCTGGATGAATATGGTCGCGAAATGGAAGGCGAATTACACCGTTTCGAACAATTAGTACGTAACGGAGCCGATTTCTTTGTAGCAAGAATAAAAGAACGCAGTGCACTTGCTGCAGAAAACATCCAACCCTTCCATCGTTTCCGTCCGATTCCACAAAAACATATAGACCGACTGGAACCGGCAGATCCAAATCCACAGAATTACGGATATTAATCAATAGGTTCTCTATTAAATATACAGATTGTATATTATGGCCTGTAGTTTCTTGAAAGAGACTACAGGCCATTTTTATTATTCTGACAGTTTTCAGGATTCAGTCATGGGACCAATATTTCTCTACAAATTCTTCTGAAATCGTTTCCGATGATTTCATCCTCTTTCTTTTACCCTCCAGTTTCAAATCCTTAGTTTTGTCTTGCCAGCCAATCTTTGGCCACTATTGTATAACCATTAAAAATAAGATTTATGCAAAAAAAGCCACTACTTCTTCAACAAAATTTCAGGTTAAAACGACTCTGGATATTATGCCTAAGCTGCTTATGCTTTGCTCACACGGATGCACAAGTCTACAAGATTGAAATGTCTGACTACATCCTACAAGCGTCGGGTACCAACACCGAAACCTTGTATATCAAGAACAAGCAGTCAGAAAATTTAATTCAACTTGGGAAATTGAAATTTGGATGGACACCTGCCATTACAATGGAAAATACATGTACCTATGAAGTTATAGAAGTAGATGGTTTTCAAGCAATTCGTGCCAAATACATATTTCCGGCATCCGTACCTTCTTCCATCACTCTGACCGGAACATTCATTGCACGGCCCGACAGAGTAGATGTACAATATCTGATATCCGGAGTACCGACAGGATACGTCACTAATTGGGGAGGATCACAATTCCGCTTTATTCTTGCCAACAAAGCTAATACCCAAATACTGCCGGAATCTAAGTTGGGTCTATGGCAACGGGATGAGAAGGGAGGATTACCTATAGAAGTCTCCGACTCTAACTTTTACCCATTTCTCATAAAAGATAAAATGCTATGTCTGGCTTATGGACCTGAAAATACAGCCAACTCCAGCTGGAAAGACGACTGGTACAGGCATACCGTACTCATTGACAATAAAGACGGTTCATATTCCACTAAGTTCTCCGTATTGATAGCTTCTTCCGATTGGCCTGATGAAGCTATCTGTGCACAATGGAAAGGTCGCCCTTTTGCCTTAACACTCAGTACAGACCAAATTTACAATTGGTGGGATAATACTTCCGAATCATTAAGTGTACAGGCACATTTAGTCAACACATCTCAAGAAAAAAAGAATCTTATATTCAAATATTGGGTTCGGGATTATGCCGGTGATTATATTGTAAATGAAACTCAATCACTCACTCTAGAAGCCGGACAGCTTCAGGTCTACCCTATCGAATTTTCTCCCAAAACGGAACGGGAAATTTATTTTGTAGAAGCTTCCATTGAAGACGAAAACGGCAAGGAGCAAGTCTTTTCCAGAACCAATCTGAGTTTACTACCTCCTCACAATTTCACATCAACTCCTGATGAAAATATCATGGGGCTTTCAGCCTACTGGGCCATACCAGACTCTACAGAATTAAAACGTCTATTAAACAGAATGGGAGTCAGATGGGTACGTAATGGCATAACCAGCAGCTTTGAAAATACCGAAGCAATGTATCATAACAACATTGACTGGACTAAAGAATGGAGCGATGCCGAACGAGACAAACTGATACGGGAAAGTTTTCAGACAATCGTAAAAAATGGAAACAAGATATGGGAATTCGGAAATGAGCTAAATATGAGTTCACCGGAGATTGGCGGAGCCGGTGAAGGCATCGGCAAAGCATTGTTGGCAGAACCATATGTGAAATGGTTAAAAGCCATCCGTAAAATACAGACTGAAAAGCCGGAATGGCAAAAGATCAAAATCATTTCTTTCGGCATAGCAGGTACCGATGAAGTATTTTTGGAAAAACTGGTCACACTGGGAGGCTGGGAATTACTGGATGGAATAGCTCTTCATCCGGGAAGAGGAAATTTTACACCAGATTATCCTGTAACCGTTCCCTGGAACGAATTTGAGAAACCTTCCACAGGTTATCAATATTGGAATTATTATGGTTCCATTCGTCTTGCTAAAAAGTTCATCAAAGAACATGGAAATGATAAAGACCTATACCTAACAGAAATTTATGCACTCGACTACCCAAACCATTCATGGAATGACACTCCCCGTGAATCTGCAGAGAATGTGGTTCTTTCATATGCGCTTGCCGCTGCCGAAGGCATAAAAAATGTGCTTTACTATCAGCTATTCAATTCTGTATGGAACAATCAGTTAGGAGTAAGAGCAGACAACAGGGAGTATTTCTTCGGATTAATCAATCGCGACCTAAGCTTTAAACCTTCTCTGATGGCTTACTGTAATATTTCTGAAGTATTGGACGGAGCCCGCTTTAAAGGCTGGATTAAATTTGATGAGAACAACCCTTTCAGTAAAGGAATTATGTTCGATACCCCCAAAGGTCCCATGAGCATTCTTTGGGACAGAATGGAAGGTGACATTCTCCCCCGCCCTAAAGGAGAAAACTCTCCGGAACCATGGGTAAGTTCATGGAACCTGCAAACCGAACTAACTTTACCATGTACAGGAGAAAGCATTATAGTACTAAATGCTATAGGACAACAAAAATCAATCCCCGCAAAGGATAATAAAGCAACGGTCACTTTAAGCGGAGCTCCAATCATTGTATATGGCATGGATGCCTCCCAGATAAAACTCCACGGAGAAAATCCAACCGGTATAGAAAACGAAGATATCGATGCGAAAGATATACAAGTATATCCCAATCCAGTAAAAGATCAACTTTTCATTAAAGGTAACTTTCAATCAAATGTTGAACAAATACAGATTAGCATTTATAATATTACCGGCCAGAAAATCATAAGTAAATCAATCCCGACATCTGGTAACATCTTGAATTACAACTTAAATATGACAGGAACCAGTTCAGGAATTTATTATGCAGTCTTCGATATAAACAATAGTAAACGCTACACCAAAAAGATCATTAAGCAGTAATTCATATTCACTCAAAAAGGTAAGTGTTGCCAAAGCAAAATAAAAAATTGCTTTGCGCAACACTTTTTTTTATTTTTGATGTCACGTTCGTCTTACACGTTCGTCTTAGTTATGTAAATGGAACTCAAACAATTTAAAATATCCGTTCTACCCCTCCGCAATAAACTATTGAATTATGCGCGGAAGCTGACTGAAAGTCCGGACGATGCAGAAGATGCCGTACAGGAAGTCCTGCTCAAGCTATGGAATAAAAGGCTTGAACTGGAACAATACCGAAGTATCGAAGCATTCGCCATGACCATGACACATAATCTCTGTATGGACATGTGGCGTACTAAACATACAACCAACGTACCATTGGAATATGTACAAGATGCCACCCCCAGCGGAACACCGGAACGGTTGCTTGAAATAAAAGACGAAATTCGTCTGATGCATGAGATTATCAATTCGCTGCCCGACTTGCAGCGTACCATCATGCGGATGAAGGATATCGAAGAGTACGAAACAGAAGAAATTGCCGACATCACAGGTTGTAATCCGGAAGCTATCCGAAGTAACCTGTCGAGAGCACGGAAGAAAGTGAGGGAAATTTACATGCAAACCATACAAGAAAAAATAAGGAGGAAACAAGCATGAAGATAGAAGAATTAATAGATCGCTATTTCGAGGGACAGACCTCATGTGACGAAGAGCGCGAATTGCGCCGTTTCTTCACACAAGAGAATATACCGGAACCCCTACAAGTATACCGTCCCCTGTTTGCCTGCCTGGATCAGGAAGCAAAAGCATTCCTGAAAGAATGCATCCCTGCTAAAAAACTCTCTTTACGTCGACGCTTCATTTATATGACCGGGGGAATAGCTGCCGGACTATTATTACTTATCGGCATTGCAGGTATACAACGTTATCTTCATGTCACTCCGGATAACTATGTCATCATCGACGGTAAACAATACACCGATGAGAACCTCGTACGCGAACAAGCCCTTGCCGCTTTCCGCGATATGCGGACTACGGAAGATGAAGTACTTGACCTGATGTTTGAATAATAAAAATCAATAGATATGATTATGAAAAAGCTCATTCGTACCCTGCTATGCTGCCTGCTGTTTCTACTCAGCACCGGCATGTACGCCCAAAAGGGGCTACAAATAGCTTCCGTATTTCAAAAATACGGTAACGAGAAAGGGGCCACTTATGTGGAATTATCGAAGATGTTATCCAAAACATGGGACATTACCCATTACCAAAGCCTAAAGCTATCGAAAGCCGAAAAAGCATTGCCTGACATTTACCGTTGCCTGGAAGCCGATCGGGAATATGCCAAAAAGATCAAAGAGGTAGTCACAGATGGACGTATTCAATCGGGATACTATCAGCTGCCTCCGGTAAAAGACAAAACCAATCGATTCATATTGTTCCGACTCGGGAAGAAAGGCGAAGCTACGCTTATCTATATCGAAGGAGAAATAGACAGCGATGACCTTGTTACACTGATATTCAGTAAAGACTAATATTGAAAATTATAAATCACAAATAATAAATCTTATGAAACGAATACTCTTTTTATTTCTGATCATGACTTCAATGACAGTCGTGGCACAAGAAAGCATCCCGCAAGACACAACCCTCTACCTCAACGGACGGAAGGTGGTTATTAAAGAACGTGATGGTAAAATCAAAGTAAAAATGTATGAAGCGAAAGCTGAAAATGACACCATAGAGAATACTCAGGTATTTGAAGGTGTGTATCTGGACGGACGCAGCATTGAGCGAACCACTACAGTTTCCGTACCTTTCGTGAAGAAAAAGAAAGGCTACTACCGCTTTGATCCGCATTATCCTGCTATTTACTTCGGTTTCAACAAGCTGGCAAGCAGTACGTTCCAATATTCTGCCAAAGTACCACAACTTGGCTCTAAGTCTTGGGAATGGGGAATTAATCTGTTCAATACCGGCGTAGCTATTACACGAGACAATCATTGGGGATTAACTACGACTCTCGGACTTGCACGCATCGTCTACAAATTAGATGATAACTATGGTTTCGAAAAAATCGATGGCATCACTGTTTGCCGACAAGCCGACGATGTAGATTATCAAAAGAGTTGGCTGCGCTATTGGGCTTTCCGCCTACCTGTCAGCCTGGAGTGGCAAACCAAATTTGGCAGTCGCCGTGCTTTCATTGCAGCCGGTCCGGAAATAGAATGGCGCGTGGGGGTTAAATCCAGAGCTAAATATGATAATAAGAAACACACTTTGAGCGATAAACTGAACACCCATCCACTTGGAATGAACCTGTTGTTGCAAGCCGGTTACGGTTGCCTGGGATTCAATGCCCGTTTTGCACTAACTTCCTTGTTTGAAAAGAACAAAGGCCCGGAACTCTACCCGGCTTCTATAGGTATAGGTTGGTACTGGTAAATCGTCCCGTAAGATAAGAAAATCTGTCCCACGAGATAAAATAATCCGTCCCCTGAGATGAAAAAATTCATTTCAGGGGACGGATTATTTCATTTCAGGAGATGATTTTAGTTGTCTCCTGTAATCAGATTCACAATCTTGGAGAATATAAAAAACATTGTTATCTTTGTCAGTAACATTAAAAATAATCATTTCATTATGACCAAAGAAGAATTAATGAGAAAAGCGATCGAACTCTCTACGGAGAATGTCGCTAATGGTGGCGGCCCTTTTGGTGCTGTCATTGCCAAAGATGGAGAAATTATAGCTACCGGAACGAACCGCGTAACAGCCTCATGTGACCCTACGGCACATGCTGAAGTCAGTGCTATTCGTGCAGCAGCCACAAAGTTGGGTACTTTCAACCTCAGCGGATGCGAAATCTATACTTCCTGCGAACCCTGTCCCATGTGTCTCGGCGCTATCTACTGGGCACGACTGGAGAGAATGTATTACGGAAACAATAAGACTGATGCCAAAAATATAGGTTTCGACGACTCTTTCATTTATGATGAGATCGCTCTAAAGCCCGCTGACCGGAAACTTCCATCGGAAGTATTATTACACAACGAAGCCATCAAAGCTTTTGAAGCATGGGCTGATAAGGAAGATAAAATAGCCTATTAAGAACCTGTCGACAAGGAGTTAATTTCTTGTAAACAAGAAGTTGACTCCTTATAAAACACTATTATTCAAGCATTAAAACAAAAAGTCCCCGGAGCGCTGCAATCGTTTCCGGGGACTTGGGTTTAATACACAAGGTATTTGCAATGAAAGGTTATTTGCTTTATATTGTTGTTCGTTTAGAAACGCATACCTAAAGTAAATAGCACCTGACTACGAGAGTTTGTTACTTTCGTTACTGCCGGTACATCATAATTACCATTATTACCCGGTAAAGCAAATGGATAGAAATCAGCTTTCTGAGTAGAGAATTTATAGGCCAAATCAGCATAGAATGAAGAACCTCTATAACCAATACCCAACGTATAATTACTCAGTGACTTCGTATTTGCAAAGTCAGTATCCACATTCAGCGAATTAGAAGGAAGAGTCTTAACTGCATCATTCTTAAATGCAGCAGAGCTATAGTTGTAACCCAAACGAAGAGCAAATTCCGGGATTACCTTATATTCAGCGCCAATACGGAAAGTACTCACTCCTTTATTATTAATTTTTGCTTCTTCACTCTCATACTCCATTTTATCACCTTCCGGGTAATAGAAAGCCATTTTCGAATAATCCTGGTACTCATATTCGGCGCCTAAAGCCAAATTACTTCCCACTGTATAACCTATACTTAAATTATATGTCCACGGAGTACGCAATTCAAACTCGCTCTTCATATCCTTATCATTCAATTCATAATAAGTACTATAGGAGAGATGTTCCTGAAACTCTTCACCAGTTTCATTATTCACATACCAAATATTCGATTGTATAGCTGCTCTGGTAGTATAAGTCAGTTTATAAAAGGTTGGCGTATGGATGGCTAATCCAAGGCGCAAAGGAGAATCTTCCATAGGACGAAGAATAAAACCGAACTTAGCATCCCAACCTGCACCATTGATACGGTTCTCACTGCTAATACTATAGTCATCACCCTTTCCCATATCTTCGCCATAGAAATAAGACTTACGATAATTTACATCATATGCTCCGATGGTAACACCAAAATAAAAGCGATCATTAAAATTAAAAGCAATATTAAAATCATATTGGTCTACTCCACCTCTTTCTACAGACTTATAAGTAGCATAAGGACTAATACCTAAGCTATAATAAGGATTATTAGGATCGTCATCTCTATCAAACAAACGGGCATCCCAACCTAAAGCACCTAACCAACCAACACTATTGTGATTATACGGATTGATCTCATCTATTGTTAATTGATTAAGATCCACTCTTGATGGGTAACCATTATACATCTGATTCGCCTGGCTTGCCATCAAGTCTGTCTGCGACAAACCATATTGCCCTCCCATCGTCATTGTCCGATTGAATGATTTTGCTTTATGATAGTTAAATCCAAAGTTGACATAACGCAAGGTCGTTACATTCCCGAGCTTCGTAGAGAACACAAAGCCTGCATTGTCAAAATTCCAACGGTTTTTATCACTATTAAATGTATTACTTCCTAGCTTACTCTCGACTCCCATACTGGAAAAGCCAAATGAAACCATTGCATCATTACTGCGATAGATACCAATACCGGCAGGATTTGTTCCAATAGTAGAAATATCACCACCCAAAGCTCCCATCGCACCACCCATACCTACAAAGCGGGCGGTTCCGTTCAAATCTTTACTTATTATATTTGCTGCATCATATACAGTCTGTGCGCTCACACTTGTTGCTACGAGCACAGCCAAAGCTATTATCGTTGATTTCTTTTTCATACTCATTTCTTTTTTATGGTAAACACTCCATATAGTTATCTTCTTCTACTGGAACCTCCACCACCGCCACCACTTGAGCGACTGGAAGAACCTCCACCACTACTACCGGATGAATAGCTGCTCGAACGTGAGCTACTACCGGAAGAGTAACTACTGTTTGAAGAAGAACGACTACTGTTATAAGAACGAGTAGTACTACTATTGTTGTTAGAACGTCTGCTATTATCATTAGAGTAGCTTCTGGTAGGATTAGTCGAACTACCTCTATTATAAGTCGATGTAGAAGTGCTACTACGACGTGTAGTTCCTACAGAAGAAGAACGGGTAGAAGTTCCTCCACTATTACGAACACTTTCCACATTACTACTATTATATGAATTATTGCGCGTACTGCTGGGACGAGTATAAGTCGATCTCCGTGAAGAAGCAGCATCTCTTCGGGTATTCATTCCCGGACGGTCACTTCCTGAACGAGTACCTACCACCCTGCGAGTTGTACTACCTGAAGTACCGGTACTGCGTCTTACGGAAGTAGCATCCGAAGAACGACGTACGGTTTGTCCACCATTCGTTACAGAACCCCGGCGTGTAGTTCCTTGTGCAGTAGAGACACGATTTCCGTTGGAATAACGTGTTCCATCATGACGTCTATTCGTATATACGCTACCGCTATTCCAATGACCACCTCCCCAGTGTCCACCGCCACCGGGATACCAGCCACCGCCAGGATAGTAATGATGGTGATGGTGTCCCCATCCCCAGCCACCGTAGAAGCCGCCCCAACCATAGGACCAGCCACCGTAGCTGTAATAAGGCGAGTAACCTCCCCAACCATAATAAGGATAGCCACCCCATCCGTAGGAGTTATAACGCCAATCCCACCACAAACGGTTAGAGAAAGTAGGGAAAGCATAAGCATACATTCCATCAGTATATACGTTCCAGTTCCATGTATCCAGACCGTAAACGACATCCCAATAGTATGGACTACTGATACTTATTGCATAACGAGGGTTACGGAAACGTACGATACGCATAGCATATTCATAATCTTCTTCCGAACCATCGAAGCCGTTTACCCATTCCCCCTCCGGATCAGGCACAGCTTTTTCTTTAATATATAAGGTATCGTCTTCCATTACGAAGTCATTCTCACGTGAATCATAGCGACGATTATACTCGTCTACATCACGTGCATTTCCTTTACGATCCTGAACTACAACAGTAGTATTCCCCGGCGACGTATAAACCGTAGTCGGTGCATTCGACTTTACTACAATTTCTTCAGCCGGAGCAGATGTTCTCTTCTTCTCCTGCTTCTTTTCCTTCTTATCCTTAGAAGGAGTGTAGTAAAGGTCGTCATCTATGCTCTGCGCCGAAACCATCCAAGGGAGGCACAAGGCAAAAAGCGATAAAAAAACAATCTTTTTCATATGGGTGTGGTTTATAGGTTTACATTTATCTATTTTATCACGTCACAAAGATAGCGATGGGAATTACCGTGTGCAGGAGAATTTCCCCAAATGATTATAGGGATTTCCCTAAATACCCTATCTTTAAAAAAGATAAGCTGCATCTCAACATAACTTTTTCATGCAAGCATGAAAGTTCTGCATTCGATTTACATTATCTTTGCAACTAATAAACAAATATACAAAGAAACCGGTTCACTTCATCGGGACCCTCTTTGCATTTAACAATATATTGTATTCCAATGAAATATTTAGAATTTACTTTCCGCACTTCCCCCTGCACTGAAACAGTGAACGATGTGCTTGCCGCCGTTCTGGGTGATGCAGGTTTTGAGAGTTTTGTAGAACAAGAAGACGGTATTGCTGCCTACATACAAAAGGATTTGTATGATGAGACAACTGTAAAAACAGTTATAGCCGAATTCCCCCTACCGGATACAAAAATTGAATATACTTTTGCAGAAGCTGAAGACAAAGATTGGAACGAGGAATGGGAAAAGAATTTCTTCCAACCGATCGTTATTGGTGATCGTTGCGTCATTCACAGCACTTTCCATCACGATGTTCCCCAAACTGAATATGACATCGTAATCAATCCGCAAATGGCTTTTGGTACGGGCCACCACGAAACTACCAGCCTCATCATCGGTGAACTGCTGGACAGTGACCTGCAAGGAAAGTCTTTACTCGATATGGGGTGCGGTACTTCTATCCTCGCCATTCTTGCCCGCATGCGTGGTGCTGCACCTTGCACCGCTATCGATATTGATGAATGGTGTGTACGCAATTCCCTTGAAAACATAGAGCTGAACCATGTAGACAATATCGCCGTGTCACAAGGTGATGCATCTTCCCTGAAAGATTTAGGTCCGTTTGATGTGATTATTGCCAACATCAATCGTAATATTCTGCTGAATGACATGAAACAATATGTGCGTTGCATGCATCCGGGATCAGAACTGTATATGAGCGGTTTTTATGTAGACGACATTCCACTGATTCAGGCAGAGGCTGAACGTAATGGATTGCAATTTGTGCACCATCAGGAGAAAAATCGTTGGGCAGCAGTAAAGTTCAAACTTTAATTCTCCGAAAGCATACGATCCTTAACACACATTAACGATAGGTCTATAGGGAGAATATAAATTCTCCCTGTCTTTATTTGTGCAAAAACAAATTAGACTTTACTATAACTATCAAATCACAAACAAAATGGAAAAGGATCAAAAAGATATGATCGGTGAGATCATAAATGCTTTTGAGAAGTATGCGGAACATCAGGCATTTGTTATTAACGACATCGCCTATACCTATCGGCAATTATCTGAAACCGTATACAAAATATCGACCTTGATTAATGAAAGGAAAGACAAAATCATTGGCATTATAGCCGAAGACAAATTAGAAACCTATGCCTCCATACTGGCAGTATTAATCAGTGGAAAAACGTATGTCATCCTGCACCCTGCCTATCCTAAGCATAGAAACAAGAAGATAGCCGAGCTTGCCGATATTCATTTAATCTTATATACAAAAGATATTCGTATTTTGAATCTGGACACCCAGCATATAGACTTTATATGTACTTCGGAAATACAAGAAACACCTCCCTCCTCCTCTGGTAGCCATGCGGAAAAGAATGAAAACGCTTATATCATCTTCACCTCCGGCAGTACGGGAGAACCCAAAGGAGTTCCTATCTCCCGCAATAACCTGAATGCTTTCTATGATGCATACAGTCATCTGGACTGGCAGTTGGATGAAAACGACCGGATGCTGCAAATGTTTGAGCTGACCTTTGATGTATCCATCGTATCTTTCTTATACCCACTGACTATAGGAGCATGTGTATATACAGTTTCCCCGGAAGGTGTAAAGTATATCAATGTCATTGAAACCCTGGAGAAATACAACCTTACATTTGCTGCCGTAGCTCCTTCGCTACTCCAGTTACTATTGCCGTATTTTTCAGAGATACAGCTTCCTAAACTGAAGTATCTGGTTGTTACCGCAGAAGCATCGGATGTAGAATTACTGTCTGCTTTCAGAAGCTGTGCACCTAATGCCTCTTTTGTAAACTTGTACGGTCCTACAGAAGGAACAATCTATTGTACAGCTTATCAGATACCAACCACTTCGTGCAAACACCATAACGGGATGATTGCCATAGGAAAACCATTCAATGGAACCGACATTCTGATTATGGACAGCAATGAAACTACCGTATCTACAGGAGAGACCGGAGAACTCTGGATCAGTGGCAAACAAATCATGAACGGCTACTGGAATTCCCCGGAAAAGACTCAGGAATGCCTCATCAAAGGAATAGATGGAAAGATTTACTACAAAACCGGTGACCTTTGTCAGTTAGATGCCGATGGTGATATTATATACTGCGGTCGGAAAGACTCACAGATAAAGCTACAGGGATTCCGCATTGAACTAAGTGAAATAGAACACGTCGTAAAAAACTACTTCAACAATGAATGCAAAGCAGTTGTCATTCCCAAATATGGAGAAAACAACCAATGCGAACTGCATCTGGTCGTCGAAAAAGTTCATCTTGATAGACAACAGATAGAAGAACACATGAATAGCCGATTACCGTTCTACATGGTTCCCAAACATATACACTGCATGGAGCATTTTCCTCTGAACACCAGCAGTAAAACAGATAGAAAGAAAATCTTGGAATTAATATAAAACTAAACTAACATGGATACTCAGATGATTTTACCCAAACTAAGCCTGATTTTTCAGGAAATCCTAAAGAGAGATAACATCGTTCTTACCAATGAAACCACTGCACAAGACGTAGAGGGGTGGAATTCATTAACCAACATGATACTAATAAGTAGAATTGAAAAAGATTTTAATGTTCATTTTACTTTCAGGGATATTGTACGGTTTAAGAATGTAGGAGATATTTGTAATGCGATTCTGACTAAAACAAAGTAGAACATGTCATTCATATCCCTGAATTTTGTCACACTGTTTGTGTGTACTTTCCTTTTATACTACACACTCCCCACGAAATATAAAAAAGCGGTGCTCTTGTTATCGAGTTGTGTTTTTATAGGATACTATCATATAGCCTTTCTGGTGATAGCCCTCCTCATTTCACTGGCAACTTTCTTTCTCGGCAAATGGGTAGGGCAAACAAAACGTGAAAAGGATGCAAAAAGAATCTATATTTCAGGCTTATGTCTTCTGATAGTAGGCTGGTTAACATTCCGATACGCCAACCTACTGCCCGGCGTACACTTACTATTTCCTTTAGGTATTTCCTTTTATACCTTCCAGGCTCTTTCGTATCTGACTGAAATCTATTGGAAAGAAGAAGAGCCGGAAGAGAACCTTACCGACTTCATGATATATATGCTCTTCTTCATGAAATTCCTGTCAGGTCCTATAGAGAGAGCAAGAGATATGCTTCCCCAATTGAAGTCAGGGAAACCGGTAGCCTACCAATCCATTGTCTATGGAATGAAACTGATAGTAGTGGGATTGGTAAAAAAGCTGATACTTGCCGACTATATTTCTCCCCATATAGATGGAATTTTCAATTCTGTGCATGCAGCATCCGGCGTCCAGTTACTCATGGCATGCCTTTTATATCCGATAGAATTGTATGGTGACTTTTCTGGTTACACGGATATTGCTCTTGGAGGTGCCTGTATGTTGGGATTTAAACTCAGCCCTAACTTTAACCGACCCTTCATAGCACAAACTACTGCCGAATTCTGGAGAAGATGGCACATGTCCCTTTCATTCTGGGTTAGAGATTACTTATACCTTCCCCTGTCTTCCGGCATGCGTCGTTGGGGGCAGTGGGGTGTATTCCTGAGCCTGAGCCTTACATTTGCCGGACTGGGTGCCTGGCATGGTGCAGGTTGGAACTTTATCATCTACGGACTCATCCAGGGGCTTCTCATTTTTTATGAAATGAAAACCGCTATCTTCCACAACAAATTGAAGATTTGGTTAGGTAATCCATTGTTTAGCGCCTTATCTATTATCCGTACTTATCTTCTTTTTGCCTTTTCCCTGATTTTCTTCCGCCTGGATTCGGTTACCGATGCGTTTTATTATATCAGACACATTTCGTTCAGCACCCATGCCAGTTGGAAAGAGATGAGCATCGGGATGTCAGATCATAACTGCATCGTCGCAGGCAGTGCCCTTGTACTGATTCTAACCTACGAATTTTTCATGTCTAAACGAGATCTTCTGGAAGCATTGGCAAAACAGCCTGCACTTATCAGATGGAGCATCTATTATTTGCTGGCTATTATGTTCTTTACATTGGGACAGTTCAATTCCGACAGTTTTATCTATCTGCAATTTTAATATAAATAAAGACAGCATAATGAAGAAAAAGAATGAACGAAGCGCAGCCATGCGTTTCATCCTAAAATTATTTATATTCCTGATACCTTTTATCAGTCTGTTGGCGGTCTATTTTCTGAATGACCCTTTTATGGTCTTAAAACATTACGACCGCTATGACAACTCTCCTGTTATGTTGAACGAAAGCTATATCGGTTGGCAAATGTACATGAACAACCGGGACTCCATTGCTTTTGACTCCTTCATTATGGGAAATTCCTGTACGATGGCCTATCCATGCCGCGAGTGGGAAAAATATCTGAATGGAGGCAGGGCAATACGCCTGTTTGGTAATGCCGAGAGCATAGCTGCCATTTGCAAAAAATTACAAGCTTTGGAAGAAAACGGCGCAGAAATTAAAAACCTGCTTCTGATTCTGGATAAAGAGTCGTTAGGAAAAGACCAGCTTTTAAACGGCCATAATTATGTACTGCCTCCTGCTCTGTCAGGAATCAGTAACTTTAGTTTCCAGGAAAAATTCTGCCAGGCCTTTTTCTTTCCCAATTTCTTGCTTCCCTATCTCGATTATAAAATATTCCATCAATACCGCCCCTATATGAAAGGAGTGATCAATCCTTATGGTGTCGTCAAAGACCCTGTGACCAATGACGCCATCAATCCCCGGGAGGAAATGATCCAACGTGAAGGAGAAGCATATTGGGAAAGTCATAAAAAAGAATTCCAGAAAACAAGGGATCCCAATTATAGAAATGGAAAATACCGGAAAGGTGAACCGTTTCTTTGGCAAGCACAAATCGGATTATTAGAGGAAATAAGTCAAATATGCCGGAGACATAACACTTCTGTCAAGATTATTATCAGTCCTGATTACAGTCAGATAAGCATAAATCCTGCAGACGTGGAGATCTTAAAAAGATTTTTCGGTGATACCAACGTATTTGATTTCAGTGGCATTAATGAATACACGAACGATATTCATAACTACTACGAAAGAGGACATTACAGACCGATACTCGGAACACGTTTATTGCAAAAAATATATTGTAAACAAGAGCAGATTGAAAACATATAAAAAGAGAGAACTTTCAACTAAATTATTTTTGTAAAGTAAGAGCCTGCAATTGTTCCAATGAGCCATTAAACACGTTCAAGTCAACTTCTTCCTTAATGCCCGGAACATTGCCTACATCAGTATGTTGCCAGAAGTGCCAAGGACCCTCATACTTGACGGAATCTACGTAATAATGAGCAATCCAGTAGGGATACGTATTGAATACCGAATCATTAAGATAGCGGCTTTTAAATTTATAGGAAGTATAAAGAATAGGTTTCACGCCATAATGTGACTCTACACGGTCGAGCCAGGTTTTAACGGCAATCTTCAGATCATGAGGCGTACTTTTACCAATAGTTTCGACATCAAGTACGGGGGGCAGGTCGCCGGGAATCAGCTGAACCGTACGGATAAAGAAATCAGCTTGCTTATGCGGATCTGTTTTGGGAGAAAAGAAATGGTAAGCCCCACGGATAAAACCATAACGATGTGCCTGATCAAAATTGAACGGGAAAGTGTCATCAGCATGGTCACCACCCTCAGTGGCTTTCATAAAGACAAAATGGATAGGAAATTTGGTTGTTTTATTAGATGTCAGTTGTACCCAATCTATACTGCCTTGATAATGGGAGATATCAATGCCATGCACTTCATAGTCACAGGGCATACAGACACCATATCCTTTCTGACCATAACAAGGCTTCCAGCGATAAGCATACGGGCGAATGAAAAACCAATAAAACCCGGCAGAAAACACAGCAATAATCCCAACAGCAAGTATAGTACGCAACCATGTGGGCATGATACGTTCTTTGCTCTTTTTCTTACCGCGGCGTGCAGCAGGTGCAGCAGAACGGGAAGTTGGTTTTCGACGAGGTGTAGAATTAGTTTTAGTTGCCATGCATTAGTTAAAATAGAACGCAAATCACACAAATTACGCAAATAGATTATTCAAATTTGTGTAATTCATGTAATTTGCGTTCTTCTTATTCACTTTTCGTTAGCTTGCTGATTTATTTAGCTTGCTCTAACTGCAAAGTCTTTGTCGGCTGGTCACAAACTTCTGTAGGTCCGAAGTACTGAATCGGTCCGGGATATACATAGTCTGTAGTGATAGCCCACTGGTCGCGCTGAGCAGCAAATGCTTTGAATGGAGCACCATCCAGTTTCACCAGAGCTTTCTGGATAACCGGTTTCATTTCACCGTGACGGCGTTCCATGTTCATCATCATCGTGATGGGCACACCACCTGCAATCCATTGGTCAGCAGGAGCTGTAGTGTTGCGTACAGAAGACATATAACCTGTCTTACCATTAGCAATCAGAGAAGCAGCTGTATAACCCAGTGAGTAGCAATAGTCAGCATCGTAGTTAGACGGAGCAGCACAACGGCCTTCATAACCGAAGAAGTGATGTTGAGAAGCGAACTTACCAACAAATTTACCTTCTTCTTTCCATGCAGCGAGCTTAGTAGCTACCATTTCCGACAACAGTTTTTCTGTTTCAATCAGAGATACCTGTACGTTTCCGTGCGGGTCGCGATCCAGCGTCAGCTGACGTGCAACACCTTCGGGCAGGCTGGCATAGATAGCAGCATTTTCCGGAGACAGTTTACGAATGATATAATCACGTTGGTGAGATTTCTTAATCTGAGAGAATTCTTCAGCATTTTCAGCGAGGAAGTCGTTCAACTCAGCGATCAGACGTTTCATAGCCGGGATGAACTCGATCAGACCTTCAGGAATCAAAACCGTACCGAAGTTGTTGCCTTGAGCAGCACGGTTGGCTACTACCTGTGCAATGTAAGTTACTACATCGTCCAAGGACATATCTTTTGCTTCAACTTCTTCTGATACGATACAAACGTTAGGCTGTACCTGCAAAGCACATTCCAATGCAATGTGAGAAGCAGAACGTCCCATCAACTTGATGAAGTGCCAGTATTTACGAGCAGAGTTACAGTCGCGTTGAATGTTACCGATAACTTCAGAGTAAACCTTACAAGCAGTGTCGAAACCAAAAGAAGTTTCAATCATTTCGTTCTTCAAGTCACCGTCGATAGTCTTCGGACAACCGATTACCTGTACGCCGCACTTCTTAGCTGCATAATATTCAGCCAATACGCAGGCATTCGTGTTTGAGTCGTCACCACCGATGATAACCAATGCCTTAATATCAAGTTGCTTCAGGATTTCCAGACCTTTTTCAAACTGGTCTTCTTTCTCCAATTTGGTACGACCGGAACCGATGATATCGAAACCACCTGTGTTACGGTATTCGTCAATGATGTCTGAAGTCAGTTCCATATAGTTATGGTCTACCAGACCGCCGGGGCCAAGGATGAAACCATATAACTTACTGTCTTTATTCAAATTCTTGATACCGTCGAAAATACCGGAAATCACATTGTGACCGCCGGGAGCCTGACCACCGGAAAGGATAACACCCACATTCATAGCGGGGAAGTTAACCACTTCGTCAGTAGCCTCAAACTTGATCAAAGGCATTCCGTACGTATTAGGGAACAATTTTTGGATAGCTTCCTGATCGGCTACAGATTGAGTAGCTGCTCCAGCTACCGCCTTAACGGCACCCTTCAGCGCTTTCGGAAGTTTGGGCTGATAAGCAGCCCTTGCAATTTGCAATGCACTTTTTGTCATTTTATCTAATTATTTAAAGGTGTTAGTAAAGTTTCGTTCAAAAGCGTCGCAAATTTCGTGTTTTTTTCTGAATTATGAAAGGAAGCGCACATCAAAAAAAATATGAAATGTTGGTTTATACCGTGGAAAGTACTTATCTTTACCGGAAATATTTCAATTTATTCACTTAAAACGTAAAGATTATGGCAAGTAGAAGAGAACTTAAGAAAAACGTCAATTATATCGCAGGTGAACTGTTCATGGAGTGTTTGGTAAACAGCTTATACGTACCCGGAACCGATAAAGCAAAAGCTGACGAATTGATGGGTAAAATCCTGAGTATGCAAGATGAATTTATCAGCCGTATCAGCCATACCGAGCCGGGAAATGTAAAAGGTTTCTACAAGAAATTCCGCGAAGACTTTAATAAAGAAGTAGACGCAATTATTGACGCTATCGGTAATCTGAAGTAAGCACCGGGAATGAAAAAAGCAATATACAGCTTTATCTACTATCGCATTTTGGGATGGAAGACAAATGTAACGGTGCCGGATTATGATAAATGTGTGATCACTGCAGCACCTCATACATCTAATTGGGATTTATTTATCGGCAAACTATTTTACGGAGCTATCGGGCGGAAAACCTACTTCATGATGAAAAAAGAATGGTTCTTTTTTCCACTGGGACTAATATTCAAAGCCGTGGGGGGCATACCGGTGGATCGGGGACGCAAAACATCATTGGTAGACCAGATGACGGCAAAGTTTGCAAACAGCAAGAAGTTCCAGCTTGCGATTACACCGGAAGGAACCCGTAAAGCAAATCCTAATTGGAAGAAAGGATTTTATTTTATTGCATTGAAAGCGCAAGTGCCTATTGTTATGATAGGTATCGATTACAGAACCAAAACGATTTCTGCTACAAAGGCGATTATGCCGTCGGGAGATATCGAAAAGGATATGCGCGAGGTAAAGCTCTATTATAAAGATTTCAAAGGAAAGAACCCGAAAAACTTTGCTTTAGGAAACATTTAAGTTTCAACTGCAGGATTACGCAAATTATACGGATATGACCCGAACCATATCAAGTCCGTGTTTGCTCCGTATCTATAACTACGGACTTGGTATGGACTTGGTACGGCCTTGACACGAACTTGGTAGGGGGAAGAATTTTCTTCCTTCAATGGATAGGATTAAAACTGATTTTTATAGTATGCGCGTAACTCTATTACAGACAAATATTATTTGGGAAGATAAACAAGAAAATCTCCGCTTGCTCCGGGAAAAGCTGATAAAGCTCCGTGGAGAAGCGGAGATTGTTGTCTTGCCCGAAACTTTCTCTACCGGTTTCAGCATGGACAGCCAGAGGTTGGCTGAACCGATATCTGGTGAAACAATCTCAACCCTGCGTCAATGGGCGGCAGAATTCCAATTGGCTATTACGGGCAGTTACATAGCTTGTGATGAAAGCAGCACCTCTCTCCAAGCCCTCCCCTGCTACAACCGTGCTTTTTTCCTGACTCCTGAAGGAGAAGCTTATTACTACGATAAACGACACCTTTTTCGCATGGGCCAGGAAACGGAGCATTTTACAGCAGGTAGCCAACGCCCTGTTATCTCCTATCGGGGGTGGAATATACTGCTGTTGGTCTGCTACGACCTTCGCTTCCCGATATGGAGCCGAAATGTAAATAATGAATACGACCTTCTGATATACGTTGCCAACTGGCCTGTTCCCCGCCGCCGGGTGTGGGATATTCTGTTGCAAGCCCGTGCACTCGAAAATATCAGTTATGTTTGCGGCGTCAATCGCATTGGTACGGATGGAAATCAAATGCCATATAGTGGCGGCAGTGTCATTTATTCGCCAAAGGGCGATTTGCTTGCCAGCGTGCCCGACTATGAAGAAGGAACCGCCACCGCAACTCTCGACCTCTCTGTACTGAGAGAATTCAGACAAAAATTTCCCGCATGGAAAGATGCGGACGCTTTTTCTATTAACAATTGACAATTGGCTATTCAGAACTATTTAGATTATGGAACGAATGAAAGCTAAACATCGTATAGCTGACAAGCTATTCTTTCTGTTACTGACTATCGCAGTTTTTTCCTCTTGCACAAACAGCAAAAAGGATATTGTTCCTTCTGCCGAGTATGCACCTTTTGTGAATGCATATACGGGAGGAGTCATCTCGCAAACTTCGAATATACGCATAGAACTGGCACAAGATCAGCCTATGGTAGATTTGAACAATGAGCTGAAAGAAAATCCATTCAGTTTCTCCCCATCTCTGAAGGGTAAAGCATATTGGGTCAGCAACAATACGATTGAATTCGTTCCTGAGCCAGGAACTTTAAAGCCGGGAGAATTCTATGAAGGTACGTTCCAATTAGGTCGGTTTGTAGAAGTGGACAGTCGCCTGAAAGAATTCAAATTCTCTTTCAGAGTACAGGAACCTAATTTCACACTGTATATTGAACCGCTAACAACCATCGACGTAGATAGCCATGGCGACCTGGTGACGCTGAAAGGTGAAGTACGTTTCAGTGATGCCACTTCCAAAGAAGCAGTTGAGAAAATGCTCTCTGCCAAAGGTGGAAACGGCCAAAGCTATCCGGTCAGTATCACTCCAACAGATCATCCGACACGCTATCAGTTTGAAATAGCCGGTGTTATTCGCGAAGCGGAAGACTATCAGTTGGAAATCACCGCCAATGGCAGTCCTGCAGGAATCGACCGCAAACTGACAGAAAACATTCTGATCCCTGCCAAGAATGATTTCCGTTTCCTCTCTGCCAAACGCATTGACGAACCGGAAAATGGAATTGAAATAGTATTCTCCGATCCTGTTTCTACCACACAAGACCTAAACGGATTGATTGAAATCCCCGAAGTATCATCTTCTATATTTCAAGTGGAGAATAATAAAGTATGCATCTACTTTGAAGCCAACCAACTGAGCAAACTGACTTTGAAGATACACGAAGGAGTGAAAAACAGCCGGGATAAATCGCTCGGCACATCACATTCCATCGCATTCAGCGAACTGAATCTGAAACCACAAGTGAGCATGTCTACATCAGCCGCTATCCTGCCCGACTCCAAAAGTTTGATCATCCCGTTCCGGGCAGTCAATCTCTATGCGGTAGATTTAAGCGTAATCCGTATTTTTGAAAACAATGTACTGATGTTCATGCAGACCAATACGCTCTCATCCGCCAGTGAGCTGCGCCGTTCCGGACGATTGGTTTACCAGAACACATTGTGGCTGAGTAAGGACAGCACAAAAGACGTGCACCGATGGGAAGACTATTCAATAGATCTTGCCGGACTGATCCGGCAAGAACCGGGTGCTATCTACCGTGTCATACTTTCTTTCCGGCAGGAATACTCAGCCTATCCTTGCAACGGAACAGAAAAACAAGAGATGAGTTTTGCAGACAATGCTGCTTCAGAGGGATTGACGAAAGTCAGCGGAAGTAGTACTTTCGAAGAAAATGAAGCAGAATGGGATACTCCGGAAACTTATTTCTACTATAATGGTAACATTAAGATGGATTGGAGTCAGTATAACTGGCGGGAACGCAATAATCCTTGCCATGCTTCCTACTATATGGATTCTGACCGGGCAGCATCGTGCAACGTATTTGCCTCCAATATAGGAATGATTGTAAAACGGAATTCACTGAACAAACTGTGGATTGCCGTAAGCAACATCTTGGATACCAAACCGATGGAGAAAGCAAAAGTAACTGTTTACAACTTCCAGTTGCAAGCCATCGGAACCGCTGAGACCAATAGTAAAGGATTTACAGAAATCATTCCGAAAGGTGTTCCTTTCATTGTGGTGGCCGAAATAGAGAAGCAGAAAGCTTACGTTCGTGTGGTAGATGGCGAAGAACAATCTGTCAGCCGGTTCGATGTAGGCGGAAAAGATATTCAGAAAGGATTGAAGGGGTTCGTCTATGGCGAAAGAGGGGTATGGCGACCGGGAGATACACTGCATGTAAGCTTTATTATGGAAGACCGTGAAAAAAGGATTCCGGATAAACACCCTGTAGCATTGGAATTGTATAATCCGAGAGGACAATTCTATACCAAAATGATCTCTACGCAAGGTGTAAACGGTTTCTACACGTTTGACCTGCCGACACGCCCCGAAGACCCGACGGGATTATGGAACGCTTACGTCAAAGTAGGCGGAACCGCCTTCCACAAAAGTCTTCGCATAGAAACAGTGAAGCCAAACCGCCTGAAAATAAATCTGAAACTGCCGGAGAAAGTAATCCAGGCTTCTACCAAAGAAATGCCGGTAATGCTTACTTCCACTTGGTTGACAGGCGCCACCGCTTCACGGCTGAAAACCAAGGTGGAAATGTCCCTGTCAAAAGTAAATACGCAATTCAAGAACTACGGGCAATACATATTCAATAATCCGGCTACCGAATTTACAACTGTGAAGAACGATGTATTCGACGGGACACTGGATGCGGAAGGAAAAGCTAACTTTATGTTGAAACTTCCGGCTGCCACCAATGCCCCGGGAATGCTGAATGCAACCTTAACCAGCCGTGTATTCGAACCGGGAGGAGACGCCAGTATTTACACGCAAAGCATTCCGTTCTCTCCATTCTCTTCTTACGTAGGGATTAATCTGAACCAACCGAAAGGAAAATACATCGAGACAGACCAGGATCATGTATTCGACATTGTCACCGTAAATGCAGAAGGACAATTAGTGAACCGATCCAATCTGGAATATAAGATTTACCGTATCTCCTGGAGCTGGTGGTGGGAGAACCGGGACGAATCATTCGGAACTTATGTCAACAGTAGTTCCATCACTCCCGTAGCCAGTGGCAATATACAGACTACAGGCGGAAAGGCAACTTTTAAATTCCGGATAAATTATCCGGACTGGGGACGTTACCTGATTTATGTGAAAGATAAGGAAAGTGGGCATGCCACCGGTGGAACTGTTTATATAGACTGGCCGGATTGGCGCGGACGTTCAAGCAAGACGGACCCCAGCGGCATTAAAATGCTCGCTTTCTCTCTGGATAAAGACTCGTATGAAATAGGTGAAACGGCAACAGCCATCATTCCTGCCGCTGCGGGAGGACGTGCATTAGTAGCCCTGGAAAACGGTTCAACTGTTCTGCAACGTGAATGGATTGAAGTTTCCAATAACGGAGACACAAAGTATTCTTTCAAAGTGACTCCGGAAATGGCACCGAACGTTTACCTGCACATCAGCCTGTTGCAACCTCATGCACAGACAGTGAACGATTTGCCGATACGTATGTACGGTGTGGTTCCGGTATTGGTGACTAATAAACAAACTATATTGCAACCGCAAATTAAAATGCCGGAAGTGTTGCGGCCGGAAACGGACTTCACCGTTACCGTCAGCGAAAAGAACGGCAAGCAGATGACATACACACTGGCCATTGTAGACGACGGATTACTCGACCTGACTAATTTCAAGACTCCCGATCCGTGGAATGAATTCTATGCCCGCGAAGCATTGGGCATCCGCACCTGGGATATGTATGATGATGTACTCGGAGCATCTGCCGGACGCTACAGTTCATTGTTCAGTACGGGTGGTGACGAAACACTGAAACCGGCCGATGCAAAAGCGAACCGCTTCAAGCCGGTAGTGAAATTTATCGGTCCGTTCTATCTGGATAAAGGAAAACAGAAGACGCACACGCTGAAACTACCGATGTACGTAGGTTCTGTACGTACGATGGTGGTAGCGGGGCAAGACGGAGCTTATGGAAAAGCGGAAAAGACTTCTTTCGTACGGACACCATTGATGTTGTTGTCCACACTACCCCGTGTTCTGAGCACACAAGAAGAGATTACTGTCCCGGTAAATGTCTTTGCCATGGAGAAGGAAGTGAAGAATGTATCAGTATCCATCCAGGCTTCAGGTGGAGGTGTGCAGGTAATCGATCCCAATAAACAATCCATTACTTTCAGTCAACCGGGTGACCAACTCGTTTACTTTAAGATAAAGACCGGAAGTAAAACAGGAAAAGCAACGATACATATCACTGCCAGCGGTGGCAGTCAGCAAGCGAAAGAGACCATTGAAATCGAAGTCCGGAACCCGAATCCGGCAGTGACCTTCCGCAACAGCCAATGGGTGGAGAAAGGAGAAAGTGTAACACTTCCTTATTCATTGAATGGTGCCTCTCCGGCAAATAGCCGTATGCTGCTGGAAGTCTCACGTATTCCTTCGGTAGATATCAGCCGCAGGTTCGACTACCTGTATAATTATCAGCATCATTGCACGGAACAGCTGACTTCCAAAGCTCTGCCGTTATTGTTCGTCAGCCAGTTTAAAGCTGTGGATGAGGAAGAAGCTCAAAAGATTAAAGCTAACGTACAGGAAGCGATACGGCAGCTCTATGCACGCCAGCTTCCGAATGGCGGTTTTGTTTACTGGCCGGGGAATGCCAGTGCTGATGAGTGGATTACTTCTTATGCGGGCATGTTCCTTGTATTGGCGCAGGAGAAAGGCTACGCTGTCAACTCGAATGTGCTGAATAAGTGGAAACGCTTCCAACGTACTGCTGCCCAGAACTGGCGGATGCCGGATCAGGATGACAGTTGGAGTTACTGGCAAACGGGAGTGCAACAAGCATACAGATTGTACACACTGGCATTAGCCGGTGCACCTGAGCAGGGTGCCATGAACCGGATGAAAGAACAAGCTAACCTGCCTCTGCAAGCCAAATGGAGACTGGCAGCCGCTTATGCCCTGACAGGTAAGATGAAACCGGCTGAAGAATTGGTATTTAAGGCAGAAACCACCGTTCCCCCTTATTCCTCACAGAACTACATCTATGGTTCGTATGATCGTGACGAAGCTATGATATTGGAAACCTTACTCCTGATGAATCGCGACCAGGCGGCATTACAACAGGCGAAGAAGGTATCCAAGAATCTGGCCGAAGAGAATTGGTTCAGTACACAGTCCACTGCTTTCTCATTGATGGCGATGGGACGTCTGGCTGAAAAGCTTTCAGGTACTCTGGACTTCACCTGGACCTGGAACGGAAAGCAGCAACCCGTAGTAAAATCAGCCAAGGCTGTATTTGCAAAGGAACTGTCCACTTCACCGGCTTCGGGTAATATTATAGTAAAGAATGAAGGTAAAGGTGCATTAAGTGTGGACCTCATTACACGCACGCAATTACTTAATGACACGTTACCCGCAATATCCAATAACCTCCGCCTGGACGTAAAATATACGGATATGAATGGAGCGACGATATCCATAGATGATATCAAGCAGGGAACAGACTTTATGGCAGTCATCACCGTAGGTAATATCAGTGGAACCACCGCTTACAGTAATCTGGCATTAACACATATCCTGCCATCAGGTTGGGAGATTTACAATGACCGGTTGATGACTCCGGAAGCGACACCTACCCGTGAGTATACCTACCAGGATATTCGTGACGACCGCGTATTGACTTACTTCGACTTGCGTCGCAGCGAACTGAAAAAGTTCACCATAAGACTGCAAGCTACGTATGCAGGTAATTTCATTCTGCCGGCTATCCAGTGCGAAGCCATGTATGACGGTTCGGCACAGGCACGAACCAAGGCGGGAAGAACGACTGTCAGCCGTTAAGTTCGTTTCATGGGAGCTAAGATTATAAAGTACTTCAAACAACTGTCTATCACCAGAAAAGTAATACTCATACTTATTACAATTCTGGTGATAGCCTATATCTTTTGCCTTCCCCGGCAACTTTTCCATGTGCCCTACTCCACCGTTGTCACTGACCGGAACGGTGAATTACTGGGCGCACGCATTGCATCCGACGGTCAATGGCGCTTTCCGCCCCGGACCACTACTCCGGAGAAAATAAAGCAATGTCTCATCACTTTCGAAGACAGGCACTTCTATCACCATTGGGGGGTCAATCCTGTCTCCATTGGCAGAGCCGCCTACCAAAACTTAAAGAATAAGCGCATTGTAAGTGGAGGAAGTACCCTCACCATGCAAACGATCCGTCTGGCAAGAAACGAATCGCGTACTTTTGGAGAAAAATTCATAGAAATGATCCTGGCCACCCGACTTGAATTTGGTGCTTCAAAAGAAAAAATCCTGTCCATGTACGTTTCACACGCTCCTTTCGGAGGAAATGTAGTAGGACTCGATGCCGCCGCCTGGCGATATTTCGGACACTCGTCCGAAGAACTTTCCTGGGCGGAAGCAGCTATGCTGGCGGTACTTCCAAATGCACCCGCCATGATTCACCTTTCCAAATCACGACAATCATTGCTCAATAAGAGAAACCGTCTGCTGAAACAATTGTATGGACGAAAGATTATAGATAGTTCCACTTACGAACTGGCTATCAGCGAACCACTACCCGATGAGCCTCATCCTCTCCCTCAAATAGCCCCTCACCTGGTCAGTCGCTTCTATCAGGAACGGAATGGGAAATATTCCGTGTCAACCATCGACAGAGGTATTCAAACCCAGATAGAGAACGCAGCCGAGCGTTGGAGTAATGAATTTAACCGGAGTGATATACGCAACCTGGCTATTCTGGTAATTGATATCCGGACCAACCAGGTGGTAGCTTATTGCGGCAATGTAAACTTCGAACGGAAACAAAGCGGTAACCAGGTAGATGTAATTCAGGCACCCAGAAGCACGGGAAGTATTCTGAAACCATTTCTATATTATGCCATGTTGCAGGAAGGCAGCCTGCTGCCTCATACATTACTGCCTGATATACCAATTAATATTAATGGCTTTACACCTCAAAACTTCAGTTTGCAGTTCGAAGGTGCTGTTCCGGCTTCAGAAGCACTTGCCCGTTCACTAAACATTCCGGCAGTAACGATGCTGCAAAAATATGGTGTTCCCAAGTTTCACACTTTCCTGAGGCAAATAGGTTTGAAGACAATCAACCGTCCCGCCTCCCATTATGGTTTATCACTTATCTTAGGCGGAGCGGAAGCCACCCTATGGGATGTAACCAATACATACGCACATATGGGACGGAGTTTATTGCAACTTCCACAAACGGAATGTAGTTTACTGCTTTCAGATTCTGAAGGTTCAGAAAATTCCGAGGCAGTCACTTCTGCAAAGACAACGGATATTTTTCAACCGGGAGCCGTATGGCAAACATTCAATGCTCTAACCGAAGTGAACCGTCCCGAAGAAATAGACTGGAAATCCATCCCTTCCATGCATCCCATCGCATGGAAGACCGGAACGAGTCATGGATTCCGCGATGCCTGGGCTGTAGGCGTCACTCCTCACTATGCCGTAGGTGTATGGGTGGGTAATGCTACCGGAGAAGGCAAGCCCGGTCTTGTAGGAGCACGGACAGCCGGTCCGGTTCTGTTTGATGTATTCAGCCTGCTTCCTCCTACACAATGGTTCAAACGTCCGGAAAATGTCTTTGTTAAGGCTGAAGTATGCCGGAAATCCGGGCACCTGAAAGGCCGATTTTGCGAAGAAACAGATACTTTATTGATTCTTCCCGCCGGATTAAAGACGGAAGCTTGCCCTTATCATCACCTCATCACTCTCTCAGCCGATGAAACTCACCGTATCTATGAGAATTGTGCCAATCTGGAGCCTACCATCCAGAAATCCTGGTTCACTTTGCCGCCCGTCTGGGAATGGTATTACAAACAGCATCATCCGGAATACAGTCCGCTTCCTCCCTTTAAGCCTGGTTGCGGAGAAGATGCCCTCCAACCGATGCAGTTCATCTATCCGCCCATGAATGCACGGATTGTATTACCCAAACAGATGGATGGAAGCCCAGGATATATGACTGCCGAACTGGCCCATGGTAATCCCGCTACCACCATCTTTTGGCATCTTGATAACACTTATCTGACGCAGACGCAGGATTTCCATAAGATTTCTTTGCAACCCACACCCGGAAAACACTCGCTGACAGCGGTAGATAGTGCAGGAAATACAGTAACTACTACATTTTATATTCATTAGGATTACCTGTTACTAAAAGACAGGTACGCGGACGAACAGGTGATGTATTTGTACAAAAAGATTCCATTTTAGTCTTTTTAATGAAAATACCTAAAAGAAGTGAGTACATAGTTACCAAAAAGTGCCTACATTTGTATCCCGAAACAGTGTCAGAAAAAAACACCTTGTTCCGAAAAACAGCCCCAACACTATTAAATGAGTGAACTTTGTTTTTCGTATATTTGTTAAATCATAGAAGCGACAAGCTTTAATCAATTTATTAATACCAATTTAGTTATGAAAACCAATCTTAGTTCTCAAATCACTCTCAACAGAGTCTCCCCCAGGTATTACAGGCCTGAGAATGCATTTGAAAGGTCGGTATTGACCCGACTGGAAAAAATCCCGGCTGACATCTACGAATCAGCAGAGGAAGGTGCAAACCACGTTGCCTGCGAAATAGCTCAACTGATTCGCGATAAACAAAAGGCCGGACGTTTTTGCGTATTGGCATTGCCGGGCGGTAATTCTCCCCGTAATGTATATTCAGCCCTTATCCGGATGCATAAAGAAGAAGGTCTGAGTTTCCGCAATGTTATCATATTCAACCTTTACGAATATTATCCGCTTACAGCAGATGCCATCAACAGTAATCTGAATGCCCTGAAAGAAATGTTCCTCGATCATGTAGACATCGACAAGCAGAATATTTTTAGCCCGGACGGTACTATTCCTAAAGACACGATCTTCGAATATTGCCGCTTGTACGAGCAGCGCATCGAAAGCTTTGGTGGACTGGATGCTGTATTACTCGGTATCGGCCGTGTAGGTAACATCGGTTTCAACGAACCGGGTTCCCGCCTGAACTCCACCACTCGCTTGATTTTGCTGGATAATGACTCACGCAACGAGGCATCCAAAATGTTCGGAAGCATTGAAAGCACACCGATCAGCTCTATCACAATGGGTGTATCCACCATTCTGGCTGCCAAGAAAATCTTCTTGATGGCATGGGGTGATGATAAGGCTAAAATGGTAAAAGAGTGTGTAGAAGGTGCAGTAACAGATACTATTCCGGCATCTTACCTGCAAACGCACAACAATGCTCATGTAGTTATTGACCTTTCTGCTGCCGGCAACTTGACGCGTATCCACCGTCCGTGGTTGGTGACTTCATGTGAATGGAACGATAAACTGATCCGTAGTGCTATCGTATGGCTGTGCCAGTTAACAGGAAAACCTATCCTGAAACTTACCAATAAGGATTATAATGAAAACGGTTTAAGTGAATTGTTGGCATTATTCGGTTCTGCATATAATGTAAATATCAAGATATTCAACGATCTGCAACATACTATTACCGGATGGCCGGGTGGCAAACCAAATGCAGACGACACTTATCGCCCCGAACGTGCAAAACCATATCCGAAACGTATCGTTGTATTCTCTCCGCATCCCGATGACGACGTTATCTCCATGGGAGGTACCATCCGTCGTCTGGTAGAGCAAAAGCATGATGTACACGTGGCTTACGAAACCTCCGGTAACATTGCCGTAGGCGACGAAGAAGTAATCCGTTTCCTGCACTTTATCAACGGTTTCAATCAAATCTTCAATAACAGCGAAGACAAAGTGATTACCGATAAGTATGCAGAAATCCGTAAGTTCCTGAAAGAGAAAAAAGACGGTGACATCGATACACGCGATATTCTTACCATTAAAGGTTTGATACGTCGTGGTGAAGCACGCACCGCCTGTACATACAATAACATCCCACTGGATCATTGTCATTTCCTTGATCTGCCGTTCTATGAAACCGGTCGTATTCAGAAAGGTCCGTTGACTGAAGCTGATGTGGAAATCGTACGTAACCTGTTGCGTGAAGTGAAACCTCACCAGATATTCGTTGCCGGCGACCTTGCCGACCCACATGGTACACACCGTGTCTGTACCGATGCTGTATTTGCAGCTATCGACCTAGAAAAAGAAGAAGGTGCAAAATGGCTGAAAGACTGCCGCATCTGGATGTATCGTGGTGCATGGGCTGAATGGGAAATTGAGAACATTGAAATGGCAGTGCCTATCAGTCCTGAAGAACTCCGTGCCAAACGTAACTCTATCCTGAAACACCAGTCTCAGATGGAAAGTGCACCGTTCCTGGGCAACGACGAACGTCTGTTCTGGCAACGCAGCGAAGACCGCAACCGTGGTACTGCTGCATTGTATGACAGCCTTGGTCTGGCATCTTACGAAGCAATGGAGGCATTCGTGGAATATATTCCGTTGTAAATGTTTGCTAAATAGAAATAAGAAGAGTGGGAAGCCAAGGTTTTCCACTCTTTTTTTACGTACTTTTGTGGAGGGACTTCACTGCAAAAAGGCACAGAGTCTCACAGAGCTTATCCGTTATGAGAATATGAGAAAAAGAATATTATTAGCCATTTGTTGCTGCGCTTTCGCCCTTAATGGAAAACTGGCAGCCCAAGATACCGAAGCGAACGTACAAGATCGTCTTCAATCCTTCTTTCGGGAATATACTACCACCACAGTAAATATCGGTACTTGCAAACTGGATAGTTTCCGCATAAATCATCAGAAAAAAAGATTAACGGTTTATGCAGATGATAAATTCTCCTATCAACCGTTTCGCCAGGAAACGGTAGATGCCATATACCGGTACCTGAAACAAGTACTTCCGGGCCCCGTAAACTATTATGATATAACTGTGATAACGGACGGACAACCCATCGAAGACCTGATTCCTAATCTTTACCGAAAAGGTAAGAAAGATAAATCCCGTTTGTACAGTGGATTAGAGTATAAAGGCGAGCCGTGGGTAACGCGCGTTTCGCGTCCTTATGAAATCAGCCGGGGATTGGAAGGTAAACATATCGCTTTATGGCAAAGTCATGGGAAGTACTTCATCAACAAAACCGGAAAATGGGGATGGCAACGCCCTCGCCTGTTCTGTACAACAGAAGATCAATTCACCCAATCCTTTATTCTTCCCTACGTCATCCCAATGTTGGAAAATGCCGGTGCCAACGTGTTTACTCCCCGCGAACGGGATACCCAGAAACAGGAAGTCATTGTGGATAATGATACTCCACAAAGTTCCCTTTATCTGGATATGAAAAGCCGCAAAGCCAAGTGGGAACAAACAGGACTTCCCGGTTTCGCCCAGCGTAAATCAGTCTATCGGGATGGTGAAAACCCATTTATTAGCGGTACGGCACGATTTGCTCGTACCGAGAAGAAAAAAAACAAAGCTTTTGCTGAGTGGATACCCGATATTCCTGAAACAGGAGAATACGCTGTATACGTCTCTTATCAGACCTTGCCTAATAGTGTAAGTGGTGCCAAATACATTGTGTTTCATAATGGTGGAACTACAGAATTCAAGGTAAACCAACAGATAGGTGGCGGTACATGGGTCTACCTCGGAACCTTTACTTTTGATAAAGGAAAGAATGATTATGGCATGGTAGTACTCAGTAATGAAAGTAAGCAGAAAGGAGTGGTCTGCGCCGATGCTGTACGTTTCGGTGGAGGTATGGGTAATATTGAACGTGGTGGAGTAACCAGTGGGATGCCGCGTTATCTGGAAGGTGCCCGTTATTCTGCACAATGGGCAGGTATGCCTTATCCGGTCTATGGTGGACGGGAAGGCAAGGATGACATGTCCGACGACATCAACGTACGCTCCCGTATGATCAATTATCTGTCCGGTGGTTCCATATTCAATCCCAAAGAAAAAGGGTTAGGGATACCCTTTGAAGTTTCTATGGCATTGCACAGTGACGCCGGTGCCAATAAGGAAGATAAAATCATAGGATCACTCGGCATATACACTACTGATTTCAATGGCGGGCAACTTGGAGCAGGCACCAGCCGTTATGCTTCCCGTGATTTATCCGACATCCTGCTCACCCAACTTCAGCGCGATATCCGTTCCAATTATGCCATAGACTGGACACGCCGCAGCTTATGGGACCGTAATTACAGTGAAACCCGCCTTCCGGCAGTGCCTTCTACTATCATCGAACTGCTTTCACATCAGAATTTTGCCGATATGTGCCTCGGTCACGACCCCAACTTTAAGTTCACCGTAGGACGTTCCATTTATAAAGCTATTCTGCAATACCTTTGCAATCAGCATGGCAAAGATTATGTAGTGCAACCACTTCCCGTAAGCAACTTTTCCATCCGCTTCGGCGATAAAAAGAATACATTGGAACTCTCCTGGAAGGGTGAGGAGGATCAACTGGAACCTACAGCCAAACCACGTGAATACATTGTTTATACCCGCATCGGACGCGGAGGATTTGATAATGGCGTACGTGTCAGCAGCCCTTCTTATACAGCCAAAATAGAACCGGGTATTGTCTACTCTTTTAAAGTAACCGCAGCCAATCGGGGTGGAGAAAGTTTTCCGTCCGAGATTCTTGCTGCTTATAAAGCCAAGAAGGAAAAAGGACGTATCCTGATTGTCAACGGCTTCGACCGTATCAGTGGACCGGCAGTCATCGATACCCCTATTGAAGCCGGATTTGATTTAACAAAAGATCCGGGCGTACCTTATCTATATGACATTTCACTTTGCGGCGCTCAAACCGAATTCTCCCGCAAGCAAACGGGAAAGGAATTGGGACGCAGCAGTGACGAGTGGGAAGGATTAAAAATTGCCGGAAATACCTTCGACTACTCCTTCATACACGGAAAAGCAATACAGGCAGCCGGTAATTATAGTTTTGTATCATGCAATGATGAGGCTGTAGAAAACGGGCGCGTCCCATTGGAGGTTTATAATATTGTGGATTACATTCTTGGACTGGAGAAAGAAGATCATCAAAGTAACCCGGCTCGTAACACATATTACAAAACCTTTTCTTCCCCTATGCAACGCGCATTGACATCATACTGTCAATCCGGTGGTAATCTGCTGATTAGTGGTTCCTACATCGGCAGCGATATGAATAACTCGCAAGGCGACCGGGAGTTTACACAGAATCTTTTGAAATACGCCTACGGACAGTCTATCACTGACAGCTATTCAGGAAATATCAGTGGGCTGGGACGTACATTCAGTATCCCCCGCCTACCCAATGAATATGCTTATCCCGTAACTGCTCCGGAATGTATTCTTCCTACAGGTGGTGCTTTCCCCGTACTCACGTATAATTCCGGCAATCAAAGTGCTGCCATTGCTTATCAGGGCAATTACCGCACCTTCGTCATGGGATTTCCTTTTGAAAGTATCGAGAAGGAAACGGATCGTAATGCTATCATGGCCTCTATTCTGCAATTCCTCACCACAGATTCACGCAAATAAAAATAAAAAAGGAAGAATAATCAATGAAAGTATGCATAATCTGTGGTGAAAAACTTATCTTTGCTCTCAGAGTATAAACCTTTAAAACATAAAAAAACTATGTACACTATACAAGCAAACCCCAGCGGTACCCGCAGTTTAGAAATATCCGAAGAGAATCTGGCTACTATTGAGAAATACGGACTTTTCCGTCATCTTATTGACAGTAACGGTATTGTAGACGAGTCTGTTCTGGAGAAACTGAGACTGAATATCCGCTCCCTCATCGCATCACAAGAGGAGGACAGCAAAGATCTGCTCGACCTCTGCATCGACGTGATATACCACAACAACATGAAAGCCTTCGGATTACAACAGTTGATCAAACTCTATCTGGAATGGCTTTCCAAGCAAGAACCCATAGAAGAGGAGTCATGAAATGAAAACAATCGACACCTGTGGTCAAAAACTTTACAGTCCTCTCATCCCGGCAGTCAAAGCTATGTGCGAAACCGCGCCGGGTGAGAAGTTGGAAATTATAATGAATAACGCTGAGGCTTTCCAGGATTTGAAGGAATACCTCGCGGAACAGAGCATTGGTTTCCGAGAAATATACGACGGAGAACGGATGATCTTGCAGTTCAAGATGTAATAGTTGATCCGCCACTTTTTTCACAAAAGAGATTTCAATGCCCCTATACAAATACAGACGGGATACATTGCAGTGATGTTTCCCGTCTTTTTTATTCGACTGTACTTCAAGCTAATACATCAGAAACATGAAAACACTCTATTTTTTCCTTCCACTCCTGATAATAATTGTAGCCACCCCATTAAGCGCACAAGATATTCCCGAATGGCATCTTGTCAAGATGGACAAATTAGGATTTATAGCTTCTTTTTATCAGACTCCTACAGCAAGTACGCTGACTGAAGGAGAATCTACGTGTTATAGCTTTGAAAATATTATAAACGAAAAAGATCATCCTAATAAATTATATCAAATCACTGTGTGGGAATCCTCTAATCCGGCTGACAGCACTTATGCCGAATACAAAGAAGAAGAACTGACAACTCTTAAACTTCATAGTCAAGGATTGCGACTCATAGAAAAAGATATCATGCAAGGAAGAATGATTCCATTCAATTGCTATGTACTGCAAAGTAAGACCGGAGAATACACTCATTTTTACATAGGATCGGGTAAGAACAAAGTTTATACACTAGAAGTTACATGCAAAAAAGATGAAAAATATAATGCTGATTTGATACAGTTCATACGCAGTTTCCAGATAACTCTTTATAATAATCAGATCGAAAGCATCAGTACCGACAGTCTAAGCTATACCATGAACTTTCCCTTCACCCCTAAGATTCAAAAAATAGATTCTCCGGAAGCTGGAATCAAATATCATGTAGTAGTTTCCGGCGAAGCCCCAAAGAAACCCGAAACAGGATATATGGGAGAACTGGAAGTAATCTCTCAGGTTAGTGTATCTCCGATAGAGGTATATGAAATATCTGAAATATGCTACAATACAGACCAACTGCCAGAAGAAATATCTGCCGAACAAAAAGAGTATTTCTGGAGAGAATTGATGCACATGATTATCAATGCCACTTCCCAAGGTAAACTACTCAAAAAGGAAGAAATGAAATCTGGAAATCCCGAAGGCATAGCTTTTACTTACACTGGAATAAACGGGATTAATTACCGTACATTTCTTTGCCGGGCATTTTATATCAAACGCAAATTATATATTCTTCAGGTTCTACTTCGATACAGGGACGAAGCTAATCACCCGGATGTTATCAATTTTTTGGACTCCTTCCGCATAAAGTAAATATTAGGCTCTATCATTATTCCTGCATAAGCAAAGGCACTTCAAACCAGAATGTAGACCCTTTGTTTACCTCAGATTCCAAACCCGCCTTGCCTCCCAGACTACGAATGATAGTTTGCGAAAGCGTCAGCCCTAAACCTGTTCCCGGCACTTCCCGATCCAACTTCTTAAAGCTGGTAAATATTTCTTGTTGCTCTTCTTCCGGTATCCCAATCCCGGTGTCGGACACATAAAAATGAACGGTATCCGTTTCCTTCATGTGGCAACCAAAGCGTATTTCACCAGATTTGGTAAACTTAATCGCATTATGAATCAGATTTGCCATTACCTGAATGATGCGCTGATGTTCAGAATACATGATAATAGGTTGCAAGGATGCTTCACAGATCAAATCAACTGAAGGGTTATTGAACAGTTTCACTTGAAACATGCCTTCCAGTTCTCTCAACAAGTCATTGGCATCAAACTCCGAATACTCGAAACTCAAAGTCCCGGCCTCTATCTGCGAAAGATCAAAGATATCATTTATCAAACGCAGCAAACGCTCATTGTTCTCTGAAATAATATCCATATACAGTTTCTTCTCCTCTTCATCGGAAGCAGTAGCTATTAATCCGGAAAAGCCAACAATCGCATTCAGTGGTGTACGGACTTCATGACTTATATTCGCAATAAAAGTAGATTTCAACCTCTCTGCAGATATCGAGTTCTTTCTCTCTATGTTCAGCAACCTCTGAACATTCTGCAGTTCCGTTACATCATAAACCGTCAATACCATATGCTCTTCTCCTTCAATAACAACATAAGCGCCCGATACTGAAACATCACAGGGGATCACTTTGTCTTCTTCTTCATTCAGAAGATTCATAGAAGCATTTACTTTTTTGAAACTCTCTTTCTTCTGAAAAGCTCTTCCAATAGCTGCGCGGATACCACAAAGTTTACACTGCTGGTGCATGCCACACTCACCGGCTTCGGCAGCATTCCGGCAATGCAACAAGTCACCGACCCTTTTCATCACACCAGTCTCAGGAACAGGAAGCTTATTCAAGGAGTAGTAATTAGTGTCGCAAACAATAAAATCTTTATCAATCAGTAAAAAATAGGCATTAATATTTTGTAAAACCAAAGTTGCCCGGTCAAGTTTGCTTTGTAGCGTGTCTTTTGAACCTGATTCTTCATACGGAGATGTTTCCATAATTGATTGATTTATATTTTGATTTGTGCCATTAGCGTACAAAAATATAAAATATCTGGATAAACCAGACGATTCTTTGGCATTTTTATTTGTGCCCATCCCATGCTTTGCCAAGTTACCAGTGAAAGCTAAGGCGCTTTTCCGTAAGGACTAAAGACTAAGACAACGAAAGTTTATTCGTCCCCTTATAAGGAACATTGCGTCCCCTTATGGAGGGACGCAATGTTCCTTATAAGGGGACGTAATGTTCTCCATGGTGGAACGCATTAGTATTCGCAGGCAAAGGTACTAAGTTCTTCTATGATCTATACTACCCTAAGAAGCTATATCCCTTACAGACCTATTAAAAAGCAAAATCGGAGATATGAAAGATACGACAAGCATAGATTATGAATGCAAAAATTGCACATTTTCTGGCTGAACCTCATTTTATGCGTATCTTTGCAGCATGAAAGAATATCGACTGACTGATTGGTTGCCCACAACCAAAAAAGAAGTAGAATTGCGTGGATGGAACGAACTGGACGTTATTTTGTTCAGCGGAGATGCTTATGTGGACCATCCTTCTTTCGGGGCTGCCGTCGTGGGACGCATCCTCGAAGCGGAAGGCTTGCGTATAGCGATTGTGCCTCAACCCAATTGGCGAGACGATTTACGTGACTTTAAAAAATTGGGACGTCCCCGCCTATTCTTCGGTATCAGTGCCGGCTGCATGGACTCTATGGTCAATAAATATACGGCAAACAAGCGTCTTCGTAGTGATGATGCCTATACACCGGATGCCCGTCCGGACATGCGACCGGAATATCCGTCCATCGTTTATACCCAAATCCTGAAGAAACTCTATCCCGACATTCCAGTTGTTTTGGGAGGCATTGAGGCAAGTATGCGCCGATTGACGCACTACGATTACTGGCAGGATAAAGTACGCAAAAGCATCCTCGTAGATAGTGGAGCCGACTTACTGATCTATGGGATGGGAGAAAAGCCACTTGTGGAACTGGCAAAAAGAATGCAGCAGCAGGCTGATACCGGCTTGCCCCTGCAACGTGATATCCCACAAATAGCCTATCTTTGCAAGACAGCGGAATTTGTGCCGGAAGAAGGAGATATCCGCCTTTACTCTCACGAAGAGTGCCTGAAAGATAAGAAAAAACAAGCTGCCAACTTCCGCCATATTGAAGAAGAAAGCAATAAATATGCGGCCTCACGCATCACACAGGAAGTGGATGACCTGACCATCGTTGTCAATCCGCCTTATCCTCCGCTGACGGAAGCAGAACTTGACCACTCCTTCGACTTACCCTATACCCGGTTGCCTCATCCCAAATACAAAGGCAAACGTATTCCGGCTTATGACATGATCAAGTTTTCCGTTAATATCCACCGCGGCTGTTTCGGTGGCTGTGCTTTCTGTACCATCTCGGCGCATCAGGGAAAATTCATTGTCAGCCGTAGTAAAGAAAGCATCTTGAAAGAGGTGAAAGCATTAATGGAGCTCCCTGACTTTAAGGGATACCTGAGCGACCTTGGAGGCCCTTCGGCCAACATGTACCACATGAGGGGAAATGATGAAGCTCTTTGTAAGAAGTGCAAGCGCCCGTCATGCATTCATCCCAAAGTATGCCCGAATCTGAACAGTAGTCATCGCCCATTACTTGATATTTACCATGCTGTGGATGCACTGCCCGGCATCAAAAAGTCATTTATCGGAAGTGGTGTACGCTATGACTTATTATTGCACCGGAGCAAAGATCCGGAAACCAATAAAAGCACTGCTGAATATACCCGTGAGTTGATAGCCCGACACGTCAGTGGACGTCTGAAAGTAGCTCCGGAGCATACCAGCGAACGAGTGTTGAGCATCATGCGCAAACCTTCATTCAGTCAGTTCCAGGAATTCAAAAAGATATTCGACCGCATCAACCGCGAAGAAGGATTGCGGCAACAGCTTATCCCCTACTTTATCTCCAGCCATCCCGGCTGCCGAGAAGAAGATATGGCAGAACTGGCCGTCATTACCAAACGTCTTGACTTCCAACTGGAACAGGTACAAGACTTTACCCCTACCCCAATGACTGTGGCCACCGAAGCATGGTACACCGGCTTCCACCCTTATACTCTGGAACCTGTATTTAGTGCCAAAACTCCACGGGAAAAGTTGGCCCAACGTCAGTTCTTCTTCTGGTATAAGCCGGAAGAGCGAAAGAATATTATCAATGAACTAAGGCGAATAGGACGACAAGATTTGATTGACAAACTATATGTAAAACGATAAATACGAATCAGGCATGAAAAAATTAATCATTTTCCTTATTGTATCCTTGAGTTGCACAAACTCACTCTTGCAAGCACAAGATCGTTTACCGCAAGACTTCAGTGTATCATTCGGTGGCGGACTGACCCTGCCGTATGTAGATGGAAATCGTAATGACTTCTTTAACAAGAATGGAAATCGTGCAGGATATAACCTGACGACGGAAGGGCGCTATTACTTCATGCCAAACTTCGCTTTGGGACTTCAGTATGATTACCTGAGAATTGCTCATTCTCCGGATAAAATGCATTTACATTACATACATCCCAACATCACCTACCGTTACTTATGGAGCAATGGCAATCAAGGTGCTTTCCTATCATTCGGTATCGGTTATATGAACTACGAGGAGCGTACATACCAGAGAAACACCAAGAAAGGATTTCTTTTCAATAGAGGATATTGCGGCCTGTCAATCGGCATGGGTTACGAATTCTATATTTCTAAAAAAATATCCGGAGTATTTCGTGCCGACATTCTGACGGCCGACTGGTTTGCCAATCCTGATGCCCGACTTTACAATCCGGATGATTATGATGACGGAATAGATCACAGCTGGTTTAAGAACAATATTACGTTCTTCAATATAGGTTTTGCCATACAGTTCGGACGATAACAGAATTTTCCGCCAATCCATAAGAAAATATCCCCTTCCACATCCATAAAGTTCTATTAATAGAGAAACGTATGGGTATGGAAGGGGGATTCTGTTACTTAATCAGTTTGTATAATTCGCTGCCAGCCAACAAGAAAGCACCTACACCATATACATCAGTAGCATCACGTCCTGCAGCCTTGGGAGCAGCCCCTACAGGTTGTATATATCCCAACTTACCGTCTGTATGTACGGCTTTGACCAGTGACTTCCAGCCTTTTTCAAGCACAGGCTTATAAGTACGTTTTGCCAGGTATTCATTTCTGAGTCCCCACGCAATTCCATAGCACATAAAAGCAGAACAACTATTTTCAGGCATATCGTAAGAATCCGGATCCAGCAAGCTTGTGCGCCAGTCACCGCCCTCGCATTGGGTTTTACGTACGGCCTCAGCCATTTTCACAAACAGTTGAATATAGTAGTTACGCGAGTCACAATCTATTGGGAGATTATCTATAATCAAAGGAAGTCCGGCAAATACCCAACCGTTACCACGTCCCCAAAATTGTTTGGCTCCGTTCTTCTCACGCATAGGAATTCGCTTATTGTCCCTATAAAAAAGTGAATATTCTTCATCATACAATGAATCTACACATTCTTTATATTCACTATTCATATAATTCAAATAAACATCATCTCCCGTCATTGTATACAGAGCCGCATATACCGGCGGTGCCATGAACAATGCATCCGCCCAAGACCAGCGTTCCAAAGTTCCCACTGCATCCGTTTTCAACAAAGGGGCTTTCGAAGGATGAGTTGCCACATAATATGCCCGCTCCATCACCGGCTGCAACATCCGTTTATCTCCCAGTTTGCGATACATTTCAATAAATGCCTGTCCCACACAGATATCGTCTGCATGATAAACACGATCCCACATATTCCAATTGTATTTCTCACCAATTTCACGTACAAAGTCATAACATGTCTCATTACCGGAGACCTTCCCCCATTCGGTCATCCCCCGGTATAATGCACCGTTTGTCCAATCCAAGGGATGATGTTTCACCTCTTTTTGATGATTGATCTGCCATTTGGCTACTGCATCGCAGACTTTCATAATATCAGCTTTCTTCATGTCAGCTGAAAACTGCTGAGCATATAAGCTACAACCTACTGAAAACAAAAACAGAACTAAAATTTTCTTCATGGTTTTAAATAATTTATTATTCAACTTCGAGCGCCGGTACATTCTGATCGGCTCCCGGATATCCTAAATTCTGATTAATACGACCTCTGGAATTAGAAGCAATCGCATTCTCCGGTACAGGCCATAATATATGATAAGGCTTAATAGTATAAATATTGATGCCATTATGATTGATCTTTTCACGGAAGAAGTTATTATATCTCATCATTCGGTCATAGTAATAATTCTTCTCTGAAATATCGCTAAGTGAATACCCATTCAATCCCTTTTCTGCCATGATAAAAGCCACACGAGTCAATTCCGTCTTTCGAGGTTCTTCAAAAAACAATTCTCTAGCACGCTCATCCAGTATATATTCAATGGTTACTTGCTGAGAGTTTGTTAACTCTGCTGCATTAGCACGCATCCGGATTTTATTAATATCATTCATGGCTGCATCCATATTTCCTTTCCAATAATAAGCTTCAGCTCTCAGTAAATAAGTCTCAGCCAAACGGAATACATACCAATCCGTATATCCTCCCTGAGGAGTATCAGGTTTATTATCTTCAGGTACAAAAGTCTTGTAATGCATCATCGGACTCCAAGCATAAATAGTATCTACACAATACTTTTTTTGTAAAGGTTGACCATAATATTTAGATGCCGGATTATTATAGACCATATCCTCCATATTCAACCAATTAGGAGCTGTATGGCGATAATCGTCTTTGGAATCCCAAACTTCATAATTAAAATAATTAGTCGTTCTGATTCTACCGATACCACGTCCCACTTGCCCTATTTGAGGCTGTCCTGCCGCTTTATCCATTGTGCCACGTTTACCATCCGGATCATTGTTGGTATTTGCATTCCACCAGCAAGGAACAAGATCTCTCATCCGATAAGACCCGGTAGAAGTCCCCCCTTCTGTCAATTGTTTATCCTCAACCAGAAAAATGCCTTCCAGATTTTCAGAAGAATTGATATTCTCCCGATTAAAAAGATCACTTATTATATTATATTGAGCATCCGATATATTGACCCCAAATCTTTTTTCCATCAGTTTATGTTGACTATGATCTATGACAGCAGTAGTAGCAGCGACAGCTCCGTCAAAATCACAACATGCCAAACATATTTTAGCCAGCAGATGATTTCCTGCTGCCTTGGAAACAGCACCATGAGGAGCACTCTCCGGCAGATAGCGGGTGGCAAACATCATATCTTCTCGTAAACGTCTCAAAATACTACTACGTGTATGTGAATAGAAATCTAATTTAGGAGTTGTGACTTCTTTATCAATAAAAGGTACATCTCCAAACTGATTCACCAGTTTATAATACCAATAAGACCTATGAAAATACCCTTCAGCCAGAATTGTATTTTTATCATTTTCAGTAATCTCATCCGCAGCCTGTACACGAGATATTATTGTATTTGCTTTCTGAATAGCACTATAGCCTTTACTCCAGAAAGTACCAATCTGAGAATCTCCATAAGCACCCGGCTTTAGCTGAATCTCAAAGTTTTTTAAAGTTTGAGCAACGATATTGCCAGCTACAGCAACATCAGAAGTCATCAATTCTGTGCAGGCATAAGAATTATTTCCTATAAACTCCGGACGTATCATGGCGCGACAAGAAACCAAAGCACCTTCTAATCCTTCTTTCGTCACATAGGTATTTTCAGGAGAATAGAATGACAAAGGTTCCGGTTTTAGCCAATCATTACAAGAAACCAAACATGCAGTACACAAAAATGCAGAGAATGCATAATGTACCTTCCTTAATATTATTTGTGTTTTCATATCTATACTTTTATAATGAGAAATTAATACCAAAAGTAAACGTACGCGGTGCCGGAGATAAGGATTCCGGATCCCAATAATTCCATCCTGTTATCAATAAAGGATTAGAAATGTTTATATAAACACGAGCATTGGAGACGCTCCATTTAGAAGATATCTTATTAGGTATTCTATAAGCTAACGAAACTTCTTGTAAACGTACATACGAACGGTTTTTATAAACATTGAATGACGGAGATTTCGTATTCGAACCTAAACGTGCAAATTCATTTGTAGGATTCTCCGGAGTCCAATAATCATATTTATAAGCATTTACGCGGTCATAATAATAATCCGTGGGATGAGTATAATGACTATTAGAAGACTTATGTCCAAGATCTGAGCGAATAAAGAATGAAAAGTCCACGCATTTAAAGAACTCCATCGTATTACCAATACCGAATGAAAAACGAGGACGCTTATGTCCTTGAAATACTTTATCATCTTCCGGTAGATATTCTCCGTCATTATTTACATCCCATATCTTAAAATCACCCGGTTCTTTACCATACTTGGCAGCCTCTTCACGTTCATTCTCTTGCCATACTCCCAAAATTTTATAATCATAAATTTCATCTAAAGCATGTCCAATATACCATCCATTCTGAATATCATCATCTTCTCTCTGTCCTATTACATTTCCATCTTTATCCAGCACATCTACCATTTCCCCATACAAATGGGCAATTTCATTCCGGTTAAGAGAAGCAATGAAAGAAGAAGACCATCTGAAATTCTTATGATCGATATTAACTGAATTTAAAGACAATTCAAAGCCTTTATTACGAACTTCTCCCAAATTAGTTGTTACTCCGGAAAAACCAATAATATCCGGCAAAGAGCGAGTTAACAGCAAATCTTTTGTAGACATATAATAAGCCTCCACTGTTCCATTCAAACGATTACCCAGAATTGCAAAGTCAAAGCCTATATTATATGCTTCAGTCTTCTCCCATTTCAGGTTTTCATTGGGAAGACGAGTGGCATAAATCCCAATAACTGTACTTCCGTTATGCAGATATTTCTCCGAATCCAAATTTGCCAAAGCAGCATAACGTCCTATGCTCCGGTTTCCATTGATACCCCAAGATAAACGAAATTTCAAATTATCAATCCACGAAATCGCTCTCATGAAGTTTTCCTCATTCATTCTCCAACCAAATGCAAATGCAGGAAAATTAGCATATGGATTATTAGAACCAAAAGCCGAATAACCATCACGCCGGAAAGAAGCAGTAAACAAATAGCGATCCATTAAATTATAGTTCAGTCTTGCCATCATAGCATTTCCCGTATCCACTGTATCATCACTCCCTACAACCGGATTCGTACCATTTGCAACAGCATGCCAACCAAGTACTTCAGAAGGAGTAAGATTGGAATTCTCCGCTTTATCAGACCAAGTTTCATTTTTTTCAAGATTAAACAAAAGGGTCAAATCAAGCTTATGAATTTTATTGAATGTACGGTTCCATCTCAAGATATTATCAAACATCCAGGAATGAGCACTATTATTACGCCTGACGGCATGCCCCTTATACTTTTCACCAGCCATACTGGTAGATGGATCAAAATAATGATTCTTTTGCCAATTGTTATAGTCCGAATAGCTCATTTCATAAACGAATCCCCATGGCAATGTAATCTTTGCATTCAATGTAGCATTGAATGTCTGAGTCACATTGAAACGATCACGTTGTTCATAGCTTGCAAAAGGATTCGTGCTCATATTATCATCATTAGGATAGAACTTCAAAGAACCGTCTTCTTCATATTTACTCCCCCAGGGACTAGCCTGAATAGCTTCTTCCCAATCAACTTCATCTACACTTTCATTACGAGTGGCATAATGTGCTTGCAAGCCGACCTGAAGCCAATCTCTAACATTTACTTTCAAATTTAAACGCGAACGGATGGTCTTATATTGGTCTCCTACTACAATACCTTGATTATTAATGCTTCCTAATGACCAATAGTAAGAAACTCTGTCATTCTTTCCAGAGATACTTACATTGTAATCCTGACGCAAAGCGTTTTGAAAAGAAGCATCATACCAATCCGTTTCCCTACCTGCCAGATAATTATCTATTTCTGTTGTAGAAAAGGCCAAACGATTCAGCCAAATCTCTGCCGGATTTGAATCTGCCGAAGCCCCTGTATACGATAACCAGGTATTCAGATCAACTCCTTGTGGCAAATTGTCCGGATTATGGAAGTATCCCAAAGGACGAGATGGATTACTCCGGATTTTCTCATCCCTTCTCATAACCATATATTCCTGCCCATTAAAAGGACGCTGATTACGAGTCAAATTCTGCATACCTATCTTCATATCAAAATTGATGACAGGCTTTCCTTCATTACCCTGTTTCGTTGATATGACGACCACTCCCGAAGCCGCACGTGATCCGTAAACAGCTGCAGAACTACCATCTTTCAAAATATCAATCGTTTCAATATCACTGGGATTGATATCCACCAAATCGCCATTAAAGATAACTCCGTCCAATACAATCAGAGGAGAATTACTGGCATTAATGGATTTCTCACCACGAATCAACATAGAACCACCCCCTTTGGCAGAAGTTCCGAACCCTGCAGAAAATCCTGCTACCGTACCACGCAGCATTTCAGCTACACTAGTTACCGACTGCGTCGTATTTTCTGTAGAGATACGAGTTATTGCTCCTGTGAGATCTTTTTTTCTCATCGTTCCATAACCAACCACAACAACCTCTTCCAATTGAGCGACATCTTCTTCCAATTCCACGTTAATCACATTCCTTCCATTAACCGTAACCTCTTTAGACTGATAACCAATAAATGAAAAAACGAGAGTCTCTTTGGAATTTTCCAATGTTAACCGATAATTACCATCAATATCAGTGATAGTACCAGCTATTTTCCCCTTCACTTGCACAGTTGCTCCTATGACGCTTTCGCCATTGGATGTTACTTTTCCGGTAACTACAAAATTTTGTGCATAGACACCTGTTGACCAACTGATTAAGCTAAAAAACAGGTACAATTTCATAAACAATTTGTGTTTCACATGCATAGTTATTAATATTTAAATGGTTAATACTAAAACCCTGTGGTTATTTTATACTGTATCACATTCTTGTCAGATTCAAAATAAGCGATATCCGCATATCCATTTCTATAGGGAATTCGTTTCTGCTTCCTCTGTATGGTAGCATTTCGAGGTGATATGGCCTGAAAACAAATTTGACCATCACGAGACTGCAATATCACTTTCCCATTTTGAAAATCAATTTTAGTTTCTTCCATACCATCATTTATTAACATGGGGTAACATGCCCGCACCTTTTTTACATTCCCTTTCAGAATATCACGCACAGTAATTCCGGTATGGTCAATATAAACTCGTTGTGAAATTTGAGTAATCCCATCAAATCTACCAGTATAGATGACTTCAAATGCAACTCCACCTACAGATTGTCTAATATTCCTCACATCTATTTCAGGAAGCTTACTACCTCTGTATGCAGAAAAACAAGATGTATTTGGAAATAATATGTTAGTATATTCCGCTAAGCGGTGTATTCCCCCCGTAGCATCATGCCATTCAGGTCCAATCGCATACAGTTCTCCACCTAAATCCTGCTTCTTCTTGTTATCCCATTTATGGGGAATTCCATCCGAAGGACCTAGCTGTGGGTTTGAATTTTTCAGATGAATTCTGATGAGTCCTGTTGCATTATAACGAGGATCTCCACTGAGCTCATACTCTACATAGTTTCCGCCAGAATTAGCAAAAACCTTATGGAACACGTCTTTCATAACCAAAACATATCCACCGATATCGGCCGGAGACGGAAATTCTTTAATAGAATTATCAGCATATAAATAGGCAACACACATTAGCCAGCATGCCAACAGATTATACTGTGATTGCGCTGAATAACTTTCATACCCATGCATCACTTCGATAGGAAAACGGTTTTTCACAATAAATCCGCTTCCATCTTCTCTTATCCATCTTCCGATGCTCCTAAGTGCTAAATGCGCAGCTCGTTTAAAAGCGCCTGCTTCCTGCTTTTTTCCTAAAGCTGCATATTGTGAAGCGTAAATCTCATAAGTCACGGCTGCCGCTGCTTCATTCCAGATATGTTGAGCACTTCTGCCGCCTGTCGGCACCTCTCCATAAGGCGATTGCATGAAAAGAGAAGTCCATGCTCCCAAACATAATTTGCGGGAATAAAAATCAAAAAACGTTCCGTTATATCCTTCCGCCAAAATAGAAGCCATAAACTGCCTCGTAAACTCATCATACACCATTGGCGGATTAGTCTTATTATCTATATACAAGCCAAAATCAGACATATATTGCTGCTGGTGTTCCAGATGGGTATGAAAAAAATCTTTGTGATCGTTAATCCCTTTTTTTAACCGTAAATATTCACCAGCTAAAGCCACAACATTGTGATTATAACAGATTTTCTTACGCTTCAAGTTATCCCGATATAGCACATACGGATCAATTTCAGCCATTTTTTCGTGCCAGACAATCATTTGTGCTTCAGAAACCAATCCTTTATAAAGATCCATCGCCAGCATGATAGGCTGAATAAAGAATTCACCATGGTGATGGGCACACCTGTTCTCATGCATCTCACTCACAGAACAATCCAAAGCCTTTATTCCACTCTTTACCAAAGCATCATCTTTCAAGTATCCCGTTTGAGCCAGTAACCCTATAGACAGAGCATAGCAAGGAGTCGAGTATTGCCATTCGATTTTATAGACTGGATCAATAATTGCTCCCGTCACTTTATCCTGACAAGACGCAAATGCACGAACCTGGCATTCTACCAATCTCAAATATTCATTATTATCTAATCCTGATGATTGAAAATCAACTACCCGCTTCTGATTCTTCAAAAAAATTTCTACCAACTGCCCTAATTGAGGATTATCTTCCCGAATATTTTGTTCAGCCAATAATATATTATTTATATCTCTTAATGAACCAGCATCTACCTTCGATGCGAATATCAAAAGACATAAACTGCCCCAAATGATTTTATGTAAAAGCTCCGTTTTCATGGTTTTATAGCTTTATCAAGTTTCACATCTGGATTTCCACACCATATCTTCTTTCCAGTCCATTCGGCATACGAAGTATTCCAAAATTCATCAATAGTAGAAAGCCCCAATGCCGCAAAAGCTGCTGTACACAGATAGAGACTTCCCGTAGATATATATCTTTCAGCAATCTGTGGTTGATGACCTGCAAATCCTAATGTCAGCCATCCATCTGCATCAAAATTCCCCTTAACCGACATATGTTTCTTTATAACAGCTGTCAGAGCACATCTAACCTGTGCCTTTGTAACCGATACCGGCAACAAATCTTTCAATGCAGCTTGGGATAGTACATGAAACGTCCCAAACCTATAAGCTATTGACCGGCCTATCACCGGATAAGCTCCATCCGGAGAAATCATTCTTTCTTGTTGTTCTGCATATCTGGAAAAGCGCTTTTTCTCCAACTGATAAAATTCTTCTTCACCTTTTGCATACTTTTGCATTACTTCCAACACATCCAATAACATAGGATGAATCACATAGCTATTATAATAATCCATATGTAAATCTACCCCATCTCCATACCATCCATCACCTTTATACCATTCCTTGAAACGCATAATGGCATAGTTAACAGGTTCCATATTGCATTCTCCTGTTAATTCCAGTAAAGTAGCTTCTACCATGGCTGAAAATAATAACCAATTACTCTCTATTGGTTTTATCTTACGTATCTGCTGCAATGCGTTCAATACATTCTGTCGAGTCTTGTCCGAAAGATTTCCCCAAATTTGTTTAGGGGCACGTAATATCCCCTGACAGAAGAAAGCAGCGTCCACCAATGGTTGTCGTGTCACCACAAAGTTTAAATAATCAGGAGACTCGGGATTGAAACCATTATCTATGGAGAGAAGCATCAGACGTATATACTTATTTCTCAATCTTCCCTCTTCTGTTTCATCAGGACCAAGTTCCAGCCAGGGAGCCATACCAACCAACAAACGCCCCAAAGCTTCTAAATGAGTAGTACGTGTATTGGGAGGATTCAATGCACCGGATATAGTTTCTACCGGCATATTCTTCTTCAGTTCTCCCTTACTCATATTTTCTAATACCGGGTCCGCTATTTTTGTCAATACAGTAACCCAATAAGCACGATCCTCCAAACCTGATGGATTTTGTGAATAACCACATAAGCTTATTAACAGGAACAATGCACAGGTAAGAATATTCTTTTTCATGATTCTATAGTATATTGATTATGGTTTCATAAATTTATCAATGGGAAACTCTTCCCCGGAAAAGGCTTTAATGCTGGTCCACGGGGAAAGAGGAGCTGTCCAGAAAACATCATCTGCCGGCAAACCTAGAGGAAGAAAACCTAAAGAACAGAGATAGACACAAGGAGTTGATAAATAAGAATCACCTAATTCCGGCTGTTCACCACACACTCCAATCGTTAACCAACCATTTTTATCAAAGGTACCCGGCTGTTCAAATAAACGCTTCAACATGGCAGTCATTGCCCCCCGTACTTGGCCTACTTTTAAACTTGATGGAAGTTGATGAAATAATGCACTGGCTCCCAGAACTTGAAAAGCTGCCGAACGATAACTTACTGAACGTCCCAATACCGGATAACTTCCATCCGGTGCAATCATGCGTTCCTGAATTTCCGCATATCTGACGAAACGTTTCCACTCTTTGTCTAAAAGTGTCTGATAAGATGAATCATATTTCACTACAACCTTTAAAACCTGTAACAACATAGGATGAATGACATAACTATTGTAATAATCCAAATGAAAATTCTCCCCATCTCCATAAACTCCGTCTCCCTTATACCATTGTTCGTGTGATGAAATAGCCTTCTCTATTACTTCAAAATTCCATTCATTGCCGAAACTTTTCAATCCACATTCCACCATCGCAGAAAACAATAGCCAATTATTGTTTCCCGGCTTCATTGTACGTGTCGATTTCCATTGTTCTATTAAACGTTGTTGAGTCTTATCATCAAGATTTCCCCATAACTGAGTGGGTGCCTGTAACAATCCTTGTATCAAGAAGGCACTATTCACCAAAATCTGCCGTGTGGCTGTACTATTAAAATAATCATCAGCATGAGGGTCTACAGAATTCTTCAACCCATTACAGACCATTTTAATATATTTATCACGCAATTTTCCTTCTGCTGTTTTATCTGGTCCCAATTCCAACCATGGTGCTATTCCTGCTATTGTTCGTCCCACCGACTCCATATGTGTAACAAACTCCCTGCTACTAGCTTTCGCAGATGAAGAACGTCCAACAGGAATATTCTTTTTTAACTGGTCCTCACTCAAATTACTCAAAACCGGATCTGCTATCTTTAATAGCGTATGTACCCAATATTCTCTATCACTTTGGGGAGCACCTTGCCCTTGTACAGCAGAAATTGCCATAAAAGAAAAGAAAAGAGCTGATGCAAATTTAATCAGTTGATGTGTCATAGCTTTATTTTTAGATTATAACTCGTGGTTACAAAACTATGGAAAAAAACAAATTTCAAATAAGATAGAAATTCTAATATATATCCATTTCATCCACAAAATCCCTCCTCTACTAAAAAGGACAATATTGCTATTATTTGAACGATTGTATTATCGAATCTAAAAGCGAAGCATTATTTTTGTGCCACAATCAGTAATAAATATACTATGAGAAACGTCATACTGTTAACGCTTTACATACTAATAGGAAATGTATCCGGTACATCTCTTTATGCAAATAACAGCATAAAATTACATGCATCGCATATATCCATTAATAAAGGAATGCATCAGTCGACAATTCATGCCATGTATCAGGATGAGTTCGGAATGATATGGTTTGGTACCAAAAGAGGATTAGTAAGATATGATGGAACTCAAATGAAATTCATACAAAAACTTTATAATGACATTCCTGATGCAGAAGAGTTGGTACGTTCCATTACGGGGGATCAAAATGGCAATATTTATATAGAGACACGTTCAGGCATTATAGAGTATAACATAAAAAAAGATCATTTCCGTAAAATAACCCCTTATTCACAATGCATGTACTATTCGGACTCTTGCTTATGGATAGGATATAAAAATACAATCTACCAATGGAAGAACAATATATTAAAACTGCATTTGCAGTTACCAAAGGAATCTTGCATTATAGATTGCATTACTGAAACATCCAAAGGAAATCTGTACATAGGCACCAGAGACGACGGTATATTCCTCATCAGAAGGAATAAAGACACAAAACAGATGTTGGCTAATATCAACCAGATACGCCAATTATACATTGATTCAGAACAAAAGATATGGGTCGCTACACGAAGGAACGGATTATTCCTCATAGATAGTGATGAAAATATCAAAAATTTTAATTATTCAGAAAACAGCAATAATTGCATATCAAGTGACATTGTACGATCCATATGCGAAGACAATGTAGGTAACTTATGGATTGCCACTTTCAATGGATTAAATAAATATGATAAAAAAGAAAGAAAGTTCCTCCAATATGAGTTTATTAACGAAAATGCCTATACTCTAAATGACGCATCTATCTATTGCTTAATGAAAGATCAGCAAGGAACTATTTGGAGTGGTTCGTTTTATGGTGAAATAAATTGCTTTCACCCAGAACACAGTACTTTTTCCTATCATTTTGTCACTAAAGATATAATGCCATCCTCCCCATCCAAACATGCAATCTTCGGAAAAACAGTAGAAGATAATGAAGGGAATTTATGGATGGCAACAGAACGAGACGGATTATATTTTTTCAATACACATACCAAAGTTTTGAAAAAGCTGCCGTTCACAGACAACGTGCAAACCTTATATCTGGATAAACAAAAAAACATCCTATGGATCGGAACATTACTTGGCGGACTAAAAAAATATGATCTGCAAAGTCAATCCACTCAGGTATTTCTCAGAAACGTATTACACAATAATAGCATCAGAGAAATTATCCCTTATAATGATTCCCTAATAATAGCTACGCATAACGGTATCAGTATATTTGATACTCATACAAATAAAAGTACTATCCTCTCTTCTGAACAGGTAGATTTACAGAGAATGTCTGTGACAACCATCCTATTAGACTCCCAAAAACAACTATGGATTGCTGTTCAGAATCAATTACTTTGCTATAACCTACTCAATAAATCATGGCAGCATATTTGTATTCGTAAATCAGAGAACTGTATAGTCAACAAGATTATTGAGAATCGGAATGGAGATATCTTAATAGGAACCTCCAGACATGGAATATTTCGGAAAAGAAAAGGAGAAGTAGAATTAGAACCTTTTGCCACAGATGCCATCTTGATGAAAGACATTATAGATATGTGTGAAGATAAGTATGGTGGTATTCTTATTGTTACCAATGAAGGACTCATTTATATAGATAATGAAGAAGAAATTACCAATATTGATAAAAACCGATTCTTATCTACTTTCCAGGTAAATAGCAACTGCTTATTTCTGGACCGAAACAATAATGTCTATTTAGGAGGAATCAATATGTTCTGTTCATTCCCTTTAAAGCAAATTTTCAACAAACCAGAACATTATCAAGTAGGTATATCTGAATTCTCCGTCAATGATACTCCCTTGGAGGTAGACTCAACCGGAAAAACACTTAAGCAATCCATTCTTTACACTAACAGGATTGAATTGCCTTACGATCAGCATGCCATAGGAATCAGAGCATATACCAATAACTATGCCGCCTCTTTTACCTGTGGCATTAAATATAAGCTGGAACCTTTTGACAAAGAATGGAAACGTACCAATAGTTTAAATGAAATAAGTTATACCAATTTATCACCAGATAAATACATATTACATATTCAAGGAGATGTAGCCTTGGCCAACGGAGAATTTCCGGAGCGCAAACTCAATATCATAATAAATCCTCCTTTTTATCAAACCCCTCTTGCTTACATATTATATGTTCTATTAACCATTCTATTACTATACGAAGCATACCAAGTAATCATCTTACGTTCATCTCTAAAAATAGCAAAGGAACAGAAGCGAAATATGGAACAACTCAATCAAAGCAAACTACGTTTCTTCACTAACATATCTCATGAATTCAAAACACCCTTAACACTTATATCCAATCAAGTCGAACTATTATTACAGAGTAAGAATATACCTCCAAAGCTAAATACTAAGTTACTAAATATTTGGAGAAACATCACCAGATTAAATCAACTCATCATAGAGCTGATGGAATTCAGAAAACAAGAACAGGGTTTCACTCCTTTAAAGGTAAACTGTTATAATTTAATAGACATAGTGAATAATGTGGTAGACTCTTTCAAAGAGTATGCACAAACAAGAAAAATAAACCTAACTTTACTTGCCGGACAAGATGATATTTCTTTTTATTTTGATAAGCAGTTAATTGAAAAAGCACTGTTTAATTTGTTATCCAATGCTTTCAAATTTACTCCAGAAAATGGCAGTATTTTCGTACGATTAAAATATGAAAGCATGAAAGTTTCATTGGAAATCTCAGATACAGGTGTAGGCATTAATGCCAGAGAGCTAGAAAATATATTCATCCGGTTTTACCAAACAGATAATACTTGTTTCACTAATAATATCGGAACTGGAATCGGCTTGGCCTACACAAAAAATATAATAGAGGCCCATAAAGGAGTAATCACAGTTAAAAGTATTAAAGGAAAAGGTAGTTGTTTCACTATACAACTGCCTACTGATATACAATATCCTCCCAGCAATATTCAGGAAAATTTGCCTATCATAGAAGATTACAACCTCAATGCAGCTGGTTTCATCTCCACAGATACACTGGAAGGAGTAGCAGAAGAAAGAAAGGAAAAGAGTGAAAAGCATTATAAGCTATTAATTATAGAAGATAACCAGGAACTCAGGCAACTACTCACAGAAGTCTTTTCTGACCTCTACAATGTCGAAACAGCAGAAAATGGTAAAAAAGGATATGAAAAAGCTCTCTCTGTTATACCCGACATCATTATCAGTGATGTTGTTATGCCGGAGATGTCCGGAACAGAGTTATGTCAAAAACTTAAAAACAATATAAAGACTTCTCACATTCCCATCATTTTATTAACATCACAAACAGCTTCTGAATACATTATTGAAGGTCTGAAAATTGGAGCAGACGACTATATCTGCAAGCCTTTCAGCATTAAACAATTGATTGTCAGATGTAATAACTTAATCAATCTACGCAGAACATTACAACAAAAATATGCTAAAGAAAGCAATTCCAGCAGTGAATTAATTGCCACATCTACATTAGATCAGGCTTTATTAGATAAATCTATCGAGTTAATAGAAAATAACCTAGAAAATCCCGTGTTCAGTGTTGATTTCCTGGCACAAGAGCTCTGTATAGGACGTACCAAATACTTCACGAAGATAAAAGCAATCACAGGTATGACACCTAACGAATTTATTATAAACATCAAACTTAAATTAGCATACCGGAGTATTGAACAACAACCGGATATCTCTATTACAGAACTCGCTATGCAATTGGGGTTCAGTTCTACCAGCTATTTCATCAAACGATTTAAAGAATTTTCCGGAATGACACCTAATCAGTACAAGCAAAAGGTAAATGAGAATGGCACAGCATAGCAAATTATCCTTCCTCCACCTGCATCGCCACAATCTCCTGTAAAACGCTAACAGCCGTTTCTACATTCTTCACATCTTTTACCAGCATACTGCGACGGGTATTCTGCTCACGCAGATCGCAACGGCGGGTATATTTCATCATATAAGCAATGACTTTACCAAACGCCTGGCTCTGATAGTACGGACTATCCGGATTAGAAACAAAGAACAATGACATACGTCCTCCCTTGAGAAAAACCTTCTCTGCACCAAGACGTGCAGCAAGACGGCGTAAAGGTACAATCCGTAGTAGTTCTTCCGTTTCTGACGGGATAGGACCAAACCGGTCTATAAGACGGGTACGGAAATCCTCCACATCTTTATCCAACGTCAGACTATCTAATTCGCGGTAAAGCAACATACGTTCGCTACTACCTGTAACATAAGTGGCAGGAAGCAACAATTCCAGGTCACTCTCTACCTGACATTCATCTACAAATTGCTCTCCACTGATGACGCCACCCTCCGCTTTCAGTTCTTCGGCATAAAGATCTGCAAATTCGTCCGTCTTCAGTTCATGTACAGCTTCCGACAGTATCTTCTGATAGGTTTCATAACCCAGATCGGCAATAAAGCCACTCTGTTCCGCACCGAGCATATTGCCTGCACCACGAATATCGAGGTCCTGCATGGCTATGTGAATTCCACTGCCCAAGTCACTGAAATTCTCAATAGCTTGCAGACGACGCCTTGCTTCAGGAGTCAGGGAAGAAAGCGGAGGAGCCAACAAATAGCAGAATGCTTTCTTATTGCTTCGTCCTACACGACCACGCATCTGATGCAAATCACTCAGTCCGAAATTCTGTGCCTGATTGATGATAATGGTATTGGCATTCGGAATATCAATGCCGCTCTCTATAATTGTAGTGGCTATCAGCACATCATAATCATAATTGACAAAGCCGAAAATAATCTTTTCCAATTCGGTCGGCTCCATTTGTCCATGCCCGATGGCTATACGGCAATCCGGAATATGCCGTTCAATCATCGCTTTTAATTCAGGCAAATTAGAAATACGGTTGTTTACAAGAAATACCTGTCCGTTCCGACTCATTTCAAAGTTAATAGCATCCACTATAACTTCCTCATTAAAGGTATGCACCTCTGTCTGAATAGGATAACGGTTTGGAGGAGGCGTTTGGATAACGCTCAGGTCACGTGCCCCCATTAATGAGAACTGCAATGTACGCGGAATAGGCGTGGCCGTCATGGTCAAGGTGTCTACATTGACCTTCAACTGGCGCAACTTCTCCTTAACGGATACCCCGAACTTCTGTTCTTCATCAATAATCAGCAACCCCAAGTCCTTGAATTGTATGTCCTTACCCAAAATCCGATGTGTACCGATAAGTATATTCACATCACCTGCCGCCAGTCCTTTTACGACCGCTTTTGCCTGAGCTGCCGTACGGGCACGACTCAGGTATTCCACCCGACAAGGCAAATCTTTCAAACGCTCTTTAAACGTCTGGAAATGTTGGTAAGCCAACACGGTGGTAGGTACCAAAACCGCTACCTGTTTATTGTCCGCCACAGCTTTAAAAGCAGCACGAACTGCCACTTCTGTTTTACCAAACCCCACGTCTCCACAAACCAGACGATCCATAGGACGGTTACTTTCCATATCCGCTTTTACATCCGCCGTTGCTTTACTTTGGTCTGGTGTATCTTCGTAAATAAAAGATGCTTCCAGTTCCCGTTGCAAGAAACTATCCACACTGAACTGAAAACCTTTTTCCTCACGACGCTGAGAATACAATCTTATGAGGTCACGGGCAATATCCTTAATTTTGGTCTTAGTACGCTCTTTAAGTTTCTCCCAAGCTCCCGTACCCAATTTATTCAAACGGGGAGCCTCACCATCTTTTCCTTTGTACTTTGAAACTTTATGTAATGAATGGATAGAAACAAAAACTACATCTTCATTCTGATAAACCAGTTTCATCACTTCCTGCGTTGTATCACCGTTAGGAATACGCACCAATCCGGAAAAGCGTCCCACACCATGATCGGTATGTACCACGTAATCTCCCGGTGTAAACTGATTCAACTCTTTCAGACTCAGAGCGACCTTGCCACTACGTGCTTTATCACTTTTGAGATTATATTTATGAAAACGGTCGAATAACTGATGATCCGTAAAAATGCAAAGCCGCAAGGCATTATCGGCAAAACCTTCATGCAACGTGCGCTCTACAGCTGTAAAAGCAATCTCTTCTCCCCTGTCTTCAAAAATGGCACGAATACGGTCAGTCTGCTTCATGCTGTCACTACAAATGTAAAGCGTATACCCTTTCTCCATATACTCTTTGAAGCTTTCGGCCACCATATCAAAGTTTTTATGGAATATAGGCTGGGCAGATGTATCGAATGTCACCGTAGCATCCGGAGTTCCGGTTGGTTTGTTACCGAACTCCATACGGCAAAAGTCCAACGCACGAAGCGTAAACTCACTCCCATCAATCAGCTTTCCATCCAAAGTAATACAACCACTTTCTTCCGCTTCGCGGGCTGCAATCGCTTGTGGGGTAAGTGTTTCATCGTGTACAGTCTGGATACGTTCACGCAGCCAAAGCAGATCACGCATTGCCAATACAGTATTCGCCGAGAGAAAATCCAGGAATGAAACCATACCGCTTGCATCCCCCTGTTCCAAACTACGGCTCAAATCCGGCACGATAACAATACTGTCTTTCTTTTCTTTAGAAAGTTGCGTTTCTACTTCAAACGTACGGATACTTTCTACTTCATCACCAAAAAAGTCTATACGATATGGAAATTCGGAAGAGAAAGAAAATACATCGATGATACTACCACGTACAGCATACTGCCCCGGCTCATAGACATAGTCCACATACTCAAAACCATAGCTACGCAAGACTTCCGTAATAAAATTCGTATCCACATTTTCCCCTGTATGCAATTTCAGAGTTTTATCTCCCAGTTCCTTCCGGGAAACCACCTTTTCTGCCAAAGCATCGGGATAAGTCACAACACAAAGTCCTTCCTCTCCTTTTTGTAAGCGGCTCAACACTTCTGTACGCAGAATTTCGTTGGCCGCATCTTTCTGCCCGTATTTTATTGCCCTGCGAAATGAAGAAGGAAAGAACAAAACTTTCTCAGTCCCCAGTACTTGTGTTAAATCATGGTAAAAATATCCCGCCTCTTCCAGATCGCCCAGAATAAAAACAAAAGGAAACTCTCCGCGTTGCACCAGCACGGACGAAAATAATGAAGCGGCAGAGGCACACAGCCCCCCGCAAAAAAGGGTGCGGACAGACGGATTCTTCAGCAGGCCACTTATAGCTTCCACATTGGGGTGAGTGGCATATCGTTGTTGTAGCTCGGTAATTGTCATCATAACGGGCGCGAAATTACTAAATAATCCTTAGATTTATTCGTATGTGGCAGAAAACACTTAACTTTGTTCCCAATTAGAACCCCCTTTTATGAATATGCAGACATCGGACAGCATCGTTATCATTCCCACATACAACGAACGGGAAAACATCGAGAACATTATCCGCGCCGTTTTCGCCTTGGAAAAAGTATTCCATATCCTTATCATTGAAGATGGCTCGCCTGACGGCACTGCCAGCATCGTCAAAACGTTGCAGCAAGAGTTTCCCGAACGCTTATTCATGATAGAGCGGAAAGGAAAATTAGGATTAGGTACCGCTTACATTGCCGGGTTCAAATGGTCTCTGGAACATAATTACGAATACATCTTCGAAATGGATGCTGATTTCAGCCACAATCCGGCCGACCTTCCCCGTCTTTATAAAGCTTGTGCCGAAGAAGGTGCCGATGTTGCCATCGGTTCGCGATATATCAGCGGAGTCAATGTAGTAAATTGGCCCATGGGACGTGTGTTGATGTCTTATTTTGCCTCCAAGTATGTGCGCCTTATTACGGGTATCCCTGTACAAGATACAACTGCCGGGTTCAAATGCTACCGCCGCAGGGTTCTGGAAACGATTGATCTCGACGGTATCCGTTTCAAAGGTTATGCTTTCCAGATTGAAATGAAATTCACTGCCTATAAATGCGGCTTCAAGATAGTAGAAGTCCCGGTTATCTTTATCAACCGTGAACTGGGTACTTCAAAGATGAACAGTAGTATCTTCGGAGAAGCAGTCTTCGGGGTTATCAAATTGAAAGTACATAGCTGGTTCCACAAGTACCCGAAAGCTGTGAAAAACGGTTAGTGATTAACGATAAATGATTAGTAGAAGATGAAAAGAACTCTGATACATAACGCTACAATAGTTAACGAGGGACGTTCCGTGCAAGGTTCCGTAGTAATTGAAAACGGAAAGATTGCCGAGGTATTGACTTATGGCAAAGAACTGTCCGCCCCTTGTGATGAAACAATAGATGCCACCGGCTGCTGTCTGCTTCCGGGTATCATTGACGACCATGTACATTTCCGTGATCCGGGACTGACCCATAAAGCGGATATCTTTACCGAAAGCCGTGCAGCTGCTGCCGGTGGTGTCACTTCCATCATGGACATGCCGAACACACAGCCATTGACTACCACTCTCGATGCACTTGAACAGAAATTCGATCTTCTGAATGAGAAGTGTATTGTCAACCATTCCTGCTACTTCGGTGCCACCAATAATAATTACACTGAGTTCAGCAAGCTGGACAAGCATCGGGTATGCGGCATCAAACTCTTTATGGGTTCCAGCACCGGTAATATGTTGGTAGACAAAAGTAACAGTCTGCTGAACATTTTCAACGGAACAGATATGCTGATCGCAACTCATTGTGAGAGCCAGGAAATTATCAAAAAGAATACTGAATATTACAAAGAAATGTTCAGTAACGCACCGGAAATCCCAATCAGTAAACATCCTAACATACGTTCTGCAGCAGCGTGTTATTCCTCATCGCAACTTGCTATACGTATGGCAAGTTTGGCCGGTGCACGCTTGCATGTGCTGCATGTTTCTACTGCAAAAGAATTGCAACTGTTCAGCGATGCTCCATTGGAAGATAAACATATTACAGCCGAAGCCTGCATTGCACATCTGCTATACCGCCAACAGGATTATAAAGAACTGGGAACCCGCATCAAATGTAACCCTTCCATTAAGAAACAAGCTGACCGCGATGCCTTACGGAATGCAGTCAACACCGGAGTTATCGATGTCATTGCTACCGACCATGCACCCCACCTGCTCAGTGAGAAAGAAGGTGGTGCCCTGAAAGCAATGTCGGGTATGCCAATGATTCAATTCTCCTTGGTCAGTATGCTTGAACTGGCGGAGAAAGGCATTTTTTCTATCGAAACCATTGTTGAGAAGATGTGTCATGCCCCTGCCCAGATATATGGTATCTGCAATCGCGGTTATATTCGCGAAGGCTATCAGGCCGACCTCGTACTTGTCAGTCATGGCGAACGTTGGGAAGTCAATACTGAGAATATACTCAGCAAATGCGGCTGGAGTCCGCTCGAAGGTAATTCTTTCCGTTGGAAAGTAGAAAAGACATTTGCGAACGGGCATCTGATATATAGTGACGGCCAAGTAGATGATACTTACCGCGGTGAAGAACTGAGATTCGATTATTAATACTAAAATTTAGCGATGAATAATTCAGTGGATAAGGTATTGACGTATACCATTCACGAGGTTGCTCCATATATCAACTGGATATATTTCTTTCATGCATGGGGTTTCCAACCCCGTTATGCCGCCATTGCCGATATTCACGGATGCGACTCCTGCCGTGCTTACTGGCTCACCACCTTTCCTGAAGAGGAACGTGCCAAAGCGGCTGAAGCCATGCAGCTATTTAAGGAAGCGAACCGGATGCTGAACCAACTGGATGAAAATTACCATGTCCACACCATTTTCCGTCTATGTGAAGCCAATGCCGATGGAGATAACCTGATACTGGATGGAAAGCTTTTTCCTTTACTCCGCCAGCAGATCCCACATCCGGATGGCAGTCCCTTTCTTTGTCTTAGCGACTTTGTACGTCCGCTATCTTCAGGTATTCCTGATACGGTAGGTATTTTCGCTGCATCGTGTGACGGAGAAGTGGAACTTCTATATGAAAAAGATCCCTACAAACGCATGTTGGTGCAGACACTTGCCGACCGGCTTGCCGAAGCAGCAACAGAGAAGATGCATGAATACGTACGCAAGGTTGCCTGGGGATATGCTAAAGATGAGAACCTTTCTATTCCGGATTTGTTGAGAGAAAAGTTCCAGGGCATACGACCTGCCGTAGGCTACCCCTCCCTGCCCGACCAGTCTGTCAATTTCCTATTGAACGACTTGCTTCATATGGAGCAAATAGGTATTACTCTGACTGAGAATGGAGCTATGCGTCCGCATGCCACAGTCTGTGGACTGATATTGGCACATCCGGCTGCACGCTATTTCGCTGTTGGCAAGATAGGTAATGACCAACTGGAAGATTATGCACGACGCAAGAAGATGTCCGTAGAGGAAACCAGAAAATTTTTGGCTGCAAACCTGTGATTATCCGACTTCCTTTGCGACTAACAGTACAAAAGCAATTCAAGAAGCAAGAAAAAGACGATGGAGAATGTAGAACAAGAGTTCCTGTCCGTAATACGGGAGTATGAACGCGTCATATACAAAGTGTGTTATTTGTATACTACGCCGAATGCTACCCTGAACGATCTATATCAGGACGTTGTGCTCAATCTGTGGAGGGCCTATCCCAAGTTCCGACGGGAGTGTAAAGTTTCCACATGGATTTACCGCATCGCTTTAAATACTTGTATCAGCTTTATCCGTAAAGAAAAGAACATCCCCGAAATCGTGACCTTGAGTCAAGATTCCGACCGGATGGAAGAATTGGACGAGACACAAAACATGCTAAAGCAACTCTATCGGATGATCAACCGACTGGGACAACTGGAAAAATCCATAATTCTGCTTTATCTGGAAGAAAAAAGCTACGAGGAAATTGCTGAAATTACCGGCCTGACAATAACAAACGTCGCTACCAAAATCAGCCGGATTAAGGACAAACTTAGAAAAATGAACAAGGAGGAATAATATGGAACTGGATGAACTGAAGAAATCTTGGAACGCGCTGGACGAGCAATTGAAGAAAGAGCCGATTGCCAACGAAAAGCAGATTGCGGGCATGATTGCCGAATACAAGGCAAATGCACGCAAAAGCATAGGGCGTCTTACGGGTTGGCAGCGCTTCTCCATAGGCATCGGAGTAGTAGGGCTTGCTCTCCTTCTGGTTATTTGGTTATTGCCATCCATTTTTCAAATCACCGAAGAATGGCAACCTAAGATTAATACACTCGTAATCTTTGTTGGAATCAGTATTCTGATAGGTATCTGGTGGGATCATAAAAACTATCGCTGGATAAGGAACACAAGGATTGACGAAATGCCCGTAGCTATTGTCAGTAAGCGTATGGCTAGTTTCCGTCGATGGACAAGGTATGAGATTATCGCCATTACCGTATGGGTAATTATATTCAATGTTCTTAATTATTGGGTGATGGGATATTATAAGGCATCCTTTGGCGTCCAGGCTACCCTGATCGCATTCTTTGTGCTCTGCGACGTTGCCATCATTTACCTGTTATACAAGAAAGTAGCTTATAAACATCTTAACGATATCAAGAAGAATATAGAAGAATTAGAAGATATATGCACAGAATAACCTTACTCCTTATCCTTTTTCTACTGATTCCTGATGCGTACATCTATTTTATGTACATTATCCGGAAAACCAAAAACATCTGGTTACGTATTGCCCACTGGATACCCACCCTCTTATTAATTGCAGGTTACTTTCTGTTGATGCAAGGCATAGGTGAAAATGCAATGGCACACCATGCCCAGGCCATTGGAAGGCTGGCTATTGCTATTTTCCTGTTTGCCATACCCAAAACGATATTTATGATATGCTCGCTGGTGGGATTACCTTTCCATTATCTACTGCGCTGGCCCCGTTCGCCATTTACAGCCATAGGATTGGTGCTGGGAGTAGTCAGTTTCTTCAATATCCTTTATGGCACACTGGTAGGCATCAGTAAGTTTGAAGTAAAAGAAATAGAATTCCATCACCCGAACCTGCCCAAAGCATTCGATGGATACCGCATCGTACAGTTATCGGATATACATATCGGCAGCTGGATAGAGAATGAAAAGCCTGTCCATGAACTGGTAAAATTGGTCAATGAACAAGAACCAGATTTAATTGTGTTCACCGGTGACTTGGTGAATCAACGAAGCTGTGAGCTGGAAGGTTTTCAAAATATTCTGTCGCAACTGCATGCCAAAGATGGAGTATATTCCATTCTGGGTAACCATGACTACGGAAGTTACTACCGTTGGAAAGACCTGAAAGAACAGGTGAATAACCTCGACAACCTGGTGCGTATGGAAAAGACAATGGGATGGAAACTACTGAATAATGAACACACTACATTATACCATCAGGGAGATAGTATAGCCCTTATTGGTGTGGAAAATGATGGAGAACCACCCTTTTCCCAATTTGCCGACTTAAAGAAGGCTGCTGAAGGAACAGACGGTATGTTTCGTGTTTTGTTGAGCCACAATCCTACCCATTGGCGGCGGGAAGTATTGCCGAACACAGACATTGAGCTAATGCTTGCCGGACATACTCATGCAATGCAGGCCATTATGTTCGGCCATTCACTCGCGTCACTGATTTATCCCGAATGGGGAGGAATGTATACAGAAGGTGACCGGGGACTATACGTCAATATAGGTATCGGCTATGTCGGATTGCCATTCCGCTTTGGAGCATGGCCCGAAATTACGGTGCTGACGTTGCGTAACTAATACATAATAAGATTTTCATTCATACCCAACAAAACGTTGCTCACCTTCTTCAATATAGAAGACTTGTTCTTCTTTGCCTCGAGTAAGATTACGCAACCACAATAAAGCTCCATCCGGTATATTTGTATAAATCAATTCATAGGTAGTAGCTGCCTGTTTGCCAAGTGATTTCCAGCCCATCACACCATCTTGATAAAAAAGTTCATAGCTATTACCAGGCGTAATAAAATTATCATCATTACGGGGAACAAACAATATTTTCCTGATCCAAGTAGGATTTTGTAAATCAAACGTTACTGTGCCATTTGCTTCCTCAGAAAAGAAAAATGTAAGCCAGTCACCATCATTCGCTTTATCCATAGCATGTGCAGGATTGCCATCAACAGGAGGACAACTTAATATAGCCTTCGAAGAAATTGCCACATCATCATGAAGATTCTCATAAAAAGCCAACTCTGCAACCTCCGCACGCCAACCATCACGGGGAACAAAACGTACATAACGGTAAGGGCGTGAAGGATGGGATGGATAAAAGTTCACATTCACCCGTGGTGTATCCGTAATACAATACAAAATTTCCTTATTGCGGAAATTGACATCATTGCTTCCTTCTATTTTAGAACCGGTCATCCACGACATATACTCAAGAATATGATTCTGCAATGGATACTTTCGTTTAATAGACAAAGAAACATTCTTGTCCATATCCGGGACAAAAGTCCGTACCGTATCATCCTTTATCATAAACGGATAACCGCATGGTTGGAAAAGTCCTTTCTCATTGCACAAAGGCTGATAGATAACCTCCGGCTCAATATTCCTCACAATAGCCTGATCACCATCCCGTAAAGCTATGTCCACCGGAACATAACCGAACGGTGTAAAAATTCCTAAAGCCACAAATCTACCTTTAACCTTCCCGTCTATCCTGACTGGATACTCATTGCTCCCGAAATATTCCTCTGTCACGTCTTTCAATAAAGGGTTCCGAACCACCGGAGGAATATTATTATCCTTATATACTCCCTGATATTTTTCCTCTTGAACTCCATACTGCATACGATAAACCTTTCCCTTTTTACGCCCATCAGTCATCCCGACTGCCAGATCCCGGGAATCCATGTACCAAAAGGAAAGGGGTTTTCCATCCGTGTTTTTAAGTATATTCCAGACATGTGAATTTTGATTGGAAGGAGAATACAGATATTCATCTATCCCCACAGGAAAACCCAACGACCGGAATATATATACTGTATGATCCGTCGTCTCCTTACAAGTGCCCAACCTGTATTTCAACAGATATTTAGCACCCAAATGCGGTAAATCAAAATCTGAATTAGGAGAAAAAGGGGTTTCATATTTCAAGTATTTATTCAAAGCATCGGCAGCTTCGAGGATATTCTCACCCTGATAAAGAGAATCCAGTATAGGATGGTAATGATCATAATAAGCCTTCCGCCAACTTTCCAAAGGTTCATCACCCACACGATATGGTAATATCCATTCACAAAAATCATCAAACGAATAGTATTTGGCCCAAGGCACCCTATTCCAAGTTTCGAAGGCTACGTCTATATTCTCTATCAAAAGAGCTGCTGTCATTCGCTGCACATCCTGCAACATAGGCAATGATTTATAATTAAAAGACTTCCACTTTCTTTTTCTTTCACTATCCGGAATATAACCATCTCCCAATGGAGCAGTAGCCAGTACCGCCTTCACACTGTCCAGCCGCGCATCTTCATAACCATAATGGTAAGGCATATTCTCTATCAGAAAGCATGCTGCTTTATACTTAAGACTATCATCTTTATAGTATTGGAGTACCTTTTCCAACTCTGTTCTATTTTCACCGGCCAAGGTCAAAGCCCGTTCCAAGCGATCTTGGGTATCCATACATGAAAAGAGAAATAAAGCCACAACTATCAGAAAAAAGTTCCTATGCATAATTCTGTCATTATTTAGATAATAATATAGAGGTTTCAATCGATATAAAAGTCTCAATGCCGCTGTATATATTCATCAAAACTATCTGTACCAGATAAAGACAACTTCATCTTGATACGCTGCTTTGCTTTCAGTACAGACTTTGGAGTAATATTGAAAAGAAGAGAAATAGCCTTATTGGTTAACCGGGCACGCACCAGATAGCACAACTTCAATTCTTGCTGGCTCAGATGGTTTGTCTCCAGATCAGCCGGAAGCCAATCATCACCATAAAGCAAATCAATCACTGCAAATAAATTCTGCCATTCGTATTCATTCCTTATAATTCCATAGGCAGGAGTCAGATGTAGCTTGAGTAGTTGACTCAAAGCCAACATACGCGAAGAAGAACCGGACAAAGCGGAAAAGTCTTCAAAACGTTTTAATTCTTTAGTCAGTTGTTTATTTCTGAACAACAGGCAAGAGCACCAGTTATCGTTATATGTATCCATAGCTTATCTCATTTTTATTATTTCACTTTTATCTTTTCTAATATCTCCCTGACTTCACTACGCATTTCATCTATGGCAGTTGAGTGCACCTTAGGTTCTTTAGTCAGTACGCTGTCTGCCACTTCTTTCAGCTTGTCGGGTTTATAAAAATCCGGTTCTGCATAAAGTTTAGCTAATAGATAATAGGGGTAAATCCTACTTGGCAAGCGATGAACAGCCCGATAAAAAGATAGTTCTGCTTGTTCATAACAATGCAACTCCTGACTGTTTTTACCCATGACGTTCAGTATCATGGGATCAACGCTATGTTGACAAGCCTCTTTTAAATATTTATTGGACTCACTGTACAGAAACGACTTATGCAAACTGTGACCATACTCAAACAGAAATACCCCTCGGTCTTTCAATATTGGATAGAGTTTCCCATAAGCCTCATTGGCAGCTTTATATGCACCCGAATGATAAAACATCCGCGCATACGTCCACTTTTGGCAGGCATTCTCCGTCTGTTGCCACTTTTCCATACAACCACTTGCCCACACAATAAGACAGATACATAAAACAAGAGGTTTACCTATAATATCTCCTACTCCACAAGCAAGAAGCAGACCTAGACCAGCCACCACAAATGCCGGGAAATGCATTGGATAAGAAGAGAAAGAGAAAACAAGTAAAGACAAGATAGCGCCGCAAATGCCATAGCGCCCACGCTTTACTCCCATCCATAAACATATTCCAATGATTACCAAAACCACGACACAAACTATAATCCCTTCCATCAGTGCCAGTGACAGATATTCATTAAACGCATACTCCGGACTACCCGCTACTCGTTCTTCCCATTTAGCGTAATTCCCTTGTGCAAAATAATTTTCCTGTGCCTCTCCATAAGCAGAGACAAATCCCTTATCACTGCCCCAAGGATGGTTCATTATCGCCTGACAGGTTATTTTCCACATAAACAAACGTCCCAATGCAGAATCAGGTTTCAGAATAAAGGCTCCGCCCCCTCCTAATGCCACTATAAAAAGTACTCCCATGCTCCATAAAACATAACGTTTCCTATACCTTTTCCACAAAATACGCCATTTCCGCCTATCACGATGCATATACGACACCCAGCCGCATCCCATAACCGCTGCAATCCAAGCAGAGCGGCTCATTGTAGCAGGTAGTACACAAAGTATAAGGATACCAATTATGGCAGCAATCCCTCTCTTCAAATTGCGAATCACTGTTTTTTCTTTATAAGTGCATAAGTACAAATGCAGGCAGAGCGGCAACACCATTGCCAGATACCCCGCATACGGTCCCGGATTGAAAAAAGAGCCCGTAAGTGCATAGCGGGAATGACCGGAAGCAGCAAAACCATACAGCTGACGCAATCCCCAAATAGCCTCAACAGCACCGCAGAATAAAATCCCCCATGAAACATAAACGGAAAAACCAGAAAACCATAATACATGTTTTCGGCTATCCTTTACCATCAACTGTAACAAGACTGCAATAAGAATACAGCTGCCCGAAAGCAATAGTGCTTTTCCCAATCATACCCACTGCCCCACACTCTCTTCAGCCGGAAGTTCGGGCGTGGTTATACATACTACACTCAATAACAAAACAAGTGCTATAAAAAAAAATGTTTTATTTACAATATCCACTACTAACAACATAAAATACTAATCCATATAATATTTCATCAAAATAGAATGCAAATATTCATCAGTCAATTGTGGATCCTCTTTTTGTGGAATAAACATATTATTTATTCTTTTACTTAAAGTAGAATAGACAAATAGATATGGCATTCCAATATCAACCAATACAGAATCTAAAGCTTCATCAATATTATAGATGCCAAATGGAATCCTATTTATTTTCTTAAATCTTCTCATATAGCCAAAATTCTGTGAAGTAGTAAGCAACACTATATTTTGTAATCCTATAGAATCTTTATAAACATTCAACCGCTTCACTATACTATCAACACAAACTTCACAATGCATTTCTGAGTAACGTAATATCAAGGTATTATCCGAAATAACTTCAGATATTTTTTTCTTATTTTCCCCAATGTCCACCACGTTAAAATCTGCACTCATTTTGGTACCACTCAAAATGACCTCGTTAAATCTATATTCCTTCAATGCTTCTATCCGTCCAATCTGAGTATTATATTTTTGCTTTAATTCATTAAGAAATAGTCGAAACTCACACATTTTTTGTGATTGCATATAACTATAAAAGGTACTAAAAACTAAAAATATAGTGAATAAGCCAAACAATATATATTCAATCTTTTTCATATTCTACTTATTTTTAAAATGACATTTAAATAATACAGGATTAGCATCTTCATTTAAAGAGGCAACTATCGCATCCATTTTATTTTTAAAATGTTCATTCGTACTTTTTGCCCGCGTTAACTTCCAATTAGATGATAATACAGCTGCATACTGAATAAAATAAAGTTGATTATCAGTAGTAGTATAAAAGTCACTAAAAATTAATTCACTAAGTGAACCTATTTTCAACCATTGCCCAACACGGATATTGGAATTTTGTTTATTGTATACAAAATATTTAAAGCCATTATCAATATAATAGCCCAGCATATAATTTTGAGAATTTTGCATAAACTCCCATCCTTTCAGATATTTATTTTCATGAACATACCTATAGATATTTTCCTTACTAACATTCACTTCACTTGGAAGATTCCTTGAAGTATAATGTATTACATAAGAAGGAAACACTGTTTCTTTATTCAACGTATAGACAGTATCATTCAATGGATAAATAAGCATAGCTGTGCTATCACTTTTACTTGCATATCTCTTTAAACCATAACTAGATTTATCAATTCCGTCTTCTCCAAAAGGTACTTCCAAAGAAAGCACTTCAGAGGTATTTAAATTGAATCGAAAAAGATTATAATCTCCGTATTTCGAGTGTGAATAATTAGAAATAAAATAAGCTATCTCATCAAATGATACTACTTCCAAATGAAGCATATCATATGAGATTTCTCTAAATGCATTACTATATAAATCATAAACAATGTATTTATTGCGAGAACGATCTTGAACAACAACAGAATCTCCTTTTAATGTAAAATCACCCAAAAAAGAGTATTCACCAGGTCCTTGTCCTTGTTTTCCAATACTTTTCAAATACTTTCCTTCGGAAGTAAATACAAAAATCTTTGCATTCGCTTTATCAGAGACTAATATCTTATCTTTATAAAACTCAATTCGAACAATTTGGGATATCAAACATTCATCTTTCATTTCCAAAGGAATCACTTCTACCGAATCATCCAGGATCTCTGATAAGTCCAGAAAAGTTTCAAATTTATCAGGATCAATTAAAATTTCTCTTATCTCATTAGTATGAGCGACTTTTTGGGTCCCTGTGTAGCACCCGTAAAAAGTATAAACAATTAAAAGCAAAAGCAAATATTTCATAGTAATATTCAAATTTAAGAAGTGGGGCTGTTCTTTATTCAGCCCCATTCCTATTAATAATATCTAGTGCAATCGTACGGAGTACAATCTCCTATTGAACCAGCACAATAACCACTTTCTCCTGGATATGGAACCTCCTGAATTACAGGATTGCCATCCGAATCATGTCCCATTATCGTTTTTTCTATTATTGTACATCCATATTGATAAAGAGGCCCCAGATTACTGCCATGAGATTCATCAAAAGCCAATGCTTCTATTTTTAGAGAAGACAAACCTATTATTTCATTCCTATTGTACAAATTAAAAAACACATTAACAGCTGCAACAACAGCAATAATACCAACAAGTACTTTTTTCATAATTTTCTCTTTAATATTAACAAATTTATTATTCATCCTCTATTTTCGGAAAGGACTTCCGCAGAATGAACAAATATATTACTTGCTCATCCGAAATATATTACTTTTTCATTCGATAACACCTCCTTTACTTTATCATTCTATCTTTTTAAATATCCTGTTCCACCTTATTTTATCCGTATTTCTATCTACAGACTTCCATATCCTGACAGCCTTCCCTACAATAAAAGATTCGGGCAACAAGCCCCAATAGCGGGAATCCTGAGAGTTCATCACCTTATCACCTGCCACAAAATAATAATTCTCCTTGAAACGGTATGTGTGTATTACACTATCGTTCAACAAAGCCGTATCTCCACGTAACAAAAGTTTCTTTTTTTGTTCCCATTCTATTACATTCCGATACAAGGCAACATGCTTGGAAGTCATCTCTATCACATCACCTTTTGCCGGAAGATATAAAGGACCAAAATTCATTATATCCCAATCCACAATATCACTATAAGGATAACCCCTCATCACAATTCCACAGTCCACTTCCCGGCCACGCTCAATAATCCGCATCAAATCATCCTGTGACTTCACATTGCCCAATTCTGAGGTATAGCCATGTACTTTATAATGCCCCCTACTTATTTCAAATGTATCACCGGGCAAAGCAACACAACGCTTCACATAATATTTCATTACCCTAAATGCGACACTGTCCCAACGTTGTTCCAAGTAGGGGAAATTGAAAACCAACACATCATTTCTTTTCACCTTGCCTAATCCGGGTAAACGGTATATGTCTACTTCCTTGTCTCCCAAAGCATCCCATACATTGAACAGACGCCCTCCCATCACGCATTTATTCACCAGAATATTGTCTCCGGCAAGTAGGGCAGGCTCCATCGAATCAGAAGGAATCTTGAATGTAGCAATACAGGTCACTTGAAGCAATATCCAAATCAATGCCAATCCCCCAAATAGCAGTATCAGGTTCAGTGCCTGATCCAGGTACCAACCTAAGTTTTTTTTCTTATGGGGTTTATTCTTCGTCATTTTCACTCTGTTCGTTTACCGGTTCTTGCAAAAAGATTATTCAGCTTCTCCCTTTACCCTCAGTTGCAACGGTGAAGATGTTGCATTACAATATACGGTAATGGATTTATCAAACCGTTCGGGATGCTCTGCTTTATAAGTGACATTCAATGATACAGAAGCGCCCGGACGCGTAGGTTCCTTTGAATAAGCCACTTCAGTACAGCCACATGAAGTCGTTACATCATATATCATCAAAAGTTCCTTTCCTGTATTCGTCAGTATAAACTTTGCATGCTGTTCCTTATGCCAATCAAAATGATCCAAAAACATGGTGGTTTTATCAACACTCACTTCTGTTTGAATGATGTTCTTCTTATTGTTAGGCTGCACTTTATCACCTTGAATGATCTTCAGATAAAGTTCTTTCACTTTAGAGCTATGAATGGGATTGCCGATGGCAAGTACCCTATTATCCCTATCCAATAGAAATGTTTGAAACATCATATTTGCAGGGAAATGGTTTAACTTATTGAAGGAATCTTTTTCATCAATACAAATAGGATAATTAAAAGTATTACGATAAACAATAAAATTCAGTTCTGACTTATTCTTCGGATAAAAGTAAAACAGAAAAGGAATTTTCTTGGGACTAATTGTATCCAATTCCAGAATAAACTCTTTCCAACGTGACAATTGCAGTTTACAACTCATACAGCCCGTAGAATCCACATAAGTTACAATTTTGTAGTCTACATCATTTTTGGCATGCTCTACGGTATCCCTTTCCAATATAGTAAAGACAGAACCAGTCGGAAAAAGAATTTCTTTACCTTCCCACTCCTTCACCAATGAAATGATTTCGTTCTTATTACTATTTTGACAAGAACTAAATAGAATAAGAATAACCATGTATGCACTAAAAGAAATTTTCATAATCTTAAAACGATTCGCAATTTCAGCGTTTATTATTAGCAATGAATTTCAATATTAAGCAAATGCGACAGACACTTTTCACCTATAAATATTTCAGCACTTCATCCATATTAATGGATTCAATATTGCAATCCAAATCCAATAAATACATCTTTTCATCTGTAAAAGCAATGCTCCTAATTTTATATGGAGTTGTAAACTTGACTAAAGGATTACCCGATTTATCAAATACTAATATCGTGGTAGGAACTAAGGCAGAAGATCCATTCAAATCTAATTCCGCTTTTGGTTTCCCTGAATAAGTTGCAAATAGATAATCTTTATAGGATTTTAGAGCAAGAAAACCATCCAAATGTTTGTTTTTATTAAAAGATATTCTATCTCCTGAAGTCAGAAGAACGGGAGGAACGAACATCTTTTCAAACTTCACTATAGGTTTTCTGTTAGATATTTCATAAGCCGCCATATAAGTAAAATTATTACTTGCATAATAAACCGTATTGCCATCTACCAGCAAATCACCTGTAAATGTTATAATATTAGAGCCTGTATATTCGACAGGTATTTTTCCAAAAGTAGTAATTGTATCTAAATTTTCATCTAACAGTACAAACAAATGATCTTTACCTATTAATCGGCCTCCCACAGATAAACCGTTATCTAAACGATGCACAGCATAACAAAATTCAGAACCATTTTGGGGACGAACATCTTCTATACATTTATATTTCAGGCTATCACCTGAAAGGGAAAACAAATAAGTCATCTTCCTCACAGTTGATGCTTCGTAGATGAAAAGAGTATCTTTGCTGCGCCCCATATAGCCAGCATTTATACACTCTCCAAATCCATTTCCTTTCGTCAGGAACTGCGCAATTTCTGATGCATCCGACTCCCTTAAAACAACTGCACCGGAAGACGGGTCTCCATTAAACAGGAAAAACATAGAATCGACCATAACAAACGGAAAAGCTCCTCTTGCTATGATTTCCGAATGATTAACTCTTTCGGTTTTCAACTCAACCGATGCCATTGATAGGACATCAATGTTCTTGCTATGTCGATTAGAACAAGAACAAACGAATAAAAACAGTAGGATCAAATTGACACTTTTTCTCATGGCAGTAGTTTAACTATAAATGGGAGAGATGAATACATTATATCATACAAATATTGCATTTATCTCCTTTCCATGTAATTAATAAGTTAAAATTGTCTCATAACTAACACCAGGGTCCAAAAAACACCATGTATATTTATTCTCATTTCTTATATCAATAATAACCGGATATACGTTTATTTCCTCCTTTTGAGAAGCATATATGCATTCTGAATCTATCAGAACGTTTTTTTGATTTATCATATTACCCAATCTTAATCGCAGACTTTTCTCTGAAGATATTTTAGTAAAGACAAATAATATATCTTGCGCTTTATTCTCACGAAAAAAATGTTCTGCTTCCGAAATACAGCCTCCACATCCTACATTTGGAATAACAACTACATGAGAATATTCTGTAAGATTTACATCATTCTTTTTCAAAGTTGTAACAACGGTTTCCGCATATTCTTTCTCTTCTGCAGAGCAATTGCATAGTATTATACTCATTATAAATAATAAACACACAAAACTTCTATTTTTCATAATCTCCCAAAACAAAGGTTTTAAACCGTAATTCATCATCATTATCAGCCTCTATTTGAATATGAAATCCATCTGGACTTACAAAGCATTGATTTATCCAATAACGCTCCCTCTTTATAGCGCTTTTTCCTATTAATTCAAAATGCTCATTTAAGACTACAATTTCAATAGGTTTCCTGATAGGTCCAACTTTAATATCTATATCCGGATCAGGAAGAAGAGCTAACCTATAATAAACTTTTCGGTATTTATCATACACTATAGCCTGATAACTCAAAGTTCTGGTATAATGCCGATTAACAATTTCTCGTGCTATTGTATTCATCGCAATATCCTTTGCTATTGGAGTAATTTCGAAGTCTCCACCTACCCCTGCATAATATTCATGATACTCCATTTCATCCTTTCCATGTACCCGGATGTTATGGTCGGCAGCAAATCCCAATACGATCTCATTCTTTGGAGACAACGTATAAAAAGGATTTCGATAAGTAAAATCGCCTCCCCAGTTTCCTTTATGATACATGGAAGGATAACTATCAGAAAATCTCAAAGTATTTTGGGATAAATTATAATACGCCATAACAGGACGGTTTACAGAATTTTCACCAGCCTGTTCATTCATGAAAAAGCCTGCGATCAGTAGTTCATCTCCTATTTTTCTTAATGGTGAATTCGTTCGCGGAAATAATTGTGGAGCGAAAAATAAGGAGTCCTTCGACAAATTAGGGATTGTATGTAAATCCTTCTTCATCACAACCTCACCTCTTGCATTCGCTAAGAATAAAGAATAAGTAGTAAAATTATACAAATATATAGAATCCTGATTTAAATAATAAAAAGAAAAAATAGTTCCAATCCCATTATTCCCTTCTTTAGCAAACTCTGTTCGTCCTAGATATTTTCTTGTCTTATAATCATAAAAGACTATTGCATTGTCATATTCATTTGTAAAAGCTAATATGTCAGAATCATTACGTTGGAATAATTGTAAATATTCCATATTCTGCACCGTAGAATCATCCAATGCGAAAACAATGTCATCGGCTTCTTCAATATTAATATCGGGAACTAAGAACTGCTTCTTATTCCCAGAAGAGCAGGAATACAACAATCCCAACCCTAAACATAATGCTACACACTTTATCATATTCTAATTCAATTAACCGTTAATGTAAATCAGCCATTAGAGTCCTCCATTACAAAACCTTTATAAGTCAGTTGCAATATATATCACATATTCTTATTTTGGCAATATATGCTAAAAGAGGATTCTAATTTTCTAATGACTGACTCTGAGCAAAAATTCTAAAGACAAATTAATGGTTTAGAATCTTCAGTAACTTACATGTTTCTGCATCCAAACAAGAACTTTAAAGAAAATATATGTCAACCACTTTCTTTAAAGTTCTCATCGGACGATTAAATCGTCGCATTACACTCAGGTGTACCCTTCCCTGATGCACAATACTCTTGTTTGTTGTTAACGTCTGAAACACAATGTCCATAATTCAACGAACTACTAGAACTTGTTTCACAAGCTGCACTTGCTTCTACTTCAACAAGAGGTGATGGAAGAACAGGATGTTGAACATCATTCTTTGAAACACCTAAACTTGCGCTAACAGCTACAACAACTACCACCACAAAAAACTTAAAAAATCTTCTCATAATCATAAAATATTAAAATTAAACATTCTCTACTCAGACCAATTCCGATATAGAGTTTATCTTACAGTAAATAATAGCTTCATTTTACGCAAAATATTCATTTTCCTACAAAATAGATTACAGACATTAATACACCGATAAAATTATATTTAGCACAGAATCAAAAACATACCAATTCACAATTAAAACATACAGTTAATACTGTATTCCAATATCGGTTCATCCATATTCACATCCAAAGCTATGATAGCACCTCTCTGTTCATCAACAAAAATGCCATGAACATAATGGTCCAACACATATTTCCGAAGCGGTTCCCCTCTCAGGCTAAACACATAAATAGATTGTCCGCCATCCGGTAATTTGTTTCCCCGTTTAGCACTCTCCATAATATCTTTGAAACTTTTCCCTTGGAAAACAGCATAAATAGCATTGTCCGTCACTTGTACATCGCCAAAGCCCATAATACCTGTCGGTATACCATAACCTTCTGCGACCTGAAACTCCGGCTCGCCATGCGGACCGATACAGACAACATGCGTACTGTCTTTCAAGTTATAGATTTCCAGAACCTCACCCAACTGGGTAGCAGCAACCAACACACCCTTACGAGGGTTGTAATCAATAAAACTACGCCAAGCCTGTGCCAATGCAGGACGAGAATTTGCCAAAGCTTCTTCGTTGGCAGAAGGGATTACCCCGAACTTCCGTAACAACCTTCCCTCTGAACTGACCTGACAGAAACGGTTATCACCTGTATAGTCAGGAATGATAAAAGTGGAGTCCTCATATATTACAAAATCTAAAGCTCGGAGGATTGCTTTATCTAACTTCACTACTTCCTGACGAAACAACGTGTCACTGGATAAAGTAAAACCCAACTCTGTCAGTTCCGACTTATTTGCATCCAATATCCACAAGCCTTTTTCACTCCATCGAAAGTTTTCCGCTGAAAGCATCTCTTCGGGTGCATCTCCTCTTTTTCCAAAAGAAGACAAATAATGAAACTCCGGATAACTGAATGCATGAAAATAATGATCCGTTCCATGCAAATCCAGCACCACAGCTTTATTGTCCCAAGCATGCACCCGAAAGGGGTAGCGGAACAAGGCTGTATCCAATTCTATAGTCTTGGCTTTTAGTTCCTGTACTTGGGGGAAATCAGCATATCTATTATTTATAGGGACAGTCGACCCGGAAGTACAGGAAACAAGGCAAAAGAGGATACTAATAAAGTAAACTATACGGAGCATAGTAAGTATCTACTTTAGTATGATTAAACGGGCAATCGACAGTTCCAATACCAAAACAATAACGTCCACCGGACTCTTCATAAGCCAAAGCTTCTACATTCTCTAAAAATAAGGAAGAAACTTTCGACGATGATTGCTTTTTCTGAATATACCCACCTGTGATAGTAGCTATCACTACTACAATTACCAGAATCTTATTAATTTTGTTTTTCATAAACCATGTATTTTTTATATTTCCATGGTGGCAAATATAAAGATTACACACATATCTCTCATGAATTATATCAATTATATAAAGCTACAGGGGCGTAAGAAAATTCTCACGCCCCTGTAACACTCTTTTTAAGGATATATTAATGATTTATTTAGTCTGTTATTAATAATTTAAAGCCTTCTCCGTATTCTTCGTTTTGCACAGCTACTATTTTCACGCATGATTCATTGCTTTCAAGCAACTTTCTAAGTTGTGCTATGGCCGTCCTTTTTTTACTACTTACACCAATATCAGTCAAATTCCAGCCACAAATTTCTATTATTCTACTATTCGATAAAAAGTGATCTTCCGCATGAATAAAAGCAGATAATAACTTATAAGGTTGTTTAGGGCACTGCTTCACTTGCTCCCTAAAAGTTATTGTCATTTCAAATTCATTAAAAATGATTTCACGTAGTCGGTATATACTATTACCTAAACTACAAACCACCGTATCTTCTAATACCGTTTTATCAGAAGATAAAACTTCATTAGGATGAACAAGAAAATCCGATGGCAAAATTTCCACTTTATCCCCCATAACTTCACTCCTATTATATATAAGTAGAAATACCAGGATACATATTCCCATTATTAAACCTCCAATACACCCAATAATATCCATACGCTTCCAATCTACACACCACCATACAGATGGCACAGACAGATAGGCTTTCACTTCAAGAAAATACATATGGTCCAAATAATAATCTCCAAGTTTATTTTCAGGCAAACAAAAAGTAGCATTTCCGACAATAGTTCGTCGAGAACTCTTTTCAGCATTGGGCATTTGAGGTATAAATTCAAGAGCAGAATAATAATGAGGTAAACTTGCATTCAACTTTTCTTGCCACAGCTCATTCAATTCATCAATAGGCAAATCACTAGATTTAAACAAGTAATGAACCATAGAAGCCAATAAATCAGAAGAAAACAATCTCTTGGCTTCTTTTACAGAATCAATCTCCACAATCAAGACCCCTGCTGCTGTTACAGTACGGCGCTTTGATCTCTTCACTTCATTATTACCACCTTCTGCTGAATATGGTATTCCCAGTTTATCAAACTCCTGACTTGCCCATCCCACCGCTGCATCTTTCAATAACATTTCGGCAGTCTGTTTATCTTTCTCTTGATTTTCCACCCCGCTTAGGTACAGCAAGTACACAAGTAAGCCTACAGTAGTCAACAACAATCCGCATAATATGTATAATGTTTGTTTATAGTATTTCATGGCATTTATAAATGTGTATGCCACAAAAGTACATAAAAAGAAATCCATCATCAAGCAATTATATCGTAAAATCGCTTCACATTTAAAAACATCTTCTGATATAGGCAGGTATAATCTATATGCACTCAAAGAATCTCCTTTCAGACTACAACAATAAAGTTCTTTCAGTCAGCAAATCTAAAGAATCCAGTCCAATATCCCCTGAAAAACATACATCATTTAATTTAATAAACAGGAGTTTAAAACAGCTATTACTCACTGATTATCAATATATTAAAAATCAATAAAGAAGAGACCAAGAGGTCAATTCAGGGGTCAGGGTCACCTATACCCCCGCATCTTACTCAAATGGAAAGAGTGATTGCGTCCCATGTCAAGAAATATTCCGTATAGAAGTACCTACTAAATAAACGCTCAACAGGCAGACAGATAAAACAGAAAACTAATCTATGAAATGAGCCTTATTCTTCCCAAAAACATTTACATATACCAAGGATGCACAATATCGTTTTTTTACCCATAAAGAATCATCAAAACTATGCAGATTGCCAATATATCAAAATAGATTACAAAGCGATATTCAGCACACAAGAAAATATCCATCTCGCTGTAAAACAACAACATACTAATATCAAAAGAATATTTTCATCTACGAGTGGGGTTATAGGTGACCCTGACCCTAACTTGCCCCCCAGCAAGACGTCTCAAAGTCTTTATAAAGTTTTTCACTGTTACATTATTTTAATATAGCAAACAAATAACCAGCAATAAAAGAAACGACCATTATACAGTAAGGTATAAAATCTCTAAGCCTCAATTACCTTAAAGGAGAGGTGACAACAAGCAATGTTGTGATACAAAACAAAGAATGTTTCGTATCACAACATTACTTGTTTTACATTATGACATCGTTTGTAGTATTAAAAATGACATTACCAGAAAGATATCACTTCATTAACAAACTAACCACATATTAATCATTAAAGTATTTTTCAATATCAAGATAAGCAAATTGATATTCACTATCCAAATTCATAATGATTCGTTTTTTCTCTCCATTATAACACAAGTCATTTATTTTGCGCCCTAACACTAATTTCATACCTTTCAACTTTCCATTTTTCATAATATCCCACACATTAAGTTAGACATTTCCTTTCACCAGATTGAATAGTTCAAAAGTCATATAATCTTCTGACTGTCCATATATCATTTGATAATCACGACTGATGTATAATCCATCTTTATGAACAAAAAAGACATAGGAATTATAGATTGACTCCGGAAACAATGTTTCTCCTATGATTTTGAACTCTTTATCCAATATAATAACAGAAAACTTTTTTCTTCCATAAACAGATTTTCCCCACCAACGAATATTATCTTCCAAAGTTGTTTTGGGATATGCAAACCGATAATAAACGTCTCTATACGGATCATATATCAAATCACCATAACGCGCTATTTCAAGATTAAGTTGAGGACCTTTTTCTGAAACTTCCTGTTCTTCCGCTGGAGAATCAAGATATTTACTTTTCACTTTAACCCTCTTCGCATCAGAGTGCCCGACCGATGCAACGACAATATCCTCACTTACATAAAAAGAATAAATAAATTCCTCTCCATTAAAGATACGACTAAATCGGGTATCTTTAGCTTGCAACTCTTTCTCTGTCAAAATACTATACGTCAAAGGAAGTCCCTCACAATTCTTCTGAATGGTATCGATTACCACACTGAGCGGAGTATCAGTTATAGGATGAAAACGATCTACAGCACTCTGAGTTATATATATTTTCTCGTCAATAACCACTGGCGCTATATAAGGATGCGAAGCTGGATTATAAGATGGAAGAACCTTATACCCTTTACTTGTTATTCCATAAGGAACCTTCTGAATAATACGACAAGTAGTATCCACCTTTATCAAACCGGAATAGGCATAAGATGAGACATATATATTATCAAAATCTTCGATATAAAAGCCAGTAGGTTGAACTATCCCATTGGGACCCTCCGTAGCCAAGTTCAATTTAAAAAGAAACTCATTTGTCTTAAAGTCATAAAAGAGTATCTGGTTGGTTCTATAATTAAGAAAAGACAGATACTCTTTGCCATTATCATCGCTGAACGTATATAAATAAAAGCCATTATATCTTACGTCAGAGTCTAAAGTGAAACTTTTAATAGTTCCCGATGCTTCCAAATTATAAGAATATGAATTTGAAGATTTCTCATTCTTACACGAAATAAGGAAACAAAAAAATAAAAGCGATAACAAATTCTTCATATTACTCTCATGTCATTTTAGCAAGAATAGATCAAAACAAATATTTCAAGAAATTCTTCAATACCACTTTAAAATATTCTCAAGATTAATGTTCTATATTTTATTTAGTGTTTAGAAACGCAAGGACAAATATAAAAAATATATAAATAAATCGTATAAATTTTATCAATTTTATAGAGTACCACAAGGATAATTTTTTTATTACGCCTCTAATACATTATTTTTAAGAAGAAATTAATGATTTATTAATTCTACAATTAATAATATAGAAACTACCGCTCCCTTTTTACTTTACATAAAGCTTATACTTACAAAAGATATATGATATACAAGGGAAGAATAACTGTTCCCTTTTTCGTTTTTCACAAATCAGAAGTTCACAATCAAACGTTGCCTGAACATCCGCATCACCCCATCAGGAGACCCTTTTAGAGGGTATTAAAAAGGGCTACACCCTTTACCCCGGATGGCTACACCATTTGGGGCAGATGGCTACACCATCCGGGTCAAAGGGTGTAGCCCTGTCAGAAGGAGTATTATCGGGGTAAACTAAAAGTGCCATTGCCGGGTAGTATATCTAAATCAAAATGCATATCTTTGCAGCAATAAAAATCCAACACCTATGAAGATACTCTATTATATTTACCAAATATGTTTTGCATTGCCAATTCTGCTGGTATTGACTATTCTTACGGCTTTGGTCACGATTGTCGGCTCACTGATAGGCGGTGCACACATCTGGGGATATTATCCCGGAAAAATATGGTCACAACTAATTTGCGTTTTCCTGCTGATCCCTGTAAAGGTGCGCGGCCGGGAAAAGATACATAAACATACGTCGTACGTATTCGTACCCAATCATCAAGGTGCATTCGATATCTTCCTGATCTACGGATTCCTGGGACGTAACTTCAAGTGGATGATGAAGAAGAGTCTGCGGAAATTACCTTTCGTAGGAAAAGCCTGCGAAAGCGCAGGACACATCTTTGTCGACCGTTCAGGACCTAAGAAAGTACTGGAAACCATTCGTCAGGCAAAGGCTTCACTGAAAGATGGCGTATCATTGGTGGTATTCCCGGAAGGTGCACGTACTTTTACAGGACACATGGGATACTTCAAGAAAGGTGCATTTCAATTGGCAGACGAGTTACAACTGGAAGTGGTGCCTGTCACCATCGACGGATCATTCCAAATCCTCCCCCGCACGGGTAAGTGGATACACCCATACCGTATGATACTCACTATCCATGATCCTATCCCTCCCAAAGGGCAAGGTATAGAAAACATCAAGGCGACGATGGCCGAAGCCTACGCCGCCGTAGAAAGTGCTTTACCGGAAGAATACAAGGGAATGGTGAAAAACGAGGACCAATAATAAAATTAAAAATTGAAAATTAGAAATTAAAACGTTGCAATCCAAAAGATGAGTTTGTGAAACAGCATGATAACATGCCTTTAATTTTTAATTTCTAATTATTAATTTTTCCGCTCTCCTCCATGCGTCGATGTTCCTCTATTAATTTCATATTCTCTTTGGCTTTATCGAGGAATTCCCTCACCAAAGGAGTACTCTTGAAAGACTGGGGAGCCGTACGGATGATATCCTCTATCTGTGGGGTCATGATGGGATAAGGCAGCGTGCTGCACATCATCATGAATACACTGGGACCAAGGACATTCTCATAATTGGCAGAAATAAACTCCTTTATATAGTCATTCATTTCTTTTATCAAGGCCTCTCCCTCCTGAGTCAGTTGCTCGTGGATGTCATCCAATGCGGCGCCATCCAGGACCATACGTGCCTCTTTCTTTTCCAGTTCTTCAATCTTCAGCTCAAGCGCATTGCGCTTTTCGATGAATTCATACAAAGCATTGTTTAGCGGCGTACCTTTAGCGGTGAGTTGAGAGTTGGATATGGAGACTTCAACTTTACCGTTTTCGAGTACAAGAGGCATGATAGCCTCATCATTCATGTAGAGCGTCACCATCATTACAGAGTCTGACGGGCCACTCGTTGAGAACAAACCGTGTACCACTTCGGCAGAATCAATTGTTATCCATTGCCCGTCGCGGAGCGTTTTCAGGTATAACATCTTACCGTCGAGACTGGTCACCGATGACACACCCTCCACTTTATACTTGCGACTGCACGAAGCAAAAAGCACGAGCAAAAGCATTAAGGGCAAAATACGGTTCACATTCATTCTAATCATGCAGGAAACGATTTTTATGAAACACGATACAAAGGTACAACCTATTCGCGCTGTAAAGAAACTTTTTATCAATATTTAAATTTTGCTCTCTTTTTTCCATTAATAATCCTTATAAGGAGGGAGAAAAGAAAGGATATTTCATTTAGTTTACTTATTTTTGCAGTGATAAGTAACAAAATGTAAACCCTATTACTGAAACAAGATAGTCTCCTATGTCAACTTATGCTCCTTTTGCCAAGCCACTCTACGTCATGCTGAAACCGGTAGGCGCCGTATGCAACCTTGCATGCGACTACTGTTACTACCTGGAAAAGAGCAAACTATACCAGAACAACCCAAAGCATGTAATGAGCGAAGAGTTGCTGGAAAAGTTTATTGAAGAGTATATTAATTCGCAAACCATGCCGCAGGTAATGTTTACCTGGCATGGCGGAGAAACCCTGATGCGCCCGTTGTCTTTCTACAAAAAGGCGATGGAGCTGCAAAAAAAATATGCACGCGGACGCACCATAGACAACAGCATACAGACCAACGGAACCATGCTGACGGATGAATGGTGCGAATTCTTCCGTGAAAACAACTGGCTGGTGGGAGTCTCTATCGACGGGCCGCAGGAGTTTCATGACGAATATCGAAAAAACAAGCAGGGAAAGCCCTCTTTCGTAAAGGTGATGCAAGGCATCAATTTATTGAAGAAGCACGGTGTAGAATGGAACGGAATGGCAGTAGTGAATGACTACAATGCCGATTATCCACTGGAATTTTACAACTTCTTCAAGGAAATAGGCTGCCACTACATACAGTTTGCCCCCATCGTAGAGCGCGTATTCGGACATCAGGACGGACGACACCTGGCCTCACTGGCCGACCGTGAAGAGGTGGCCGAACTGGCGGACTTTTCCGTCAACCCGGAGCAATGGGGCAATTTCCTCTGTACCCTCTTCGACGAATGGGTGAAAAAGGATGTAGGCACCTATTACATTCAGTTGTTTGACTCTACCCTGGCCAACTGGATAGGCGAACAGCCGGGGGTATGCACCATGGCAAAGACCTGTGGACATGCCGGAGTAATGGAATTCAACGGAGATGTATATTCCTGCGACCATTTTGTATTCCCCGAATATAAGCTGGGAAACATTTACCAGAAGACACTGGTGGAAATGATGTACAGTGAAAAGCAACAGGCTTTCGGGCAGATGAAACAGCAATCGTTGCCCACTCAGTGCCGTGAATGTGAGTGGCTGTTTGCCTGCAATGGCGAATGCCCCAAGAACCGTTTTGCACGGACGGCAACCAGCGAACCGGGATTAAACTATCTCTGCAAGGGGTATCATCGCTTCTTCAGTCATGTGGCTCCGTATATGGACTTCATGAAGAACGAGTTGATGAATCAACGCCCGCCCGCCAATGTAATGGATTTCATAAAATCGAACTCATAATAATCAAGTAAGAATGAAAATTAGAACCTATTTAGTGGCGCTTTCTGCGCTGGCGTTCGGCTCTGCAATGCGTGCCGACGAAGGAATGTGGTTGCTGCAGTTGATGAAACAGCAGAATTCCATTGAGTTAATGAAAAAACAAGGACTGAAACTGGAAGCGGATGATTTGTACAATCCGGGCGGAGTTTCACTGAAAGATGCGGTAGGCATCTTCGGTGGAGGCTGTACGGGTGAAATCATTTCACCGGAAGGCTTGATTCTGACAAACCACCATTGTGGTTATGCTTCTATCCAACAACACAGTAGTGTGGAACACGACTATCTGACAGATGGTTTCTGGGCTAAAAACCGTAGCGAGGAATTGCCTACTCCGGGATTGAAGTTCCAGTTCGTGGACCGTATTGAAGATATCACGGACATCGTAAACCAGAAAATCGCTGCCGGCGAAGTGACGGAAGTGAATGCAATGACTCGCCCGTTCCTCAACAAACTGGCTAAGGAATTATTCGAAAAAAGCGATCTGAAGGACAAGAAGGGCATCGAAGTACAAGCATTGCCATTCTATGCCGGTAACAAATACTACCTGTTCTACAAGAAAGTATACACAGACGTACGCATGGTAGCTGCTCCCCCCTCCTCTATCGGTAAATTCGGTGGAGAGACGGACAACTGGATGTGGCCACGCCACACGGGAGACTTCTCCATGTTCCGCATTTATGCTGACGCTAATGGTGATCCCGCAGAATATTCAGCATCAAACGTGCCCCTGAAAACTCCGAAATACCTGCCCATCTCCATCAAAGGACTGGAAGAAGGTGACTATGCCATGATCATGGGATTCCCCGGAAGTACAAGCCGCTACCTCACCGTATCGGAAGTAAAAGAACGTATGGAGGCACAGAACCAGCCACGCATCACCATTCGTGGCGCACGTCTTGCCGTACTGAAAGAAGTGATGGCCGCCAGCGACAAAACTCGTATTCAGTATGCCAACAAGTATGCCGGCAGCAGCAACTACTGGAAGAACTCTATCGGTATGAATAAGGCTATCATTGATAATGATGTGCTGGGTACGAAAGCAGAACAGGAGAAGAAATTCGCTGAGTTCGCCAAAGGCAAGCCGGAATACGAAGGTGTAGTAGAAAAAATCGATGCGATTGTGAGCCAGACAATGCCGGTGACCGGTCAGTATTACTACCTGACAGAAGCATTCAGCGGTGCCATTGAATTCGGTAGCCCGTACATGGTTATGGACAATCTGAAAAAAGGTCTGGAAGAGAAGAATGACTCTCTTATCAACAAATCCATAGAGCAGTTGAAAGAAGTTTTTGCTGATATCCATAACAAAGACTATGACCATGAAGTAGACCGTAAAGTAGCTAAAGCTATCTTCCCGGTATATGCCGAAATCATTCCGGCAGAACAGCGTCCGGCTTTCTATCAGACTATCGAAAAGGAATTCAAAGGTGATTACAATGCTTACATCGATGCTATGTATGACAACTCTATCCTGGCCAATCAGGCTAACTTCGATAAGTTCTTAAAGAAGCCTACGGTAAAAGCTATCGAGAAGGATATTGCAACCCAATATTCACGTGCCAAGATTGAAAAGTTGATGGCACTGGCAAAAGATTTGAACAGCACTTCCAAAGAACTGGCCTTGCTGCACAAAGCATATATCCGTGGTCTGGGCGAAATGAAAGAGCCTGTTCCATCTTATCCGGATGCCAACTTCACCATCCGTCTGACCTACGGTAATGTAAAATCTTACAATCCGCGTGATGCCGTACACTACAAATACTATACCACTACAGACGGTATTCTGGAAAAAGAAAACCCCGAAGACCGTGAGTTCGTAGTTCCTGCCAAATTGAAGGAACTGATTCAGAAGAAAGACTTCGGACGCTATGCGTTGCCGAACGGTGATATGCCGGTTTGCTTCCTGAGCACGAACGATATTACCGGTGGTAACTCCGGTAGCCCGGTACTGAATGCAAACGGTGAATTGATCGGATGTGCTTTCGACGGTAACTGGGAGTCTCTGAGTGGTGACATCAATTTCGATAACAACTTGCAACGTTGTATCAATCTGGATATCCGTTATGTACTGTTCATCCTCGAAAAACTGGGAGGATGCGAGCATCTGATAAAGGAAATGAACATTGTAGAGTAATCAACCACCCTGTGGAAAGATGCCTCTACAACTGAACATAGATGAGTATACGACTGAATAGGGTTCAGTCGTATACTTAATCCTATTCAGTCGTATAGTGATTCTCCCCCCCTTTCTGAATTATCTCTAACGCTCCTTTATATGAAAAAAAATATATTATCATTATTCCTGACATTCACAGTGCTCTCCGCACACGCCGACGAAGGTATGTGGATGCTGACTGACCTGCAAAAGCAGAACGAAGTGGCTATGACAGAACTGGGATTACTAATCCCGGCTAACCAGATTTATAACCCCGACGGCATCGCACTGAAAGACGCAGTGATCCACTTCGGTGGAGGGTGTACAGGTGAAGTCATCTCTGCCGAAGGGTTGGTATTGACCAACCACCACTGTGGCTATGGTTCTATCCAACAGCACAGCACGGTGGAACACGACTATCTGACGGATGGTTTCTGGGCCATGAGCCGTGAAGAAGAACTTCCCTGCAAGGGACTTACCATCACTTATATTGATGAGATACTGGATGTGACTGATTACGTCAACGAACAGTTGAAGATAGATCCGGACCCGAATGGTACCAATTATCTCTCTCCCAAGTACCTGAAAGAAGTGGCCGAACGTTTTTCTTCCGAACAAGGCATTGCCCTGACTCCGGGACGCAAACTGGAGCTGAAAGCTTTCTATGGCGGAAACCGTTACTATCTGTTCATCAAGACTACGTATAGTGATATCCGCATGGTAGGTGCACCTCCTTCTTCCATAGGTAAGTTTGGTGCAGATACCGACAACTGGATGTGGCCGCGCCATACAGGTGACTTCTCCCTGTTCCGCATTTATGCCGACAAGGATGGAAAACCTGCGGAATACTCCAAAGATAATGTACCCTTGAAGGTAAAGAAACACCTTACGATCAGCCTTGCCGGCTACAAGGAAGGTGACTTCACGTTCGTTATGGGATTCCCCGGACGCAACTGGCGTTATATGATCTCCAACGAAGTGGAAGAACGTATGGAAACTACGAATTTCATGCGCCATCATGTACGCGGTGTACGCCAGGAAGCATTAATGGAACAGATGCAGAAAGACCCCGCCGTACGTATCCACTACGCCAGCAAGTATGCTTCATCTGCCAACTATTGGAAGAATGCCATCGGTATGAACGAAGGGCTTGTCCGCCTGAAAGTGCTTGATACTAAACGTGCTCAACAGGAACAACTCCTCGCCCGCGGACGCGAACAGGGTGACGACTCTTATCAGAAAGCATTCGACCAGATACGCAGTATCGTTGAGCATCGCCGCCCCGCCCTTTATCACCAGCAAGCCATTCAGGAAGCATTGGTAACGGGATTGGACTTCATGCGCATTCCTAACACTTCTGCCATGCTGGCTGCCTTGAAGAGCAAGGACAAAGCGCAGATTAAAACTGCCGCAGATAGCTTGAAGATTGCCGCAGACAAGTATTTTGCCTCCGTGCCTTTCCCCGAAGTGGAACGCATTGTTGCCAAGAAAATGCTGCAGACTTACATGCAATATATCCCCGCAGAACAACGTATCAGTATCTTTGAAGTGATCGACAAACGTTTCAAGGGGAATAGTGATGCTTTTGTGGACGCTTGTTTCGACTACTCTATTTTTGGAAATAAAGAGAACTTCGAGAAGTTTATCCGCAAGCCGGGCTCTTATAAACTGGGTTTCGATTGGATGGTGTTGTTCAAGCATTCCATTACCGATGGCTTGTTGCAGACCGCCATCGCCATGGCAGAGGCCAACAAGAACTATAATGCCGCACATAAAGTTTGGGTAAAGGGAATGATGGATATGAAGCGCAGTGCAGGCACTCCGATCTATCCGGACGCCAACTCTACCCTGCGCCTCACTTACGGACAAGTGTTACCGTATGAACCTGCGGACGGAGTGGAATATGGCTATTACACCACCCTCAAAGGTGCCATGGAAAAGGAAGATCCCAATAACTGGGAATTCGTGATTCCTGCAAAACTGAAACAGTTGTATCAGGCAAAAGACTTCGGTCGCTATGCCATGCCGAACGGTGAAATGCCTATCTGTTTCATCGTGAACACGGATAACACCGGTGGTAACTCCGGCAGTCCGGTATTCAATGCCAAAGGTGAACTTATCGGTACAGGTTTCGACCGTAATTATGAAGGTCTCACAGGAGATATCGCCTTCCGTCCTTCATCACAACGTGCCGCCTGTGTAGATATCCGCTATACTTTATTCATCATAGAGAAGTATGCCGGAGCTTCACACATCATCAAGGAATTGACGATTGCGGAATAAGAGAAAGTCCGTCTATGTATTCGGACCCTCAATAATTCACTCCTACAGATATCTGTACAATATCTGTAGGAGTGTTTCTTTTCAGGAAATCATTTCCATTGGAAAATGTTTCATTCTGACAACGAATCTAAAAAATAGCCAAAATATGCCCTAAACGGCCATAAAGGATAAAAGGGCGTGAACAATACATACCCGAAACTGTTTCTAACTACAGACAATAACACTAATTTTGTAGTAATAAAAAAACTTGTAGTAATAACAGAAAGGAAAAGATTATGGAAAAATTTGAAGAACTTATACAGTCAGAAAAACCCGTTTTAGTAGATTTCTTTGCTACCTGGTGTGGTCCATGTAAGGCTATGCATCCTGTATTGGAAGAGTTGAAAGGTCAAATTGGTGAAGCTGCCCGCATCGTAAAAATTGATGTTGACCAGCACGAAGAACTGGCTGCCAAGTATCGCATACAGGCAGTACCTACTTTTATTATATTCAAGAAAGGGGAAGCTGTTTGGCGCCATTCCGGAGTAATCAAAGGCAGCGAACTGAAAACTCTCATCGAACAAAATTCATAAGAAACAAAAACATGAAGAAAATCTTAACAGTTGCCGTTCTGCTATTTGCAAGTGTACTGACGTATGCCTGTACAGACAAGGCTCAGGCACAGCAAAAAGAACCGGAAAAAAAGGAAGCTAAAAGCGGGGAGGTCATCGTAATGAACAAAGATATGTTCATTAAGGATGTATTTGACTATGGGAAATCCCAGGATTGGAAATATAAAGGTGATAAACCTGCCATCATTGACTTGTATGCCGACTGGTGTGGTCCCTGTCGTATGACAGCACCGATCATGAAGGAACTGGCAAAAGAATACGCCGGCAAGATCGTGATTTACAAGGTAAATGTAGATAAGGAACGCGAACTTGCCGCATTATTCAATGCAAGCAGCATTCCTCTCTTTGTCTTCATTCCGATGGAAGGAGAACCGCAGCTTTTCCGTGGTGCAGCAGATAAAGCTACCTATCAGAAAGCCATTGAAGATTTTTTGTTGAAAAAGAAATAGTAAAAGTCACAGGAGTCATGTATGAATGATTAGTGGCATATCTTTCCACTCATTATTGTACATCTCCGTGACAGTGTGATAACCGGACGCTTGCAAGGCCGCCAAGGCTTGCAGGCGTCCGTTGTTTATACGCTCTGGATAATGGGAATCACTATTCACCTGCACGCGGATCCCCTTCTCCAACAATACAGGGAAGTAACGTTCGTTGGGATAGAAAGTACCCAATTCAAGATATGATTTCGTATTGACCTCTACAATATATCCCTTACGGACAATGGCATCAAAATATTCTTGTATCAAAGCATCGTACCAAGGCTCATCCAATAGACCGGGACGATAAGCAGCAGCGTTATAATGCATTTTATCGGCATGCCCCACAATATCAAATCCACCTAATTCAACCATGCGCATCAGACGTTCGTAGTAGAGATGCACCACTCGTACCAAGTCACCTCCGAACTCTTCGTCCACCAGTTTACGGAATTTGTCTGCTGTAACATCTACATCTACAACCTCTCCTTTATCATTGTAAAGCAGGTGTACCGAACCAATGCGATAATCCAATGGCAATTCCCGGAAACGGGCAACAGAAGGATTACTTTCTTCATTCAGATAGTCGATCTCCAAACCTATATACAATTCTATCTGTCCGGCATATTTAGCTTTCAGCCGACGAAATTCTGCCAAGTAATCATCCATGCAATCCCACTCCATGGTCCAGGCAGTAGGGAACGGTAACGGAGCATGAGATGAAAAACCGTAAGACGTAAATCCTTCGCTCAGGGCAAAGCGGATGAAGTCTTCCATATTAGCACGTCCGTCACAATACAAGCTATGACTATGATAGTTAGTTAAATTCATTCTTCTATCTCACTAAGTTCCAGCCAACGCATAGTCTTTTCATCAATCAGATCGGTTACCTCAGGCAGACGTTTGGACTTCTCTGTCAGCTCATCTACAGACAGGGTACCACTGCATAAAGCAATCTCAATACTGGCCTTTTCTTCTTCCAAGGCAGCAATTTCCTGTTCCAGTTGTTCGAACTCTCTCTTCTCCTTAAAGGACATCCGTCGCTTTTCATTCAGACGTACTTTAGAAGTTTTGTCTTCCTGCGGTTTAGCAGCCTCTTTTTCTTTCTCTTGGCGGGCTTTTTCTTCTTTCCAGTCACGATACTGCGTATAGTTTCCGGGGAAATCACGAATGTCCGCCTGACCATTGAACACTAATAAGTGGTCTACGACTTTATCCATAAAATAACGGTCGTGGCTAACCACAATCACACAACCCTTGAAATTCTGCAAATACTCTTCCAGCACATTCAGAGTGATAATATCCAAGTCGTTGGTAGGCTCATCCAATACAAGGAAGTTAGGATTGCGCATCAGTACCGTACACAAGTACAGGCGGCGGCGTTCTCCACCACTCAATTTATATACATAGCTATGTTGGGTTTCGGGGGTGAACAGGAAATGCTGCAGAAATTGGGAAGCAGTCAGCTTCTTGCCATTACCCAGTTCTATGACTTCGGCAATATCCTGCACCACATCAATGACTTTCATTTGTTCATCAAACTGCAAGCCATCCTGCGAGTAATAACCGAAGCGCACCGTCTCACCAATATCAATTGTTCCACTGTCTGCCTTTACTTCTCCCATCAGGATTTTGATAAAAGTAGATTTACCGGTACCATTATTTCCCACAATACCCATCTTTTCATAACGGGCAAAGATGTAAGAGAAGTCTTCCAATATCTTCAGGTCACCGAATGATTTGTACACATGGTCCGCCTCGAATATCTTACTGCCGATATAGGACGCTTTCACATCCAGCTTCACATTGTCGTTATTAAAACGCTGTTTGGCTACTTTCTCCAGTTCATAGAAAGCATCTTCGCGATAGCGGGCTTTATGTCCGCGGGCCTGTGGCATACGGCGCATCCATTCCAGTTCTGTACGATACAGGTTGTTGGCGCGAGTGATCTCGACATTCGTTGCATCAATACGTTCCTGCCGTTTCTCCAGATAATAACTATAGTTTCCTTTATATTGATAAATCTGACGATTGTCTATTTCAATGATTTCGGTGCAGACACGATCCAGAAAATATCGGTCGTGCGTCACCATAAGCAGACTGAGGTTGGTGCGGCGCAAATAATCTTCCAACCATTCAGTCATATCAAGATCGAGGTGGTTGGTGGGCTCATCCAGAATCAGAAAATCCGGTTCAGTGATAAGGGTGTTGGCAAGTGCCACACGCTTCAGCTGCCCACCGGAAAGGTGCTTTACTTGCTGGTCGAAATTACGTATCTTCAACTGAGATAGAATTTGCTTGGCCTTCTGCTCATAGTCCCATGCTTTTTCATGGTCCATACGTATCAGGATTTCATCGAGTCCCGGATGCCCTTCCGTTTCCATGCAACGTTCGTATTCCTTAATCAATTCTACGGTACTGTTGCCATGATGAAAGCAGGCTTCCAATACAGTCAGGTTTTCCGGATATTGCGGGTCTTGTTCCAAATACCCTACCCGGAGGTCACGGCGGAAAGATATATTTCCACTGTCATATCCCTCTTTCCCGGCAATGATATTCAGTAAGGTAGTTTTACCGCTACCATTCTTGGCAATCAATCCGATACGTTGTCCTTCTGCTACACCGAGAGCAACATTCTCAAGCAATACCAAATCACCAAACGATTTGGTCAAATTCTCTATCTGAAGATAACTAATCACAATTAAAAATTATAAATTAAAAATTAAAGAAGGGTTTTGTAGGTCTCTGACAAATTGCAAGGTTCCCCTGCCTTCACTTTGCTCCACACTAATTTCATGGGGTCAATCCATTCTCCGGTAGTAAGATTCTGCAGCACAGGAGCTTCACGATTACCATCTATCAGAGTCATCCACTCCAGGCCATCTACCTCATTGGCAAGAATCACACAGATGGCAATACCGAAAGAGAGCCACGCTTCTTTCTTCTTCGGACCGATAGTTCCACCATCGATAATCTGCTGCATGCTGTCCAAATCTTCTTCCATTCCCTGGAAGTCTTTTTTCAGTTGCTCCTTCACAGTGGTTGTCACCCACTCAAAAGCTTCATTTATCTGATAGATTTCGGACAGGCGGACAGGAATAATCTCTTCCGGATATTTCACTCCCTCTTTGCGTATTTCCAATGAAGCAATAACCGCCTCGGCTTCTACCGCAGACGACCCCTTACTGACAGTAAAAGAACATTCGAAAGCAACATCGGCCATACCGGTAATCCAAAGGTGGGAAGTATAATAAGCTCCATCTTCCTCAAACATCTCTTTACTGTAAGCACATTCCATATTTCCTATCCTTACGGAAGCAGCCGAAGGATTGTCTTTCAGTTCCTGCCGGATTACTTCCCTGGCATACGTCGCACTGCCTTTGTATGCAGAGATACGGAAATTTCCGGTCCATTCATTAGGATTATAGAAGAGAAAAGAGCCTTCTCCATCTTCAAATTCATTCCAGTCTGCGGGATACATCATGGAAAACCATGCTCCCGGAGAGATAAATTTCTTGCTTTGTGCCATTGTTATTCAGAGGTTAAAAACGAGGCCACCTGACCTCGTCCGGCAAAAGTAACACTACCGCCGTTGATATGCAAACAAACAGAAACAAAAAACAGCCGATTCTCACGAACCGACTGTCCCAATCATCATCTATGAATGAAGACCATTATAGTCTTCAATATCTTATTAAATCTCTATTAAACTTCAATGAAAATCATATTTTCGTTTTCGAGCGCAAAGATAATGCAAATCGAATGCAGAATAAAAAGAACCAGTTCTTTTTTTATGCTGAAGTGCAGCTTATCTTCGCTTTGCGGCAAAGATAATCAATGAAATACATCAATCCCCAATATTTTAAGATATTTAAAATAACATTCTATAAACAAAGGGATTTTATAGACCAATACAGCAAAAAGCAGCCGATTCTCACGAACCAGCTGCTTCAATCATCATTTATGAATGAAGACAGTAAGAGTCTTCATTATATTAGCGGCTATCTAATATAACCGTAATATTCATCGTCTGTAGCACAATCCCACCAAATAGGATAGCACCAAATATTTGTTTCAAAAGCCTTTGAGTTGGCAGCTCCGGCATTCGTTGCATTATATTGTAATTCCAATGTGGCTGGCAATCTCCAACGGCGCATCCAGTACATGGGATCAGTAGGTGAAGTTCCGGTTATTTCTGCCTGTCCAGCAAATAGCGGACCACGCTGATAACCGGGATATACAACACCGAAACTACCGATATTACCGGCACTGTAATTAAAACGACGCATATCATTCCAATTCTCAGCGCTGCATCCCATTGCTAAGTACTTCTGCAACATAATGTCAGCCATAGTCAGACTGCCTTCATCCTGGCAAACAGCGTCACTCGCCATATAAGCAGTAATCTCACTGTTGTCCATCGGCCACATATCCTTATTATCATAACCGGCAGCTTTCCACTCTTCCAGTTTTGTCTGCATCATATCCATGTGAGCTTTAATGCCTTCTTTATAAGCAACAAGGGCCTTCGTTTTATCACCTTTACGCATATAAACCTCAGACTTAATAAAACACATTTCATGATAAGTTAAAACTTCAAAGTCCGAGTTAGGACGTACCTGGAACGACCCCGTAGAGCCAATAGCACCGGCAGATACAGCAGCAGTAGTCTGGAAATACCAATACATATCCATTTCACCTTGCCCACCCATGCCTGTAAGGCAGGAGTTATTACGTAAATTTACATAGATCGTATCCCCTGCATATATATAGTTAGTACTATTCACATAAGGAGAACCTTTAGGGTAAGTCACAATAACCTTATTGCCATCCACTGTATACTTCTTACCTTTCAATGATGCGATAAATTCATTACGCTTGCTTGCGTCCGCAATCTCATACGAAATATCCTTATTGGCATCAGCGTAAACAGGAGATTGGATAGAGAGTTCTCCGCCGGCAGTCAAACGAGCCGACTCTCCGTAGAAATCGACACCCACAGAACGCAACCAATCATAAGACTGCACCTTACCATCAGCATTTAATTTGATATTACACATGGCAGCCGGTACGATTTTAGTCATACGGGGATCTACCGTGCCTGCCCCACGCATATTAGTCAGCAAATCATAATAGTATTTCGAAAGCCTCTGGTTGGAACCGTAAGCGGCAACATTCCAGTTGGAATTAGTCATCACAGGGTCCTGAAGCAGATAATCGGTTACATCCGAAGAGCTATTATAGCATTTAACTAATATATTATCGCTGTTTGATTGAGGAGCTTTCGACAAACATTCTAAAATAGCATCCGGATTGAACAAATCTGCTTTTTTGGAAAGCTTCAATAAATAGCGAGCTTTCAAACCATAGCAAAGCTTTAACCACTTCTGGACATCACCGGCATTCCACATATCCCCATCTATCAATCTGGTAGCTGAAGTTTCCTGAGCCCTTCCAAAAAGTTCAATGGCTTCATCCAATTTGGCAATACATCCATTAAAGATTGTTTTCCCATCATCATAGGCAGGACTCGGTGAAGCACCTAATGCCTCTGTATAAGGTATCTCGCCATACAGGTCGAGCATTTCCATAAATCCCAAGGCATGAAATACATCGGCTGCGGCCATGTAATGATAAGCTCCTTCCTGTTCTGCCTTCTTATACAAATCATTCAGATTGGCAGCAGTCTCCACAAACCAAGTCTGGTAAGGAGTGGTGGTGGTACCTGACGGGCATGCCCATGTGACACTCAGCTTATTGTTATTACCATTATTACTATAAAAAACACCTGCCTGACAAGCTGTACGCATATTCACAGTGCCGGCGCTATACATATAAAATTTCTGAATCCAAGGTAAACGGTTCGAAACCAAAGCGCTTTCATTATTGGGAGAATCCGGATCGACATTAACATCCAGCCACTCCTCACAGGATGTTGTGCTTAAAGTAAGCAAACAACCCAGTGCTATATATTTAAAATACTTCATAATCTTCAATTTTTTTGCAGTTATTAGAATGTAAGATTAACGCCAAAAGAAAAACTGGATGTTGACGGAACACTACAATAATCAATACCTGTAGCACCGGAACCGCCTGTACCACCAGCCGTACTAACTTCAGGGTCCATGCCCTTATAGTTTGTCCAAGTAAACAAGTTTGTTCCGGTAGCAGTTACCGATAATCTCTTAATAACATTCTGTCTTTTTATTAGCTTCGTGAAATCATAGCTGACAGATAAAGAGCGCAATTTCAACCAATTTACAGAAGTTATAAAGTTATAGGAGTTTGAACAATAGTTATCCCAATATTTCTTTATCATGGCCTTACCGGAATATGTAACGCCATTGATATCATAACTTTGATCAGCATAATAAGTCTGATTAATATCTGCTCCAGTTTTACTGTCTACTCCGGTCACCGTCACATATTCACGACCATTTTCCAAGGTGCGTTTGCTTAATCCATTTGACACCATATAGTATTCAGTACCGTTATATACATCACCACCAATGCGGAAATCAAGCAAGAAAGAAAGCGTCAAATCCTTAATGTGAAATGTATTATTCAAACCACCTATAAATTTCGGTTCACGGTTACCGACAACTTCACTGGTAGAAGAATGAATTTTATATAACCCTGTAGTAGTATCAACCTGATATCTTCCGCCAATGATTTCTTGATTATCCTCTCCGGTGGTTTCATAAGCAAAACGACTGCCAACCAATGCGAGGAATTTACCACCATTCGGAACAGAGGCAGCTTTTACCGTACCGAACTGCGCATCTGTCGGATAGAACATACTCACACCATCCAGAAAATCACCCAATTTACCACGGTTATAAGAAGTATTTAAAGTAATATTCCATTCAAAGTCTTTTGTTACAATAGGCTTACCGGTAATAGCTATTTCCATACCGTTATTGATTACAGAACCTGAATTGATAGAAGACATTATGGAACCGTTTGCATTAGACAAACGAGGAGAAGCGATTTGATTTTTGGTCTGGCTATGATAATAAGTATAGTCCAGGCCTAAACGTCCACCTAAAAATCTCAATTCCGTGCCTACTTCCCATGCCGTCTGGATCTCAGGTTTCAAATATGCATTGCCAAGCACATACTGATTTCCAACCCCTGTAAAAGAACCATAAGTAATAGGAGTTTCCAGATAAGTTAACGTGGCATAAGCATTAGCATCCTTGCCAACTTGCGCCCAACTGGCACGTACCTTGCCAAAAGTAAGTATATCATTCTTGCTAAACAACTCAGTGAATACAAATGAACCGCTAACGGAGGGATAGAAATAAGAACGATTATCAATAGGTAAAGTAGATGACCAGTCATTACGACCTGTGACTGTGAGATAAGCAATATTTTTATAAGAAGCACGAAATTCACCATATACGCCTACCAGTCTTTTCTTTGATGTAGCATCTTTAAAGAATTGGTTTTCTTTCGATATATTATTAAAGCTGATTGTACCTGCCGTAATAAAGTCATATCCCCAATGGGTTTGGTTATGGCGCTCAGTACTTTCAGTAGTAGTACCTACCAATAAATTCAGATCGAAATCACCAAAGGTTTTATGGAAATTACTCATTACATTCGTTGAAATATAATTGTAAGTATAGTCACTCTTATTCAGACGACCATTCTGATACATTTCTTTTGCAACAGAGCCCGGAGCAATATAAGTATATGCTTCCGTCGTATATTGGTCGTAACCTACACGTGCTGAAACATCCCACCAGTCTGCTATTTTGAAAGAAGCATTTGCTGCACCGGTAAAGCGCTTCGTATTATCCGACAGCTTGTTTTTATTTATAATCCAATACGGATTTTCCTTATCACTTGCCAAGTCCAGACGACCATCAAACAAACGATATTTAGAACCATCCTCATTCAAGTACTTCGACATGTCTTCGGTCTGGGGCCAACTGTAAAGTGCAGTCATGGTACCATTACCACCACCGTCATATAAACCTGCGGAAGTTAATGTCTTATCTGTATCTGCTATAGAATAGGAAACGTTAGCACCTACCGTCAAACGACCATATTTCTGTTCACCATTAAAACGGACTGTTGTTTTATTATAGCCTGTTTTGGGAACAATACCCGTTTGATCATAATTAGATGCAGACAAAAAGAATGAACTATTTTTAGTTCCACCGGAAATGCTAACATTATTATCCCAAACAGCACCATTTTGGAAGAAGTCACCAATGTTATCATATAGTTGGGTACCGGAAGCGATTCTCTCTCCCCATGACAAGTAAGTCAAATCATCCAGAACACCATTATTTGAATAATATCCACGGCCAAATTCCGTCTGAACTTCCGGTAGCTTAGTAGCCCATGAACTACTCAACTTACTGGAAAAGTCAACTTTAACAGAACCTTCAGCACCTTTTTTAGTAGTTATGATAATAGCACCATCGGCAGCACGCGAACCATACAAAGCAGCTGCAGCAGCACCTTTCAATATGGACATGGTCTCAATATCTTCCGGATTGATATCCATCACACGATTTGAGTAGGTTGTATTACTACGCGTCATACCATCAGTACCGCTATTCCCTACTACTTGTGTAGAGTTATCATAAATAATTCCATCCACCACAAACAAAGGCTGGTTCTCGCGACCTTCTGAAGTAGAATTACCACCACGAATGATAATACTTGCACCGGCACCTGCCGCACCACTACTCTGCGTAATATTTACACCTGGAACCTTACCTGCCAATGAATTAATAACATTGGTATTTTTGTTCTTCAATAATTCTTCTGAGTTAATATCAGAGACAGCATATCCTAAAGCCTTCTTTTCCTTTTTAATACCCATAGCAGTCACCACAACTTCATTCAAAGTCTGGGCATCTTCTTTCAAAGTCACTGTATATACATTTCCTGCACCTACCTTAATTTCAGCCGAAGTATACCCCACGAATGAAATTACTAATGTGCTACCCAACTGGGCATCTACAGAGAATCCGCCATCTACATTAGTAACAGTACCCGTGCCTGTACCCTTTACTAATACGCTGGCACCAATGATTGGCTCACCCGTTGCATCTACAACTTTTCCCGTGATTTTCTTTGCTTGTTGAGTACTTTGGGAACTTGGTGTATCAACATTTATATATAAGTACAACAAACGCCTATTTATTATTATTTTTATATTATCTTCCGGGGGATCACTTACTCTTTTTTTACTGTATACTGGACGACCTGATACTTACTTAATAATAAGTAACATCTCATTTATCTCACCGAAGAATCTGATATTGACTAAAAAGAATAATTGCATGAATAAATAAAAATTCAGCCAGCCTAATTATTAATAATCAAATATCAATATTCACATCAATTAAACCAGTTAAGTAATGAAAGTCTAATTGATTTCTATTTCAGCTTGATAATAGCATTCTATATTTTTTAGAATTTATATATATAAAATATAAATATTGCTATATTATTGTTTTAAGAGAACACAATCACATAGCAACTAAATATAATACATTCATCAATATTACAAACTATTATTCACATTATACTTTCAATATAACATATATATCAGCAGAAGTAAAGACAATATGATTTTTAGAAAAAGTAGTATTTCATGCATTAAGAATGAAATATAAGTCTCAGTAAAGAAGAAAAATAAATATATTAGTATTCGTTTACATATTTTTAATGATTAATATAACACAAATATCAAACTAATTTATATTTTTGCAAACAAATCCAAATTATATAGCTTATGAAAAACAATTATCACTTATCATTAGTATTGCTTGTATTGTTTGGGATATCTTCTCCATATTTGGCTAAAGCAGCCGATCGAGAAAATACACCAAGTTCCCAAAGAACTTAACTTTACTATTCAATTTTACATTACTTTCCAATAGGCTGTATCTTCCTTCTCACATCCTTAGAAATCTCCAAAAACATGTAATTCAATTTCCCGGAATGTATTCCTTCTTCATTTTGCTTATACTTATTATTAGCGTATTGCTTAGACTTATCGAATGTTAGCCGTGACATTTGATTCTGTGATTTACCTACCATCGTTGAATCCAGCTTCTCATCCGGAAAGAAATCATCCAGATCCACATCTCCAATCATAGTAGTTTCAAGGAAGTTCATATTCTTGCGACCGGCATCTGTATAATACCCCACAAACATGTGTCCCGGAGTACGAACTAATATTGGCTCTATATTAATAGCACGAAGCAAGGAAGCAAACAACACGCTACCATCCACACAGTTAATCTGCGAAGACTCCAGTGCATCATCAAACGTGCGAACACGCTGGGAAAAGACCACATTACTGGACAAACTGGTATTGGAAACAGAACTGTAACGGAAATTACGTTTTTGAAGTACGTTCCATAGAGCATAGACTTGCTTGTCCACCACTTCAGCATTGCCACCTTGATAGCCCAGGAAACGATTGACAATACGGGTGTTCAGTGCTTCACGCAACAGTTTATCAATCATCGGATTCTCCTCATTAACGTATGCCGCAAAGAAAATACCGGTATCATGAAATTTAGTTCCGTTCGTGACATACCCCAACAGACATTCATTAATGCTGCGAACAGAAAAAGTACGAACCCGCTGCCCCAAATCCTTATCATTCATTTCTACCTTAACAGCCACACTTACCGGTTCCGCCTGGTTATTATTCTTCAGCGCTTCGTAATTCCAGATAATATCGGGATAGATCGTATATTCCGTCCGTGGTTTAGCCAACACAAACTCAGATACGGAACGGGAAAAGAACGGAGTTTCAGCAACTTCAATACGCACCCTGCTATACGCCTTCCCCGAACGAATCCGGATAGAAATGCAGGATTTAGAATTACCCACATATAAGGAATCAGCCGGAACAATGACTTGCGCATCTGTCGTCGCAACAGAAAGAATACTAGAAGGAAAGATGTTGCCTCCCAACTCATCCGTTATCTCAAACCCGGAACGGAACGGAGCCGTATTCAGCCAAAAGGAACCTGCCACAACAACCACCAATAAAGCTATCAGAGCGGGCAAACGCCATTTATATCGCCGAAAATCTATATTAGTCAACTCTTTCATACCAATGTTATTTATATTAAGACAAAGGTAAGTATAAAAACTGAAAAACTGGAATGCCAAAGTAATAGTTTACAGTTCTTCACTCTACCAAAACCGGATCAACTCCGTACCATCTCCGTACCTATACGTTTGGACTTGATACGGACTTGATACGGCTTTGACACGGTCTTGGTACGGACTTGGTATGTACCGGATAACCTTCAGCACATACTAAAATGTAACCGAATTGTAACACGTGTTTCACTTTCCCGTAACAAAAACACCGCACCTTTGTCGCTGAAAAGAAATAAAGTATAACTTTGTGGTAGGAGAATTTGTTTTGAATACCTCATATTAATTAGAAAAAGCAATGAACGATTATCGTATTTTAGTTGTAGACGATGAAGAGGACCTTTGCGAGATCCTGAAATTCAACCTTGAGAATGAAGGGTATGAAGTGGACACGGCCAACTCTGCCGAAGAGGCGTTGAAAATGAATATCGGTAGCTACAACCTGTTGCTGCTGGACGTGATGATGGGAGAAATATCCGGTTTCAAAATGGCCAGCTTACTAAAGAAAGATAAGAAAACCGCTCAGGTACCTATTATATTCATCACCGCCAAGGATACGGAAAATGATACGGTAACCGGCTTCAATCTGGGAGCTGATGATTACATCTCCAAACCTTTCTCTCTGCGTGAAGTCATCGCACGCGTCAAAGCTGTATTGCGCCGCACCCAGCAAGGAGAACCGGAACGGGCACCGGAGCAAATCAGCTACAAGACATTAGTCATTGATATTGTAAAAAAGAAAGTTAGTATCGACGGGGAGGAAGCCCCTCTCACTAAAAAGGAATTTGAGATATTACTTTTACTCCTCCAGAGCAAGGGACGCGTATTCTCTCGCGAAGATATACTGGCACGGATATGGAGCGACGAGGTCTATGTACTGGACCGCACCATTGATGTGAATATCACCCGTTTGCGTAAGAAAATAGGTATTTATGGAAAATGCATCGTAACTCGCTTAGGATATGGATACTGCTTCGAAGCTGAATAATACCACACATTTCCTGTCGTTCAGCCGGAAGTTATTTCTTTCGGTCATTTCACTGTTTCTGGTATTTGCCGGATGCTTCCTGGCATATCAATACCAGCGTGAAAAAGAATATAAGATAGATCTGCTGGATATACAGCTACAGGACTATAATGAACGGTTGCACCAGGAGCTTGCCCACATCCCGGACAGTCTGTGGGATAAGACTTTGGAACGATATCTGCAAAAGTACGTCAAACAGGACTTACGTATTACGGTAGTGAACGTACAGGGTGACGTATTATATGACAGCTTCGAGAATCAGAAGTTAGGCAATCACGTCAATCGCCCGGAAGTACAAAAGGCACTGGCAGAAGGAAAAGGATATGATGTACGCCGTACTTCCGAAACAACAGGAGTACCCTACTTCTATTCTGCCACACTCTGTGAAGGTTACATTATACGTTCCGCCCTCCCCTATGACCTGAACCTTGTAAGACACCTTGCAGCAGACCAGCACTACATCTGGTTTACCCTCATCGTATCATTACTATTAATTTTCATTTTCTACAAATTCACCTCTAAACTAGGGACAGCCATCAATCAGCTACGCGAGTTTGCCAAACGTGCCGATAAGAATGAGCCTGTGGAAACAGATATACAGTCCGCCTTCCCACACAACGAACTGGGAGAGATTTCACAGCATATCATCCAGATATACAAGCGACTGCGGGAAACCAAAGAGGCGCTATACATTGAACGGGAGAAATTGATCACCCACTTACAAACCTCGCATGAAGGATTGGGCGTATTCAATAAGGACAAGAAAGAAATCCTGGTCAACAACCTGTTCACACAGTACAGCAACCTGATTTCAGACTCCAACCTACAAACAACAGAGGAAATATTCTCTATCAGTGAGTTCCAGAAAATCACAGATTTCATCAACAAGACTCCCAAGCGTCCGGGCAAGGAAGAAAAGCGTATGTCTATCAGCATCAATAAGAATGGACGTATGTTTATTGTGGAATGTATTATATTCCAGGACTTAAGCTTCGAGATATCCATCAACGACGTCACCCAGGAAGAAGAGCAGATCCGCCTGAAACGCCAGTTGACACAGAACATCGCACATGAACTGAAGACCCCGGTCAGCAGTATACAGGGCTATTTGGAAACCATCGTGAACAATGAAAACATTTCGCGGGAGAAGATGCAGACATTCCTGGAGCGATGCTATGCTCAAAGCAATCGGCTAAGCCGACTGCTACGCGACATCTCCGTATTAACGCGTATGGACGAAGCCGCCAACATGATCGACATGGAGAAAGTAGACATCAGCCTGTTGGTAGGCAATATCGTAAACGAAGTATCCCTGGAACTGGAAGAAAAGCATATCACCGTAGTCAACTCCCTAAAACCGAAGATACAACTGCGTGGAAACTACTCCCTGCTATACTCCATTTTCCGCAACCTAATGGACAATGCCATTGCCTATGCAGGCACGGATATACGCATCAATATCAGTTGTTTCCGCGAGGACGAGAATTTCTACTATTTCAGTTTTGCCGATACCGGCGTAGGCGTCTCTCCCGAACATCTGAACCGCTTATTCGAACGCTTCTATCGGGTGGATAAAGGACGCTCACGCAAACTGGGCGGCACAGGATTGGGATTGGCTATCGTAAAGAACTCGGTAATCATCCATGGAGGTACCATTTCGGCCAAGAACAACCAGGGTGGCGGATTGGAATTCGTATTCACACTGGCAAAAGAAAAATAATCACTTATCACTAACCACTAATCACTTTTTTCCTTATCTTTGCGATGCATTGGTTTACTGTCTTTGTTCGGAGACGGTAATTAAAAGGGAATCAGGTGCAAATCCTGAACAGTCCCGCTGCTGTAAGTTTCATGATAGGTTGCAGGCAAACTACCAATAGCCACTGGAAGTCCGCTTCCGGGAAGGCGCCTGGCAACAGAAACAAGTCAGAAGACCTGCCATGCACTGTTTTTATCACTGCTTTCGAGGAAAAAGCGTTGAGTCTAATGAAACGGGCAAATCGTCCCATCATTTCATTCATCCACTCTGCTTCAAAGAAAGTAAGGAACAATAAACTCTGCCAAGTTTATTTGAATGGTGTCCGGTCGAAGGGATTTCGCCCGGACATTTTATTCTGTAACTTTCCCAAAACAAATTTCATCATCCGCGTGTTATACATACAGTAAACAATTAATACGAAGAGTTATGGAAGCAGATTATGAACTGATCGACAATGAAGAGCGTCGCCAATATGAGTTCCATGTCGATAAATATACTCCAAAGATTGAGTATATGAAATCAACAAATGGAGAGATTTACCTGACACACACCGAAGTACCCACTCAACTGGGTGGTAAAGGCATCGGCAGCCAGTTAGTAGAAAAAGCATTAAAAGATATAGAAAAACAAGGACTAAGGTTAGTACCTCTCTGCCCGTTTGTAGCGGGATACATTCACAAACATCCCGAATGGAAAAGAATTGTAATGAAAGGTATTCACATTCAATAATAAATAGTTATGAATATAAAGAAAGAATATACGAACGGGGAAGTGACCATCATCTGGCAACCCGGCCTGTGCCAACATGCAGGTATTTGTACCAAGACCCTTCCGAATGTGTATCATCCGAAAGAAAAACCGTGGATAACGGCTGAAAATGCAACGACGGAAGAATTGATCGCTCAAATCAAGAAATGCCCGTCGGGAGCATTAAGTTACAGAATGAATAACGAGAAAGAAGATAAATAAAAGAAATGAGGTTCCCCCCCCTTCAACACATGAATCCGGGTAACCTCATTTGTATTATGAAAAAGAAAGTAGTTATGTACGTTCCAATTGAACAGTGAAATGACGCATCAGGGGAGCCTCCCAAGTAATGCGAACTCCATTAGTAATACTTTCACGACGGTCGAAAACATTCTTCAACGCTACTGCAATCACGTTCATGTGATTATCCGTATATACGCGGCGGGGAATAGCCAGGCGCAATAAATCCAGTCCGGTAAAACGGTTCTCACGGGTAACCGGATCACGGTCTGCCAGGATATAACCGATTTCACATCCTCTGATACCGGCTTCAAGATATAGCTCAACCGTTAGAGTCTGTGCCGGGAATTCATTCTTCGGTACATGCGTCAGTACCTTCGTTGCATCCACAAAGATGGCATGTCCGCCTGCTGGACGCTGATATGGAATACCATATTCATCCAACTTCTTTGCCAGATATTCCACCTGACGGATGCGGGTTTCCAGATTATCAAATTCCGTATTCTCATCCAGTCCTGTGGCAAGTGCATTCATGTCACGACCATTCATGCCACCGTAAGTAAGATACCCTTCATATTGCACGCAAAAGCCTTTGGCACCTTCGTACCAATCTTTTTTTCGTGTAGCAATGAAGCCTCCCATATTGACGATACCATCCTTCTTGGCACTCATAGTCATACCATCTGCCAGGTCGAACATCTCTTTCGTAATTTCCTTTATCGTTTTACCGCTATAGCCATCTTCACGCATTTTGATGAAGTAAGCGTTTTCCGCAAAACGTGCGGAGTCAAATAATACAGGTTTATTATACTTATCCGCAAGAGCACGGACTTCACGAAGATTCTGCATGGATACGGGCTGTCCGCCGGCCGTGTTGTTCGTAATGGTAACGATGATAAACGGTATGCGGTCACCATGTTCCTGCAACGCTTTTTCCAGCTTCACAGGATCGACATTGCCTTTAAAAGGTATTTCCAACTGAGTATTCTTCGCTTCGTCGATGGTGCAATCCAGAGCAATGGCCTTCCGCCCCTCGATATGTCCCTTTGTGGTATCAAAGTGAGAGTTCCCCGGAACGATATCTCCATCATGTACCAGATAAGAGAAAAGCACATTCTCGGCAGCACGCCCCTGATGGGTGGGAATGACATATTCAAAACCAGTCAGACGAGTGATCACTTCTTTCAGATTGAAGAAGGAGGAAGCACCTGCATAACTTTCATCGCCCAGCATCATCGCTGCCCATTGACGATCGCTCATTGCTCCCGTACCGGAGTCAGTTATCAAATCGATATATACTTGTTCGGATTTCAGCTGGAACACATTGTAATGGGCTTCTTTCAGCCATTGTTCACGTTCCTGGCGGGTACTCTTCCGAATGGGTTCCACCATTTTAATTTTCCAAGACTCTGCAAAAGGTAATTCCATAGTGCTTGCTTATTATATTGACATTTAGTTAACAAAAAGACCCGTAGAAGAATTTCTACGGGTCGAATATAAGCATTTATACAGGATTAAGCAAAAGTTTTACTATCTTTTTGTCAACAAATCATTCCTTCGACAGAAATTTCTTCTTCTCCTTCTTACTCATCTCCTTCATGATAATTTCAACAGGATGCCAGGACTTATACATCACCCGCTCTTCAGGTTTACCTGTTTCCTCGGGAGAAAGATAAAAATCAGGTACATATGAGTGATCCGGCCGATCGGGGCAATAAATACTGAAACGCAAATGGGAACCCTGCTTGTAGTTCTCTCCGCCAATGATGCCAAGCGGCTGTCCCGGAATCACCTCTTCACCCGGAGAGACAAAGATCCCTTCATTCTGAAATAATTTATAACGGGCAAAAGTTCCGTCCTTATGGAAAACTTCCAGATAATTTTCCGTCGAATGGAACGATGTGTTTTCAGAAGTGGAAGCGGAGTGGTCAACAACTTCCGTCACGAGTCCGCCACGGGCAGCAAAGATTGTATCTCCGGCAGTCGTAGAGAAACCAAGTCCCGTGATACGCTTCTCCCCTTCCTTTCCCATAAAATTATCTAAAGACACCATCTTATTCACACGGACCACTTTCCCTTGTGCCAAAGGAAAGAGATACACAAAACTGGTATCCGTCTTCAAGCGGCTATTGCCTTTTTTATAGGTATAGCGATATGAGAATCCAATCGGAACATTTTCCGTAGACGGACGCAAAGTCAACAGGCGCGTTTTGCCATAATGAATAACGGCATCATAAATTTCTCCTTCAGAAGAGGTCGTATTACTCAGCCGGGAAAAAGTCATAGATACCGTATAAGGCGTATGCGACTGAGTTTCGGAATAGAAAGTCACTTCCCCCTTGGCAGACCGTTCATAGCTTACCGTAACAGTCTTATCCGACTGTGCATAAACCAGCAGAGGCAAGTAAAAAAGAAGAAAACAGAAATAGCGTTGTAGTTTCATAGTATCATGTTTTTAAAATTGATCGACTTGCCAAGTCAGCACAAAGTCCGGATGCAGGAGATATCGGATCTCAAATTTACGCTGTTCCGGTGTTCTGTACTCTTCAGCCGAGAAGGCTCCTTTTTCAGTAACCGTAAAAGGAAAAATACGCAGATGCTCCCGGAAATCAACCTCCGGTGTATTCATACATTTAAACATCACTTCTTTGGCCGACCAATGGAGCAACAAAGCCCAGGTATCCGTTCCCTGATACGAAGACAGAGGTTCATCAGTACGCATATACTTATGCGCCACCTTATGTACCCGTTCACCGTATTGTTCTATATCAATGCCCACTTCCTTACCGGCTTCACCGATAATCACCGATACATACCCACGTGTATGAGAAATACTGATTGATGCAGATTTATCTGCCAGATACGGTTTCCCGCTGGGATAGTAAGCAATTTCCTTTTCCTCTCCCAATAGAGTGAACAGCAACACACGAACCGACAGCCATTCCAAGCGGCGATGTTCAGCAGAGAAACGTTGCAACCCCTCCAGGTATGTTTCCTGTTGCGGAAGCATGCTCAGCAATTCATCCAGTGTTTCGTCCATCTTCCAGACTCCCCACTTATATGAAGGATACGTATGTTGTATGAAAAGAGACATATTATTTTGTAAATCAATCTTTCTTATCGGAATCCGACGGAGGAGTGTTGATGGTGAACTTCACTTTAAGAATACGGCGGTTATCCATCTCCAGGACTTCAAATTCATAGTGATCGTAGGTAACCTTTTCATGCAGGGCAGGGAATTCACCTTTCAGCTCCAGCAGTAATCCTGCAAGCGTATCAGAATCACCCGCCACTTCATCAAAGACTTCCTCGTCCACCTTCGTAATCTTATAAAAATCCGTCAACTGAGTTTTGGCTTCAAACACCCACGTATGATCGTTCAGCACTGCATACGTACGTTCTTCGTCATCATATTCGTCGTGAATCTCACCGACTATCTCCTCGATGATATCCTCCATCGTCACAATTCCCGACGTGCCACCAAATTCATCAACCACAATGGCAATATGAATCTTATTGGCCTGAAAATCACGCAGCAAATCGTCAATCATCTTAGTTTCCGGAACAAAATAGGCCGGACGTATCAGTGACTGCCAACGGAAATCCACCTTATTCAAATGGGGCAACAAGTCCTTGATATATAAGATACCTTTGATATTATCCCGGTTCTCGGAATAAATAGGGATACGGGAGTAAGCATTTTCGATAATACATTGCAATACATCCTTGAAAGGCGTGCGAATATCCAGATCGACTACGTCCAGACGGGAAGTCATCACCTCCTTCGCCGTTTCACCGCCAAAACGAATGATGCCTTCCAGAATATTATTCTCTTCCTTCAGCTCAGCCTTATCCGTCAGTTCAAGGGCATGAGAAAGCTCGTCTACCGAGATGTTATGGTTTTTGCGGGCAAAATGCTTGTTCAGGAACGAAGTGGAACGTACCAGCATAGAAGCTACCGGATAAAAAAGGGAACGAAACATCCAGATACCCGGAGCGGAGAAGCGACAGAAAGCCAACGTCTTCTGGGCTGAATAAATCTTCGGCATGATTTCACCGAAAAGAAGCAGAAGGAAGGTCAGGATGACGGTCAGTATCAGAAATTCCGCAATAGGAGAATGAAACTCAAACACACTCATGAAGAAGAAGTTACAGAGCATGATAATGGTCACATTCACAAAATTGTTTGTTATCAGGATGGTTGCCAGCAACCTTTCCGTGTCATCCAGGAGTTTACGAATTTTCTCATCCGAGGGATGTTTCTTCTCGTCAATGGCATTCAGGTCGGACGGAGAAAGAGAGAAAAAGGCTATTTCTGAAGCTGAGGCAAAGCCGGATACGAGCAACAGCAAGCCTGCCAACACAATGGCGATGATTGCCGAAATAGTAGGGCTATGTACGGATATACCATTAAAAACATTTGCCAACTGGCATAAATAAGCGTCTGGGTCCAAAGATCTTGGTTTTAGTTAAACAATTAGAACGGTAAATCGTCCGTTGTATTATCTTGTGCAGGGGTTGCCTGCGATTGCGCCATAGGTTGTGCAGGAGCACCTTGTGACATACCCGGTTGCGGAGCGGCAGCACCCGGTGCAGCAGTTCCTCTGGGGCTCAGCATTTCCATAGAGTCCACAAAGATTTCCGTAACATAGCGCTTTGCGCCGGTCTGATCATCGTATGAACGGGTACGTATTTTGCCTTCCACATAAAGTTTATCCCCTTTATGCACATATTTTTCGGCTGTTTCTGCCAGTCCGCGCCAAAGTACCAGATTGTGCCATTCCGTCCTTTCGGGTACCTGCGTACCGTTAGCCAATGTGTATGCACGGTCTGTAGTAGCCAAAGGCAAAGAAGCCACAGCGATACCGGAATCAAGGTATCTTACTTCAGGGTCTCTACCTACATTTCCAATCAATATTACTTTATTTACTGACATAAGCCTTTTTTCTTTTTATTTGAATTTGCTGCCAAAATTAAACAGAATAATCACACAATGCAAGAGTTAGCGCAACTTTTATAGATATTTCTCCAGAAAGGCATGCACCAGGCGAGAGACCGCATACTGCTCCAAATCCTCTGTTTTCACCCGCTGGAAGGCAGAAAAAGAAGTGGAATTTTCCGGTAAAACAACTTCATAGAAATTGGCATAAATCACCCTGTGAGAGAGCACATGCTTCACATTTCCACTGATTAAACGCAATCCCGAAACCTCCCCGTCTGCAAAAAGCACACGTACCTGGGGCAATTCACGAAACTCTTCTTCCGTCACAGGCGCTTCCGTTTCTATCAGCGGAAATTCGAAAAGATTTTTCCAGATATCATCCTCCGTCCGCTTATGTAAGTAGGTACACGCGCCCACACGTACATATATATAATTGAAATAACGATTGGTGGTTTTCGTCTTATGCTGCTTTACGGGCAACTTCGTTATCGTACCCTCCTTCAAGGCCGAGCAGCTGTCAACCAAAGGGCAAAACAGGCAATTCGGTGATTGCGGCGTACATTGTATGGCACCGAAATCCATTATCGCCTGATTGTAGACAGCAGGCTGCGATTTATCCATCATCTCATCTGCCAAAGCAGCAAACAATTTCTTGCCTTCCGTACTGTCCACCGGCGTATCGATGCCGAAATAGCGCGAAAGCACACGATAGACATTCCCGTCCACCACTGCATAAGGCATACCGTAGGCGGATGAGCAGATAGCCGCAGCAGTATAGTCCCCTACCCCCTTCAACGCACGCACCCCTTCATAAGTAACCGGAAAAACACCATTCATACTTTTTGCCGCCGCATGCAGATTACGTGCACGGGAATAATACCCCAGTCCCTGCCAGCATTTCATCACCTCATCTTCCGGTGCTTCAGCCAAGGCTGTCACATTAGGAAAACGATGGATAAAACGCAAAAAATAATCATAACCCTGCGCTACCCGGGTCTGTTGCAGTATAATCTCTGAAATCCATATAATATAAGGGTCAGTGGTATCCCGCCAAGGCAATTCACGCTTGTTTTCGGCATACCAGGCTATCAATTTCTCACTAAATATATTCATCTCTATTACAGATAGTTATAAAAGTCTAAAAAGGGCAACATCTTTCGCCTCGGACGGCTACCTTCTTTGTAATTCATGGCTATATCCCTAATATAAAAGGGTGTAGCCCTTCCTACAGCACAAAAATAGTTCTTTTTCCCCCAACAAACCTTAATCAAAAGACTTTTTTAGAAAATTGTCCAGAATATATTTTTTAGAGAGCGTAAAAAGCTATATATTTGCAGTCCAAAAAATTAGGAAACTATAGTAATAATATTTTTTTTAAAGAAAAATGACTAAAGCTGATATTGTAAACGAAATTACAAAGAACACCGGGATTGACAAAGTAACAGTGCTTACTACGGTTGAAGCGTTCATGGACACAGTAAAAGCATCTTTATCAAAAGATGAAAATGTTTACCTCCGCGGGTTTGGTAGCTTCGTAGTGAAGAAAAGAGCACAGAAAACTGCTCGTAACATCTCAAAGAATACTACGATTATCATTCCGGAACACAACATTCCGGCATTTAAGCCTGCAAAAACATTCACCATCTCCGTGAAGAAATAATAAACAAGAGTATTAACCTATTAAATTATTGAAGCTATGCCTAGCGGAAAGAAGAAAAAAAGACATAAAATGTCTACGCACAAGCGTAAAAAAAGACTAAGAAAGAACAGACATAAAAGCAAAAAGTAATTTTTAGTCTGAAGGACAGAAATAAAGAACAAACTTGTGAAGCTATTTGTCTCGCGAGTTTGTTCTTTGTTTAAGTAACAAATTGTAGTCGGCAAGGCTATTTGTATCCTCGCTGACTTTAGAACCTAAAAAGCAAGAAAAAAAATTGTGACAAGCGAACTCGTTGTAGACGTACAGCCCAAAGAGGTCTCCATTGCCCTGCTCGAAGACAAGAGCCTGGTGGAACTTCAAAGCGAAGGAAGAAATCTTTCTTTCTCGGTGGGCAACATGTATTTAGGACGAATCAAGAAATTGATGCCCGGCCTGAATGCCTGCTTCGTGGACGTGGGTTACGAGAAAGATGCTTTTCTTCATTATCTGGACTTAGGTCCTCAATTTAACTCGTTAGAGAAGTACGTAAAGCAAACTTTAAGCGATAAAAAGAAACTACCGCAAATCACCAAAGCAACCATACTTCCCGATCTTGAAAAGGATGGCACCGTAGCCAATACACTCAAGGTGGGACAAGAAGTAGTGGTGCAAATTGTCAAGGAGCCTATCTCTACCAAAGGTCCGCGCCTGACTTCCGAAATCTCATTTGCCGGAAGATATTTGGTGCTGATACCTTTCAACGACAAGGTTTCCGTATCACAAAAAATTAAATCGAGCGAAGAACGCGCCCGCCTCAAACAATTGCTGATGAGTATCAAACCGAAGAATTTCGGAGTAATCGTCCGCACCGTTGCCGAAGGAAAACGCGTAGCCGAGCTCGACGGAGAGCTTAAAGTTTTATTAAAGCACTGGGAAGATGCTGTCACCAAAATACAGAAAGCTACTAAATTCCCGACATTGATTTACGAAGAAACCAGCCGTGCCGTAGGCTTATTGCGCGACTTGTTCAATCCTTCTTTCGAGAACATCCACGTCAACGACGAAGCCGTGTTCCACGAAATCAAGGATTACGTAACTCTTATCGCCCCTGACCGGGCAGGAATCGTAAAACTGTATAAAGGACAACTCCCCATTTACGACAATTTTGGTATCACCAAGCAGATCAAGTCTTCATTTGGCAAGACGGTTTCATACAAGAGTGGTGCCTACCTGATTATTGAGCATACTGAGGCGCTTCACGTAGTAGACGTGAACAGCGGTAACCGCACCAAGAATGCCAACGGGCAGGAGGCCAACGCACTCGAAGTGAATCTGGGAGCTGCCGATGAACTGGCTCGCCAGCTGCGACTGAGAGATATGGGTGGTATCATTGTGGTGGACTTCATTGATATGAACGAAGCCGAAAACAGACAAAAGCTTTACGAACGTATGTGTGCCAACATGCAGAAAGACAGGGCAAGACATAACATCCTACCGCTCAGCAAATTCGGACTGATGCAGATTACCCGCCAGCGTGTGCGCCCGGCAATGGATGTCAATACCACAGAAATCTGTCCCACCTGTTTCGGAAAAGGCACCATCAAGTCCTCTATCCTCTTTACGGACACTTTAGAGAGTAAAATTGACTACTTAGTCAACAAACTGAAGATTAAGAAATTCTCGTTACACATCCACCCGTATATTGCTGCTTACATCAACCAGGGACTCGTTTCCCTGAAACGGAAATGGCAGATGAAATACGGATTTGGTATCAAGATTATTCCAAGCCAGAAACTCGCGTTCCTGGAATATGTATTCTACGACCCGCAAGGGGAAGAGATTGACATGAAGGAAGAATTCGAAATTAAATAAGAAAGACGGCGAAGTAAATCAGAAACTTCGCCGTCTTTTTTGTTTTCCTCACCAACTTTTCAAAATCATTGGCCGATATCTAAAAGAAACTCACCCTCTATACAGAAGCGAACATCACTCCCCTGCACATGCAAGGCGATAAATCTCTTTACTGTCCAGCTTTGTCAGCTTCACATAATTCCCAACCAACTCTCCTTTATTGCGATGCAGACTATCCGCCAGACGGTCAATATCAGGATTTTCAACACCCAATTCTTTAAATGTCACAGGCAGACCAAGAGAGCTAAAGAAAGCTTTCAGCTTACCAATACCCTCCAAAGCAACCGCTTTCTTATCTTCTGATTCAGGAACGCCCCATACACGAACGGCATATTGAGCAATCTTTCCTACATTATGCTCTACCATCCAAGTCATCCAGGCGGGGAAGATAACAGATAACCCAGCACCGTGAGTAACACCATAAATAGCACTGATCTCATGCTCCAGGAAGTGCGAAGCCCAATCTTCCTCACAACCTACGCCACAGGTACCATTATGCGCAATCATGCCCGCCCACATCAAGTTGGCACGCGCACCGTAATCTTCAGGATTTCTCATTACCTTGGGAGCTTCATTGATGATAGCCATCAAAGTGCCTTCACAAAGACGATCTCCAATTTCCACCTCCTGAGTGTTCGTAAAATAACGCTCCATGATATGAGCCATCATATCAGCCACACCGCAGGCGGTCTGGAAGGGCGGCAAAGTATAAGTAAGTTCCGGATTCATAATAGAGAATACCGGACGCAAAACTTCCGGTACACGCAGACTGAGTTTCTGCAAACCGTCCAGTTTCGTTATAACCGTATTACCGGAACCTTCACTTCCGGCAGCAGGAATAGTCAGCACAACAGCTACTTTCAGCGCTTTAGTCACTTTAGCCTTTCCGATATAGAAATCCCAGAAGTCACCTTCATAAAGCACACCTGCCGCTATGGCTTTGGCTGTATCAATGACAGAACCACCACCCACAGGCAACAGCATATCAGCCTGTTCACGGCGGCAGAATTCAATGCCTTCATACACTTTTGTATCCACCGGATTCGGCTGCACGCCCCCCATCAAACAATATTCAATCCCTGCTTCCTGCAAGGACTGCTTCACCCTATCCAGCAAGCCACTCCGTACAACAGAGCCGCCGCCGTACACGACCATCACTTTTCGCGCACCATGCTTCCGCGCCAGTGCACCGACTTGCATTTCCGTAGCCTTACCGAATACAAATTCGGTAGGACTGTAAAAGACGAAATTATTCATAATTTATTATATTATTATATGCGAAATACCGGCATAAAGTAGTATAGCCATAATAAGTGCTTACGTTTCTCCACAACTGAAGGGATAAAAGTTTCCACAACTACATCATAAAATTACTGAACAGAAAGAAGCAAGCATCGCCAATCTCCGGAAGTTCTTTCTTGCGGGAAAGACGAATGCCGCACCGGGAACAAAAATCCTTCAACAGGAATTCAGTTTTGTTATCTTCCACCTCAATGGCGTGAGGTTTATTACCCTGCTCGCGCAAAACATTGACTAACTTCAATAGTAACTCCTCTGGATTGTTGTTCAAAGCATTCTGAGTCAAAATGGGAAATACCAACTCGCTGGCGGTATCCAAACAAAGTAATACGGTAGGGAGGTAAGGAGCTTCATCCTCATCTGCATCTATGGGCGTCGGCATATGCAGATACTTCATTTGTAATGTCCCGGAAACAGGCAACTTTTTCATCTCGCCTGCCAGTATGTCGTTGGCAAACTTTGGTGCAATACACTCATCAGGCAGAAAAGCAGGAAGCTGAGTAATATTCCACTCGTATGTACCATCGGAATTGGGAATAAGGTACGGAACAGATTTTCCACCCTTTGCGGTAGGATAGTTGCCATTTACATCAAAGCCCAGCTTTACAAAGTCAGAGGTTGTCACCTTTGCCGCCACAGCAATAGCGGCCCGAAGCGCCTCAACGATATCACGCGCATCCTCCATACAAGTGATGCCATACTGCATCTTTCCAGGCTGATGCCGGGTAAAGTCAGGCCAGCCTTTAGAGCGTCGAATCTTCAGCTTATGGGCATCGGCATAATTACGGATGATTTTCTTTGTTTTCACATCCATGTCAGATGCTTGCATAAAGTCGCAATTGATGCAATCGAAAGTTGTTGTCATTTCAAACATTTCGATTTCTGAGAGATGTGCATTGCCTAAGCTGATAGTTTTCAAATAAGTAGTAAAACCTTTTCGCCCTCGGTAGAAACCCAAGGCAAGATGTTCACCTGCATTTCCCATCACGCAACAATATCCGGTTTCCCCATCGGATAGGCGAAATGCAAATACATCACTATCTGTCAACTCTTTCCACAATTCTGTGTCTCGATATTGAAATGCTACCGCAAGCATGTCGTCTACAAGAATCATTTTTCTTATTATTTATGGTTATAAATGTATTATTTTGTTCAAAGATAAAGATAAAAAACGAGAATAAGAGTGGATGAATGCAAGATAGTTGTAAACAAGGGATTTAGCGAAGAATGAGCCGCCGGAGCGAAGCCAAATGAAACCAACAAAAAGCCAAGTGAGGACAGCGTTACATTACTATCTCGTTACTTTCTTTTGGCTGATAATAGGAAATTAGATGATTTTCAAAGAGTTGATTTACATGGATTTCAGACTCTATTTACCTGAAAATGCAACCAAAAATTCGGGGAATGGGCAGTGACAGTATGAAAAAATAAACAAATCCGATTCTCTTGCGCTGATTGGCAGAGTTTTGCATATCAAGAAACAACTCTACAAGTAATAATTTTGTCACTTAAAAAATGTAGAGTATGAGATCAACATTCAGAGTCTTATTTTATCTCAAACGCAATGCCCCGAAGAAGAACGGGCTTGTACCAGTCATGTGCCGTGTGACCGTGAACAGCAAAGTATCCCAATTCAGTTGCAAACTGGATGTAGAAGAAAAATCGTGGAATGTCAAATTGGGCAAATTATCCGGCAGAAGTATCGTTGCACAAGAAGGCAACCGGATGCTGGAAAAAATCCGTGTGGGTATCAACAAAGCCTATCAAGAGATATGTGACAGGGATAACTATGTAACTGCCGAAAAAGTACACAATGCTTTCTTAGGGATAGGAATGAAGCATGAAACCCTGCTTACCGTATTCAGTCAACACAATGAGGACTACGTCAAACAAGCAGGTAAAACAAAAGTGAGCGCAGCTATTGGAAATACCGTACTGTATACAACCATTTGTCAGAATTTATCAAGCAACGGCATAAAGTCAGTGATATAGCTTTCAAAGAACTTACCCCTGCCTTTATTACCGACTTTGAACTGTTCCTTAGAACGGAGAAAGACCATTGCACCAATACGGTCTGGTCGTACATGATGCCATTGCGGAAAATTATCTACATGGCAATCAATAACGGTTGGCTACAGCGTGATCCGTTTTACGGGTACAGCATCACGAAAGAAGAAACCAAACGGGGCTTTCTGATGAAAGAGGAAATCTCCTGCTTGTCAATGGTACGTTCAAGAAGAAAAGCTATGAATTAATTCGTGATTTGTTTATTTTCTGCATATTCACAGGGTTAAGCTGGACGGACATGTATCACTTGACGAAAGAGAATTTGGAAATCTCTTTTGACGGTCATCTGTGGATAAAAACAAACCGCCAGAAAACGGGTACAGAAAGTAACATCCGTCTGTTGGAAGTTACCAAACATATCATTGAGAAATACGAGGGTATGGCGAAAGACGGCAAACTGCTACCCGTACCTTGTTATCCCAACTGCAAAAACGGTATCAAAGTAATTGCAAAGCACTGTGGTATAGACAAAAAACGTCACGTAGCATCAAAGTCAGCACTCATACACCACAACTGTGTGTCTGTCGAACGATGTGCCCATTGAAACGCTATCGAAGATACTCGGACACCGCAGCATCCGCACGACGCAAATCTATGCTAAGATTACAGCGGAGAAAGTCAGCTGTGATATGGAGAAGCTCTCAAAACAGATTGAACAGATGGAATCATTTATCTGTCAGGCTATTTAATTACATCCATTAAAACCATAAACGATGAAAAAAGAAAAGATAACTATTAGTAAAAGCGGTATAATCACTCTACCGGGTAATCTGACTGAAACGGTTTGGATGCGCGATTTTGATATAGCAGAGCTGTTTGGGGTAATAATATCCACCATCAAATATAACATTCGGGCAGTTTTAAAATCGGGAGTCATGAAAGCCGATTTACAGCATGGCGAAATAGTTCACGGAAAGTACATTTTGCCTAACTATTTCGGGTTGGATATGATAACAACTCTTGCATTTCGGATAAACTCGCTGAATGCTAAGCTATTCAGAGAATACATATTCGGTAAACCCTATGCAGTAAACACACAAAGTACACCGAATATAATTATTCAAGTGAATGCTAATAAAAGATTAAATAAAGAGAAAGTAATTCTCAATTAAAGCCGAAACAGTCATTACCACTACAGAGGCAAAAATAGTTACGGGTTCTTCACGCAGGTACAAGATCAAGCCGCAAGTGGTTATCGGAACAATCTCCACACCTTCGCTACGCTTCGGGTTGTATTCTTCCGATAAACCTTGTACCTGCTAAACCCTTCACCGGGATAGCCTCTGAAATGGTAACGACTGCCCCGACATCCCAATCCGAAAAAGAAAAAATAATAGTAACGAATAAAAATAGAGACAGTATGACTAAGAAACTTAAAATTGAAGGCATTGATACAGTGGGCATTTTGAACTCCACCCGCCCCATGAGCGAAACACTAAAGGAAATTCCGAAAGTGAAAAACCCCATGGAGACAAGTGAAAGTAACAATCGTAGAACCGCTCTCGATATAGACGAAGCACAATGTCTGTGCATATATCAAAGAGAATCCAATCTCTAAACAACTGGAAGATAAGCGAAAGGAAGCAGAACGACAAAACGTGGTAAGTGAACTGACTATACAAAGTGAAGTAAGTACACCGAGTGAGCAAACTGAACTCATTAATCCTGTTAAACCATCCACTCAGAAACGTACCGGCGAAAAGACAAAAAAGGAGGCATTGGAACGATGCCGCCAAACCTTCTTGCAAGTTCCGAAGATTGATGACCGCAAAACCATGTTTGTGAATTGCCATACACGGGATAGGATCGATGAGATTGTACGCAAGCTGGAAGGCGGGAAGATGAGCGTGTCGGGATTGATTAAAAATCTGGCACTACATCATATGGAATTCTATGGAGAGGATATTGAGCGGTGGAGAAAATTATAGCTTCACAGCTTATTAATAATGTATACTGAATACACTAAAAATAAAGCTAACTTTTCAATCCGTCCCCGGACGGATTTTTCTATTCACCAGAATAGAGCAAGGTGTCTTCTGAGTAACTCAGAAGCTTGAGGGTAACTTAAGAACCTTGCCTTACGGGAGTAATCACCCTCCGTAGTCGGATGATTAAAAAATTCAATCAAAAATGAATTGATAATGAACTTTACACAAACTTTATTCGCTTGTTTGAAGATAATCTTATAACTTTGCAACACTAAGTGATTAACACTAAATTAGTTTATGTTTTCAGGCTCTAAAAAACCTTGCAAATAAAGAATTTGCGAAGCAGGAACAACATGAACTAAAATATAGGATGAAATACTTAATATAAGAATTTAAATATGGCGTATGTTTTAAATTTTATAGATTTATTTGCCGGTGCAGGTGGTTTGTCCGAGGGCTTTATTCGGGCAGGGTTTGCTCCTATTGCTCATATTGAAATGAATAAATATGCTTGTGATACATTGCGTTCAAGAATGGCTTACCATTATCTGATACAGCACAATAGATCTGAAGAGTATGTTAAATATCTAAGAGAGAAGCAGGAAGGGGAAGGCGGACAAAAACTTTGGCTTACAGTTCCTGAAGAGATAATAGATTCGGTAATTAACAAGGAAATATCAGATGAAACGTTACCTGAAATATTTGTGAAGGTTGATAAACTTAAAGGAGATAAGCAAGTGGATCTTGTCATTGGTGGACCGCCTTGTCAAGCTTATTCCCTTGTTGGACGTGCTCGCGACCCCGAAAACATGAAAAAAGATCCACGTAACTTTTTGTACAAATATTATTTGCAGTTTTTGAAACGGTATGAACCCAAAATGTTCGTTTTTGAAAATGTGCCGGGAATTTTGTCTGCACAAAACGGAATCCATTTAGAAAATATAAAAAAAGGAATAGATAAAGCAGGCTATGAAATTGAGTTAAGAAAACTGAAAGCGTCTGATTATGGAGTTCTTCAAAATCGTGAAAGAGTTATCATTGTTGGTTGGAAAAAGGATTTAAACTTAAAATATCCTGAATTGGAAAAAGAAAAAAATCCATATAAAATTTTGCCCGATTTATTTTCAGACCTACCCGAAAGGCAGCAGGGAGAAGGAAGTTTAACCGGGATCGTTCAATATGAGACTTCGGCAACAAAATATTTAAAACAGTCAAAAATTCGTACTGAATTAGACTTTACTACACAACATATTGCCAGACCTCATAATCTTGTTGATTTGGAAATTTATAAACGAGCAATAAAATTGTGGCTTGAAAAGAGAGAAAGACTTAATTACGCAAGTTTACCGTCTGAATTGCAAAAGCACAATAACAAGCAATCATTTCTTAATCGTTTTCAAGTAGTCAATCATGACGGTTGCTGCCATACTGTTGTTGCACACATTGCGATGGATGGGCATTATTATATTTATCCATCATTAAAACAAATTCGCTCAATTACCATTCGCGAAGCAGCACGAATACAAGCTTTCCCTGATGATTATTATTTTGAGGGTAGCCGCACAGCTGCTTTCAAACAAATAGGAAATGCAGTGCCTGTAGTCTTAGCAGAAAAAATAGCTGATAAAATCAAAGAGCAGTTTGCTTATGGATTATAGTAAATTACAAAAGGCAGAAGCTGTTCCCGAAGCCGCTTCAATGATAGAAACATTTCGGGCAATCGGTTATAGTTTAGAGACCGCCGTTGCTGATATTATTGACAACTCCATTTCTGCCAATGCTAAAAGCATATACATTAACCGTTTGTGGCGAGGTAGCAAGTCCGTTATCACCATAAAAGATGACGGCGATGGTATGAATAGCAATGAAATAATCCAAGCAATGCGGCCGGGTGCACAAAATCCTTTATCCGAACGTTCCGAAACAGATTTAGGGCGTTTTGGATTGGGATTAAAAACCGCTTCATTTTCACAGTGTCGCAAACTTTCCGTATTAAGCAAGCGCAAAAACACCCCTCCTGCGTTTTGGTCGTGGGATTTGGATTATGTCGCTCAAAGCGACAAATGGGAATTATTACAATGGATTCCCGAAGAATTTACAAATAAGTTAGATAGTTTGCAGTCGGGCACACTTATTGTTTGGAGTGAATTAGACAGAATTTTGCCACCGCAAACGGCTGAAACAGATGATAATGCAAAGTGTAAATTTTCCGATTCTTTAGATAAAGTGAAAAATCATATTGCAATGACTTTTCATAGATTTATCGAAGATAAAACAATAAAAATCTTTTGGGGTGAAAATGAGATACCCGCGTGGAATCCATTTTGCCCAGACGAAAACAAAAGACAGGAACAACCAACCGAAAATATTAATGGCGGTGTGAAAATGAAAGGCTATGTTTTGCCTCACAAAAATAATTTTTCGTCAGAACAAGCATACAAAAAAGCCGAGGGAATACACGGCTATCCCGCACAACAAGGATTTTATGTTTATCGTGGCAAACGCTTACTTTTGGCGGGCGATTGGTTGGGCTTGTTTCGCAAGGAAGAACATTATAAGTTAGTCCGAATACAGATTGATTTGCCGAATAAACTTGATACCGAATGGCAGATTGATATTAAGAAGTCAAAAGCATACCCACCCGTGGTTTGTCGTGAGCAATTAAAATCTTATGCAAAATCAGTTCGTACCATTGGTAGCGAAGTTTACCGACACAGAGGCAAAATTTTGAAACAGCGAGCCGGACAGGATTTTCAACCGCTTTGGGAAGAAAAGGTAAAAGACGGCAAATGGTTTTTCGTAATCAATAGAAAGAACACTATTATTGAAAATCTGAAAGAGTTGGCAAAAACACAGCCGGAACAAGCAATCAACAATCTGTTGCATATTGTAGAAGAAAACCTGCCAACAAAAGCCATTTACATAAAAATTGCCGAAAATGATGAGAAAGAGAAAACGCATTTTTCGGACGAGTACGGCGATATTGTAAAATTAACGCTTGCACTGATGTTTCAAAATCAAATCAAACAAGGCAAATCACCCAAACAAGCAAAAGCATATTTGAAAACAGTAGAGCCGTTTAATAATTACGAAGATTTAATAGACGAATTACAATGAATGATAACTATCAAGTAGCCATAGAAATCTGTCAAAGCATAATCGGCAGAAAAGCTAGTGTTACTGACAGCGAAATAAACGAAGCAGTCAGTAAAGCGAAAATACTTTATTCAGATGTTGATACTGCAAAATTGAAGAACGATTTACTTTCAATGTACAGCGTTAAGATTGACACTTTTCAAATTTTGGAAGGTAGGGAACGCCGCGAGCCTTGGCTGAAAGATTTTCGGGCAGACCAAAAAACGAAGTGGGAGTTTTGGACCCGCTACGCTGAATATTTGGAAAAGCAAAAAAAGTTTTCCCCAAGTGTTATTTTGCAGTTGGACGAACTGACAGACAAAGTGCTTGATAAACTTTTTAACCCGCAACGCTCTGAAATTCAAATTTCTAAAAAAGGACTTGTTGTCGGACAGGTACAGTCAGGTAAAACAGCCAATTACACAGGGCTGATTTGCAAAGCTGCCGATGCAGGCTTTAATCTTATTATTGTTTTGGCAGGTATTCACAACAACCTACGCAGCCAAACCCAAAATCGCATAGACGAAGGTTTTTTGGGCTTTGATACGCAGTATGAAAGAGCCTACACAATGAACAAGACAACAAAAATCGGTGTGGGACTTATTCCGGGTTTTGAAAATGCTATTGCAAATTCATATACAACGAGTTTGGAAAAGGGCGATTTTACAAGCAGGGCAACCAATACAGCAGGTTTTAATTTTAATGCACCGCAGCCCATTTTGTTGGTAGTGAAGAAAAACGCCTCTGTTTTGAAACGCTTGTGTACTTGGTTGCAAACACAGGCTACTAACGACAAAATAACAAACAAATCGTTGTTGATTATTGATGATGAGGCTGATAACGCCTCTATCAATACCAATGTTAAAGAATTAGACCCAACAGCGATAAACAAAAACATTTGCAAAATCATTTCATTGTTCAATCGTTCCGCCTATATTGGCTACACGGCTACGCCGTTTGCCAATATCTTTATTCCTCAAAACGAAGACGATTTGTTTCCTCGTGATTTTATCATAAACATTCCTGCACCGACAAATTATATCGGACCAGAGAAAGTATTCGGAACTTCCATAATTCCAGATGATACAAACAACGACTTACTGCCAATCGTTTGTCCCATAAAAGATTATGATTATTTTGTACCACAGGGGCATAAGAAAGACGATGATAAACCAACTTTCAGCGATATTCCAGAATCGTTGAAAACTGCTGTAAAATGTTTCATTGTTACTTGTGCAATCCGAATAGCTAGAGGGCAAGGAACAAAACATAACTCAATGCTCATTCATATTTCGCGCTATCAGATGTGGCAAAACCATATTAAAGAATTAGTTGAACAACTTTTCAACTATTACAAACATGAGATTGAAGCAAGTGACCCCGCAATTTTGGAGGAGTTTAGGAAAATCTTGGAAAATGACACTGCAAATTACAAATCATACAAAACCGTTACGACCGAAATTCGGCAATCAAAATTCGGCAATATTGACAAATATTTAATGATTCATTCTTGGGAAGAAATAAAACCATTACTTTTCAAAGCAGTGCAAAAAGTTGAAGTAAAATCAATTAACGGTACTTCGGGCGACTGTTTAACTTATTACGAAAACGAAAAAACAGGCATATCGGTAATTGCAATCGGCGGCGACAAACTTTCGCGAGGTTTAACTTTGGAAGGGCTGTCTGTTAGTTACTTCTTGCGTGCCTCAAAAATGTACGATACACTTATGCAAATGGGGCGTTGGTTTGGCTATCGCCCTAGCTATGTGGATTTGTGCCGACTTTTCACAAGTGAGGAATTAAACGAGTGGTTTAGGCACATTACCATTGCAAGCGAAGAACTGAGAGGCGAATTTAACTACTTGTCAGAATCGGGAGGGACACCCGAAAATTATGCTTTGAAAGTACGGACACACCCCGGTTGCCTGCAAATTACCTCAATTTCAAAAATGCGATATACAAAACAAATTTCTGTTTCGTGGGCAGGGCGTTTGATAGAAACCTATCAACTACCAATGGATAAGGGTGCTAAGAAAAGAAATTTGATTGCAACCGATAATTTCATTTCTGCATTGGGAACACCCGAACAGAAAGGCAATAATTATCTGTGGCGTAATGTTTCACCCGATGATATTTGTGATTATCTTTCAAAATTCAAGGTTGCTGACAGTCTGAAAAAAGTTGATTTGGATATGATTAGCAGTTATATTCACGACCTTGTACGGGTGGGCGAATTAACTTCGTGGAGTGTGGTTGTTATGAATAAAAATCAGTCCGCAGTGCAGCATGTTTTTTCAAACGGCATACAAGCTGGCTGTTTCGATCGTAGCCGTGCCGAAGATACAAATTGGAACACTTACTACATTCGTAAAAATCACATTGTCGGCAATCAAACCGATGAATTTATTGATTTGGATGATGATTTGTTAGACGCTGCATTGGAAAGGACACTGCAGCGAAAAGCAGAATTAAACAAATCGTGGGACAAGGATTATCCCGCCCCCGAAATTGTCAGACAGGAGTTCCGCCAGCGTATAAACCCGCTTTTGCTGATTTACCCGCTTAATCCTGTTTGTGCAAATGTACTCAATAAACAGGGCGAAATACAAAGCGATACGATTTCATATAGTAAAACGGACGAGCCATTTATTGGTTTTGTGGTTTCGTTTCCGAGCAGCAACACCAATATTGCTGTTTCATATGCAGTGAATCAGGTTGCGGAATTTGCGGAAACAGAAACTTTATTTGACAATGAAAACGATAATGTATATGATGAACAATAATCACATACTGGAACTTTGGGAAGCATTGGAAGAAGAAAAAGTCATAGGGCTTGTAAAACGCTTGTATTCAAGCAATATACCGTTTCATGTTTACGGCACATTTCAATACCCCGAAAGATATTATGGCGTAGCGTTCACATTCAGTAATGACATACGCATTGATATTTCTTCTTTTGACAACCTGCGAGAATTGAAAGTAATGTTGTTGGCCGACACTACTTTCGTAAATTCTCGCCTGCTGATAATCCAACTTTTGTATCCTAACAGCCGCGACATTTTCGCAACACTGTGCGAAAATCTGATACAGTCGGTTATCAAACTCAATACCGAACAGAAAATCAGTCGTACCGTTGTCAATCAGTTAGAAAAGTGGAAAACGCTTTTTGAAAAAAACAACTCGAGAGGGCTAACGCCCGCCGAACAGCAGGGGCTTTACGGCGAGTTGCACTTTTTACAAAAGTTTCTCGCAAAAACAGACACTAACCCCTGTGATGCGCTGCATACTTGGGTAGGCGTTGATAAGGCAATGCGCGATTTTCAGGGTAGTACTTGGGCGGTCGAGGTAAAAACGACCTCAACCAACAATCCACAGAAAGTAACTATAAACGGCGAAAGGCAGTTAGACGAAACACTGCTTGAAAAGCTGTTTTTATATCATTTTTCGGTTGAAGTATCAAACGGAAACGGTCAGACGCTTTGCCAGAAAATTGCCATAATCCGTGAAACACTCGAAAATGACGCGCCTGCATTGTCTCTTTTTAATACTAAACTGTTTGAAACGGGCTATTTAGACAAGCACGAATCGTTTTATCAGGACAGATTTTATCAAGTCCGTAACGAGAATTTTTACAAAATCGAAAACAATTTTCCAAGAATTAAGGAAAACGAACTGCGCGGAGGCGTGAGCGATGTAAAATACTCAATTATTCTCGCGATGTGCGATGAATATTTAGTTTCTGAAAATCAACTCTTTAACACAATTAAATTCTTATGAATGAAATAAACAAATACTATCAATCTCTAATTCAGGATATTGTAGCATTGCAGGCTAGCAACGAAGAAGGCGATACACAAGAACAGACATTTACCCGCATTGCTATTGATATGCTTGCAGAAGCAGGCGAAACCGAAAATGCTGCTATTGCCTACGATGAAAAGGCATTAGGTACACGCAATCAGCACAAAATCAATGCCTATGCTATATCTGATAATTACGAAACAGTTGATCTGTTTATTTCCATTTTTGATAATTACGAAGAAATAAAAACAGTTGCAAAAGCCGATATTGACACAGCAACAAAGCGGATTATAAACTTTTTTCGCAAATCTATTTACAACGACTATGTTAATGAAGTTGCGGAATCGTCGCCAATCTTTGAGTTTGCTAATACTTTGGCAAATTTCCCAGAACTCAAAGAAAATCTTGTGCGCGTCAATGCCGTGATTTTAACTAACGGCGAATATAAGGGCGAGTTCCCACCGAGTGTGCAGATTTGCGGTTACAATGTGTTTTATAGAGTAATAGACATAAATTATCTGTATAAAATATCCGAGCAGTCACGCGTTCCGATAGAATTAGATTTTGATAATTTCGAGGGCGAAAATTTTGTAATCCCCTGTTTGTCTACAAATACTAACAATAAAGATTACAAAACATATATTGCGATTATTCCGGGTACTTGTTTATCAAAACTGTATGAACGATACGGCGCACGGCTGTTAGAACAAAATGTAAGGTCGTTTCTGCAATTCACAGGCAAAATAAACAAGGGCATTCGCGACACAATAAAGACCAGACCACATATGTTTCTTGCCTTTAACAACGGCATTGCAGCCACTGCCGACCACATTGAACTTGACGAAACAAATCGATACATTAAAAAAATCCGTAATTTGCAAATTGTGAACGGTGGGCAAACAACTGCCTCTATTTACAACACAGCCCGAAAAGACAAGGCAGATATTTCAAATATATTTGTTCAAGTAAAATTTTCAATTATTGAAAATCCTGAACAGTACAGCGATATTGTTTCTGATATTTCGCGTTGTGCCAACACCCAAAACAAAGTTAATGATGCCGATTTCTCGGCTAACAATCCGGTTTTGATTGCATTTGAAAAGTTATCGCGCTACATTCTTGCGCCGGTAACGGCTCAAAACAACTTGCAAACCTGTTGGTTTTTCGAGCGAGCACGAGGACAGTACAAAACCTTGCGCAGTCGCGAGGGCTTTACCAAGTCCCGCCAAAATGCATTTGACCGTAAATACCCGAAAAGTCAGATGTTTACAAAAGTTGAGTTGGCAAAGTTTATCAATGCCTATCAGGAAGTTTGGGACGGTAAAAAGTTAGTAATAAGTCCGAATATCGTTGTGCGAGGTAATGAAAAGAATTATGCAAAGTTTATCAACGATAACCTTCCTGATAACATTAAGAAGATCAACAATGTATATTTTGAAGATACGATTGCAAAGTGTATTCTTTTCAAAACAGCCGAAAAACGTTACGGAACAAAACAGAACGATTATAACATTGGCGAATTGCGGCAGGTAGTTGTACCTTATACTTTGTCGCTAATTAATATTTTAACAGAAAACAAATTAAACCTATATAAGATATGGAAAAACCAGCAAATTTCGCAACCGCTCTCCGACTGCATTTATGACTTGATGAAGCAGATTAATAAGTTTATTTTGGAAAAATCGCCTGTTACTCATTATATTGAATGGGCAAAGAAAGAAGATTGTTGGGAACAGGTAAAAACACACACTTGGAGTTTCAATATTAATGAGATAAAAGATGATTTGATTGACGAAAAGAACCCGCCGAAACGAAACCTTGTATCCAACACCGAAAACTCGGAAGAAACGCGGAAACACGAAGAAAACATAATCCGTTCAATTCCTTTCTCTCTTTGGAAAAAGATTGAATCGTGGGGACGCGATTCGGGCTTTCTCTCTATTCATTATCAGTCAGCGGCAAGCGATACTGCGTATAAAATCAAGAATAACAGAAAAATATCTGATACAGACCGGAACAAAGCAATATCAATTTTTGAAATCGTTTGTCAGTACAATATAGAATTATTGGAAGAGGCGGACAATTTGTCAACACAAGAAAAAGCTGCAACAGAAACACCGAAAACAGACTGCAATTCAACTTCAAACGAAATTACCTTGGAACTCATTCAAAAAATGGTTGATTGGGATCGCCGCAAGCGAGTTTTGGAAGATTGGAAATGGAAAGCGATGGACGATGTTTTGCAGGGAAGAAAGCCACTAGACAACCGCAAAAAATATACCTTCTATTTGAATTTGGAAAAGCTAAAAAGGCACGGTTTTACAGAAGAATAGATTATTTTTTCGCAGTTCGCTGATACTCAACAATATCTTCAGCAACCATTAAAACTTCATTTTCGCATTACTCATAAAATTTCAAAGAAATTTTCCTTGGCTGATTTTTGAGTATTTCCACCTCTACTCTGTCAATCAAGAGTGCGAGGTTATGTTTGTACGTGTGTCTTATTTCACACTCCCAGACCGTTACGACATTCCAACCTAAAGCTGTAAGTTTCTGAAAATTAGCTTTGTCTCTTTCGGCATTGGAAGTAATTTTATTAATCCAGAATTCTGTATTTGTCTTTGGCGTATAAGCATATTTGCAGCTCTCGTGCCGATGCCAGAAACAGCCGTGCAAGAAAATAATCGTTTTGTATTTCGGCAAAACAATATCGGGCTTTCCGGGCAGATTTGGAACATTCACGCGATACCGAAAGCCCCTTGCAAAAAGGGCTTTGCGCAACACCAATTCAGGTTTAGTATTTTTAGACCTGATTTTTGACATACATTCTGACCGTTTATTTTTGTCCCAAATATCCATTTCTTTAATTACAATTTTAAGATTACAAAGTTAGAACTTAATTAGCATTCAAAAAAATCTTTCCTGATTTTTCATCAAAATATTTATAAATGAATGAGAATATGGTTGTTCGGAAATTCCGAACAACCACTCAGCATGGTGCGATCGAAAATAAGACCCAAAGCCACGAAGTTAATTATTACAATCTGGATGTAATTATCTCAGTTGGCTATCGGGTGAAATCTGTGCAAGGTACACAGTTTCGTATTTGGGCGACACAGCGTTTGAGGGATTATATCATCAAGGGATTTGCTCTGAACGATGAGCGATTCAAGAGCGGCTCGTCAATGAACTACTTCCGGGAACTGTTAGACAGGATTCGGGAGATTCGCTTGTCCGAACGGCTTTTCTATCAACAAATCAAAGATATTTATGCTACAAGCATTGATTACGATCCGTCCGATGAAATGACCCTTGCCTTTTATAAAGAGGTGCAAAACAAACTTCTTTGGGCGGTCAGCGGGAAGACTGCGGCGGAACTGATATATTATCGGGCAAATGCCGCATTGCCGCAAATGGGGCTGACATCGACATCTTTACCCAATAAAGTTCGTAAGGCAGATGTGGAAATTGGAAAGAATTACTTGAATGAAGAGGAGATTGGGCTTTTGAAATTGATCGTAGAACAATTCCTTGCTTATGCAGAGACTCAGGCAATACAGCACAAACCGATGTATATGCGGGATTGGATTGAGAAACTGAAGCAGGTACTTACGATGAATGATAAAAACATATTGGAGCACGCGGGATCAATCTCTCATAAATTAGCACTGCAAAAAGCCGCTGGTGAGTATGACAAATACAGGGAGGTACAAAAACAGTTGGAGCGATTGGAAAGCATCAAAGAACTGGAGCAGGATATTCAAAAACTGAATAAAAATAAGAGAAAAAAGAAATAGTCTAAATTTTAAATTATAACAGAGACTGAAAAGGATTCTTGGTCTCTGTTATAATACTTCTAAATATTTTGGTTATCAACAAAATCTCTTCATATATTTACATAGAGTTATTTGAGGATTATATTATTCAATATATTTACTATAACGTTCGAAGAAGCGCTTGAACGCTCCCCATTTCATCAACCCTTTTTCAAAGACAAAGATGCCCAGGAGAGCACAGAATATTCCCAATAATACATCAATCAGATAATGATGCCCCGAATAAACGGCCGTACACCAGATCCCCACCATAATAAACGCAAATAATGCTATCAGCCAGCCCTTACAGCGATTCATTATAGCATAAGCCAATGCCACAACCATATATGCCGCATGCAGCGAAGGAACGGCTGCAAATACGTTTGCATTACGCCCATAGATAGAGTCGAAGATTGTGCATCCCAGCAGTTCGTCAAAGCGCCCCAATCCGGCCACATTTCCCGGAGTATTCAGCATCGCCTCAAATCCATAGTTCATAGCGTACCAAGGGGGAGCGGCAGGATGAATATAATATCCGGCAAAGCCAATAAGATTAACCAACAGGAAGACCATAGCAAAACGGAGATACATCTGGCGATCTCCCTTCAGATAAAGCCACAAACCGAATGCTATAGGCACAGGCACCCAGCAGAGATAGAACACCCCAGCAAAGAAATCAGCTACCGGCCAGTGATGTATGGCAAAGTATTCACAAGGAATCAGCGTAGCCCCATTCACGGATATACCGAAAAGAGACTTTTCCGCTTCATACAAGCCCTGCACATCAATAGGGTTCACCTGGTAATTGGGATACACCCGCATCCAGTCATAGGAAACTGCAAAAACAACAAAAGGCAGTAAAGCCACTGCCAGCTTACGGGTTGTCTTTCCTGCAAAAAACAGAACCAGGAACAATCCCGTCATTAGAAAATGCTCCGTACGAAGCCCGATACAAGTAGCTGTCAACAACAGAAAAGCCAACGTAATGACTACCAGCAATACCGTCTCTCTTACCGGAGGGAAATATCTTTTTATCATTTATTCAAAAGTTTATAGCAATGTGCCAGACGGACAAAAGCCGTCAAATTAGCCAATACGGCAATGATTGCCAGAGGAACAATCAGGATCAACATCGGGTCGAAGAGTGTACAATCGGAAAATATACCGCAGAACAGAGCTCCCAGACTGGTCAGCACCACTCGCTCAGGGCGCTGCATAATACCTACTTTACATTCCAGTCCCAGACCTTCGGCACGTGCGCGTACGTAACTTACCATCAGCGAACCGATCAAAGCAAGAAAAGTGATAATGGAACCCACGAAATAGCCCTGCAAGATGAGATAATAGGATATACCGAATAAGGTAAACAGTTCACTGTAACGATCGAGCACCGAATCGTACAATGCCCCGAAGGTCGAAGACATATTGCCAAGACGCGCCACACGACCATCCATCATGTCAAACAGCCCGGCGAAGAGTATCAGTCCGCCTGTCCATCCCACCAAAGAAAGATCCTCTTCCGAATCTGTCACTAACCCTGCATAAATAAATATACCGGCAGCCACAATGTTAAGTATCAACCCGGTAGTAGTAATAAAGTTAGGCGTAATGCCAATTTTAATCATGCCACGCACAACGGGATTGATAATCTTGTATATCACCTGTTGCAGCCAATCTCTGTAATTCATGTTCATTCTATTTTTTTCTCCAAACGTTGTTTCAGAAATCTTTTTAAGTTGTGGTTCCGGTAGACGAAAACCCGTTGCAAATAATAGTTCCAGAAAAATGCAACCAGCAAGGCAACCGTAATTTTAGACAGGATAAACACATCATAGACGTAATATCCCAGCAATCCGTTCACCCATTTCATTCCTGCCAGCCATTCCGTCAAAGCAAAAGTACCCCATGTGTTAATAAGAATGCTCCCACCCCAGACTATGAAATACTTCAGCCCCACATGTATCTTCTTGCAGTCTTCCGCCTTAAATACCCATTCATAGTTGATTACACAATTGACAATACCGCCAACCACAGAACCTATAAATGTGGCATACAAATAATATATACCAAATAATTTCACCAAAAGAATAGTTATCAGAAAATCGATCACCGTAGCTATCTGTGCAGAAAGCTGCGCCTTCATAAAAAGCCACACTTCCCTGCGCCAACCTGCAAACCGACTCTGTTCTTCTACTCCATCAACCATCTTGCCACAATTAAAACAATGAAACCATACACTCCTGCCAATACGTCGTCCATCATCACTCCCACTCCGCCCGGAAGATTTTCCATCCGCCGGATGCCCAGCGGTTTCAGAATATCAAAGAAGCGGAACAAAACAAATGCTGCCAGTCCATACCAGATATGACCTGCCGGAGCTGCCAGGAGCGTGATCCACACACCTACCATCTCATCCACCACCACGCGCGACGGATCTTCACCCCAGTAGGGTTCCAGACGGTCGGTAGCCCAAATACCGGCTACGGTGAACAGGGATATCAATGCGACAGTCGTCCACAACAGACAAGTTTCTGATATAAGTAAAGAAAGTCCGAACCAGATTAGCGTAGCGAGTAAAGCGCCCGCCGTGCCCGGAGCAAAGGGAGAAAAGCCTGAGCCGAAGCCCGTGCCTATCAGGACAGGGAAGAAGGAAGGTCTCCTCATAGAAAAAAGATATAAAAGAGTGATAAGGTGACAAAGTGGTAAAGCGGTAAAGTAATACTACATCACCACTTTATCACTCTACCACCTTATCACCTTATTATTATTTATTAATCCAGATAGCTCGGTGATTTTTCACCCACCATCGTACGGATTGTTTCTTTCACCATTCTCCATTGAGTGAACAGATCATGGATCGGTTCATGCTCAAAGTCGTGCATCGGGCTCTTGCAGAAGAATGACAACCAAGTCTGGATTCCAGACATACCTGCACGCAATGCCAGGTCACTGAAAATAACGAGGTCGAGTGCAATAGGAGCTGCAAGAATAGAGTCGCGGCACAGGAAGTTTACTTTGATTTCCATCGGGTAACCCATCCATCCGAAGATGTCGATGTTATCCCATGCTTCCTTATTATCTTTACGGGGAGGATAGTAGTTGATACGAACCTTGTGGTAAACATCACCATAGAGGTCGGGATATTTTTCCGGTTCGAAGATGTTATCGATAACAGACAACTTGCTGACTTCTTTTGTTTTGAAGTTTTCGGGTTGATCGAGTACTTCGCCGTCACGGTTACCCAGGATGTTGGTAGAGAACCAACCGCTTACACCCAGCATACGAGTCTTGAACATCGGAGCGAGCACTGTTTTCATCAGTGTCTGTCCACTCTTGAAGTCCTTACCGGAGATGGGCACATTCATCTTCTTAGAGAATTCCCACATTGCCGGAGTATCTACGCACAAGTTAGGAGCACCCATGATGAACGGAGCACCTTCTGCAATTGCAGCATAAGCGTAGCACATACTCGGAGAAATCACTTCCGTGTTATTAGCCTTCATTGCTTCTTCCAAAGCAGCAAGCGACTCGTGTTCTTTACACAACGGAACGTAGATTTCAGTACTTGCAGCCCACAGCACAGCAATACGCTCGCAGTTGTTGGCAGCCTTGAAGTTACGGATATCCTCACGCAGTTGCTCCATCATTTCCCAACGGGTGGCAGCCTGCTTGATGTATGTACCATTCAGACGTTTTGCAAAGTTGTGGTCAAAGGCAGCAGGCATCGGTTTGATGGCTTGCAATTCCTCTTTTACCAGATTTAAATCTTTCTCTTTCAGAACTTCTGCATACATCGCAGCTTCGTATGCATTATCAGGGAAGATATCCCATCCGCCGAAAACAATGTCGTTCAAATCTGCCAAAGGCACTACGTCCTTAATCAGCTTTTCGTCGTTGTTCTCCATGCGTATTGTGGCCATCTGTGTAATAGACCCAATAGGTTTTGCCAGTCCCTTACGAGCAGCCAATGTACCCGTGATCATGGTGGTTGAGACCGCGCCACCCACTCCGACTACCAGTACACCCAAACGACCAGTTGCCGGCTTAATGTTTTCTTTCATTGCCATTGTATCTTTTAAAGTTTAAAAAATTGCTCAAATTTAGGCTATTTTGTTCAATTGAGACTTGTCATTTTATCCGATTTAATGTTCTATTAGTAAGATTTAAGTTAAAATGTCATGTGCAGACTGATTCTAAGACCGGATTTATCAATTCCGGGCAGATTTCTGTAAGTTAATCGCCAGACATAATCGAAGCGAAGCACCTTCAAAATATTCTCTACACCGACACCCACCTCCATATAAGGGGTATCCCCCATATAAGAGGTTGTGACGGGAAAACGAAAAAGGTCATTGCTGACTGTCGGATTATTTTTGTCGCTCAAATTCCCGTACAATCCCCGAAACGAAAGGACTTCACGCCATTTCAACTTTTTCAGCAAAGGTACGCGGTTGAACAAAAAGCCATTTAGATAGTAAGTAACGTCCCACGAAGCATATTCATCATTCATAAACTCCATGGCATTCATCAGGGAGTAAGACTCCGGCTGAATGGTATAAGAGAGGTTGGCGTTCGGGATAATCAGTAACGGGAAAGGTACTTTATTCCAAACTTTTCCGGCCTTCAGGATAACGTCTGTATAGCCGAAGGCCGAAAACCAGAAACGTTTCTGAAAACCTGCCTCTGTATATTGATAGGTATAATCACCGCCCAATACTCCTTTTGCAGCCATCGTATGCGAAAGCGAGAAGACCGGAGCATCCAGCGATACCGGAAAGCGGTTCCATTGCGTCTGAAAGAATTTTTCATTCGGCGCATAACGCAATTTTACTTCAAACTCGGTATTCGATATATTCTCCACGGGCGTTGCCATCTCATCTTGTTTCAGGAAAGGGATAAGATACGAAGACTCATCCTGCCGGAAGCGGGAAGTGAGCTGAAAGGAGAAACCGGAATGGAACTCATTGGTGTAAGTCAGCTCCGCCTTGCGCTGATAGCCTATCCGGTCGTCCTTCTGGCGCTTCAAGCTCAGAAATACGTTGTCCTGACTGGTATAGAGGTAATGTTGTCCGTATTGGTTTACATCCGAGGTATATCGTGCTTTCAAAGAGTGAATAGGAAACTCGTTGGCATACTCCTTCTTCTTATGGAAAGAATATTCCACTTCAGCCATTCCCTTCATCCGATGGTCTTTGAAACCGTAAGCCATGTATCCTTTATAAAATAGGTGTGGATTGAGCCACGCCGTAGTCATTCCTCCCGCACGCAGACGTACACCTTCCAAGGTATTACCGCTTATAGTGGTATTCATCATACCTATATAGAACAGGGGTTCTTTCTCTTTAGGCGCGGGTATATATCCGGTAAACAGCACTTTCAAGGTCTTCTCCGTCCAGTAATAGACAGGATATGTGCGAAGCTGCGCCATCATTTTATCAACGGAAGTTTCCTTCTTGCTGACTTCCACCTGACGGTTATCGTCCCAGTAAGCTTCCGTGCGATGCGTCGCTTCGGCCGGCTCAATCACTTTTTCCGGCTTCTTAAAGGCCGAAAGGGCATCCGCAGAAGGTTCATACACATAATTCCTGTAATATACATCCCGCTTGGCATAGATACCGTCACTGTTGTCCACCAACTTAAATTCGGTGGTGATATGTTCGTCAGCCAACTGGCGCGTACCGTCTGCCCCACGGGTAAAGTTCTGTTCAAGAGACATATAATCCACAAAATTCAGATTAATTTTCTGTGGAAAGTTCATGGTGGCACGACGTACGAAATAAGTACTGTCCAAAGTAACGTACAAGTGTCCCGTAAAACCGAAGGATTCGGAATTGAAGGGTACGAACGTCAGATCCACACAAGGTTGGCCCGCTATCGTAAGCGTGTCCATCAGATAATATTTATAGAATGAAGGGCCCAGTGAAGAGAGCGGACTTACGAACTTATTGGTAAACAGCGTGATGTTGTTCTCATAAATATCCACATCCGTCATCGTCACACTGATGGCTTGCTCCATGCCTTGCTGCGAAAGCATCTCATCCACACCGGCCTGTCGGCGGGCATGCACGCGCTGTTTCTGGCTTTTGGGAGATTTGCGGTAATAGTCCGTAGCCAGCAGCTCACGGTTGGAAACGGCAAGCACGGGCTTTCCCGTAACGGCGGAAGTATCCACATAGTCCGTCAGGAACTTGAATTTACGATAAAGCCACTTCTGTTGCTTTACGCTGTCGAAGTTGTTGATGGCAAAGGTCATCTTCTCATAACGATCCCGTTGCCAGAAGTCCAACTCTTTGGGCGAATAGTCATCCCGATGTTCAATCATTTGTCGCACAAATTCCACGGCGGGATTATCTTTTTTCTTATATCGCTCCCGTTTGGGCTTTACCACCACTTCATTCAGGGCATACGTTGCCGGCGAAAGGGCGATGGTAAGACGGATACCTTGTGCCGGATGAATAAGACGGGTGTATTCATTATATCCAATGGCAGAAATAACCAGCACGGCTTGGGGGCGGTAGGTCTTGAAAGAAAACTGTCCTTTGTCATCGGTCATACCTCCTTCGGTAGTACCTTTCAGATACACAGATGTATATGGGAGAGGCTCACGGGTTAACGAGTCTGTAACAACACCTTGTACCACATATTGTGCTTGCAGGGGAAAGCTCATCCAGCAAAGGCTGATGAACAATAAAATCCTTAAAAAAGTAAACCTCATACCTATTTTTATAATGTTGAAAGATGAATGAGAATTCAGCGTCGGCCGCGTACCAATTTTCGCTAAATAATCATTCCTTCTTCTTTAACGCCCGCAAAGGTACGCAAGAAAACTATTTTAGAAAGTTCAGTTTTACTGAATAAATGTTCTAAAAAACCACTTTTGCACGAAACACTTCCTTTTGCAGGCTGTTGTATATATCTTAAACGACGCGAAAAGCATCGAAAACCAATTAATAACCTAAACAACTTAATTATGGAATGGATAATAAACCAGCTCAGGGAGCGCCCCGAACTTGCCATATTCCTCACCCTGTTTCTGGGGTTCTGGCTTGGCAAGCTACGCATCGGGAAGTTCAGCTTGGGGACGGTCACAAGCGTATTGCTTGTAGGCGTATTGGTAGGACAGTTGAAGATCGACGTGCCAGGCCCCATCAAATCCGTGTTCTTTCTTCTCTTTCTGTTCGCCGTCGGGTATAAAGTAGGACCGCAATTCTTCCGCGGACTGAAAAAAGACGGACTTCCCCAGGTAGGCTTTGCCGTGCTGATGTGTGTATCAGTATTGGTGGTAACCTGGCTTCTCGCCCTCGTGATGGGCTACAATCCCGGTGAAGCCGCCGGATTACTGGCAGGTTCGCAGACCATCTCCGCCGTCATCGGAGTAGCCGAAGACACCATGGCAAACATGGGACTGGACGAAGCGCAACGCCAAAGTTATATCAATATCATCCCCGTATCTTATGCAGTGACTTACGTTTTCGGTACGGCAGGCTCAGCCTGGGTACTCTCCTCCCTCGGTCCAAAACTATTGGGCGGACTGGAGAAAGTAAAAGCTGCCTGCAAAGAACTGGAAGCCAAAATGGGTAGTTCCGAGGCAGACGAACCGGGCTTCATGCACGCCGCACGCCCCGTAACCTTCCGCGCCTACAAGATAGAAAACGAATGGTTCAAGCAAGGTCGTCGGGTGATAGACTTGGAAATGTACTTCCAGAAAGATGGCAAACGCCTGTTCGTAGAGCGCCTGCGCAAGCAAGGAGTCGTTCGGGATGTATCCCCGAATACCGTATTGAATATAGGAGACGAAGTCGTTCTCAGCGGACGCCGTGAATTCGTTATCGGCGAAGAGGACTGGATAGGCAATGAAATACAGGACGCACAATTGCTCGATTTCCCGGCAGAAACGTTACCTGTCACGGTCACAAAGAAAACGTTCGCCGGAAAGACAGTGGCGAATATCCGCCGGCACAAATTCATGCATGGCGTCAGCATCCGCAGCATCAAGCGTGCGGGAATTGAAATACCCGTATTGGCACAGACCAAATTGGATGCCGGCGACGTCATCGAAGTAGTGGGCACCAAGCAGGAAGTGGAAAGTGCCGCTGTACAAATAGGATATGTAGATCGGCCTACCCACCAAACGGATATGATATTCGTTGGATTAGGAATTCTGATAGGTGGTTTGTTCGGTGCATTATCCATCCACATCGGTGGTGTTCCCATCAGTCTGAGTACGAGTGGTGGCGCATTGATAGCCGGATTATTCTTCGGTTGGCTGCGCAGCAAGCATCCTACGTTCGGACGTATTCCCGAAGCTTCCCTGTGGGTACTGAATAATGTAGGGCTGAATATGTTCATTGCTGTAGTGGGAATAGCTGCCGGACCGAGTTTCGTACAGGGTTTCCGGGATGTCGGGCTCAGTTTATTCATTGTAGGTGCCATAGCCACTACCCTGCCGTTAATCATCGGTTTGCTACTGGGTAAGTACGTCTTCAAGTTCCACCCTGCAATAACACTGGGATGCTGTGCCGGAGCACGTACAACGACAGCCGCACTCGGAGCAATACAAGATGCAGTGGAAAGCGAAACGCCTGCACTGGGTTATACGGTAACGTATGCTGTGGGCAACACCTTATTAATAATATGGGGTGTCGTCATCGTACTGCTGATTTAACCCGGCGGATATAGCATACAACTGATATACCGTATGCAAGAAACTAATCGCCGCGATGCGAAGAATTAATCTTCAGAATGCATATTATTATTCTTACAACAGCTATTGTAAGAAAGAAACATATCTATTGTATGATAATAGTACAGCTGTTGTAAGATACAATAACAGTTATAGTATGAATAGTTTTATGCATCTCCGGAAATAGATTCTTGCATCCCGAGAGTTAGTCTATCGCACTCCCAGGATTAGTCTATTGTATCCCGCAATTATATGATAACAATTAAAACTTAACGATATGGATACCAAAAACTTAGAAAAGAAAATGGAAACGATCAGCCCATTCGAGCTGAAAAACCAATTGATCGATATGGCCGATGAAAGCCTGAAGAAAACTGCCCGCACGATGCTGAACGCTGGACGCGGTAACCCTAACTGGATAGCTACCACCCCTCGCGAAGCCTTCTTCCTCCTGGGACAATTCGGACTGGAAGAATGTCGCCGCGTCATGAACCTCCCCGAAGGCATCGCCGGCATCCCTCAAAAAGAAGGCATTGCCTCCCGTTTCGAAGCCTTCCTCAAAAAGAACAACGCCGCCCACGGTGCCAAGCTCCTGGAGCAAACTTATAACTACCTGTTAATGCAACATGCCGCCGATCCCGACTCCCTGGTACATGAATGGGCAGAAGCCGTCATCGGTGATCAGTACCCTGTGCCCGACCGCATCCTGCACTTCACCGAAATACTGGTGCAAGATTACCTGTCGCAAGAAATGTGCGATAACCGCCCTCCACGCGGCACATTCGACCTCTTTGCCACCGAAGGCGGAACCGCCGCCATGTGTTACCTCTTCGACTCCCTCCAGGAGAACTTCTTGCTGGATAAAGGTGACGGCATCGCCCTGATGGTGCCCGCTTTCACCCCCTACATTGAAATTCCGCAACTGAGTCGCTACCAGTTCAACATGATAGAACTGCATGCCGACCGCATGACGGACGACGGATTCCACCTCTGGCAATACAATGACAAGGACATCGACCGCCTGAAAGATCCCGCCATCAAAGCGCTCTTCGTGACCAATCCCAGCAATCCGCCCAGTTACGCCCTCAGCCCGGAGACGATGGCACGCATTGTCGATATCGTGAAGAATGATAACCCCAACTTGATGGTTATCACGGATGATGTATACGGCACATTCAGCCCGCACTTCCGCTCATTCATGGCCGAACTGCCGCACAATACGCTTTGTGTCTATTCCTTCTCCAAATACTTCGGAGCTACCGGTTGGCGTGATGCCGTCATCGCCCTGCACGAAGACAACATCTACGACAAGCAAATCGCCCGCCTGCCGGAAGATAAACGCAATGCGTTGAACCGCCGTTACTCAAGTCTGACTCTGCATCCCGAAAAAATGAAGTTCATCGACCGCATGGTAGCCGACAGCCGACAGGTTGCATTGAACCATACCGCCGGCCTGTCATTGCCCCAACAGATGCAAATGAGTTTATTCGCTTCCTTCGCCCTGCTGGATAAGGAAAATAAATATAAACTGAAGATGATGGAAATCATTGAAAAGCGTCTGCATGCCTTGTGGGATAATACGGGATTCACATTGATAAAAGATCCGCTCCGCGTAGGGTATTATACAGAGATCGACATGCTGGTATGGGCAAAGAAATTCTATGGAGATGATTTCGTAGAACACCTGAAACGTACCTACAGCCCGCTGAACGTCGTATTCCGCCTGGCGAAAGAAACGTCTCTCGTCCTGCTAAACGGCGGTGGTTTCGATGGTCCGGAATGGAGCATACGCGCCTCGCTTGCCAACCTGAACGAAAAGGACTATGTGGTCATCGGCCAGGGCATCAAGCGGATTCTTGACGAATACGCAAAGGCGTGGAAAAAGACTACGGAAAAATAATGCGGAACCGTGTCAACCCATCACTGTACGTGCGCAAAGAGAACGTACAACCATGACGGGTAAGCACCTCGCGAATAAACACCAGACCGATTCCCTGCCCGTTCGGTTTGGTGGAAAAGAAGGGACTGAAGAGCTTTGCTTCAGTCTCTTTTGTTATACCGGGGCCATTATCTACCACTTCAATCGTGGTAGGAGCGATTGTACGGACTACAACCCTACCCTGCTGGATCGTTCCTTCGGGCGCATGCTCTATGCTTTCCGCAGCATTCTTGATAATATTCACCAATACCTGTTCCAAGAGTGCCGCATCAAAGCGTACCGGTTCCAGCTTCGGATCACATTCCAGCCAGAGAAGAATATTCCGGTCGTTGCACATACCCTCCATAAAGCGTTTACACATGGAAGCCAGTTCATTCAGTTTGCCCGTAACCAAGGCGGGCTCAGGAATCTTCACGACATCGGCAAAACGGGTAATAAAGCGGCTCATAGAGAAGCAACGCTCGGTGCAAACGCGCATTACATCGCAGATATCCTCCATATCCTCTTCGGTGGAAAGGGCTTGCTCCACGGTATCGAGGGTAGATGTAATACCCGCCGTTGTATTATTCACCTCGTGGGCAATCATGCGGATCACCTTCTCATACGCTTTCTTTTCAGCACGCATCACCTCGTCCGTCATCTTCTCTATCAGATAGAAAGGGTGATGAAAACCTCTGTCGATAAAGGAGGAATGGGTACACTTATAGATATTCGAGTCATTCAGACGCACCACTGCCGTCTGATCTTTTGAGATATTCGCCAGTTCTTCAGCCAAAGGAGAGTCTATATTCTCAATTTTCTTTCCCATAATCTCTTCCAGGCGTACTCCCATCATCTTCAATCCCATCGGATTGAGCTGGGATATTTCACCGTTCAGTGTGGTAATGACAACTCCCATCGGCGAAGCCTGGATAAGCAAGTCCAGAAAATGATTTTGCTCGCGCAGACGCAAACGTTCGTTCTTTAATTGCTCCATCATACGGTTGAACACATTTACAATGCGGTCCGCCTCGTATTGCCCTACTTTGCTGAGCCTGCTGCTGAAATCCTGTTCCCGCAGCAATTCCATACCGCTGCCGATAATATTCATCGGTTTCACAATCTTACGGTAGAAGATAAACAGGAACACCAGGATAAATGCAATGATCCCCTCCACAATGTAGAGATGCAACGGCTTCATCCCCTTCGCCAAGTAGAGAAGCACACCACCTAAACCCAGAAGGAAAAGGACAAGTATGGAGAAATAGAACTTTATTCTCACTTTTCTGTGACTGTTATATTAAACTTTTCCAGTCGGCGATAGAGTGCGGCACGACTAATGCCGAGCGTCATAGCTACCTGACTGAGATTTCCCTTATGGCGATCGAGCGCCTGCAAAATAGTCTGACGCTCTATTTCATCCAGCGTCATGCCTGCCAGAGACGATGCGTCCGAAGCCTTCACCGGTTCATTAGGACGCAGATACTGTGCGTCGAAATCCGAAGCATCCAGCGTCGGTTTTCCGCTGACGAGGATCGTACGTTCCACCAGATTCTTCAATTCACGGATATTTCCCGGATAAGGCAAGCGGGAAAGGAAGTTCAGGGCATCTGCCGAGAATTCCGTGCGGGGCAGTCCGTTAATCTCTGCCTGGCGGTCGGCAAAGTGGCGTGCCAGCAAAGGAATATCTTCACGGCGTTCGCGAAGGGAAGGCAACTTAACGGTTATCAGGTTGATACGATAAAACAAATCTTCGCGGAATGTACGTTCCGATACCATCTTGCGGAGGTCGGCATTGGTAGCGGATACTACACGTATATCCGTCTTGCGGGGACGGCTGTCACCCAGCACTTCAAACGTCTGATCCTGTAATACACGGAGCAGTTTCACCTGACAGGAAGGATCGAGGTCACCTATTTCATCCAGGAAGATAGTACCCTTGTTGGCAAGTTCAAAGCGCCCTACACGGTCTGTTGTCGCATCCGTAAAAGCACCTTTCTTATGGCCGAACATTTCGCTTTCAAAAAGGCTCTGCGAGATACCGCCCAGGTTGACCTTTACAAACGGCTGTTTCACCCGCTGGCTGTTGATGTGGATGGCTTCGGCAATCAACTCCTTACCTGTTCCACTCTCACCGGTAATCAGTACCGAGGCATTGGTACGCGCAATGCGTGCCACTGTATTCAGCACTTCCATCAATCCCTGAGATTTTCCGATGATATGGCTGCGGTTCAGCGTCTCGCTCTGTTCTTCCGGTGCATCTTTTGGGACGGCAGTCAGTTCAAGGGCTGTCTCGATGCGTTGCAGCAAAGCGGCATTGTTCCACGGCTTCGTGATAAAGTCGAACGCGCCCGCCTGCATACCCTGCACGGCAAGTTGTATGCTTCCCCACGCCGTCATCAGGATAACGGGTACATCGGGGCGGAATATTTTCACTTGCTTCAGCAAAGTCAATCCCTCTTCTCCCGTTGTGGAAAGGGTGAAGTTCATGTCCATCAAAATGAGGGCAGGTGCCTCGGCACGCACCACATCCATTGCTTCGCGCGGTCCGGGAACAGTTTGCGCTTCATATCCTGCACGTTTCAGCATAAAACTGAGGGAAGAACGTACGGCACTATCATCGTCGATTATCAGTATCATAAGGTTTCGTTGTTTTATGGTTTGCAAAAATAAACGATTTCACACAGAAAGCACAGAATAACACTGTTTTTTTCAATAACAAGCGAAAAACGGTTATGAGTTATAAGTTATTATTCATAACTCATAACTCAAACTCAGTCTCTCACAATTTCTTCAAAGTCCGCCTCCAGTTCACAATTCCGTTCAAAATCCCAAAGTGTCAGACTGCGGATTTGATAGAAATAGTACCAATAATAATAGAGCTCGGAAATATGTTTCTGCCTTGCTTCATCTTTTGATTTCTGTGCGTCGTTCAGGTCCAGCGTACTGATTTGTCCAATCATAAAGGTTTCCACACTGGTTTTATAACGTTTCTCGGCAATGCCGTCAGCTTCCTGTGCAATACCCAATTGTTGTGCCTGATTATTGAAGTTCGCTACGAGCAAGAAAATATCCTGATTGAAGTCCATCTGTTCCTGCCGGATTCTGGAAAGCACCACTTCACGATTACTCTTTGCCACACGTACTTTTCCTCGGCGTTTTCCCCAGTCCAAGATAGGTACTTTCACACCTACCTGCACAATCTGATTATCAAGCAGCCCCTTGTAAGCGGAAGTCAAATCACGATCCTGCCCTGTATAACCCACACTGGCAAACAGGTCGATGCTGCGCAAATTGCCGCGAGCCGTAGCCACTTCATAGTCCGCTTCCAACTGGCGACGACGGATATTCTGTGCAAACGAGTTCCGATCCAGAGCTTTGTTCAATACAAGATTATATTCCATCTTCATATCCGGTGCCGAATTCGGCAACATCGGATTCAGATTCTCATCTTCCGACAAACCGAGGAACGAACGCAACTGGAACATTTTCGCATTCAGGTTACTCTCCGCTTCCGTCACATCCGCCTTACCTTGCAAAGCATTCAGTTTCAACTGCAACAGGTCATTTTCAGAAATCTGCCCCATCTTACGTTTTGCCACTGCTACTTCATAGAGGCGGTCGGCATTCACTTTATTCTGGTGAGCAGTTTTCAAATTTTCTTTTGCCAGCAGCAGATTGAAGAAATAAGTGATTGTCTTCATCGTCACCTGTTCCGTAGCAGTGATAAAGGCAGCTTTTGCTTCTGCATATCTCACCGGTTCGATACGACGGTTCCACTTCAGATTGTTCACTCCGAAGATAGGTTGCGACAATTCCAGGCTGACGGGGACGGACATAAACCGTTTATCTCCTCCGGATCCTAATTGCTTGATATATTCAAGAGAAGAAGCCAGTGATAGTTTACCGCCCGTAAACCATAAGTTCTGGTCTATGGAGAGCGTTCCGGAAAGTCCCAACGTATTGTTACGCACAAATGAGTAGGAACCATCCGAGTTTTGATATCTGCTGTAAGATTTATTGTAATTGGGTAAAGTACCGTTCAGATTCACTTCCGGTAACAGGTCGGCACGGAAAGTACGATATTCCCAGTATGAAGTCTTCAATTCATTCAGCGCTACGGCGGCATCCACTGACTGGGTACGTGCCAAAGCTATCGCTTCATTTAAAGTGATGAGACGTTCACGTTCGTTTGTCAATGTATCGTTCTGTGCAAAAGCGGCGAACGGAAATAGCATCCAAGCTGCGAGTAAAATATTCCTTTTCATGTTTATCAAAAAATAGTTGTAAACAGAAAAGCAAAGAGCGTGCCAAAGCGTCAGGATGCTTCTGGGCAGGGGTGGGTGTTCATTATCGGACAGTGGGGATGTTCAGAAATGGACATCTTCTTTTTACAAAACAGGCTCCAGTATCTGATAATCTCTTATTGCCATCTTATTTGTTGCTACAAAATAGATCTTATGTTCCTTGAATAAACGGGTCTGTTCAATCAAATCTCCTACTATCATTTCATTAAAAGCAGTTTTATTCCGGCGGGGAAAAGAAATTACGGCATGTACCTTATTCGTGTCTGAAATCAAATTATGCTTTCTAAAATCCTGAATAGTAGAAACTAACTGGGATTTACACTTTTCCTTATAAACTGCAATATTCTTAGGTTTGCAGTCCTTTATCTCAACAAACATAATCCAGCATCCCTCATTACCGGACGAAGGAAAAAGACAACATTCACAATGTTCTATTTGCAATCCTTTATCATCCTTAAATTGGCAATCATCAAAAATAACATGATCAACAGACAACGATGTTGCATTATTCAATGTCAGACCATCCATTTCTGTCGTAGTTTCGGGAATAAAAGGGATTTTTGTATGTATTTCCACTTTTCTGGCGGACATGGTTCGTTCTGTAAAATCAACGATATGAAGTTCCTTTGCTTCAGTAGTAGCCACCTCACACAACGAATAAACTCCACAGATTCTATTCTTCATCCTCGTAATAATTAAGCAATGACAAATACTCTGTAGAATTCATTTTATAAGCCTGGTTCAAATAGTTATCTTCCAAGATGCCATCCTTATCCTGAATGCACTTCAAAGCACCTTCGTGAATCTCATAGATTGAAACTAACTTAGGATCTATCCACGCATTGCTCGAAAGATATTCCTTTCTCTTTTCATTCGGAATATTCTTTTCCACCAATTTCCCCATCAAACAATTATTCAATGCAAAAAGTATATAAGGACTATGTGTGGTGATCAATAATTTATGCCCTTCTTTCTTCAGGATTTCACGAATGATATAGTATGTAAAGTCTTGTTGTATATCAGGGAATAAGTTCTCTTCAGGCTCTTCTATAATCAGATCGCAACACTGAGTTTTGGTAAAATGATCAACAGTCTGATAAAACAAATCTTTTTCTCCCGGTCGAAAAACTCTGAAATGCTCATTTACGCCCTCACCTTCATGGAAAGTTTCCGAAGCAGCATCTATATCCGGATTCCTCCTTACATTTACACGGAATCTATCACGATAAATAATTTCTTTTAGCTCTTCGTAGATCACCTTATTATCAAAAGACACATGAGAATCCAGTTCATCTCTCAAATCATCATTCAGAAGCGTATGGCAAAGCAATAATAGCGGAACTACCGATTGCACTCCACTTGAAGAAGAAAACAATTGAATCTGCGTTCCACTATCCAAACGGATATAATCTTTATTACTTGATTTATCATAATAGTATTTAACCCCCAGAGAAAGGATATTCAAGGGTCTGTCAGCTGTGAATAGTTCGCGCATATTCCCCCAGTCCTCCATGAAGTTTGCAGTACTGGTGTCCGACATCTTTATAGTACTCCACTGTGGCAGCACGGAAATGATATTTCTCTCAGCCGGTATATAGGCTATTTTCTCCAGTTTGTACCCCCATCTCGTACTTTTCAGTTCAAAATCCGGAGAAGTTCCCAAACCTTTATATACCACCTTATAAACATCCGATTCATACTCCAGATATGAATCTTCGCGGATATATCCTTCCATTTTATGAAACGAAATTAAACGTTCCACAAATTTATCATCTTTGTATTTTACGAAGGACTGTTCCAGAGATACGCGTTTCTCCAGCCACGCACAATAGCTTACAATCTTAGCAATTGTACTTTTTCCACTGCTTTGCGGCCCCATGAAGATATTGATTTTATTCAAATCAAATTCCACTTCATTTATGGGGCCAATATTTTTAATAATCAGATGCGCCATTCCAATATAACTCTTAATGCCCTTAGATTTTATTTTCTATATCTATTTGACAAAGTTATGAAATTATCCGGTTATAGCAGTGAGAAAAAAGAATTAAATATTAAAGCACTCCCTTCGAACTCGGCAATTCAAAGTGATAGATATCCCTCTTCACCGCCATCTTTATAGCGCGGGCCAGCGCTTTGAAAATGCCTTCTATCTTATGGTGCTCGTTCTGGCCTTCCGCTTTGACATTCAGATTCATCTTGGCGGCATCGCTCAGGGATTTGAAGAAATGCAGGAACATTTCTGTCGGCATCTCACCAATCTTTTCACGAATGAACTCTGCATCCCATACCAACCAGGGACGTCCGCCGAAGTCCAGGCAAACCTGGCAAAGGCAGTCATCCATCGTCAGGGCATAGCCATAACGCTCGATACCACGCTTGTTGCCCAATGCCTGATAGATGCAATCGCCTAATGCAATCGCAGTGTCTTCTATGGTGTGATGCTCATCCACTTCCAAATCACCTTTCACATGGATCGTCAGATCCAGACCGCCATGCTTGCCTATTTGCTCCAGCATGTGGTCGAAGAAACCCAGTCCGGTATGGATGTCGCAAGCACCATTACCATCCAGATTCAGAGACACGAAAATATCCGTTTCCTTTGTTGTGCGGCGTACTTCCGCTTTGCGTTCTCCGGCGAAAAGGAATTCGGCAACTTTATCCCAATCTTTCGTGACAAGGGCACATACCTCTTCCAGACCTTCGCAGGCAGCAGTTCCACCTTCTGATTCCGGCTTCAGCAATGCTGTATCATCCTGCAGATAAATAGCCCGGCAACCCAGATTCTTAGCCAGTTCCACATCCGTCGGACGGTCACCGATAACGAAACTTCCGGCAAGATCGTACTCCGGATTATTCAGATACTTCGTCAACATCCCTGTGCGCGGCTTCCGGGTAGGCGCCATATCTTCCGGCATACTACGGTCGATGAAGATTTCATCAAACGTAATCCCTTCACCCTCCAGCGTCTTCATCATCAGGTTATGCGCAGGCCAGAAAGTTTCTTCCGGGAAAGATGCCGTGCCCAACCCATCCTGATTGGTCACCATCGCAAACTCAAAATCCAATTTGCTACGGATGAAGCCCAGGTTACGCATCACTTTGGGATAAAACTCCAACTTTTCCAACGAATCCAACTGGTAATCTACGGGCGGTTCAATCACCAAAGTCCCGTCACGGTCTATAAATAATACTTTCTTACTCATAGCTTTTCAATGCTTCTATCAGTTTATCATTCTCCATCCTCGTTCCTACCGTCACACGCAGGCAGTTGCCACAAAGCGATATAGAATTACGGTTGCGGACGATGATCCCCTCTCCTACCAGATAATTATAGATTTTCACCGCATCCGTCACCCGTACCAGGAAGAAATTGGCATCAGACGGAAATACTTTCACCGTCAACGAAAGTTCGGAAAAGCGTTTCTCCAAATCCTCGCGTTCCTCTTTCAGCCTCTTCACCCAACGCTCTATCTCATAGTACTTATGCAACATCTCTATTGCTTGTTTCTGAGTCAGTTGGTTCACATTATAAGGGTACTTTATCTTACTCAGGATACCGATGATTTCCGTAGAAGCAAACGCCATTCCCAGACGGATAGCCGCACAGCCCCATGCTTTAGAAAAAGTCTGGAACACAACTAGATTCGGATATTTATCTAAATCCAGCAAGAACGACGGAGATTCTGAAAAGTCACTGTACGCCTCATCCAGTATCACCAACCCTTCAAACTCACGCAGCAACTTCTCTATCTCACTGCGCAACAGATCGTTTCCGGTAGGATTATTAGGCGAGCACAGGAAAATCAACTTCGTCCGTTCATCCGCAGCTGCCAGCAATTTGTCTGCCGAGAATTGGAAATACTCGTCGAGCAGGACTTTGCGATACTCCACATTATTCACATCAGCACACACCTGATACATGCCGTAAGTGGGATCGATAGCTACCACATTGTCCACTTCCGGCTCACAGAAAGCACGGAAGACCAAGTCGATAGCTTCATCGCTACCATTGCCCAGGAAAATATGCTCGGGAGCCACCTTCTTTATCTTGGAAAGTTCCGTTTTCAGTTCCCACTGCATCGGGTCGGGATAGCGGTTGTGCGGCAGGTTGTACGGATTCTCGTTCGCATCGAGAAATACCGATGCCGTTACACCTTTATATTCATCACGTGCCGAAGAATAAGGTTTCAGCTTCCAGATATTCGGACGGGTCAGTTCTTGCAATGTTTTCATGATCTATAATATGATAAAGTATTGAACACTGATTACGCGAATTACACAAATTTCATCTTTACCCTTATTCGTGTAATCCATATAATTTGTATTCTATATTGTTTTTAATCTCACTGTTACCGCATTTTTATGCGCATCCAGATGTTCGTTCGCCGCCATCTCTTCAATAGCAGGACCGATATTCTTCATACCTTCCGGGCGGATTTCCTGGAACGTAATCTTCCGGATAAAACTATCCAGGCTCACACCGCTATAAGCTTTCGCATATCCGTTCGTCGGCAAGGTATGATTCGTTCCCGAAGCATAGTCTCCCGCACTTTCCGGTGAGAGCGATCCCAAGAAAACGGAGCCCGCATTCACCACACGTTCTGCCACCTGCATATAGTCCGCAGTTTCCACAATCAGGTGTTCGGGTGCATATTCGTTCGTCAGTTCGATGGCCTCTTCCATATCTTTCACCACAATAAGCTTACTGTTGGCAAGAGACTTCTCCGCAATTTCCTTACGGGGCAGAAGTTCCAACTGACGTTCCACCTCCTCTTTCACAGCCTGTTGCAAATCCTCCGAAGTGGTAATCAGCATCGCCTGACTATCCACACCGTGTTCAGCCTGGCTCAGCAGATCCGCAGCTACAAATACCGGATTCGCCGTTTCATCCGCCAGCACTTCCACTTCCGATGGACCGGCAGGCATATCAATCGCCACATCACGCAGACTGACCAACTGTTTCGCTGCCGTCACATACTGGTTTCCCGGACCGAATATCTTGTAAACTTTCGGCACGCTTTCCGTTCCGTAAGCCATCGAAGCAATAGCCTGTACGCCACCTGCCTTGAATATCCGGTTCACCCCTGCCACCTGTGCAGCAAAAAGAATAGCAGGATGCACCCGTCCTTCTTTATCCGGCGGTGTGCAAAGCACAATCTCCTTACAACCCGCAATCTTTGCAGGCACAGCCAGCATCAGCACCGTAGAGAACAGAGGAGCTGTTCCTCCGGGAATATACAATCCCACCTTTTCAATAGCCACCGCCTTTTGCCAGCACGTCACGCCCGACATGGTTTCCACCTTCTTGCCCTCAAAACGCTGTGCAGCATGGAAAGTCTCTATATTCTGTTTAGCCAGGCGGATAGCCGCCTTCAGCTTCTCATCCACCAGCGTCTCCGCTTCTTTCAGTTCCGCCTCCGTCACCGCCAGCGATGTCAGCTCCGCCTTATCAAACTTTGCCTCCATCTCCAGCACCGCACGGTCACCGTCCGACTTCACGCGATCTATAATCCCCCGCACCGTATCGAACAGATTCTCAGTATTCATCACCGGACGTTTCAGTATCTCCGCCCACTGTGATCTATCCGGATTATTTATTAATTTCATGATTGTATATTATTTATTATTAGATAAATGATAATTTACCAGTGTAGTTATTGATATTCTGACTATCTCAATTCCCAGGAGGAGGAGAATTTAAGATACTTCCGCGTAACAATTTTCGTCACTAAATTATCATTTTTTCAATCGGCAGCACCAAAATCCCTTCTGCCCCCAGCGACTTCAGCTTTCCTATAATCTCCCAGAAGCACTTTTCATCCAGCACCGTATGTACCGAGCACCAGCCCTCCTGTGCCAACGGCATCACCGTCGGACTCTTCATGCCCGGAAGCACCTGGATAATTTCTTCCAAACGTTCCTTCGGTGCATTCATCAGCACATATTTCTTATCTTCCGCCGTCTTCACAGCATCCATACGGAAAAGCAACTCTTTCAGGATTTCCTTTTTCTCATCGCACAGATTCCTGTTACCAATCAGCAGTGCTTCCGATTTCATCACCACTTCCACTTCTCTCAACCGGTTGCTCACCAACGTAGAACCCGAACTAACAATATCAAAAATCGCATCTGCCAGTCCGATACCTGGTGCCACTTCTACGGAACCTGTAATCACATGTATCTCCGCATTCACATTCTGAGTTTTCAAGAATGTACTGAGGATACCCGGATACGACGTCGCAATCTTCCGCCCTTCAAACCACTGTACACCCGGATATTCGATATCCTTCGGAATAGCCAGTGACAAACGGCATTTGCTGAATCCGAGACGCTTTACAATTTCTGCATTTTCATTCTTCTCCACATATTCATTCTCGCCTACGATACCTATATCCGCCACGCCTGTTGCCACTGACTGTGGAATATCATCATCACGCAAAAATAATACCTCTACAGGAAAATTAGACGATTGTACCAGCAATGAACGTTTCACTGCATTCAATTTGATATCCGACTCTCCCAGAAATGACATCGTCTCGTCATAAAGACGACCTTTAGCTTGTACTGCAATTCTTAATAACATAATCTTATTTATAATTTTACGATTTAACTACTCACAAAAACTAAACTAGACTTAACTAAACTCTTGAAAACAAAAAACGAGGCTTACCATTATCCGGCAAGCCTCGTCATTTATATGTTTATTCATTATGCACATACAATCATACGCCTACCGATTATTCGTCAGGTAATGATGATGGTGATGATGTGCAACAATATTTTTCATACAATTCTTTTGTTTTGATGCGACAAAAGTAAACTATCCGTTTGAAACTTCCAAAGATTTATCACAAAAAGTTTCGTTTTCCTATCATTTTCTTAGTTTACGTCACAAATTACACTGATTTGCACAGATCAATTTATTATGGGAAAGTAATGAACTAAATGCCGATAATAATTTTAGGCGCGGATTACGCGGATTACACGGATTAATGACTGCGCTATCACACTATATTACAGGAAAAGAATCCGTGTAATCCGCGTAATCCGCGCCTAAAATTATATTCATTAACCGTCCATAGTAAGCAAACTTAAATCAGCGGCAGAATCTCCTCCTTCTCCACATCGCAGTGATGAAAGTGCATTTCCTGTTCCGCCTTCTCCTTCGGGAAAGTAAAATAAGTGCATACCGCCTCCGAACACACCTCTCCCGCCTCATTATAAAGTTTCGCATCGATAATTACGATATTCCGCTTCTGTTCGCGTATGGAAGCCCGCAACACGACATGCGAGTCTTTAGTCGACACCGGTTTACGAAAACGGGTTTCCATCTTCGAAGTCACCCCGCTTGTCTGCAACTTACGCACTACCACCCATCCGCAAATTTCATCCAGCAACACCGACTGAATGCCACCATGCAGCGTATTCAGCCAACCCTGATACTCCGGACGCGGCTTCCAGATGCTCACCACCTCGTCGCCATCCTCGTAAAACTCCATTTTCACACCGGACTCATTATTGGGAGCACAACCGAAACAATTGTATCCTTCCAAATCTTTCCACGGGTTAATAATCTTCTTCATACAATTTCATTTTTATTTTTAATTCAAGTTTCGCAGATTCTACAAAAAGATTGTAAATGGTACTTTTTTAGGCGCGGATTACACGGATTACGCGAATTTTTTAGTTAATTGACACAATAGCGCAGCTTTAAATCCGCGCAATCCGTGTAATCCGCGCCTAATATCCACACTAATAATATGTATATTCACGCTCTTCGTACACCACCGGCACATCGTCTATATACTTGATTCTGATTTTCCAGTTTCCCTGATTGTCATTATGGAATTTATAGACGTATTTCACTTCTTCGGTTTGCCCTTCCGGACGCTCTGTTCCGGAAATCAGTTCCCCTTTGGTATTGTACCGATACGTATGCTGGCTTTGAGATGTACCATCCGGTGAAAGATATTCTTCGAACACTACACGCCCCTGAAAATTATAGCCTCTCCGAACAGAGCCAACCGGATCAGATCCTTCGGGTTGCAACAGCACTTTCCGCTCTATTTGCTGCCCATAGGAATCATATATATAACGGAACTCACTACATTTTGTTCCATTCGTCAGGTAACCGGCTTCCTGTACCATATTACCTTCTATGTCATAGCGATACACATCCCGCTGCATAATTTCACCCTTATCATCCAGTATTGAACAGTGCTTGAGACGCCCTTCCTTATCATATCCATAACTCTTGTTTACCGTCAGCACATTCGCCGGTGTATAATGGCTTTCTTTCGACAAATTCCCATTCTCATTATATTCATACTGAATCTTCTCCCGGCATACTCCCGCTTCCGTGAACCGTTCCTCTTTTATTTTCCGTCCGTTTTCACCAAACTCATAAACGAAGAACTGCCCTTTCTTCTCTCCCTTATCCACCACCTGCGGACCTTTGGCGATGGCAACGTACGACCTTTGCTGTACCTTCTTCACTTTACCGCGCACGGGTATTTTCTCCCAGTCATTTCCACCGCCTACATACTCTATATCCCTGCGGATAATGAAATTCGGTTCTCCATATTCATTGCAACCTTCAAAACGCTCTGTCCAGTTACCCGCTTCATCTATCTTCCGAATCGGATTCTTCTGATTATCATCTTTCACCACCCGCATCTTACCTAACTGTAGTGCACCCCTTCTTTTCAGCGTCAGTGTATCCCCCTTTCCAATCGGGTATTCTCCCACGCGTTCCATCTTTTCATCCGGCCCACCCATCAGGATAATCTTCTCCGGCGTTCCATCCGCATTGTACAGCACTTGTCTGCCCGATGACCTCTTGTTCACATAGTCTTTGAAGTACATTTTCAACATCTTTCCCGCTTCATCGTACAAGGCAGAAGTAATCTGGAGTGTATCTTCCTGCCCGTTCATATAGGCAATGCAATTCAGCCGCCCTTTTTCATCATAGGTATAGCCCCAACAATCGCTGACTCCTTTATCCGCAGTTGCATAAATCTCACGCGACACCTGTCCGGCAGGGTTATACACATACACCAGTTTACCATGCGGACTGCCGTCCGGCTTCAGCCTGTTCTCTACCATCGCACGGCCTTTGCTGTCGTATTTCACGAATGTAATGTAATCCACCACCTTGCCGGTCACCCACGTAGTGTCCTTCAGCAGCGGCTCATACACCACCGTACGTATGTTTTTAATGCCCGGCTGATCCTGAGCACGAAGTGCAGCCGAACCAGCTGCCAACAGAAGAAGCAAACCAAATATTTTACATCTCTCAGAGATAAATAGGTGTCTCATATCCAATAGTGTTTTTCAATATGTTGCCACAAATGTAACAATACTTCGGCACGCACAAAAAAAGGCGGGGAGTTTTTTACTCCCACGCCTCCGCTTTTACTTCAAAACAAGGACACTCTTTCGTCCTTTCCCAAGGATCTACAATGCCGTTGTAGTTTTTATCAGGGCTCAGATCCCGGTGTCCCACCACCCGCGCCTCCGGATAACTCTGCAACAGATTGGCTACCAGTCGGTGCATCGCCTCTTTCTGTCGTAAAGTCCGCGTATCGGCAGGACGTCCGTTCATATCCAGACCGCCCTCATAACACACTCCAAGACTATTCGCATTGTATCCACGGGCATGCGCTCCGGGCACATCTTCCGACCTCATCAACTCCACCTGTCCCGACTTCCGGATATAATAGTGATACCCCCACGATGAAAAGCCCCTGTAACGATGCGCCGTATCCACGTCCTGCGCACTGAAATCACTGTCCGCCCTTGTGGCGGAACAGTGAATAATAATCAGATCAATCTTTCTCATAACCGACATACCATTTATATCGTCATAGCATGTGCACTCAACGCCCCCAATAAGGCAGAAGCCATCGCAATAACAACTTTCAAAACAGTGTCCCAAGTAATCTTCTTCATAACGATCAGTTTTTTAGTGATTTAATGTTTAATGATTCTATCCTAACGGATTTTCTTCAATCCCCCCATCAGCAGAACCACCCGATTCGGATGACTGCATGCTTCGCGTCACCACACGTGTGTACGCCATCGTCTTCGTGATGTCCGTCAACCCTTTGCCGGGGCGGAAGTTGATACGTGACTTCTTAATCATGGATAGCGTGAAATCTTCCGCCTTTTCTGCGCCCTCACTACTGAGGCCCATTTGTAAAGAGCCTAAATCTCCCAACCTGACGATGCGCCCCGCTTTCAGGGCACGCTTCGCCTCATAAATGATGCCCGCCAGTGCGGCACGCACATCAGTTTCCGTACATGTGGTACGTCCGGTTATCGCTTCGCACATTTCGTCGAAGTCCAACTCACCCGAGGCTTGCGCCAGGGCATAATACTTTGCGGGCTCACTCTTCTTGGAAGGATTTTTACGAGCCACCACTGAGTAATTCATGGATGTTGCCATATCAATTAAATTTTTAAAATGAATGTAAATCACCGATTTACACTGCAAATATACCAGATGACAGACATCCCTCAGTCGCCAATGAAGCTTTACGAATATTATTGAAACAAACACGTCTCAAAACTTTCACCAACCGTTTATTTTTAGTAAATTTACATCACATTAAGAATCAATAAATACAAGAAAATGAAAGAAGAAAAAAGCACTTTCACAGTGCGCAGTTACACAAAATCGGAACTGGCTCATCTTTACAATCCACAACTAACCCTTAAAAACGCCACCCAAGTACTTCGCCGCTGGATACTCCACAACGCCGAACTGCATGCAGAACTGATTCATTTGGGTTATCAGGACCGGAACCACATTTTCACGCCCCGCCAAGTAAAAGTAATAGTCGACTACCTGGGCGAACCTTAAACTTAACTTTACGCAAAAAGCCAAAAGTTATTTCCTGTTATCGGACACATCTGTTAATTTGCAACAAAATAGGGAAAGAAAGGAAGGAAACGAGTTGACAAGGGAACAAGGAGCTGCGCAATGCTTCTATGCCGCATGGAACCTTGTCACCTGGTCAACTTGTTAACTCGTCAACTTTCCCTCAAAAACATACAAACAATGAAGTATTCATATTATCAAAACAAAAAACAACCGCCCTGCGCCGAAGTAACCGACGAAGAAGTGGCTAACCTCATCCGCCACGATGAAAAACTGGCACACATGACTCTTGACATCCGACAGCATATCACTGCCAATGACATCGCAACCGCTGACTCCATAAAAGGAGAACTTCCCTCCGTCACCTTCTCCGCCCGCTTCACCGGTGGACGCCGATACGACAAACTGACTGAGTATAACGGGGAAATCGTCCTCGACCTCGACAAGAAATCCCCCGAAGAACTGGCACGCATCTCAAAGGCAGTCACCGGAAATCCGCATACCCACATCAGCTTTACCAGTCCGAAGGGAAACGGTTACAAACTGACCACAATCACCAGTCTGCCCGACGGCACCCTGCCGCAATCTCCCGAGGAAGTCCGTAACTACCATGCTCATGCCTACGACCAGGTTGCCGCACTCTACGAAGAGCTTTGCCAGACGGACATCGACGAATCGGGCAAAGACATGACGCGCATCTGCTATCTGCCTCACGACGAGAATGTCTATCTGAATCCTAATCCGCAGATTCTTATCGTCGACCTCAACCGTCCTCTCAGAGAAAAGAAAAAGAAAACTCCCGGACGGAAAAAGTCTTCAGGAACAACTACAGAAAAGCCTCCGTACCAAAAGCCTCCGTACAACATCTCTTATCCCCAAAGCGAAAGCCGTTCCTTGCTTGCCCTCCTTCTTTACTATCACGATCACAAAAACAAGTACGAAGAAGGCAACCGCAACAACTATCTGTTCCGGCTAACCTGCACATACAATGCTTACGGCATCCCCAAAGAAGAAGTCGCCCCTTTCCTGCGCCTCAACTTCACCGACATACCGCCCGAAGAGATTGACTCCCTGACGGACAGTGCTTATCAGCATACGGACGAATTTAACACACGTAAGTTGAGAACCTCGCAATGGAACTTCCTCCGCATCGGACAGTATATCAACAGTCATTACGAAACGCGCTACAACCAGATGAAGCACCGCATGGAATGTCGCAAAAAGGGTGAAGAGGATTTCGTCATGCTGGATGACATGGTAAGTAACAGCATCTGGATGGAGCTGAACGAAGCCGGTTACCCTTGCAGCGTCAAGAACATGGAGAACCTGATCTACTCCGATTTCAGTTTCTCCTACCATCCCATCCGCGAATATATGAATCATCTGCCTCAATGGGACGGCATCGACCACATCGGCCGCCTTGCCGAAAGTGTCCACACCATTCCAGCCCAAAGAGAATTCTGGCTGAAAGGTTTCAGGCATTTTCTGGTAGGTATGGTAGCCGCCGCCACGCAAGAAGAGGTAGTGAACCACCTTTGCCTCCTGCTATGCAGCAAGCAGAACCTGGGAAAAACGACTTTCATCAACAAAATCCTGTCAGATGACTTACGAACCGATTATCTCAGCACCGGCATCATCTCCGCCGGAAACAAGGACGACCTCTCCCGCATGGCGGAATTTATGCTCATCAACTTTGATGAGTTCGAGGGTATGACGGGGCACGAACTCAGTCTGCTGAAGGACCTTATCACCCGGAAGTTTATCAGTATCCGCCTGCCTTATGCCCGTCATACCCTGAACCTGCCCCACTGGGCATCCTTTGCCGGCACCTGCAACTACCCGCAAGTGTTGTACGATCCCACCGGCAACCGCCGCTTCCTCTGCTACGAAATCGAAAAGATAGACCGCTACGAAATCGACTACCTACAGCTCTACGCCCAAATCAAGCATCTGCTGGAGACCGGCTATCGCTACTGGTTCGAAGCCGACGAAAATGATGAGATAGAGCGCAACAACAAGCCTTTCATCTTTCAGACTCCCGAAGAAGAAATGCTGTTGACGCACTTCCGCAAACCGGAACGTTTCGAAAGTTTCAAGTATATGACGGTGAGCGAAATAGCGGAAGAAATCAGAAACAGAACCGGCTATCAATATAACCATGCCGGAAAAATCCTGTTAGGGAAGATTCTCACCAAATATGGCTTCCAGTATGTTACAAGCAAGAATATGAGGCGCTACGAGGTAATACTTCTGGAGGCGGAGAGTGTGAGAAATAACCAGTTGTATCAGTGATATGGCTTGTCGTTTGTAGCTCGTAGCTGCATCAAAACTGTGCCAAAACGAACAATTCTGAAAAAAAACAATTATCTTTGAAGCTATAAAAGAAAAAATGTGTGTTTATGGAATATAATACATCATTACGCAAGCTTCCTATCGGAATACAAACTTTTGCGGATATCCGCCAAGGTAATTATCTATATGTGGATAAGACTGCGCTTGTTTGGCTTATTGCCAATACAGGCAAGCCTTATTTCCTGAGCCGCCCCCGCCGCTTCGGCAAGAGCCTGCTCCTGTCCACTTTCGAGGCTTACTTCGAAGGTAAGAAAGAACTCTTTGAAGGCCTTGCCATTGAAAAGATGGAGACGGAATGGAAAAAATATCCGGTACTGCATCTGGATTTAAATGCCAAAAAGTATGAAACTCCAGCCGACCTGATAGCAATGCTCAACCAAACATTGGAAAAATGGGAAATTGTATACGGAAATGAAAAAAAGGATCGTAGCCCCGAAGAACGCTTTGCATATGTCATAGAACGTGCCTATGAACAGGCAGGTTGTGGTGTAGTGGTCTTAGTGGACGAGTACGACAAACCCCTGTTGCAAGCCCTCGATAATGATGCACTACTGGAAGATTATCGCAAAACTCTAAAAGCTTTTTACGGGGTACTGAAAAGTGCTGATCGCTACCTGCGTTTTGCTTTCCTTACGGGAGTTACTAAATTCTCGCAAGTCAGTGTGTTCAGCGATCTGAATCAACTGAATGACATCAGCCTGGATTATTCTTATGCCACAGTATGCGGTATCACCCGGACAGAGTTGGTTGAAACCTTTACGCCCGAAATAGAAGAATTCGGCAGGATTAACAAGCTTTCTGCAGAAGAAACTGTCAATAAAATGGCCCGTCAGTACGATGGCTATCACTTTCATCCGAAAGGAGACGGAGTTTTTAATCCTTTCAGTGTGCTGAACGCTTTCAGTAAACGGGAATTAGGAGATTACTGGTTTCAGACAGGAACTCCGACTTTTCTGGTTGAAATGCTCCGAAAGTCAGAATATGACCTTCGTATCTTACTTGATGGCATCGAAGCCCCGGCTTCTATGTTCTCCGAGTATCGTGTAGAAGCTAATAATCCGATTCCGTTGATTTATCAGAGTGGTTATCTTACTATAAAGGATTATGACAAGGAATTCGGCAACTATTTGTTGTTATTCCCAAACGATGAAGTTCGTTACGGTTTCATCAATTTTCTGGTACCATTCTATACTTCAATGACAAACAGCGACCAGGGTTTTTATATCGGTAAATTTGTGCAAGAGTTACGTGCAGGCGATTACAATGCCTTCCTCACCCGCCTACAAGCCTTCTTTGCCGATTTCCCCTATCAACTGAACGCGAAGACCGAACGTCATTACCAAGTCGTTTTCTATTTGGTTTTCAAACTGATGGGACAGTTCACCCAAGCAGAAGTTGAAAGTGCCACAGGACGTGCAGATGCCGTAGTAAAAACCCCTAAATACATTTACGTCTTCGAATTCAAATTGAACGGTACAGCTGAAGAAGCCCTGCAACAGATTGAAGACAAAGGTTACCTGATTCCTTATCAGGCTGACGGACGTGAAGTGATAAAACTTGGAGTAGAGTTCAGCGCGGAAGAGCGTAATATCAGCCGTTGGCTAAATGTGATGTAAAAATCCGAAAGGCACTTACCGTCATTCTGTCATTCAAAGCATAGCTAAATTTTATCCTTGAATGACAGAATGATAAGTTTCATTATAAAGCTTTCAAAGTAAAAGCTTCTCTAAAATCAATTAGTTTATTGGTGCCATAATACTTTTTCCAAGCATCTTCATTATGACTTATGGCAGAAATATCGGCGGCAGTTGAATTTTTAAAATTTTCATATACAGATTCTAACACCGACAATTCTTCCGGAGAAAAAACATTCATATCCGGCATCAATAATGAATCTAACTTTACCCCGGAATAACCAGATTCAAATTCAATAATATCTTGGTCAACACCATCCACCAAACTATATACCCTATCCCATCTTACAGGTACAGGACCATATTGAATAGCCTTATAAGCCAAACCACTCATGGCCCTTCCATACTTTTTATAACAAAGAAAATCGGTATAGAAAAGTAACTTATTCATCTTAGTATTAAACACCCCGTCACAACGCTCTATAAAGTATAATAAGATATTCTTAAGCTTCTTATACGACTGCGTTGCATAGCCATTTATGCTCCCTCTTGTATATGAGTCATAAATCAGTTCTTCTTCAATATTAGGTAGTTGGGATTCTATTACTTTATTTAGCTTAGCCAATATCCGTTTAAACTCTTTTTCTTCCAACTGATATCTTGCATTTCTTACAAATGTCTCGAAGATTGCAGGATCTTTTATCAAGTTCAGCACTTTTCCATTCGCTTCACTTGGCATGTCTCCACTTTCATACAATCTATACTGGTTGTCCCCAAACCCCAATATCTCAGACATCTTTAAAGCTGACAGATCATACATTTCTCGTATCTGCTTTATTTCATCAGGAAACGGGATACCATATTTTATTCTGTACTGATTGTACACTTGTGCAAGATTTAACTCATCAATTTCCGTCGTTGTGAAATGCTCTTTAGTATCCTCACACTCATAATAAAGATAAGTGTATTGAAACTTCTCTTTGCGAAATACCAATTCTGAATTTTCTTGCTGAAGGCTTACATTTCCTCCTGTAAAAGGGCTTTTCATCATTTTCCTCCTTTAAATGGGTATTTCATTCTATATTCTGCAATATGAAATGAAATACATATCGTTTGACAATTATCTCTTCCAAGCGAAATCTTTATATAAATCTCATGACCTTTCACATCCTTTCCGAACACCCACATATCGCCTAAATGATTAAGTGTATCAACTATTGGTCCCTGAGAATAATCTTCTACTTCAATTGCTTTTATAATAGTTTCTCTATATTTTGGGGTTATTTCCAAATCAGCTAATGTTTGAGCATTTTTTCCTCTTTCATCTCTAAAGATAATACTAAAGACTTTTAACTTCTGATGGAATTGCTTTAAAAACGCTTCAACCTCCTCTTGTGTTGCCATATTATTATTTTTCTACAAAAATAGACATTAAAATTGAATACTCGCAAAATTTAAAGCAATATTTCAACTTCAAAGTTGAAATATTACAAATAATCCCCAATACAAATCAAACAAACTCTTCATTTTAGTCAATATTTCAATATCAAAAGCATGCAAATAATGCAATATATTGCACTTTTCCCTATTTTATTCAATGATAAATGCTATATTTACCCATAAAAGGCAATATATTGCACCATGAATATAAGTCAAATCATAAAAGATCGCCGCTTGCAATTAGAATTAACCCAACAAGATCTGGCTGATTATACAGAATTAAGTCTGCGCATAATCAAAAGTATAGAGGCAGGCAAGGGTAATCCCACATTCAGCACTCTCAGCAAGATTGCTGAAATATTGGGATTAGAGATTATCATGCAGGTAAAGGAGATAAATAAATGAGGTGACACAGAATAAAGGGTCAGAAAGTACTCTATTTGCATCCGATATGAAACAATCTGTTAGGTCAGGTTAGGTTACTTTTGTAACTTCCCTTATACACTTAAACTTCAGAGAGTAATTACTTTCTATTTTTATCCTTTCTCACGAAAGTTTTAAAAGTAACCTAACTCTACCTAACCGTTCTAATATATTCTTCAATAATCAACAAAACAAAAAAGCTATGGCAGTAAAGAAACTCAAACCGCAAGGAATTAAAATTTTGAAGATGTTCCACATCTTTTTCGCATTTAGTTGGATCATTGGAGGTGTTGCACTTTGCCTTCTGGTCTTTACTGTTCATCCAGAATCTGGAGATGAACTTTATATGCGTTCAAGAATATTGCAGATAATAGACGATTACTTCATTATTTGTGGTGCCTTTGGATCTCTTATTACGGGATTGATATACAGCATTTGGACTAATTGGGGCTTTTTCAAGCATCGCTGGATTATTGTAAAATGGGTAATGACAATCCTGCAAATGGCATTCGGCACATGGGTATTAGGGCCTTGCATAAATAATAACGTCATTATTGCCAATCAACTCAGAGATGCCGCCTTGACAGATCCCGCCTTTCTCGATAATATACAGACCACACAAATATGGGGTACTGTTCAAACTGTATTATTATTAGTACTCATTTTTATTTCTGTGCAAAAACCATGGAAAAAGTAATAATTCGTCCTATCGAAGAAAAAGACAATAAGGAAATAGCTGCCCTGATACGCAAAGTCTTTGAAGAGTTTGATGCGCCTAAAACAGAAAGTGTATATAAGCAACTCTATATCGAATCATTTCCTCAATTTCAAAATGCAGTCTCCCTATACGAACGTAAAGGCTTCCGACATTTAGAATCACGATTAGGAAATTCCGGACATACCACCACAACAATTCATATGATAAAAGATATATAGGAATAAAAGCAAGGAAATATCCTCCGGAAAGTTGGCAGAAAGATTGAAAAAAGCGGCGAAAGATTTGAAAAACATGGTGGTGTTTTTCAAATCTTTCGCCGCTTTTTTCTGTATCTTCTTTATTAACTCATTCATTTCATTTATCTTTGTAGACAATGACACCACAGACAAAACTCAGAGAACACGCTTCGTCCACTCCATCCCGTTGGCGGGAAGAAGCTGAATACAGAATAGCAAATAAATCATGGCTTCGCTATTCTCAGAAAATAGCTATGCAGATGCTTGATAAAATGGAGCAAATGAAAATAACCCAAAAACAACTGGCTGAAAGAATGAATTGTAGTCAGCAATACACATGCCTCCTCACCCCCTTATACAGCCCCCTTTTCCTCTTCAATATATGAAGTACCCCCAAAACACTTACAAAAACACCGATTCTATAATGCCACAACCCCAGCGAAGAGTTTGCACCATCAACGAAGCACACCAGTAATATCCCCGAAACAACAGCCAACAGAAAAACAATCGACAATAGCAATACAGCTTTTCTTTTTCCTTTGCATCCTACCGTTCTCAGCCCCTTATACCAAGCCCAATGACTCTTGACATGAATAATCCCCAATATCATAAACAGCAGACTGGCATTCGTGTGAAATATCGCCCAGATATGCCAACTCTCATGATCGCCCCCTTGTCCTGCAATATGCAACTCGACGCCCGTGTAGAATGATAAAATAAATACAAGGAGCAACATTAAATCCGTGAAGTAAATAAATCTGTTTCTATTCATCTTTTTTGTTTGCAAAGTTACAGTGCATTAATAAATAGAAGAATAGACTATGTAAGGTTAAGATTGTATTATTCGAGGTATTTTTTCCGGTAGAGAGTGGGACTTATGCCAACCGCCTTTGTAAACAACCGTGTGAAATAGGCATAATCATCTATCCCCAGATGAGTGGAAATCTCCCGCACAGTCAGAGAGGTATATACCAACATTCGTTTGGCATGCAATATGAGTTCATTTTGAATGTACCTGCTTACGCTCACGCCTGTAACGTTCTTAATCACCTCGTTCAGATACACCGATGAGATGTGCAAAGATTCTGCATAATAAGATACATTTCTGTTTATTTGCTCATTAGCAGAAAGTAATTCTTTGAAGGCCAATGTAATTTCAATGTGCCTTCTGTTTTTGGATTCACGCCCGATTATTTTCCGGGCGGCAGCCGTTATGATCCCGACAACGGTACATGCCAGATTCTGTAAAACTGTTTTCGATTCATCATTTTCCCGCTCGCCTATCCTGCGGAGAATCATGGCAAACAGTTGAATCAACTCGGTGCGTTGCGTATCGCTTATCTTAAATGGTATCGGCGATAAGGCATACTCGGCAAGGGTCTGTTTGGTGGGAGCATCTATAAATACCCCGTCGATGAATAAGAGAAACGACTTTGCATCCCCTTTATCAACGATCCGATGCACCTGATGCGGCTGGGTGCAGATAACGCTCCCCGCCGACAGGTCGCAATCTTTGAAATCAATGCCGACACGACAGGTTCCACTCTCCACTATACCGAATATATAGTAACTATCCCGATGTGTGTAATTGATCAGCCGGTTCGGGGAAAAAGGAGAAACTTCCTTTGCAAATATCCCGAAATCGGATTGCTGAACTGCTTTATGTAGAGGAATATCCGCCATGCAATGTTTTTTGCAAAGTTAGCAAAAAGGCGGATTACTCCGCCTTTTCTCCCTTATTCTTCCGGCAACTCCCCCGACCGTATCCACTTTACATACGATACCAGCGACTCCCCGCTCATAATTTTTCCCGTCGATTCATTCACCACATCCACCACCGCAGTCAGCGTACGGATGATCCGTGAGTAATTGTCCTCACCGTTGTAGCGCAGCTTCCCTTGCTCTATCAACTTCACAAGCACGCGGGTAACTGCTTTCGGGTTACCGTAATACTCCACCCTTGCAGGCGTATCATTTTTTTCTGTTTGCCTGATCTGTTTAATCAAACTTTTTTTTATCGACACAGACCAACAGCTCTTCAATGAGAGCATACTCGCGAGCACTGGCTATTTTCAGTGCATCACGCAATTCTTCAAGTTCCATAATCTTAGTTGTTATTAATTTATACAATACCTATTCAGGCTCTTTATTCCGAGCATTCCAAACTAATAATGCTAACAATACTGATAAGATTGCAGCCCCAATCCAAAACCAATTGATATACGTAAAGTCATAAACATCCGTTCCATCCACTACCGTCTTGTTTCCTTCGATCAACACACCACTCATCACATCCTGCAATCCGGCGCCTATGTAACTGGCGATCCCCACTACTCCCAGTGCCGCACCCGAAGCGTTACGCGGAGCAATATCAACCGCCATCAATCCACCCAGGAAACACAGTAACACACCAATACTTGTTCCAAATAATATCATAGCCGCCACATCTACCCAAGTATGTGTACCAGGAACGAGTAAAAACAGACACAAAGCGGCTACATTCATTAATCCGAAAATCAATGCAGGCACATTGCGACGTCCGCCGAACAGTTTATCCGATATGAATCCGGAAAAGACTGTACCAACAATGCCGCAAACCGAATTGATAGAAATAATAAAACTGGCATCCAAAGTGGTATATCCCTTCTCCGCTTCCAGATAAAACACTCCCCAACTGTTCACCGCATAACGGCTGATGTACATAAAAGCACTGGACAAAGCCAATATCCAAATGGCAGGCATCAACAAAACCTGCTTTTGCGCTTTATTATAATCAGCAGCTTCCGCAGCATTCATTTCTTTTTTCTCTTTAGGCTGATTCACCGCCGGAAGTCCTTCGCTTTGAGGAGTATCATGAAGGAAACGCCATATAATCAACGCTCCGATAAGCCCCACGAGACCTGCGCCCAGAAAACCATACCTCCATCCCAGAACACTAACCACAGAAGCAACAATGATGAAAGTCAAAGCCTCGCCTATGTTATGGCTGGCAGACCAAAAGCCATAGAAAGACCCACGCTCTTTATCACTAAACCAACGGGAAAGCCCCACTACACACGAAGCAGCTCCCATAGACTGAAACCAACCACTGATTCCCCAAAGAATGGCAAAGAGAATAAATGAGTTGGTAAATCCCAAACAAAGATTGACCAAGGCAGTAACCAATAAGCCTGTAGTCATGAAACGTTTTATATTACTGCGATCAGCCAGGAATCCATTTGTAAACTTTCCGATTGCATAGGTAAAGAAGAGTACAGAACCGATGATTCCTAATTCGGTTTCTGAAAAAATTCCCTCATCTACAATCGGTTTCTTCATTACATTCAAACTGAGCCGACAAACATAGTACATTCCATACCCAAAGGTTGCAGCCAAAAAAGTAGACCATTGCAAACGCTTCAACCGTTTCTTCTGTTCGGACAAAGACTCTCCGTTACAAGGTCTCGGCATTGAGACCCTGTAAAAATTAATAATATATTTCAGCATATTCTTGTGAGGTTAATCGTGAAGCTTTTTTGCTTTCAGATATTCCAGCAATAGCGCAGGTCGATCTGTCTGAATCAGTTTAGCTCCTTGTCCAATAATCCATCCCCAACTCTCACCCGGTTGTTTCAACTCTACAGCGAGGTCATCATCATGGCCACCACAAAGTTCAGGCCACAAACTGTTTATGAAAATCTTCGCGCCACTATCATGTACTTTCTTTATCAGTCTCAGCACCTCCGGTCCGTCATTATCAAATACCAATTCAAAAGCCTGAGGTTTCATGTGTTCTAAATAACCGTCAATAATCGCTTCAGCACCTTCCTTGTGTAAATTGATCACAGGCATGAAAATCATCTTATCCAGCACTTCTCCATTTTCTGCTTTCACCTGATCATAAGGTAGCCCGGCTTTCATTATGCACTGATGCACAGTACCTGTTTTTTCAAGAATAGCGTATGCCTCTTTAAAATAGTCATACCCTTTATCCACATTCACCATAATTTTACCTTTACACAACTTCATCACTTCTTCAAAAGTAGGTATCAGGTGACGGGTTTTATGTCCGGCTCCATTTCTCATACGGAACTGACGCAACTCTTCCAACGTATAATCTTCCGGTTTACCTTTACCCGTGGTAGTACGGTCAATAGTTTTATCATGCATCAAGATAAGATGCCCATCTTTAGTGCGCTTCAAATCAATTTCAACCATATCCACTCCCATATCAATGCAATTTTGAATGGCTTGCAATGAGTTTTCAGGAGCATTACGCCAATCTGCACGGTGCGAAACCACCAGAATTGATTTCTCAGCAGGTTCATTAAATGTTTTATGAATCCGTTCAGCAGGATTTTGCCCCCATAAAGCAACTGTACACAATAACAAGAGGCAACTCAATGAAAATAGATTTCTTCTCATAAATTTTATTGTTTATTTCACACATTCAAATAGATCCGATTCATAGATGACATGGCTTTCGGATATGGGAACCGCATCATCAAAAACATACATACGATATTTGTTACCTCCCGGATATACACGTACCATTATATGCCCCTGATAGGATGCCATTCTGTCAACCAGATCACCGATAACAATTTTAGTAGCCGGATGCATATTCGTGGAAAATATCTTTCTCTCTTCCGGATAAATTTCTTTAGAGAATAGACGATACAACACCGTATGATTAGGATGCAGGGCATCCCAAGTAGACATTATGACATTCTGAGGTGATAAATTCCGGAGAAAATTTTCATTAGTCCCGTCCTCATTGCCATGATGATTTAATACCGCCACTTCTACTTTGCCTACCACATCAGAAACCGGGGTCTCAATATCATGCCACTTAGGACGTCCCGGACGGGGAAATCCTGGTATATCCCCTCCTGTATAGTAATCAAATGCACCATAACTCAACTTTATCACACAGCTATACATATTTTCTCTGGGCATTTCACTTTTTGAATAGTTGCCCTTATCAGAAAATAATGAGGTAACTCCTGTATTTCCATCCCAAACCTTACCATTAGCATATACATTACGCACACCAAATGAATGATATTTTTCCGGTTCATTGCATAACACAAATTGCTTGCACGATCCCACATTAAAGGTTTCACGCTTGGTACAGTCGGAGATTGTTTTTACGAAATTACGATAGTTCATATAGCAAGAATCTTTATCGGAAGGAGGCATAAAGTCATCCCCTCTGTCCACGATTACTTTAGCAGGAAAATTCCGATATACCTCGGAAATCCCAGTCAGATAATACCTGCCTTTATCTTCTTTCTTATGCAACCAACTACCGATATGATCTGAATGATAATGCGTCAAAAGATAATAGTCAATGTTCTCTTTGTCGTTAGGTATAAAATAGCGAATATAATCTGCAATCCACTCACCAGCTTTCTTGGTATCATCAGGTTTTGCAGCTACGACCCTTTCTCCGACTCTATTATTTTCTCCGGCATCAATCAACAGAGTAGTTCCATCCGGCAAAATACAAAAGGTGCAATCCCCACGTCCGGTATTGATATGATGGATATCCATATATCCCTCTTTCCATTGAGGCAATTCCTGTGAGAAAGCACATTCAGCCACCAAGGCGAACAACAGTCCCCAAATATATTTCATGTTTCATAGTTTTAGAAGGATGCCTGAGAGGCAATACTTTCAGGCATCCTCACTCAATAAATACTCAGATTAGTTATATCCCGGATTTTGAGGGAATGTTTCCGGATTGTCGATCAAATCGACCTCCGTTTTCGGAATCGGATATAAATAATCATTCTTTGTTATCGTGAAACCAACCTTTGACATAGCTTCTATAGCCGTATCCGTACGAATCAAATCAAACCAACGATGCAGCTCGAACGGGAATTCCAAACGGCGTTCTTCCAATACAGCCTTGCGGAAAGCACTTTGGTCTTTCAAATCTGTCACTTTATATTCCACTGCATTGGCACGCTTACGAATCAAATTCAAGTAGTTCAGTGCCTTACTCGATTCAGAACTTTCATAGGCTACTTCATTATGAGCCTCAGCACACATCAGCAATACATCCGCCCATCTCAATAATGGTAAGTCAAATCCAACCTTTGCCGTAGTAGCGTCGAACGTATCGTAATACTTGGCTATTACATTATTGTTAGCATCCACCTTCTTATATTCGATCATGGCTTTACGATCGTCCGTATTTCCATAAGAAGCTAAAAGTTTGCTATCAATAACCGACTTATCCTTAAAGTAATCGTTGTATCCATGTCCTTCTCCAAGAACTGATTTTGAATATCGTACAGCAAACAGAATTTCTTTATTCATCTCCTGGTTTACATCAAAAACATCAGCAACGGTGTTCTGCAAACCATATTTAGATGAATAATCTTTGACTATGTTATCCAGCAAAGTTGCTGCTGCTGACCACTTTTGTTGTGTCAGATAAGCTTTTGCCAATAATGCCTTCGCAGCTACGGAAGTGGCTCTTCCTAGATTGTCATCATCATAAGCAGAAGTAAGCATACCGGATGCAGCCTCCAAATCCTCTTCTATAGCTCTATAAACATCCGCCACTGAACTACGTCCATACCCCTTGGCTTCAATAGCCGTCACCGGTTTCAGGATCAGAGGTGCAGCTCCCCAAAGGCGAACAATATTGAAATATGCTAAAGCCCGTAAAAACATGGCTTCACCTTCATACTGCTTTTTCAGCGCGGCATCTGTTACCACATCTATATTTGCAAGTACATTGTTGCATCTGTATATCTGGTTATATAATTCTTTCCATGCATAGCGAACGACATTATTTCCGGATGTAGCAGTAAAGTTATCAATGAAGTAGAACATACCGGCTGCTCCACCGGGATTAATATCTTCCACATTATCAGACCTTAGCTCCATGAGGGAAATGAAATATTCGCCATATTGATAGGTCCCCTGCAAAGAACCATAACAAGCGGACAATGCAGAATTTATATCAGAAGTATTTTTATAGTAATTTGCTGAAGAAGCCTCAGATATAGGTGTCAAGTCCAGAAAATCACTACAGCCGGTAAGCAACAGAGATGCAAAAGCTACAATATAATATTTAATTTTCATATCTTGATTATTTAAAAGGTTACGTTTAATCCGAATACAAATGATTTAGACAGAGGATATGTACCATAATCGATACCAGGAGTCAGTGATCCGCCTTTCATATTCACTTCCGGATTGTATCCGCTATATTTGGTAAAAGTGAAAGGATTCTGAGTAGAGAAATAAACTCTTGCCCGGCTGATTCCTACATTGGTAAGCAATGATTTAGGCAGCGTATATCCAAAAGTGATATTCTTAATTCTCATATAAGAACCATCTTCAATATGCCAGGTAGAAGTAGTACCATTCATACCCGTTGCACTTCTGTTTGCACGAACTACATAGCCGCTACCCGGATTACTTTCCGATTGCCAGCGGTCCAAAGCATCGACCTGACAGTTATTTCCTCCTTCCATATTATCAATGTAGCGACGGAATATATTGGCAATCTTATTCCCTTGTACACCTTGCAGGGCAATAGAGAGATCAAACCATTTATATTTCAACTCTGTAGAGAAACCATACGTGAACTTCGGCATGTAATTTCCTGTAATAGTACGGTCGTTCTCGTCAATCTCCATATTACCATCCATATCCTTAAAACGGAAATCTCCCGGTTTCGCACCACTGACATAGGCATATTTGCGTTGGCTCTTATCCGGATTCTTCGAGTTATCAATCTCTGCCTGATTGGCGAATACACCATCCGTAACCAAGGTATAATAGTTACCGATAGGCTCTCCGACTTTAGTAATGAAAGTCACACTCTCGGAAGTAGTTATCATTTCATCAACACCACCGAGGTCTTTTACTTCATTCCGGTTGGCAGAGATATTAAAACGATTATTCCACGTAAAGTCTCCCCAAGTATTTGTAGTAGAAATAGCGAATTCGACGCCCTTATTATTTACTTTTCCAATATTCATAGGCACTGTACTGAAACCGGAAAACTCGGCAACCGGTACATTCAGTAGCATATCAGTTGTATTACTGTTATACAAATCCAGTTCTAAAGTCAGCATATTAAAGAGTCCTATTTCCAGACCCAGATTAAACATAGCTGTCTTCTCCCAACCTAAATCAGGATTTCCAGCTGTTGCAGGACGTAAACCGCTTGCCAAAGTGCCGTCAGCTTTTCCAAACACATAATTGTCTTCCGATAACGTAGCATAATACTCGTAATTTCCAATATTAAAATTACCACTGATACCGTAGCTCGCACGCAATTTCAAGGAAGTAAGCCATTTTATATCTTTCATAAAATCTTCTTCACTGATATACCATCCGGCAGAAGCTGACGGAAACATACCCCAGCGGTTATTCTTTCCGAAACGGGAAGATCCATCCATACGAGCAGCAGCTGATAGTAAATATTTACCCTTATATGAATATTGCACACGTGCCAATGCTGATAACAACGACCATTCGTAAGCGGTTGCACTCCAGCTTGTAATAGCTGATGCTGCATTCATGGTATGTACCAAGTCATTAGGATAACCATTACCGGCCAGCAATGAAGTGTTCACTGATTCTTTCTGTGCAGTCCATCCGGCTATGGCAGACAAATTATGTACATCTTTAATTATTGTAGTATATGACAAGGTGTTTTCCCATACCCAGTTCAGCATATTCTTATCACGCTTCGACCCTTCAGGCACTGAAGGCGGAAGTCTGTCTAAAGAAGTGGGCAAAGTGGAAGGTCTGTAATAAGAACGGCTGTAGCTATTGAAATCCACACCGAAACTTGTCTTGAATTTCAGATTCTTATAGAGTTCATATTCACCATAGACATTTCCCATAAAGCGGTAACGTTTCATCTGGTCTTCCTTTTCGTTTGCCAGAGCTACAGGATTTACAATCTGCGGATGCTTATACTGCCAGTTCCATTGATCAAAATTATAAGAACCATCAGCATTGTACACTGGCATAGTAGGCGACATGGCCAAAGCAGAAGCTACGATTGTCTCTTCTTTATATCTGTCCTCGGTAGGAACGATGTTATACACAGAATAATTAAAAGACAGATTAGTACCGAAAGTGAATTTCTTATAATTAGCATCGACTTTTCCTCTGGCTCCCATCTGTTCAAAATCCGAACCGATAACAATACCTTGCTCTTTCATGTAATTACCGGAAATAAAATATCTGGCAGCTTTGTTTCCTCCGGACAGAGAAAGATTATGGCTTGTAACGATACCTGTTCTCATAACTTCGTCTTGCCAATCCGTATTCGTCAATCCGGTTTCACCATTGATATATGGCATTATTTCGGGAGGTAGCAAATAAGCCTGATTGATAACATCCGGTTTCTTTCCCAACTTTTGGTTACGAACTTCATTAGAGTCGTTGATGCTACCTTCAATACCTTTACTTTCCAGCAAATCAAGATAAGCATTGTTATGTCCGTCATAGGAGAGCCGAGCATATTCATACGCATCCAGCATGTCTATCTTTTTAGTACGTTGCTGGAAACCTACATATCCATCATATTGCACAGTAGGCTTCATATCTTTGCCTTCCTTACCTTGCTTAGTAGTAATAATGACTACACCATTTGCACCTCTTGATCCATAAATAGCTGCTGCCGAAGCATCTTTCAAAACTTCAATGGACTCAATGTCATTCATATTAATGGAACTCAAAGGAGATACATTTTGTCCTGTACCATTTCCTGCTTCACCGGACATGGGGAAACCATCTACCACATACAACGGTTCCGTACCGGCAGTAATACTTCCACTACCTCTCACCTTAATAGATAATCCGCCCCCCGGGATACCATTCGGTTGTGAAACCTGCACACCGGTCATCTTACCAACAAGCGCCTGATCCACACTGGAAACCGGAACTGCCAATTCACTCGCTTTCATTGAGGAGATAGAAGTGGTTACATCGCGCTTACGTTGTACGCCGTATCCCACTACTACGACTTCATCCAACATTTCGCTATCTTCCTTCAAAGTGACATTTTGCAAGGCTTTGTCATTAGCTTTAAATGTCAATGTCTGGTAGCCAATGAATGAAATGGTTACTTCTGCATTTTCCGGAACATTGGCTAAGCTATATTCACCGTCAATGTTTGTAATTGATCCCAGTGTGGTTCCTTGTATTGCCACACTCGCCCCAATCACCGGTTCACCGTTTTCATCAAGAATCTTTCCGTTAATTGATCTTACTTTTGTTTTGTCATCACCCGACATTAGCTTCTTGAGAGAAATCACAATCATCTTATTCTTTAGATTCACCTCCAATGATTTGTCAAGGATGGATGACAATGCCTCTACAACGGGAGTATTTTCAAAAGTCGCATTAACCTTTTTATTCTCGTTTATTTCGTCTTTCTGATAGATAATGGATAGCCCTGTTTGACTCTCTATTTCCTTCAATACAGTTTTCAATGTTTGTTCCTTAAAAACTTTGCTGACTGTCTGGGCATTTACCGACAATGAACCCAAACTGAGCAAAAACAAAAGGAATAAGCATAGAATTGATTTTCGGTTGTTCATAGCTTTTCTTGATTTAATTAGTTGTTACAAAATTGATTTTATTCTCTGATATATATATCCTTTCCTCTGCGTTCGACGGTTATCGGGATGATCTCCTGCAAAGCAGCCATCACCTCTCCTATCGTCTCACGGTTTCTTAACGAAATGCGGAAGCGTTTGGCACCTACCTGTTCCGATTCCAGACTGATATTGACGTCATACTGGCGGGATAGCTTCGCTATCAGCTCTTTCAACGTAATATCCTCAAATTCAATTCGATTCTCCGACCAGGCTTTCCATTGCTTCACATCATTACGGGTACGTGTGATTTTTCCGGTAGCCATATCCAACTTCACAAATTCACCGGGTGTCATCTCTATCCGCTGTTCCCCATGATGGATTTCTACAATTCCTTCCATCAGTGCAGTAGTGACAACTGAGTCTTCAGGATAGGCGGAAACATCGAATTTCGTTCCTTTCACTACTACATCATATCCACAGGTTTGCACCGTGAATTTGGCTTTTTCTTTCTTCGTGACTTCAAAATAAGCCTCACCGCTAAGTATTACTTTACGATTCCGTTCGTTGAACTTATCCGAATACTTCAGTACGGAACCGGCATTCAGCCATACCACCGTACCATCTGCCAAAGTCATCTTGCTCTTTTCTCCGTAGGGAGCTTCGAATACGAAATAATCTTCGGTAGAAGATAAGGTAACAATGTTCCAGATGCCCAACGTAGCCCCGGCAGTAAGCACCACAATAGCGGCTACGGCAGCCACTCTGCGCCAGAAGCTGAAATAACGACGAGGTAACATCGGCATAATAGCTTCTTGCGTACGAAGACGGCGTTGCAGACGTTGCCATTCATACATGGTCTGTTCGTCCCCCTCGTTAGTAAGTTTCCATTCTTTTTCCCACTGGCGAAACCGCAGGCGGTTTTCTTCCGCTTGCTCAATGTAACTGAACAAGAGTTTCTCTTCCGCCTTTGAAATGTGTCCTTCAAAGTAGCGGATCGCCAATTCGTGAATGTTTGTTTCTGTTTTCATAAATTCTCTTTCTATAAGATGTAACAACTAATTTTAATTCTACCCAACCCCGGAAAAAGAAAAAAGCAGAAAATTTTTAGTTCTCTGCTTTTTCTTTTCCTGGTTATTCTGTTTATTCGTTCATAATCACCCAAGCTAAAACCATTATATAGATGTCTACCGGATACTTATCCTTGAAGTGACGCTCAAAAAGGGCAAGGGCTTTAGAAATATGTTTCTCCACAGCTGTAGTGGATATTTGTAGTTTATCGGCTATCTCCCTGTTCTTGAGATGTGTGAACCGGCTCAGCAGGAAGACTTCGCGGCAACGGTCAGGCAGCTGGCCGATGACAAGTTTGATTTGCTCCTGCAATTCGTCATAGAGGAGTTTATTGTCTGCATCAAAGGTGAAGTCGGTATAGTAAAGCCGTTCTTCCCCGCCAATAGATGCCAGGTATTCAATCCGGTGCTTCTCTACAATGGATACGTGTTTCAGATAGTTCAGACATCCGTTGCGTACCATCGCAAACAGCAAAGAAGTTATAGAGACCGACGAAAGTAAGTCTCTCTTCTCCCAGAATTTCAGAAAACATTCCTGAATAATATCCCGAACGATTTCTTCATCTTCAATAAAGCGGATAGCATATCCACGCAAACGCGGAAAGTAATTTTTAAACAGATAGACGAAGGCCTCTTCGTTTCCCCGTTTTATCTCCTCCAATAAATAGCTATCATCTGAAAAATCAGCCAAATTCTTTTCCATGCTTATATTTTAAGGAACAAAGATTGTTAGAAGTAAATAATTAGGTTTTGCAAACCTATTAAAATTTTGTTCCAATACAAAATGAAAAAGGGATTGTTTTTTTATTCGCTTACTGATTTTGAAGAATTCCCAATGATTCAGCATTACCTATTTATGCCCCTCTCAACTCCCAATGCCCCGATTTATTAGAGCCAACACGTTTGATCAGCCCTTTCTCCTTTAATGCTGCCATAATCCGTTCACCTTGTCGTAAGGAAACCGAAAGCGATTCTGCAATCTCTTTTGCAGTGATTCGGTTATTTATCCGGATAAGCTCTAATACACGTTGTTCGTTTATACCGACATTTATACCGACATTTATACCGACATCAACGCGAGGTTCTAAACCTTCATCTTCCATGGATGCCTGATAATTACGAATCGTCTGCTCTAAATTGCGGATATGTTCATCGAACATAAAATTGTGAAATAGTTCCATATCATCGTTTTCACGGGTAGCTATAAGAGATTCAATATATTCCGCTTTATGGTCTTTGTTAATATTGGTAGGAATGATTCCAAACTCAAACTGCAACTGATTCATCAGCAAACGAGACATCCTGCCATTGCCATCAGCCCACGGATGAATTGTTACTAAATGGAAATGAGCGTCGAAACTCAACTTATAGCATTCAATAACATTCGTTTTTGAAAGAGCCTTTCGTCGCTGATTTATACTTTCGCAAAGTTCTGCCAACTTTGTAGGTACCTTTGAGTAATTCATATAAGAGCGTCCTCCAGTTCCGGCTGTGACGTTCAGTAATCGCAAATCTCCATTTGCTGACGAAAATTCACCTAATGCAGTTTGATATATTGTTCCAGTATTCTTCAGAACGATAGAAGATAGTTTCTTAAGCATATCAACAGAAATATCACTATGACTCTTTGCAAAAGCAATAGATTGTTCGTATGCTGCTTTCAGGTCTAAGTTCATTAGTTGCTCAGTCATAGAACGACCTTTCGCACTGATGCCCTCATCAAACAAAAGTTGATTCTCAATTTCAGTGACAGTAGAACCTTCAATAGCTGTTGAATGGGTAATAAGAGAATACAGATAGAATTTATCGTAATCTATCTGTTTGTCAATACCCAGCTCCTTAAACTGGGCTAACAAGGATAATATCTTCTGTTCTCTTGTCATAAAAATGTTTTTTGATGCTGCCTTTATATGGCTATAAAAGTATGCAATGTTTTTTGCAAAGTTAGCAAAAAGGCGGATTACTCCGCCTTTTCCTCCTTATTCTTCCGGCAACTCTCCCGCCCGTATCCACTTTACATACGATACCTGATCTGCCTAATCAAACTTTTTTTATCGACACAAACCAACAGCTCTTCAATGAGAGCATACTCGCGAGCATTGGCTATTTTCAGTGCATCGCGCAATTCTTCAAGTTCCATAATTCATAAAATATTTAAATTTAGTTCCAAGCCCTGAATGGGCGAAAATAAAGAAATAAAAATAAAATACCTGGTTACACCCATTTCGGGCTTAAATTGAAACATACGCTATTCACTTCATTTTTATCCTCAGATAAGCACGGTCATCAAAAGAACAATTGCCTTTTTGCACGCCTTTTGTACTCTTATACAACCGCATACACAAGGGATCTTTTTCCAGAATATCTGCAAGATAACATTCCGACTCATGCAAGGTGGAATATAAATGAGGGTAACCGTCGGAAGACAATACCACCTCCTCCGCATCGCCCACGGAGAAGATATTCACCTGTTTCATTTGTACGGGAAATCCATCAAACACAGGAAAAGCAAAGCGCTGTCCTTCTACGGGACAATTCTGCAGAAGTGCCTGTTTTTGCAGAAAAGGATAGATAAACTCCCGTCCCGGATCATGAGATTCCAAATCTTTCAGCGTAGCCCCACCCAGCAAAGCAACTTCATTGACCACCGCACGTGCATTCGCCATGATAGCATCAATCTCTTTCTCATTAGACGAATACAGATTACCAATGATACACTGACAATCCCCCACCTGCCATACCTCATTTCGGGCATAACTATAAATCACTCCATTGGCCGTGAAACGTTTGCCCGGCTCTGCCTTCAGTTCATCAAGCAAATTATGCTCCACATAAAAATCATGTATTTTCTCTGTTATCCGGCTAATGGCACCAGCAGCATCAATATCCTTCGGAAAATCGCGTATAGCCTCCAAAGCAAGTTCCATAGCCAGGCGACCGGTTTTCTTTCCGTCGTAAGTGAAAGTAGATTTAGCTGTAGCCCCATCAATCACCGCTGCAAAGTAAGGGGTAACAATCATGCCATCCTCATTGGTCTGGGAACTTTGCTTGCCCTTCAGGAAACACTCCTCAACCGTAAAATGAGGAACGGAAGGAGCCTGAAATTCATTTTCTGACTGTAAATATGTCCAATCGCGATTACAATCCATTACTTTCGATTTATGTTTCAGATAATCAATCAGATATGCCGGACGGTCTGTTTGCAAGATAGTAGCACCCAGATTATTTATCAGGTAACCATAGCCTTTATCCTTATTTAGCAGTGAACAATCATCGTCGTGTCCACCGGCATGTGTATCCCATAACGTATTATACCATATATGAGATTTACCAGCCATGATTTTTTTAACCTCATAGGGTAACGGATTTGTATCATAGGCAAACTTAAACTCAATAGCCACCGGTTTCAAAACCCGAAGATAATCATTTAACTTCTGAATAGCATCTTTGTCATCCAAATTAACCTTTGGCATGAAGATTACTTTATCCAGATATTTTCCGTAATCACGCTTCACATCTTCTGCGGGAGCATTGCTTTTCATAATCACCAGATTGGTGGTTCCTGTCTTTTCCAGCAGTTCATACACCTGGTCGAAATAGTCAAAAGCCTTGTCCAAATTGAGCATCACTTTCCCTTTGGCCGTCAGCAATGCTTCTTCTAAAGTGGGAATCTTGTAGATGGTCTTAATATGACACCCATTCCGCAAACGTAGTTTCTTTATTTCAGCCAACGTATATTCTTCCGGTTTTCCTTTTCCAGTGGTGGTTCGGTCGAGGGTATTGTCATGCAACAGAATCAAATGCCCGTCTTTGGTACGGGCAAGGTCCACTTCCACAATATCCACTCCCATCTGAACTGCATTTTCTATAGCTTCCAGTGAGTTCTCGCAAGCATTTCGCCAGTCACCGCGATGGGAAGCTACCAATACACTTTTAGATTGAGGATTAAAAAGTTTTGCCCTTATATCATCAAGCCTGTTCGCCCAAAGGGCGAAACAGGTTGATAAAAAACAAAATATGAATAACGTAAATATTCTTTTGATCATAACTATTCAGATTAGATTAATAATATCCTTCATTTTGCTCTTCTTCGACTGGTCCTACAGGATCCAAACGATCAATATGTGTTTGAGGAATTGGACGCAGTTTATGATAAGGTTTAATAGCAGCCTCCGCATCAGAATTGTATTTCTTTACCCATTCATAGAATTTCTCGGTACGTACAAGATCCTCCCAACGGCAAATCTCACCCAACAATTCACGACCACGTTCATCCAATATGAACGACACAAAATCACCTGTTGAAAGCTCAGCTGCAGTTACTTTTATATTATCATACGTACTGTTTATATCATCAGGAGTTCCTCCCTCTATTTCCCAATATTGTGCAGTTTTTGTTTCCCCGTCTGCCCACGCAGCCCGTTCGCGGATAACATTAATATATTTAGCAGCCAAGTCAAAATCACCTTTCCTGCCAGCAGCTTCAGCTGCTATCAGATAAGTCTCACCTAAACGCATACGCACCCATTCACGCGAGGATGCTCTCTCTGCAACAGAAGGACGATTAGGCGCCAAGTGTTTGATAAGTGTAGGATAATGTTTAGAATCATGCACTTCGTAAGGATAATAAGTATAAGACTTGTTGGCACGCAGCTTCTTCATTTCTATACTATTCTTTTCAAGCCCTGTTTTCTCAATGGTATAGTATATAGCTGTATCTCCCACTTCAAACTTCTTCTTCCCTGCTATTTGCCCTTTCTGCGGATCGGGAGTAAAGTAGATTTCACCTTTATCTTCAAGTTCTTTCCATACGGGAATTGTCTTTGCATAGTTTGACATATAAGCCCAACGGAAGCTTTTATAAAAACGAGAGTCGTTTTTGCGATCATAAAGTTTGAATAAAACTTTATCAGTAGGACGATAACGCTTGTATGGACGGCCATAGAATATATCGCGCTCCATACCGTCTTCATCATCATAAACCGGGAGCCAATACAGATGGAAAGTATTACCATCATCATTAAATATAGGATTTGAAGTAAATTGCACAGCGAAAATCACCTCAGAATTTCCCATATTATCTATGTTCCACAGATCCGCAAAATTTTTCTGTAAGCGATAAGGACTATTCTTAATCACATTCTCTGAAAAATAAAGGACACTATCCATATCCGTCGCTTTTTGTCCACGAACATCCGTCACAGCACTACCTCTTGTCAAGTAAACTTTAGCCAGTAAATGTGAAGCGGCATAGGAGGTTGCTTTTCCTTTTTGAGAATCATCGACCTTTTCCGGTAAGTATTCGACAGCCGTACGCAGGTCAGTAATGATCTGCTTATATATATCCGCTATTGCAGCACGTTTAAAATCTGTACGAATCTCAAAGCTGCCTTCAGTTACCAAAGGCACTTTTCCAAATTGCTGTACCAACTCAAAGTATAAGAAAGAACGAATAAAAAGCATCTCCCCCAACGAAGTCAGCTTTTTGGATTCACTCATATCAGATTGAAGAATCTGATCCATAGCAATATTTGCATCGCTGATGCCTTTATAATGATTTTCCCACAACCCCGACAGGATATTATCTTCCGGATTTAATTGCGTTCCGTAAGCATTAAATGATGTTTTGTTTTTTCCGTCGCTTCCGGCAGTAAATAAATCTGTACCCAATTCAGTCAACACATCATATCGTTCACCACCACATCCCCAACGCAAAAAGCTATAGGCCGCAGCCACTGCTGCATCTACTCCTTGCTCAGTTCCATAATAATCATATGTCATTTTAGGAGCACCATCCTCACTTAGCCAATTAGTACAAGCTGTAGCTCCAAACAACAAACCAAATATCAGTAAAAAACTATTTATCTTTTTCATACTCAATTACATTTAAAGGTTACATAGAAAGATTTACCCCAAACATCCAAGTACTATAGCTTGGAGAAGTACGTCCATTAGCCCCCTCCGGATCAATACCTGTGAAATTCGTGAAAATAAAAGGATTATTAGCACTCATATAAAACCGTACTTTATTCAACATAACTTTCTGTGTCAGATCTTTGGGCAGAGTATATCCTAGAGTTATATTTCTGATTCTCAAAAAATCCGCCTTGTCATATCCAATAGTAGAAATATAATCCAACGTTTCTGTATCGGCATTCGGACGAGGGAAATCATTAGTTGGATTATTAGGAGTCCAATAATTCACTTTAACTGTATTTGCACGTCCAGGCTTCTCCATCAATTCAATATCATTTTTCAACATACGACCTACACTGGCATACAAGAAAATAGAAAAATCGAATCCTTTGTACTCAATATTATTCACTAAGCTTGCTACAAATTTCGGTCGTTCATTTCCCAAAATAATCTTATCTTTATCAGTTATTTTATAGTCCCCATCCACATCTCTTAGCCTGATACTACCTACTGTAAAATTCCCGCCTTTTTCATTAAACTTTGCCATTTCAGCCAAGTCTTCCGGTGTGTCTTGCCAAATACCTATCTTTTCATAATTATAATATACGTCAATCGGATTACCAATAAACCAACGGTTACCAATGTCATCTGATTTTCCATTATATAATTCCACAATCTCCTCCTTATTAGCAGAAAACATCCAATCCGTACTCCAAGTAAAGTTCTTGGTCTGAATATTACGTGTGTTCAAAGTTATTTCAATACCCTTATTACGTGTAGACCCTACATTAGACATCACACTGGAAAAACCGGACACTACTGGTAATTGACGTTCAAGCAACAAATCATGCGTATTCTGCAAATACAACTCGACAGAGCCATTGATACGATTTTTCAAGAAACCAAAATCAAGTCCGATATTCCATTGATCGGTAGTTTCCCACGTCAAAGTGCTGTTGGCCATAAGAGAAGGGGCATATCCCATTATTTCCGTAGCACCATTATTATAAACATAACGTTTCTTTCCAAGCTTCCCTCGTGTTTGATAAGGATCTACTGAAGAGTTACCTGTCTTACCATACCCCAAACGAAGTTTCAGATTATCGACCCAGGAAAGCGACTTCATAAAAGACTCGTCACTAATTCTCCATGCCAAAGCTGCTGATGGAAATAATACCCATTTATGTCCATCTGCCAAACGTGAAGAACCATCATAGCGTGCAGAAACGGTCAACAGATAGCGACCCAAATAATTATAATTGATACGCCCCATAAAAGATGCCATATTCCACTTTACGTAATCACTACCCACACCATCTATCAATAATCCGGAAGCTAAATCATAGTACTTTAAAACGTCAGATGGAGTGTTTTGCACGGAAGCTTCCAAGGTTTCTTCCAAATCTTGTTGGATGGATTGCAAAAGCGTTATGCCTAAAGAATGTTTCTCTTTGAAATCGCGATTATAAGTAAAGTAATTCTCCCATGTAATCATCGAATATTTCTTCATAGAATTGCTGGCAGAAGAGTTCCCCAACTGTCGTTCTGTAGTAGCTGAAGCAAAGTATTCATAATCCTGTACAGTACGTGAATCAATACCCAAATTGGAACGAAAACTTAATCCCTTAATCGGAAATTTAATATCAACAAAATAACTACCTAAATAGCGACTGGTCTTCAAGGGGCGATCTACAGCGCCTTCTACTGTATTCATCAAAGGATTATACATTTGAGAATCTCCACCAACCAACCCTGGGTAAGTGCCATCTTCATTAATAAAACGTCCCAATGGGGTTATACGATATAAATATATATCAGTTTCCATTCCACTGCCTCGGTTCTGAACTGAATGGGAGTACTGAGTTTGTCCACCAAATTTAATATATTTATTAACATTATGACTAATATTGAAACGAATAGAATATCGTTCATAGTCTTTATCTTTCATTATACCTTCCGTTTTATTGTAAGTAACAGAAGCCATAAAATTAGTTTTAGCTCCACCACCACGAATATTCAATTGATGGTCTGTGATAAGTCCGCTACGTGTCACATCATCAAACCAATTATATGAACGTATTCTTGAAGGATCATAATTGCCATTTTCATCATAAGCCATCATCACAGACTCTAATACATAGGGATCCTGCTTAAACATAGGAAGCAACATATCTTCTTCTTTATTTGGAGTATCAGAAAGATATTTATTGGAACCATTGCTATTACGATAAGCTTCACGAGTATATTCAGCATATTCTGCTCCATTCATCAAATCTAATTTATTCTGTATAGTTTGTACGCCAACATAGCCATTATAATCTATTTGTGTCTTTCCTTCTTTACCTTGTTTAGTAGTAATAATGATAACACCATTTGCCCCTCTTGAACCATAAATAGCCGTTGCTGAAGCATCTTTCAGGACCTCCATAGATTCAATATCCGAAGGACTAATTTCACCCATACCACCGGTAACAGGGATTCCATCCACAACAAACAGAGGATCATTACTAGCATTAATAGAACGCTTTCCTCTGATCAAAATTGACGGTGTTTCTCCCGGTGCCCAGTTAGATGTAGAAACTACAACGCCAGATGCACGTCCTTGCAAGGCCTCTACTGCTGATGTAGCAGGAACAGAAGAAATAACATCAGAGTTTAAGGAGGCAACAGATCCTGTCAAATCACGCTTCTTCACCGTACCATAGCCTACTACTACGACTTCATCTAACATTTCTGTATCTTCCTTCAAAGTGATATTTGCTAAAGATTTATCATTAGCTTTAAAAATCAAAGTCTTGTAGCCAATAAATGAAACGGTTACTTCTGAGTTTTCCGGAACATTGGCTAATGTATATTCACCGTCTAAGTTAGTAATAGTACCTAAAGTAGTACCCTGAACGGCAATACTGGCACCAATCACCGGCTCTCCTTTATCATCAACTATAATACCGGAGATTGTTTTAACCTTTCGATTTTGCTGCACATCCGAAGTTGGCTTTTCTTTCAAATAGATTTTCTTCTCACCAATTTCAAAGGTTACATTTGTACCTTTCATTAATTGAGTAAGTACTTGGGAAAGTTCTTCTTTATTTGCTTCAATAGTTACAATTCGGTCAGGATCAACAGTAGGACGACTGTACGCCACGGTCAGCCCTGTTTGTTGAGTGATAGCATCAAAAACTTTTGCTAACTTAACTTGCCGGAACTGCAAGGTCACTTTCTGAGCATTGGCTGTGAAACATGCCATAAGGCTCAAAAACAGTACAAGTAAAATCTTGTGTTTCATAACTTTAATTTTAGATTAACAATGGTATAAATCGCTTTATACTAAGTAGACACACAAGATCTCGGAGCGGGTGAGAAAAAAAGGCTTTTTATGAAAAAAAGTTTGGAAAAAGGCTTTCCAAAGCCCAAGAATCGTCATTAGCGATTCAAAATGTAGCTCGTCATCTTGCTTTTATTTATATATGATACAGTCTGAAGCTATTTATTTGGCTGCAAACTGATAAAAAAGAATTCGCATGAGGTATAAGGCATGGATAGGAAAGCGGCTAAACAGCTCAAATTGTATTGCAAAGATAATGTGTTTTTTTGATAGGATAAATTGTTCCTTATGATTTTTCCGAGAAAACATTGAGCTTCACAACAAATAAAAAGCAAATATAACTTGCTACCTTTGCAAAAATAAAAGGCTAACAATATGGAACAATTAGATGTATTCGATTGCTTGAATGTGCTTATAGCGAGCTATTTCACCGATGACCGGGGGTGTGCCCACGAAAACAGGGAGCATACGCTTATTTATCTATGCTCCGGCGAATTGGAAATAGAGGAACGGGGAAAGAAAACCGTTCTGCATCCGGGAGATTGCGCTTTCATGCGGCGTGATAACCGGATGTGGCTGCAAAAAAAGGTTGAGGACGATAAGCCCTACCGCTCCGTCGTGCTGAAATTCACAAAGCCTTTTCTGAGGGAGTTTTACCATACACTCAACCAACAACAGATACCGGTCGACTCCAAGCGTGAAAAAGCAAGTCTGCGTGTATTACCGAGTAACAGACCCGACATTCGGTCGCTGTTCGAATCGGTTATCCCTTACTTCGATGCGGGCGAAAAGCCTTCCGAAGATGTACTGAAGCTAAAAATGACCGAGGGGCTGTATGTACTGCTCAATACCGACAGGAACCTCTATGCTTCGCTGTTCGATTTCGTGGAACCATGGAAAATAGACATTCTCGACTACCTGAATGAGAATTACATGTATGACCTCTCGATGGGGGAAATCGCGAGTTATACAGGACGCAGTCTGGCAACCTTCAAACGTGATTTTGCCAAAGTGAGCGATTTGACACCGCAGAAATGGATTATCAGGCGTCGTCTGGAGGCAGCGCACGGCCTGATAAAATCGGGCAAGAAAAGAGTGACGGAAGCCTGTTTCGATGTGGGCTTCAAGAACCTGTCGCATTTCTCCAAAATATATAAGGAAGCCTACGGTGTAGCTCCGTCATGGTAAAATGAACTTCAGGACAAAATTAATTGAGCCTCGTAGCAAAGTTGTTACGAGGCTCTCTTCGTAATTTTGCACCAAAACATTAAACGAAGCATCATTATGAATGAAATTTTTGCAAGAGACTTGAACGGAGAAATTGTTTCCCCGTCGGATCAAGGATACGACGAGTTAATAAACTCCATTTGGGATACAATGAAAACAGCGGCCGAACTGAACAACGGCTACCATACACCGGATGAAGTCCGCCGGATACTGGGAGAAATCATCGGGCAGGAAGTGGATGAGTCCGTAACCTTACTACCTCCGTTTTATGTGGACTACGGCAAGCATATAAAGATAGGTAAAGGCTGCTTTATCCAACAGTGCTGCACGTTTTTCGGACGTGGCGGCATTACACTCGGCGAACATGTTTTGGTCGGTCCGAAAGTAAACATCATTACCATCAACCATGACTCCGATCCGGAAAACCGCAGTGCGACTTACGGCCGTCCCGTTGTCATTGAGGATAAAGTTTGGATCGGTATCAACGCCACGATTCTCCCCGGTGTCAGAGTCGGATACGGCGCTATCATAGGAGCAAACAGCGTAGTAACCAAAGATGTGCCGCCCATGACCGTTGTTGCGGGCAATCCGGCAAGAACAATCAAGGAACTAAAAAAATAAATAACATGAAAGAAGAAAACAATAAAATGAATATCAGTCGTCGCGGGTTTCTCAAGACGGCAGCACTGGCAGGAGCCGCATTGACCATGCCCACCGGACTGGACAAGGTATTTGCCGCTGAAACGAAACAGACGGCAGCATCTGATAACAATAGCGATGTCGCCCACATTACGGGACATCGTATATTGGGTAAGGGCAAGGCAGCTTTCGAAGTGTCGGCACTCGGTTTTGGCGTGATGGGCATGACCTACAACCGTAGCCAGCATCCGGACAAGAAGCAATGCATCCGGTTGCTGCACGAAGCAGTGGATCGCGGTGTAACACTCTTCGATACCGCCATCATCTACGGGCCGCTGACCAACGAGAATTTAGCCGGAGAAGCACTGGCCGAGTTCAAAGGCCGGATTAACGTAACGACTAAATTCGGACACGAAGTAATCGACGGAAAAGGCACGGGACGTCAGGACAGTCGGCCGGAGACCATCCGTCGCTATTGCGAAGAGTCGCTCCGTCGCTTCCGACTCGATTCGCTTCCCATGTTCTACCAGCACCGTGCCGACCCCAACACCCCGGCAGAAGAGGTGGCATCGACTATTGCCGACTTGATGAAAGAAGGCAAAGTACAACACTGGGGCATGTGCGAAGTCAACGCCGAGACCATCCACAAGGCTCATGCCGTTTGCCCGCTGACGGCCATCCAAAGCGAATATCATCTGATGCACCGTCTGGTGGAGGAAAACGGAGTGCTCGACGCCTGTCGGGAACTGGGAATCGGCTTTGTTCCATACAGCCCGCTGAATCGGGGATTTTTGGGCGGCTGCATCAACGAATACACGGTTTTCGACCCAAACAACGACAACCGACAGACCCTGCCGCGCTTCCAAGCGGAAGCAATGCGGGCGAATACCCGCATCGTGAATGTGCTGCAAGCCTTCGGCCGCACACGAGGCATGACCTCGACACAAGTAGCACTCGGCTGGTTGCTACAGAAGGCACCGTGGATCGTACCGATTCCCGGAACAACGAAACTTGCACATCTGGAGGAGAACCTGCGCACACTGGAATTTACACTTTCTCCCGAAGAGTGGAAAGAACTGGAAAACGCTGTTGCCGCCATCCCCGTTGTCGGAGACAGATACAATGCCGAGCAACAACGGCAGGTAGGTCGCTAAAACAAAACACATTGAGCCTCGCAGCAAAGACGTTGCAGGTCTTTGCTTTTATCTTTGCATCAAAGAAACAACTAAAAATAACAGATATGAAAATGAAAGTTTTATTTTAATATGTAAGAAGCTATGAAAAAGTACCTATATTTATTATTCGCCGTTTTTGTAGCGGTGGGATTGAGCGCCTGCTCTACCGATAGTAACGAACCGGATGGTCCGCAGACCGAAGTTCCGACACCTACTCCCGATCCTGATCCTACTCCTGATCCCGATCCGGCAACTGATAAAACCCTTATCGTGTATTACAGTTTCACGAACAATGTGCATACGATTGTCAGTGACTTGCAGACACAGATAGAAGCCGATGTGGTAAGAGTTGAACCAGCCGAAGAGGGACTCGACTATGCCGCCAACAACTATGCCATCGGAAGTGCGTTGATTCAGGCAATCCGGAACCAGCCGAATGACGCGGCATCTTATCCTGCAATCAAACCTGTGGAGGTGAATATCGCCGATTACGACCGGATTATCATAGGCGCACCCCTTTGGTGGAGCAATATGGCCGCCCCATTGCAAACATTCCTGTTTCAATACGGCAACCGGATGGGAGGCAAAAGTATCGGTCTGATCGTATCGAGCGCAAGCAGTGGAATCAGCAGTGTAGAGTCTGATGCCAAACGGCTCATTCCGGAAGGCAACTTCCTGACTCCAAGTCTGTGGATACGCTCTTCACAAACATCCAACTGCCATTCGCTAATTGCCGGTTGGCTGAATCAAATCAATTAAAATACAGATTATGAAACGGTTATTTATATCTTTATTGCTGTTCATTCCGGTAATGACTTTTGCCGGATGCAGATATTAGCACCATAAATAAAAAAATAATTCAAAACGGGGCTGAAACACTTGACTTCGCCTTTCTGATGTAGTATATTTGTAGAAGTTTAAAATGAAACTCTAATATAAACCTAAAGCCTTATCAAATGGGAAAAGTAAGACCTTTACAACAAAACATTAAACAGTGTATAAAATTGACAATATATTCAGCTAAAGTAGGAGCTAATCCATATAATCAACCGATGGTTTACTCCTAAACTATTCAGGCTGATCATAGTTAATACGGGTGACTTTCACCCCAAACAATGACGGGTATAAAAGATAAAAGGCGGTCATTCTCATGAAGAATTATCGCCTTTTTTGTATACATATATTCTATTTTAGTTTTAAGATCGATTTCTACGCTGTTAATAAACGTCGGCAACATTCTTAAAAAACGTTCCTCTTATTCTTAAAAAACGCTGTTCACGGTTATTAATGGAGCATGCGAAATAGTCTTGAATTATTACCTATCTCCATTTACGTTTAAATATCATGCTATTCAATATAGTCAATGCGCCAAAACAAGAATACTTTCTGTAATGCGCAAGTTTAATATAGCGTAAACTATCTGCAATGCGCACTTTACTGAACGAAATTTTACCTGCAATACGCACTTTCGTTTCACATATTGTTTACAACTCAAATCTACACAATCAATGCATTAGACGGGAATCCTCTTTTTTTCTTGTGACTATCACTTCCTTTTCAGCCTCTTTATATTCAAACCGTAGCGGCGCAATCTTCTCCAAATCCTGAAGAACTTTTTCGAGAAGCGTATTCTCTGATGTAATCGTAAAATATACATCCCAAACTGACTGGTCTTCTATCTTGAAGTCCACATCATACCAACGATTCAGCACTTTGATAACTTCGGCCAGCGGGGCATCCTTGAAAGCTATCACATTCTTTTTCCACAAGGAAGACAGATGAATATCAGCATGTCGGGTAATGGTGCAATGCTCACTTTCCTTGTTATAGACAAGTTTCTCACCGGGTTTCAACGGGTATTTCTTATCTGAAGCAAGTGTCAGATTAACACGACCTTCGTCCAGACAGACAGTGATATCCTTATTCTCCGGATAAGCCTGAACATCGAACGAAGTTCCCAGAACATGCACGGCAGGGCCGTTAAGATTGACAATGAAAGGTCGGTGGGAATTTTTTGAGACTACAAAATAAGCCTCGCCCTCCAGATAGACTTCACGGCTGGACAGCGCAAATTTCTTTGGATACTTCAGGCGTGAATCTGAATTTATATAAGCACGTGTGCCATCCTGAAACATCATTTGCAGGCGTTCACCTTTGGGCACATAGATTTCTTCGTAACCGGAATCACCCAGCAGATCGACACGGGTATTCACCTGGACAAACAGCCCTATCAGCAGCACAAACGGAATGAGTACGGCTGCCACACGGAAGGTAATCCTGCGGATGCGTTTCTGTCGGATGTTGCGGCGGATACGGGCAAACATCTCTTCGGACGGGATTTCGTGATTGACATAGAGTTCTTCGAATCCTTGTTTGATCTGTACGGCATCACGGTCCATACTTTTAGCCAGATAGGCCGCACCCTCATCGGTAGCAAACCAAGCCGCTACGATCCGGGCAACTTCAGGAGTAGATGTCCCTGCCAGCACTTCCTGTATCTGTTTTTCTGTAGGTATATTCATATTCTCTGTACTCATACTGTTAAATAGACACTTAAATACCTTAACAAGGTGAGGTACGTAACAAAAATTAGCAATTTTCCCAAATGGACGCGCAGCAGTTTCAGCGCATCGGAATAATGGGTTTTGATTGTATTGATAGAGAGTTTCAGGCGGTCGGCTATCTCCTGGTTGGAGAGTTCTTCACGCACCTTCATCAGGCAGATTTCCCGCTTTTGGGGCGGCAGCATATCGACTGCCTTATAAAAGATGGACATCAGTTCTTTCTTTTCCAGACTGTCAACAAGGGTATCTTCGTAAGCAGGGGTGCCCTGAGCTATCTCATAATTCTTGGTAAGGGCGGTATTCTCATTGCGTATCACATTGAGTATATGATTTTTAGTCATTGTTATCAGGTAGTTTCTCAGGCTGATGCCTACCCGAAGCTCCGAACGGAATTCCCAGAAACGGGTAAATACGTGCTGCACAGCGTCTTCTGCCATCGCAGAACTCATCAAATAGCGATAGGCCAATGCATAAAGCAATTTGTGATATTTATTGTAAACTGCAGTAAATGCCTCTACATCTCCCCGCTCCACTTTAGCAAAAAGTGTTTCATCGTCAATATCAGATGTTTGCGGGGCTTTACGCTGCATTTAAACTGTGTTTTTAAGGTTAAAAAATAGAATGATGCGGGCAAATATACTCATTTTGGATAAAGGTGGGGTATGGATGGGAGCTTTTTATTATATTTTCTAAAAAGAGAATACTATATTTAGTATTTTACATCAAGAGACTTGCATAATTAGCACATGTAAGTCTCTTTTTTATGATAAAATACGAAAATCCACTAAAAAAGAACAGCCTAAAAGACATTAATCTTCCTCTTTTCGTATATTTGAGGAGTCAAAATAAGAAACATCCCAAAAAGCTACAAAATACAGAGCTATGATAAATACACTTACCTCCTTACGGTTTATATTTGCTTTGATGGTGTTTGGAGCACATTGCTATACTATAGATAAATTCTTTGACACCCATTTCTTCAAAGAAGGATTTGTGGGTGTCAGTTTCTTTTTTGTGCTAAGCGGCTTTATCATAGCTTATAATTATCAGAAAAAATTCAGTGAAAACAAGATAACCAAACGGGCTTTTTGGGTAGCACGCATCGCACGTATTTATCCCCTGCATTGGCTGACCTTATTTATCGCCGTTGCTTTAGGAAACTACGTCATTGCATCAGGAGCGATAGATTGGCTCAAGCACTTCTTAGCTTCACTCACATTGACAAATGCCTACATTCCAAAAGCCGACTATTTTTTCTCATTCAACAGCCCTTCGTGGAGCTTATGCTGTGAACAGCTATTTTACCTCTGCTTCCCATTCCTGATACCCATAGCAAAGGATTATAAAAAATTGCTCTGCGTTTTCTTAGTTTCTGCCATATTGATTTTGATCGGCATGCATTTTACACCGGAAACCGATATAAAAGGATATTGGTACGTCAATCCGATTACCCGGTTACCTGATTTTTTAGTCGGCATGCTGTTGTTTCAATTGTACGACCGTTTGAAGAGTAAAAACATCACTGCATATCAAGGAAGTATCATTGAGATAGCATCCATCGCCTTATTTTTAGCTTTTTATCTCTATGCGGCTGAAATACCCAAAGTGTATCGGAATTCCTGTTACTACTGGCTTCCGGTTGCATTTCTTCTGATCAGCTTCTCTCTACAAAAAGGTATAGTCTCACGCCTCTTATCCAACCGTATTTTAGTGATTAGCGGAGAGATCAGTTACAGCTTCTATCTGATTCATCTTTTTGTGCTGCTGTCCTATGCAGAATGGCAAAAAGGAAGTAACTTTCATATAGCATGGTATATTTCTATTCCGATCTTATTCTGTATCATCGTCCTATTAAGTTTACTCTCCTACTACTATTTTGAAAAACCGATGAATAAACGAATTAAAACATTACTAAATAAATAATTCATGGAACAACTAAGCAACAAAAATCCTCGTATCGAGGTAGTAGATGCCCTACGAGGCTTTGCCGTAATGGCTATCCTTTTGGTTCACAGTCTTGAACATTTCATTTTTCCCGTTTATCCCACAGATTCACCAACTTGGCTAAACATACTGGATCAGGGAGTATTAAGCGGTGTTTTCACCCTATTTGCCGGAAAATCTTACGCAATCTTCGCTCTCCTGTTCGGATTTACATTTTACATTCAGAGCAATAATCAGAAGAAGCAAGGCAAGGACTTCGGCTATCGTTTCCTATGGCGTTTAGTTCTGCTGGCTGCATTTGCAACATTAAACGCTGCTTTCTTTCCTGCAGGAGATGTATTATTGCTATTTGTAATTGTCGGACTTGTCCTGTTCTTTACCCGGAATTGGAGTGATAAGGCTATTCTCATCACTTCCATTATCTTCTTGTTACAGCCTGTTGAATGGTATCATTACATAGCCAACCTGATTAATCCCGCACATCAGTTACCAGATCTGAAAGTAGGCGAAATGTACGCAGAAGTGGCAGAGTACACTCAGGCCGGCAACTTTTGGGATTTCATCTGGGGGAACGTTACTTTAGGTCAGAAAGCCAGCTTATTATGGGCAGTAAATGCAGGACGCTTTTTCCAAACAGCCGGATTATTCCTCTTAGGCTTCTACATCGGCAGAAAGCAGCTTTTCGTTACGACGGAAAAGAATCTCCATTTCTGGATAAAGATACTGATTATCTCCGCAATCTCTTTTGCTCCTCTCTATGCCCTGAAAGAGTTGATTATGCAGAACAGTACAATCATACAGCAAACAGCCGGAACTGCATTCGACATGTGGCAAAAGTTAGCTTTTACTTTCGTACTGGTAGCTTCATTCGTATTGCTTTACCAACGTGAAAAGTTCAGTAAAGCCGTCAGCAGCCTGAGATTCTACGGAAAAATGAGTCTTACGAACTATATATCCCAGTCCATAATGGGAGCACTGATTTACTTCCCTATCGGTCTGTATCTGGCTCCTTATTGTGGATATACGCTCAGTCTGCTAATCGGATTTTGCATGTTCTTGTTGCAAGTGAAATTCTGTAAATGGTGGTTGAGCAAACATAAACAAGGTCCATTGGAACATATCTGGCATAAATGGACTTGGATGGGGACAAATAAATAAGCAATAGTTCCCTATAAATAGCCTTCTGGTGAGTGCGAAGACGAAGTTCGTATCCGCCAGAAGGCTTTAATATGAAAGATGTCTACTTATGACAAGAGTTGTAAATTTATGGGAAAAGATCGTTTTTAAATTGCCCCACACAAAATTGACGATATCTGAGATATTACCCTGTAAACTTTCTCATAAGAAACAGCTATGTTTTGCTTCATCATATGCTCAATAAGGCGGCTTTCTTCTTCAAGCGATAATTCATGCTCCAATATGTTATGATAATACTCTAATTGTACAGAAGTAAGAATAGACACGATATCATACCCCAACCAGAGGGCACCAGCTACGGACAAATCAAAATCATCCATATCATAAACTTCCTGATGATAATTGATTTCAGTGTAATGCTCCTGGCAAGCATCAAAATAATTTTCAATGATATACCATAGATCCTCACCATCTTTGCTTGTTTCCAGATTACGTTCTATCCATGCATTCAATTTCAAAAGAAACAAACCCGGTAAAGAAACAACCCGTATATCAAATTCACCGTCCACCCTGACTATCATGAAATCTTTCAAGGCTTCATCAAAACCCTGAACTGACATTTTAAATTCTTCTTCAGGCGGCCAATAAATGCACTTATCTTCTTTTGCAACTTCGCCAAATGGGATAATATCTATCTCATATACTTTCTTATAATAAAAGCGTTGCTTTTGACTCAAAGACTTCTCAAAACCATCCATCTGCGCAATACCGTTTGAGATTTCCTCAAACTTTTGCCAATCGGCTATAGCTATAGCAATATCCAAATCTTGCGTATGTCTGACAGATCTCTGTTGCAACAGCTTCTGCATAATGATGTCACGAGCTGTTGCCCCTATCACATAAAAAGGAAGCTTCTCTTTTTCGAAATATCGGCTAAGTTTTTCTAACAACTCTTTTATTAAGAGATTATCAAACTCATCACTGGAGATATTGTAATTCATTATTATAAATTCTTTGAGCAGCTTCAATATTCCGGCTGTTGCCGCTTCCCATTAAATCTGCATAAATTAGTAATGCCGGAGTGACCTGACTTTGCTCAACACTACTCCAGAACTTCTTATAAACGAAAACTTCACCCTCATCATCCGGTCTGAGGCCTGCTTTTACCCAATCGCCCATAGTACCGCCATAAAGGGTAAATAACTCAGGATACAGATAACCATCAACCAAGTTAGCGGCAGGTTCTCCCCCCCAATATATGTCAGATGGCAATTTTAAATCAGCCCAATTCTTATGAAGCTCTGCATCTTTGAAAGTCATTCTCCTTATTAGCTGTTTAGGCTTCAAAATTTCATTGTAAGCAACCACCCAGCGTTCCAATAAGTCCTGCTTATTCTTTAAGAATTTTCCCTTGTTCGTCTTCAACAAATATCCTGATTCTAAAAGCTCGTTCATTATAACAGTTATTGAACCCAAGGAAACATTGGTAGATAGTTGCATCTGCCGATAAGACAGATTTAGCCAATCCGGCTCTAACAAGATACGAAATATGATTCTTATTCCGGCTTCCTGAAACAAACGACTTCTGTTGGCAGATGTTGCCTGAAACTTAGGAGGTACTTTTCTTCCTTCAATATGCATTAGCAAATCACCGACCTTAATCCTACAGTTTCCTGCACTATCTAAACTGTTAATTCCCTGATGGGCAAATTCATCCATCAAAAGAGGATAAATGTTTTGTGCTACAAGCAAAACCGGCTTATCTGTGTTTTCTTGCCATGTCCTCAACTTCATTTGTATGCTACCGAAATTACTTCTCGTAACCGTCTTTTTAACTTCACATAGAAATTCATAGCCTCTGATATACAACATCCAGTCAAATTCCGGAATCGAACTTGCTTTTACATAAACATTGCTTCGACCTACTATTTCAACAAGTTTATTTTCAACTTCATGAATCAGTTCTTTTTCCATTTCAGTAGTATCTTTTGTTCACTAATAAACCCTGTTCACAAACAATGAACATACAAATATAGTGAACACATCGCATACCTACAAATAAATGAGTAAAAAGAAAGAGTATGAATCAGAACCGGTAAATCAACTCCCACCCCAGAATATGCCTGTCCAGATCACTCTCGTGCTGATAGCAATAGAAAACATCTGCCGACCAAGAGGACGACAGTTTAGCTTCTACCCCACCGCGGGCACGGAAGCGGGAGGCACGAAACCATTCATCTTTGCCCAGACCGTGATATTGCTCCAAAGAGACATACGGTGACCATGTAGTTACCTTATAAGCAGCCTTCAGGCGGGTGCGGAGACGGAATTCATCCGCTCCGCGTCCGTCGAAAGTATGCTGGAAACGTTCGCGCAGGGTGAACGTCCATTGTCGTTTTTTGAGAGTGAAAGAGACACCTGCATGATAACGGTGCCGGGATTTCCAGCCGTCTTCACCACGGTTGCGGTAGTGATATTCGTAACCACCCTCAGCTTTTAGAAACGGAAGAAGAAGAACGGAAGTACCTACGCCGAAGCCCCAACGGTCTATCTCATCCAGTGCGTCACGGGTACGCATCTCGACATCTCCGTAAAGTTCCACTTTGGAGGATACATCGTACCGGGCTTTCACCTTGTTCCAGGTCACGAAATCGCTGTCCTGTGCCTGCAAAGGGGGCAGACAGAAGACAAGCAGTCCTACACATAAAATGACGAATCCCCGTAATACAGAATATTTCTTTAGCATATTATCCTCAAAGGTTTACTTCAACTTATTTTCTTAGAAGATGCAAAGCTAAAGAAAGATTCTGTAATAAATCTGTAATACGAATGTAATATCAAGAAATCACTTGATTTTATCGTATTGCTGTTCGGCCTTGATTTCCGTATACTTGGGTGCGTCTATCATTTCCACCAATGCCCTCAGCACAGGACCCTCTCCCATCGGATCATTCTTCCACTGGGGACGATTATAATAGAATGACAAAGCGGGCATTATGCCCGTACCTGCACAGATAGCCGTTACATCACCCTCCGGAGTAATCTTGGTGAACATGCCTTTCAACCCTTCCCATGCCACATAGATATAGTCGGGATGCAGCCACCCTTGTTTCACCCCTCTGGCAATGCCGAAGACGAACATGGCGGTTCCCGTGATTTCTTCATAGGAATCTTCCTTATCCAGAAGCTGATGCCACAATCCGTTCGCACCCTGATAACGAATCAGTCCGTCCGCCTGCATACGGAAGTTCCGGATGACATCTTCACGCATCGGATGGTCGGCGGGCATTCGTGCCAACAAATCGGCAGTAGCCATGAAAACCCATCCGTTTGCCCTGGACCAATGGGCAACGCCATGCGCTTTGTTATCCGTGTGATAGCAATGATAGTACAGTCCTTTTTCGGGGCACCACAGGTAGCGGGTATAGTTCAGTATCTGATTGGCTGCATCATCAAAGTATTTAGCATCACCTGTCGCCTCTCCCATCCTGACCAGAAAAGAAAGGGCCATAAAGGCATCATCGGCCCAAATAGTATTGACATGCGGCCATAACCGGGCAATAGTGCCATCGGCAAGACGAGGTTCGGACACCATCAGGTGATGATCGGTCTGATCGATATACTTCTGGAAAGCCTGTTCCGGATGACGGCGGTTGAGCACAATCAGACTGGCGCCCATAGGACCATTATCATCCAGACGTTTATTCCGGTAAATCATGTGCCAATTCACATGGTTCACGGCTCTCCAACCTTCCTGCTCCAATGTTTGGTTATACAGGCGATGGAAGTAGTCCTGGTTTGCATCGTCGAAAATGAAATTCATGTTCTTCAGAACATAGTTCTCGTACTTCGAAGTACCTAATTTATCTCCCAACTCCATCAGGGCTATGTTGGTGACTCCGTTTGTGTAATGCCAATCCAGGTATTTGCTTTGTACTTTCACATTCTTATTTAAAGGTACATTTTTGAGCGATGTGTAGGTCTTGCCACTTTTCTTATCTACAAAATCATAGGTTGTTGACTTCAGAATGCGGTCGGCAATCATCACAGCAGTTTCTCTGGCTTTCTCATTGGTCTGCGCAATCAATGAAGTGCTGCACAGCAGGGCGAATGAGAAGATCAAATAAGTATATATCTTTTTCATTTGTTTATCAGGAATATGTAGTTTTCAATATTAGTATATCCGTTGGAAGCTATCTTCATAGCGTCGGACGGATCATTTTTATCAAGTCCGTATCTATCTTCAAAATCATCGGGTATACCATCATTATCCGTATCCAATAGTTTGGTCCCCGACTTTATTTCACCGGGGCCTTGTGTAGGCAGGTCCATCTCCGTGAGAATAATTCCTCCCTTCTTACCCAATGAAGTTAATTCTTCAACAAGATAGCTATCTACCTGATCACGGGCGGGTAATGAAGCTCCGCCATGTTGCACAATCCATTCGTAAGCATCCCGAGCAGTCATCAAACCTTCGATAGCGGGATGCACATCCGACGGTTTATCCAGAAAAGTAGGAGTTATCACAACTTCAGTACCAGACTCTTGTTTCCGTTTCGTACAATCTTCACGGGTCAGTTCACGACCGTTCAGCACTCCATCCTTATTTTCATCATAATAGTTGCCGGATAAATGGGCACGGAAATGTTCATTATAGCGCGTGAAGGGAGCGGTGGCTCCCAGCGTTTTCCCATCATAATTAAAAGTAGCACCTACTATGAAATAGTTATTCCGGATATCGGCTTCGGAAGTCTGTTCCGTATCACCCATGATATAAGCACCGCCATTACCCCAGTTGTAAACTACGTTATTTACAAACTGATTCAGACCTTTCACTTTCGGATTACGGGTTTTATTGTCGATATACAGGTTACGGTATAAAGTCACTCCGTTTTCAGCCGTAGTCTGGATAAGTCCTCCACAAGAATGTGGTTGCAGGCCTTGCCCTATAAAGGAGTTCTGGATAGTTATATTCCGGGGCTGATCGCCCGGTTTCTTCGGGTCTCCATTGATGGAAAAACATTCATCGCGCCCCCAAGTGACCGACATGTGATCAAAAATCATATTCGAGCCGTAAGCGACACCGGCGGCATCTTTACCGTCTTTCCCGTTCACTCCCATCCGTATGCGCAGATAGCGGCAAATGAGATTGTCGGCCCCGGAAAAAGAAACATGATTTCCATAAATGACAATTCCGTCACCGGGAGCCGTTTGTGCAGCAATAGTCAGATTCTTGGAAAAAGCAAGCGGGGATTGCAGGCGAATGATTCCCGCAACATCAAAAACAACGATTCTTCCGGGTTTACTCACCGCATCACGCAAAGAGCCTTTTCCCGAGTCGGCAAGCGTAGTGACGTGATAGACCTCGCCATGTCTTCCGCCTACCGCATTGCGCCCGTACCCTTCTGCTCCCGGAAAAGCAAGTACTTCTCCGTAATCAGGGAAAGGAACAGACGGACCGGAAACCTCCTCTTTTTCATCACAGGCCAACAGGACCCATGCCAGAAGAAGTATTCCAATTGTAGCATATCTCATTATTCTAATCTCCTATTTTTAATCTTTCTGTTTTTTATCAATAAGTTAGTATTCGGAAACCGTTATCCAGCGCGGATCACCATATTCCTGGGTATAAACCGTAGACCCGGTATTGATAATCGTAAAGTCACCATCCTTAGCATTTCTGAAAAATGAAGAATCCGACATACTCAAATCTATCAACGTCAGTCCAGTATCGGCTGCCTGCTCAAAGTCTGTGGTGCAATAATTATTCTTTCCCGTCAAATTGACTTGTCCCGGAACCAGAGCCTTTCCTGCACTATATCCAAAAACACAGGCATTAACAGATAGTGGCAATGCAACAGACAGTTTAGAGAAATTGCCAATTGCCGTATACGACGACTTGCTTGTAGCCCAATTATAGAATGTACAATTCGAGATAGACACCTTAGCGTTAGCCGAAATCGGCACATCGGCGGTAAGCACTCCAAAGACACCCGGTGAGATATAAAACTCATAGAAGGTGGAGTTCGTTACAGAAACATCATTCCAGACGTTGGAACCTTTATTAATGGCATGTATGAATCCGAATTGCTTCGTTACATATTTGGTGTCATTGATTCCGGTAACCAGACAATTATCAATCCGGATATGGTTGATGGTCGTCATTCCTTCGCTAGCATCGTTCATCATCAGAACGGTAGAAGGCAGGACAATATCGGAGTTACGGATTTCAAAACGGTCTATCGTGATATCAGTTCCGGCATCGTGCTTGCCGATATTCAACAAGCGTGTTTTGCTACCGCCACTTCCTCCGGACACGATTGGCTCTTTGACATTCACATTCTCAACAATAAAATAGTTGATTTCAGGAATATTATTCACTTCCGGTTTAATAATGAAGCCACCTTTACGTATATAGAGTGTAGGGCGATCTCCGGGATTAGCCAGGAATGCAATGCTTTTCGTCAGTTTGATGTCACCGGTGCTACTTTCGGGAAGTCCGTCTGCCGACAGATAATAATCAACCCCGTTTTTCAATTGAAAGATCAAACTTGATTGACTGTCATCATTCATTCCCTCTTTTATCTTCGACAGTAAGTCAACGCCATCCGTCACCAGAACGGCACCGGAAGGCATACCGGCTGTTGTGAATTTCTGCCGGTTGTACTTTTCCGCACCTTCGGGAGCTTTGCTATTGGTCAATGCAACATAGTAGGATGTACGGGGAGCCAATCCTGAAATTACATACTTGCCTGAAGCTATTTCCGATCCGGACAGGTCAAAGTGCTTTTCATCCGTTCCATTTTCCTGTTGCCAGATAGAAACACCGTCCACAGGATTCTGGTCAGAGACTCTCCATTCTATCACAGCCGAATTCTCCGTTATCTGGTGTTCATCCAATGCATAAAGTACCTTGGGTATAATACGTGTCAAAGTGGTGATAAGAGAAGAATATTCCGTCCAGTTTGAAATGATATCCAGACTCTCATTATTCGCTCTTACCCGGGCATAATAACCTGTTTCATAACGCAAACCTGTAAAAGTGCATTTACCGTTGTTTACGGTCTGCGTTGCAGCGGGTTCCGACTGAAAAGTTTGGTCACGCGAAAGCTCCACCGTATAAGAGGTCGCTTCTCCGGATGTTCTCCAGGCAAGGGTAATCGAATTACCTTCCGCAAAACAGGAGGAGGCTATAAAGGAAGGTCTGAACAGGCGGGGCAGCTCTTCCGCCTCATCCTTGCATGAAGTAATATTCAATAGACAAAATGCCAATACAGGTATCAAATATATCAATAACTTTTTCATACTCTCTTTTTTAATATCCATAATAATTCTTCAACAGTCCCTGATGGCTTGACAATGCATCGGGAGGTATAGGTACCAGATAGCGGACCGGATCGGTTTCCGGATTCACAGTTGCGGCATTCGATTCATTGATATAGCCGTAAAAGGAAAACAAGACAGCAGGGGCAGGAACCCATTGACGCGGATTCGAGGTATTCTTGACCTGCGTGCAATATTGATTACACATATTGATAAGTGTATATCCCGTAGGTGCCTTTGAAGGATAGGATTCAAAAGCCTCATCATAAGAGTTCTTGCCTCCTTCTTTATACCAGTCTATGGTCTGCGATACACATACGGCAGCCGGATTCACGGCATCGACCATTTTGTAATAAGCAACTGCCGGATAAGATTCAAAACGTTCATCATAAGTCGGTTCCTCAAATGCAGTGGTCGTATTTTCATATTGCTTGGTACGGGCAACTTTACCTAACGTAATCCAATCAAAATACAAGTTATAGAGGGTCTTTCCATACAGATTCCAACGCGCCAGATCATATCTTCTATGCTTTTCACCCCCGAATTCCCATGCGCGCTCTTTAACGATTGCATCAAAGAAATCTTCTTTTGAAGTAAGTTTATCAACATAGGTGTCTACCATTTCCGGCTGATCTTCCGCCGCGAAAGCACGGTTGCGGACTTTCTTCAGAGCCTCTTTGGCTTGGGGTGTAGGACCGTTATGATTCTCATTGGCAGCTTCGGCATACATCAGTAGCACGTCTGCATATCGCATATAAGTGTAATTGATTCCGGTACCTTTATTAGAAGTACTGCCCAGAGGAGTTGCCATAAACAGGCGGTTCCATTTTCCGCAATAAACCGTAAGGGCGGCTATCGGTTTCTGAACTATATTAGTCATTCCAGAATTTTCATAACGGAACATCTCGCACGTAAGGTCGCGGCGCAAGTCCTTATTATCAAACGACAGCATATAGGTAAGCGCCAGTTTGGAACCTCCCGAAGAATATCCATGCGGAGCATTAGATGCATTCTGTCCCTCTGAGTTCTTTTGCGAAACGATGTATGTCCCCCAGGAATATCCCAACTCTCCGGAGCCTCCTACCTTTGCCGGTACATCGAAGATATTATCATCATTCACCGGAACAATCCAACTACATTCGTCCACCCAAACCTGACGGAATGAGCGATTCAGCGAATGTTTGCCTTCATTAATCACTTTACCTGCATATTTCTCGGCTATCTCATAGTATTTCTGCCAGTCATCATTGCGCTGCATTGAACCGATAGCGGCAGGGTTCGAGTAATCCGGACGCAGAGTCCATCCTCCTCTATACAATGCCATACGGGCAATCAACCCCTGGCAAAACTCTCTTGATGCCGCTTCCACTCCCCTGTCCGATTCTTCCGCATACCACATGACCGGTTCAACTTCAATCAGGTCATTTATCATGTCTGTCAATATGATGTCACGGTCAGTTGCGCCGATAAACAATTCGTCCTTGTTTCCTGCCGGTTTCCGCCTGTAAGGAACGTCTCCCCAGTTTCTCACCAACTCCAGATAGTACATGGCACGCAGAACTTTCGCCTCACCATAATAATGCATTAACCGCGAAGGCTTGGTTTTATCAGCAGCCTCAAACAGAGGACTTTGTTCGATACCTTCTATCACGTCATTCGTCCTGTTCACTCCATCATACATCCCTGTCCAGATGCTGCCGTACGAACTGATGTCACCTGCACTCGGTTCGAAAGCACTCTCTTTCAGATTGGACGACGTAGTGACCGTAGTAAACTCCACATCCGTATTAAACAGCATTTTCTGGGCCAGACTGCCTACCCAACCTTTGCCACTGACCATCGGCACATACATACCATTGACAGCAGTCGCAATCTCCGATTCACTGGTAAATATATAATCCTTATCAAAAGTGGAAGGTGAATTTACATTCAGGTAATCTTCACAAGATGTAAGTATCATCAATATGATAACTGGAATATAAAATTTTCTCATGGTTCAATTCTATAGTATTAAAAATTCAAATTCATTCCAAGCGTATAAACACGACTACGAGGAGTCACATTATTATCTATACCCGGCGTCAAACCTTTCTGTATATTCACTTCCGGATCATATCCGCTATATCCCGTCAAAGTGAACAGGTTACTACCGGAGAAGTACAGACGCAGACTCTTGACTCCCAGGCGGCTCAACCAGCGTTGCGGAAATGTATATCCCACAGTCAGCGTACTCAGACGCAGGAATGAACCGTCTTCTATCAAATCGCTCATTGTGATACCCTGTGTAACGGACATCCAAGAATAAGTGGCAGCATTCTGATTTAATGCGGCCAATGCAACCGGATCACTGGAGACATTGACACCGGCATCATCCACATAGCGGAAACGGCGTGCCAAATTCATATTGGTAGACAGATTGGAATAGTTGCGACGAACAGCCGAATTCAAATAAAGTTTATTGACGTTGAATACATCAAAATCGCACATATAATTAAAGAACGCGGTAAAATCCAAATTCTTCCAACTGCCGGAAAGGCCAAAACCACCAGTTACCTTCGGATTCGTATTTCCAATGACCGTCATATCTTCTTCCGTTATCAGGTCTGAGTCGGAATCAGACAGTTTCTTGAACTTCATTGCTCCCGGTTTAAAGCTAAAGTTACCTGAGCTGAATGAAGAATTATCCGGAACTCCCGGTTTCAAAGTCCACTTCTTCGTCGTTTCATCAAAATTAAAATCGTCAACCGTATAAAAACCATCATTCACAAAACCATAGATGAGTCCCATACTTTTACCCACTTCCATTTTATAATTGTAGGTTCCATACCAGTTGGACAAGGAAGCTTTTGTTTTCCATTCCGTCTCACCGGAAGAAAGCTTATCGACTTTGTTCTTATTAAAGGCCACATTGAAACTGGCAGACAGATTAAAGTTCTTTGTCTGGACGATTTTACCGTTCAATGAAAGTTCAACTCCTCTATTGGAAGTCCGGCCTACATTTGTCATCTGTCGCGAGTAACCTGATGAATTAGGAATGATTGACGGCACCAGCAAATCTTTAGTTGTATTCCAGTATACATCGACTGTACCGGTTAAACGGTTTTTGAAGATACCGAAATCCAAACCAAGATTTCGTGTAATGGTAGTCTCCCATCTCAAATCCGGATCATACAAGTAAGTCTGGTCGGCAAACTGATAGTAATTATATTCTTCATTATTGAAACCGGGAGCACTTGATCCGCTATACACACGATAGATGTTATGCCACAAATCATCACTGATACGGTTGTTACCAGCCAACCCATAACTTGCTCTCAGTTTCAGTTCTGAAATAAACTTGACCGATTTCATCCATTTCTCTTTGGAAAGTCTCCAAGCTATGGAACCGGCAGGAAACACACCCCATTGCTTACCGGGTGCAAACTTCGTCGAGCCGTCTGCACGAAATGTAAAAGTGGCATAGTAAAGGCTTTTGTAATCGTACAAGCCACGGCCAAAGAAAGAGGCTGTTCTGTCCGGAGCAGCTTTATAACTGGTGCTCTGGTGTGGAGTGCCCAATGCAAAGTTTTCAAGAGCCGCTTCTGCCGTAATGGAAACCGGGAAATAACGTGCACTCATAAAAGTATTGTTATTCTGCGAATGGTTTATTTCCTGTCCAAGCATCAGGTTTACATTATGAATTTTGCGGAACAAGTTGCGATAGGTCAGCGTATTTGCCAGTCGGTACGACTCTTTATGTGTTTTAGTACGCTTAGCCGAAGGCATATTATTCATTCCCGCAGCAGACGCTGTGCTGGATAAAGCTCCATAAAACTGATCATCATTCGAGTCCGTTGTGCTGATGCCATATTCGGAGCGGAATTGCATTCCTTTAAACATATCCCACACCAAAGCTGCTTTGAGGCTGATTGCAGTTTCTTCCCTTTTTCTATAGTTCTGCTTATTTTCCTCCAACGGGGTGTATCTCTGATTTAAGGAATTACCATCTTCATCCAGATTTTCATCATCATCATCCGGATCAAGGGATGCGCCGGAAGTTAGTCCGTTTGTGGGACGGAAACGAAGAGCCGTGACAATGTTGGTTCCCGATGTACCTGCTCCGTCAATGGTACGGGTGCGATATGTGGCATTCGTCTCCAGTTTCAGGTTCCTGAACAGTTCATGGTTCAGCTTCAGAATAATATTGTTACGTGACAGACCGGAACCAATCAGCTGTCCTTCATCTTTATTACGGTTATAACTTAGATTAAATTTCGTCTTTTCACTACCGCCGCTGATAGTCAGATTATAGTATTGTGAAATCGGATTGCCTCCCAGCACTTCATCCTGCCAGTCGGTAGAGTCCGTATATTTGTATAAGTCAATATCATCATAATAGCCAAAATTCTTAATAAAAGTATCAGCCGATCCTTTACGTATCATCTGGTACTCGTACTCCGCCATCACAAATTCATAGTTGTTCATTACCGGTAATTTCCCTGCCAGTGTACGTGTCTGTACATAGCTATTGAATTGAACCGAGGTCTTACCCATCTTCGGGTTCTTCGTGGTTACGATGACTACACCATTCGCACCTCTGGCACCGTAAACAGCAGTCATAGAAGCCTCTTTCAAGACATCAATAGACTCGATGTCCGTAGGCGGAATACCACTCAAATCATCAACCGGAAAGCCGTCGACCAGGAATAACGGTGAATTGTCCTGAGTGATTGATCCTCCACCACGTACACGAATACTGATTTCAGCATCCAATGCACCATCTGTTGTGGTGATCTGTACACCTGCCATCTTTCCCGCCAAGGCATCGGCCACGGAGGCAGAGGCTACTTTAGAGATAGATTCCGAGGAAACAGACGCAATAGATCCCGTCACATCACTACGGCGAATATTGCCATATCCCAAGACTACAACCTCATCCAATAATTCGCTGTTTTCTTTTAATGTAATTTTTGCCAGTTCCTTACTGCCGGACTTTAGTTCAACGGTCTGGTAACCGATATAGGAAATTAAGATAGTAGCACCATCAGGAACATCGTTCAACGTGTAATTTCCATCAAGATTAGTGGTTACACCATTAGTAGTGCCTTTCACCATTACAGTAGCACCGATTACCGACTCACCGGTTTCATCTACCACTGTTCCCTTTATAGTTCTTGTTTTCGACTTCGGGACATCATTCCCGATTTTTTGTTTGCCTACAGATATTGTATTATTATCCCTATTGAAAAACAAATTGGTTTGCTCCGTAATCTTGTCCAGAACAGTCTGTAGGGGACTATTCTTTACTTTGATAGATATGCGCGGAGCAGTGTTCACAACATTTTGATCATAAAAGAATTTCAAGCCTGTCTGCTTGCCCAACTGAACAAAAACATTCTCTACAGTTTCATTCTGAACGTTCAATGTTACAGTTTTTTCCTTCTGAGCTTGCGCCTGATCAGGCATCAATGACAAGCATACGAATAGTAAAAAAGCTAAAAACGAATGTATATTTCTACTTTTCCTTTTGGAATTAGGAAGATTATTCATTTATTTGTGCGTTTTAGTAATTGATAAAATTAATTAGAACAAAGGAGTAATTCGCGATACATGATTCACGCGGGTCGAAACGAATGAATACCTGTTCGCATTACGAGATAGGGGCTTCTCTGTGAGACAGCTCCTATTTTTCTTAGAGGAGACGCTAAGTGGGTGCTTTCATATTCTATATTCTCTTTTAATTAAAGGTTAAACATATTAATACTCACATATATTATAATACACATCCGTTTACCAGCCGGACGTATATCCATGCTTTTTTGCTACTTGAATAAGAAGATATGATTTCCTTCTTTTCTATACCGGATGCCACTGGTATATTCCATTGATTGGAGCACCGCCTCCAAACTTTTATTTTCATGTTCTCCGGAAATCAGGTTGTTGAACTCCTGTCCTTCCGCAAACGTAATGCGACAATTATACATGCGTTCAAGCTCTTTGGCCACATCGCGCACCGGAGTGCTGCTGAAACGTAATCCACCTTTGCGCCATACGGCAACATCACGTTCTTCGCGCCGTTTGCTGTATTCACCGGAAAGTGTATTGATCGACACTTGTTCCTTAGCCTGCAAACGCATCATCGCTTCAGGCAGATCCACCTGTACTTTGCCACTCTCCACATCTACAGAAACAACTTCATCCGAAGAATAAGCTTTCACATCAAAGCAAGTTCCCAAAACCCTTACATCAAAACGGGCGGTCCTGACAATAAAAGGTTGCTTTTCGTTTCGTTGAACCTGGAAATAAGCTTCGCCTTCCAGTTCTATCTGCCGTTCATCTTCTACAAAACTGTTCGGGTAGCGAACACGGGAACAGGAATTTAAGATCAGCTGTGTTCCATCCGGTAACCGGATTTGTCTGGATTCACCATAAGAGGTAGAAGCTTCCAAATAAGAAATCTGCCGTTTATCCATATAACCCAGTAGATTGATTCCCCCGAAAATGAGCAGTACAACAGCAGAAGCACTTGCCACCGTCAGGGCTATCCGCCGAAACCAGGTGCGTTTCTTATGTTCGATGCGTTTCAGTAACCGTCTGGCTTCTTCCTTATATTTTTCACGCTCCATGCCGGTGCTGAGCTCTTCCATAGCGGCTTCTTTCCAGACCTCTGTTGCCAGTTCATCCAGCATTGGGGCATGAATATCATCTTTTAGTCGGGATAATAATCCACGTGCCTCTTCCTGGGTGTACATATCATCCAGATAACGGCGCATTATAGATTTGTCTGTTACATCATTCTTCATTCTGCGGGCTCTTTTAGTATAAAAGTCATGAAAACTTTTCCTTTACATAGAGTAATACACAGTAAAGGAAAACATCTGGGGTGTGATTAACATTTATTATGTATTAAGGCAAATCAGCAGCAATAGCAAATCCACATATTCACTGCCTGAATACTTAATGAGATAGGTACGAATCAACTTAAGGGAGGTAGATATATGCTCCTGAACGGTGTTGATGGAGATGCCCAACTTATCTGCAATCTCTTTATGGGAGAGCTGGGCTTCACGACTCATCTCGAAAATCTCACGCTGGCGGGGAGTCAGCTGCTGCAAGGCATGGGAAATGAGGGATTTCAAATCATTCAGCATTACTTCACGTTTGGTATCTTCCGTGTAGTCCAATGCCTGTGAAAGAATACTCTCCTTTAGTTTTTCCTCATTAGCGGCGTTGCGCAACTGGTTCAGTATCCGGTTGCGCATAATGGTGTAGAGATAGGAAGAAAAGGAAGCATCGGGATTAATGAAACGGCGGCTTTGCCAAACTACAGTGAAAGCATCCTGAAAAACATCTTCTGCATACTCTCGCGATTTAAGGAAGCGCATTGCAAAGTATATCAGACGGTTTTTATAAGTGGCATACAATTCACAAAAGGCGTCCTCATCCCCCTCTATCAAGCGGAGAATGAGTGAACGTTCTTCTGAGAAATTATCTGCACACATATAGCAATCTTTAGCTTTTCAGGAAACAAAAGTTTAATAGATGCTGCAAACGTATGTAAAATCCGGGAAATAAAAAAGGGAAAAGATAAAATAAGAAAAAAGCATAGCTTACTTATTCTATCAATTTATTCCCGTGAAATTCGTTTCAGGTGTTCTTCTATCTTTTGAAAAAATGATGCCAGATGCGAACCATCTACAAAGGCATGATTTACATAAATGGATAAAGGAAATACCAGACGCCCCTCGCGGGTTACCGCTTTACCGGAAGTCATCAAAGGGTAACTGCAACCATTGCCGGCTTCGGCCAGCGTATAGGTGGTGGCAGTGAAATACATTTTAGGAACAGCGCTTAAATGCACTACATCATAATCTCCCTGTTTTGCCAACTCCTCTTCGGCACCATAAGGATTGCCATCTTCGGGGATATTGGTTATCAACTCATACGCTTCGGCATAAAAGCGTTTGAAATCTTCGTGGTAAGGAATCCGAACCGTATAAAAGGTTTTTCCGGGAACAGCTATCGGAGAAATGATATCCACTTCATCATGAAAAATAACTTGTCCGTTCTTGTCGGTACGATAACGGAGTTCCGGAACTTCATTCGCCGAACGCACTACGGCATACAGATAATAGAGAAAAAAGGAATGGCCCGAGGCTCTCGCTGCGGCACTGGCTTCGGTACAATCAATCTCTGTGGTAATGGAATACCAAGAATTTACAAAGCCCCGGAAGAAATTGTAATTATCCCGGCGCTCCCATGTCTCGATGTCTACAATGTGTCTCATAAAGTTATTGATTAATAAAAAATGCCCGGTCGCATGATATCAGCCGGGCATTCGTTCGTTTATTTTCCTTTCTTATAGTTTTCCAATCCTGTTTGCAGGAACTCGATATACTTAGGAATGTCCTCGTCATACGAATAAGATTTATTCAAAGGACGACCTTCATTATCTATCAGCACATAGAAGGGCTGTGCATTGGCACCGAATTTAACGCGTTGGAGATAACTCCACTTATCGCCTACTGTACGCAATGTACGTTCCCGGCCGTTTTCTGTCACTTTAACAGGTGAGGTCAACGGGGTTTTATTATCTACATAAAGTGTAATAAGTACGTAATCGTTGTTGATAATGTCACTTACCTTGGAGTCTGTCCATACGGCAAGCTCCATCTTACGGCAGTTTACACAACCATACCCGGTGAAGTCGAGCATTACAGGTTTGCCATGCTGACGGGCATATTCCATACCCAGGTCGTAATCATCGAACTTGGCATGCACTTCATTATTATAGAGGTTAAAGTCCTGAGTCTGCATAGGCGGTGCAAAAGCACTGACCGCCTTCAATGGAGCACCCCACAAACCGGGAACCATATATACGGCAAATGCCAGCGAGAAAAGTGCCATAAAGAAGCGGCCCACTCCCACTTTCGTATTGTCATCATCGTGCGGGAACTTGATCTTGCCCAACAGGTAGAAGCCCAGTAAAGCAAACAGAACAATCCACAATGCCAGGAACGTTTCACGGTCGAGGATGCGCCAGCCATAAGCCAGGTCGGCTACAGAGAGGAACTTCAGAGCGAAAGCCAATTCCAGGAAACCGAGGGTAACTTTAATGACATTCATCCAACCGCCTGATTTCGGCATAGACTTCAGCCAGGACGGGAACAGAGCGAACAGCGTGAACGGCAATGCCAAAGCAATAGCAAAACCGAGCATACCGATAGCCGGAGCTATCACGCTGCCTGTTGTAGATACCTGTACCAGCAAGAAACCGATAATAGGACCTGTACAAGAAAAAGACACCAGTGAAAGCGTGAATGCCATCAGGAAGATACTGAGCAAACCGCTTGTTGCTTCCGCTTTACTATCTACTGCATTGCTCCATTTAGAGGGCAGCGTCAGTTCGAAAGCTCCGAAGAAGGAAGCTGCAAACACCACCAGCATCAAACAGAAAAGGATATTGAACACAGCATTCGTGGAAAGTGCATTCAACGCACTGGCACCGAAGATCAACGTAATGGCCAAACCTAAAGTTACGTAAATCACCACGATGGAAGCGCCATACGTCCAGGCATCACGAATACCTTTCTTTTTATCTTTGGAACGTTTCAGGAAGAAACTTACTGTCATTGGGATAATAGGCCACACACAAGGGGTAAACAATGCCAGCAGTCCACCGAGAAAACCGGTGATAAAGATATAGAACCATGACATATCTTCCTGTGAAGTGGCTTCACCATAAGATTGCAGATCATTAATGACAGGTTTCCACAAGTCAATATTGCCTGCCACATTTATATCCGTCGGACCATCTGCACCACCTATGATGCCAGTAGAAGCTGTGTCCGCAGGTGTTTCAGTTTGAGAAGCAGGTTGAGTTTCCGGTTTCGTTTCCTCTGCCGGAGCTGTTACCTTTTCAGCAGGAGTTGCAGCTGCTGCACCTTTAGCAGCTTCTGCTTTACCTGAAAAATTAAATTCTACCTGCGTAGGAGGCAAACAGTTTTCATCATTACAAGCACCGAATTCCAGAAAACCTTCTATCTTATAATCTCCTCCTGTGAGCTTCAGCTTCTGAACAAATTGTGCCGTAGACTCAAAATAGCGTACGTTCATCTCGAACAACTTATCATAAGAAGCTATTTCTTTTCCTTTCGGCTGCAACTTTCCTACAACTGTAGCACCGGATATCTTCTCTACATTAAAGGTAGCCGAGATAGGACCACCGTCACCCAGGTCGGTAGAATATACATGCCACCCCTTGTCGATAGTAGCGGTAAATACAATTTCCGCCTCTCCCGCTGCAAGCGTCTTCAGTTCCGACTTAAACTTGACGGGCTCCTGTATCTGCGCTTGTGCCACGACAGCAATCAGCAACAGACAAATGGATAGTATTTTTCTCATCTTTATAATCTATAATTTATTATTAAATCTCGTAGTCAACACAGGCGCGATTCTCCTTTACATCAGCAATCAGCTTGCCTGCTGCCACATGCTCGGGATGAGTAGCATAAAATTTCACGTCGTCCAACGTATCAAATTCGCTGTAGAGGGCAATGCTCCAAGTTTCGCCGGGATTCATATTGAGTCCAACTTCTATCTTACGTATAACAGATATTTTAGCTGGTAAAGCCTCGATAGCGGCCTTGAATTCTTTCATTGCTGTCAGCTTTTTGTCAGCCGGAGCTTCGTCTTTTAATTTAAATAATACAATGTGTTTGACCATAACTTTGCAATTTTAATGATTTATCTATATATTTGTCAACCGAAGCGATTAATATTAACCGCAAAAATACTCGTTTTGTTTTAAATATACACTTAAACGGATGTTAATAATAGGAATTGCAGGCGGAACTGGCTCGGGAAAAACCACCGTCGTACGTAAAATCATTGAAAGCCTGCCGGCAGGTGAAGTGGTACTGTTACCGCAAGACTCTTACTATAAGGACAGTAGCCATGTACCTGTAGAAGAACGACAGAACATCAACTTTGACCACCCGGATGCCTTCGAGTGGAGTCTTTTATCTAAACATGTAGCCATGCTGCGTGAAGGAAAAAGCATTGAACAGCCCACCTACTCGTACCTTACTTGTACACGAGAGTCCGAAACGATTCATATCGAGCCACGGGAAGTAGTGATTATTGAAGGGATTCTTGCCCTGTGCGACAAGAAACTGCGCAGCATGATGGACCTCAAAATCTTTGTGGATGCTGATCCGGACGAACGTCTGATTCGTGTCATACAACGGGATGTAGTGGAGCGTGGACGTACGGCAGAAGCGGTTATGGAGCGGTATACCCGTATCTTGAAGCCTATGCATCTGCAATTCATCGAACCGTGCAAACGATATGCGGACCTGATTATACCCGAAGGAGGAAATAATCAGGTGGCAATCGATATTCTGACGATGTATATAAAGAAGCATCTTTGAGAATTAAAAATTAAAAATTAAATGAGGGGAACTGCTAATCTTTTCCTGATTGCCTTGTTATGTCTGTGCTGCCTGTCGGGGTGCGGAAATAAACGGCATGGTTCCATGCCCGATGAAGCTGTGGGCGATTTGCAACAGATAAAAGATAGCGGTGAACTCGTTGTACTGACGCTATACAGTTCTACTTCTTACTTCAACTATCGTGGCCAGGAAATGGGGTTCCAGTACGAGTTGAGTGAACAGTTTGCCAAAAGTCTCGGGGTAAAACTGCGCGTAGTGGTGGCAAGGAATGTACAGGGACTTATAAAAAAGTTACTGGCAGGTGAAGGAGACATCATTGCCTATAATGTCCCCATCACGAAGGAATTAAAAGATAGTCTAATCTATTGCGGTGAAGAGGTCATCACACACCAGGTTATTGTGCAACGCGCAGGTGGGAAGACAAAACCGCTGACGGATGTAACAGAACTGATAGGTAAGGATGTATATGTAAAGCCCGGGAAATATTACGACCGTTTGGTAAATCTGGATAAAGAACTCGGTGGCGGCATCCATATCCACAAAGTGACTAATGACAGCATTTCAGTGGAGGACCTCATCACACAAGTATCCCAGGGAAAGATTCCTTATACGGTGGCCGATAATGACGTAGCCAGACTTAACACTACGTATTACCCCAACCTGAATATTAAATTATCCATCAGTTTCGACCAAAGAGCTTCCTGGGCGGTGCGCAAGGATAGTCCGGAACTGGCAGCCGCCGCTAATAAATGGCATGAAGAGAATATGACTTCTCCCGCCTACACTGCCAGTATGAAGAGATATTTTGAGATCAGCAAGGCAACTCCACACACTTCTATCCTTTCTCTTCGTGAGGGAAAAATCTCGCACTTCGACGAATTATTCAAAAAGTATGCTTCGGAAATAGACTGGGATTGGCGATTGCTTGCTTCTTTGGCATATACAGAGTCGAACTTTGATACGACAGCCGTTTCATGGGCCGGTGCCAAAGGGCTAATGCAACTGATGCCTGCTACAGCACGTGCCATGGGACTCCCCGAAGGAAAAGAACAGAATCCGGAAGAAAGCGTGAAGGCTGCCATAAAATACATCAATGCTACCAGTAAGAGTTTCTCTTCAGTACCGAAAGAGGAGCGGCTCAACTTCGTACTTGCTTCCTACAATTCGGGTATCGGCCACGTACAGGATGCAATGGCACTGGCTGAGAAATATGGAAAGAACAAGTATGTCTGGAAAGACAATGTAGAAAACTTCATCTTATTGAAAAGCAATGAAGAATACTTCACCGACCCTGTCTGCAAAAACGGATACTTCCGTGGAATAGAGACATATAACTTTGTGAGGGATATTATGGGGAGGTATGAGACGTATAAGAAGAAGATAAAGAAATAGTGATTAGGGGTTAGTGATAACCCCTAATCACTAAAATAAGTTCAGCTTATTCTTCTGCGCTTCCTCCAACGAAACAGTCTTCGGTGCTTGCGTAACGCTCTTTTCACGCAACCGTTGATATTCTGAACTTAATTTTTCTTTTAATTCTTCTTTGGCTTTCGGATTCATCAAGCGGGCGGCTACTGTTGCATTCTGCGAAGCATCTTTCAGATGAACTACAGGAGCATGATAGACAGGAGCTATTTTCAATGCTGTATGCAGTTGAGAGGTAGTAGCGCCACCTATCAATAAAGGAATATCGGCACCTACCTTTTCCAGTTCCATAGCCACGTGTACCATTTCTTCCAATGATGGGGTTATCAAACCACTGAGTCCAATCATATCCACCTTTTCTTCCAAGGCACGCTGAACAATCGTTTCGGCAGGTACCATCACACCAAGGTCTATAATCTCATAACCATTGCAGGCCATGACCACAGAAACGATATTCTTGCCTATATCATGTACATCACCTTTCACCGTAGCAAGCAGGACTTTTCCGGCGGAAGTGGAGCCTTCTTGTTTTTCCGCTTCAATTACAGGCTGAAGAATGGCAACGGCTTTCTTCATGGTACGGGCTGTTTTCACCACCTGAGGCAAAAACATCTTTCCGGCGCCAAAGAGCTCACCTACATAGTTCATACCTGACATTAAAGGACCTTCGATGATATCCACAGCTTTCGGGTAAAGTTTCAGGGCTTCTGCCAAGTCTTCCTCCAGATAGTCACCAATTCCTTTTGTCAAAGCATGTTTCAAACGTTCTTCCACACTTGTTCCATTACGCCATGAAAGAGGGGCAACTTGTTTATCAGTGGCATTACCTTTCTGTTGTTCGGCAGCAGCTTTCAGTTGTTCAGCAGTTTCTATCAGGCGTTCGGCAGCATCGGGACGACGGTTTAAAACCACATCCTCTATACGTTCCAGTATATCGGCAGGGATATCGGTATAAAGTACAGCCGTAGCCGGATTTACGATTCCCATATCCATTCCTTCACGGATAGCATGATAAAGGAACACTGCATGCATGGCTTCACGGATATAATTGTTGCCGCGGAAAGAGAATGAAAGATTGCTAACGCCACCACTGACATGCGCACCCGGCAGATTCTTACGTATCCAACCGGTAGCCCGGATGAAGTCTACAGCATAATTATTATGTTCGTCCATACCCGTAGCTACGGCAAGGACGTTAGGGTCAAAGATAATATCATGAGGATTAAAGCCCACTTTCTCAACCAAAAGCTGATAAGCGCGGGCACACACTTCAATCTTACGTTCGTATGTATCCGCCTGTCCTTTTTCATCAAAAGCCATTACTACGGTAGCGGCACCATATTGCCTGATCGTGCGGGCATGTTCCAGAAACTTTTCTTCTCCCTCTTTCAGAGAGATTGAATTCACGATGGACTTTCCTTGCAGGCATTTCAATCCGGCAACGATTACATCCCATTTAGAGGAGTCAATCATCACAGGAACACGGGCAATCTCAGGCTCAGAAGCAATCAGATTGAGGAAAGTAGTCATTTCAGCCTGTGCATCCAGCAGACCATCGTCCATATTTACATCCACCACCTGCGCCCCGTCTTCTACTTGCTGACGGGCAATGCTGAGGGCTTCATCGTATTTCTTTTCATTAACCAGACGCAGGAACTTGCGGGAACCGGCCACATTACAGCGTTCTCCCACATTGATAAAGTTCTTTTCAGGAGTCACTTCCAACAATTCCAGGCCGGAAAGCCAAAGACTTTCGGGTTTCGGAGCAGGAACATGGGGAGCAGCACCGGCTATCAGGGCGGGATATTCGGCAATGTATGCATCGGTCGTACCACAGCAACCGCCAATGATGTTTATCAGACCTTCCTGAATATACTCTTTCACTTCATGCGCCATATCGGCAGGCGTCTGGTCATATTGTCCCAGGCTGTTGGGCAATCCCGCATTGGGGTATGCACTGATATAATAAGGAGCACGGGCAGCAAGCTGTTCCAGGAAAGGTTTCAACTGGCGGGCGCCAAAGGAACAGTTCAAGCCTACCGAAAAGATATTGGCATGCTGAACTGAGGCAAGAAAAGCCTCCAAAGTCTGTCCCGACAGAGTACGTCCGCCTGTATCGGATACGGTAACGGACAGCATAACAGGAACTTGAACGCCTGTAGCCTCCATCGCCTTTTCCGCAGCAAAGATAGCTGCTTTGGCATTCAATGTATCGAATATGGTTTCTATCAGCAGAGCGTCTACTCCACCTTCCAGCAAGGCTTCCATCTGTTCCCGATAGGCATCGGCAAGTTCATCGTAAGTCAGCGCACGCATGGCCGGATTATTCACATCGGGACTCATGGAGCAAGTCTTATTGGTAGGCCCGATAGAACCGGCTACAAAACGTGGTTTATCAGGTGTAGAAAATTCATCAGCTACTTCACGTGCCAGTTTAACGGCAGCCAGATTCATCTCACGTACATATTCCTGCACATGATAATCGGCCATACTGACACTGGTAGAACTAAACGTATTGGTTTCAATGATATCGGCACCTGCCATGAGATATTTACGATGTATATCCTGTATCACATCAGGGCGCGTCAGACAAAGCAGATCATTGTTTCCTTTCATCTGCCCGGGGATGTCAGCAAAGCGCTCCCCCCTGAAGTCTTCCTCCGTTAAGTTGTACCGTTGTATCATGGTGCCCATAGCACCGTCTAAAATAAGGATGCGCTCACGCACCAACTTTTCAATAGAAACCATTTGTATTCAATGATAGAATGATATTATCTCTTAAACATCCGCGCCATATCGCGTTTATCATCTTTCTCTTTCAACGCTTCGCGCTTGTCGTATTGCTTTTTACCTTTGGCAAGAGCCACTACCACTTTGGCAAGCCCTTTTTCATTAATAAACATACGAATGGGAATCATTGTAAAACCGGGGTCTTTTGCTCCACGCGCCAGTTTATCAAGTTCTTTTTTAGTAAGTAAGAGTTTGCGCTCCCTGCGTGCCGAATGGTTATTATACGAACCGTAGAAGTATTCGGAAATATGCATATTCTTCACCCACAACTCGCCATTGGCAAAGTAACAGAAGGTATCCACAAGGCTTGCCTTACCCATGCGGATCGATTTAATTTCCGTACCCGTGAGCACAATGCCCGCGGTATAAGTGTCTACCAATTCATAATCGAATGTAGCGCGCTTATTTTTTATATTAACAGGAGCTTGTTTCATGATTTCAAACGTTAATTAAGCACCATCGTCAGCTTGTTGAATATAAACTGAATGAGCATAGGACAGGCAATCAGTAGGATGGAAGAAATGATTGTAAACCGTAACCGGTCTTTTTCTTCTACTTTCATCAACGTGGAAGCCCCCTCCCACACCACATACACAATATAGAACTGCAACAGCAATCCGATGATATTAAAGTCCGGCAATATGCCGATAATAATCTGGAGCAAGAAAAGAACAACCAGCGCATAGCCCGCAAACTGTTGCGTCAATGGCATGTCACTGTCCATCATAAACATTTTAACGCGCATCCCATTTATGAGATACGCTGCCAGAAAATATCCTCCAAAGAGGGATACTGCCACCGCGCAACATTGCGTCATGGCATATTGAAAACTCTCGGGACCGCCCCATCCCTTCGCCAGCAAAGAACCGATGAAGGCGGACAATCCACATAAACCAATCATAGGATAGACAAAAGCAGTAAATACTTTTCGCCTATCCTCTTCCAAACGAATTTCCTCCCAAGCCTTGGCCGGAGAGGAAATCAGTAACATTGCTATATGGAATAATGCTTTATAATCCAATATTATTATTAGTTTGTTTTATATTCTACAGTAACTTCTGTATACTTTTCAGGTATCTTAGAATCTGTTTCACTATTCTTTGATTTTATGATCACATTCTTCGGTTCTTTTCCTGTAACCCCTGCAAAATGAGCTATAGCTTCCTCAATATTATATCCATCCTGAGTATATGTTCCAACATCTGTTTTTTCATCTGTACCTCTATCATGACGTAAATATAATACCAAATCCGTAGCACTATTTTCTGTATCTGACGTTACATAAACCAAATTAAACTTATGCTGTGCTAACTTTTCAGAACTGTTTTCCATTCTCCATGCAATAGGTAAAACCAATGTTTTTTTATCATAAAAAGCAGGTTTCAGTTCTTGATAAGTATATCCAGTATTTACGGTCGGAGTTAATGATACAATCGGTGCATTTTCCGTTACGCTTTCCTCCATCTCTACCTGAGTTTCAGTAGTAATAAGGTCCGGACCATCACATGCAGCAGCTGATACTAATACAATATCATAACTTTGTGGAGTTGTAGAAGTACTTGTTTTAGCAGTTCCGGTCTCTTCTTTTACAAATTTATAATAAATAACAGCCAGCTTCGTTTCAGACATTTTAAATCCATAGTTAGTCTCCATTGCAAGAACAGATGCACTAGTAGGATGTAATTTATTTCCTGCAGGATCCTCAAAATAAGAGCCCATGTAACTATTGACCACATAAAACATTCCCGCACCATCATAAGGAGATTCTGATTCATCAGAATTCATGCAAGAAGTAAAAGAAACACCCATTATTAAGGTCAGGGCAACCATCCAGAGTTTAAACTTAGCCATTTTCATTGTTCTATAAATATTAGAGTTTGCAAATTTAGATAAAAGAATCGAGTAACACCGCACTCTCTCCATTTTTTCATTGTTTTTAAGAGTAAATGAAATATTAATCTAAATACTGCATATCCTACCATCCATTTAACATCAATTCACAAACAACAGGATACAGATAGAGAGACAAAAGTGTAATTACTAAAGCAATTGCCTGTAGTGAACATCTTCTCAACAGTAGAGAAAGAGACAAAAGTACGGCTTGAAGAATCTGAAGCCACTGGAATAAAACAATATCAAAAAATCATTGTCTAAGCATCACTCAAACTATTAGATCTATCCCCATGCTTTACAACATCTTTTCTGCAAAACTCATCTGCTAAATAATAATTTTCAGTAACTTTGTTTCCGATGACTCATAGTGGCATCTGTTAAGAGGTTTACTTTTTATATCAAACTCATACTAAGATTATGGCTCATTCTAAATCTTACATTATCCCCCAAAAAGAAACTGTTACACCGGAAATGAAAGAAGACAGAAGTCATTCTTTGCATTCGATGCGATATATCTTCTTCTTTGTATTGTTGTTCCTCACGATCTCTTCCAAAGCAGTAAATATAGATTCTTTATCAATGCATTATATCCCATTAAGCACAACAACAATTTATATTGCAAAAGACAAAATGAATTCACAAGACAAGTATAAACAAACCAGATATTGGAAAAAGCATAAAAGATTAAAAGCCTGCGGATGGACAACACTCGGCATAGGTGTTCCCACGATGGTTGTAGGATTTGTTGGTGCCGTCGTTTCCGGTTATGAGTCCGGTGGAGATGGGGAAGGTTTCGGTATCATTCTCGGTGCAGGAGCCGGACTGACCGTAAGCAGTATTCCTCTTTTTGTATTTGCCGTCAAAAATAGACAGAAAGCTATTGCAACTGCACTCGGAACAGAACTCGACCCACAATTATGGAGAAAACACAGACAGTTCAGAATTGGTGCATGCACAGCATTGGGCATAGGGCTTGCCGGAATGGCTACAGGTCTGATGGGCGGAGCTTTCGACGATCCTCTCTACAAAAACACCCGGCCATGGAAAGCTGTATTTTATACCGGTGCAAGTGCAACAGCTACCAGTATTCCGCTTTTCGTTTTTGCAAATATCAATAAAAAACGAGCTAAGCAAGCAATAGAATTCTCGCTTAGCAGCTCAAACATCCAGATGACCTTACCCAACGGAATGATTCAGGCACAACCCGCATTGGGCTTTTGCATTAATTTTTAGGAATAAAAAAATCGCCCTTATCAAACGATTTTAGCAAACAGTTCCAGATGTTCATCTACATAACTGGCTACCATAGCTGTGATACCTTCCTCGTTTTCCAAAAATTCTTCTTCCAGCTCATCGAAAGCTTCATATTGCTCGTACATAGCCATAAATTCATCATCTGTACGCTCCCGTTCCAGATCTTCACGATGGGCATCATAAATCTTTTTAGCTCTATATACCAGTTTACCGAAATCTTTTGCTCCCCACAGACGCATCACTTTAGCAAACGGATTAGCAAAAATATAACCACCATATCCATTCTGTATCAACTGGCAGAAGCCGCCATCCATTACTTCATCACGAAATATCTGGTAAGCAAGCAAAGTATGCTGCTCACCTGTCAGTAACGGCATGGATTCAGCGGTTAGTTCACCACCTATCACTTCTTTATATCTGTCGGTAAATACCTGAATAAAAGTATCCATCCCCTCGCCTGCTGCTTTGCGCAAGGCGGCATCAGTAATTTCTATCATAGTCTTCTTATTATGCCTTTTTCTAATTATTACGACAAAGATATGGAATTAAAAGATAAAGGTATAACAAGAAGACTAAAAACTATGAAAAGTGTTCCTACAATTTCCGCAGAATACCTTTATCACCTACCACAAAGTAAGTATCCTTATCAATCAATAATGCACGGCCACGTTTCTTCTTCTTATTTTCTTTATTGTCCACATTGACATCGATAACCTTGCCATCATAAAAAGTAGAAATATCCTTAAAGATGGTATGCCCTACGATAATGTGTTTGGCTTTATAGCGTTCCATCACCATTTGCAGGCTATCCTGTGCCATTGGATGATACTTGGCATCCGTACGCACAAGGCCACGATACCAGATGGGACCATCATTACCATACAGAAATGCGGTCAATGGAGAAAGAGCCCTGCGTTCTTTCTTATTCATGAAAAGGGCTTTGCTCATTTCTTCGTTCACGGTAGGAATACTTAAATTACGGTCATAGAAATTCTTGCCTAACCCGGCATGAACATAAAGGTCGCTGCCAATGGTCTGCATCGTATTACGAGTACCTAACCATTTACCCAATTCCGTATCGGACCCAAAAAGTTTAGGGTAATCCATATTCAATATCTGTGCCAGCACTTTATATTTATCTTTCGTATAACGCAAGTCATTGGCCAATACCAACGGCTCATGATTCCCTAACAGGAAAGAAACCGTTCCACCTGCTTTTGCGGCCTCATCTTCCAACTTATAAAACAGCCAGAATATTTGCGGTACATCTTTTCCACGATCGAAAATATCGCCGATAACCATCAGGTGATTATTACCAAAGCTCCAATTGTAGTTTTTATCAATAACCCCATTGCCCTGCAACAAGCTAATAACACAATCCAACCTGCCGTGCGGATCGGACATAACAAACACTTTCTCCGGTTGCCGATATTGCCAATCAGGACGTTTCACCGGATGCAATTTCACATCAAATGGAAACCGGCCCTTATGATCTACTACCTGCAGGGTAAAATCTTCGGGTAGTGCAACATAAGTCGTATCGGTAATCTTCCCTTTCTTATCGACACTGATGACACGCGTTTTACCATCAGGCTGATAAAGCACATACGGCCCGTCAGCCGATAACTCTTCTTTTTTCTCTTTGTCTTTCTTCTTACCGTCTGAACCAAAAGTTCCGGCGTTTAGGCCGGAACTGATGAACATTAGAGTAAATGCGATAAGAAAGTACTTCATGAAACTTGTCTTACTCGTCATATATCATTTATTTAAATTATCTTCCACCATATTCAGGATTCTGTTCCATATTAGGATTGGCATCCATTTCCTTCTTAGGAATAGGAAGTACAATCATATAGAAATTCCAGTCATACGTCATATACTTCGTGTCATGCTTGGTTTTACTCAGATTACTGTCCTTTACATCCTTACGTTCCACCGTCAATCCGTTTCTGATTACATCATACATACGGTGGCCTTCGGCAACCAGTTCTTTACGGCGTTCGTTCAGTACTCTCTCCAAGGTTATAGTCTGTCCTACCACTGTGTTGCCCGGATTAGCACGCTTCACAATCGGGTCGAGATACTTAACAGCAGCGTCATTATCATTCTCCTTAACAGCGGCTTCGGCTGCATTCAGATAAGCCTCGGAAAGACGAATTAACGGAATATTGGCATCTTCAATATTCTCTTCACGTTGCGGCTGATACTTATTTACATAAGCATAATATTTCTTATCGAAGCTCAGCAACTTAAGACGTATATCCTTCGGGTCTTCCTTCAGGAACTGATAGAAAGAACAAGTGATACACATATCATCGTAACCGTCATAAGAGTTGAGATAGCCCATACTTTCTTTACCCGGGCTGTCAGTAGTGAGATTTACGATTTCAAACAATACTTCACCCGGTTTGGAGGCTGAAGCATCTTCTCCCCAAGCGGTGGGGTAATCTTCATTGGTCCATAAAGCGTATTTATTCTTTTCTGCTCCTGTAATAGCATCGCTCGCCATTTTCAAAGCATTGGCATTTTCACCCTTGTAGAGATAAACACGACTGAGAAGTACCATTGCTCCCCATTTATTTATTTTGCCCTTATTGAATTTTTCACCCAATAAAGAGAGACTTTGGGTAAGATCATCGATTATCTTCGTATAGCATTGAGCCACAGTGTTGCGTGTCGGCTTGCTATCAATAGTGGACAGACCTTCTATAATAGGCACACCCAGTGATGCCCCGTCATCTTTCAAATACGGATAACCGAAGATACGGGTCAGATCGAACAATGCCAGACCACGAATGGCCAGTGCCTCTCCTTTCAAATCATCCCGATATGCCTTGTCTCCTTCATCAATCACCAGTTTATCAATGTTCATCAAAATCAGATTGCAATTCTGGATGATAGAATAAAGATAAGACCAATGACTGGAAGGGTTATCATCCTTGGTAAAGTTAAAACGGTAATAGTTGGCTACACGCTTAGTAGAGCTAACAGCCTGCATATCATCACCCGTCACATCTCCATAATATACCAGGCGTCCGGAGTAGGCATCCGAACTCTGCATCGTACTGTAAATGCCATTCAGAGTGAACTCAACATCCGACAATATCTTAATGCTGGTTTCAGTATCTACCGAAGTGGAAGGTTCCAAATCCAACCAACTGTTGCCGCAAGAAGTAGCGACGAACAACATGGAACTGATAAATAAATATTTTAATGGTTTCATAATATCTCGTTTTTATCGGGTTAGAAATTTACATTAATACCAAAAGTTACAGTCTTCAAAGGAGGAGTCCCCCAAATGGCAGTACCACCACTCACTGCTTCCGGATCGTAATAGTCGTATGCCGCCCATGTCCAGAGGTTATTGGCCGATGCATACAAACGTACATTCTCGATACCGATTTTCCGTGTCCAGTCCTTCGGAACGGTGAAACCGAATGTTAGCGTCTTCAAACGGATAAAATCAGTGCTGTGCAGACGGCGGGTAGTCGTTACTTTATTCATTGCTACAGAAGGTTTCTCGTAGAATAACTCATATTTTGTAACATCTCCCGGCTTCTTCCAACTATTTTTATAGTAGGACGGAATATTAGCTTCCAGGTCATTACCGCCATGTTCGGTTTTCTGTGCCCAGTTGTCATAAGAGTAACCACCAAACTGGTAAGAGAACATAAAGTTCAGATCGAACCATTTATAGCGCAACGTATTTGATAAACCACCGATAGCATTGGGCTCTGCATGTTTATCAAGCACAATGGCATGAGCTTTATTGATTTCTTCGGTGATGTCTTTAATGTAATTTCCATTTTCGTCCACATCGTTTGTATAGAACTGGGGAGCACCGGTTTCCGGATTGATACCTGCAAATTCAATCATATAGAAAGTACGGTATGATTTTCCTACTTTACGAATTTGAGAGCCGCTCTTGATTTCCGTCTGCATGCCATCCAGAGTTACAATTTTATTCTTGTTATGCGAAATATTGAATGTTGTATTCCATGAGAAATCCTTAGTCTGGATGTTGGTTGAGCTGATTTCCAGTTCCACACCTTTATTCTTTACTTCACCGATGTTCATCAGGTAACTGCTGAAACCGGTAGTCATAGAGATAGGACGGTCCATCAACAGATTCTTGGTGGTACGGGTGTAATACTCCAAAGTAACGTTAATACGGTTCCAAAGTGCGAAGTCCAAACCCAGATTCAGGTTATAGTTTGTCTCCCACTGCAAGTCGTCATTCCGGAGTTGCGATTGAATGATGCCCGGTTGTTCCAGATAACCGTTAGTCAGGCTGCTCAATCCCATATATCCGAAGTAATCGGAAGGAAGGGTACCATTCACACCATAAGACGCGCGTATCTTTAAATCAGTCAACCAATCCTTAGTTGGAGACATGAATTCGTCTTCAATAATACGCCAAGCACCGGATATTGACCAGAAACTACCCCAACGGTTATCTCTTTGGAAACGAGAACTGCCATCCGTACGGAAGCTACCACCCAAATAGTATTTATTCTTATAATCATAATTCAAACGAGTCAGGTAGGAAACCATACGTGTACGGGTATCATTACCACCAACCGATTCCGTCTTCATACCATTACTGATTTGATTTTTATCGTGAGTTGCAAAGTTAGTGGCATATCCTGACAGATAATCGCGGTATTGATCGTCTATTTCGTAACCTACCAGCGCATCAATGTGATGATCTCTGGCAATCGAAGTTTTATAGCTCACCTGATTGGCCCATACCATTTTGTTATATTCATAATACTTCTTACTCATACCACCGTTGATATCATCACCGTTGGAAGTACGCGGGTCACTCCAGTCTTTACCTTTCGTAATTACATAGTCATAGCTGAATGTAGACTTAAACTTCAGGTCCTTGATAAATTCATATTCACCATAGATGGTATTGAATGTACGGGTCACGTATTCGCGTTGATAATCGTAAGTTGCCGACAACAACGGGTTACGGTCACCAATACGAATCAAGTCACGATTCCAGCTACCGTCTTCATTGTATATAGGATCAGAAGGTACTACAGCATTGCGTGAAGTGTAGAAAGGGGAAGAATAAGAAGTCCCTTCACTATATACATCCTGGTTAACCGTAGCAAACAAGACATTGGCTCCCAATTTCAACTTGCTGGTAGCTTGAAAATCCACATTCAGGCGTCCGCTGATACGTTCCAGACCTGAGTTGATGGCAATACCGTCTTGCTTCAGATAAGAAAGTGAAGAGTAATATTTGAACCTATCCGTTCCTCCTGAAAGAGAAGCTTCATAAGACTGATGATTTCCTTTCTTAAACAGAACATCATCCCAATCCGTATATCCGCACCAGGGAACCGGAGCATAGTCATCAATTTCTCCATCGGCATAAGCCATTGCATCAGCTTCACTCTTACCCTTCTTTATCTGTCCGGCTACCAAACCGTCATAAATATACTGACGACGCTCTTCTCCCCCCATAATCGGACGATAATCCATAGCAAAATCAGAACTACCCCAATCGGCCTTCAATGAAATGGAAGGCTTTCCTGCTTTACCTTTCTTCGTTGTGATCAGTACGACGCCATTTGCAGCACGCGAACCGTAAAGTGAAGCGGCGGCAGCATCTTTTATCACCGTAACACTTTCAATATCGGAGCTATTAATGGTAGACATAATATCAAGGCCGGCATCCGAACTCATTGTATTGATGGTACCTGAGCGCATTGGCACTCCATCTATTACATAAAGAGGTGAGTTACTGGCATTAAAAGAACCCATACCACGGATTCTCAAAGAAGAAGACGCCCCCGGCTGACCGGAAGAAGAAGTGAACTGTACGCCCGGAGCATTACCTTGAAGCAGGTCTTTAAAAGAAATTGCCGGAACATCTTTCAAAGTCTCTCCTTTTACACTGGCAGCAGAACCGGCATAAGCAGATTTCTTGAAGGTACCATAACCTGTAATGACAACCTCATCCATCAGGTTATTATCCGGTGCCATCTCCACTTTAATCGTCTTTGCAGAAGTAACCTTGATTTCCTGGCGGGTATAACCAATATAAGAAACCATCAAAGTGACAGGAAGATGATCTACATCAAGGGTAAAATGACCGTCTAAATCAGTAGTGCAACCGTTAGTAGTGCCTTTCACTATTACATTGGCACCAATAATGGCTTCACCAGTTTCGTCTACAACAGTACCATTCAGCTTTGTCTTTTGCTGTGGCGTTGCTGCTTCTTCAACCTTAGAAGCAGGCTTAATGGCAATGACACCGTCATGAACCGTATAAGTCAGTCCACTACCTTTCAGGCATTTATCCAGTACATTAGCAATCTTTTCATGGTTCACAATCAACTTTTCTACTTTTACATTTTTCACCTCTTCAGTGCTATACACAAAGGTGAAATCTGTTTGTCTCTGAACTTCCCACAGCACTTCGCTAAGAGTGGCATTCTTAAAGGTTGCTGTGACAGTGGTTTGCGCAAACACTGCATTGGCAGCCTGCATAAAACCGGTAACTGTGAAACAGAAAAATAGTAACGTTATCCATAAACGTCTACTGCTTCTTTCAGCTTGATTCTTGTGTCCTTTCTTGTTCATAGTAATCATTTTTGGGTTAATTATGGAATGTTATTGTATTACCTTCAATTTTCACATACACTTCTTCCGTCTTTTCCAGTAACTTGACGAAAGGAGTTATTTCTTCATAACGATTCAGGTTACAACCGAAACGTATATTCTTGAGCTTTTCATTTTCGTAAACCACATTCATGTCATACCAACGGGACAGTGTTTTCATGATATCTTCCAGACGTTGGTCTTTGAAGTTAATCTTACCCTTTACCCATGAAGTATAGAATGAGGTATCTACCGTTCGTACCTGTATGGAATTACTTCCCAAAGCAATGGTGGCTTGTTGAGATGGTTTCAATATAAGGCTTTCACCCTTTTCGGCACTGACCTTCACAGAACCGTTTACCAAGGTGGTCTGATACTCCTCATTGGGGTAAGCAGAAATATTGAAAGCCGTACCCAACACTTCAACCTGCATGCCATTGGCGTTAACAATAAAAGGCTGCCCGTTTTTACTCACCTCAAAATAAGCTTCACCTTGCAGTTCGACTTCTCTTTTCCCCGTAGTAAATGCTACCGGAAAACGGAGACTGCTCATTGAATTTAAATGCACCTTTGTTCCGTCACTCAACACCAATGCATACTCACCGCCACGTGGAATCTCCACTTTATTATATATAGGTTTTGGGCGGGCAGGTGTGCTCTGTGCCAACTGATAATTCAGGGTGGTCGAATCTATCTGAATATTCGTTCCCTCTATTGTTTGTAAAGCATCTGCTGTTTCTTTATTCAGATTAATAGTCTCCCCATTATCCAAAGTCAATATTGCTTTGGCCGCTCCCGGCAATATGGGTTGGGCCATCAGCACAGACTTGTTAGAAGAATAGTCGTGAGTAGTGTATTTTAGTGAGATGCCAACAAAAAAGACTGGTATTAAAACAGCAGCGGCATAACTGAGGATTTTTATCATCCGCTCCCGGTTATTACTCTTTCGGATACGCTTTTGCACCTCCATCCAGCCGCTTGCAGCGTTGAATGAAGTACCATTTTCTATATGCTTTTTCAGATTCTCTTTACTGCAAATTTTCTGAAAGAGTGCTTCGTGGGCGAAATCCGCTTTTCGCCATTTCTCCAGTTGAGCGCTTTCTTCAGGAGTGATTTCACCCGATAAGTGTCTGGCAATAATATTAGATATATGAAAATCCTGTTTTATCATAAATTGAACTTTTTTCGTTGTCTTTTATAATAAAACAGGTATAATTAAAATCATGGTGAATCAAAAAGTACTTTTTTTAAAAGAAAAATCAAAATAACAGTTGAATTATGTAATTTTTAGGTTTATATCAGTCGTTTATTCCTTCTTTATCAAGAATTAAGCTATTTTTGCTGCTCAATTTTAATACATCCATTTTATGCCAATATTCTTCATTATCCTCATCACCGTATATCTTGGCGGAAACACCTATGTATTTTATAGAGGTGTACAAGCGTTATCCGGTCTTCCTGTCGGAATCAAAATTCCATTGGTTCTTTTGTTCTGGCTCGCAGCTCTATCCATCGTGGGGACGATGCTGACCCGCAACATGAAAATGCCGGTTTTCTTATCTCATACAATGTATGAAATAGGAACCGGCTGGCTGATATTTACCTTATACATGGTCTTATTTCTACTTGCATTCGATTTGTTGAAACTATGCCGTGTCCCTTTCAACTACGGCTTCGTCCTCTCGTTGCTATTTACAGTCATCCTATTAGGATATGGATACTATAATTACCGCCATCCTAAAACAAATATAGTCAATATCGCTCTCAACAAACCTCTGAGCAGTGACCGGCAACCTATTAAAATAGTTGCTGTGAGTGACCTGCATCTGGGCAATGGAACCGGTAAAACGGCTTTAAAGCGATATGTGAAGATGATTAACGAGCAAAATCCGGATTTGATTCTTATCGGAGGTGACTTGATTGACAACAGCGTAGTGCCTCTTTACGCTGAAAACATGATGGAGGAACTATCTGAATTGAAAGCACCGTTAGGCATTTACATGGTTCCCGGTAATCACGAATATATCAGTGGCATGAACGCCAGCGCTCGATTTATACAAGACACTCCTATACAGTTATTACGTGATTCAATAGTCACACTTCCTGGTGGTATACAACTGATAGGACGCGACGACCGATCGAATACTGCCCGCCGTTCATTGCAAAAGCTAATGGCAAATGTAGATAAAAACAAGCCTATTATCCTATTAGACCATCAGCCTTATAAACTGACTGAAAGTGAAGCAGCCGGTGTCGACCTACAATTCAGCGGACATACCCATCGCGGCCAAGTATGGCCTATGAGCTTGGTAACAGACCACATCTACGAACAAAGTCATGGCTATCGCCAGTGGGGAAACAGCCATATATATGTTTCCAGTGGATTATCTCTTTGGGGACCTCCTTTCAGGATAGGAACGGAAAGTGAAATGGTCGTGCTGCAATTATCCACAAAAGAATAAGAGATATAGCACTATCTCGGAAAGAAGATAATTTGTTCTATTTTTCCTGTCCCTCATGATCAAAACCGTATCAAGTCCATGTTTGCTCCGTATCTATACAGATGGACTTGGTATGGAGTTGGTATGGACCAGACAGGGAGAGGGTATGGAGGTGATAAGAAATTGATCTAAAATTCTGTTTTTCTCTAATGCTACAGAGAGAAATCAAAGTGACGAGTTACACGCTTATAAATAAAAGAGTATAAGAAAATAGTAATACTCTTTCAGATACACACGAAGTTTTTTGTATGCAATCTTTTTAAGAGTATGTACAGTTTCAACAGATACATTCAATTGCTCGGCTATTTCACCATTCTTTTTTCCTTCCATAGCCAATTGCATAATAGCCCGCATCTGATCGGGAAGTTTATCAATGGCTTCTGCCAGAATCCGGTAAGTCTCTTCTTCTACTACTGCATCATGGAAAAAAGAATCCTTTTTCTTTTCAATAACTTTTTGAGCATATTCAAATACTACCTTAGAATGCTCCAATTCATTCAACGCCTTATTGCGCACGGCTGTATAAAGGAAAGCTTTGACTTGATGCAAATAGAAAAAATCGTCTCTGATTTGCCACAATTTAGCAAAGGAATCCTGTACGATGTCTGCAGAAGCTTCTTCATTTTCAGTATATTGGTTTGCAAACAAACAAAGTGCCACATAATATTTATCAAAAACATTATGGAACTCCCTTTCATTAAGCTTAATACTAATGAGTGTATGAGAAGTTTCTGTAACCACCAGCGTTCTTTTTTCTCTATTCTAACGCGAAAATAGAAAAAAAATATTAAAAAATGACACAGTAAGACCTAAACTTCCACATAGAAAAAGAATTTGTCGACATCGGTCACTCAGGAAACCCATACTTTTGTCCCATCAGAATATTAATCTTAAGACCATGAAGAAAAACTACACGCTTCTATTTATCATGCTTTTATGTGCCGTTTTTGTACAAGCTCAGACCACCCCAGCCTTCCCCGGCGCCGAAGGTTTTGCACGCTACACCGTAACCGGTGGACGTGGAGGAATCGTATATCATGTCACCAATCTTAATGACAGCGGCGAAGGATCACTGCGTGCAGGAATTGATATGAAAGTTCCCCGTACCATTGTTTTTGATGTGTCGGGCATTATCGAACTGGAAAGCAGGCTGGTTATAAAAAACGGGGATCTTACGATTGCCGGACAAACGGCTCCGGGAGATGGGATTTGTATCAAGAACTACACCCTGCACATTACAGGATATAAGGAAGAAGAAAAAAAGGATCAATGTGCCACAAATATAATCATCCGCTTCATTCGCTGCCGTATGGGAGATGAACAAAAAGCGGAAGACGATGCCATGTGGGGACGTTATACCTCGGATATCATCATAGATCATTGCAGTATGAGCTGGAGCACGGACGAATGTGCTTCTTTTTATAGTAATAAGAACTTCACTATGCAGTGGTGTATATTGAGTGAAAGCCTAACCAAATCGGTACACGTCAAAGGAAACCACGGATATGGAGCGATTTGGGGAGGTGAGGGAGCAAGTTTCCACCATAATCTGCTGGCTCATCACAGTAGCCGCACTCCTCGTCTGGATGGCAGCCGCTCCGTAGGAAGATGGGAAGAGGAGCTTACCGATCTGCGCAACAATGTATTCTATAACTGGGGCCCCACCAACGGAGGATATGCCGGAGAAGGCGGACGATATAACTTTGTGAACAATTATTATAAACCGGGTCCCTCTACTGCCACAAAGAAAAGTATCGTCAACCGTATCTTTCAGCCCAATGCCGATGATGGCACACAAAGTAATCCTGCAGGTATATGGGGAAGCTTTTATGTGAATGGTAACTACTTTGACGATACTTGCTCCAAGTTGAGTAATGACATGAAAAAACTGATGAGTGAAACCAATGCAGATAACTGGGAGGGCATTCATCCGCATCTGGGCAACGGTGAACTGCCGGGAGGAAGTAAAGACGGCATTAAAAGTAAGACAGAATTTGAAGTTGCATCCGTTAGTACGCATGCTGCAGCACAGGCTTATGAAAAAGTGCTGGCACAAGTGGGCGCCAGCCTGAAGCGTGACGCTGTCGATGAACGGATCATCTCTGAAGTTAAGAATGGGAATTACACTTATGAAGGTAGCAACGGCAGTAGTAACGGACTGATTGACTCACAAGCCGATGTGGAAGGATGGCCTCTGTACAATAATGAAGAAAAGCCTGCTGATTCCAATGGGGACGGTATTCCTGACACTTGGGCTACCCAGTATCTTCCCGTCGGTAAAACTTATAAGGACATAGAACCATCTACCGGTTACTCTTACCTGGAACTTTACATCAATAGCCTTGTTGATGATTTGATGAAAGTCTGCTACGAAAACAGCAGTAATTCCCCAAGCATCCACGATTTCGGTTTATATGGCACTACCACAGGGATTTCTTCTCCTTCTGCCCAAGAAACAGATGCGGTAAAATGTTTCCGGCAGAATAAGCAAATTGTCCTTAAGGGACTTTGTGCAGGGGCACGCATCGAAATTTATGACTTATCGGGAAGAATCATGGCTTCCCATCAAAGCTCTGACGAACAGGCTATATACCCCCTCACCCAGCCTGCCATTATCAGCGTCCTATCGGGAGGGAAAAAATACAGTTTCAAAAGTCCTCGTTAATTTTATTGTAATATGGAGATTGCAATACACAGAACCACTGTCTCTTATTATTTATTTTTATAAAAAAAGTCAGATAACTCGATTTGCATAAATAAAGAAAAGGAGTAACTTTGCGAGCGATTTTAGAAAGTGGATTACGTTTTTTAATTTATATAACTTAAAAAAAGAGCTAATTATGACTTATTCACACGAAGTGGAACACATGTGTGTTGTAAAGAAGGGTCCTAACCACGGACCGGCTCCCATACCCGAAGAAGGCAAATGGGTAAAATCAAAAGAAATAGTTGATATTTCAGGTTTAACACATGGTGTAGGTTGGTGTGCTCCTCAACAAGGTGCTTGTAAACTGACTTTGAACGTAAAAGAAGGTATCATTCAGGAAGCATTGGTTGAAACAATCGGCTGCTCCGGTATGACTCACTCAGCTGCTATGGCTGCCGAAATCCTTCCGGGCAAGACAGTACTCGAAGCATTGAATACTGACCTTGTTTGCGACGCTATCAATACAGCAATGCGCGAACTTTTCCTGCAAATCGTTTACGGACGTACTCAGTCTGCTTTCTCTGAAGGCGGTTTGATTATCGGTGCAGGTTTGGAAGACTTGGGTAAAGGTCTGCGTAGCCAGGTAGGTACACTGTACGGTACTTTGGCAAAAGGTCCTCGTTACCTGGAAATGGCCGAAGGTTACATCAAGAATATCTTCTTGGATAAGAATGACGAGATCTGCGGATACGAATTCGTTCACATGGGTAAATTCATGGATGAAATCAAGAAGGGTACAGATGCTAACGAAGCATTGAAGAAAGTTACCGGTACTTACGGTCGCGTAACACCTGAGCAGGGAGCAGTTAAACATATTGATCCACGTCACGAATAATATAAGGAGGAAAGAAATTATGATTAGAGAAGTAAAATTTGAAAGTCAAGACCGTCGTATCAAAGGTATCATTGCTGCCTTGAACGCTAACGGCATCAAAGACATCGAGGAAGCTAACGCAATCTGCGACGCTGCCGGACTTGATCCTTATAAAACGTGTGAAGAAACTCAGCCTATCTGTTTCGAAAATGCAAAGTGGGCTTACGTAGTAGGTGCAGCTATCGCTATCAAGAAGGGCTGCAAGAATGCTGCTGACGCTGCCGAAGCTATCGGTATCGGTCTGCAAGCTTTCTGTATCCCGGGTTCTGTAGCCGACGACCGTAAGGTTGGTATCGGTCATGGTAACCTGGCAGCTATGTTGTTGCGCGAAGAGACTAAGTGTTTTGCTTTCTTGGCAGGCCACGAGTCATTTGCTGCTGCAGAAGGTGCTATCAAAATTGCTGCTAAAGCTGACAAAGTACGTAAAGAACCTCTGCGTTGTATCCTGAACGGTTTGGGTAAGGATGCTGCACAGATCATCTCTCGTATCAATGGCTTTACTTATGTACAAACTCAATTCGACTACTACACTTCTGAACTGAAAGTTGTTCGCGAAATCGCTTACTCTGAAGGTGACCGTGCAAAAGTAAAATGTTATGGTTGCGACGATGTTCGTGAAGGTGTAGCTGTTATGTGGAAAGAAGGCGTAGACGTTTCTATCACTGGTAACTCTACTAACCCGACTCGTTTCCAACACCCGGTTGCAGGTACTTACAAGAAAGAGCGTATGCTTGCTGGTAAGCCTTATTTCTCAGTTGCTTCCGGTGGTGGTACAGGTCGTACTCTTCACCCGGATAACATGGCAGCCGGTCCGGCTTCTTATGGCATGACAGACACTATGGGTCGTATGCACTCAGACGCTCAGTTCGCTGGTTCTTCATCTGTTCCTGCTCACGTAGAAATGATGGGATTCTTAGGAATTGGTAACAACCCGATGGTAGGTTGTACTGTGGCTTGTGCTGTAGACGTAGCTCAGGCTTTGAGCAAGTAATTTAAGTTACTCTATATAGATAAACTCCTGTAATCCTTGCGATTGCAGGAGTTTATTATTTTATGGTAACTGGATATAAATGATGGTTTGGGACACCTTATCTCTCTTATCATTTAGGGTTACTAAATAATAGATAAGCAAGGTTGTAACAGAGTAAAATCCTCACGGTATCCCTTAAATGTCCCAACTAAATCATTATGATTTAAAGGATAATGATTATCTTTGTCTTAAACTCATAATCATAAGATTTATGGAATATATTAATGAATTTCACAAGCAATGGATAGAGCGTACTCGTCAATCAATAACCTCTTGGAGCAAGCAGCCTGCATCGCCAGAAGAAGTAAGGAAGCAACAGGAGAAATTGAACCAACAGAGAGCTATAAGAGAGGGCAAATCAAAGAATTGATTAAGTTTGCTAATAACAAGAACTTATGGATTGACTTATCCCACTTCAACATTACCTATATGGACAAAGGTGGTGAAAATGAAGTGTTTCATGATGGTAAGGCCTCTGTATTCAAACTTAATAACTTTGAATATGCAGGTGACGACTTAGAAAATTTCTTTAGATGGGGATTTATACTTCATTGATACACAAATAAGGCTACGGTCTGATTATTAAAGCACTGCATCTCTCACAGAAATACGATACAGTCACTTGCATTGATGACATAAAACCTGACAACAATAAAATCATTCAATATTATACGATTTACGGAATCCCTTTGAAAGCGCCTATTCACGGAATAAACATTGTAAAAATGAGTGATGGAACAGCCAAAAAAGTCTTTATTAAGTAATAAGTGAAATATTCAAGATTCTACAGTCTAATGAGCATCGTTGCAGAGCATTTTTAGTAATCTTCTTTTCGCATTAAAGCAAGCTAAAAGAGCAATACAGTATCTGTTTTATGAGTTCAGACAAATTGACATTAAATCTAAATACCATAGTTAAAGCCAAACTTTCCAAAGAGAATTTGCAATCCTCTTTGGAAAATAGAGCATATACAAGGGAAAATTATATTCATATTGAAATTGTAAAATCTGACTATAAAATAAGCAATTTCGAGCAATTAATTGACTATTTTATTGTATATCTAATTATTATACAATATATTTGCAATTGTTTATTATGATCATTTTCTACGAACGTCAACCGAGCACTGACTTCTCTTGCATTTGTAAAGATCACACATAGACCTGAAAAAGGAACGCGAAACTATCTATAAACACTAAATAATATGTGGAAAAAATTATTAAGAACTACTTTAATCGCTGCTCTCGTATTAAGCAGCTGTACGGACAATGATGTTTATAAGGGCCCTAAGGAGGATGAAAAAGAATTCAACAATTTTCCCTTCTCTACTGTACAGAAAGACGTAAACTTAAATGTAAATTACGTAAATGGTACTGTACAATCAAATGTATATTTTGAAGTATATGATGAAATGCCTGTTACTGAAAGCGAATACGGTACTTACATCAAACGTCAGGATGTAGATTATCTATTTGCAGCCTACACCGAAGAAGATGGCACTTATAAAGGAAAGATAGAATTACCTTCTTATTTAACAAAGGTATATATCTATTCTCCTGCCTTCTTTGCACAAACCCTGATGGAAGCAAATATTGTAAATGGCAATATTGAAGTTACGGATAATGCCGCCACTGAAACGCGTACAATCACCCCAACCAAGGAATCACATGATAGTTACCTGGTAAGTAATAAAAATGGAAATGAAGTGTGGAAAGCTTGGTTAGGCGATTACGACTTGTATAAAAACGGGGATATTAATTATAAGTATAATGGTATATTGGCAGCAACCAAGAAAGATGGTTTATATGCTGCACACACCCGTATTATAAACACACAACAAACTTGCCCGCAAGAATATCGTGGTTACTCGGATATGTATGTTAACAAAGATGCTGAAGTAGTAGTTACATTCCTGGGACAAAATACCTGTTGGACATGTTCATTGGGATATTACTACTATAAAGAGGGAGAGCAACCCGCAGACCTAAATGAGGCTCATGTAATCATGTTATTCCCGAATACTCAGGATGGCAATTGGTCCAACAATCTCAATTTAGCAAAAAAGAGTGCAGGCATTGATCCACTGACCGCCGTACAACTAATGTATTATCCCAATATCGCAAGCGGAAGTAAAGAAGGAGCAACAACGGCATTCCCCAAGGGTTATAGGATAGGTTTTGTATTAGCCACCAACGGCTGGAATAATCATGTTGGCGGTTTCACTGGATACAAAAAATACCGTGCTGCCACTTCAAGTGGTTTAAGTTTAAACGACAAAGGCGAAAACTTTAATGGACCACGCACTGCCGTTTATAGATATGGTGACTGGATATTGACTTCTTTTGAGGATTATATGACTGATGAAAACTTTAGCGATGTAGTTATTACTTTGAAATCTAATCCAGTAGATGCTATCACTGATATACCCGTGACAAATCCTGATGATGATAAAACAAGCATTGATTTTCTTAAAGGTATATACGCATTCGAGGATCTTTGGCCCAATCAGGGAGATTATGACATGAATGATGTAGTTGTGCGATATAACTATGGCAACACCTTCAATGAAAAGAATCAAATATATTCCGAATCATTCACATTCAAAACATTCCAGAATGTAGCTACCAATAAAAATGGTTTAGCATTCAGACTACTTACTAAAGGAAATATTAAGTCTACCACTTATTCTATTCGTAAAGAAGGTGAGAAAGACTTTACTGAAACTACATTTGCTTACGAACCTCAGGAAAACATATACCTCCTGACTGAAAATGTAAAAGACGATATGGGAGCAGAATATAAAGTAACCGTTAATTATAGTGACCCCATTTCAACGCAATCAGAAGCTCAGGCATTCATTTTTAAGAACGAAGCGGACGGTTTGCGATGGGAAATGCATATTCCCTTGGAAGTACCGACATCTAAAATGAACAGAGGCTATTTCAATCAGGGAGATGACGCTTCTCAAATATCTCAGAGCATCTACTATGTACGTAAAGGTAATTACCCATTTGCATTCTTCCTGAGCCGAGCTACAGAAAGTGATTTAAGCAAATTGCTGGATAGCGCTAACGAAAGAAAAGCTATTAATCTATTATATAGCGGCTATGATGAATGGGTAACCAGTAATGGAGAAAAGAACAAAGATTGGTATAAAAAATAAGTACTTCTAAAGAAATACTCAGAGACCGAAGATAGGAACTAAGAAGCAAGTGAATGTATAAAGAGAGTATCCAACTCATAAACGGATACTCTCTTTTTATTTACAAAAAATTTATTCATTGAACCAGTCAATCTTCTTAGAGAAATACATCACCATTGCCAGTATCACAAACAATCCGAGACTACCGGCCAGCAAAGCAAAGGTTTCTAACTGGATAAGGATGAAAACATAAATGTAAAGAACACTTAGCAAACCTACCATAATGAACGCCGTTTTTTTTCTTTTGATAATCCCCAGCATGTATCCACCCACCAAAGTAATAGTAAGCACCGATGCCACCAAGTAAGCCATATTGAAACCAATATGCTCGGACATGGATAATAACAGACTATAGAATAGACAAAGAGCTAATCCCACCAACAAATATTGCAAGGCATGAATACGGGTTTTCTCCATTATCTCTGTGAAGAATATTACTGTAAAAGTAAGTAGAATAATCAGAATAGCATATTTAGTAGAGCGCATAGACTGCTGATACTGTTCTACCGGCATTTTCAGATTGACACCAAAATTAGAGTTTTGAATATCTTTAACGCTGGCATTCTGATAATTGACAAGTACTTGGGGATAATTCCGATTGAGATTCAACACCTGCCACTGTGCAGAAAAATCTTTCTCTGTAATCTCCCGTTTCTCAGGCAAATAATTGCCATCAAAACTTGGAGTATTCCAATTTGCTTTCAGGTTCACTTTGGTGGTTCTGCCCAATGGGGTAAAGTAGATAGACTGGGAACCTTTCAATTTAATTTTCATTTCATAAGGCAATTTCCTGTCTTCTTTCAGAGAGGAAAGGTCGACAATGGCATGAACACCCATACTTTCAATACCTCGTCCATCCACTCCCGGCTCAAACGTATAGACAGAATCATTCAGTGTAATACTGACCTGTTCACTGAGACCACGCATATCTGTTAGGTTCAAGCAAACAGCCGCTCTATTGTACTGAAGCACATTCATGTCGACATTACTCTTACGGAGTTCTTCCGAACTAAAGAATCCCTTGATCAGTAATTCGGACTGATAGACATTTACCTTATAAATTCCTCTCTGAAGAATTTCTGTACTCAACTGTCCATCTATTGACAATTCATCAGGAAGCAATGTTATACTCCCCATAGTAACCTTCTTTACTCCATTATCTTCCTGAGTAATGGGATATTGCAAGTTAATATAAGGGCCTGTAATAGTCTGTGCCAAACTCCACTTTTGACCAACTTCCTCAATAGCATCCGTCTGTATCTGCCCACGTTCCCTAATCATATCTTCGATCATAAACATCGGGATCAACAGCAATAAAATTAGAAAAGCGATAACTACCACTTTAATCGATTTGGAGAAACGGCGTAGACAGCCGCTTGCCTGTTTCTTTGTTTCATTCAGATTCTCTGTGAAATCTACATTGAAATCTTTGTTCAAATTGTCATTCAAATTGTCCATAATAGAATCGTATTAAGTAAGATATTTAGTATTGTCTGGTTTTGTGTGAAGCCAAACATCTACGTTGATTTCAGAAAATTCTCCAATGCTTCAATATGAGTTTTGAAAGCCTTCTTCCCCTCCTTAGTGGCTTGGAAAGATGTTTTCGGCTTCCTGCCCACAAAGCTCTTCTGGCAAACAATATAACCCAACTCTTCCAAAGCCCTCGTATGGCTTGCCAGGTTACCGTCCGTCAGTGAAAGTAATTCCTTCAAAGTATTGAAATCGGCATCTTCATTTACCATGAGAACTGCCATAATACCCAGACGAACTTTACTTTCAAATGCCTTATTTATATTTTGAAATGCTTCTATCATCTATTATTTTTTTCTTTCGTACTGTAAATAAAACAACATGCCATACAAAATATGGAATCCACCAAAACCAATTGTCCAAAACATCAAGCCATGCCCTTCAAAGAAACAGTCTGCAATACCCAGGCAAAGAAAAGCATATCCTAACCATGCCACATTGGAGTAAGTGAACTTAGACACATTGACCAACGAAAGTCCATAGAAAAGTAACATCACAGAAGATACCAATCCGTAATGTTCATGTAGCAACAAGGCTATACAGAACAACCCTCCCGTTAACAACGGCAATGAAAAATTCCATGCAATACGATAAGTTAGTTTACTGAATAGCTTTTGTTGCATCTTCTTGGCCTTATACCAGGATAAGATACAGGCGGTAACAACTGAAACAGTCAAAACCAGTGAAGCAACCATTATTAGTCCTTCCCTATTATCCCCTGATCTTAATAACTGACCGGCCACATAAGCACCGGCTAATGCATACACTCCGGCCAAGACAGCCGTCATTCCACTGAGAGATACGAACTTGGAAGATCTTTCCATCAATTCTTTTATCTCATTTACTGATTCTATTGCTTTATTCTTATCCATATACAAAAAGTACTTTGTGATGCAAAGTAAAATATAAAAAATGAAAGGAGCAAAGAATATCGAGAAAAAATGTATTCAATGAGATTAAGCCGCATAAGAATCACTATATTTGCAATCAACCAAATATCAACAGTCATAGCCTAATGATGAAACAATTAATTGCTTGTTGCGGATTAGATTGCGAAAGTTGCGATGCCCGCATAGCTACTGTCAAAGATGACAATGAGTTAAGAGAAAAAACAGCCCAACTGTGGAGTAAGTTGAATAATATACCGGAGATTACGGCAGATACCATTAATTGTATGGGCTGCCGTGTGGATGGAGTGAAAACGATGTATTGTAGCGATATGTGCGCAATCCGCAAATGCGTAAACGAAAAAGGATTTAATACCTGTGGTGACTGTAAAGAATTGGATAACTGCCAGATAGTGGGTCCTATTTTTCAGCATACTCCCAGTGCTAAAGAAAATCTTCTATAACATTATAGTGATATATTTGCACTGCCAACAAAACATTGATAACTATGAATAAATACACTGAAACAAAGAGCATCATTTTATTTCTATTCCATTTAAGTTTTTTCGTGCTTTTCAGTTCATGCTCTTCTACCCACACCCCGTTTGCTGTGGTAGATACAAATAGAGCATTGGAGTACACAATGGATGGAAAACACTTGTTTACTTACAATTATGCAGTAACTTATCCTCCACAGGGCGTAGATACTGTTTATAAACGAAGCGGATTCATCCATCCTTTACGTACATTGGAAGGTGAGGTACTGACCAATTGTTCCCCATCCGACCATTATCACCATTTCGGCTTGTGGTATGCCTGGACAAAAACCACGTTCGAAGAAAATGAAATTGACTTCTGGAATCTCTATAAGAAACAAGGTACAGTTCGTTTTCGGCAATTCGTTGAGGTGCAACCCGATGGTTTTTCCGCTGTACTCGACCATGTGGCATATCCCGACTCCACGAAAGAAAAAATAGCGATGACCGAGCAACTGAAAATCCGTGTGGGAAAAACCAAACAACGGGGATATTACATTGACTATCACACCACGCTTCGTTGTGCCACTTCTGCTCCGGTAGTATTGGAAAGCTATCGCTATGGAGGCATTTGTATCCGCGTATGCGAAAGTTGGAATGGGCAGACAGCCGAGATGCTCACATCCGAAGGATTCGACCGTAACAATGCCGATGGATCACTGGCCCGTTGGTGCTACTTTCAAAAGAAACCCGGCAAAGACGATGCCTGTATCCTGATTGTTCCTTACTCTTCCAATCTGAACTATCCCGAACCGATACGGGTATGGGATGATAAAGCCAATAATTCCCGGGGCGACCTGATGTGGAACTTCTCTCCAACCAAACGCCAGTCATTTACTTTGCATCCCGATCAGGAATTGCGTCTTTCTTATCGGATCTATGTGCTGGATGAATCGATAAACGCCTCTACTGCCGAGGCACTTGCAAAAGAGGTTATCTAATTGTATTCTTTTTCCGATTCATCAATTTATGCACCTATGAATTGATGAATCGGAAAAGCATTTTTATCGTGATACCCTTCCGGATGTATTTCCTTGCATCAGGCTTTCTACTTCCTCCACCGTCACATGATTAAAATCACCGTATACGGTATTCTTTAATGCAGAGGCTGCCAGAGCATATTCCAATGCTTTCTGATCATTATCCGGATACGTTATGAGACCATAAATCATGCCACCGACAAAAGCATCACCGGCACCTACACGATCCACTTCGCATTCGATATCATAAATACCTGTATGCTTCAATGTGCTATCAGAATAGAGAACGGCAGCCAGCAAATTATGATTGGAAGTAATGGAATTACGAAGTTCCAGAAATGCCTTCTGGCAACGAGGAACAAGTTCCACCACCCGACGACCGAACTCTTCAAAAGCAGGAAGGTTTGCTTCAAACGTAGTATCCGCAGCATCTACAGCTTTAAAACCGACAGGCTGTATACCAAGTATCTCTTTATATTCCGGTTCGGCACCGAAAATAACATCACTATATTGTACTAAAGGTTGCATGACTTCGGCAGCAGAACTCCCATAGTTCCAAAGTTTCTTACGGAAATTCAGATCACAGGAGATAGTCAACCCCATACGGTCAGCTACTTCAAGAGCCTCACGACATGCATCGGCACCATCTTGTGACAAAGCAGCAGCAATACCCGACCAATGAAACCAACCGGCATCAGAGAATATCTTTTCCCAATCTATCATGCCCGGACGCAAAGTAGCAAAAGAAGAGCCTTCACGGTCGTAAACCACATTAGAATTACGGAATGCCGCACCACTTTCCAGAAAATAAAGCCCCATGCGCTTACCACCAAAAACAATACCTTCCGTACCTAAACCGTTAGCACGGAGCGAAGCTATACAGGCACGTGCCACAGCATTGTCCGGCAGGCGAGTTACGAATTCTGTAGGAATACCAAAGTTAGCCAACGAAACGGCCACATTAGCTTCACTGCCACCGTAAGTGGCTATCATTTGATTGGTTTGTGAAAAACGAAGGAAATCAGGAGCAGTAAGCCTCAGCATTACTTCACCAAAGGTGACTACTTTCTTATTTGTGGTAATTTGTTTCTTGTTCATACGATGTCAATAATAAAGATTAACTAAACAGCAAAGTTGTATTTTTATTCCAAGCAAACGCAAAGATATAATAATATTTATTGGCGGAAAAGCAGGGATAAAACATAATCATCAGATTTGTTGTAACTTTGCAAAGTTTTAACTGATATAACAAACAGAATGAGTTCATTGAAAAAGATTCCCTCTCCTTTAGTTTCCCTCCTACCCATCGTGTTATTGGTAGGAATGTTATTCGCCACCATACATACATTCGGAAGTGATGCACTGGAAGGGGGTAGCCAGATTTCCCTACTGACCACCACTGCTTTTTGCGTATTCATAGGCATAGCATTCTACCGCGTTCCCTGGAAAGATTACGAACTCGCCATCACAAATAATATTTCAGGAGTTGCTACAGCAATTATCATCCTGCTGATAATAGGTGCACTGAGTGGAGCATGGATGATAAGCGGCATCGTCCCTACTCTTATATATTATGGTATGCAAATTATTCATCCTGATTTTTTCCTGGCGTCAACCTGCATCATCTGCGCATTAATTTCCGTAATGACGGGTAGCTCGTGGACAACAATCGCCACTATCGGTATCGCCCTGATGGGGATTGGCAAAGCACAAGGATTCAACGAAGGTTGGATAGCAGGAGCCATTATCTCCGGAGCATATTTCGGTGATAAAATCTCCCCACTGTCGGAAACTACGATACTTGCTTCATCCATAACAGACGTACCTTTATTCAAGCATATACGCTATATGTTGATAACAACCACCCCATCGCTGATTATCACACTGATCATCTTTACAGTAATGGGATTCGTCATCGAAACAAACTCCACTGCGCACATGGAGGACTTTGCCGTGTCACTGAAAGATACATTCACAATCACTCCCTGGTTACTGATTGTTCCTTTAGTAACCGGAATACTTATTGCACGAAAAGTTCCATCTATTATTACCTTGTTCATATCCACTATGCTGGCAGGAGTATGTGCTGTCATCTTCCAACCGGATTTGCTACGTGAAATAGCAGGAGAAAATAATATCTTCAAAGGGGCAATGATGACATTCTACGGAAGTACCAGTCTGGATACTGGCAACAGTATGCTAACCGACCTTGTATCCACACGTGGCATGGCCGGCATGATGAATACGGTCTGGCTGATTCTTTGTGCCATGTGTTTCGGAGGTGCCATGACAGCAAGCGGTATGCTGGGTAGCATAACTTCAGTCTTTGTACGCTTTATGAAAGGAAGAGTCAGTGTTGTAGCATCCACTGTTTGTTCCGGACTATTTCTTAATCTGACTACTGCCGACCAATATATCAGTATTATCCTCACCGGAAACATGTTTCGCAATATTTATGAGAAAAAAGGATATGAGAACCGATTATTGAGTCGTACAACGGAAGATGCTGTTACCGTGACCTCCCCTTTGATACCGTGGAATACCTGCGGAATGACGCAGGCAACGATATTGAACGTATCTACGCTGACCTACCTTCCTTATTGCTTTTTCAACATTATCAGTCCGTTAATGAGCATCCTCGTTGCAGCCATCGGATATAAAATTGTGAAGCGTCCCGTGAACAATCCCGAATAAAGGTTGTTTTGCAATAAACGAACAAGAATCGTAAAACCTAAACATTAAAGAATTATGAAAAAGTTTATTGCATTAGTAGCATTAGTGATGATGAGTGCGGCAACAACCGCCATGTATGCACAAGAAAGTAAAGCGGAACGCCGCGCAGACCGTAAGGCTCAAAGAGACGCTGAACGCGCCCGCCTGAAAGCTGAAGAACAAGTAGCCGACGCAGTATCGTATGATGACGCTGTAGCCGCATTGAAAGCCCACCAATTCGTACTGGAAGCCGATCAGGTAATGTTCCGTAACGGACAGACAGCTTTCGTTAACTCCAACACCAACTTCGTACTGGTAAATCAAGGACGTGGTACCGTACAGGTAGCATTCAACACTGTGTATCCCGGCCCTAACGGTATCGGCGGTGTAACAGTAGATGGTTCTACCTCGGATATGCAGATTACAACTGACAAGAGAGGTAACGTAAACTGCCAGTTCAGTATTCAGGGTATCGGCATCTCTGCACAGATTTTCATTTCGCTGACCAACGGTGGAAACAATGCTACCGTAACCATCAGTCCGAACTTTAACTCCAACACCATGACGTTGAGCGGTAATCTGGTTCCATTAGACCAGTCCAATATCTTTAAAGGACGTTCTTGGTAAAGCCCTTTACAATATATATATTTCCACTCCGCTGCAAATTGCCAGAAATGTGTACATTTGCAGCGGAGTTTTTATATTTTTGCATCCATATATGAGAGAATTTATCATCGCAGACAATCAGGACATCACCAAAGCAGGTATGATGTTTCTGCTCAGTAGTCAGAAGGACACAGCCTTGTTACTGGAAGCAGATAACAAAACCGAATTAGTTCAGCAACTGCGCCTGCATCCGCAAGCAGTAGTGATACTGGACTATACGTTATTTGACTTCTCAGGTGCGGACGAGTTAATTGTGCTGCATGAGCGTTTTAAAGAAGCGGACTGGCTTCTTTTCTCTGATGAATTGAGCATGGAATTTCTACGGCAGGTATTGTTCAGCAGTATGGCTTTCGGAGTGGTGCTGAAGGACAATTCAAAAGAAGAAATACTGTCTGCATTGCAATGTGCTTCGCGCAAAGAGCGTTTTATCTGTAATCATGTCAGTAATTTATTGCTGTCGGGCAGCAATGCCTCTCCCGTACGCCACACATTGAAAGATGATTTACTGACACCTGCCGAACGGAGTGTACTGAAAGAAATCGCTCTGGGAAAGACTACGAAGGAAATTGCGGCGGAGAAGAACCTCAGCTTTCATACGGTAAACAGCCACCGCAAAAACATATTCCGTAAATTAGGAGTGAATAATGTGCACGAAGCTACCAAATATGCCATGAAGGCAGGGATTGTGGATTTAGTGGAATACTATATATAAAAACTGTTCAGACACCAATTTCTCCGCTACCGATACATATCCGGGAAGCTTCATCATATACCACACCGAATTGTCCGGGAGCAATGCCCTGCAAATTTTCAGAAGATACAATACGATAGATCTCTCCTTCCTGTATCAGTTTTCCTTTCATAAATTCCGGTGTATGGCGGATTTTAAAAGTCACATCGACTACCTGATTATGTAACCAGGGATTTTCTGTAATGAAATGAAAATCATGAATCATAAATTCACGCCCGTACTGCCATTGGGTATCATATCCTCGTGAGACATAAAGTACATTTGCATCGATGTCTTTCCGAATGACAAACCAAGGACCACCGCTTAAGCCCAAACCTTTACGCTGTCCGATGGTATGAAACCAATATCCCCGGTGTGTACCGATTTTCTTTCCAGTCTCCCATTCCACAATATCTCCTTGCCGTTCACCAAGGAAACGACGTACAAAGTCATTGTAGTTGATCTTTCCCAGAAAGCAAATGCCCTGACTGTCACGGCGACGGGCAGTAGGTAGTCCTGCATTGCGGGCAATGTCCCGTACTTCCTGTTTCATCAATCCGCCAAGGGGGAACATTAGCTTAGATACTTGCAGGTAATCAATCTGTGCAAGAAAATCTGTCTGGTCCTTTACGGGATCGATAGCTGTACCCAACCATACTTTACCATCTTTATGAACCGTAGTGGCATAATGCCCGGTAGCGGTAAAATCAAACTCTTTGCCTACCTTCTGCTCAAAACAACCGAATTTAATGAAGCGGTTGCACATCACATCCGGATTAGGAGTCAATCCACGACGGATTTTGTCAATGGCATAAGCAGCAACCTGTTCCCAGTATTCTTTCTGCAAATCGACCATTTCCAAAGGCAATCCGTAGCGGTGTGCAACAGCCGTAGCCATCTCCCAGTCTTCTTCAGCAGAACAATCCATATAATCGGTACCTTCCATTCCTATCTTTATATAAAATAGAGACGGGCGATACCCTTGTTCACAAAGAAGGTGTACGACCACTGAACTGTCGACACCTCCTGATAATAAAACAGATATATTCATTCAAATAGTTTAAGATTATAGTAAGCATAAGTACTTATTACTTACAATAAATAAATATTCAAGCCATAGTAGTATACTTAGCCTATCTCAGTCCTATACTTAGGGTACCTCAGTATCATACTTAGGGTATCTCAGTCCTATACTGAGATAGGGTGATTATAACACCACTGATAATCAGCCTGTTACAAAAGTCTCTTTTAACATCAATAAATCAAAACAAACAATCGATAAAAAATGAAAAATAGATTCATCACTGTAGGGTTATGAACCGATTATATTTTATCCAACGCCTGAGCCAAGTCATCCAGCAAGTCAGCAATATGCTCCGTACCGATAGACAGGCGCACAGTTCCCGGCTTAATTCCTTGTTCTTCCAACTCCTGTTCATTCAACTGCGAATGTGTAGTAGTGGCCGGATGAATAACGAGTGACTTAACATCCGCTACATTTGCCAGAAGTGAGAAGATCTGCAGGTTATCAATAAAAGTTTGTGCCTCTTTCACCCCACCCTTCACTTCAAAAGTAAAGATAGAACTTGCACCATTAGGAAAATATCTTTGATACAACGCATGATCCGGATGTTCCGGTAATGACGGGTGATTAACTGCTGCCACTTTAGGGTGCTTCTTCAGGAAGTCAACCACCTTCAATGCATTCTCCACATGACGTTCCACACGGAGGGAAAGTGTTTCCAATCCCTGCAATAAGATGAAAGCATTGAATGGACTGATAGTTGCCCCCGTATCACGAAGCAGGATAGCACGAATACGTGTAACATAAGCAGCAGCACCGGCAGCTTCGGTAAAACGTATACCATGGTAGCAAGGCTCCGGTTCCGTCAGTTGAGGGAATTTGCCCGAAGCTACCCAGTCGAATTTACCACCATCCACAATCACACCACCCAAGGAGGTGCCATGACCGCCGATAAACTTCGTAGCAGAGTGTACTACAATATCTGCTCCATGCTCAATAGGCCGTATCAGGTAAGGTGTACCGAATGTATTATCAATAATCAATGGAATTTTATGGCGATGTGCAATCTCGGCAACGGCTTCAATATCAATAATGTTGGAGTTCGGATTACCCAGAGTTTCGATATATACAGCTTTTGTATTTTCCTGTATGGCCTTCTCAAAGTTGGAAAGATCAGCAGGGTCTACAAAAGTAGTAGTCACCCCATAAGCAGGCAGAGTATGTTCCAACAGATTATATGTACCACCATAGATGGTTTTAGCTGAAACAATATGATCTCCGGCACGGGTAATATTCTCTAAAGCATAAGTCACGGCAGCAGCACCCGAAGCAACTGCTAATCCGGCAACGCCCCCTTCCAAAGCAGCCACACGTGCTTCGAACACACCTTGTGTAGAGTTAGTCAAGCGGCCATAAATATTGCCCGGATCTTGCAAACCAAAGCGTGCGGCAGCATGGGCAGAGTCGCGGAATACATACGAAGTAGTTTGGTAAATGGGCACGGCACGCGCATCAGTAGCCGGGTCGGGTTGTTCTTGTCCCACATGAAGTTGAAGCGTCTCGAAATGCAATTTCTTTGTTTCCATTGTCTTTGTATTTTTTAGGATTAATTGATTGAGCGCAAAGATAACGGGATGTTCTGACATGGGCAATGACATAAGATAGGGAATTTTATACCACATTTATGGTAGATAAACAAACTATTCGCTAAATTTGCAACGAAAACCAAACGATAGATACAGATGAAAAGAAGGAATATACAGCTTTTCCTACTATTGGGAATCCTTGCATTGACGAGCTTATTCTCTTGTGGAGTAGACCGTTGGCCGGAATATTACAAATGGACCGGGCGTGATCTATGGATAGACAGCGTCATGAGAGAAGAATATCTGTGGTTTGAAGACATCCCCAACACAAAGGACCTGAACTATTTTCTCGAGCCGGATGCTTTTTTGAAGAAAATAATATCTCCACTCGATAAAGGATACTCCAGCGTAGATACGCTGTATGCTACCCCATTGCCAAGTTATGGTTTCGACTATACGCTGTATAGTATGGTTGGTAATGATACTGCTTTTAATGCGCTGATTACCTACGTGATACCCGGTTCTCCTGCTGCCGAAGTTGGTTTAAAACGAGGTGAATGGATTATGAAAGTCAACGATGACTTTATCACCAAGAAAACTGAAGAATTACTGAAAGAAGGTGAAAATCGGAAGTTATTAATGGGAGAATATAGTACACAGGAAAATGAAGCAGGAGAAACAGAAGGTGTCATTACTTCCTATGGTGAAGCCAACCTGCCCGCTTCCCGCCCCGTGGAAGACGTTGCCATACCCACCTATGATGTTCTCACCGGCGGTGTAGGTTATCTGGCATACAATAGTTTCAGTACAGAAAATAATAGTGAATTACTTCGACTCTCCCAGTACTATAAAGAGAACAATGTAAAAGAGTTCGTTCTCGACTTACGCTACAATGCCGGTGGAGCAATGGATTGTGTACAGCTTCTGGCAACGATATTAGCACCTGCAGATAAATTAGGAAGTACCCTCGCTTCACTGGAATACAGCCAAAAGCAGATGTCCAAAGACCGGGAACTCACTTTCGACGACCAGCTTTTGCAAGGAGGTAGCAATTTAAATCTATCGAAAGTATATATCCTGACAAGCAGCACTACTGCAGGCGCTGCAGAAATGCTGATTAACTGCCTGAAACCTTATATGACCGTAGTACTCGTGGGTGCCACAACTAAGGGAGAAAACGTAGCAACAGCAAGTTTCTCCAGTGATAAGTTCCAGTGGATTCTTCGCCCCGTTGTATGCGAGGTATTCAATTCTGAAGGCAAAGCAGACTATTCCACTGGCTTTACTGCAGACTATGCAGTAAATTCTCTACAAGACTTTGCAAAAGTATTGCCCTTAGGTGATCCTAATGAAGAAATGTTAAGTGCAGCATTAGGAATTATCGATGGTAGCATCGTACTTCCGGAACCTGAGCCAAAGCCAGACCCTGAACCAGAGCCCGAAACCCAAATGAAGGCTGTGAAAAGTATGAAAGTAAAACGCACCTTCCGTAACGGTCTTATCATTAAATAAATCAGAATGAAGAAGAATATTCTCATAGCTTTGCTATTCATAGGAGGATTGGCTGCTTGCAGTGATAGTGACGATTCGGATATACCCGATAATCCGGGATATCCCGTAACTCATTTTTCCAAAATAGAATTATCGGAAGTTAAGACAGAAGAGGCTACTCCACCGGTTACCCTCACTCAGACCTATGCTTATAAAGCCGGTAGACTGATAAGTTTCACTGCCATACAAAGTTTTGTAGCCGGAGGAGAAACCTTCAAGATAGAAAATGCTACAAGTGTTGTTTACGGGGACCATCAGGCCGTAGTGACAGATGAAATCAATACTGTTTCTACTTATACATTGGACGATAATGGCTATGCCGTGAGTTGCATACGTAAGGAAATGGATGGAAAAATACGCTCTTATACTTTCGACTATCTAATTAATACGGAGGGAAAATACTTCCTGAAAAATATAACAGAAACATTAGATGGAAACCAGCCCTATTCTTCTATCAACATAGATTATAGCAGTTATAGAATACTACGCATCACCCAGCAGGTTAACAAGTCCGAACAAACTTATATAGCCGGCACATCTACCACCAATGAAATAGCCAACACTTCAGAGATTCCGTATCTATTCCTGACAGATCTATATCCCCTTTCATTCCACTCGGTAGCCATTTACGGGAAGTTCTTGGGAGATGCATACAATACTCTGATTACCAACCTCAGACCCGAGGATAACAGTGAAAGTAACGAAACCACGACTTATAAATATGAATTCGACGGACGAGGTATCGTTACTTCCTGCAATGAGGTGACCAAAAGCTACGGTCACAACTACATGCGTACTGTATATTATACAATCGAATAAATTGAAATATTATTTCTTGAAGAATTTATCAAAGAAAAGAATTTGGTAATCAATAGAGTTATTCCAATATTGCCCGTTATGTGCACCAGGACGGGTAATAAAGTCATGACTAATATTCTTTTCCAATAAAGCTTTATGCAATGCTTTATTTACTTCAAGGAAGAAATCTTTTTCGCCACAATCGATAATTAATGCCAAATCACCATCTGTAATCTTATCAATCTGGGTAATAACAGTATGCTGATCCCATAAAGTTTTGTCAGCTTCGTATTCACCGAGTTGTTTGTTCATCTCCCAATTCTTCGGGAATGGGCGGATATCTACTCCACCACTGGTACTTCCTCCGGCACCAAATACAGCTTTATGACGAATTGCAATCCACAAAGCACCATGACCACCCATGCTCAACCCTGTAATGGCCCTTCCTTTTTTCTCCGGAATTGTGGAATAGTTTTTATCTGTATAATTCACCAGTTCTGAAGCTACAAAAGTTTCATAGCGGTAAGCCGGATTCTTAGGACTATCCCAGTACCAACTGTTTTTACCATCAGGACATACAAAAATGATTCCTTTTTCATCCGCAATCTTAGGCAACTCCGGTTTAACACCTACCCAGGTACGTGCATTGCCACCATAACCATGCAACAGATAAATTACCGGGCAAGCCTCAGCTTTCTCTCCCAATGCTTTATCAGGAAGTACATACACTACCTGTACCTCCTTATTCATGGAAGGACTTTTCACCATGATAGTATCTACTCGTGCAGCCTGTGTTGCAACAACCGAAAACAGCAATAAAACGCTAAATAAAATTTGTTTTCTTTTCATGTTTTTCATTCTTTAATAATCTCTATAAATAGGCAGCAATATTAGTAATAAAATTCAAAAAATTAGTAAGTTTGCAGTATAAACTATTCAAAAACCTATATGGAATTTATTATTATTCTATTTTTATTAGTGCTGAACGGCGTTTTTGCCATGTATGAAATAGCATTGGTGTCATCCAGCAAAGCACGACTCGAAACCCTTGCAGGAAAGGGAAACAAAAGAGCCAAAGGAGTACTGAAACAGTTGGAAGAACCCGAGAAGTTTCTTTCTACCATTCAAATCGGTATCACGCTCATCGGTATTGTATCCGGTGCCTTCGGTGGTGTAGCCATTGCCGACAATGTAGCACCATTATTCGCCTCCATTCCCGGGGCCGCCCCCTATGCAAAAGACCTGGCCATGATTACAACAGTGGCAATCATTACGTACCTTTCACTCATCATTGGTGAATTGGTGCCCAAGTCCATAGCACTGAGTAATCCGGAGCGATATGCGACTCTACTGAGCCCGGTCATGATTTTACTGACCAAAGTATCTTATCCATTCGTCTGCCTACTCAGTTTCTCAACCAAGATAGTGAATAAACTAATCGGATTGAACAATGGAGAAGAACGTCCCATGACACAGGAGGAATTGAAAATGATTCTGCACCAAAGTTCGGAACAGGGTGTTATCGATAAGGAGGAAACGGAAATGTTACGGGATGTATTCCGCTTCTCAGATAAGCGGGCCAATGAATTGATGACTTACCGCCGCGATCTTGTCGTGCTATATCCCACATACACACGTGATGAGGTACTACACATTATCCGCGAACAACATTTCAGCAAATATTTGTTGGTAGAGAAAGGAAAAGATGATATTATCGGAGTAGTGTCCGTCAAAGATATTATTCTGATGTTAGGCAATGATCACCCTTTCGATTTACGTAGTATTGCCCGCCCTCCCCTGTTTATTCCGGAAAGTTTATATGCCAAGAAAGTTTTAGAGCTATTTAAGAAGAACAAAAACAAGTTCGGAGTTGTTGTAGACGAGTATGGTAATACAGCCGGCATTATCACCTTGCACGATCTGACGGAAAGTATCTTCGGAGACATCCTTGAAGAAAACGAAATGGAAGAAGAAGATATCGTCACTCGGCAAGATGGCTCGATGCTCGTTGAGGCTTCTATGAATGTAGATGATTTTATGGAAGAGATGGGTATCCTGAGCTATGATGATCTGAAGGTGGAAGATTTTACCACACTAAGCGGTCTCGCCATGTTCCTCATCGGGCGGGTACCTAAAGCAGGAGACTTGTTCAGCTACAAGAACCTACAGTTTGAAGTTGTGGACATGGATCGTGGACGAGTGGATAAACTACTCGTCATCAAAAAAGAAGAGGAAGAATAGTGTGAATTTGCATTATATATTAACTTAAACCATTAAAGCAATGAAAAAAGTAATGATGATTGCAGCCATCGCAGCTGCATTGGTATCCTGCCAATCAAAAGGAACCCAGAACAATGATTCCACCGTAGATGAAGGAGTGTTGACAATTGCCGGGAATGATTCTTCTGCCGTAGCCGTATACGAAGGTCTTCTTCCTGCTGCCGACGGCCCGGGTATCCAATACGTATTGAGCGTGGACAGTGTAGGCCCTGACGGAGAAAGCGGTTATACTCTAGTTACCACTTATCTGGATGCGGAAGGTCAGGGAAAGAATAAGAGCTTTACTTCCAAAGGAAAGAAGCAAGTCATCAAGAAAACAGTAGACAACAAACAAAAGACAGCTTACAAACTGACACCGAATGATGGTGACGCTCCCGTCTACTTTGTAGTAGTGAACGATACCACTTTACGTTTGGTTAACGATAGTCTGCAAGAAGCTGTCAGCGACCTGAACTACGATATTATTCAAGTGAAGAAATAATCAGCAAAACATTTCATGTGAGAGGAGCTAAACGAGAGTTAGCTCCTCTTTTTTATTACTGTTCCTAACAATGAGACACTTGAAAAAGGTTTTGAGAAAATACTGCAAGCTACTCTTCCAACATCAGGCTATCTTTGTATCATTAACCATTTTTATATTTAATGATATGAAGAAACTGATTTCAACGATTATTATCTTATCTCTGTCTACTCTGGCAATTACAGCACAAACGTACAGGATGGAGAACAAGCACTTGGCACGCATTATACAAGTAACGGATGGAAGGTTACATACCCAGACCATTCTTAATAAACAAGCTCAAACAGAATTGACTCCAACAAGTTGTGACGAGTTTTCCCTTCGTTTCTCAATCCCCGGTGAAATAGAAAATACCGATTACATTTTATCTGCCAAAGATTTCATAGTAACTTCCGTTTTTCCTTATGCAAACCCCAAACGCCCGGAAAGCAAAGGATATCAGTTCCAACTACGGGGCAAGGAGAATGGCTTTTCTTTAATTGTCTATTATGAATTAGCCTCCAATGATGCCTTTTGTCGAAAATCCCTGCGATTCACTTCAAATCAGGATATTCTTTTAAAAAGAGTGAATGTAGAAGCTATTGCTTTCGAAGATGCGTACCAAAATTATACTCTCAAGAAAATTACGGCAAGAGGCAGCGCCCAATGGAAACCCGGATTGGGACAACCTGTTTATACTACTAAAACCGGAACTTTCTGGGGAATAGAATTCCCCGCTGCCAATAATGAAGTGAGTAACGGACAAATCAATTGCGGTTATCTGTGGGGGCAAATCATAAGTAAAAATACACCTTATACATCATATAACAGTATCATTGGTGTAAGTGGCGATGTACACGCCATAGACAATGCATTCTATACTTATATCAATAAAATAAGGAAACGCCCATTGCGCCTGCAGATTCAATACAATAGTTGGTTCGATTACTCAAGAAAGGTATCAAAAGAGAAATTTATCCGCAGCGTAGAGAAAATCAATGACGAATTGGTAACAAAGAGAGGCTGCCAGCCTCTGAATGCGTACATCATTGATGATGGTTGGCAAGATACAAGTAAAGAAGCCGACTGGTCGGACAAGGTATGGACAATCAACTCCAAATTCCAACCGGACTTTACCGACTGTTTTCATTCGGTGCAGAAAGCCCATTCACAGTTAGGGCTCTGGCTTAGCCCCGGTTGCCTCTTTGGCGGACAACCCATGATGCCCCGGATGCAGGAATATGGTTTTGAGACACTCTCCTATGGCATGTCTATGACGGGGAAGAAGTATATGCTGAAATTAGAAGAACGAGTATTAGAACTGGCACGTATGGGAATATCCTACTTCAAGTTTGATGGTTTGTTCGGACATCTTAATCTCCGGGACTTCGATATTGCTGATAATCCTTTTCCGTCATCCAATGATGAAAGACTAAATGATAGTCACTTTGACGAGCAAAAAGGCTATTATCTTTCAGCAGGAACAGAAAGGCTGATACAAATCTTCGACAAACTGAATACAGTCAATCCGGATATCTTTATCGCCATCACCAATGGCGCTTACCTCAGCCCGTGGTGGCTGCAATACATTGATATTGTATGGTTGATTAATGCAGGAGATGCCGCAAAAGGAGACAATCGAACTGGTGAACTGGTTTATCGTGACCAGATTTATCATCAAATATGGAAAGAAGAGAATACCAAATTCCCAATGAGCGCCATATTCAATCATGAACCGAAAAAAACGCAAACAAACGAAACACCTGAAACTTTTAGGGATTATTTATATATGAACTTCAGCCGAGGCACCGGTTTTATTGAATTGTACATCAAAACGGATAGCCTGTCTCCTACTGATTGGGACATTCTTTCTGACGGTCTGAAATGGGCACGAAAAGCATTTCCTACCTTCAACAACGTAGTTATGCATGGAGGATCACCTCAACGAAATGAAGTATACGGTTATACAGCCTGGACCGAAAAACAAGGCTATATTTCCTTACATAATCCTTCGGAAAAGTCACAAAGCTATCATCTCAAGCTAGATAAGGCGCTGGGAGTACCTGAAACAAAAAAACGTTTCAAAGTAGACTCACCTATTACTAATATTCAAGAAAGGTCATTATCCCGACATTATCATTACGGTGATACCATTTCTGTCACTTTATCCCCGAAAGAAATAATAATCCTTGATTTTATACGCTAAAAACATCTTCTGAAACAATATATATAAGGATTGAAACAATATTTTAAATCCCGCATTGTCACTACGTGTACCTTTGCCATATTAAATCAAACGAAAACAGGCTCTCATGAAAAGATTACTATTCACATTATTTTGCTTCGCTACGTTAGCCCAGGCACAAATCCCCACTAACAAGCGGGAAATAATGCAGCAGTTTCTATCAGGTACATTAGATGAAGAATATGTACCGGCTGCGTTTTTCATGCACTTTGGGAAAGATGCACGCATCGGAGAAAAAGCCATTGACGCACATTTGCGCTATTTTCTTTCTACAGGCATGGACTTTGTAAAAATCCAGTTTGAACAAGGATACGGACGTATACGGATTGAGAAATCAGAAGATTGGGAACAAATAAAACCACTCCCGGCAGATTTCTTCACTCCAACGTTGGAAATAGTAAAAGGTATCTATGATATTGCCGGAGCCAATACAATGATACTGCCTACCGTTTATTCCCCATTCCAGATGCTAATACAAAGCGTAGGAGCCAAAACTGTGATGGCATATGCCCAAACAGAACCGGAACGCGTAAAAAAAGCACTTGAATATTTTACCGAAGCAATTATCAGATACGTAATAGCATGTAAAAACGTTGGTGTGGATGGCTTTTATACACCCACGCAAGGAGGTGAAAGTAAGTTCTATATAATTCCCGGATTCTTTGAAACCTTTGTCAAACCGTATGACATAAGAGTGATGCAAGAGTGTAACGACGGAACCCTGTTTAACATACTCCATATCTGTGACTACGAAGGCAAGTACGACGATTTAACCCGTTTCGTGTCATATCCGGGCCAAATAATTAATGCGCCTTGTGAAGTAGCCGACCAGACTTTCAGTCTACAAGCATGCGAACAATTATTTAAGCGTCCTGCAATGGGAGGATTATATCGTAAAGGCGCTATATTAGAAGGAAGTTCTGATGAAGTGGCAAAAGAAATATATGAACTAAAGAAATCCTTGAAAGGGAAACGATTTATTTTAGGGGCAGATTGTACAATCTTGTCCCAAACACCAATGGATAACATCAGAACTGCTATTAAAACATCACATCATACCCGTAATATAGAATGAATCATAGGCTTTTTAAATTCATAGTTAGTTGGTAAATAGGTATTATATCTCATAGGTCATTTTAGATTGTTGATCGAAAAGCGGTTGTTGTGAGACACCCGCTTTTTATTCTTTTGTATTATCTAAATTAAGAAATATCATGAATAAGAAATCATTTGCATCCACTATTATTGCAGTAATATTCGTTTGTCCGGTTTTGGCGGTGACACACACTTTCACACCAACCGACATCGGAAGTTTAAAGATCAAGATGTCTGACGGATCTTTACAACCTGGTGATACTCTGCTTTTACAAGATGGAACCTATTCCCATCTTGATAAGGTTAGTTTTACAGGAAATGGAACAGCAGATTATCCAATTATACTGAAAGCAGCGAATACCGGAAATGCTATCATATCCGGAAAAACAGAAATACGTATGGCAGGCAGTTATCTACAATTGGAGGGACTCTACTTTCATAAAGCTTGGGCATCTGACTTTGAGATGATAGAATTTCAACTGGATATCGTATAGACCACTGTTATTTTGCCAATAAGCGCGCCCGCGGATTGGTTATACAAATTACAGTAGAAGACGGTGGAGATCACAATCACCACCAAATAGATCATAATATATTTGGTTATCGGAAACCCTTTGGAGGTAATGGTGCAGAAATCATACGCGTGGGTAATTCCTGGTCATCACAACTGCCTTCCTACAGTATCATCGAAGAAAATATATTCTATCATTGTGACGGAGAAAATGAAATTATTTCAGTAAAATCCGGTTTCAATACCGTACGCCGTAACTTGTTTTACGAATCGCGTGGCGGCTTAGTATGTCGTCACGGACATAATAATATCATAGATTCCAATGTCATCATAGGTAATCAGCTCCCCGGGACTTCGGGTATCCGTATTATCAACCAAGGCCATACTGTCTGTAACAATTATGTGGAGGGGGTAACAGGGAAAGGTTCCAGTGCCGCCTTTATTCTGCGCATGGGGGTATATGAACGTCCCAGTGCCCCGGAAGATTATGAAGATGAAAAACTAAAATCGTATCATCGAGCAGCGAATATCGATATCGCTTTCAATACTTTCGTGGATTGTGCCGAACTGAACTTTGGAGACGGGCAAGGAGATAAGGAACCGCAAAACGTACGTTTTGCGCATAACCGAATCTATTCTCCCAATACTTTCCCGAATATCAAAATCAATAATCCGGCTATATTTCCCGGCACTACATTTGTCGATAATCTCTGTCAGTTCAAAAGCAAAGAATCACCGGCTATTAAAGGATTTCAAAGTATTACATTCAATAAAGAGCAAATAAAGGCTCAACGCCGGCAAGCCGTCTCACCCGCAGATTGTGGTACTACCTGGCACAGCACTGAGCTAAATGAAATAGATACTCTTACAGGATTAATGCAACAATAATCAATCACAAATATTGCCGATGTCTGGTTTCGCCGGGCGTCGGTAATATTTTACACGTCATTCTACCTTTAATGCAATCTTTTGTTTCGGAAGCCCCTTAGATTCTACTGTAAGTACTACTTTTCCCTGCTTCATATACTGGCTACGCAAAATGACTAATGCCAAACCGTTATAAGCATCTCTTTCTGATAATTGGAATGGTAACAAACTTGTTGCATCTCCATTATCTGTAGCTATAATCTCAGCAGGCCCTGTTACAGAAAACTTCAAATGATTCTTAGAACGAGGCACAACACGACCTTGAGAGTCCACAACAGCTACACGGATAAATGATAAATCAGTACCATCATTTTTAAGCTCTGTTTTCTCTGCCGTTACTTGTAAAGCGGCTGGTTTTCCAGTGGTCTCTACAAGCTCTTCCGCCCACTTCTGACCGTTCTTATAAGCTATGGCTTTCAAACTTCCCGGTTCATAACGTACATCATCCCAGGTCAAACGGTCATACGAATGAGCTTTCTCTCTACGCCCCAGTGACTTACCATTCAAAAACAGCTCAACAGCATCTCCCGAAGTATAAATATGAACGGGAGTTATTTCACCAATCCGCTCTTCCCAGTTCCAATGAGGCAATATATGCACAGTGGGCACATCAGGACGCCAATAGCTCTTATAATTGTAATAACGATCCTTCGGAAAACCACATAAATCGACAATACCAAAATAAGAACTGCGAGAAGGTGTTTTAATTTTGCCTAACTCTTCCAATTCCTTTCTAGCCTTTTCTAATTCATTCGGATCACTGAAGTTCAACAAATTGGTTAAGTCTTTATTATAAGGAGTAGGTTCGCCCAAGTAATCGAATCCGGTCCACACAAACTCACCACTCATAAACGGATATTCTTCATTCATTTTAAATTGAACCTCAGGAGCACATCCCCATCCTATAGTTGTCATATCATATGATGAAAGCTGGAAGCCGGAACGGCTATCGTTAACGTCAGTAGTTACAGGGAAGAAATATTCCCCACGAGAACTCGTTGCAGAGGAAGTTTCACTGGCATGATAACGGCGAGTAGGATTCTGCTCTTTAAAAACCGGATAAGTTTTATGGAAATAGTTCAGACCAAATATATCTACCTGATTCACAATATCCCGGAAAACAGCATCCCGCTTATTACACCCTAAAGAAGTAGGCCGTGTAGGATCTTCATCATGACAGTAAGCTGTCAGGTTACGAGCTATTATGATTCCCTGATCAGTCGTCTGATCAGGCATTTCATTGCCTATACTCCACATAATTACAGAAGGATGATTACGATAATGACGTACCAACGAGCGCATATCTGCTTCACTCCAATCATCAAAAAGAAGATTATAATCATTCTTGCGTTTCCCTTTTTGCCAGGTATCAGCTAATTCAAGCTGCATCATCAGTCCCATACGGTCACAGAGAGCGACCAACTCCGGTGCCGGTGGGTTATGTGAAGTACGAATGGCATTTGCACCCATCTCTTTCATGATACGTAACTGCCTTTCGGCAGCCACTTCATTAAAAGCAGCACCCAAAGCACCCAAATCATGATGCATACACACACCTTTAATAGCTAGCTTTTGTCCATTCAACATAAAACCTTGGTCATGGGTAAATTCAATTGTACGAATTCCAAAAGGAGTTTCATAACTATCCATTTCTTTTCCATCCATGAACACGCGGCTGACCGCTACATAGCAATTCGGAGTATCAATATCCCACAACTTCGGTTTATCTACTTTAAATTGAAAGCGGGCACTCGACCAGCTATCTTTTTTAATCGCAATATCCTTAGTCATACTTTGAGTCACCTCTTCCCCCACAGGACGTCCATCTTTCCCTTGCAGATATACACTTGTCTGCAACTTTACCTGAACATCTTTTCCAGCATGATTCTCAATATTCACTCCCATTTCCATAACAGCAATTTCAGAATCAACCTGCTGGTTTCGTACAAAAGTTCCCCATTGCTCCACGTGAACAGGAGACGTTTTCACTAACCATACATTCCGATAAATGCCACTACCTGGATACCAACGTGAAGTATCGTCCGGATTATCCAATCGAATAGCCAACACATTCTTTTGTCCGGCCTTTATATAAGGTGTCAGATCAAGACGAAAAGAAGCATAGCCATAAGGCCATCCACCCACATATTGCCCGTTACACCACACGGAAGCGTATGACATCGCCCCATCAATATCAAGATAAATTTGTTTCCCGGCATCATCCTGCGATAACTCCAGTGTTTTACGATACCAGCGTATCCCCCAATAAGGTAACTTTCCAGTCGAACCGTTATAGTCAATATTGAAAGGGCCTTCAATAGCCCAGTCATGGGGTAAATTCAGATGTCGCCATTCACTATCATCAAAATCAGATTTTACATAGGCTATATTTTCTCCCGGATTGCCTTCCGGTCTCTGATACCTCTTCCCGAATATAATAAAGTCATTAGCACAAGGTAATAAATAAGGCTTTAGTTGAGAGTAATGTAATGCAGTACCTGTCCCATCCGGATCATCTATCTGATAGCGCCAATCACGATTCATGTTTATGCGCTCACGCACCATTGAGGTATTTGCACAAATAACATCTCGCCCCACAATGAGTACAAAACTCAATAAAATAAGAAATCTGTTTTTCATACTATTTTGTTAAATTGTTAGCACTACAAAAGTAAGGAATAGAAAAATAGACGATTATCAATATTATCTATGTTTCTGTTAATACTGTCTCAAATGTCTTTTAATGTGGGTCTTATTTATCAACTTTGTATGCAATTTGCATGTTACTAAATACAATATCAATTCATAGTTAATAACCAACAAATTTCAAAAGCCATGTACAAATATTCTAAGGATGGAGTTTCCGTACTCACAGTATTAGATAAAAGAAAACAAAAGATGAATGGATTATTTCCCATAAAAGTACAAGTTATCCACAACAGAAAACAGAAATATTACTCCACCGGGCAAGAAGTTTCTATTAGAGACTGGGAAGTATTACCACATACCAAAAATCGTCACTTATCTGAAGTACGGCGTAACATCGAAAATAGTTTTTCTTTAATCAGGCAGCAAGTCGAATTTCTATCTTTTCAAGGTGAATTTCATTTTGACATCCTAAATGCACGTTTAGGCAGATATTCTGATTTTTCAGTCAATGCCTTATTTCATAAAAAGTTGGAGGAGTTAAAGGAAAATGGACAAGCCAATACTTATCTGTCTTATAAAGGATCATTAAACAAAATAGAACAGTTTGCAGGGAAACACATATCTTTTCATGAAATTACCATCAACTGGTTAAACCGTTTTGAACATCACTTATCCGCAGCAGGAATCAGTTACTCCAGTATGGGGTTCTACTTCAGAAACTTAAAATGCATTCTTAATATAGCACGTAAAGACGGTATCATTAAGGAAAGTCAGTATCCTTTTGGAAAAGGGAAATATGAAGTACCCACTGGATGCGGACGCAAATTAGCATTAAACCTGGAAGAAATCAAGAAAATTATTACCTATAATGATGGAACCCCAAAGACTGAAGTTTATCGTGATCTGTGGTTTTTTTCTTATTTATGTAATGGTATTAATTTTCGTGATTTATTATATCTGCAATACTCCAATATCATCAATGGTGAGATCTGCTTCATACGTGCAAAAACAGCCCGAAATACCAAACACAGTAAGATTATCCATGCAGTCATCACGCCCGAAATGCAAAAGATAATAGAGAAATGGGGCAATCCTCCCACGTCACCCGAAACTTATATCTTTCCTTTTGCTACCGGAAAAGAGAATCCTTTTGAAAGAGTAAAACTGGTAAGGGAAGTGGTCACCGAATGTAATCAGATACTTTACAAAATTTCCCATAAGACAGGCATTCCACGCGTCACAACCTATTCAGCACGTCATTCATTTGCAACAGTATTAAAACGCAGTGGTGTCAACATTTCCTATATATCCGAAAGCCTTGGACATTCCAATTTAGCCATTACCGAAAACTATCTCGCAAGTTTTGAAGCTGAAGAAAGGAAAAAGAACTCAATACTCTTAACAAGGTTCGATCTATAAAACAAATATATATATGTAAATAGCATGTTCCGTAGTGACGGACAAAAGCCATTTCCATTTCTTTCTTTTCACAAAATCAAAAAGATAACTGCTTTTCGTAGACAGAGTTGAAAATGATGTATTGATATTATGTAAAAACAATCTATTATGAACAACTCAAAAAGAATCTTAGGTGAAATCCCTTGTTAATTTAAGTCTAATTTTAAAAAGTAGTTTAATGAAAAAGAAAGAACACAAGTCCAAATCGCTATTCTGGCGATTATCATTAGTTCTATCAGCATTGATTTTGAGTACTAATATGATGGCTCAATCTATAACCCAGACTGGTGTTATTGTTGATCAGAATAATGAACCGATGATTGGTGTAACAGTACAAGTAAAAGGTGCAACGACTGGTGGCATCACGGATTTGGATGGTAACTTCTCCATCAAATGTAATAAAGGTGCCACATTAGTCTTCTCTTTTATGGGATACAAGACAGTGGAACATAAAGCGAGTGGTCAGAGAATGAGAATAGAAATGACTGAAGATGCTCAAGCTTTAGATGAAGTTGTTATTGTTGGCTTTGGTTCAATGAACAAAAAGCATATTACAGGCTCAATGACTTCAGTAGATTCTAAAATTCTGGAAGAGAAAAACTCTGTGAATGTCTTCGATGCATTACAAGGTGCAGCTCCCGGTATGCAAATTGTTTCAAATTCTGGAGCTCCCGGATCTTCGTCATTTGTATCTATTCGTGGTGCTTCCACTTTTAGTGATGAAGGCGTATCTCCATTGTATGTTGTAGACGGAGTAGTTGTAGATAATATCGACGATATCTCTGCGAATGATATCAAGCAGATTGATGTTATGAAAGATGCTGCTTCTTCCGCAATCTATGGTGCCCGTTCTGCCAATGGTGTAATATTGATTACAACTAAATCCGGTGAATCTGGTAAGCCACGTGTTGATGTACGCTATCAACATTCCTTTTATACAGTTGCACGTAAACTTCCTCAGGTTAATGCTTTTGAAAGTCGTTTGAGTATGGCTGCCACAGATTTAGATAATCCATCTAAGACTTTGGAAAAATTCTCTGCACGTACCGACTCCGTTGGTATGCAATACAGTACAAACTATTATTATCAAGATCTGTTATTCCGCACAGGTGGGCGTGATGATGCTAGTGTGCAGATTAGTGGTGGTTCTAAAGGTTTTAAGTACCGTGCATCTTTAAATTATATTGGTGAAAAAGGTGTTATATTGGAATCTGGAAACGATAAATATACAGCTAACATTAATGTTGATTATGAACCATGGAAAAACATCAAGTTTACAACTCGTGTTCGTTTAAGCTATAATAAGGTTAACAATATTAAAGAATCAGTCTTGCAGGATGCTATGCGTCGTGACCCTGATATGATTATTTGGTATCCGGACGGTGAATTAATTCCTTATTATTCTTCCGGTGGGCGTCGTAATCCTATTGCAGAGTTAAAGCAAAAGTTAGATGAGCGTTCAACTTATAGAGGAAACTTCTATCAAGGTGTAACCTGGACATTTACTCCTTGGTTAAGATTAGATGCTGATATCTCAGCAGATTATACATCTTATAGAAACTTGACATTCTCATCCAAGTATCTGGAAGGAAGTGATAACGGAAAAAATACGGGTGCAGATAGAAGTCAGCAGACCTGGAAATATGCAGGTGAAGCATATCTGAACTTTAATAAAACAATTGCTAAAGACCATTCTTTAAATGCAATGGTTGGTAGTAGCTTTGAAGTAAGTAATCAATTAGAATACAATATAGCTGGCTCTTTCTTCTTATCTGAAGATATTCATTACATGAATCTTGCCACAGTAAAGGATGTGAAAAATATCTATACAAGTGGTTGGGATGAGGCTATGGTTGGTGTTTTCGGACGTGTTGTATATAGTTGGAAAAGCCGCTACACCATAACTGGTAATCTTCGTTTTGACGGTTCTTCACGTTTCGGTAAGAATAATCGTTGGGGATCTTTCCCATCAGTTTCTGCTGCATGGCGTATTTCGGATGAACCATTTATGCGTTGGTCAAATAATGTTCTTACAGATGCAAAAGTTCGTGCCAGTTATGGTATTACCGGTAATGATAAGATTGGTCGTTATGAATCTCAGACTGTTTATACCGCAGGTTCTCAATATTATAATTCAGTAGGAGGTATAGTCCCTGCATCTAAGTATGGTAATCCGGATTTGAAATGGGAGCAAACCAAGCAGACAAATATTGGTTTGGATTTGAGCTTCTTAAATGGACGTATCATGTTTGTAGCTGATTATTATATAAAGAAAACAAGTGATCTACTTTCTGATTATAATCTTCCAAGTACTACCGGTTACGATAAGATGCGTGTAAACTTGGCAAGTATTGAGAATAAAGGTGTTGAATTATCTCTCACCACCACTCCGGTCAGAACACGGGATTTTAGTTGGAGTACAACAGTTAACTGGTGGAAAAATGATAATAAAATCCTAGATTTAGCTCGTGAAGATTATATCAGCAGTGCCTGGTTGATTGCAGCAGGAAAGCCTGCAGGTTTATTCTATGGTTACAAGAATTTGGGCGTATATGAGTATGATGCGAGCAATGCCTGGACTCAAGACTATAAGACTCGTTTAACTCCTGTCTTTAAGCGTGATGGTGATGGTAATGTCGTTATCGGTTTGAATGGTCAACCAACATTAGAAAAATATCTAAATTCTGATGGCAGTGAATATACCGGTAAAGTTGCCCAAATGACGGTGAATGGCGTGATAGCTGGTGGTGGTGATGTCATATGGTATAATAAGCCTAACGAAAATGGTGAATTGGATAATGTAATTAATTCTAATGATCAGACAGAATTAGGCAAAGCTACTCCGGATTGGTTTGGCTCTTGGGGAAATACTCTTACTTACAAAGATTTCTCTCTTTCATTTAATTTCTATGTTAGTTGGGGTGGTCAAGTTTGGAATGACTTGAAACGTTACTATTGCTCATGGGGAGGTAATACTCATAAGCAGACTCCTGAATATATTATGCAAGGATGGAAATATCCAGGTGAGATTACGGGTTGGTATGCACTGAATTCCAGACAACGTAAAACCAATAATCATTCTATGAGTTTGAGTGACCAATTCCTGGAAGATGCAACTTTTATTCGTTTACAATCCGTTCGTTTAAGTTATAATGTAAATCAAAGATTCTTGAATAAGACTCCGCTTCGTTCTGTGCAAGCATATATTTATGGTAATAACTTATTGACTTGGACAAATTATACCGGTTATGATCCTGAATTAAGTGGCGGTGTTTTGACACCTGGTAAGGACAGTTCCAAGTATCCTCGTAAGCGTGAATTTGGTATCGGATTTAATGTTGGATTTTAATTAAAAGGATAAGAAAATGAAGAAATATATTATTTTAGCTTTTACAAGCCTTTTAGCTTTAACAAGTTGTGAAAGCTTTTTGGATCGGTCACCTTTATCAGACTTATCTCCATCAAGTTATTTCAAAGACAAAGCTGAAATGAAAAACTGGAATGCGGGTATATATGATGCATTTCAAAGTGCTCTTTCGAAAAGACAAGTACTTTTCGGTGATGTTCGTTCTGATAATGTAACAGGTACGACTTATGAAGATTCAAAGATTTATATGAATGCTTTGATGTCTAATATTTCAGATACCAGTTGGGAACCTTTCTATACTTGCATCTCCAGATGTAATATTGGTATTCAGAAATATCCTACTATTCCCAATATCCTGGAGTCTGAATATGCCCCATATATTGGACAATGTTATGCAATGCGCGCTTACTTGTATTTCTGGGGAACCCGTGCTTGGGGTAAAATGCCTATCATAACAGAGCCATGGGATGGTTCTTTAAATAATATAGCTGTTCCCCGTTCCTCTCTGGAGAAAGTAAAAGAACAAATATTGTCTGATATAGAAAGTGCTATTGGATATTTCAATATTTCTGATACAAGTGACAAATTCTATTTAGGAAAAGATGCAATGTATGCTTTATTGACAGAAGTATACATGTGGTACAATGAATATCAGGAGGCATTGAAAGCTTCAGATCATTTCATAGATCATAAGACTCTGACATTATCGAATGGAGAAGTTGAATGGAAGAATATCTTTACCAATCCCTCAGGTTCCAAAGAAGTAGTTTTTGCTATGGCATGGAATTATGAAACAGATGGTGCTCTTGGAGGTTGGCCTCAACTTTTGGGAGCTAGTAATACCAATAATGGTTATAGAATGTCGCAACCTATTTTTGACGAATTCATTGATCGCTTACGTTCTGGCGAAGGTTCTGATGCTCGTTTCTGGAATACAATTGATACTGTCAAAGTATACTATAAAGCTTCTCGTGTACCTTTAACTTACGCCAGTTATACAGCCGGTGTAGAAAGTGTAAATAAATGCATCAAGTATAGTGATATTGATCCAGAACGTGAATATGATTCTGCTAACCAAGTATATAAATCATACTTTGCAATCAAAAATACAACGGATAGCGAATTTGCATTGGTAATGATGCGTATGGCGAATATCATGTTACTTCGTGCAGAGGCTTTGAACAAATTAAATAGAGGAGATGAAGCATTAAGTATCGTCAACGATATTCGTAGTCGTGTGGGCTATTTGAAAGATGCCAAGTTAGAAGTTTCCAGTGTCAATAATACGAATGAAGTGGAAAACCTTATTTTGCATGAAAGACAATTGGAGCTTTTTGGAGAAGGTTATCGCTGGTTCGACTTGATGCGCACAGGACGTTTAATAGAGGTGATGGATCCTATCTATTCTGCACGTCAGGAAGCTGCTAATGTAACAGTTACTGGTTTTGGTCATGAAGGTACTAAATATTGGCCTATTTACTATGGTGAGTTTGAGTCCAATAAAGCACTTGTTGGTGATCAAAATGCACCCTATACCGAACGTTAATTATGAACTATTTAAATGAAGCGAATAATGAAACTAAAATATTATAAAATAACATTAGCCTTATTGGTACTTCCTTTCCTATTCACCAGCTGTGAATTGTTGGGACTGGATTATCAAGATTCATATGACTATGATTATAATGAAGGCATGCCCAGTAATAAAATAGATATGTCTGCTTTTGAATTTATTCAATCTCGCACAGATATATTTTCTTTATTGGGAGAGGCTATTCTATATGCAGGAGTTGAAAATGAATTTAAGCGTAGTGGCGTTACCTATTTATTGCCTACAAATACGGCTTTTAATTCTGAAACAAGCACTGATTTAAGTTACTTTCAAACTCATAAATTGACTTATATCGATGATGAGACTGGAGAAGTGGTATCTTATGCGCCCATAAGTATGACTGCTTATCCGAAAGAGCAAGTAAAAGAGTTTTTGCTTTACCATATTGTACAAGGTAAGTATACCTTTACTAATCTGCCGGCAGAACCTACCTGGTTTGAAACAATGGCTCCTGCGGATACAGCTAAAGTAAACATGTATTTATTGAAAGACCGTAATCCTAACATTGTATTTAACAACTTTGATGGTCATTACAAATCTTCGATTAAACCACGTACTTCTAACTTGTACAACTCTGACGGATCATATATGCATGTATTGGATAGTTGGTTGGACCGTCCTACTAAAGAACAATTGAATATGAAATAACCTAAAAAGATTACGATTATGAAATATATTTATCAATTTTTCCTTGTCCTACTTTGCGCTTTCTCCTTTGCAAGCTGCGGTGATGATGATTTTATCGAAATAGACTCATTGAGTGCAGATGGAGATGAGTTCTATTGTAACCAGAAAGTGAAAGTATGGATGTGTGTACGCTCCAGTGATTTATGGCATACTAACTATGAGTGGGATTGTGATGCAGGTACATTGACTCAACCTCAAGGTTTAAATGAAATGACATGGAAGGCACCGAGTATTCCTGGTACCTATACGATTACTTGTCGTGCAAGTATCGGTGGTGAAACTCAAGTGCGTTCTCATAAAATGTATGTTTCCAGTTACTACTTTGATAAGTTTGAGAAAACTCCTCATTCCTTGTCTCTACAAAGTAATACTACCGGTACATTAAAGAAAGAAGCTGATGGTAACCAGTATCTACAGGCCAAAGTTAATTCAGCAGCAGAAGTAAATCGGTATGTGCGTCGTGCTTTTGGTGATAATACATTATATACTCCGTTTAGCACTCGTATGAAACTCGGTTTTGAATCTAATGTTCCTAATCTGCAAGAGATTAAAGTTGGAACCAAGACAGGCAAACCTATGTTGGAGTATCGCTGGAATTTGAGTTCTGACGCTTCTAATAATGGTGCTTATATTAATCAGATTCGTTTATTGTGGTATCCGGGAAAACTGAAAAGTGGAGAGGTTTATCCTGCCGTACCTAATGATGACGTAACGATTGAAGGAACTTCCGATTATAATGTACAGTTAATAGTACAATATACATCTACAGAAGGTAAGAAAACTACGTATAACGAATATCATAACCTGAATACGATGAATACATTTACAGCTAAGCTTTATCAGACAGTTTCTATGTCTGTAGACGAAAGTGAGGCACTCATTGTCCATGTAGCAGGTCAGGAAGTTTTAAAGAGTACCATTTTAAGTAATGCCCGTAGTATAAATGCTTGTGAAGGCCGTATGTCCATTAATAACTGGGAACTTTATCTTCCTAATGGTAATGGTGGAAAAGAAATTCCAGTATTGTATATTGATGATGCTTATGCTTCAAATACCGGTATTTTAGAATAATATTCATTAATCAAAAAGTATCTTAGGAGTCATTATACCCCTAAGGTACTTTTTTAATTCTTACGATTATGAAAAAACGATTATTTCTCGCATTGTGTACATCTCTGTTTATACTAACTGCCGTAGGGCAAGATTTTAGAGGAGTTATTGTTAATGCTAAACAACGACCTCTGAAAGGAATGAAGGTTTGGAAGAAAAATACTACAGAGAGTGTGAAGACTGACGAAATGGGAGTATTCTCCTTTTCCGGTTTAAAACCTACAGATACATTGGTAGTGTCTATATCAAAAAAGGAGGAAGCTGTTATTCCAATTGGTAAAATGTCACAAGCTTCTCTTAAAATAGAGAAGAAATTCTTTATATTATTTGATGGTCAAAAAGACGAAAAAAGGGAATATACCAAAATACTTCGTGCCAGTTATAATTCCAACGTACTGACTCGTGAGCAAATTCAGAAGCTATCAGCTAATAATATTTATGATTTGTTCAAAGGTGGAGCTATTCCGGGAGTAACTGTAAACGGAGATAAAATAACAATCAGAGGTGGAAGTTCATTCGATTTGGATAACGAACCTTTATTTGTTGTAGACGGAACTTTGTATGAAAGTAGCAGTGAAGTTGATGGAGTAGTCTCAATCAATGATATTGATAAAGTGGAAATTCAGAAAGACGGTGCAGCTTATGGCATGAAAGGAGCTAATGGTGTCATTGTTATCACTACAATTAAAAAATAGCATAATACATATCCACTATGAGGAACAGCCGAATACGTTATCTCCTAACTATATGGGTGACACTTTTTGTTAGCATATTTACATGCAATGCCCAGCAAATTGATACTGTTTATATGAATAAAATTGCTAGTTCATTTAAGCAAATCACCAATCTGCCGCAAGAAAAAGTATATCTGCATACAGATAAACCATATTATTTTGTAGGAGATACTATTTGGTTAAAAGCATATTTAGTGAATGCCATTACTCATTTTTCAGGAAATGGAAGTCAGTATGTATATGTAGAACTTATAAATCGCAAAGATAAAGTCTTGCAACGTATCAAAATTCAGCAAGATAAAGGCCTCTTTGCAAATTATCTCACCTTACCTAAAACATTGGAAGCGGGTGATTATTATCTTCGTGCATATACTCATTGGATGCTGAATGAAGATTCTTCTTTTTACTTTTCTAAGAATCTAAAAATATTAGCTTCTCAATCATCTTTTATGTATCCCGAAATTCGATATGTGCAGAAGGGTAAAAAGCGTATGGCAATTATTACATTCAAAAGGCCTGATAATGGTGTCTATGCAGGCAATTATGTGCATTACATGGTTCGTACTAAAACACATGAAAACAAATTTCGACAGCAACAAACTAATAAAAATGGAGAAATACAGATAGACATTCCGGAAAAAGAAGAAATAGAACAATATATCTATGTTGTACTGGAAGACAAACAATTAAAATATAAGCATACATTCTACGTTCCAGATGCTTTTGATTATCAAGTTGATTTCTTTCCGGAAGGAGGTAACCTGATAGGAGGTTGTACTCAAAAAATAGGCATAAAAGCTATAGATATAAATGGGAATTCTGTAGAGATAGCAGGTGATATTTTAAATAGTAATGGCGATACCATAACTCATTTTAAGAGTGTCTATGCCGGTATGGGTAATTTTATACTACCAGTTTCAATGGGTGAAAAATATAAGGCAATTGTTAGTACAACAGAAGGTGTAAAAAAAGAATTCTCATTACCGGAACCAGAAGCGAATAGGCTTGCTTTATCTATTACTGAACGTAATGGAGTCATACACTATACAATATTACATACTCCTCAGAAAAAGCTTTCAGAGAATTTGTATTTAGTAGCTCATATTCGTGGATTTCTTCTATTTATACAACCGATCGAAAAAGAACAAGGAGCTATCAGTTTACAATCCGTTCCGGAAGGCATACTGACTCTTACACTATTGGATGGAAACTATCTTCCGCATAGTGAACGTCTTGCTTTCGTTCGCCGGGAGAGTAATTCTGTTTGGAAACTGACTCCTGATAAATCATCTTATGATCCACGTTCCCCAGTTTATCTCGACATTCATTTATCTGACCTGTCAGGGCAACCTATAAAAGGCAATTTTTCATTAAGTGTTACTGATAATTATGCAATTGGATGTGATTCGATAGGAGATAATATTCTTTCTAATCTACTGTTAACATCTGATTTAAAAGGATATATTGAAACGCCTGGGTATTATTTTAAAAATAATTCCCAGCGACTAAAAGCTTGTCTGGATAATTTAATGTTGACACAGGGCTGGAGCCGATTTAATGTGGAAGATCTTTTAAAAAAACAGCGGACGAATCCGCAATATTTTATGGAAGTCGGACAGTTTGTTTCCGGTAAGGTATTGGATATCCGCAATAAGCCACTTGCTGGAAAACATGTGAATGTGTTTGTCAATAAACGCCCTTATCCTTCAATATATACAGATAGTAATGGAGTATTTCTTGTTGATAAGTTAAGTTATGCAGACACAGCCAGAGTGGAAGCACAAGTAATAGAGAAAGGAAAAATATTCCGTGCCAATATTCAAATAGACCGGGATTATTTTCCGGAAGCGACTAATGCCCACCCTTATATAAATATAAAATATCAGCACCAAAATGAATATATCGAGGAAATGCAATCTCCCTTTGTAAAAGAAGATGGTGTTTTAATGTTACGGCTTCCGGAAGTCGTAATCAATGCCAGAACTCTGGTGAAAGATCGTTTTTCTTCTTATAAAATGGACGATGAAGAAATGTTATCTCAACAAGATGCACGCACAGCACTTGATCTGGTAAAGAAAGTTCCAGGATTTCGAATTATCGATAATCGACCTTATATTAATCCTAAATACTCTCAACGTCCAGAGCATTTAATGTCTAATGATGTAAATAACCGAAATGCATTACGGCCGAAAGAAAAAATAGATTATGGCCGTACCGCACGTTTTATGTTAGATAACAGGACTGTTGGCTTTAATGTGCTTTCTCTTATCAATGCAGCAGATATTATTGGTGTACATAAAATAGATCCGGAAATTGATGCAGCTGTCAATATCACTCAAAATCTGAAATATTTGGAGGCGGCATATAATGAAGCATTTGAAAGCGGTGCTACTTTAGAAGAATTGGAAGAACTGGAAGTTGACAGGCAGCTTCAAAAAATGAAAGATGGATCTCAAAATATTTCCGGAGGATGTATTGTATTAACCTCTCGTACCGGTAATTTAGCAATTCCCAGTACTTCCCAGGGAGATACAGCTTTCCTGCTTGGTTTCAATCGATATAAGTCTTTTTATAGTCCTAAATATACAACTGATATTGAACGCCAATCTTCTGTATCGGATAATCGTACTACTATTTATTGGCAACCAAAACTTTTTACTGATGAAAATGGTAATGCTAATGTTCATTTTTATACCGCTGATCGTCTAAGTTATTATACTGTAGTTATTGAAGGTATAACAGATAAGGGGGCTCCTTGTCGGTATGAGTATTTATTAAAAAGATAATGTCACATCTTATAAATGATAAAACTATGAAACATATTAATTTATTTCTGATGTTGTGCGTACTTTGTATTGCCGTATACGGAATAAGTGCTTGTTCCAAAGAAGAGAATCATAAGCCAGATACGGATCAGTCTATTCCAGCTCCAGAGCCCGAACCTGACAATTACACATTGCAAGGAACTATGCAGGCTGCAGAACAATTAGTTGGGAAAAATTATTCTGAGATTCATAAGTATATGCGCTCTTACGGCTGGGATTATTCTGAACACCCCAATTCATCTGACAAAGATCACAATGACGGTATACATTGTGAGGTTGTATACGACAAAATCATACAACAATATGTTTTTAAATTTATCATTCATGCCAATGCAGAGATACTTGATGGTGATCGCGGAAAATTGGAAGACCGTCAACGTAATGAAATGAAAACACAAACAACTGCTGCTTGGTATAAATTGAATGGAAACTGGGACGAATGGCAACGCTTAGAATGGAAATTCCGTATTCCGAAAGATTTTAGACCTTCTACGAATTTCTGTCACATCCACCAACTAAAAGCGCAGGAAGGAAACAATGGTTCTCCACTGATAACGATTACTCCCCGCTGCAATAGCAATGGTAGTAATCGACGAATACAAGTTATTCATACAGGTGATAAAAGTGCCACTAATAAAGGTACAATAATAGACAATTTACCTCTATCAGACTTTGAGGATGAATGGATACAAGTAGAGACAGAAATGCACTATACCCATAATGGTTCATTTAGCATTAAGATGACACGTATCAGTGATGGAAAAATCCTAGTTAATAAATCGTTCTCTGATATAGACATGTGGAGAAAAGGTGCTATTAGTATTCGTAATAAATATGGCATTTATCGGAGCTTTGGCAGAAATATGGATGGTGTAGATGATCGCCCGACAAACGGAATAAAGGATGAAACTCTACAACTGGCTGATTTTAAAATCTACGAAAAGAATACAAACCCTAATCTGGAGAGTCATGATTAAAACTGTTTTATTTAGAAAGAGTATGCTATGAGTTTAGAAAGCTCAAAACTAAATATCCTCTTAGTTTTCAATTAAAAAAAATAATTAAATATTTACTATGAAATACATATTAATGCTTTTCATTGGAATTATACATATTTCATGTAATGAAGTAGATACTAAACTGGAAAGAGCTTTACTATTCAGTGGTGATAATTATGATGAATTAAAATATGTATTGGATTATTATTCAAAATCACCGAAAGATTCTTTGAAATTAAAAGCTGCAGAATTTTTAATAGCCAATATGCCAGGGCATTATTCATATTATGGAGAAACATTAGATGAATACTTAGATAGTATTCATCATTCTGTTACATTGCGCTCTTATCCTTGGCATTTGCGTAATATGTTCCTTATTCAGGCTTACCGGAATCCGAATATTTCTCATATAAAAGGAATTAGTAAAATAGAAGATATTCATTGTATATCCTCCAGCTATCTGATTGATAATATAGAAAAAGCCTTTTTTGCATGGCAAAAGCCATGGGCACGTCATATGGGATTTGATGATTTTTGTGAATATCTACTACCTTATAGAGTAGATAATGAACCGATTATGTGTTGGCGTGATTCTTTGAGCGGAGTCTTTGATGACGTTTTTAAGCGCATGGAAACAGTAGATGAACTTTTTGAGTCTCCTTATCAAGCCTGTCTTCAACTTAATACTCACCTAATGGAACTTTTTAAAGAAATGAAAGCTGATTCATTGACATTCATCCATTTACTAACAGGAAAAAAGGAGGCTGTAAAATTTGGTTGCCCAGAGTTCGTATACGCTGCTATTTTTGCTATGCGTAGTGTAGGTATTCCTGTTTCCATCGAAAGTATAGAACAATGGTCTTCTCGCCGTGGAAAGCATTATTGGAATGCAGTATATCACTTTACGGGGCTAAGTTATCCTTTTACTGGGTATGATTCACGTCCTCGTGGGTTGAATCAAGATTACAAGATGAACAAAGTATATCGCCACGTGTATGCCCTCAATTCCAGTGCATTAATTTATCAATCTCCACAAGAACCTATTCCACCTTTCTTTCAGAATGTCTTTTTAAAAGATGTAACAGAGGAATATATGGAATGTCATGATATTACCGTTCAACTAAATTCTTTACCAGAAGAAAAAAGGGAATATGCATATCTTTGTGTTTTCGATAATGAAATCTGGGTACCTGTTCATTGGGGAAAAATAAATAATCAGAAGGTTGCTTTTACAAAGGTAGGTCCACAAACCATGTTTATTGCAGGTTATTATATTGATGGAGAGATAATACCGGCTTCCAACCCTTTTCATGTTAATCTGGAGGGTAAAGTTGAATATATTATTCCCAATAATACTTACCAATCACTTTTAATAGAGCGTAAATATCCTTTATATCATCGTTTTGCTAATTATAGTCGCCACTTAATTGGAACTACCATTGAGGGATCCTCTTATCCGGATTTTCATCAATCTCGAATCATAGCTACCTTAACACATGATGCTAATACAATGTGGGACTCCATATTTATTACTTCTGCCCCAAGTATATATCGATATATACGTTTTAATCATATACAAAAAATAGAATTAGCAGAATTAGAATTTTATAGCTTCGGACAAAAGCAACCGCTTGTAGTGCATGATGTATTATTACCTCCTGAAGCCATTTCCGATAAGAAAGAATCGAAACTTTTTAATGGTTCAATAGGCGATTATACGCAAATTAGCCATTGGATTGGGTTCGATTTTGGGAAAGAAATCCATTTAGAAAAAATAAAGTTTTGTCCTCGTACCGATGATAATCATATCTCGTTGGGTGACACATACGAATTGTATATGTTTGATGATGGTGATTTCAGATTACTCAAACAGCAAGTTGCAGATGCGCATACTATTTCATTTGATTCAATTCCTTCTGAAGGATTGTATTTACTGAAAGACGCAACGAAAGGTAATGAGCATCGTATATTTACATATGTGAATAAGAAAACTTATTTCTGGTAAAAAGAGCAAAAGTTATGAATCTACAACACTACATACACTACATTATTTTAGGAATATTTATTATATTTCTTCCTCTATTTATGGATCACAAAGAAAATGTGATGATCTGCAATTACGGTATATTAGCATTTTCAGCATTCTCTGTCACGTTATTTTCAATCACAAACTTGTCAAAGAACTACCAAACAACCAAACTTGATATCTGTATTTGTTGTCTTTTTGCATGGATGCTGATTGATTCATTCTGGATAAATGATCGTGTCCTGTCAGACGAAAAATTAATTTTGATCATAACTTCATTTATTGTCTACTTTACTTCCAAGCTAACTACTTTATGGACAGAAAAAGTATTAGCGATTATAATAATGTTAGGAGGATTTCTTCAATCATTAATAGCTTGGTGTCAATGTTTTGAGGTTTTAGATTCTAATCATTTAGAATTTATGATGACTGGTAGTTTTTACAATCCAGCTCATTTAGGGGCGTATACCGGACTTTCTATTATATGTACTATTTATTTGTTATATGCTTATTATCAACGCATGAAATTCTATCGGTGCATAGTTTTATCTTTTCTGTTCCTCTCTATGTTTGGAGTACTTATACTTTCTTTTTCGCGTGCTTCTTGGGTTGCACTTTCCATAATTTTGCTACTTGTATTATGGAAGTATCATATCTTCAAATATAAAACATACTGTGGTATGGCTTTTCTTATTTTTATATCATTATTGCCACTTTTATATCAACTTAAAAAAGCCTCTGCAGATGGACGATTATTTATTTGGAATGTTAGCAAAGAGTTAGTTAGCTCTGCTCCGCTGCTTGGAAGAGGAGCAGACAGCTTTACTGCAGAGTATATGCTTGCACAAGCTGATTTCTTTGAGCGTTACCCGAATTCAGAATATAGGATGAATGCTACAGACAATGTACATGCTTTTAATGAATACCTACGTATTACTTGCGAATACGGCATAATAGGTTTATTATTTTTAGGAGTTATCTTATTTCTTGCTATAAAATCCAAAGGAAATACACTTATTAAATGGATGGTTGGCTATATCTGCATATTTGCTTGTTTTTCATATGTGGTTGAAGTATCAGCTCTTCTGATAGTATGTAGCATTTTTATGGGGAAATTATCTAACAACAGTCACATCCAATATACTTATCAGCATAATAGCCCATGGCCGATTGCGATATGTTTTTCAGGTATTATCCTTTTCTCATTGTTTAGGTGTCAACAAGAAAAATGTCTTTCGAATTATCTTTCTGCTTATACTGAAACAAAAGGAGAAGATGTAGAGCAAAAGTTACTTGCCAAATATCGTTCCAATCGATATAATCGTACTTTTGTTTTGAGATGCGCTCATCAATTATATAATTCAAAAAACTATATTGTTGCTCTGCCTTATTTGCAACAAGCTTTCTTGTTGAGTCCGGTCTCTGAAATCTGTATGGATTTAGGCAATTGCTTTTATTATCTGGAAGATTCTGAAAAAGCAGAATACTACCTTACAAAAGCTCATTATATGGTTCCATCTCATATCCTTCCACGTTACTATCTATTTAGAATATATGCAAAACAAGGTGATATTCAAAAAGCATACTCTTATGGAACAGCAATATTATCAGAAGAATTTAAAAAAGAAGGAAGTGTGGCAATGGAAGTAAAATATCGTATAAAAAAATATTTAGATGAAAATTTCAAGAATGCAATTAAATGATTGCAGCTTATTAATAAATTAAAAACAAAAAAACATGAAAAAGAAAATGATTTTAGTGTCTTTGTTAACAATCGTTATAGGATACGCATGCCAAAATGAGTTTATCGAAAATGAAGAATCGGTTGATAAGGTATTAACCCGTTCTCTAAATGAGGATCTAAGTGTCGCTTCGGCTAAACATTTTTTTGAGACTAATATCCATGCACTAAAATTACCTGATTTTAAAACTAAAGTTGACAGTGTTAATGATAAAGAATATATGGATCATTACTCTAAACACTCAAAAGAAGTTTCAATGACGCATTCTTCACTTCCTGATTTAAAAAAGGCCAATGTAAGATTAGAATGGGATAAAAGTAGTGTTTGGAGTGATGAATACGCCTCTTATGTTGAAATACCGATGAATGCTGGAGGACAGATTTATGCATTAAAAAAAATAAAAAAGGGAACAGATGAATTAAAGCATGAACGTACTAAAGCGAATTTTAAATTTGTTTTTCGAAAGACTCATGGATATAATGAACCTGTCTGTGAAATTGTAACTATTATTGGTCATAAGGATTACTTAAGGAGAAATAAAGCTAAAATAAGTGTTTTAAAATACAATATGGAGGGTAGCGATTTTTCCGGTTATATCTTTCATTCTGATATAAATGGGAAACCAAAGAAAGCTTATGTATATGAAAATGGAAAAATAACTTCTGTTCTTCGTGTAGCAAAAGTACCAACTCCTGCTTCAACATCAAATGCAATTTCTATTTCCCTGTTTGATATGGGAATGAATATGTCATCATATTCATTAGATTGGGAAGTTTGTAGTATGTGTGGTAAAGAACATGAATGGTGGGAAGAATGTGAATTATTCTGTCCTGATTGTGGTGCGATGGATCCTGAAACCTGTACCTGTTTCTGCCCAAGGTGCGGATTTAGAGAATGTGTATGCTATCCTATTTGTGAAAAATGTGGTTACGTTATAGAAGCTTGTATTTGTTGTCCAGTATGTGGACCCAACTATATCTCTTGTCCAACATGTCATAGATGTGCTGTTCACTGTGAGTGCTGTAAGATATGTTTAAATAACCCTTGTGAATGTCCAAAATAACAAAGTAATTTCAGCTATATAAAACCGCTTATTTTTCAATATCATGAAGAATCTTTCTTTTTTTTATAAAAGATTCTTCATGATAACTTTAATATCGTAGTATTTAATGAGGCTTTTGCTTATCTTTATAAAAACTATATATTATGAGATGCTTTTTAATTATATGCATTCTATTAGGTAGCTCAATTCTACCCATTTTCTCTCAAAAAAAAGTTGTGCTATATCAGGAGAAAGCCTATCTCCACACCGACAAGCCTTTCTACTTGATTGGCGATACCATTTGGCTGAAAGGTTATCTTGTAGATGCACAAACGCATAAAGAAAGTGATGCACAAAGTCGCTTTTTATATATCGAACTCATAAACCGGAAGAATAAGGTAATTCAGCGTAAAAAAATAAAAGAAGAAAACGGGCATTTCTCTAATTTCATTCCTTTAGAAAAAGATATTGAAGAGGCCGATTATCAGATTCGCGCTTACACCAATTTCATGAGAAATCAAGGAGAGGAGTTCTTCTTTACCAAACAGATTCCCGTATATGCCAATACCTCTTCGTTACTTACTGCGAACATCGAATATGATTCGGATGAAACCGATGGGAAATATGCCGTTATCACCCTGTTGCGTAAAGACGGCACTCCCTATGCAGGTTCTCGTGTCGAGTACATGATTCGCACGAAAGAGTATAAGAATCGCTTTCGCCGTGTGAGAACAAATGCCGATGGACAAATACGCTTTAAGCTGCCCGACCGGGAGAAAGGCGTGGAACCTTATGTCTACCTTTCTCTATACGAGAAAGAATATGTACACCGCAAGCGCATCTTCCTGCCGCAGGATTATGAATATACAGTTGGCTTCTATCCGGAAGGAGGGCATTTACTAGCAGGAGTACAACAGCAGGTTGCCTTTAAAGCAGAAACTTCGACCGGGGAAATAATAAATGTAGAGGGATATGTATTAAATCAACGAAAAGATACATTGGTCACACTCAATAGCGAGTATGCCGGCATAGGCTCCTTTACGGTTCAAGCCGATGAAGCAGATACACTGTATGCTTTTGTGAAAGATAAGCTTGGATATGAGCGGAGTTTCACTCTACCTAAAGCTTCCACCACCCATATTTCTCTCGCCATACATCAGGATCCCACTTCTGTACACTACTGTATACTCACTCCTTTGGATAGAGAACTGAATGAGGACTTCGGTTTATTGGTGCATACACGTGGCAAGATCCTCTTGAATCGTGTCGTATCTCGCGAACAATTATCCGACAGTATCCCTCTCGATTCGTTTCCCGAAGGAATTGCCCACTTCACACTATTCAACCGTGATACGACAGTGGTGAGCGAACGTCTTGTCTTTGTCAGGAAGCCTGCCGCTGTGTTTCAGTTAGCGGTTTCTGGTACTCCGGCCGACAGTCGCCAACCTGTAAAAATGGGGTTACGCATTTTGGATAATCAACATAGGCCGGTTCAGGGAAATTTCTCTTTGAGTATAACCGACGATTTCGCCGTGAATATGGATGCTACAACCAACCATGTGGTCAGTGAACTATTGCTGAATTCTGATTTAAAAGGTAATGTCTTTTCTCCCGCTTACTATTTTTCTTCTTGTACTCCGACCATCGAAAAGCATTTGAACCAACTTATGCTGACACACGGCTGGCGTAGATATGATGTGAGTACAAATTTGAGAGAAGCGAAATATAAATATGAAGTTGAGAAAACTCAGCAAATCTGCGGATATGTTGAAAGTCATTTTGATAAGAAAAGATTGTCTCATTTTGCACTGCTTGTGAGTACTTCTCAAAAAGCTTTCAAACAAATTGTTGTTTCCAATGAGAAAGGAGAGTTTTCTTTTACCCATAATTTTCAGCAGGTCAAGGATCGTTTGACAGAGTTCCTGATTAACGGTGCTGGGAAGAAACCCAAATGGCGATATGGCATTTACATGAATGAAACGGAATATCCTAGTACTCACCACTTACACTGGCAAAAAGAAGAAATACCTTTGAAAAGTAGAGCTTTCATTAAAAGTGTGCGCGAAGATTATACTCTTGTAAATGGAGAAAAAATATACCGACTGCCGGAAGTGGAGGTCACCGCTTTACAATTGCCGGACGGGTGGGTCTCATATAAGGTGGTTGAACCGGAGAAGATAGAACAGATAAATGAAAAGACGGCTTTGGATTTATTGAAGAGAACTCCTAACATTATGGTTCATTCCGGAGTTAGAAATAGTGTTAACCAAATGTTTGTATTAGTTCCAAACAGAAACTTCAACGAAAAAAGTTCTTACAGCAAAATATCTGGTTCTAATGGCGAAAGTCCGATATCAGGTTACTGGGAACGCTTCTGGAAAAGAGTACCCGTAATAGTTGATGGATATGAACTAAAGAATCTACAAGATCTGGAAAATCTGCGTGCCGAGGATGTGAAGTCTATAAATTTTGTACGAGATAAGGCAATGTATATTGCAAACAGCGAGGATCATTATACTTGGGAAAATTATGAAGAAACAGAGGCTGTAACAATAGCCAATGCACCGAGAACTGGTGATGCACTACCTCTGATCGTTCAGCCCCAGAAAGTATATATAAGTACTTATCTCTCTAAAGGAATTATCGGTTCTTCTATTCCGAGCATTGCCCGCATAGGTTATTTATCCTATGCCGAGAATGCAGAATTTTATGCTCCCCAATACCCTACCGAAGAAAGCCGTAAGATTATCAACTCTGATAAACGTACCACCATTCACTGGGAACCCAATATCCGTCTGAATGAGAAAGGTGAAACAGGACTAAGTTTTTATACAGCAGATCGCCCTTCTACTTATACAGTAGTGATAGAAGGTATAACAGATGATGGGAAAGTCTGTCGGTATGTAAAGCAAATAAAATGAGAAGAAATAAACGATATTATACAAGTAATTTGTTACTTGTGTAATATCGAAATACTATAACTATTCTCTAAGAGCACACTAAGGATAAAAGAGGTCGCACAGTTTTATTGAGCTGGAAAATCTGCACTGGTCAGAGATGCCCAAGGCATAAACGATTGGTTAACTGTTCCTTCCGGACGACTTTTCTGAATCATTTTATAGGTATAAGGCATATCCATTCCTTTGCGGTCATGATAATGATGGTAAGCGCGTTCCCAGGCAGGACATATCTTTTCGCGTTGTTTGGGCGAGATCTCAGGTCCATAGACTGGTTTTCCAAACCAAGTGATATACTGTATATGAGGAACTTCTTCACCCGACATGTATTTAGCTGTATATTCAAATCCTTTATAGAGACGATTATCGAACGCCCCATATAAGTCTATTTTTTGGTTCCATGCTATCTCTGCGGCACAAGCAAGGAAAGCAAGCCCCATCTGTACATGCTGCTGATCACGTCCACTCTCTTGACATTGTCCGTTTTCATAAAAATAGTTTTTTATAGAGCCGTTACTATCACCATCTGTCAACTGTTTGCATGCTTTTTCAAAAATATTTCGTCGATCAAGGAAGATACCGATACACATTATGGTTTGTCCGTTGGCAGCATCCCAATTGCCATTGTAACGAGGTGTCCAGTCTGTTATCACAGGATACCAAATATTGATTACCATATCTTCAAATGCTCTACGATCTTTGTCACTCCAGCCTTTGTAGGTATATTTGATGATCTCGGCAGCATTGAGATACTTAATGCCTGCTGTACCCACTTTCAGTTGGCGATTGTGGTTGACGACCGATTCAAGGGTATTTGCCCAGGCATTAAAAATTTCAATAGCCTTTTCCGCATAAGCTTCATTTCTTTCCACATACCATTGCAAAGCCATGGTGTAGGCGGCGGCTCCATCACGTACAAACTCTTTCCCGCCATTATCGGGCTGATTATACGGGCCGTTATCCACAACTTTAAATGGAGTTGGTTTATAGTGGAGTGAGGAAATTTCTGAAGCCTTGAGCTGATCCCATGCTTCCTTCCAAGGCTCTTCACCTGCAAGGATTTTTGCTTTCATAAACTCGAGGTCAGAGGTCGTATGTAACATGCCGGGATGCACAAATTCTTGTCCGAAACAAACGGTACACACCAATACGTACAGGAGCGAGATAAAAGTTTTTTTTGTCATAACAATTAGTAGATTTATTTTTGATATTCAGGAGCATAATCAAATCACTTTCCGGTGGTTCTGATAAGAACTTTCTGACTGTAAGCTTTCCGGCCGGCCTCTTCCACACGAACTATGTAAAAGTCATCGTTCAATGCCATACTTTCCACCCAGTTATTAGTAGAAGATTTAAGCGTCTGCACCATACTTCCGTTCGTTGTATAAATAGATATCAATGCATCTTTTTGTGATTTTACTCTCACACGGTTTATCTCTACAATGATATGCGGGGTATTTTCTCTATTTACTTCAGGCATTAACCCCGTAGATATACCTCTGGCTTCTCTTTGAGCTTCATAAAGTGATGCCGGTTGCAGATTCTTACGATTCTGCCCTTCGATATATCCATCCATATATTCACTCATCGTATTGCGATACCGTCGTATCGTCTTTGCCGTACAACCGATAGCATAGTTCTGCCCTGTAGGTACTTTGTCCAGATAAATAGCACCTCCCTGTACATCGCAATTCCAAAAGACACTGTTAGTGCCTCCCCAGCCATGACCACTTCCCATGTTATCACGTAAGTACATGCCGATTTTACCGGCATTTGATTTTATGGTTCCCAATTCTTTCCAATTGTCAAACAGAATACCTTGTGACCATAAACGGTGTCCCTCTGCCTGTGCAAGAGAAAGCTCCGAACGGAAATTTAACACCACAATACCGCTGGTAGTGGCGCAACCGTTAGAGATATAGTGATGACGTCCGTTGCGGGCATAACAGTTCTTAAGTAAGATCAGTTGTGAACGATGGTAGTTCTCAAAGTTATAATATGTACCTCCGGTGCAAAGTCCTGAAGGATCAATTGCATAACAATCTTCGATTGTGCTTCGCGTAGTCGATGTTGTTTTGATACCTGCATGAACGAATCCTGACATCGAAACACCTTTTACCCATGAATTTTCCAAAGAACTCATATAGATACAGTTCTGATCGACATTGGCCGTCGAATTTTCCGGGCTTCTTTCCAAAGAGATATGCAGGTTTTCAATACCTACATTGTGACGAACAGTACCCGGATTCTCAATCTTATAAATATAAGCTTGTGCATATTGCTGATCGAGTGAATAGAAAACAGGTGCATCCACTTCAATTCTATTTCCTTCTACATTGTTCACATAACGGTGATAGGAAATATCAATATCTTTAATCTTCCATTTCATACTTTCATCTGTATTCCGTTTTGTATTTCCACCATACCAGACTGCTTCCAGCCATTCCGTAGTAGTGGGATACTTTATACAGATTAAATCGCCAATCTGATAAGCACTTGCGTCAGTTACCTGAAATGAATAATCTCCCGGCATTACCTTCCGGGTTGTAATATTTACCTGGTTGTTTCCTTTTCCATTGCCCCAGTTGTGTGCAGAAGAATTTCCCATTAAAATGAGTCGCTTTGCCTTCTCGGAAGCATTTCTACCATACAGGACGGTAGAATCATTCTCGGAAAAACAATTACCTTCACCGCGCAAGATAACTCCATCGTACGTCAAACTCAAGGTTCCATCAATATTATATCGCCCAGCTTTCAATAGTACGACTCCCCGGATACCGTCAGCATTCAACTCATATTGTCCAACCTCATTAATCGCTTTTTGTACATGTTGCGTATTGTCAGCCTCTTTATCTTCCAGTGGACTAATAACGATGGTGCGTTCCGGCAAGTTGATTACAGGAACATCTTTTCCATTTTTATACCCTGCCTGGCTAAAATCGGGTATGACAAAACCATCTTTATCTTTCTGATAAGTCAGATTTCCGGTCTTATCCTGAGTTACGAGTTGTGATTGCCAGCTTTCTTGTGCCATGAGCAAATTAGAACCAACGAATCCTGAGAATCCTATAAATAAGGATATAAGGTGTGCTTTCTTCATATTTATTAGTTTTTTATTTGTTTTACAAAGAAACCCTTTCTTTAGCTACCCCCTTTATTGAGAAATCTCATTTTCTTGCAATTTTGTATCTTTCTATAGTGAAAAGATAAATTAGATCCTATTTCGTAAGTTTTTGAGACAATATATATAACGGGAATTCTTTTTTTCCCTTTTCTTTGCTATACTATTATTAATTCTATTGATAAAACAAATGAAAAACATCTATTATCTACTATGTCTTCTTTTTCCCTTGTCCGTTATGGGACAGGAGCTAACTGGTAAAAGCCAGTGGATTTATCCGGACGCTTCTGGAAAATTAGTATATAAAACAACGAAAAAAGGTGATCGCATCATTGATTTTTCCCATGCTGGCTATAAAGGCGGTGGAGTTACATTACCTTATGTTCCGGCCAAGTTGACGGTACATCCTTTAGGTGAGAATGAGGATTGCACGGACTATATCCAAAAAGCTATTGATATGGTCTCTGCACTTCCCCAAGATGAAAATGGATTCCGGGGAGCTGTATTATTGGCACCCGGACGTTTTGTGTGCGAACGCACTATCCAGATTACGGTTGACGGTGTAGTTTTACGCGGTACCGGAAGTGACCCAAGTGGAAGTACCATTGTTATGACTGGTGGGAAACACACAGCTATAGTTGTGAATAACAATCTTCGTCAGAGGGCAGGCAATCGTTTGGGAGAGACTTCTCCGGATGAGAAGAGCATAAAAGTCATTGACAAATATATTCCTGCCGGTTCCTATCATTTCACAGTGGAGGACGCTTCGGGACTTTCTGTTGGAGATAACATCGAAATACGTAAACCTGTGACAGAGAAGTGGATTAAATATATGAAGATGCACGATCTGGTACGCGATGGAAAACCTCAGACTTGGATAAAGGCAGGAAGACTGTTGATTGCAGAACGGACGATTGCAGGTATCGAGAAAAATACAATCACTTTGACAGTTCCATTAGTAGATTCTTATGATGCCCGGTTTACGGATGATAACACTACGGTGGTGATAGCCAATGATGTCCGGCGTATTCGTCAGTGCGGTGTGGAGAACCTCCGCATTGAATCGCCGGCGCAAGCAGTTAATCATGGAAAAGCCTTATATTACGCATTAAGAATAAATGGAGAAGATTGCTGGGCGAAGGATATCAATGCAATGGAAACCATGGAAAGCGTAGGTGTAGGAGGTCGGCGTATCACCCTGCAACAAATTAATGTGGTAAGAAGGGCTCTACATCAGGGAGCCTCCAAACCAGCAGAATTTGCACCGAATGGAGGACAGATTTTACTAGACCGTTGCTCGGTTGCAGGCGACAATATTTGGTTTGTGGCACTTGGCGGCGGACAAACAGGCCCTATTGTATTCCTTAATTGCAGCTTCAGAGGGAACGGACGCATAGAAGGACATCAACGCTGGAGCACTGGTTTACTACTTGATAATTGTGTATTGCCGGACGGGGGCATTGATTTCAAGAATCGCGGTTCTATGGGTTCCGGTCACGGTTGGGGCACTGCCTGGTCCGTTGCTTGGAACTGCGTAGCAAAAAGTTATGTGAACCAAATACCACCGGGAACCTGCAATTGGGTAATAGGTAGTAAAGGGGAAAGTACACCACTACGCCGTCCTTTCAATCAATCGGGGCCGACATTGGCCGTTGGTATTTTCGATTCTCATAATACTCAGGTTGCCCCTCAAAGTCTTTATCTTGCACAACTTAAGGAGCGTTTAGGCGAATCTGCCTTGCAAGCTATCGGATACGGACCTACTACCCAGTTACCTCCTCCCACTCCGTCCGACTATGCCTTTCAAGGAGGTATGCAGGCTTCTTCCGAATTGGTTGGAAGAGATTATAATGCCATACATGAATATATGCGCACTTTAGGATGGGACTACTCTGAACATCCTAATATATCGAAGAATGATCATTATGACGGAGTTCATTGTGAAGTAATATTCGATTCTACTTTGCAACAATACATATTTAAATTCACAAATCATGCCAGTGCTGAAGCTTTGGATAGTGACCGCGGCAGGTTATTGAGTGATCGTCAGCGAAACGAGATGAAAAGCCAGACCAACCGTAATTGGTACCACCTGAATGGAAACTGGAATGAATGGCAACGGTTGGAGTGGAAATTCCGTATTCCGAAAGGCTTTCAACCCACTACCAAATTTTGCCACCTCCACCAACTAAAAGCGCAAGAGGGAAACAATGGTGCACCACTCATCACCATCAGTACACGCTGTGATGAGAACGGTGATAATAAACGCGTACAAGTAATCCATACGGGAGATACAAGGACATCTGGTAAAGGAATTCTGATAGACGATCTCCCTCTTTCTGATTTTAAGGACGAATGGATACAGGTTGAGACAGAAATGCATTACACGCATCATGGCACGTTCCGCATCAAGCTCACCCGCATCAGCGATGGCAAAGTACTTGCCAATCAATCTTTTTCTGATGTAGATTTGTGGAGAAAAGGAGCAACGAACATCCGTAATAAATTTGGTATCTATCGCAGTCTGGGGCGGAAGATGCAAAGTGCATCCGATCGTCCGGACAATGGCCTTAAAGATGAAAGTCTACAATTGGCAGATTTTAAAGTATATGAAGCACATACTAATCCGAACCCACAACCTCATGATTAATTTGTCGCTTTGACATTTTGTATTTTCAATCACTGTACGTTTGTATTCTTTCGGCCTTCCTGCCATAAGTTCAAGAAGAATGCACGGAAACAGGATTAGATAAATTCAAAAAGAAAGTAGAAAAGGGTAATGCTTACGGGTTCTTCTTGTAAGTATTATCCTTTTCTGTCTTTCGGTTACAATTTGCAAGAAACGATCCGGTGTCTGTTGATAAAATGCTACTGAAAAAGTGAACGGAAAAAAGGATGAAATAGAAGGTCTAAATACACCTTGGGGATTCCTGATGACGTTTATATAGGCTTTGTACATCAGGTATTAACTTCCTGTCTACAGGAAGTTAACTTCTTGCACGCAGGATATTAATGTCCTGCGTCTTGGATATTAATATTCTATCTCCAGATACTTAAGCTTTATTCTCTTTTTTATCCATTTTCTGCATATTTATTACTTTTTATTCGACCTTCTTGCATAAGTATTCCAGGATTGAATCGTGAAAGATACTATAATCTTTATCCTATAAAAATTATGAGTTATAGAATAGATTAAATAGACTTTCTTTTGAAAGTAAAATAGACAATAATATTGCAAAAAGACATGTGAATTGGATGTAGGCCGACTCCATTTAATATTGTGGATAACGGTCTGTATAGTCAAAACATGTCCTTCCAAGGAACAGGCCTATCATTATTATCATGTATCTATAATATATAAGCATTATCATCACACAGAATACTCCTCTCATGTTTAAACCTATCATTTGATTCTTATTAAAATAACCCCATTAGCTCCTTTCATTCCATATTCAGAACCATCTTTTTTAACCTCTATTTCACGTATGTCTTCTACTGATACTGCATTATTTGCTTCTTCCAATGAGTTATACTCCGTTCCGCTTACTATAAAAAGAGGTTCAGTACTTAGTGCAAAAGATGAACTGCCTCGTATTGAAGCTTTCATCTGCCCATCAGAGTAGTTGATTTGTAATCCGGCGATATTCCCACGCAATAAGTCTATCAGATTGTTCGCATCTAATTGTTGAATTTTCTCATAAGTTATAATATTGTTATTATAAGTTTGTCCGGGTATTTCCTGATACATGCAGGTTATTGTTTTTTCATTGGTGGCATAACGCAATGAGTTTTTTCCTAAATGTATAGTATAAGTTGGAAGGTCTAACATTGGCACATAAGCCACCAACTTTCTGTTAGGATATATTAACAGAGTATCACCAGCTTTAATACGCCCCAACTCAAAAGTACCTTTTGATGAAGTTGAAAGCATTTTCATACGTCCTTTTATCCGCATTTTTATTTTCTTTACCGGTTTACCTTTTTCATTCAGAAGAATCCCTGTTACATTATCTTGAGCCATTCCTGAGAGTGAAATCAGAATAGCTGTCAGTAAAAACAGAATACGATGTTTCATATCTTTATAATATTAGTAAAAGGAGAGAATACTTAAACATAATATGCATGTCCAATATTCTCTCCCTTTTTAATGAATGAGATTGATTATTTATCTTTCACGAGATTCAGCCGTACAGATTGTACCATTATCATAGACAAATAAATTATCTGCAAAAATAACGACTTTATTATCAAGGCCGAAACCGGAACGGGATACATAATACTGCTCCTGTACACCAGCTAATACATTACTTTCAAAATACTTTTTACCATCATAATAAACAATGAATCGTTTATTGGCATCAATGGAGACAGCAATCGTTTTAAAAGTATCTTTCTTAAATTTAAAGTTCGCTGTATCTGTACCCTCATCTATTATATGCTCTTCAGTCTCACCTGTAGATACATTGGTTGTCGTATAAGTTACTTTCCATGCTCCTGTCTTGGGATAAGTTGTAAAGCAGGCCTTAGTTACATAAAATGTAGCATTATTAATACGAGCAAACTCAATACGAATTTCTACAAAATTATTGTCAGCAGGACAAGTATTAACTGCATAATCTACTTGTGTAGAAAAAGGAATGGATACACTTCCCCAGCTACGCGCAAAACGCCCGTCTGCTTTGCTGGAAGTTAACTTCACAGCACCGTTTGAACCTTTATTGGCATCAAATGCCACTGTCATAGATGCATTGGACCAACCTTCATTATAATAAGGTGTTTCAAAGTTAGAATAAAAAAGCTCGTCCAGTACTGTCATTTTAGAGCGACGAGTTTCTTTCTTTCCACCACATTTCACTGTACACCAAACTTCATAAATACCGGCTTCATTCGGTGCTTTCCATACATTCTCAAATAACCCTTGGGGATTTGTCATACTTCCTCCATCACATCCCCATTCGTAGCTGACATCGGTGTCATCGCTGAGTTCGGCAGAAACAAATACTTTCACCACATCATTACGGCAGAATTTTGTACCGAAAGTGTTTAATGAAACAATATTTACACTGTCGTCATCTGAACAAGAAGCAAAGATTATACACATTAATATAGCGATATTGAATATTAATTTTTTCATACGTTTCTATATTATTAATTTATTCTTGATTCATAAAATATCTCGATGGGCGGGGTTGCCACCAATCAGATACATGGATATAACCATCACGCGCATGAATATTGGTAGTACGACAACTACCGGAAGAAGCTGCCAAAAGCCCTCTGTAATTCCATTCAAAGTTATTCAATTGAAGTGGCAGATTACGATCGTGTCCAGCTTTGATACACATAACTGCTGTATCGCCTTTCAATGTTTGTCCATCCCTGTTATAAGAGAATTGCCCTTCACCATAAGTTTCAATCCAGCGGTCTGAGGAATCAATATTGAAATATGACCATTCGCCTCTGACAATATGATAGGTTAGTAATTCTCTGACAATCTTCTTGTCATATTGCTCCCACGCTGTTGCCGCAATGGCTTCTGCTGTTCCAGGAAGTATCACAGGATTTTTCTGCCAAAAGCAATTATCTCCACTACTAAGAGCACTATTTGTTAGCAATATATGTGTATTACCCGGTTCCTTATATAAATCTTCAATTCCAGCATATTGAATACCTTCAATTAAAGTGCTGAATATATCAGGACGGTCTTGGATAAATTCCCAAATCGTCATATTTACCTTATTATCTGCTTCTTTCGCTTCATATTCCTCATTACTTTGAAAATCAAGACCGAACAAGGTACATGAACTCAATGAAAAACAAAATAAGGCAAGACCTATAAAATATCTAAAGACTTTCATATTCATTCATTTATTATTTAAAACATTATTGTTATTCTTCATAAGGCTTATTTTGCTGTCCGCTCATTGATGGATTCTTACGGAATACATCCTGATTCAAAGGCCATAAAATTCTACCGTAACCACCAATTTGATTAGCTCCTTTTTCGGCACCAATTACAAAACCTTCCGGAATCCTCTGATCACCTAAATCTTCATTCTGCAAATATGGATCTAAATATTCTTTTACCATATCATTACGCACCAAGTCAAACCAGTGTTTGCCTTCTGCCCAAAGTTCAATAGTCCGTTCATCAATGATTAATTTAATCAGATCTTTTTCTGTCGGATAATCGGCTAAGGTAGCAGGATTTGCCCAGCTTGCACGCTTACGTATTTGATTTACAATATCAATCGCACCTTGATAATCTTTATTTGTTCCCAATACCAAGGCTTCAGCTTTCAATAGCAATATATCTGCTATACGATAAATTGGCATGTGGGTAGAACATGAGCCATTAGCAACATATGAATATCCAGGTCTGCCACTATTGGCAGTCGCTCCATATTCTGTAAACTTCGGGCATTTAATCTGGAAGTTAGCCGCATTACCATAATCTCCATTCATTGCTTTCTCATACGATTCATCTATCATTTCGTCTGGAGTAATGAAATAACTAATTGCAAATGTATCCATAATCATAGTCACGCGAGTGTCTTCTCTTTTACGAGATACCAATTCTTTATAATATGCCTTTGTTGGATGATATCGAATTGTATTTGAGCCTGATGCAATTTCCTGAGCATATCCAAATCCGTTACTATCTTCTTCATAATTCCAGAAAAGGTTAAAGATCATTTCTTTAGAGCTTGATGGATTCAAGAACATACTGGAGTAAGTAGAAGCGGGCTCAAGACTATACTTATAATTTGCCAGCAGATCATTTGCAGCTATTAAGGCTTTATCATATTCTTTATACCACATCAATACATCTACACGCAATGCCATGATAGCCCCACGATTTAAATAGTATTTACTTGCACTGGACATATCTGTAGAAGCGCCAATATATTCTAAAGCTTTCTCAATATCTCCCAAAATGAAAGCTTTCAGTTCTTCTACAGAAGTTCTACCATAGTAGCGCTCCTGAGAAGACACATCTTCCATAGGTTCAGTAATTTTAGGCACACCACCCCATACACGTATAGCGTAAAAATACATCAACGCACGCATAGCATAAGCTTGACCTAAATAAGGGGCAGATACAGAACTACCAATCGGGCTGTTGGGAATATGCTTAATCGCTGCATTGGCACGATAAATAGTTTTGTAAAGATCACTCCAGCTAGAAGAGCCCGATTGTGAGTTCAGACCATTATACAATAGATTACGATCATAAGCTGTTCCACGTTCAGCATATACACCAGAACGGAGCTCTCCCCAATAGAACCAATTTGTGCGTAAAGTAGATTGTAAACCATCATACATACCTGCATTCCAGGTTTTCAAATCTTGTTCCGAGGTCCAAAAGGTCTCACCCGATAGTGAACTTTCAGGCTGCCTATCTAAAAAATTCTCACAAGAAGCGAGTAATAGGCTGACACCTGCAATCAATAAATATTTTAATCTTTTCATAAGTTGTTACAAGTTAAAAGTTAACATTTAATCCGAAACCAATTTCTCTTGCAGTTGGATATCGTCCGCTGTCAATACCCGGACGAAGTACATTACTATTGGAAATACTCGACGGGTCAAATCCTTTGTATTTTGTCCAAGTCAGAAGATTGTTTCCATATACATACAATTGAAGGTCTGAAATATGGAATCGTTTAGTGAGTTTGCGATCAACCCTGTAAGCCAAACGCGCATTTGTAAGACGGATATAGTCACCATCTTCCAAGAAGAAAGAAGAAAGTTCACGTGCATTATTTACACCAGTTGTTGCTTTCGCGCTGCTATAAACTTCTGTTATTTGCCCTTGATATTTCCACAAACGGTAACAATCTCTTGCCAATGGAGTCATGTTTGAGGATGAATTCTGCAACAGGTCTCGGCGTTGTTTATTATAAATCTTGTTACCAAAACTTCCATAGAATGAGAAAGATAATGAGAAACTCTTATAATTCAAATAATTAGTCCATCCCATATACCATGTAGGCATACCATTACCCAAAATACGCCTATCAGAATCACCGATTACACCATCATGGTCTAAATCATCCCAAATAATATCACCACCTTTACTTACAGAACCGGCAGTAGTCATTTGCCCTACATCACCTGTATATTTCTGACCACCTTTGGTTTCGTAGTGCGAGAAAACCGGTTTACCATTTGAACCATAGATATAGTTGTTATAATTATTGGGGTCTCTTTGATATACAGGTACCAAACGGTCGCCAAATGAACCATCACCATTCTTTATGTATGCGTTTGCTTCATCTGTAGCATAAATACCTAAAGCTTTTTGACCAAACCATTGTCCCAAAGGAGAACCTTCTTCAATCAGATATTTACCATCTTCTACAAAACTTTTACCTTCTGACAGTTTTAACACTTTATTTTTGTTTTTGGTATAGGTAAGGGTAGTTTGCCAAGAGAAATCGCGAAGTTGTATAGGAGTTGCATTGATTGTAAGCTCAATACCTTTATTCTCAATATTACCCATATTAACTCGCATACTACTAACGCCTAGCTCAGAAGGTATTACCTCATCAGCTAATAGATCTTTAGTCTTCTTTATATAATATTCTGCCGCTAAAGATACACGTCCATCAAGCAAAGTGACATCCAAACCGATGTTGGTTTGTTCTGTAGACTCCCAACTTAGATCAAGATTGGCTAACTTATCTGTTTGGGTAACTCCAATGACCCCATTGTAATAAGAACCAATATTATATTGATTGATTGACTCATAATTACCTACACGTTCATTACCATTTGTACCCCAACTTACTCTAAATTTAGCATCAGTCAATACTGGTTTTGCCCAATCAAAGAAAAATTCATCAGAAGCACGCCATGCAACAGATGCAGATGGAAATAATCCCCAACGATTGCCTACAAAACGAGAGGAACCATCATAACGAAGATTAGACGTAAATATATATTTTCCCTTATAACTATAGTTAACACGTCCGAAAAAAGATGCCATAGCATGACTTTCATAGGTAGTCTTTGTTTTTGTCAAATCTTTCACTTGTTGAGCATTAGAAGTGAGTATTGATTCCGAGACATAATCACTACCTTCTAAATGGAATGTTTCATCCCGCCAATCCTCAACACTGGTACCCAACATTGCACCTACAGAATGATCTTTAAAATCTCTGGCAAAGTTTATATAAGTCTCCGCAGATAATTTACGAGGTATCTTGGCATCATTAGAACCTGAACTGATACCCGAAGAAACCAAATCTCCGCGGATTAACTGGTCATTGCGGTTAACCTTCAATTCACCTTGTACATTGGCAGACCAAATTAGCCCTTTCATAAGCTGAAATTCTGCACCTTGATATAAAGATACTGAATAAGAAACACTCTTATTTACGCGTTCATATGCATCAGCTATTGGATTAAACTGACCACCATTATTATATACATAAGAACCATCAGGGAAATAAAGTGCCATCTGTGGTGGACGACGCAATGCCTGGTTTATTACACCACCAGTGTTGATGTTATTTTTATCAGTATAAGCTACATTAAAGCGGCTCATGAGTTTAAAACGATCCGATACTGCAAAGTCTACATTCGTTCTGGAAGTAATACGATTCAAATAGCTATTTAAGACAATACCTTGCTCGTTTAAATAACCAATACTTGTATAATAGCTCATTTTATTTTTTGCACCGCTAATATTGATATCTACTTGATTAGAATGGGCCATACGAGTAATTAAATCCTGATAGTCATTATCAGCCATAAAGTTAGGATGCAAAGAGTCATTGCTGGTTTTCCATAAAGAAGTCCCTGCGTTGCCAGCTCTTTCTTTCAAGTAACGTTCAAATGCATTTGCTTGATCAATCTTATGCCCCAACTTTTTCATAGAATGATTATACTTCACTGAAATTCTGGCAGGAGCTCCCTCTTTACCGCGCTTTGTACTAATAATGATTACACCGGCTGCTGAACGAGAACCATAAATAGCTGCTGAAGCAGCATCCTTCAAAACTTCCATACTCTCAATGTCAGCAGGATTAATAGTAGAAATATTATCTACAGCAACACCATCTACAATATATAATGGTGTAACACCAGATCCCATAGTAGAAGCGCCACGAATCAACATCGTACCTGTATCACCAGGAGCACCCGAATTGTTGGAAACTTGCAAACCTGAGACTTCTCCTTGCAATGCTTGGAATATATCTACCGGTTGACGCTCCTCAATGGTCTTTGCGTTTACGGTAGAAATAGCACCCGTTAAATCTCTTTTTTTAACTGTACCATAACCAATAACTACAACCTCATCCAAAGCTTGAGCATCTTCTTGTAATACGATGTTCATTTTAGTACCCATAGCTACTTGTGTTACATCTTTATATCCAATATAACTAAATTTCAATGTAGCACCTTTATTACATTTGATGGAGAAGTTACCGTCAATATCAGTTATTGCACCATTGTTACCTCTTACAACAGTAACTGTAACCCCAATCAAAGATTCCCCATTTTGATCAACGACCGTACCAGTCGCCGTTATTTCCTGAGCATATAGATTAAAACTCATAGAAAATGCAAACAGAACGAGGAGAAATCGCCAGAATAGCGATTTGGACTTGTGTTCTTTCTTTTTCATTAAACTACTTTTTAAAATTAGACTTAAATTAACAAGGGATTTCACCTAAGATTCTTTTTGAGTTGTTCATAATAGATTGTTTTTACATAATATCAATACATCATTTTTAAAGTTATACATTGTTGTTTTCCATATCGCAAACAAACAACAATTTTCCCAAACGAGATTTAAAGATTGTATCAAATACTATCAATTATATCTCAAAGTGTTATAGACTGTAAACGGAAAAATTGGATAATATCCTATTATACAACGCATTACCAAGCACTACGATTTTACAACACCAAATTACAAGCTAATTCCTGCTTATTTAGTCAGTATTCGCAAATCCATATTCTTATGACGAGCCATCAGTTGTGCTATATAAAGTGAACGGGGGAAGACATTCTTTTCATTCTGTCCTTCCCAAACACCATCCGGACGATCGATAAAAACTCCCGGATATTTTTCACCCTTCATACCAAAGTTATAATTATATCCTGATGTCCAAGGACTCTGTACAGCAGCACGTTTCACACGACAGTTCCAAAGCACCTGAGTTACTCCAGCCCAGCCATGTCCACTTCCCATTTTACCACGATCCTGCACATTGATTTCTCCATCGGTAATCACATTATCATAAAGGGTTCCAACTGCCCAGCGATGGTGAGGACCTATATCTGCATAAGTTTGCGAAGCCGTACAATTATAAAATACATTGGGACCACATACACGTGCACCCGTCACATAATCATGACGCCCCTCTGTACTCTGACAGTTCATAAACAGATTTTGCTGTCCCCAATTATTAAAAGAATATCGCAGTCCACCGGTTATCAGAGATTTTGTTTCCAGGCAACGGCAATCCGTCACAGTTACATTCTTCGCATTGCGTTCACAACTTACCGCTGAATACCCGAAATAGCGACAAGTCAGATTACGCGCCCAGCAGTTTTCCACTTTATCGAACTGAACGCCAATCCAACCATGCTCGTTATCCTCATAATGTTCAAATTCAGATTCCAAACACATATTAGTCACCCCGACTTCACTGATACGACCGTCAAATGTATACTTAAATACTTCACCGCCGCCATATTTCTCTTCCATTTGCATTACTACCGGATTATCAATATAAATACGGTTACCTTCTACTTTTACAATTTCACGTTCGAAAGAAAGATTATATTCCCGTGCAGTCCATTGGCGGGTTCCCTGGCGTTCAACGATCTGATCCATCTTAATATCATGTATCCAATTCTCTGTTCCCGGACGATAAACAATGATACGATCACCCACTTTAAAATTTGCAGCAGAAGAAACCTGAAAAGAGTGTGTTCCCACTGGTACAAAAGCATCCGTAATCTTCACCCTTGTTCCGGATACTTCCTCCATTCTACCATTACCAGATACTTCTATCAATGAAAAACGCTGCTTACCGATAGCCAATAAACGGGTTTCATTCACATTATCTCCTTCTCCGGTCAAAACAACTCCACTTGCATTTATATGAATCGTTCCATGAACATGATACACTCCCCGTTTTAGCAGAACCGTTCCACGGTGTCCGTCTTTATCCGGTTGCATACGAGACACTTCATCTATTGCATCCTGAATTCTCTGACGACTATCCCCTTTTTCCACAGGATATACAGTTTTTGTTACCGGATACTCAGGGATTGATTTATCACCATGATGATAACCAACCCGACTAAAATCCGGTATTGTATTTCCCTGTTTATCGGGATAATAAGCTAACTCCCCTTCCGGAGTAATTTTCACATAGCTGGATTGCCAGCCCGGAGGTAATTTGGTCTGGGCAGATACACTCACACAAAGTGTTATCGCCAATATACCTCCCACAAGTTTCTTTACACGATTCATTCTATTCTCAATTATTAGTTTGTATATAAATTCAGTTCAACCTTCTCACCCGCCACAGTCGGTATCTGCAGATATTCTCCATAAAGTATGTCCGATTTTCCATTTTCCCGGATAACTTGCACAGGGTGTCCTTTCCATGGGTTCTCTATTTTACAGACACGTCCTTTCTCACTAACCAGAGTTACTCCCTGAATTAGTCCTTCTTTCAAAGTAGAAGTAACCAAAAACGCACCATAAGCTCTCAGATTTTCAAAAGATGCATCCTTCTTATGATTCCAATTGGGGAAAACACGAATAACACCCTCATAACTTTGTAGCAGCATCTCATTAATAGTAAGAGGAACAGCGGCCAAAGTTTCAATGCCTCCCCCACCTTGCACAATCCAGGAATTGGGATATACATCCATCTCAATCCGTTTCTTCAAATAAGATAGAATCTTATCCGAGGGATACCCCACACGTACAGCTCCGGGATAACAGGTTTCAATTCCATTATTAGATGTATTTCCCCAATCATTCGGATCACGTTGCTTTTCCGTCCAATGTGCCACATCTTCCAGCAAGATAGTATTGAAAGCCGCATCTGTCATGGGCCCCACAACACCAGCAGGGAGAATCAAACCATGAATAGATACCCTGTTCAGCCCCGATGGACGCACTTCTTTATCCTGAGGTCCCTTCTCCATATTCTTCAAACTTTGACGTCCGTCTTCTGTAATACCTAATGGGTATTCACTCAGTTTCTCCAAAATATCCTGCCAACGGGATTGCCGTGTCTTATCAATGGAAAGGAAATCACTCATATCCATCACACCCTGAAACAGCATACGAACCAAACCCAACGAAAGAGTTGAATTAAAATCACCTAACCGATTACGCCAGACACCTCCATTACGTTTATTGGGCATAACCTCGTTGAAATGATCCATACGAATGACATAACGTCCATCCTCTAAAGAGAGATAATCTTCCCAAAAATCCGCACAGGCCAGAAGATACGGATATACTTTACAGGCATACGCCTCATCATACGTACTGTAATATCGCATCAACATATTTCCAACACTAAACACCGCATTGATTTTCTGTCCCAGAAACTTATAACCACCATCAATTGTATTTTCACGGGTCGAATACTTTTCCTGCATTTCTTCAGGAGTTAACGGCCACATAGCTGTACATAAACCTTTAGGACCGATACCCACCGGATAATAGATACCCTTGCAATTCAGCAATTCCTGTGCATGCTTCCGTCCAGCCTCCATATAATCTAATATAGGCTGATCAAAATTATCTGTCAGACTAATATGATTGGAAGAAAATGACGCCCAGTAAGGTGCCTGATAATTATAATTCAGATGATAATCACCTCCCCATGCCGCTTCGTCACGCGTAACAAATGGTCCCCAGATACCTGGTGCAAACTTGCCCTCACGGGAAGAACAAGCAAACAAATATTGCGACTGATAGTAATACTTTTCAAAATAACTATCACCTATATTAATATGAGACTGTTTCCAAAAATGATTCCACCAGGAATGATGTTCTTTCCGTAAATGCTCAACACCCGCTTCCGTTACTTTCTCTGCTTCTGTAATTGCTTTGTTTTTCCAATCCGGTGTATCATGATTCGTATAAACAGATATAACCAATTGTACTTTCTTTCCGGGAATCAAGGAGAATTCATCAGAATTTGAGTTTAAAGCCAATGCCACATGAGTAGGCCAACGCAGCAATTCCGTATTTTCAAATGAACGACTTACCCACATTACTTTATCTTTGCCTCCCGCAGTAGTCGAAGTATTACCTTCCGCAGCCCATAAACGCAAATGGGCAGTAACGGCTTTGTCCGATTGCAATTCTATGATAATCTTATTATCCGTTGCAGCAACCCATGCAGACAAATTCAACTGACAATGAGGAGTAGTGAATTTAGTTCTGATTTCAGCTGATCCGGGCAATTGTTCCGCATAGTAAGTAGCTCCTTGCAGTTCTTTTATCTCAATATCCAGTCCGCCCGGGAGCGCAATACCTCCCGGATAAACAGGATAAGCCCTCCAAAAATCATTTTTACCAATATAAAAACAGAGTTTATCAGGAGTACCTCCCATTGTGATACCGATATCTCCATTACCGGCTAAAGGAGCATCCGGAGTTTTGGTAGTGGGAACATGCTGTGGGGATGAAGTAAAGACGGCTTTATAATTATCAATGGCAAACTGAGCTTTCACCCCAATAGTGCTCAGCAATGCTACGCCCAAAATAAAAGCCTTGTGTGTATTCATAGTCTATAATCATTTATCTAAAACAAAAATAGACGTATCTTACCAACAAGGCTTGCAATATTATTTCAATCGTTTGGAGAAATGGCTCAAAATGCGTTTTTTAACGCATTAACCCACTATAGAAGTTGTTTTCCCTTTCTCTTTTCCTTCGGGAAGAGAAAGACGCACCTTTTTATGATTCAACTCAAGTTCTGCAACATTTCTCTGTTGAGTCGGATCGGCATAGTTTATTATGTACCGACCGGATTCATTTTTCCGTATCATATAAATTCCGGGAGTTTGAATATTCAATATAAAATCCGTACTTACAGTTAATTGTACCGGCTGATAAGCGGCCACCCAACAAGTAGTATTTCCTTCACTATAGACAGCTTGAGCAGTAGCATCATTACGAAGTATTTGTATATCCGATAAATTAAAAGCAGCCACATTTTCCTTGTCCATTCCGGGTAATATCAAATATTGATATGTACCTTGTTTAGGTGCAACACCATGCGTCAAATAGATGGCAGTCACCTCTCCATGTGTTTTTTCCGGGTGATACATTTGCATCACATCATACCATGATCCCGTACGTTCTGCTGTTTCAGCTACAACTTCATGAGTATTGCCCCATACAATATATCCCGTATTATTATGAAAATAGCGTTGTTCCTTTCCCTTAGCAGATTGCTTTGTATTCACAACATTCCATCGTGCATTTTCCCAGGAAAGCAGTTCCCCATTTTTATGGCATTGCTCTATAGAAGTGGTAACAATAAGATTACTATCTGCTTGTATACCAGCTCCCAAACAAAGAATAAAGTCATCCGTACAAACCCATGCTTTATGAGCCTTCACTCCGGCACGATCTAACTCCATAACAGTCATACCTTGTTTTCCATCCGAAACAGCTCCTACAAAAGTTCCTTTATTACGAGGCTGATAACTTTTAATCAGAGGCATAGGTGCATTATCTTCAAAAGCTGTTACTCCCGGTAACTTCCGCCAGTCCCAAAGAGGAAAAATATCCAGATACTCTTTACCATCTTTATAAATATAAGTAGCTCCATCTGCCATATAATACCCTTTCATATTATCGCCATTCATCATTTCCGTACCGATAATACGGTCAGAAGCCATTTTTATAGACGCCATCCAGGAAGGACGACGATGAATTGTATAATCCGACTGCCAGAAATGCTTATGTCCCGTAAGTACATTCACCGCAGGCGCAGGATAATTATCACGAAGCAGAGCTGTTGCCACAGCCATGCACTCATCTGATTCACCTCCACCTAACTCCGAGGTTGCAAATGCAAGACTCAGTGCTTTATGTACGGGAGCATGATGAAACAGTTGACGTCCCAAAGCATTCACATCCATCATTCCTTTCCAGATTACCCAACGATATCCCTTATCAATCAGTGTACTCAGAATACTCAACTGTTTATCATCAAATGCTAACGACGTCCCTGAAAATAATCCGGAGAAGAAACTCATTCCGGATACGAACGAAAGCCCATAATTACCAAACTGCTGCTGAGCGCCATGCTGGTGGAAGCACCAATCGTCTTTTATACCTTCTGCTCCACCCGTGACTATTTCAGATGCAATGGTATCACGCGCCATCTTTACCAACTCATAATCATTCTGTAATAATGCACGCATCATCACATTTCCGGCAAGCCATACCTTATTCTGTCCGGTCATCCCAAACTTAGCATTCTCCATTACAGTTATAGCGTTCTGTTTCTCCACAGGGGTCAATTGCTTCTCAAACAAGATAAAAACCGTGCCGAGTGTTTTAGGAATACCTATTTGATTATACCACCAGTTCAAACATACCGGTTTAGCAGTAAACCAATAATTCAAAGCTTTATGAATAACCGCTTCCACCTCCGAAGAACGATAGTAGGAAGTCTGATCGGAGTTATAGAGCTTTACCAGCTCCAGAATACGTTCCGCATGAATTTTAGGCTCCCAGCCGGAACGCTTTTTGTCATCGTAATTAATATCCGGCCATGTTCCGGCTTCCGTGAAAGAAGACAGATAAGTTTCTACTTTCTTTAAATCAAAAGGATATCGCTGATGCAACTCTACCACAACCTGATCCGAAATCTCTGTTTCCGGTTGAATAGACGAAAGGATGGACAATAAACCAAACGGATCTTTACCGGAAGGAACCAACATTCGGGCATAATTTTGCTTGATACGCACCAACTCATCCACACCACTTGCCTGTACAGTAACAGATACAAGTAATACACTAATTATAATCAGATTACGCAAAATTCTCATTCCTGTTTATTTTTTCAGTTGTTCTGTTTCCATTATAACAGCCGCCCACAATATACCGGCAACAGCCTCTTTGGCATTCAATATTTTGGGAACAGTAACATATTCTACAAAATTCTTTTTAATCACAACTCCATCACATGCTCCTATCACATCCAGTAAGCCTCTGTCATTCACCTGTATAAAAGGAAAGAGACTTTGATATCCCCTATATGCAACCGGAGTATATTCCTTTGCTTTTAAGAGCCCTAACTCTACACCACGCTGAATAGAGTATACAAACATAGCAGTTCCGGATGGATCTACAAAATTTAAAGGATTATCTCCTTTATCCACAACCATAAACCAACCACCGGTCTTCTTATCCTGCACTTCTTTCAGCCCTTTACACATTTTCAAATAAATATCAAGGACCTGCTGATAATTCGGATGTGTTGTTGGTAGTAAAGCCAGTAGTTCAGGTACCACCAAAGTGTACCACCCCATGCCTTCACTCCATACCTCCGGTGACAGTCCGGTAGTTTTATCCGCCCACACAGCCTTTTCAGGCTCTGTAGTCCATGCATGAAGGATAAGTCCATCCGGGCGTTGCAAATGACGGGCAGCAGTAATAATATTCCTACATGCCACATCATAGCAATAATCGGCTTCTCCCACATATTGTGCACAACGTATAAGGAACATTTGCATCATAAAAACACCATCTATCCACATATTAGGACTCCGGTTTCCATGCCAGAACTGTCCATCGGAACTGGGATAGTGATCCACAGCTTTCAATATTTGCAAGGCAGCTTTCTTGTATTTCTCATCACCCGTACGCCCATATAATGTACAAAAGGCCGAACCTGTCATAAAATTATCGAGATTCGTTAATCCACCTCCTTTGTAATTACCCGCTTCATCGACGAAATGATCCATATATTTCTTTATATATTCCAGATACCTGCTATCACCTGTTAATTGTCCCAAACGGTCCATAGCCTCAAACATGTATCCCTGCACATATGTATAGTCTTTCCAGTAAGCCATCCGATAATCCGGATATCTCGTCATCACTGTTTCCGACAAAGGTATAGCTAAATATTTCGGAGTAACTCCGGGTGTATATCCCAGTTTAGCTTCCGGCACTCCCTGAGAAGTAGTTCGCCGATAGCGGGTAGTAGTCTCCTGAGTAACCAGCATAGTAACCTCTCCTTCCACTACCGTACCGGCTGTATGTTGAGTTACTACCCGATTTTGAGCCATAGAAGAATGACTTGTGCCGACTGCACATACGATACAAACTCCTACTATTATTTTCCGTGTTATTATCATAGTCATTATTGATTAAATCCAAATCAACGGGTTACGTACAGGCAGATTACGCACCACTTCGTCGGTTACAGGGAAATGTTCTAACTTCTCCCACGTTGACTGCCAATTTTTATTATGAGTCTGTAGCGCACCGAATATCAGGAAAGGATGCGCTACCGGCCATTCATCCCAATACATTACATCTTTCGTATAAATCCAGCTTTCTCTATCAACGACATAGGGATAGATAAAATTAATACCCTTCTCCATATTCTTACCTCCCTCTGCCGTATAAGTCCATAAATTATCATTCTTATCCGAAAGCGTCTGGCATATTGTTGCCATGGCATCCAGATTAAATAAAGAATAACCATAAGGTTTCGTACGTGCTGTCTCCAACGGAAAACTACCGTCTTCCGCCATCTGCTTAGGTAAAAGTACTTCTTTATAACGCCGCTTACAAAAATCCATCATATCCTTATCACCAGCATAACGGGCAAATACAGCAGCCTGCATCACCCAGCAAGTTCCATGATTATTCTTAGCATTCATCTCGTCTATGCCATACTGATGTGTGAACATCCATTTCAAATAATCAGCAAACCACTGTTTAGTAGACTTTATATCATCCTTAGACAATACTCCAAGCTTTTCTAACTGCCATAACGATTGGGCTACTTCCATAAGATGTACCGTATCAATGATGCCAATACCACGTCCTGTAGCAATTCCCTTAATAGCTTGCGCATACTGCAAGTTAGGATTCATTTTTGTAGACTCATTCACAAACCAGGCACGCACATGCGTCAGTATCGCATCCACATATTCTTTATCCTGAGTCAATAAATAAGCAGAGGTCAGATTACCTACGATTGAACTAAAACGTATCATAGCATGACGATGAGCTACAAAATTATCCGGATTGGTCTCGCCATCCCGACGCACATAAGGTCCGTCAGGATTCAAAGTATCCGGCCACCAATAATCACCCTCCGAATAAAAATCATGTATATCCCCTGCACTGCGTTCCGCTATAAAGGCGGTAACCGTTACCGGTTCCTCCTTTATATTCATAGCGGCACGTTCCAGTATACCCTGCTTTAAAACACACTTCACAAAATCTTTACCGTCTTTATCCGATGTACACGAAATAGCCAGAAAAGAACAGATCCCTAAAAATAACATACCTACCTTTTTCATAATCTTACTGAACCGTTATAAATGATGTTTGGACTTTATCAGCTTTTACAGCTACACAGGAAGTACCGCCTTGCGTACGAACCCGTATTTGTGCCCGCCCGTTACGTGCCTGTACTTTGCGGGAACCGGTTGCCGTGCCCTGATTCTGTATCAGTTCTCCGTCACCGGCAATATCGAAAGAAACAAAAACTCTGGAATCAAGACACCTGATACCATTACTATCTACCAACTGGGCTTCAACTTCAACAATTCCATCTTCTTTAGGAGTAGAAGTTACCCGGAATGCATGTTCCTTCCCCCACTTCTCGGTCTGATATTCAAAGCTCAATTCATCAGCAAGAGCTTCTTTTCCAGCAGCCACAGCACGCAATGTATTCTGCCCCTTAGCAAGCTTCACATTCCAACGCAAACCCGCTGCGGGAAAATCCTGACTATTACGCTTGCGTATCCCCTGGCTTTGTCCGTTCACAAACAGTTCCACCGATGGACAGTTAGAGTAAACCAAGACCTCTTTTTCTTCATCGGCATCTCCCCATCTCACAGGCCAACCATGCCCATAGATATGAACCATAGGCTTTTCTGTCCAATAGGATTGGAATACGTAATAACTTTCCTTTTTCGTAAAGTCACGTTCCACCACTCCTTTCTGATTCATATATGGTACCGGATTATCCGGACGCACCGGTGTGGAAAAGTCCTTAAACGGCCAATAAGCAGCACCGGTCAGCCAAGGCATATTCTCCTGCTCCTTCAAATGCCAATCTATCAGCTTAACGATATAACTTTCCGACCAGTCTCCTTTCTTCAACACCAGAGCCGAACCATTCAGAGCTGCATCGCCATCACTTTCACCTTCTTTTCGTATAGGAGCAGTAGCCTCCGCATGACGTCCGGCATGGCTATCACCACCCCACTCTACATGCAGAAAATGTTTCACCTTCTCCATTTCTTCTTTGGACATCTGCTGATAATCTGTATAAACCCCACGATACCAACCGGCCCAGATAGAAGGAGAATATACATCTACAATATCGCTACAGAATGCACAACGGCGAATTGCCGTCTTGCGTTCGGCATCAAGATGATGTGCCAGTGTATTCAACTCACTCATCAGACTCCGTATCTCGCGTTGTTCAAATTCAGGAAAGTCATTCGGCCAGTCATTCTCATTACCCAATCCCCAGATTATCACTGAAGGGTGGTTATAGTGCTGGGTTATCATATTCGTCAACATACGTTTCGCTTGCCCGCGATAAGTTTCATTCCCCACACCACCACGGCACCAAGGAATTTCTTCCCAAACCAGAATACCCAGTTCATCACAAAGATTCAAAATGATCTCAGATTGCTGATAATGTCCCAGACGGATGAAATTCACCCCCATCTCTTTCATCATTTTCATTTCCTGTATCATCTGCTCCTCGGTCATGGCAGCAGCTACTCCTGCATGATCCTCGTGCCGATGTGTTCCACGCAACAAGAGACGCTTTCCATTCAGCATGAAAGGCCCCTTATCTATAAATTCAAAAGAACGGAAACCGAAACGTTCACTCGCTGTCATTTTCTGCCCATTGGCAGTTACAGTAACCTCGCAAGTATATAATACCGGATGATCTACATCCCAGAGTTGTGGTTTATCAATCTGAATATCCAGCATATCCAAATCTCCCAACGGAGTTATTTTATCCAGTGTACGGGTAGATACCACTTCACCTTTAGCATTCTTCACAGTAACCTCCACCAGTGCTTCACGTACATCTGCAGGATTATAGAATGTACCGGATACCTTTAACGTGCCTTTTTTCAATTTAGCGTCCAATGCCGGTTCTATCCGGAGAGAAGCCACGGAGACTTCCGGAAGATACACCAGATTCAGATAACGGTAAATACCGCCATACAAATTGAAGTCCGATAAATCCGAAGGTATCATTTCAGCATCCCGGGTATTATCACAACAAATACTCAATGGAATTTCACCTCCAAAACGTTCAGCATCTTTGCTTGCCAGAAAAGCTCGCACGGCATCTGTTATATCTACATTCCAACTATCATATCCACCGACATGGCTACCCACTTTGGTCATATAAACATATACATCCGTCTTCTGTCCTGCCCCTTCGAATTCCAATACCATCCGTCCGTCAGGATATGGATTATCCAGCTTCAGGCGTGTTTTATACCACCCCGGCCCCTGATAGTAATTCAAATCCGGATCGACAGCATCCTCCGCATTAAAGCAGTGGGGCAACGTAACTTTTGTCCATATAGGTTGTTCTTCCGGCTGGCCTTTCTTTATAGGGCGTACCAGTTCCCAGATATTGCCCACATCCTGACGGAGAAACTCCCAGTTATCCGTTAACCGGATCTTATTGCCCATCACAGGCACCTTCGCAAAGGTACCTGCAACAAAGCAACTCATCACTAACAATGCAATTATACGTCTCATACCTATTGATTCTCCACGTTTACAGAATAGCCGTACCTTCTTTCTCTAATTTAGCTTTCTTAAGCAAAGCTTCCAGGAAGTAATAGTCTGCATAAACCAAAGGCACGTCTCTCTCAAAGTTATGCGCACCTGTGCTGTGCAAGAGTAAGAATCCACGGTCACCATCCAATTGCGCACGATAGTTCTTGCTTAAGCTCTCAACAATCGTATCCGCCCATTTCTTGTATAATGCTGCTTTCTCCTGATTGTACATGGACAATTCGTACATGGCACAAGCCATCACTGCAGCAGCAGAAACATCTCTCGGTTCGTTCGGAATACCCGGAGCATCAAAGTCCCAATATGCAACCATATCTTCCGGCATGGTAGGATTGGTAAAGATGTAATTGGCTATGTTCTCAGCTTGCGACAAGAATTCCGGAAGTTTCGTTTCGCGATAACACATGGTATAGCCATACAAGCCCCATGCCTGACCTCTTGACCAGGCAGATTCGTGATTGTATCCCTGATGCGTATGCTTATGAAGCACGTCTCCGGTGATTGTATCATAATCTATTACATGATAAGAGCTATAATTATCGCGGAAATGATTTTTCATTGTAGTGCGTGCATGTGTATTTGCAATGTTATAATACACAGAGTCGCCGGTTTCCTTAAACGCCCAGTACAGCAATTCAAGGTTCATCATATTATCGATAATAACCGGACATTGCCACTTGTCGCGGCTGTGATCCCAGGAACGGATACAACCAATTGTTGGCTTATAGCGGGTAATCAATGTGGCTGCAGATTCCAGCAAGATATCTTTGTAGTTTGCATCATTGGTCAGGCGATAACCGTTACCAAAGCTACAGTACATTTTGAATCCCATGTCATGCGTTCCGCCATTCGTTTTCTGGTCTTCTATATTAGCGGTAAATGCCTGCGCTTGCTTCTTCCAGAAATCATCTTGTGTATACTCATACATATACCACAATTCACCGGGAAAGAAACCACTGGTCCAGTCTCTTGATGCTACCAGGCGCAAGGCACCGTTATCTTCTATCGTGCGGGGAGAAACCAGTTTCCTCTTCAGTTGTTCTTCCGGCATGCTTGCTTTAGCAGAATCTATTTGCGTAAATGCATACTTCAACTGCTGTCCGGCAAAATCAAAACTGTCTTTTACGACATCCGTTTCTTTTGTCGCTTGGCTGCATGCTCCACATACGACCAATAATGATACTAATCCTGTTTTAAATTTCATAATAGTCATTCTTACTAATGTTGATATTGATTTAAAGATTAAATTCTCCATAAAAAGATTGCGCTAAGATAGGCGATTTATCTTAGCGCAACTTTCAATATTGTCTTATTCATTTGAAATTCTATTCCAAACGATATGTAAAACAGGAGCTATTTGGGAGTTTCTCCCTTATCATTATGCCTTTGTACCCACTCTGAAGGTGAATAGCCATAAAATGACTTGAAGCAGTTGGTGAAATAAGCATGACTATTGAAGCCCGTGTAGACCGATATTTCAGAAACCGTATAACTGGATTCCAACAAGAGTTTGGCAGCTATCTCCAAACGTTTATTACGTATCAACTCTGTTGGAGAAAGCTCTGTTACCGCTTTCAGCTTCCGGTACAGGTTGGCACGGCTCAGCCCTAACTCCTGGCTCAACAAGTCTACCCCAAGCTCCGGATTAGAGATATTCTTCTCTATAATCTCAAAGAAACTCTGCGTAAACCGATCATCCCCCGAAACAATCTCGATGCCCATCGCTTCCGGAGAAAACTTCTTTCCATATAGTTTCTTCAGTTTCTCACGGGATTCCAGCAAACTGTTGATACGGCAAATCAGCACATCCATACTGAAAGGTTTCACGATATAGTCATCAGCGCCCACCGAAAAGCCTTCCTTGATATGAACCACCATAGACTTAGCTGTCATCAGCACTACCGGAATATGCCCAAGTTGTAAATCCTGCTTCACACGTGAGCACAGTTCCAATCCGTCCATCTGCGGCATCATGATATCACTCAGTATCAAATCCGGATATTTCTCCAGACTCAGTTCCAGTGCATCCTTACCATTGTTTACATCCAGCACATAGAAATAAGGATCCAGACATTCTTTAACATAAGCTCTTACTTCATCATTATCTTCCGCCAGAAGTACAGTCCACTTCTTCTCTATCTCAAAATGCATTTCCTTGGCTGACGGGATAACGTCCTCCACTACCTGCTCTTCATCATCCTCCACTAATTGCTCCTTGCCGTAGACAGAATTGCTGATCGGAATATAAACCTTGAAGATCGTACCCGTAGGATGATTATGGGATACGGAAATAGTGCCTTTATGCAGAAGCACGATTGAGCGTGTCAGGCTCAGACCGATACCCGTACCCACATTCTCTTTATTGTCATCTTCACCCTGATAAAAAGGTGCAAATATATTCTTCATATCTTCCTCCGTAATACCCTTCCCGGAATCGGTAACCGAGAGACAGGCAAACCTGGTATCGGCAGGCATCTTATTCAATTCCGCCTGCTGTTCCGACGGAAGTTCGGCAAAGGTACACCGGGACAATGAAAACACAACTTTGCCATTATTCGGAGTAAACTTCATCGCATTGGACAAGAGATTAAAGACCACCTTTTCCACGACAGACTTATCAAACCATGCCGACATTCTCTCCTCACTCTTCTCAAAAGTAAATTCTATGGATTTCTTTGCTGCAAGATGGTTGAATGCATAGTAAATCTCTTGCAGGAACAGATTCATATCCATTTTGGCAATATGCAATTTCAATTTACCCTCCTGGTTCTTGCGCAGATCCATCAACTGATTCACGAGCAGTAATAAGCGTTGGGCATTACTGAATATCAGGCTCAGCTTATTCTTCACACTGGAAGAGAATTCCGGCATAGACACCAGATCCTGTAAAGGTGCAATAATCAATGTAAGCGGAGTGCGGAGTTCATGGGAGAAATTGGTAAACATACGTATCTTCGCCTGATGGAACTCTTCCAATTGCAGTTTCTCCTTCTGTTTGAATTGCAATTCACGTTCCAGCTTTTGCTTCTTCGATATATAATACATGATAAGTGTCATTATAAAGACAAAAGCAATGGCATAAAACAAGTAAGCATACCAGGTTTTCCACAAGGGTGGATGCACAATGATGCGTATCTTACGTGTCTGTTGACTCCAGACTCCATCATTATTAGAAGCCTTCACTTCAAATACATAGGTTCCCGGACTTAAGTTCGTATAGTAGGCTTCCCGACGATTGCCAATATAATTCCAATCTTTATCGTAGCCTTTCAGGAAAGTGGCATACTGATTCTGCCGGGCAAAAACAAAGTTCAGTGCACAGTAACCGATAGAGATATTATTCTGATTATAACTCAACTCTATTTCTTCCATACCATCCAGCACTGTGTCCAATATTCCGGTTTCATCTTCCGGTTCAATCACCTGGTTATTCACTACCAATTTCGTGAAAACCAATGGCGGTACAAAAGAGTTTAATTGCAACTCCTGCGGGCTAAAGGTCACAAAGCCATTGTTACCGCTAAAGCAGATTTCTCCATTGGGGAGTAACAAACCACTATGGGGAGTAAACTCATAGACTCCGATTCCATTCAGAGAATTGTAATTGGTAAACTCCTCTGTCTTCAGATTGTATTTCGAAATACCATTGCTCGCACTGATCCATAGATTATTGTCGCTATCTTCCACAATGGAGCAAATATCATTCTCTATCAATCCCTGTTCCTTCGTTACAGTCTTTACGATTCCTTTCTCTTCTTCGTACAAAGCAATACCTCCGCCGAACGTACCAATCCAGATACGACCGGAACTATCACGCACAATACCCGTCACGTAATTACTAAGCAACCGACGAGGCTCTTTCTCATCCGTATCATAGTAAACCACCTCTTCCCTATTTACATCGTACTTTATCAGACCATCATTACGGCTGCCAATCAGCATTACCCCATCACGCAACTTCAGTATGCAACGCGAACTGGCAAACAGACAACTGTCCTTTCCGCCATTAATAGGAAAGTGTTTCTGAAGTTCCTTTTTATCCGACAAGCGCATCACTCCCATACGCGAATCGGAAGTTATAATCCACAGACTATTATCCTTATCACGAAGCATGGAGTAAATGGACATTTCCCCCGGTAGCTGATAATAGAACGTATATTTCTTAGTACGAGTATTGAATTGATAGATAGATCCCTTATTCGTTCCGCACCAAAGTATATCATCTTCCAACAGAAGCCCTTTTATAATATTCTGGCTGTACTGTAACTTTGAAGCCTTATCTATCGGATAATATGCATATTGCCTGTTTTCCAGATTATAATCGAGCAGCCCTCTGCCCTCCGTTGCCATATATAAACAACCGCCGGGAGTGGAAACCATACAACCGTATATCCCAAACAATGCATCAAACACCGTAGCAGGGTCATGGAAATCAAAGCGGTTGTTAAAGCGGCTGGAGAAGCTCACTCCGCCGGCATACGTCCCCACCCATACCGTCTGACTTCTGTCTACAAACAACGAATAAATGGAAAAGTGACTCAGATTCCCCTTTTCAAGGGAAGCATCCGTATGTTTCCAGAAAGAATTAGTAGAAAGATCGATAGTATATAGCCCGTCGAATGTACCGATAAGCAACATTCCGCGCAACTCTGATATGGCTCTGACGCTATTGCTCGTCAGAATACTGTTGCCCTTATGATAGGTCACCATTTCCTCTTTCTCAAAGTTTATGCGATACAATCCGCTCAGTCCGCTTCCCACCCATAACGTTCCGTTTGAATCTTCATAGATAGTAGAGATACTATTGCCAAGCAGATGAAGTCCCGGCGTCCGGGTGGTCAGCTGCCGTTGCACTTTCATGTTCATATCGCAAACAAACAGCCCTTTCGTAGAAGTACCTATCAGAATTTGATGCTGCTTCGTTTCGTAGACTACAGAGATAAATTCATCTTTGATCTTCCCGTTCAGGTCTATACGCTGAAATACATCCATTGCAGGCACATACAGGTACAGCCCCTTGGTAGTTCCTATCCAAAGGCGATTACGGGAGTCTACCGTCAGGCAGCGTACTTCACTTTTGGCAAAAGCACCGTATCGTTCGTCAACAAACGGCTTGATACGGTTGGTTTTCAGGTCGAGTTTATTCAATCCGCGTGCCGTACCAATCCACAAATTGCGGTCGTTATCTTCGGCTAAACTCCAGATATGATTATCACTCAGGGTCAGAGAGTCTTTCGGATCATGTTTATAGATCACGAACTCACTGCCATCATAACGATTCAATCCGTTGCGCGTACCAAACCAGATGAAACCTTTGGTATCCTGGAATATTTTAAGCACAGATATCTGAGACAAACCATCTTTCAGATTCAGGTTTGAGAAATAGAAGTTCTCATTATTCTGCGCAGTTACTTCCAGGGTTGCTAACAAGGTTATCAGCAAAAGAATATGTTTTCTCATAGGTCAAAAAAATGTGATAGGCTTATTTCGTCAACAACTCCGTAGCGCACCATAACAATGGAGCATGAGCGTGCAGGTCACCGGTGATTTGTTTGCGGTTCATGTAATGGTTCTTGTCATTCTTGATATTGGTTCCCTCGCATACGTTTGTTACCTCGTCTTCATCATTGATATATGAAACCAATGCCAGCCATCCTTTTGTGGCGGCAGGAGCATAGGTTTTCTTATCGAGCCAACCATGTTTCACACCCACCAGCATGGCATAGGTAAACATTGCCGTACCGGAAGTCTCTTTGTACGAAGCGGGTTCATCAATCAACTGGTGCCACATTCCATCGGGGTCCTGATTTTCGAGTAAAGTAGCCATCATCTTTTTATAGGCTTCCATAATAACCGGACGGTTCGGATTATCCTTCGGAAGTACGGAAAGCAGACGGGACATTCCGGCAGCCATCCAACCATTGCCACGTGCCCAGAAGAAAGGGGCTGTGGGAGCGTGATAGAAAAGGCCGTTCGGTCGTTGTATCTTCTCCAGATACATCGCCATTTCAGCAGCGGCGCGGTCTATATACTTCCGGTCACCCGTAGCCAGATAAGCTTGCGACTGTATGGTGGTTATCATAAACATGTCGTCAATCCATACACGCGTTTGCCAGGAATAGCCCTGCTCGGCATACGCTTTCTCCTCCGGCTTGGCATCGGCAGGAACTTCCCATTGGGTATCGGCATATTTCATTCCGAGATCGAAATATTTCCGGTCGCCCAACTTCTGCATATAGATTTCGAGGGGAACAGCGCCTACCACGTTATAGTCTACGTGCACCATGCGGGGAAGCATATTCTTTTCTGTAGTAAACAAGGGTTCAAAGCGTTCCTTCAGCCGTTGCTGCATATCTTTATTTTTCACGGCTTTACTGAACCATAAGGCGCCCAACCAGGTGCAGGCATCAGGATAAGTCACATAATTGGGAGCTTTTTCCGCCCGCGGATTTCCAAAGCGGGTATGAGGGGTGACCAGGAACTTATTGACTATACGCGTACCTATCACTTTCGGATCGGCATCTTTCATACGTTTCTTCAAATCGGCATCCCGGGCGTTCATTGTTCCACACCAGCCTGAAAAGGCGGCAAATAGGATAAGTAAAATCTTGTGCGTCTTCATTCCATAGTATTGTTAGCAGATTAATAACTATGGCAAAATTAGGGAATTTGAGTCTGAAGGGTTTGAAAGATCGTTCCAAATGCTTGAACTATTAGCTCAAAATAGCGTATATAGACCTCTCAGACAGGATAGTTCAGCGATAGAATTAGAGATTGGCAAACTGATTCACCACAATCATCAAATTCTCGCTTTATTGAGATCAAATACTCACCGTAGCGAGAGTTTTTTCTCATCGTATTGAGTATTCTTTCTCATCGCATTGAGCAAATATTCTCAAAGGGGTGAGAAAGAATAAGAAATTTACTGCTTACGCTGACTATACCCTGCATAAATCATCAGCGCAAAAGCGCAGGCGTACGTAATGAAGACGGCAGTCAGTCCCGGCGGTGTATCGCCTCCGCCATACGAATGAAGACCGGACAGATAGTAGTTCACACCGAAGTAAGTCATCAGTACCGAAGCAAGGCCCAGTACGGACATGACACTGAATGCATAATCCGAACGGAGGACGGGAAGAAAGCGCGCATGCAGGATAAAAGCATAAACCACCATCGTAATCAATGCCCAAGTCTCTTTAGGGTCCCAGCCCCAATAACGTCCCCATGACTCATTTGCCCAAACAGCACCGAGGAAGATGCCTGCCGTCAACAGATAAAGCCCTATATGCAGGGACATTTCATTGATGATGCGGAGTTCGCGGATATGGGGCTGCAACAAGGCTACTTTCGACGGATTGCCGGCACTCATGAATGCAAGGGTAAGCAAACCAAGCAGGAAACTAATACCGAAGAAGCCATAACTTGCCGTAATTACAGCCACATGTATCATCAGCCAATAAGACTTCAACACCGGAACCAGGGGAGTGATTTCGGGATCCATGAAATTCAGGTTGGCAACAAACAAGATGATACCTGCGAAGAAAGCCGCCAAAGCCAACGTCATGGAGGAACGCTTGATAAACAAAAGTCCCGCCAACGCTGTAGCCCAGGCTACATATATCATGGACTCATAAGCATTGGCCCAGGGAGCACGCCCGGATATGTACCAACGGATACCGATTCCGGAAGTATGCAACAAGAAGATCAGCACAACCAATGCCACCAAGGGAATGATAACGGTTTTAACCCAGCGTCTGGGTTTCAGCAACTGCCCTACCACGAATATCAACAATAACAGTCCGACCGCCATATAACCCATAGCCGACCAGAAGAACAAATGTGCTTTATTATAAAACAATTCCCAGGACACTTGCTTCTCCGTCAGCAAAGGTGTAGCGCTCTGTTTCTGTTGATACACGTTCATCATGGAAAGCACCTCTCCCGCGCTCTCCCATGTACCGGTACGCAAGGCATCAGAAGCCTCTCCCAGATACCACGGCATGATTTTCGATACGAACAGAGAGTCTTTCCCGGAATACACACTTAAATCATCTCCCGGAGAATACCATTTGCCACTCGTATCTCCCGGCAACGGGAACAGTGCAAACATCTTTCCTTGTTGCAGGGAATACAGGATATTAATCTTTTCGTCCAGTTTCAACAGATCCTTTTCAAGCCGCGAACGTTCGGCTGCCGGACGAGAATATGCCTTGTCTACGGCATCGGAAATCAGATAGCTGCCATCTTCACTGAATACATCAAAGAAACGGATATATTTACCTTCGGGCAGAGAATAGGCTTGCGGCAATTCTTTATTAGTCTGGTGAATAAAAGGAATATTTCCCCAGTAAGACGGATTCATAAGAAAACCGATAATGACTTGTTCGGAACTAAGTCCTTCGAAGGTATCGCTACGATAGATCTTGCGCAAGAGTTTGTCCGTATAAGTATCTACAGGTTCAATACGGCCTGTAGGACATTGTATCTGCATTCGCCCCCATTGCTCAGCCTGTTCCGCAGGGATGGTGTTCTTCAGCAGATGTTCCGTTTCTGCCTTTTGCGCTAAGGAAAGTGTGGGAAGAAAAGCCAGTAACAAAAGAGGAGTCACCCGTTTCAATTGTTTTGCCAGTTGGCGGAAACGAGACTTTTTATCTGCCAGGGTCAGCAACATACCGACAAGCAGCAGCAGATATCCGGCATACGTAATACCCGTTCCTGCCGTATCATTATTGACGGTCAAGATGGTGCCCTGTTCATCGGCATCATAGGAGGACTGGTAGAGCCGGTATCCCTGCTCATAAATCACCTTATTCATGTAGATGTGTTCGCTCCGTTCTCCCTCTTCCGTATGAATGGTAAGGAAACTCTCAAAAGAAGAAGGGCTGTGAGAACCGGGATAACGAACTAACTTAAAATCATCCAGACGGATGGAAAAAGGCAACGGGCGTTGATCTTCCGTTGTACGCATATGGGACACGGTTTCTCCTTCCCTGATATGCACAATGCCCTCAAAACCAAACATATTGGTCACCAATGCTCCCAGCAAGATTACAATAAAGGAGATATGCAACAGTAAGACTCCATACTTGCGCTGGCTCCACAGACGGGCTTGCCAGGCAGTAGCACAGAAATTGAGAATCAAAAGAAATTGCAGAAGATAGAAAAGCGGATTGTTATAGATTATTTCCCTTGCCATTGCCGTCCCTTGCGCCTTCTCGACAAAAGTTGCGGCAGCCAGCAGGATCACATAATGCACCAGCAATATCAATGTTATCTTCCACGAGGTGAACATCGCTTTCAGGGAGGAGCTTACTTTTTTCATGTGCGGATATATCCTTTCAATTGTTTTATGATCTATCTGTCATTCTATTGAAACATTGTTATTCTATTGAGACCTTCAACGTAGCCAACAATTCCGCCAGTGCCGGTGGCGTCAGTTGCTGGGCAGCATCAGAAAGAGCTTTCTGCGGACAGCAATGCGACTCTATAAACAGACCGTCGGCGTGCAAAGATATGGCTTTCTCGCAAATAGCCGCCAATAATTCACGTTTTCCTCCGATATGGCTCGGATCACAATAGAAAGGCAATTCAGGAAAATGAGTATGAAAACGTTCCGCCAACTCCCAAAGGGGGGCATTGCGGTAAGGAGAACTATCTACCGTACAAAAGCCACGATGAATGATGCGGATGTCTTTCAGTCCGGCCTGTTGAAGGCGTTCTACCGCACCAATCCATAAGTCTACGTCGGGACATACAGGATTCTTCACCCATACCGGCATATCGCACCCGCGCAGGGATTCTGCCAGTTCGTGCATCATAAAAGGGTTGACCGTAGTACGTGCACCAATCCAGATCATATCCAGACCGGCTTTCAGTACAGCTTCCACGTGGCAGGGAAGTGCCACCTCAGTCATAACCCGAAGTCCCAGTTCCTGTTGTATCTCTCGCATCCAGTCCAGTCCTTCTTCGCCAACTCCCTCAAATGTACCACAGCGCGAACGGGGCTTCCACAAGCCGGCACGCAGAATGCCAACGCCCATCTCTTTCAGTCCTCTTGCTGTTTCTAACATCTGTGTACGACTTTCCGCACTACACGGACCGGCCACTAAACCTATAGTTTTCATATTTCCATTCTCCACTTAATATTTAGTGATTAGGGTTTAGTGATTAGTGATTAACACTATGCGGTATGATAGCGCAGCCTATTAATCACTAATCACTAAACCCTAACCACTAAATTAATCTTCGATAATCACACGGAAGCCTACATTATATACTTTCTGCCAAGGCAGATACGATCTGCGGTAGTATGTGGTGGACGCTTTCGGATGATCATTCCATGATCCGCCTCTAACCACTTTCTCCGTACCCGTACCTTGCGTCTTTTCATTGTAAGGATAAGGCAGATAATCAGAGGATGTCCATTCGGCAACATTACCCTGCATATCATAGAGTCCCCACGCGTTAGCCTGGTATCCACCGCCTTTCACCATCAGCATATTGCCGTCATCCACACCATTTTCTTTAGGTTGATAAGTGTAGTACTTGTACCAAGGATCATTTTCCCGCATCGGCATCGGATTCACTCCCTTCACCGCCATCAGATTCAAATGCTTGTCAGCCAGATTCTCAAACTTACCAAAGTCCGTGTTTAAAGAACCATACCAGAACTCACCGTCGCTACCTGCACGGCAGGCCCACTCCCACTGAACCTCGGTAGGAAGAGTAACAGTCTTACCGGTCTTTTCACTCAGTTTCTTGCAGAATGCCATTGCCTCTTCCCAACTCACACGGATAGCAGGCTGTTCAGGGTTATTGGCAGGATAGCCTTGGTGTACATGATCTTTCCATAATTGGCGGATGAAGCGGCTGTCATGTTCCGGGAAGATTGTGCGGAACTGTTCATTGCTGACTTCGATCTCACCCATCCAGAATCCTTTCTTCACAACTTGCTTATGAGCAGGAGAGTAATCGGAATGACCTCTGTTACTACCCATCACAAATGAACCGGCAGGAACACGGACAAAATTCATCTTTACGCCCGGAGCTAATTCAATGCTCATTTTCGTTTCTCCTTCTTTGGCAAGCATAGTCTGGGCAGCGGCTTTATCAAACGGCCAGCCTTTGACTTTTACATCCTTGTCTTTATACTCCTTCTTTTCCGGTTTCACTGGAACCGGTTTCTCTTGTCCTTCCAGGTATTTGGCATACGAACGGATCTCAGCCTGCCAGTCTACACCGGAGCGGGCATATTTCTCCGTCAATTCCGTACGGCGGCTGATTTGTTCCACTCCCTTAAATTCATTGGCTTTAAACTTACCATGATAAGGAGCATTGAAGTCAATCCAGTTGTACAGAGCTTGCCATTCTTTGTCGGTCAGTTCCACTCCATGATGTCCCGTCTTCAATATCTTGATCAACGGACTCACGGAAGCATGATATTCATACGGATCGAGCACTTCAATCTCCGCTTCCGGACCTTGACGGTACACATAAGGATGCAGATTCAAGTAACTGACTCCGAAACCGGAGAACTTATCTATCTTCCCACCTGTAAAGTCAGCCAGTTTATTGGAACCATCGTGGCAGGCGATACAAGCACGATCCAGCACAGGCTGTACTTCCAAATCAAAAGTGAAAGAACGTACTCCACCTTCCGGCTTCGTAATTTCATGGGGCACCATAGCCGAAGCTTTCACACGTTTCGGTATAGGCAATTGATTCTGGTCTTCGTGGCAACCTACACAAGAAACAGTTTCTCCCGGCATACCGGTCAGCCAGCTACGCATCCACTGAATGGCACGTCCTTCCGAATCCAACGGCTGCAATGAGATCGGTGTATTGGCAGGAATCTTAAATATCGCGGAACCGTCTTCTTCTACAGGAACGGTACCCAGCAAGCGCTTGATATCCCAACCACTCTGAACACCTTGCGCCCAATGGTCGGACGGAGTTCTGTTATAAGCATATTCATAAGCAAGCACACGGAATGCTTTTACTGTACCACGGGGCACGCCTTCCAGACCTTCACCCTCGTATATATCCTGAATGAATACGGTAGCCTCTTTACTGGCCAGATTAATCTTTTCAGGAATCACCGGAGGTACCGGACGCTGTACAACCGGAGTCGGGCAAATAAGACCTTCACCTTCAAATTCGGCAATCAACGTGAGATTATCGTATATGTCAATCAGATAGACTCCCCACAGCGCACTTTCATTCAGCTTAGCAGTAACCAGGAAATATTTATCCGTCAAAGGATAAGGCTTGATAAACTGAGGCCATACGCCATCCACCAAACGGTCTTTTACAATCGGTTCTATCTTACGGTCGCGGAAAGGCAATTCCTGTAACATTCCTTTCTCTGACTTACGGCTCTTTGAAGGATCAAACAACATCAAACGACCGGAACGTGTCACACCATGGTGACCGGAAATCACACCGATAAACTGTGATGAACCACCGGGCAACGGTTTGGCATCGAACGTACTGTTCGGGAAGTAAGAACCACTACCGTACAAAGACTTCTGTTCCGTTCCGTCCGGATTCATGTGCATTACAAAGCGGGAGAAATAGTGAGTCAAATCCGTATATTCCCAACGTGTGTACATGATACGGCCATTATTCATAACCGTTGGCGCCCAGTTAGCATCCTGGTCAAAAGTCAGACGGCGCAAAGAACCATCTTTCGGATCATACAGACACATATTACCTACCTCATCATTACCATTCACGCAAGGTACACCGTTATAACCGATATTGGATACAGCGATAAGCTTGCCGGAAGGCAAATAAGTAGCATCAAAGAATTCCAGATCTTTTTCCGGGGTTTCTATGAGCTTCTTCAAACCGGTACCATCCAGTTTCACTTCAAATACTTGCCAGCGGCGGTCGGTATCTACCATAGAGAACATCAGGCGTTCAGCATCCCAATGTAGTTTCAAATCAGGAACAGAAGAACCGTTGGTAGGTTTAAAGATAGTACGAGTCTTAACATCTCCACGCAAGTTGGATAACTCTGCAATCTCAGCATTAAAACCACCGCGTGAAGCGGAAGTCTGGTTAGACCAGTTGTTATTCTGAGTACCCAGAGCACGCGGATTCACCTGACGGGCAGAAGTACCTATCTTATAACGACCGACAATGATCTTATCCATATCCAGTGCTGTATTTGCCAACAAGATATCACGCTTCAGTTGCAAAGCTTTGTTGGCAGCTTCTAGGGCAGAAGCCTCATTCTTATAAATGCTGGAGAATCCTTTTCCGGTCAGTAGCTTCAGTTCAGCAAGCTTGGCCTGGTTCGCATTCTTATCATAACCGGCATCTTTTGCCATATCGTTATAAGCTTCTTCAATGGCACGCATATTCAGCCAACTCAGGGACTCCTGCAACTGATATACTTTCATGGCCTCCTGTGCCAGATTCAAATAGCCGATAACCTGATCGTCCAAGGTAGGTTTAGAAGCAATCTGGGCAACTTGTGCTGTAAAATAGGATTTATCATTCAGCAAATTAATAACTTCCGTTGCTATATGCTTTTCGATGGCGGCATCATGGGTCGTAACCAGTGCTTTCATATCGCTTCCACCGAATGGCAGGAACAAAGTAGCCTCAGTCGGATATTTAGCAACGATATCCGAAGCAGCTTCCGCACCGGTAATCCCTTGGAGACGGAAAATCACCGTACCTGCAGAAGAACGGTTCTCCAATCCGATCTCCGCCTCAAAGCGGGTATATTTCTTATCCAGAGGAACCACGATTTGCGCATTGGCATTCGCCATAATCGTGCGTTTATAGGTTTTGCCTTTCATGACTACATCCTGTCCCTTGGCATTCTCATTAAAACGCAGACTGCCGCTACCTGTTTTCTTGAAAGTACTTTTCAGGTCGTTCAACCAAACAGAAGAGCCATCTGCCGCCACTAATTTAGCATTTGCCCATACAGCCTGGTCATCTCCTGTACCATCTACAGTACCCCAGGTATAAAGCACCATTTCATCCAGTCCGGTTATATCCGCCGAGAAAGGCACTGCCGCCTCTTTTGCCTCAATTACCTTCGATGCAATCGGCAAACAGGTCTTTTGCATTTCCACATGGGCCTGATTCTTAGCCGCAGCAATGCTTTCCGCCCACGTAGCAGGCGCTTTCACCTTCGCACTCGCCCTTCGCTGTGCCATAGTGGGAAGCGACAAGGCAATGCATACAGACATTACTAATAATTTCTTATTCATAATACTTTGTTCTAAAGTTAATCTCCTATTTTAAGTCCGGTAAGCGGAAATTGTCTATATAGCAGGCAGCGGATATCTTACCGACATTCTTCTTATCATGCAAGCTCCACACCACTTTACCGTTTTTATCTATCTCTATCAATTGCGGTTCATCCACCGTGGTATCTTTCGTATGTCCGTACCAGTTACAAATCAATAGATTCCCATTCTTCAATTGCAGGATTTGCCCTACAAACAATAAAGCAACTCCTTCAATATCCAGTGCATTCACCCGTTTCAACTCTTCGCCTGTCTTGCGGTCGATCACGATGTAATAATGATTGTCGCCACAAGGCAACAACAGATTCCCGTCAGGAAGTTCAAGAGACGAGAACACCTTGCCTTCAATCTGATGTTCAGCGATGATCTTCCCTTTACGGCTTACTTCCAGCACTTTCTGTTTCGCCATTACCGGTATCAGATAATTGCTGTTCCGGAGCTGGAATACTTGTCTAAACTGGCTGTGGGGTCTTTCCACTTCCAGGTTCAATGTTACTTTGTTTACTTCTTTGCCTTTCTTATCCAATTCTATGAATTGGGCAGGAATACCACATATTCCCAATAGTACGCCACCGTTCTGCAACAAGGTGGCTGATTGTAATTCCGTCTTATCCGGTGTTTTATAATCCCAGACCACCTGATGGTCCCATGTCACGAGTTTTGCTCCCCGCTTATACGAATACAAGATTTCTCCCTTTTTAGTCAAAGCAACTGCATTACATTCTTCCCCTTTCTCCAGAGCATGCTGCCATTCCACTTTTCCCGTTTGTTTATCCAACAGCAGGATATTTGGATTTCCGGAACCGGCAACCAAGAGTTTATCTTGTGCTGCCGCCCGAAATCCCATGGAAAGAATGATCCAAATAATTATATAAACCCTCATCATTCTTCTTGTAATCAGTGTTACTTATTCTTCAGTTCATTGAACAGTTCGAGTGCCTGTTCCGGTTTCAGATTTTCATGTACTACCGCATGAACGGCCTGTATCATAGCAACAGGAGCTTCTGACTGGAACACATTACGTCCCATATCCACACCGGAAGCACCTTCGCTGATTGCCTTATAGCACAATTCCAACGCTTCCAGTTCGGGAAGTTTCTTTCCGCCTGCAATCACTACAGGAACAGGACATGCTGCCACCACCTTTTCAAAACCATCACAATAATAGGTCTTCACGATATTCGCCCCATTCTCGGCAGCGATACGGGAAGCTAAACCGAAATAACGGGCATCACGTGCCATATCTTTACCTACAGCCGTCACTCCCATCACCGGTATTCCGTAACGGGTACCTTTATCCACTGCCTTGTACAGGTTGGCAACCGTTTTTGCTTCGTGGGCTGCATCACCGATAGACAACATGATTGCCATGGCCGATACATTCATACGTATCGCATCTTCAACATCAATCAAGACATTGTCATTCAGTTCTGTAAGAATAGAAGTACCGGCATCCGAACGAAGGCAAATAGGTTTATTGGTGCTGGGTGGTATCACCGTACGGAGAATGCCTCGTGTACACATCAGGCAGTCCGCATATTCTATCAACGGAACGATGTTCAAATCGATACGTTCCAAACCGGATGTCGGTCCCATAATGAAACCATGGTCAAACGCCAGCATCACGGTTCTGCCTGTCTTCGGATTGAAGATACGTGATAAACGATCCTTCATACCCCACGGAAGATGTTCCGCTCCCTTCACATGAAAACTATTATTAGTAGAAGCTACCCCCAAACCGAAATTGCAGCCTTCTCTTAAATCATCTAAATCAGCCATTTCTTATCTTTTCATTAGTTATTTACTATAAAGCTTTTGCAAACGCATCAAACATGCACGACCAGGATGAAGCCCCTGAATCCGCATAACCGATAGAGCGTTCGCCGTAATTACGGGCACGTCCGAAGTTTGCCTTCATATCTTTAGTAGCTTCAGCACCTTTCACAGCTGCTTCGGCACCCGCTGTCAGGATAGCCTTCACATCAGCGGAATCACAAGCCTGAATGGCTTCCACCGCCGGAATCAGGGCATCCATCATTGTTTTATCCCCCTGTTTTGCTTTTGTTTGTTTCCTCACACCTTCAAGTCCACCTGCAAACATAGCCTTTACACCCGCCACATCCAGTTCGGTACCTTCCGCATGGTCGCTCATTCCCAGGAAGAATCCACCCAGTAACGTGCTGGTCGAACCGCTGATCTCAAGCATCAGGTTAAAACTCATGTCATTCAGCATCGACTTAAATTCAGTGCCCTTCTCAGCTGTAGCAACAAGGGCAGACATGGATTGAACGATAGCTGTTCCATGGTCGCCATCTCCCAATACCGCATCCAGTTTTGAGAATTCGTCGGAGCGCTCCGTAATGCACACCAGCGCATTACGAAGCATCTTCTTGAAATCATCTATAGTCAGTTTATCCATCTTTTATTTACCGATAGTCGTCCAATAAGGAGCATTAGACATTTTATTGTTCAGATAATCGATATGATCGTCATCCAGCAAACCAAGAATCATCTGGAAACCTGCCTGTTCCTGAACGGTCAGCAACTCACCGATACGTGCAGCAGCCACTTCGATTCCGGCATTTTCCAACACCTGATGAGCTTTGCGATAAACGATATTCATCTCCATGTGCGTAGTTGCCCCTACACCGTTAATGATTAATAAAGCCTTGTTACCGGCTTTCGGCTGTAGCTTCTTCATCAGCAAACCGATCATTTCTTCGGCCGTTTCATTGGCAGAAACCAATTGCTTGCGACCGCCACCGCCTTCTCCATGCTGTCCCATACCGATTTCAATTTCACCGTCCGGAAGATCGGAAATGGTCATGCCGTTTTGCGGATGGGTACAGGACTTCATAGCCACTGCCAACGTAGCCAAACGTGCATTGAAGCGTTCACCTATTTCAATAATCTCGTCCAGTGACTTACCTTCTTCAGCAGCAGCTCCAACAATCTTAATCAAAGGAACACAACCTGCCAGACCGCGACGATCTTCATCCGGTGCATCCAGTCCGGCACTGATATCATCGTGTGTCAGGATAGTCTTTACCTTAATACCTGTACGTTCAGCCAACTGGCATGCCATGTTTGCACTCATGATATCGCCGGAGTGGTTCAATACCACAAGCAAGATACCAGCCTCACGTTTGAACATCTGCAAAGCCTGGAACAAACGTTGTGCACCCGGAGCAGCAAAAATATCACCGACTACAGAGCAGTCCAACATTCCGTCGCCCACGAAGCCGCTTAATGCAGGTTCATGACCGGAACCGCCCAGAGTGATCACAGCTACTTTATCTTCAGCTTTCGCATGTGCACGCACAATAATATTTTCTCCGCCGATGGCTACCTGATTACTATAAGCCATTACATATCCTTCCAGCAATTCAGCTGTCAGATTATCCGGATCATTTATGAATTTATTCATCATAGTTTCTTTCTACTAATTGATTATTTATCAAACTGCATTAACTCCAAAGCAATACCTTCTTCTTCAATGAAAGCAATTGTCAGATTCTCTCCGCCCGGCATCGGTTCAACCAATACTTTTGCACCTTTCAGTTCAGCCGCCAGATCATCTACTTCGTAAGCGATATGTGCCACTTTCTGAATCAATTCAGGCATCCAGCTACCTTCTTCAAAACGCAAATATTCTATCTTATTGGGGCTTTCATTAAAGTTAGTCAGCCATACCTTCAATCCTTCCGCATATACCTCACCCGGTTGCGGTGTGATGGTCGGTACTCCAAAATGATTAATCTTTCTCATGGTATTCTTAATTATTGAATGATTTACAAAGCAGCCTGTCCATTAGTAAAACGCAGACCATCATTATCATGGTAACATGCCCACTCATCTACAATGGCTCCCTCAGGACCGGCCATCATAAAGTGGAAAGTACCCAGTTCTTTCAGACGGAGAACATCACCCACATTCTGTTTCACGAAATTCTTGCTCTTGATAGGGCCGTGAGATGCCGGAACCGCAGGAGCATTCGGTGTTTCATCTCCTACTTCGGAGAAGTTATAAACCCAACCGTGATTTACCATCCACGACTCGTGTTTCGCAGGGAATGCCGTTTTTACATGGGCATGTTCCGGAATCATCTGTCCCGGCAACAAGTAAATAGCATGTGCAAAGTAGCCATATTCAGGATCGTTTACCCAGAAGATGCCTCCCATACCTACATTCTCAAAGTCGCCTAAACCGAAATCTGTAAACCAGATATCTTTCTCCATCAGCGGAGTGTAAGGCACGCCATAAAATTTAAACATGTCAAGGAATGCTTCTTTAGCAGCTTCCTGGTCAAACTTTCCGTCTTTGTAGAAGTCAGCATTCGTGTACTTCTTCTGATACGTTGCCTTTTCCTGTGTCATAACTTGTTCTGTTTTTTTAGATTCTGCCGTACAAGAAACGAATCCCATACCGCAGGCGGCAATTAATGCCAGGGTTAATACTTTTTTTAATCTCATGTACTTATCTGTTTTAATGGTTAATAATCAGCCTCAACAAAGCACTCCCATTCCTTCTATCTCTATCAATAGTTCCGAACGGCATACATCGGTTAAAGTATAGATGGCAGGTAAATCGGGATATCGTTCTGTCACTACCTGTTTTGCTTTTTCCATATCTTCCCAACGTTTCACGTACACGCGGAAGGTGATAAGGGTAGCATTCTCCGTAGCAGGAATACCGGAACGATTGAGGTTATCACGGGATACCAGATATTCTATATTCTCCAAGGTAGTCAGGGTTTGCTGTTCAATACCAACGCCTTCCAGACTCTGCTCACCACGAATAGCGGCTGTGCCCGATACGTATACGAAACCATGATCCTCTTTCCATACAGCCTTGGCACGTTCAAACTTCGGAGTGGTCTTTTGAGGAAGAGCCGCATCCTTTTCTCCCAATAACACATTCTGTGAGTAAGCATGAGCGGCAATCTGCAAAGGATTATCCACTCCAAGAACCCGGACACTTCCATCTTTGCAAAGTAAGGCATCCACATCAATCATAATGCCGCCCCACTGAGTCCCGATACCGGTAGCAGCCGGATAACCGGTAGTCCACTCCACACCATTATAGAATAGCGAACGTGCATCATTGAAATCCTGATAATGCTGGTGACCGGTTGCATCGCAAGCTGTTATTTTTTCAATATAGTTCCATTGACGTATGATTGAGGAAACCGGCATACCTTCCGTTTCCAACACCTTGGCTATTCTGGAGAATACTTCATGAGATTGCTCACGGATGCTCTGATGCAGTACATCTCCCGTCACACCACTCAGGAACAGGCGTTTACAACCTTCTCTTTCGACAATGATATAAGACAAATCTTCCAGCATCCGATATTCAATGTGATCTTGTTCTGTCAGTTGCACTTCATGCACTTCCATCACCAATCCCATACTCTGAGGAGGTTGTGCCACATAGCTTACGGAAGGTTGTTTCTCTTTGAAAAGCTCTTTCACCGCTTCCCTGATGCAAGCAAAACGGGCTACATATTCTTCATTATCCGCCGGCGCATCGAATATCACTATACGTACAGGAGTATGAATAGCTTTATATTCCGCCAGAAGTTGTGCCAACATCACCTTAAAGGGAGCTTTGTCAACCAACAGGAAATAATGAATAATCTCTATATTTTCGTGTGTAATCATGGTCTTCTTATTCTATTAAAGTGAATTCACATATTCGGCAAGTTCTTCCGCTTCTTTAGCTGATATTTTCTTTTCAATGCCATGCTTATGTACCGTGAACACTTCTTCCATAGTGGCAGCACGTCCGTCAAACAGATAAGGAGCCGTACGCCAGACTTCACGCAGTGTCGGAGTATCCCACCCATTCTCAAATTCGATATCTTCGCCGATACGATGCATCTTCATATCCGTATAATAGGGACCGGAATGACATTCGTCGCAATTAAACTTTTCATAAACCTTACGTCCCCGTTTAGCCTTCTCTGAAAGTTCGCCATTTACCAGATACGGACTGGGAACCGGTTTCAATGACATCAGATACTCATCCACACACTCTGCAAATTCTTCCGGCAAATCACTGAACTGAATGAGCTTATATCCTGCACGAACGGCAACTTCCGCTTTAGCACGAATACCGGAAATCATACACGGTGGAGTGACATGGGAGAATAGCATACTCTTACAGTTTTTCGAATTACCAATGCCATCATTCATCAAATCCCAGTTCATGGCATCCATACGCGCATCACCCGGATGGCATCCGTTACACGACTGCCAGTTCTGGAAACAATGTTCCGCATCATTAAAGTATTTCTCACCACGCTGTATTCTGTTTTCCGTACGATTCTTCACCATGGCAACCGACTGAACATTTGTCGTATTCAAGTCCACGATATTCAATGTATCAGAGAAATAAGTAGGAACAACAGCTGTTCCGTCCTTCAGCATCATACAACGCGGTCCATTACCTACCAACGCTACACGTTTACGCATACCATATAAAAAGCGTAAATCATACGCCAAAGCATCCTTTTGAGGATACTGCTCAAACTTCTGGATAAATGCAGGATAATCTATCACACTGACCTCATGGGTACCGGAGTGACTGACCACAATCTTGTCGTCCGTACACTTCACATCCCATATACCTGCTGCACCCCGTTCCGGTTCATCCAGCAACACGGCACCCTCAAAGTTCAGAGTAGCCAGATTTACAATACTGATGGCACTGGTATTCATCCAGCCTTGTTGCAACTGGGATGTCGGAACCTGGAAACGACCCAGATTATGAGTAACCAGCAAATAACGCCCGTCCGGAGAAAGCGACATTCCACGCAAGGCATTACTTCCGTTGGCCAGTTGAATATCCTTTATCTTCCGGAAACTGTTCATATCAATCACCGATACGCAAGCAGCTACAGTATCTACATCCGCCCGTTGCATAGGCAGGAAATTGGTAACAAACAAGTGTTTTCCTTCTTTATCAAAGACAGCTGATTTCGGTTCACGCAATACTTTCACCGTTCTTAGCACATTCTTTCCATTCTTATCCAATTCTGATACTGTGCCGGCAAACTGGTTGCAAATATATAACTTGCCGTTACCCGCATTTACCAACGGAGCGCAGGCACCGGATGCCGTTTCCACAAATACTTTTTCCGAAGGATTGGAAGCAGACAGGAAATAAACTCCATTCTTATGTTCACCTGCCACCGTTGCATAAATCTGATCTCCATCTGTAGCAACTCCGGTAGGAACTTCATCTAGTTCCCACTCTTGCAAGCGTTCTTTATAATCTGATGAATAAATAGAAACCTTCTGAACGCCCTTCTGAGATACGATCATTCCGGATTTATAAGGAGTGATACCCGTTATAAACAATGGAGTTCCTTCCGGCTGCTCCGTGGTATGAGTAGTAAATGCAAATAGAGATACCACTAAAAATACAGGTACTATAACCTTTGCGATGCTACGACTTTTATACTTCATAGTGATTGAATTAAGCTTGTTTTTCACATCACAAAGATAGGGCATCACCGGTCTGAGGGTTATAAATCGTGTATCATTGACTTGCAATAATGTCTCAAAACAAATGCAGTAAGCATTTTGAGACGGTAGTGAGAACCGTTTGAGACAAAAAAGGCGGAAACTCCTTTCCGCCTTAAATCTTATTTTTCGTCTTACATCTTCTCTTTGTTCGCACTGTTCATCTGTACAAACTCCGTAGGTGTGAACCCATAGAACGCTTTAAACGAATTGGAGAAGTAGGAATGACTGTTGAATCCCAATAAAGTTGCCACTTCCGAAACGCTCATATTAGTATCCTTCAGATAACGCAATGCCACCTCCAAGCGCTTATTACGTATCAATTCCGTGGGCGAAAGCTCGGATATAGCTTTGATTTTACGATAAAGATTGGCGCGACTAATACCAATCTGGTCACAAAGCATCTCGATACCCAGATTCTGATCAGATATATTCTTCTCTATAATCTCATACAGTTTCTGCGAAAAGCGTTCATCCGCCGAGGTAGTACTTACACCTACCACTTCGGGCGAGAAGCGTTTGCCATACAGTTTCTTTAATTGCTCTCTCGACTGCAACAAGCTCTGAATACGTATCCGAAGCACATCCATACTGAAAGGCTTAATCACGTAATCATCCGCCCCTGCCTCAAAACCTTCCCTGATATGCATCACCATGGAGCGTGCAGTCATCAATATTACCGGGATATGTCCGATACGAATATCATTCTTAATCATGGAGCAGAGTTCAAGCCCATTCCGTTTAGGCATCATAATGTCACTCAGCACTAAATCAGGGAAGGATTGTACTGCCTTATCATATCCTTTTATACCGTTTGCCGCTTCAATGATTTCATAGTCATTCTCCAAGGACTTATGCAGATAATCCCGTACGTCTTTGTCATCTTCCACCAAGAGAATCACCGGCTTTTTGGGTGCTATTTCTCCAATGGGAGATGTTTGCGGTTTCTCCACCGGCTGTGCAAATGCCGTATCGCCAATTGTTTCCACAGGCATGGAATCCGTCTCTTCCTCAGTGAAAGCTTCACGGGAAACGGGCAGCAAAACAATGAACCGTGCTCCTTCCGTCCCATCTTCCCGGTCTTCAATACGGATCACTCCCTTATGCAGCTTTACAATGGAATACACCAGACTAAGCCCTATGCCTGTACCCGGTACATTTACCCCTGCCGTTTCAGGTACCCGGTAGAAAGGTGTGAATACCTTATCCCGTTCCTGCGGTGGGATTCCACAACCGGCATCCACAACCTGCAACATCATATACAGAGCAGAAGGGGCTACTTCTTTTCGATACGATTCTTCCAACTCTCCCGCCGGAATACATTTCACCAACATGCGTATGTCTTTGCCGGAAGGAGTATACTTGAATGCATTGGACAATAAATTGAATACGACCTTTTCAAGCAGCACTTTATCATACCAGGCCTGGAACTCCCGGTCCCGGCAATCCAGTGTGAAGGTGATTTCATTGGTTTGCGCTATCTGATTGAACGCACAATAGATCTCCGTGACAAACTCATATACATTATTCTCCGTGACTTGCAATTCCATCGTACCACTTTGGTTTTTCTGCAAGTCCATCAGTTGATTGACCAATAAAAGGAGCCGTTGGGCATTTTTATAAATGACCATCAGTTTATCCCGCAGTTCCAGAGTCATATCCATCCGCTTCACCAACTCTTCAAAGGGAGTGATGATTAGCGTCAAGGGAGTACGCAACTCATGGGCAAAATTCGTGAACAGATGCATCTTTGCCTGATGAAACTCTTCCTGTTGCAGTTTCTCTTTCTGCTCCATTCGCAACCTTTCCCTCAAGCGGCGACGGGCATTGAAATAATGGAATATCGCGTAAAATACTCCTATCAGCAATAGTCCATAAATCAGGAAAGCATACCAAGTAGCCCATAAAGGTGGTGTAATCACAATCTTCAAAGTCTTCCCTTCCTCATTCCATACCCCATCGTTATTACAAGCCTTGACATGAAAAAGATAGGTACCGGGGCGCAGATTGGTATAGTAAGCCGTACTGCGCTCTCCCACATGATTCCAGTCTTCATCATATCCTTCCAACTTATAGGCATACCGGTTCATCTCCGAATTGATGAAATTCAACGCTTTATATCCTATAGCCAGATTGTTCTGATTGTACCGTAAATTGATAACCTCCGCTTCATTAAGCAACCCACTTAAGATTCCTGTTCCATCATCTGCACGCACCACACGATTATTCACCAACAGGTCTTCCAATACGATTGGCGGTACAAAACGATTCATCGGCATCTCCGGTGTATAAAAAGTGATAAAGCCATCATTACCGGTAAAGCACAATGTACCGTCCGGCATGGCTACCCCACCCCGATATGTAAATTCACGCAAATGAATACCATTATTGAATGGAAAGTTTTTAATCTCCCCGGTGGACGGAGAATAAGAGGAAATTCCCTGCAACGAGCTCATCCATAGATTTCCGTCCGCTCCTTCCAGCAATTTACAAATATCCCCTCCCATCAGCCCTTCTTTCTCTGTTACCCGGCGAAGCACACCTCCCCGTTTGTCCAGTTGGAAAATACCGCCTCCATAGGTAGATACCCATACATCACCGGATCTGGTTGATAATATAGAAGATATATAGTTACTTGGAATTTGCATTTCCTGTTCCGGGCGCGATGTACGAAATACGATCATTTCACCTGTACGGGTATTAAAACGGTATAGTCCGGCAGAACGCATACCTATCAGTAGCACACCGGGACTCTCTTCCTCCATGCAACGAACGGAGGAAAAATGCAATTTCTCCCCTTTCGGTCCGGTAAACTCTGTCTTCCGCTCACCGGCAGGAGTAAAGCAAGTCAGTGCATATCCGCCTTTTGAAGTTCCTACCCATAAATTACCGTCTGCATCACGCACAATACCATAAATAGCAAGTTCTATGGGATATTTATAGAATAAAGAAAAACGCCGGGTAGCAAGATCAAAACGATAGACCTCACCCAATACCGTACCGCACCAGATACAGTCATCCTCAGCATACACCGTTTTGATAACATTCGAATTATGCACGGAATAGCTATCCTTATCAATCAGATAAAACTGCCCTTCCCCTGTCGAAATTTCATATCGCAGTAATCCATACCCCTCAGTTGCTATCCATAAGTTTTTCTGTTTATCGACACAAGCCGTACCATAGATTCCCGTTTGCTGATTCACCGCTTTGCCCGGAGTATGATGAATGAAACGGTCGGTAAGCGAGCTCAGCCAAGTGACACCACCGGCAAAAGTACCAATCCACAACGTACCGGTATGATCACGGCAAAAAGCATAAATAGAAAAATGCCCCAAGCCACGCCCGGGTTCGTCATAACTGCTCACTTTACGAATCTGATCCTTCAACGGTGCATAAGCATAAATACCATCGAAAGTACCAATCAGCATCTCTCCATCCCATTCGGCAAGGCAACGGACATAATTATTTTTCAGACCACTGTTGGCAGATACATAAGAAGTTATTTTATGATTACGGACATCAATACGGTTCAGTCCGCCAAATTGACAACCTACCCAGATGCGATGATAAGAATCTTCATAAAGAGTGGAAATACTATTGTCCGGTAAGCCGGCACGACGGTCATAGTGATTAATCACCTGCATCTGTTTGTTACACTGGTAAACTCCGTTCACTGCCGTACCTATCCAGAAATTACCCGCTTTATCCTCCATCAAGGCAGTGACGGAACTATTGAAGTTCTCTACAAATTCCACCCTTTTAAAGTTGTCTTGTTCGGGAATATAACAACAAAGCCCACTGCGGGTACCTACCCATACTTTGCCGGAACTATCAACTAAAAGAGAAAGAATACTTGCACTGGAGAGTCCATCTACATTAAAATAGTTGCGGATACGTTCGGTGCGAAGGCACATCCGGCTTAGTCCGCGACTGGTACCTATCCATAAATTCTTGCTATGATCTTCGCATATTTCATTGACTTCATTGTCTGCCAAACTCAAAGAATCTCCCGGGTGGTGACGAAAAACGGTATATTCACTTCCATTATAACGATTCAATCCATTACGTGTCCCCAACCAAAGGTATCCCCGGGTATCCTGGCAAATAGTCATCACGGAGAGTTGGGAAATTCCTTCATTCAGTTTCTGGCTATAGTAGAATGAATATTTAGAATGCTCAGCCCATAAGCACAATACTGGAAATGAGCAAATTAGAAAGATCATCAATATTTTCGTTTTCATCAGTATAGATATATTTACTGCACAAAAATAAGAAAAGTATAGAAATAACATAGGATATAGTGCAGAAAGGTATGGAAATAGAATAAGATGAGTAAGGGTCAGTGGTAAGCACTTATTAGCAGAGGCTATGACAGAGCCTACCATCAATGCCATTGATTCCTATCATCAATGGCATTGATGGTAGGCATCATCAGCATTGATGATAAGATGCCTACTGTACTGATCTATCCAGCATGCATTATAGACTCACCCTCACTGCTGCCCCTTCCGTCACGCTCTTCTTCAGCACTGACTTGCCACCTTTCAATACTTCTACATGCAGCTTCTTTCCTGCACGACGTACCCGAATATCAAACTCCGAATTGAAAGCACGTACACGATTCAGATTCATATATTCCCACTCCTGTGGCAAACGGGGAGTCATCTCGAAACTGCGCAATCCTGTGGGGCGGATGCCGAACAGGCCTTCGGTATAGATACGGCAATACAATCCGCTTTCAGCAGAAAGATGACGCTGATCTCCTTCGGGCCACGCTTCAATGGCATAAGGCACATGATCGCCCAACAAACGGCGATGTGAATACTTCTTGAGGAAGTTCATACCTTTCTCCACTTCTCCGGCAGCAATGGTGCCACGCAGAGCATAGAGGGTACTACGGTCCCAGAAGGTCTCAGTACCGGCTTGCGTCAATAATCCGTCGTCCGTCCAGAGGCGAGGCGAAAAGAGCGCATCGATAGTGCCTTGCGCACGGGTGTAGATACCCATAACAAGAGGCATACAAATCCAGGAACGCAGGATATCATTACCTTCATAATAGCGGTAACTGTGGAAACCTTCTATCTCATAACCAAAATGTTTTTCTATGGCTTTTTCTAAAACATTCGCTTGATCACGATACGTATTTAACTGCTTTGCCGATACTCCCAATTCACGCCCCAGCATAACGGCTGAACGCAAAGCATCGTAGTAAAGCGTAGAGGTACAGAGGTTTGCATCACCAGCCGGGAAGCGGTTCTCCAATTCATCCGAATTCGATGCTACCACGCCGGCGGGAGTTAGTTTACGGTTGCAATACTCCAGACACCATTCGATCAGAGGCCACAGTTCACGCGCTTCCGCCTTATCTCCACGAGCCAACGCATAGCGTGCAGCACCGTAAGCAATCATCGCACCGTCTCCCCTATCTTTGGCACCATGCCAGAAGCTGACACCTTCGGAGATGATGGAACTCGGAATAGGTTTATACTCCGGATTCATATAGCGGGCAAAGTGGCGGAAAGAATTCAATGCGGACTCATCACCAATCTCATAACCCAGGAAAGGGAAGAAGGGATTGATATACTCTGCCTGGTCGTTAGCCCAGACAGCTGCATAATAGGCTTCACCACCGGGACCATGCATCAATCCACCTTTCGTGCGGTAGATGCTTTCAGCGCCACGCAGTTTGGCAAAGGCAAACATGCGATTAAGCACGGGATCGGGTGTATCCAAAACCAGATTGCTCCACCACTGACTGATAAGCGCTTCACGCGCGGCACGTTCACTAAGGATATTGATGTGCGAAAGGCCGGCATCGTTTCGTCCGGACGAGGCATCCGCCAGTTTCCTTCCGGAAAAGACTGCATAGAACTCAAGCGTCTCTCCCGGTTTCAAAACAAAGACACCACTTTTGGAAAGAGCAGCTTCGATGCAATAAGCACCATATACACCGGCTTCCTCAGGAGTAGTATATGTTACGTTCCACTCAGGCACTCGCAGCGTTATCTGATTCGGACTGCTATTCTTGAAAGTATATTCCTCACAATAGCGCGCAGCATTGGTGGAGGGATAGAGTACACGCGTCAATTGCACGGCATCTTTCAGTTCCTTACGCCGGTAAATATAACCGAAACTACTTTCCACACGCATAATGCCATTGAAGGTAACATCACGCACTTCTTCATTCAGCAGGGTTTGATCATCCACTGTCACCAAAGCGGGAATATTCACATCGAAACGTTGCTTCAGATTGTTCTGTGTCTTATTTGGATGCATACGAAGCATAGGGAAAACAAGACTTCGGTTCAGATGGAAACGCTTTTGTGCATCCACGCCGTAACGAAGGACAACGGAAAGTTGTTGCCCACTCATTTCCAGATGGTCGTCATGTGGAATATTATCATTGATATTCCAGCGAATGGATCCATCATCCTGAATAGTCCAACGATCCTTCGGTTGTGCAATGGCCAGCGAACCGGCAAAGATGAAAGAGAAAAGTAATAAGGTTCTTCTCAAGTTCATAAGGTTATTGTGTTTAATTGTTAGCTACTAATATCAATACTGCACTCTCAAACTGGGTATTCAATGGATTATCCAAACCTTTTTCCATCAATTCCGCTCCCGTAAATACCTTGCCATTGGCAGGAAAACGGGAAGTCACTCCCTTTGCCAGACTTACTTCCTCCACACGATATTTTTTCTGGGCATCCAGGCCACCCAGCATTACCCGGGATTCATTGCCATCTTTAGTCTGGTAGAAGTAAACGACTGCCTTTTGTTTATCTGTCGAAACATAACTCAAAGAGGCCAATGGGGACTCATAAGGAGAAACCAGGCGATAAAGTTCACCATGCATCACCAACGGACGGATGCGCTCTTTGTACAATTTCACAGCATCGGCAATCTGCGCGCGTTCTTCAGCCGTAGCCTTATCCAATGCCAGGTCTATTCCGAATGCACCGCTCAATGCCACATCGATTGCCATCTTCAAATGACGTTTACCCATACGGGTGACATGAGCAGAGATCGTATTCGCAGGAAAGAAGTGCGAGAAGCCCCATTGTATCTTGATACGTCCCAACGGGTCTGTGTTGTCACTGGGCCAGAAGGAATGGAAATAGGGCATTGCACCATAGTCCACACGTCCCGATCCACCGGCACAAAGCATGGCCATCACATTGGGGAAGCCTTTGGCAAAGCGATCCATCAGACGGTAAAGCGCCCAATTATAATCTATCCAGAGATGACTTTGATCGGCAGGCTGCAAATAAGAAGATCCGGGTTGGGTGATGTAACGGTTACAGTCCCACTTCACATAAGTGATATCAGGGTTAGGTCGCAAGGTTTTGTCGATAATATCCCATTCAAAAGCCTGTACTTCGGGGCGGGTGAGGTCCAGTATCTCCTGATGGCGACCCAATATCGGTTCACGTTTGGATTGAGTAATGATCCAATCGGGATGTTTCTGATAAAGTTCACTCTGAGGATTCACCATCTCGGGTTCCAGCCAGATACCGAAGCCAACTTTACGCTTCAATGCTTCTTTGGCAATATATGACAGACCTTTGGGTAACTTCTTGGTAGAAGGGTCCCAATCTCCCAGACCGTGCTTGTCATCATCACGGGAGTAAGATCCATTACCGAACCAGCCATCATCCAATAAGAAAAGTTCAGCACCCACCTGGCGGGCCCCATCAAAGAGTTGCTTCAGGCGGTCTTCATCAAAATCGCAGTGCGTAGCTTCCCAGTTGTTCAACAATACAGGGCGGTCTTTCTCTGCATCGCGGATGGCATTTGCCATAGCCCAACGATGGAAACGACGGCTGGCTTCTCCCTTACCCTGCTTACTATACGTGTAGAGAATGGCGGGTGTAGTAAATGTGCCGCCACGCTCCAGATTGTACTGTGAGCCCAAAGGATTCATACCGGTCAGCAAACGCAGGTTCTTGTTCCAGTCTACGTCGAAAGCAAACTGGAAACTGCCGCTCCAACGCAAAGAAGCAGCCAATACTTCCCCTTCATTCTCTTTAGCCGGTCCGTTCAGGGAGAGGATAAAAGAAGGAATACGCATCTGATGTGCACGGATACCTAATTTGGAATCCAGAATCTTGACTCCTTCCGAAAGGCGTTCTTCATTGAGGGTTGCTTCGCGCTTATAGTTACCAGAGAATTGAGTGAGCCAGTATTCCTTCGCTTTTACCACCGGGGCAGCAGAAGCAAAACGATGCAGAATAACTTTACCTTTCTCATTATGCGTAACTGTATTCCATATCTCCATCATGCTATTGTCTGCATAGCATTTGATATAGATATCTACGGTGAAAGGATAGGCAGGGTCTTTCAGTGAAATAACGGTTTGTTCGATACCCGGTGCCAGCGCTTCCGTACGATGTCCGGCGTAGTGAAGCTCCGTAGATGTATTTCCATCTACGTGAGTTGCCTGGATAGCCGGTTCTGTCAGGACACCGTTTCCATAAGGAGGAAGAAATTCCCATTCACGTGAGGGTAGCTTAACAGGAGGCTCTACTTCACGGGCAGCATCTCCAAAACCCAATTGGTAAAGGCGATCGTCCGTACCCACCATGAAGGTCAGTTTCAGTTCGCCGGATGTAACGGTGAAAAGCTTCTTCACATTTGGATTGTCCGCTGCATGCACCGTGAGGAGAAGGCAGAGAAATAAACAGGTCGTCAATATATTCTTCATAATCTTATCATTCTTCTGTCATAAACTTCCAGGTAACATTGGCAATACTGTTCGGTTTCCCCTTTTCAGCTTTGGATATAGCACCTTTCAGCTTGCCTTTCTTATCGCGTGTCACAGTGATATCACGCCAGGAATAGGCGCCCTTCTCGTAATCGAATGTTTCACCGTCATCATCATACAGCCGGTAAGCACCATCTGCTTTTCCATAATGACGGATTTCCAGATTCACCTTCTCTCCTGCTTTCGGTGCATGTAGGCGGGCCTCCATAAATGGCAGGATAGCCCCATCCTTTACATATACCGGAATACGGTCCAAGCCCGGTGTAACAGTAATCTTCTCGCCATTGCCCACATATTTACCTGTATAAAAATCGTACCAGTCTCCCTTAGGCAATACCACAGTACGCTCTTTCTGGCCTTTGAACATAGGAGCTACCAACAGATATTCACCAGCCATATACTGATCCTTAATTTCCTTGGAAACCGCTTCCAAATAAGGATTATCTTCCAAATTTGCATCCGACAGTTTCGCTGTAGTTCCTTGTTCAGGGTTGAAACCCGGTTCCAGATTCATGGCGCGGAACGGAGGAATACCATCAAAATGATAGCGTGCAAATTCACTATACCAGTAAGGCATCATCTGCATACGCAGCATAGCATACTCTTTTATCTGATTCTCTACTTCGGGGAAAGTCCAGGGTTTCGTACCGCTTGCCCAGGCATTAATCATTGCCATCGGCGAGAATACTACAGACTGGAAACGACGCAACCAGTCTTCCGATGAACTGGAACTACGTACTTCCGGAGTCCACAATACACCACTAAAACCTGAATTAATCAAAGCAGTGATAAAGTCCGGATGGCTGTAATAGTCATTATAAATCACATAGGGGAAAGAAGTTGCACCGGCATTCGATGCACGAACCAATCCGAAGGTACGTTGATTACGCTTCTTGTACAATTCCGCAGTAGTGCGTTGTACCCACAAACCATAAGTCTGGCGCATCTGCTCGGCGGCAATTCCACTGGGGAAAGTAGCTACATCCGGCCAGACATAACGATCGTATCCGTCTACTTCATCCACTTTATAACCGCTGACACCAATATTTACGTGTTCCTGTTCCAGCTTATCCATCCAGATTTTGCGGGCTTTCTCGCCTGCCAAGTCGGGCACGATACCACACCATACGGTGTGTGAGCCGCTTACCGGATACATTTCCTTATATATCTTTGAATCGGGAGATACGTATGGGTTTGTCCATAAGTTGATACGTACTCCTTTAGCCAACATCTCTTTCACAAAGCCGGCGGGATCAGGATAGCGGGTAGCATCCCACTCAAAGGTACAAGGATACGCTTTGCTTTGCCAACCCGGTTCCAGTCCGATGAAGTCCAACGGGAAACCACGTTGTTCAAATTCATCCGCTTCGTTCTTCACGTCTTCAGCTGTATAGAGCTTCTTTGTGCGTTGCGTAAAGCCCAGACCCCAACGCGGAGGCAATGTACCTCCTCCACAGAGCAGGTTATAACGACGGATAACATCCATAGGAGTAGGTCCGGCGAACAGATAAATTTCTGCACCCGGAGCAGGAACCAAGATCGAAACAGCATCCGAATAAGGCGCCGATGTCCAGGTCTTATCCAGATTACGGTCTTTAGCCACCGGAGCATTCGGACTGTCCTTGCGTGCACCGCTACCTGCATATACCGTCAGATAACGTGCCGAATTAATCAGTACTCCATAACCGGAACTGGAAATATAAAAGGGGACAGGAGCATGTGTGCGCCCATTATCACGTCCACCATAATGGTCTACATGCAAGTTCAGGATCTTGCCACGCTGGTGCACCGTCTGAAAGTTCAGTCCAAAGCCATACAACTGTTCCTTGCGTTGCAAAGGAATGCGGAGACTTGTTTTACCATCCTGTATGGAACCCACAATTTCATTCGCCAATTCAGGCAATGTCACCTCTGGCAAGCGGGCAAAACCTTCCTTTTGCGGCGTAACACCGGCCACACCCAATAATGAATATTCTTCAGGAGTGCCTACCACACCTTTCCAGACGCCGGGCTCCACTTGCTGCCATGCAATCTGTGCTTTGGCAGGACATAGCATCAACAGGGCCATCGCCCCTACAATCAAAATTTTCTTCATTCTTTCCATTTTGTTACAATAGCGTTATTATCATCGAATCATACCGGCAAAGCCACCGTTCGGAAGAACTTTCACTTTTACCGTCCCATTTGTATTTTCTATAGGCATATAGTTAAAACTATCCTTATCTTTTCCATCTATAATCATAGTGAATGATTTACCTTCACATCCGGCGGGCAAAGTAAATTCTATTTCACGTTCCTCTTCCTTACCGCTGATGCCACCGATATACCATACATCACCGGAACGACGTGCCACAACAGCATAATCAGCCGGATAGCCAGCCAACAGGACGCTCTCGTCCCAGGCAGCGGGTACTTCTTTCAGGAATTGTTTGGGTTGTTCCGGCAAAGAAAGATAAGACTCCGCCTTATCAGCAAAACATTGAAAACCGGATTCAAAGACTACTGCCAGAGCCAACTGATGCCCCATAGTTGTCCTGCGTATAGCAGGTATCCCCTGACGTACTTTATCAGAAAAAGTCACCGGAGTATAGTCCATAGAACCGACCACATTGCGTGTGAAAGGTACAGTAGCATTGTGTTTTGCCGCCTGGTCGCAACGTTCCTGGCGTCCCAGAGTTTCTGCACCCCGGATAGCTTCCGTAGTCAGCATATTCGGATACGTACGCTCAAAGCCACGGGGTAAAGTGGCACCATGAAGATCTACCAGCAAATGATTGTCTGCCGCATCTTTCAGTAAAGCCGGATAAAGTTGGATAATACGTTGTTTGTCAGTATCAAAGAAATCAACCTTGATTCCTTTCACTCCTACTTCACTGATGCGTTTCATTTCTGCACGACGTAATTCCGGATCACTCATCAGACGATGTGTCGGTATAGAATCCTTTTCACGTCCTGCACCGGAATGGTACCATAACCAGACACCCACTCCCTTTTGCTGTGCGTATTTCACGACATCTTCCATAGTGCCACCGTTGCCCATGTTTTGCCAGCCGGCATCAATCAACATGTATTCCCAATCCATTTCAGCACTAAGATCCACATACTTCAGCTGTGCTTTATAATCACGGGGAGTACCGCCATTAGACCACCAACTCCAAGATGCGCGTCCTGCCTTTATCCAGGATTCATCATTCACTACAGACGCCGGATTCAGGTGTGAAATCATTTGTGTCTGGAATATAGTATTCAGATCATCTCCTATGATAATAGCACGCCAGGGAGTGAACCACGGCAATTCCGATACCGGTTCTACCGCATCCGGTACAATTGGTTCATCCGCCTCCGGAAAACGGATTTTATATGCTTTATCGGTTCCGGCATTATCAATATGAGTAGCAGGATATGAGCCATCCAGATGGGCTTCCGTTATCATCATCCAGACTCCGTTGGTGTTGAACAGCATAGGGAATGCCCAACCACGTCCATGTCCACATTCCGAACGGATATCTATTTCACTCCGGCAATATTGTTCATAGCTCGGTTTGTGACGATCGTTCCAGTCATACGGATGTATCCACGCTTTTCCATTTACGGGTACGGCAAATTCTGTATGTTCGGCCTGGATAGTGTGCATTTGTCCATCCTCTCCGGGTAGTTCATAGCGGAAAGCCACTCCGTCATTATATACCCTTACGATCAAATTAAACTGCTTATCCTCTTTGGTACGGAAAGTAAAAGTCTGTTCACGACACTCATCCGTAGTATTCATCTTCTTACCGGATTTTAGCTGATAAGCATTAGAGATATCTCTCACAGCAGAAGCGGAAACAAATTGAGCGTCTTTTCCATATTCACAATTATCCATAACCAGTCCTAAAAGAGATTTCTCCATCGCCACTCCATCTTTATAAAAGACAGAGTAACTAAGCGTTGTACCGCCATTTTCTTGTTTATTCTCCAAAGCAAAGCGGATGTTGCTGTCTTTAGATACCAGCTCCCATGCATCAGGAGCCGTACAAGAAGTCATTAATATTACAAACAGAAACAGTACTGTATTCAATAGTTTTTTCATGGTATTTATCATTTATATATTTGTATATCCCCATCTTCACAAATAATCTCCGGGCGAGCATCGGGGTTCTTCAACTCAAACGTAACATTCTTCAGTTTCAACCCTTTCACGTGGCGTGCCCATACTCCATATGCCGGAATCTTAGGACCGAAAGTCTTTACCTCCGGGTATTTATCGATAGCTTCAGGTACCTGAGACAAGGCATCCTCAGGAGTTCCTGTACCCAATAAACGAATATGAATATTTTCCAAAGTCAGGTTTGTGATGTAATGTCCCGGAATACCCGTAATCAGAATACCGGAAGGAGGCGTCAGTTGAGCCTTATCGGCAGCCACCGCTTTTACATTACGGATTATCACATTTTCAAAAACACCGATAGGTTGCTGGGTATCTTCCTGTTTACGGAATACACTCAGACGGGCACCCAAACGAAACAGCATCGGCGTACGTACTTCATCCATTGTGATATCAGAGATTTCCACATTACGTAAATGGGCTCCATCTACGGAGAATAACTTAATACCTCCATTCTTGGTGTCGTAAATATGACAATTGCTGATCTTGATGTTCTCAAATCCTGCCATAGATTCTGTTCCCATCTTGATACCTGCCTGATTACTTTTCAACTTCATGTCCGTAACAATGATGTCATCACATCCCATTTTACTGGCAGTAGTCTTGAAGCATAGAGCATCGTCACCACTGACAATATCACAATTACTAATGCGTACATGTTGGCAACCATCAATATTAATTCCATCGTTGTGAGCTACTCCAAAGCTACGTATCGTCACATTATGGATATTCACATTGCGGCATTGGAAATAATGGGAAGTCCAGGCACCTGCATATTTTAAAGTAACTCCTTCCACGCGTACACCTTCACAACGCACCCAGCGAAGCAGGAAAGGACGTAATCCCCAACGCTGTCCTTCCGGTCGGGTATCTACTTTTATATGCCGTTCTTTCAAAGCCGAACCTTGCCCATCGATAGCACCTTCACCCTCCAATGTCACATTTTTAGCATCTACTGCTACCAACAATGCCCAACCGACATCAATGCCCAGGCCTTCCGTAAAAGGATCAAGGTTATCATAAGCTTTATAATCGGTAGTACCCAGAATAAGGGCATCTTTCTCCAAATGCAAAGTCACATTATCTTTTAGCACGATAGTAGCCGACAAATAGGTTCCGGCAGGCACAAGCACCGTTCCACCACCTGCTTTATGACAAGCATCAATTGCTTTCTGAATGGCAGGTGAGTCCATCTTTTTGCCATTTCCCCGCGCACCGTACTTCTTTACATTAAATGTTTCAGCCTGCAACGTAAATGGCAGTACAAGCAACAGTAACAACAGTAATAAATTATTTTTCGTTTTCATGGTTAGTATATGTAAGTTAACTATTTAATTTCCTTTGCAATATTCACTGTATATATCCTATTACTTCGCCGCCCGGGGTGTTCTAAACGCAACTCATTGGTACCTTTTGCCAACGCTACAGGAAACACAAACTCTCCACGTTTCTCACCAAATGTAGCCAAATAACCGATATTCTCACTAATTTTCTCTCCATTAATATATAAGTAAGAAGGAACCGGATTGCCACCCGCATAAGATACTACCAAATAATATTCACCTTTATGTGGAATGTTTACTTTCCAACTCACACTTCCTTCAGAACTGCCTTTTTCACCTTTGAATTCTACCGAACCATCCTCATTTAGGGATGCAGATCCCTGTCTTTCCATATCTTTAGCTTGACATATCTCTATATTTTCCAAGCGACGTACCACTACACGTTGTGAAGATGTTACTTTTCCATTTGCCAAAGTCTCCAGATTAAAATCAGTCGTTTTAGAGATAGATAAAGGAATGATGCCTTCTGCATCTTCCAAACGTTTACCATTCAATCGCACTTCCTCTGCATGGGATGTTTTATAATGCAAAGCATTTTCATCTGCGTAGAAGTATTCTATTGCCGGACGTTTTTCATTCAACGGAACTCTGTATAATTCGATTCCTTTACCTGTACCCAGATTACGGCTGTACATTCGGTGTGTCGGATTATTCCAATGCTCATGCACTCCCAAGCTACCTTGTTCTTTTCCGATATAAGCTATCCCCGAAGGAGGATTCCCTATGTTTGCCGCCTCATGAAGAAAATTGTCGGCATTGGCACATAAAGGAAGTTCCGAATAAATGAAATCAAGTACCACTGATTCGATAGCAACCTGATCATTGGAAGCCAGAAAACTGGAAGTCCAGCCATTATTGAACGGAGGAAGCCGGAAACGTACCGCTTTCCCATTATGCTTGGGATTTACGTACATAGCATCCACCAGATACACCAAGGTATTTCCACCTATACGCTCGTGAGCCATCAGATCGACAATGCTATTATAAGTGCCCATACCACGGAAAGAAGACCAGTCACGAATAGAAAGATGCAAGGGCGGCACATTGCCTATGGAACCGAACTGATTCTTACCCGTAGCAGTTATAGCTGTCTGTCCGGCACTGTCCCGCCATTTATCGGTCGGTTCAGAGTGTCTTTTCATCAATGCCATGTTAATCATATAGTCGGCTTCGTAAGCCGCACGTGCCAAACTTCTGGCACCTGCATCGGTAATCTCACTGGAATAACGAATTACATCGGGAACAAATCCTCCCCAATTCTGATAATTGACATTTGGATAAACCGGCTGTACATAATCGTAAACAGCCGAAATGCCCCGACGCTGTGCATCATATACCGTAATACAGCTCTGAGGAACCTTCATGATATCCACCAATTGATGCAACAAAGAATACACCGACTGTGGAGTAGTATCAATGATATTAGTTCCACCATTGTCATTCAGATTGATTTTGATAGCAATCTTCTCACCTTTCTTATACTTTACCGCTCCCTTACCTTTCTTATAATTAAAGGTTCTGAACAATTCATCCCATGCCTTATCAATCGTATTCTGGCGAGTCAGTGCAATAATCACTCCCTCCATCATATCATCGACACGTGTCTGACTATTATTATCCGGATCCGAATAAAGTCCTCTTTTTCCATCCCAGGCAGCAGCTTTCGGATCATGTGCCCATGCCACCCGCCCCGGATGAATTCCTTTGGCTACTCCCATCGGAGTGTTGGGAGCATCAATAGGCACAAAACGTCCCATATCAGTACCATTATCTATCTGCTTACGAATGACCTGCCCCATCAGAGAATTATCCACTGACATTATATATAAAGTACCCGACAGTAATATACCGACTGCCAATACGGACAACCCCATATAGAACCTACGGGAATGCCACAAAAGTTTGAAACGTTTCCACGTACCAAATCCAACCAATGTGCTACTGATAAAAGCTACAAAAGAAAAAGCGATAGGAGCAGCGATTTGCTGACAGGGATATTCTATTCTGGAAGGTTTGGGTACAACACGTATCAAAAACCAGATTAGAGCTGCTAACCCGAACAGAGGAAAGCAAATCTTCAAAACAACATTTTTTTTGTTGATTCCAACAATCCGTCCACTCTTCGGACAAGTCTTAAAGAACCATTTTTTTATTTTTGTATTCATTTCATTAGATATATAAGGATTATCTTTCATGGTTACAAAAATAGGCAGATAAAAAAGAGACGATTATCAGTATTCCATCAAATACTTGAAAAATCGTCTCAACCAAGCAGACAGTATCTTATTTCTGTAAATAGACTAACTCTATTCCAATGTCTTTCCCCATATTACGGCTATATTTCTTTTCTTCCGGATTGTTCCAATGTTCCAAGACTCCGAGACTGCCAACTCCTGTGCCATCTCTTTCCGGATCATAAAAAGTAGTGGACAACGGGCGGTCTGCCAGAGCAGCTTCCACCAGATACATATCGCAATAATCCACATCGGCCATACGCGGAAACTCTGAACTTAGAAAGTCAATGCCCACTGCATCGATAGCTACCGGATCTTGAGAAGCCAGCAATGAGCAAGGCCAATTTCCATTAAACGGTGACATCTTCCATTTACCTGAAGGCTCCCCATTCACCTTTTCCGAACCGTACAGGCCATCTATCAGAAAGAGCATTGTCTTTTGTCCCAGATCCTTATGTGCGATATAATCGGTAAAGGTCATATAGCGCGGTTTCCCACCACGGTCCTGATTGAAATTGTTATGCTGATTTTTACGGAAGTCCCGGTTAATATCCGTTACTCCATACCAGTTTTTCGCACAGAGTGTTACCCCCTGACCGCCATGTCCTTTCAGTAATGCCATATTTATCAGGTAATCAGCCTCAAGTGCACAGTTTGCCAATCCTCTCGCCAAACGACCATTATCAGCTGAATATGGAATGGCATCTGCCGTATAAGTCGATTGGGTACGCCCGTTTCCTCCTTCATTATCCAGATACACAACACCGGGAAATTCGGCATGACATTTATCATAAAGAGCTTTCGTAATAAAACGGCTGGCATCAAATACTGTGATTTGCTCCTGAGGTACTCCGCCGTCATTCACCAAACTACGAAGCAAGGCAAGCGTCAGATGCGGAGAAGCATTCAACTGTTCACAATCTTCATGGGAGAAAGTATTATTCTGATTAATCTTGATAGCAATCCTTTCTCCTTTCTTATATCCACGTTTTCCTCTACCATGCTGTTGATTAAAATAAATAAAAAGGGATTTCCAGGCTGCCTTTCCTTTCCCCTCTCCGGTCAAAGACAAGAGGGACTGGTTTAGAAGCCAGTCGGCATCTACCTGATTATTCCAGCGATCTTCGAACCAAAAGCCCTTGCCCTTCTCCCATGTAGCGGCACCCGGTGCATGAGTCCATACTACCCGACCCGGATAAATACCTTTCGCCTCCCCTACCGGATTATTCTTTCCCCATGCCATACGCGGTTCTCTCGCCGGAAGAAAAGCCTGTGCCAGCAAGTCAGTGCTATTTTCTACCAACATCAAAGTACCGAAGAAACAAAGACCTGCAAAAGCAATGACTCCTACCACAACTTTCCGGTTACGGAATGCTTTGCGCAACTTACGCAGACTCACCCAAACTCCCGTGAACGAGAGCAAGTACAGAACAAATGCAGACATCAGCGGCGCCGCTGTCTGCATACATGGATAACTGGCACGGGAAGGCTTCGGAACAACCCGTACCAGAAACCAGATAGTAGAAAAAAGACCGAGTCCCCAGAAGAGGAAGATTCGCATCCCCCTGGAGGAAAATTCCTCTTTCTCGATCTTTTCTTTAAAATATAAATAGATACGCTTCATCTTTATTTTCGTATATCAATATCTTTACTGCGAAGTGCTCTTACGTTTTCTTTATCCGTAATGCCTTCCTTCACTTTCAGATTTTTAATCTCGGCACCGATCACATCGTCTAGTACTACTGCATAGCGCCCATCTTTCTGCTCAGCACTAATACTGCAGTTATCTAACAGAAAGTCTTTCACATGACGCGCCCAGAAACCAAAAGAAGGCTGTATTTTCAAATCACCTACATTATAACGTCCTACCCCGATTTCAGGCGGATACGCTTCTGCATCTTCCGCCGGATGACCACCTTTCACAAGCAAATTCACATCATGGAACTGTACATTCTTAATATACCCTGTATGCTGGCCATTCGGCAAACGAAATGTCAATCCACCTTCTACCACCTCCGTATCCGGTAGTTTAAAACCTGCAATGATGGGAGTTGCCGTACTTTGAGAGCCATCGTATGCTTTCCAGCGATCTCCCCGGAAAGAACTTCCACCATAAACCTCATCAATGTCTACACCACAAATCACAATATTCTCCACCTGCCCGATATCAGAGTTAGTTACCAGCAATTCCTTACGTATGCTTCCATTCTCCGTGAAAGTAAACGGAGCTACATCGGCACCCAACACACGACCTCTATTGGATATAGATATGAAGAACGGAGCACGTGTACGATGCATCACCGAACGGGAGTGTATCGGCCCTGTCTTTCCACTATTCAGATAGACATTTTTTATATGTCCACCATCATTGGTAGATATGGAGAAACCTGCTTTATTAGCACCCAGTACATAAATATTATCCACATATAAATCCTGAATATCATCCGCTGTTTCCGAACCTATCTGGAACAGGTTACAATTGGTATCTCCAACTATATTGCGTACCATATAGTTACGTGCCGGACGGGTAAAACCTAATGAACAATCCGAACCCGGTTTAACAATGTCATCCGAACTGACACGCGAGTAAATGTTCGTCACCGTTACGTCATTGCATGCCATAAAGTCGTAGATATCACGAGCATTCCGGGTATTATGTTTGGCAAAGTAAGTATCGTGCACATGGATGCCATCGGTACCTGTAGCCAGCAAAACAAAATGACCTCCCTGATCTATATGCAGCATATTGCTGACGTCATAATTCTTCTGCCCATCCGCATCTATATAGTAAGGTTCATCCTTTTGCGGATCATACCACATATCTTTATCTATGTTCCAGCCTCCAATCTCAATATTGGTACAAAGTTTCAAAGAAAACATTTTGTCACAGCGCTTCTCGGGAGCATTATTCATTACTTTATCAGAAGTAACCAGATTACCATTGCCCGTGATACGGCCCGTACCCACAATTTTCACATTATCAATGCGTTCTCCAAAGAACATTGCATTACGGAAAAATGTATGTCCCACATCCTGCTTCGTCAGATAGTTCTCCGGATCAGCATAAGGGCGAGGATCGGTAGGAGAAAGTCCCGAACGGTAAGCCCGGTCACTAAACCAAGTTGTTTCCGGCGCATCACCACCCGGAAGCCCCTGAATGGTAGCATCTGCATCCAGATGTAGCCAGACATTGCTTAATAGATGAACTGTCCGTACATTATAGGTACCTGCCGTAAATCGCAGAATACCCCCACCCAACTTACTCATCTCTTTAATAGCTTGGTTTATGGTTTCCGTATCGTCTGCTATTCCATCTCCTTTTACTCCTGCCGTCTTAATATCCTGCAAACCGGAATAGAACCAGGCAATATTTGATTCTCCCTGATTATCACCTCCTTTTACAAGCAGTTTAAAAGCATACAGTTGATTAGGATTCAGCCGACCGGCAGCAGCGAAATCATCGTCCGGCAATATCGTTGTTCTTACAGGTTTCCAGGTTCTTCCCTTATCCTCAGACAATAACAAAGTCACAGACTCCGCATTACGAGGAGCTGTCCAGTAGAAAGAAGTGAAAGATAAATCCCAATTCTTTTTATATGTAAATGCCTGCAAGGGAGTACGGGTAAAATCGGAGACAGTCGTCACTCCTTCAAAAGTTGCAGTAGCAACCGGACTATGCAGAACTTCCGGTTGAGAGGTTATATAATCAGCCTCAAATGCATAATTACCTTTTTCCGGTATTACTACTCCGCGGAAACAAAGACGGATATCAGGGCCGTTAGAGGGACGGAAATCCAAATCTTTAAAGATTAACAGGGTACCTTTCTTCCCATCTTTACGAATTTCCACATCTCCAACCTTTTTATAAGAATAGTTGGTTCCGGTTCTTCCGATAGATTGTTTGGGCAAATCACGAAGAATCACTTCTCCACGACCTATTACATTTACCGTTGTATTGTCCAATGTTACATCAACCCCTTCCGGTACACGGATAGTAACAGTAGTCATCGGGCTACGTTGTCCGGCATAAAAATCAAGTGTCAGACTTCCCGCAGTCTTTATCGTGAATGCAGTACGGTCCAACTTTATCACAGGCGGCAATGCCCCTTTACGTACCCCTACCAGCAAACGCTTTTTAGAAGTTGATTGCATATAATCTCCATGAGCCGGAAAACCTTCTGTTTTTTCCTGTCCGGCAGAAGTAAAAAGACGATAAACGCCCGAACCGGAATGAACCAATTGCTCTTTCAGAGCTTCAACTGACGGCAAGGTAGAACTTAATCCCTCATTCTCAGGAGTATCTACAGTATAGCGATAAGTAGAGCCTTCGAATAATAATAAAGAGTCACGAGTCAGTTGCCAGGGATACAATTCCCCTGCCTGAATGCTTGCTCCTGCCACTCCCAGCAACAGAGACAAAAGAAAAGTTTTTGATAATATAGACCTCATATCCAATAGTGTATTTCTCATAAATCAGCGATTCGTATCGATATGGTTAACATTCTCTTTCAACGCCTTATACCATGTCGGACCGGCAGTAAAGATACAGGCATCTATCCGTGCTTTTTCCTCTTGGTTCAAACCGTCAGGCATATCAACCGGCTTAAAACCTTCTCTCACCTGTTCATAAGGGACACTCGAAAGTGAATTTTTATCAGAAAATGCCCACTCATTATCCAGAAACAAGAAACCGGGAAGTACTTCATCCGCCCTTACTATTTTCAAATCAGGAGTTTGTCCTGCAAAGAGATTATGGGCAAAACGAACATTGCGGGGCATCTTTTCTCCACGGCCTGATCCCAACTCCAATGAACTATTCAGAAAGGTATTATAAGCGATATCCACATTCTCTACCCGATGGTATGAAGTTAACGGTTCTTGTTTCACATCCGTTTCTGCCGTAGGGCGTTCGTAGACTCCTACACGTACCAGCAATCCGAATGACCTTACATCTTTAATATAATTATCATAAACCGTATGTCCCTGGTTAATAATACGAATACCGGCGGTTCCACGCAGATTATGTCCTATAAATGTATTCGACTCTATCACATTATAATGTCCATGACGACAAACCAATCCACCGGCAGATTCATAAAACAAGTTCCTGCGCAATACATTATGACAGGATTTCACAGAAATAATCTCATTTTCTCCGCTACATCTGAAAAAGACATTATCCTCGACAATCGTACGTGACTCCAATTGAGAAGACCAGGAATGCCCGATACGAATAATTTCTGCTCCATTGCCACCGTAAGGCTGACGTTCTCCAAAGAAATTATGATCTATCAAATGATTATTCAAGTGGTTATCAGCACTCAGCCACACCTGCAACACCAGTCCACCTACTCTTTTATTAGCAAAGTAACAATGGTCTATCCGGTTATTGGTTCCCCGTAATCCAACCCAATATTCATCTCCTTCATTCGGTCGTTCACCTTTCTGAGGATCGTTGCACTCATCAATCACACAACGAGTCATCCGGCAATAAGAAGCATACACACCTTTTTCCCCTTGAAAATCAATCATATCATGCCCTATGGCCCATGCCTTATAAAAAAGCAAGTCTTCCAGTTGCAAATACTCTCCATATATCTTCAGCCTTAACTTACCGGAAATAACAGCCTTTCCGGGATTCTCAGCCCGCCAGACAATCGGTTTACCAGAAACACCCTTGCCAGTAAAATGTATTTCTTCCAGATTATGATACGTTCCGTTTTTCAGTACGACGGCATCCCCCGGCTGCAAGTTTCCACTACCCAGCAACTGCTTCATTGCCTGCACATCTCCCGGTGAGAATGTATACTCCTTGGCACTGGCAAAGAGCGACACCGTTAAGAGCAAAAGAACACAAAGTTTTTTCATCATGTTTTTCCAATTAGAGTTTAAAAATCACAGAGCAAATATAGATGATTAAAACATGAACAGAAATAGGTAACTTCCCTCTGGAAGTAGTTTGAGAAGATACTTCAAAAGAATGGTACGTTTTTATAAATCTGAAGTGCAGATATAAAAAATCGTCCCCTTACATTGTGATTACAACGTAAGGGGACGACCCTATTCTAAATCGTTTTTTTTATTTCTTAGGAGCCGGAGAAGAATATCTTGCGTTCAATCCTTCTACGATTTCTTTCGTAATGTTATAGATGCTGTCAGCGTACAACAGATTGTCGAAACCTGTATTACTGATAATCATGCTGTATCCTTTTGTTTTATTATACTCTTTCAGGAAAGCATTGATAGAATCGCGCAATTGCAGGCTATTCTTTTCGTTTTCGCTCATCAACTCTGACTGCAGTTTGTTGCTCAAAGTCTGCAAATCCTGTTCCAGCTTGGCAATGCGGTTGTATTCCTGCTGTGCTCTATCCTGAGAAAGGTATGCATTATTCTGATACTTCGTCTGGAAATCCTGTTTCTGCTTATCCAATTCACGAGCTTTCTGGTTCAGCGTCAAACGAACATTTTCACTCTTCTTTACCATACCTTCATTCAGGTCGATGCAGAAATTATATTGTGCCAGAAGCGTGTCTATTTCAACATAAGCAATCTTCATTCCAGTAAGTTCACCTGAAGCTTGGCCTGACGTAGTTGCCGTTTGATTTTCAGCTTTACCTGTACACTGAGAAAATAAAACGATAAGTGCAAGGGCAGCCAAACCGTTTACGAGGTAGTTCAATCTCTTCATAACTTGTAAAAAATATAGTTTTAAAATTATTAATTCATACTATCATTTAAGGCTTTTTCCAGTTCATCAATAGAAAAACGCGGCTTCTTCTGTGCTTCCCTGTCTTGCGATTGGGCACACCCAATACCTCTCTCCCGCATTGCTTTATTACCGCTGACGTGCCCGTTAGGGAACTTTCCGCCTTTCACAAAAAAGACTTTTACACCTAATAATGCAATGCAAATAGCAACTATTAACAAACTTATCAATACTGTATCGAGCATTTCTACTATTTTTGTAATACGAAAACAGACCGCATTTCAGCAAAATGAAAATAAAATTTTCTTTTGCACTCAATTTGCTCTATTTTTGTGGGTGCAAATATAGGGCTTTGTATGGACTAACCCGCTTTTTTTACCATAAAAAAAGAGAAGCGGTTATAAAATAGCCAATTGTTTTAACCATATTTAGCAATAAGAGGTTAAATACGAACATTCATAAAGGAATTAATATGGAAAAGAATGAACTGAAACCGGCAGGTGTTTTTCATTATTTCGATGAAATCTGCCAAGTGCCGCGTCCTTCAAAGAAGGAAGAGAAAATGATTGCTTATCTGAAAGCATTCGGTGAGAAACATAAGTTGGAAACGCTGGTCGATGAAGCCGGCAACGTCCTCATCAAAAAGCCCGCTACACCGGGCATGGAGAATCGGAAAACCGTTGTACTGCAATCTCACATCGACATGGTGTGCGAAAAGAACAACGATGTGCAGCATGATTTCCTCACCGACCCGATAGAGACTGTAATTGAAGGTGAATGGATGAAAGCCAAAGGTACAACGCTGGGAGCCGACAACGGTATCGGCGTAGCCACTGAACTGGCTATCCTCGCCGATGACAGTATTCAGCACGGACCTCTGGAATGCCTGTTTACAGTGGACGAAGAAACCGGATTGACCGGTGCTTTTGCCCTGAAAGAAGGTTTCATGAACGGAGATATTTTGCTGAACCTCGACTCGGAAGATGAAGGTGAACTCTTTATCGGCTGTGCAGGAGGAGTAGACTCCGTTGCAGAGTTTACATATAAAGAGGTGGATGTACCTGCCGGATATTTCTGTTGCAAGGTACAAGTGAAAGGTTTAAAAGGCGGGCATTCCGGTGGAGATATCCACATGGGACTTGGCAATGCCAATAAGATACTGAACCGCTTCCTGAGCCAGACTTTCCAGAAGTATGATATGTACCTGTGCGAAATCGATGGTGGTAATCTGCGCAATGCCATCGCTCGCGAAGCACACGCCATTATCGCTATACCGGAAGACAATAAACACGATCTGCGTGCCGATCTGAATATATTTGCAGCCGAAGTACAGGCAGAGTATGCTGTAGTCGATCCGACGTTGCAACTCGTTTTAGAATCGGAAAATGCTTGTGCGAAAGCTATTGATAAAGATACCACCAAACGTTTGCTGCAAAGCCTCTATGCTTGTCCCCACGGAGTTTATGCCATGAGTCAGGACATCCCCGGACTGGTGGAAACTTCCACCAATCTTGCATCTGTCAAGATGAAGCCGGGTAATGTGATTCGTATCGAAACCAGCCAGCGCAGTTCTACTGCCTCTTCCAAACAAGACATCGCCAATATGGTACGTACCGTATTCGATATGGGTGGAGCCAAAGTTAGTTTTGGTGACGGCTATCCGGGTTGGAAGCCCAATCCTCACTCCGAAATACTGGAAATTGCAGTCGAATCTTACAAACGTTTATTCAGTGTAGATGCTAAGGTAAAAGCCATCCATGCCGGATTGGAATGCGGTCTGTTCCTCGATAAGTATCCTTCACTGGATATGATATCCTTTGGTCCGACTTTGCAAGGCGTACATTCTCCCGATGAACGGATGCTGATTCCTACAGTAGATAAATTCTGGAAACACTTGCTGGATATTCTGGCTAATGTTCCCGTAAAGAAGTAACAAAAAACTCCCGGCAGAATGTTGGTTATCTGCCGGGAGTTTATTTAAGAATTCCTTTATTCTATTCATCTATATTGCTTTATAAAATCGATAATCATTGTACTAATTGTATCTGGGGAACGACGTGCATCGAAAACAGAAATAATTACAATAACATCTTGAATAATCGCATAATAAATAATATTAGGAGTATTAACCAAATAACGAACCTCCATTTCATCTATAGAGAAACGAGGATCACGAACTCCTATTCTTGGGAAAGATACTAACAAATCAACATGATTGTTTATTTTATTATAAACTTTCATAGCAACTGTAGAATCAAAATACTCTTCAATATAATCCAATACAGTAGCTAAAGTTTCTTTCGCAGAACGAGACCAAATTATTTCCATCCCATTCTTTCTTTTACCCAAATATCCATTTGAGAATGAGGAGTACAACGACCCATTTTATAGTCATCTATAGCCGAATCTATTAGTATTCGCATAGTTGCTTCTGGAATCATTTCCAAATACTCTTCTGCACTACGAACTGTAGAATTATAAACGGCCATCGGTTCACTCACCTTTTGCGACTGTTCTTCCTTTTCGGGGTAATATTTAGGTTTATCCATTTTTCTTTTTTTATAAACACAAAGGTACCACTAATATGGAAATAGTCAAAAGAAAAAGTACTTTTTATAATTTCACTTTTTTCCTTGTTGCACATGAAAATGAAAATACTTTCTCATAAATAGCACATAAATACTACTCAATAATACAATTATCCCCAACAAATACCAATAACCATATCCCACAAAACAGAAATAGCCCAATATGACCAAAGCTTGCATCAACATATAAACCAGTGACACCGCCACATGAGGTATTTTCAATTCATTCGCCATAAGCTGATACATGTGTTTCCGATGAGGTAAACCAATGTTTTCATGAAGCATTAGTCGGTGAACGATAGTCAAAACACTATCAACACCATAAACAGCCAGAAGGATAATCCAGCTGAAATCCTCAGTCTTGAGAATTAACTTTCCTATCAGGAAAAGAAGTATAAAAGCAATACTTACAGAACCTACATCACCAGCAAAACATTTCGCCTTCTTACGAAAGTTGAAGAAACAAAAGACCAAAACAGAACAGAGAACCGTATAGATTAGAGCAGGTTCTACAAACTGCGTTATTTCAGCATTGATATAAGCCAGTGCACCAAGGATAACCAGCGAATAACCACCTGTAATGCCATTGATACCATCCATGAAATTATAAGCGTTAATGATGCCCGTACAAACAATTAACGCTACGATAATCCACCACCAGGGAAGAGTAAACAATCCCCATTGATAAAACATCAAAACCATAGCAGTAAAATGCAACATCAATCTTAAGCCTTGGGAAATAGAACGAATATCATCCACAAAACTGATAAACGTTATCAAGGTTAAAGCTAATATGAACCAAGGATATTCCCAATGGTTAGTCAAGAAATAAGCTAATGCTCCAAAATAGAAGATGATTCCACCACCACGCAAAGTAATCCGGGTATGAGAACTTCTCTCATTAGGCTTATCAATGATATTGCACTTATCAGCTATCCTAAAATAAAAAAGTTCTGCCAGAAATAGCAGAACCAATATAATCAGGTAATACATAACCGTACTTGCCCCTTTAATTTTTAATTATTAATTCTTAATTTGAAAACGATTTTATCGTTTTCATAATCCCATTAGCAGCACGAACAGGCATTTGTTCAATGCCAAGTGCTGCTTTAATCTTCTCATTACTCACCACATAATTCTCTGTCAGCTTCCGCAAACGTTCAGTATTCAGCGGCAGATGAAGTAAAGTTCCTAAGCCTGCACAACCTTCCATCATCTTCCGGTTCATCTTCCAGATATGAGGTACTTTACCCATAGCCTCACACATGAGAGCAATCAATTCATTTGTAGATAGAGCTTCGTCATCACCCATATGATAAATACCACTCGCTACATTCTTCGTCAGCAACCCTTCCACCACATAACATAAGTTATCAATCGAAGTGAACGAACGCTTATTTTCAAAATCTCCCAAAGGCCAGGGAATACCTTTCTTTACCACATTATAAA